>TARA_R110000851_G_scaffold333531_2_pt1 | contig 141372 bp, 125 predicted proteins | sample TARA_R110000851 | Tara Oceans TARA_R110000851 (sample SAMEA4397627) | marine metagenome | biome: Polar Biome; feature: [DCM] deep chlorophyll maximum layer (ENVO:01000326); material: water (ENVO:00002006), including particulate matter (ENVO:01000060) such as... | depth 17 m
TAGCGCCTGCATGAAATGGCCAAGGCCGCGCCACCTGTCGACAGGCGGGGTAAGGTTATCATGTTTAACAAGGTGTCACATTCATGTATTCCCCCATCATTCCCTGGATCGGCGGCAAACGTCGTCTCGCTAAAACGTTGCTTCCCCTTTTCCCCGATCATCAATGCTATGTGGAGCCCTTCGCTGGAGGTGCTGCCATGTTCTTTATGCGGCCGGATCCAGCGAAGGTCGAGGTGTTGAACGACCGAAACAGCGAGCTCGTCAATCTGTATCGAGTCGTTCAGCACCATTTGGAGGAACTAGTCCGTCAGTTCAAGTGGGCACTTATCAGCCGCGAAATGTTCAAGTGGCTGAAGATGACGCCATCTGACCCATTGACCGATATCCAACGCGCAGCAAGGTTTTTCTATCTGCAGCACATGGCTTTCGGTGCCAAGGTGGCCGATCAATCGTTTGGTACCGCGACCACCTCTAAGCCCGGCCTGAACTTGCTGCGCATTGAGGAGAGCCTTTCTGCAGCGCACCTGCGCCTGGCACAGGTGTTCATTGAACACTTGCCATGGCAGGAAATTATTAAGCGTTACGATCGAGCTCACACTTTCTTCTTTATGGACCCGCCTTACTGGCAGACCGCTGGTTACGGTCAAGACTTCCCTTGGGAAGAGTATGAGCGGTTGGCCGAGGTGTTGGGCACGATCAAGGGCAAGGCCATCCTCACACTCAACAACCATCCAGATATACGCAAGCTGTTCCGGTCGTTCGATTATCAGACCGCGCCAATCCGATATACGGTCGGTAGCGGCAAAGGAAGCCAGGCCAGTGAGTTGATTATCCGCAGCTGGAAATGATGGGCGCCAAGAACGGGTGTTAAGCATAGGTCGCCTCTTCCATTCGCTCTTGGCGAAGCTTCTCCAATTGCCTCTTGCCCAGGTTGCTACGTGTTAGTTTTTTCGCCAGCTCCCGCCCGTGTGGATGGTAATAACGCAGCAACATCCGGGTATCTTTATGTCCGGTGACCTTGGCTAACTCGTGCATCTCGAACACGGTGGCCAGGACCGACGTTGACTCATGTCGCAAATCATGGAAGCGCAGATCTGTAAAGTATTCTTCCCTCGGCTTGCGTTGGTATTTCCGGCATAACTCTTCATATTGCCTTCGTGCTTTCCTGCGAGCCCGAATAAACGATCGCGTAATCGCTTCCGGGCTAATGCTGAAAATGCGGCCACGGGTCGGCTTGTTTGCCAGGTACTGGCGCAATACGTGCTTGGCCAGGGGAGTCAGGGGCACAAAGCGTGATTCACCATTTTTTGTCATGGAAAGGAAAATTGTGCCGTGAACCAGGTCGACATTCTCTCGCCGGATCCCAGCAATCTCAGAGCGCCTCATACCGGTTTCAACGGCCAGCATCACGATGATCGGCAGCTCGCGGCTGCGAGTCGCCTGCACTATCCATTCAAGCTCATTCCGGGGGCACTCCTGTACTGATACACCGCGCAGCATTATTCGGGTGAATATCCTGCGAGTTCGCCCGTCTTGCACCGTCGGCCGACGAACTAACTGGGCTGGGTTTGCCAGAAGTGGCATTGCCCAATCTTTGCGTGCCACGGTGTAAAGATGGGATATCAATGCAAGGCGTCGAACGACGGTCGCCGGCTTGTACTTCGTGAGCCAGTCGTCACGCATTCGAATCAGATCGGTGTTCAGAATGCTTCCTATCGGCCGTTGGGCCAATGGCGTTTTGCGCCAGGCTCTCGCCAACGAAGTTTCAGCATCTCCGCTGCGTTTTGTTTGTGATACTTCCGTGAGATATCGGTCTAGCGCTTGATCTAAAGTTGGGGTAGTCTTGCGGCGCGGGCTTTTTCGTGAAATAGTTTTCATGATTTAAAAACAAATTCACAAGCATGTCTGCCTGGTGAACGGATGACACCTAGCAGTTCTGACAGGGTATTCATTTGCGCTGGTGATGTGGTCACACCCTTAAATCACTTTGCAATGGGCCATAACAAAGCCCAAGCAGATGAAAGAATCGGCTCCCAGCCTCAGCATTACGACTATCGATTCCCCATAGTCTTCTGAGGTTGTGAACATGGCTGATTACCACCACGGCGTGCGCGTCGACGAGATTGAAGGCGGATCCCGCCCCATTCGAACGATTAACAGCGGCATTATTGGATTTGTAGCGACGGGCGAAGATGCTGACGCTGAACAGTTTCCGCTTAATCGTCCGGTTTTACTCACAAACGTTAAGTCGGCGGTCGGAAAAGCAGGCGACACGGGTACCCTGGCTCGTACGCTCGACATTATTTCGGCACAGACTTCGCCTCTAACCGTCGTTGTTCGTGTTGCAGAGGGTGCAGATGACGCTGAAACGACGTCAAACGTTGTGGGTACAGTTACCGCCCAGGGGCAATACACCGGTATGCAAGCGTTGCTGGCGGCTCAAAGTGGTGGGCCGCGCGTGAAGCCTCGCATACTGGGAGCGCCGGGTTTAGAGAACGCCGCCGTAACTGCCGAGTTGGCGTCAATAGCACAGAAGCTGCGCGGATTTGCCTACGCTTCCGACTTGGAAAGCGAGACAAAAGAGGAGTGTGCAGCGTTTCGGGAAACGTTTGGGCAGCGTGAACTGATGGTGATCTGGCCCGAGTTCAAGCGTTTCAACACCGCTGCGGCAGCCGAGCAATCTATCGCGGCCAGTGCCGTGGCGCTGGGCGTACGAGCCAAAATCGACGCGGAAATTGGCTGGCATAAAACGTTGTCGAACTACGTTGTCAACGGCGTTACCGGTATCTCCAAAGACGTGTATTGGGATCTACAGGATCCGGCAACAGACGCCGGATACCTGAACGAGAAAGACATCACCACGTTGATCAATGAGACGGGATTCCGATTCTGGGGTAGCCGCACTTGCGCAGGCCCCACCAGTCTGTATCCGTTTGAGAACTACACACGCACGGCACAGGTGATTGCCGACACGATGGCAATTAATCACTTTTGGGCTGTTGATGGCCCTATGAACCCTTCGTTGATAAAAGACATTCTCGAAGGGGTTAATAGCAAATTCCGCGAATGGAAAACCTTGGGTTATCTCATCGATGGTCAAGCCTGGTTTGATCCGGAGCCAAATACGCCCGAGGTTCTGTACTCCGGCAAAGCCTACGTTGATTTCGACTACACGCCGGTACCGCCGCTGGAAAACTTGAATTTCCGTCAGCGTATTACCAACCGCTACCTGGTCGATTTCGCCAACCGAATCATCCAGTCAGTTTAACGACAGGCAAAGGTCCGCCCGGTATCGGCGGGCAGCCATGAAACGCATAGGAGAAAGCCATGTCTTTGCCGCTAAAACTTAAAAACTTCAATCTCTTTAACGACGGCCAGAACTACGTCGGAAAGGTTAACGAAATTGTTCTACCAAAACTCACCGCGAAGATGGAGGAATACCGGGGCGGTGGAATGGATGCGCCGATCGACATCGACCTGGGCATGGAAAAGCTTTCTATGGAATGGACTGTGGGTGGATACGTAAAGCAGGTGCTTTCCCAGTTCGGCTCGTTGCGTCACAACGGTGTGCTGTTGCGTTTTGCCGGCGCACTGCAAAGCGATGACCTTGAAGAGGTGCAGGCAGTAGAGATCGTTATGCGAGGGCGACACGCAGATATCGATTTCGGTACCGGAAAGGCTGGCGACGACACAGCGAAAAAAATCACATCGTCTCTCAGCTACTACAAATTAACCATGAACGGCGAAGAGGTTATTGAAATCGATATCCCGAACATGGTTAAGCGAATCGACGGGCAAGATCTCATGGATCCATTCCGCTTGGCGCTGGGCCTGTAGAGGCTGTAATAGCCGTGCGATGACCACACGATCTAAACAATCAAGCTTTTATTGGGGCAATTATGACGAAGCAGGAACAAAACGAAGCGGAAGTATCTAACACTGAGCAAAGTGACGAATCTGCATTGCAGACACACCATTATGCAACTGTGTCGCTCGATGTGCCCATCAAACGTGGGAACCAGAGGATCAGTTCGATCACGATTCGTAAGCCGAACGCCGGTGCAATGCGTGGTTTGAACTTGATGGATATCAGCATGATGAACGTATCCGCACTTCAAAAACTGCTGCCACGTATATCCGATCCCGCGCTGACTGAAGCGGAAATAGCCACCAGTTTGGATCCGGCAGACTTGACTTCAATTGGGTTGGAGGTAGTGAGTTTTTTGCTCAAGAAGCAGGACAGACAGGGGTACCAGTAAGCATAGACGATGCCATGGCGGATTTGGCTATTGTCTTTCATTGGACGCCCAGCGATATGAACGATATGTCGCTGGCCGAATTAATGCAGTGGCGGGAACGCGCCAGACAGCGCGTAGAGCCAGACTCGTGACGATTGCGGAGTCGAAAGGAAATGGACAAGACTCTACAACTGAAAGTCATCGCCGCGTTGCAAGACAAGCTTTCTGGTCCGTTGAGCCGTATGCGCGGGGCCAGTGGAAAGACTGCCACCTCAATGAAAGAGCTGCGCGAAAGGCTCAAGGGCTTAGAGTCTACCCAGCGTGAGGTCGGTCGATTCAGAGAACTGTCCCGTGGTTTAGGGCAAACCTCTAACAGTCTTGAAGCCGCGCAGAACCGCGTTGCCGAATTGGCACGAGCAATAAGAAGCACAGATCAGCCAACGGCCGCAATGCGGCGAGAGTTCAACCAAGCCGTTCGCGCTGCACGAAACTTAAAAGACGAACACAAACAGCAGTCGCAAAGCCTCCAAGGTTTGCGCGATCGCCTTAACGCTGCAGGACTTTCAACGAGAAAGCTCGGAGGAAGTGAGCGGGAACTCCGCAGCAGCATTAGCCGCACGAATGAGCAGCTGGAACAGCAACGAGCAAAGCTTGGCCAGGTGGCTCGGCAGCAGCGTAGGTTGAATGAAGCCCGTGATCGTTACGGGCGCAGCCAGCAACTTGCAAGCAATATGGCCGTAGGAGGTGCGGCCAGTTTTGCTGCAGGTTCAGGCGCGCTTTATGCCGGTGCCAGGACGATGGCGCCTGGTGTTCAGTTTGACGCCGATATGAGTCAAGTTCAGGCCTTGACACGGCTCAAAAAGGACAGTGCCGAATTACTCGCAATCCGAGAGCAAGCCAGAAAACTAGGTGCGGATACCATGTTTAGCGCGACGGAATCGGCCCAGGGCCAGGGGTACTTGGCAATGGCCGGCTTTGACCCACAAGCGATTCTGGACGCAATGCCGGGGATGCTTGACCTGGCAAAAGCCGGTGGGAATGAACTGGCAGAAACCGCCGATATAGCCTCCAACATCCTTACCGGTTTCGACTTGGCCGCGAATCAGATGGGGCGGGTTGGAGACGTGTTGGTAGGTACGTTCACTCGATCCAACACGAACCTGGCTATGCTGGGCGAAACGATGAAATATGCCGCTCCAATCGCGTCGAGTTTGGGGCAGGACATTGAAACTGTAGCCGCTATGGCTGGGAAGCTGGGCGATGCCGGCATTCAGGGTGGCATGGGTGGTACGGCGCTTCGTGCAATTCTGAACCGGCTTTCTGCACCGCCCAAGGCAGCCGCGGATGCGTTGGATACCTTGGGTATATCGGCCGCAGACGCCGATGGCAATTTGCGGTCGATGCCGGAGTTACTTCAGGAAGTTTATGAACGAACGAAAAAGATGGGGGAAGTTGAACGGGCGGGCTTGTTGAAAGGGTTGGCGGGTGAAGAAGCTGTTAGTGCTTTGCAAGTACTGGTGAAACAAGCTGGTTCGGGTGATTTGCAGAACTTCATTGATACCTTGCGTCAGGCACAGGACGAGGCTGGTAAGACAGCGGCAATCATGGGCGACAATTTAATAGGGGATTTAGACCAGCTTGGCAGCGCATGGGAGGATTTAGGCATTCAGCTGCAGGAGCAAGAAAACGGGCCGATGCGCGAAACTGTTGTGATGGTGGCCGACATTGTGGGAAGCGTGAAAGAATGGATTGCGGCTAACCCGGAGCTGACCAGTACATTAGTAAAAGTGGCTGCGGTTATGGCTTTGGTTATCGCGGCTGGTGGCGCCATCACAATTGGTCTGGCCAGCATTTTAGGGCCCTTGGCAATGTTGCGATATGGAATGGCAATACTAAGTATCCGCGGTGGTGGGCTAACTCGAGTATTTTCTTTTCTGGGTCGAACCGTTCTTCCCCTCGTAGGGAAAAGCCTTATCTTTATTGGTCGCGCGTTAATGATGAACCCGATTGGGTTGGCGATCGCAGCTATTGCCTTGGCGGCGTACCTTGTCTACCGATACTGGGAGCCTATAAAAGCGTTCTTCGGCGGTTTGTGGGCAGAAATCAAAGCAGCATTCGATGGTGGGATTGCCGGCATTGCTGCTTTAATCGTTAACTGGTCACCAGTGGGGCTGTTCTACAAAGCTTTCGCGGCCGTTATGGATTATTTTGGCGTTGAGCTTCCCACCAAGTTCACCGAGTTTGGCGCCATGCTGGTTTCGGGGTTGATAAACGGCATCCGCAATATGGCAGGCTCTGTCAAAGAAACGGTAACAGGTTTGGGCTCAGATGTTATGGGCTGGTTTAAAGATAAGCTGGGTATTAGCTCGCCCAGCCGTGTTTTCATCGGCTTCGGCGAGAATGTATCCGAAGGTGCCGCCCAAGGCATTGCCCGCAGTCGGGGTCTGGCGGCGAAAGCCGCCAAGATGATGGCTGCCGGCGTTATGTCTGCTGGCGTAATGTCCACGTCAATCGCGCAACGCGTGCCACCGATCAATTTCGATACTCGACCTGATGTTGCCTCGCAAGTAGCGGGTGAGCGTGCCTCGAGCTCGATCGCGTCTGGGCAAGTAACGATTGAAGGTGACCGCGTCGAAATACACATACATGCCGCACCTGGCATGAATCCTCAGGACATCGGCCGCGCGGTCGCGGCTGAGTTGGATAGGCGCGAGCGCGAAAAGCACGCAAGGGCCAGATCTGCATTGTCTGACTATGGGAATTAGGTGATACACATGATGATGGCATTGGGGATGTTCATTTTCAGTATACAAACGGCAGCGCATATGTCGTTGCAGCGACGAACCACTTGGCGCCATGCGGCGAACGCTCGGGTAGGTGCGCGTGCTGGGTATCAATTCGTCGGTGTCGGCGACGAAACGCTTACTTTGCCGGGTTGGGTTGCACCTGGTCAGATGGGTACAGGCGTGGCTTTGAGTATGTTGCGTGACATGGGCAATACAGGCAAGGCCTTCACGCTGGTAGATGGCCTGGGGATATACCACGGGTTGTATGTATTGTCTGATTTTGACGAAACCCACAGTTATTTGACGCGGCAGGGCAGAGGAAGAAAGATTGAATTTAGTTTGAGCTTGACTCGTATCGATGAAGACCAGGCTGACGAACTGTTGGGGGATCTCAAATTGCCTCAGTTCGGTCCGAACGGAACAACCTTCGGTGGGTCGCTGTGAATCTTTTCAACCCGACCTACCCACGACCAATTTGGCGGATATCGGTCGACGGTCGCGATCTGGCTGATCTGGTCAACCCACGGTTTATGTCGCTAACGCTCACAGAGACTCGAGATGAGCAGGCCGATCAACTCAGCTTGAATCTTTCGGATCATGACGGTCTGCTTGAAATACCATCCAGAGGCGCGATGATCAAATTAGCAATGGGCTGGAGCAACACAGGCCTCGTGGACAAAGGTTCGTTCACAGTTGACGAAACGGGGCATCGCGGGGCCCCTGACATTGTTTCCTTGCGTGCTCGCAGCGCAAACATGACCGGACCGCTGAGAACAAGAACGGAACGCAGCTTTCACGGGAAAACGATTCGTCAGATTGTTGAACAAATTGCTCTAACAAATGGACTAACAGCAATAGTGGGAGAGGCTTTCGCCGACAAGGTTATCCAACATGTGGACCAGGCCAATGAATCAGATGCGGCATTCCTAAATCGAATCGGCAAGCGCTACGATGCTGTTGCCACGGTCAAGGACGGCAACCTCGTTTTCATGCCCATACGCGGCGCAAAAACTGCAAGCGGCAATGACATGCCATTTTGGGATGTGTTCCGTCGAGACGGTGACCAACATGAGTTTTTAACTACGGAACGGGACGCATATACAGGCGTCAAAGCTTTTTGGATGGATCCGCGCAAGGCCATAAAAAACAGCGTAGTAGCGGGAGTAATCGATAATGCTAAGCATTTGCGCGACACGTACGCAAATGAAACAGATGCATTGTCGGCCGCGCAATCCGAATGGCAGCGTATTAGGCGCGGCCATTCAACGATGCGGTATCAACTGGCGGCTGGTATGCCGCAGCTCTCCGCTCAACATAAGATACGCTTTCCTGATATGAAAAAACCTATCAATGAAATTGACTGGCTAGTTAAGGAGCTGCGCCACGAGCTGGGGGACTCAGGCCTTATTACAAATTTGGATTTAGAGATGTTTGACACAGAAGACGTCAGCAACAGGGATGACGCTGTACTTGGCCAATAGGGAATTTATTTGTCGCTATGCGTTCCGATAATGTCGATCTTCATATCTGGGTCGAACCTAGTGTTGGCCCAATAAGTATCAGAATTCTCTCCCTCGATTCGCCATCCAATGAACGTCAAGTTGAACTCATCATCGCTACTGTCTCGGATCTGTGTCGCAAGTTGACCTAATGTCTCTTTGTCAACCCTTTCCGACAGTGTGGCCTCAACCGTGCGCTTTATCGGGCTCAAAGTTTCGTCTTTTGTAACTCTGTACTCCGTAGGATTGTCTGCCAGCACTTTGCTGAGTATGAATACCAGCAAAATGGCTCCGATTAAACCGCCAACAACTTGCTTCCAGACCGGGTAGGTTTTCATTTCGGCTTCCTATTCTTTGTGAATCACACTAACAATGTAGCAGTCACTTTTTATTTTTTTTCAGTGGCGCTGATGCTTGCCGCTTTTTTCAATAGTTGCTTGAGCACCAACGCTAGATAATCATCAGACACGGAAATTTGAATGTTTCCACTGCCCTGTACACACTGAAGAGCAACCGTGTCAGATGAAATCTGTAGGTTGTTGTCTCCAATGACCCGCTGCTTCGGTGTTTCATTCTCCACTGCATTTTCGGCGATCAGATGTTCCGCAGTCCGTAAAAAGTCGTGGCTTTTCTGACTTTTCTCTTTTCTGTTGGTGATGCTAGTCACGTTTGAATATCTATCATCCATCATTCGGCAGATTCCCCAAGAGGTTAATTCAGGCGGCTTTTATGAGCAGTTTTGCTAATGGTACTGCCTCGCCGTCTCCGCTTTTAACTGCGTGATAGAGCGCTTCAGCAGCCAAACGTTTCTTATCCGGAGGCATTGTCTTTCCCGCGCTATTTAATGCCTCGTCCAGGGCTTGAAAAGCATCTAAAACCATCTTTATTTCGTCCTGCACTTGTTCAGCGTTGATGGATTTCCTTCCGCTCACTACGTATTGGACGTCCATCCCTTCCTGACCAGCTATCGCCAAATAGAGAGCGTTGGGTGTTTGTTCCCCCTGTTCCCAAGCTATTTGTGTGCGTGGAGAGGTACCAGCTAGCTTAGCTAGTTGCGCTTGAGATAAGCCCAAGCGCTCTCGTTCTTCTTTGAGCCGGCGTCCGATATCAGATTTCATGTGCAAAATTTCTCATTCAATTTATTGACACGTGAGAAATATCTCACTAAGATAACAGTTGTTCCCATTGTTATCGAGTGTCACACCATGAAACATAACACCAAGGCAGTGTCTCGCGCATTAAAAACAGCGAAAAATCGCATGATTGGTCTTCGCCTTGATGACGACTTCATGCGCGAAATAGAGCAATTAGCCGCAGCTGAAGAGCGTTCTTTAGCCGACACGGCACGCATTTGCGTACGTATTGGTCTTAAAGAAAGAAAGGCGCTCATCGAAGCGGCTGTGGAAAAGTAGCCATGGCCAAGCGAATCGGAATGCGATGCCCGCATTGCGGCTCACGAGCACAGATCCGTACATCGGAGGAGCAGTCCCTCACGTTGCGGAACGTGTACTTCCTTTGCCAGAACCTGGTTTGCGGTCATTCATGGGTTGCAACGCTCGAAGCCGTTCGCACCATCGCACCCAGCGGTATTCCCAACCCTCTTGTTGATTTGCCCGTGCTTCCACGTGCCGAGGTCGAGCGCGTGCACGACCTACTAAACCCCACCACACAACGGAGCTTTTTCGATGAACAACTTTAATCACACACCCTCATCAATGAATGAAGTGCGAGACATTAGAGACGGCCTGCAGATTCGAGCGTTGGGCTTCCTTAACAACCACGCGGCTGCGCACTTGGACCGCTGTCAGTTGTTGGAAAGGACCATGCACTATCTAATGGGTTTGCATCCAATGTCGCAGCAAACCGCAGAGACTATCGCCGCCCGTGCACTTTGCGAACATGAAAGTAAAGCCGTGTCTTTAACCCTCGATCTGGACAACAGCACCGCCTTTATGTTGGTGGTTAATGACCCTGAACGTGGCTGCAAAAGGGTGTTTTCTATGGGCGACATCCGCCGGCTGTTGTCGACCGCAGAGTTGGCACCAATCCGAACTCCTTCTTATTCCTCTGCCATGGCCGGGTTGGCCACTCCACAGTAATCAAAACAACGGTCCGAAGGGCCGGGTCAATTCGCGATTACGTCCCGTGTGAAAGCAGCGCGGGGCGGTCCTACGCCAACTACACGATAAAAATTTTCATGAGCATGTCTCCCGATCTACTCACCGACGCGCTGGCTTTACTTGACGAATTTAAGTTCAAGGAGCGTGGCGGGTGGCTGCGCCAGGGCAAGTGTCCATCATGCAGCCGGAAAGAGCTGTACACCAAAGCGGACGCCCCTTGGGTTGTACGCTGCGGGAGGCTAAACAACTGCGGTTATGAGATCCATATAAAAGAGCTGTACCCCCAACTTTTCGATAACTGGTCCACTCGTTTCCCAACAACTCCGGAAAACCCGAATGCTGCGGCTGAAGCCTACCTGGTTCAACACCGAGGTTTCGATATATCCAAAATTCGCGGGTGCTATACCCAAGAAACGTATTTTGACCAAAAACTCAATGCAGGCACTGCTACGGTTCGTTTTAACGTCGGAAGCACCTGGTGGGAACGTCTGATCGACCAACCTGGCCGCTTCGATAGGAAAGCCAGATTCAAGTACGGTGGGAGTTACCAGGGACAATGGTGGGTGCCGCCGCATGTGCACCCCTTGGCGGCCACGAAGTTATGGCTGGTGGAAGGCATATTCGACGCGATCGCCTTAATGCATCATGGCATCGATGCGGTGTCGTTGATGAGTTGCAATAACTATCCCGCTCAGGCGTTAGCAGAGCTCAAGGCCAATCGACCAACAGGCTCATCGGAACCGGTACTGATTTGGGCGCTCGATGGCAACACCGCCGGCCGCCGATATATCAAGAAGTGGAAAGAGCGGGCCGAAACAGAAGGGTGGACTTGCAAAGCAGCGGTCATTCCTCAGCGCGGCCGCATTCAGCAAGACTGGAGCGATTTGCATTTGCTGGATCGCGCCCAAGAAGATCCCGATAAACACTATTTGTCCGTTGAAGGCATCGCCGGATACCTTCATCAGGGCGCGTTACTTACGGCTAAGACTGCCAGCGAAAAAGGGCTGTTGATCTATGAAAACTCGAACAACCAGACCGAGTTTGAATTTAGCCACGGTAACCGGCTTTATTGGTTCAAGTTGGATGTCGATCGCTACCAAAACGCGATGAACCGTATCGCAGAAGAACAGGGGCAACTCACACATGAAGAACTGCGCGAACGTGCTTTAAACGAATCCAACAGCATCCGCGAAATTGCAAATTGTTTGCCTACGCCGCTTTACTTCCAGGAAAACAAGATAACTGACGAAAGTTGGTACTACTTCAAAGTGGAATTTCCGCACGACGGGCAACCGGTCAAAAACACATTTACCAGCTCTCAAGTATCGACTGCCAGTGAATTCAAAAAGCGACTTTTGGGTATCGCTCCAGGGGCTGTTTACACCGGCAGCAACCTGATGCTTGAGCGTTCGATGAAAAATCAATTGTTCAACATCCAGCGAGTGGAAACGGTCGATTTCATCGGGTATAGCAAAGAGTTGCAGTGCTATGTGTTGGGCGATGTGGCAATGAAAGGCGGTTCGCTGCATCGGCTCAACTCTGAAGATTACTTCGACATAGGCAGGCTCTCCGTTAAAAGCCTTAATCAGTCGGTTGAGTTAAACATCAACTCAGACCCTCGTGAGTACAAAACCACGTGGGTCAACCATCTGTACGTTGCTTTCGGCCCCAAGGGGCTGGCCGCGTTGACTTTCTGGTTTGGCACTTTGTTTGCGGAGCAGATCCGCGCCACACAAAAAAGCTTTCCGTTTATGGAAATAGTGGGCGAGGCCGGCGCTGGAAAAACAATGTTGATCGAGTTTCTATGGAAACTCTTCGGTCGCGACCACGAAGGCGCGGACCCTTCGAAATCCACGAATGCCGGCCGGGCTCGCAACTTCGCCCAGGTTTCCAACCTGCCGGTGGTGCTGATCGAGTCCGACCGCGAACAGACCGTCGAAGGCAAGAGTCATGTAAAGGCTTTTGACTGGGACGAGCTCAAAACGGCTTACAACGGTCGCAGCTTGCGGTCGCGTGGTATGGCCACATCGGGCAATGAAACGTACGAGCCGCCCTTCAGGGGCGCGATTGTGATCAGTCAGAACAACCCTGTGGCGGCGTCCGAGGCGATCATGCAGCGGATTGTCCACCTGACATTCGATCGGTCAGGCCACAACGCACAAAGCAAGGTAGCCGCCGACGAACTGACCATGATGTCAATCGCCGAGGTCAGCGGCTTCATTCTGGCCGCGACCAAACGCGAAGAGGCAGTGCTGGAGATCGTCAATCGCATGGCGCCGGTCTATCAAAAAGAGCTTTTCGAGCGGCCAGATATTCGCGTGATGCGCATTGCACATAATCACGGCCAATTGCTGGCCCTGGCCGATGCGCTGCGCCTGGTCATCAAGATCACCGACGAGCAGCACAAGCAGCTGCAGCAGCAAATCATCAACATGGCTGTTCAACGTCAACAGGCCATCAATGCTGATCACCCACTGGTCAGCGAGTTTTGGGACATGTACGAATACTTGAATGGCGACGATAACAAGCCCAGGTTAAATCACAGCCGCAAGCCCGATACAGAGATTGCCATCAACATCAACCATTTCGTGACTGTCGCGGCAGATCACAAGCAGCAAATCCCACCTATCCGCGATATCAAAAACCTGCTTAAGACCAGCCGTCGCTATCGATATGACGGACAGCGTGTGGTCAACAGCCTCATCCATGCACAGACACCGAACTACTCAGGCAGTGGTTCCGAACGGTGCTGGGTTTTCCTAAAGGGGACATCATGAAGATCTATATCGCCGGTCCCATGACTGGCTTGCCCAAACTGAATTTCCCAACGTTTCATTCCGTTGCTGACTTCCTTCGCCGCGAGGGCCATACCGTTGTCAATCCAGCGGAGCTCAACGTTGACGCCAATGCGTCCTGGGAAGAGTGTATGCGAGTCGATATACGTGAATTGGTCACGTGTGAAAGCATCTTTTTGCTGCCCAACTGGACGCTTTCCCGGGGAGCACGGCTGGAGTTTCTCATTGCATCACAGCTTGGTATGCAGATCATTGGAGCCAGTTCATATCTGCCGAAAAGGCTTAGAACCCTGTGGTTTGGAATCGATCACGCTCCACGCCCGGATTGTTCGGTGATCGAGGTGAACGAGCACCGGTACCAGGCTGAATATACGGTCCAAACGGGGGAGCCGGAATGACTGATCAGATATTTATTCATCCCCGCAAAACCGGCAAAACGAAAGCCACTGTTGAAAGGATAGTCGACGCTTACTTGAGCGCCGAACTTACCGTTCCTCTTGAAGTAGCCCTTGCCGATCCGGCCTTGTCCGTTTGTTTAAAAAATATCGTCCATGCCAACCAGGCCAACCCAAAACGTTTGGTTGATATGGAATCAGAAGGCCATCGGCTTTTGGTCACGCCCGTCAATACACCAGCAAAAGTCGCACCGTTCAGGGCGATCGATAGATCCCGCCCGGACCTCATGCGCCGGGCCGCCGGCGACTTGGACGATTAAAAAACCTCAATCCACAGGAGTAAAAATGAAGAAGAAATTATCCACAAAATCTGTGCATAACCGGGCTTACCGTCGTCGGGATTTGCAACGCAAGCAAGAAGCCACGGCCCTGCAGGGTACTTTGGTCGATTTGCAGTCAACCCATCGGCAACGTACTGGCGTGATGATAGTCGTGTTCGTTCTGGCTTTGTTGGGTGTAGCCGCGGCTGCGATGATCGTGGGTGGTGCTGCATGACTGATACCCGCAACATTTACCATTTTCATCTGTTCCCAGGATCCGGAGGAGGCAAAAAGGGATTCCAACGAGCGCAACCTCGCATACCTGGGCTACAAGGCAATTTTGTATATGTCGGTGGCATGGATATTGATGCGGTCGCCGTGCGTGATTGTGACAAGCTTGGAGGTTATCCGACCACCGTACGTGACTTGGCCAGCCGCGAGCAATATATAGCGATTAACGGGCAGGAACCGCCGCCCGGATGGGCAGAGGTGACACCGGACGATGTTCGAGCGGCAGCTCATGGACACGCGCCTAACGTCGTGTTCCTTTCCGCTCCATGCAAGGGATATTCCGGGCTGCTCGCAAAGTCTCACGCAGCCTCAATTAAGTATCAGGCAATGAACGGTCTGGCCCAACGGGCCGTCTGGTTGTGCTTGGAGGCCTGGAAAGACGATCTTCCCGAGTTCTTTATCTTCGAGAATGTCCCACTCATCATGACGCGTGGCCGGCGTTTCCTCGATCAAATCGTGGCTCTGTTTCGACACTATGGCTACATCGTTCGTGAGACCGTACACGATTGCGGAAAAGTTGGGGGGCTGGCGCAAAGCCGTCGGCGATTTTTATTGGTTGCACGCCACGCTGAAAAGATGCCGTCAGCAGTTTATGAGCCTCCAGTGCGTCCGCTTCGCTCTGTCGGTGAAGTGTTAAGCCGCATGCACTTACCTGGTGATCCAATTGCTGGCCCTATGCATCGAGTGCCGCGACTGGCCTGGAAGACATGGGTACGTTTGGCGTTTGTCGAGGCGGGTAAGGATTGGCGCTCACTCAACAGGTTGACCGTCGAGGACGGCTATTTGCGCGACTATCTGATCGTACCCGAAGCGCATCGCGGCAATTATGGTGTGAACGACTGGGATAAGCATATGGGAACGATCACCAGTCGAGGCTTACCAACAAACGGTGCTTTCTCGGTTGCCGACCCTCGTGCGGCTGCTGGCGCAGCTCAGTATCAGCAGTATGGTGTCATGCGGATGGAAGACACCGCTGGCGCCATCATTGGCGTTAAATCTCCTGGGCAGGGCACATATAGCGTTGCAGACCCGCGACACGATGGTCCCGCCAAGCACTCCAACGAATTCAGGATCGTACCTTTTGACGGCGCTGCAAAGGCAGTCACCAGCGCCCACGGAACCGGCCAATGCGTGGCCGACCCGCGCGGTGGACGCGGCTTCTCGAAGTACGGGGTTACGGCCTACAACTGCGCGGCCAATGCCGTAATCGGCGGCAGTACCAGTGGCGAGGGTGCGTATGCGGTGGCTGATCCTCGGCCTAAGATGCAAAGAACCAAAGGCGATAACTATTTGACCGGCGGTCACTATGGCGTCAAGCGATGGGACGAATCAAGCATGGCCGTTTCCGCATCGGCTTGCCACGACAACGGCCACTGGTCGATCGCAGATCCGCGACCAATGCCGTCGCCCAATGACAAATTAGTATGCCGGATTACGGCTCAGGATGGTACCTGGCATAGACCGTTCACAACGCTTGAGCTCGCCGCACTCCAGTCCTATTACGATCCAGACGATTTCGCTGAGTACGGACCATTGGTCATGGAGGGCACATCAGACCAAGTCTGGCGCGAACACATTGGAAACATGGTGCCGTCGCTCGCCGCTACCGCCGTGGGCGAAGAGATCGGCCGCGCCATTCTGCTCTCATGGGCTGGCGAAACCTTCCAACTTTCAGCAACACCTATCTGGGTGCGACCACTGGCTATTGCCATTTCCGTGCGAGGTAACGAATGAATCACGACGCAATTTCTGTTCAGATGTGCCGAAATGCCGGATTATCTGACGACGTTATTGAGGTGTTGCTTACGCGACTGCAGCGTAAGTTGCAGTCGGGGGTCGATCGGGTAACCGCTCAGCCAGTTGAAGATAGTGGTCGAGTAATAATGATTGATGGCGTGGGCTACACAGTTGATCAAATCCGCGTAGCGATGTCCCGTGTTGAGTTGCCAGAGGGTTATGCCTTGGCGTGGATAGACCGCACATACGATCAGCGCGTCCAGTCAATCATGGCGTTCAATACCTGCGCAGGTGACTTAGACGACAAACTTGATGCGGCATACAGGGCCACTCTTGAGCATTCACCCACCCCGGCGCCAGACGGACAGATGCAGCAGGAGGTCGGCAATGCTTAAGAAACTCATCCTTCACTTGATCCGCGTGAGCGCGTTAACCATGCGTTTTTTTGTGATCTTCTCTGGCGCCGCTTATTTGGCTAATGCGATCATGCGCTGGGATTATCCAGACTGGCGGTATTACGTGGTCCAAGGGCTGATTCTTGTCACCTACGCCACCGCCGGCGCTGTCGAGTTTTGGGCAGGCCTCACTGCAAAGCAGCTAAAAAAGGCTAACCATGACTAAGCGTGGATACAACACAAAAGAGGCCATGGCATATCTGGGAGTGCAGCGTCGCTTCTTTGAGCGCCATATCGCCCAACTGCTCGATGGCAAGGGGGTCAGGGCCGGAACATCAATCATCTTTGAAAAGCAAGATTTGGACGATGCGTGGGAGCGTTATAAACTGTTACGCGGTAGCGAACGTGTCCAACCAAAAGGAAACATGAAATGGCGACACGATCACGTAGACAACGGGGGATCACCCCGGACCTTGGCGGCAAATGGAAAGTCGATTGCCAGTACCGAGGTCAGAAGATTCGCAAGCGTGGTTTCACAGATTACCGGTCGGCAGAAGATTTCCTGATCCGGCAAAAGAACGCGATCCACGAAAGCGGTATTTCGAGTACCACACAGGAGTCGGCCTTACCGGTTGTGACTCTCGAGGAAGCTGCGGCGAAGTATCTGGAGCAAAAGGTAGAGAAAGGTATGCCATCGGCCGAAACCGATGCATATCTCCTCGAACCAGTAATTGAAATGCTCGGCTCTTTAACATTGGAAGAGATCTGCAACGACACGATCGCGCCTTTCATCCAGGCGCGTCGGGCGAAGGGCATCAAAAACAAATCCATTAATAATGCTCTGTCCTGCATTAACAGGATCTGCAAACTTGCAAATACAAAGTGGCGCCATCCCGGCACTACCTACCCATTACTTGCAACACCTGTCACGATCGACATGCTTGATCTGGCTGATCAACGGCCACCTCGCCCGATCACCTGGTCTGAACAGAAGACGCTGTTTGAGCATCTACCGCCACATCTTAGTGATATGGCGCTGTTCGTACTTAACACGGGTGCCCGAAAAAGCGTGGTGTGTCAGCTTCGTTGGCAATGGGAGGTAGGGGTAAAAATCCGTTCTGGGCAACAAGTATCAGTGTTTGTTGTTCCGAGGCAGTATGTTAAAGGTCGCAAGCGTGAACGCGTTTTGATCTGCAACACTACAGCTCAGGAAATCATCGACCGTCAACGGGGTCATCACGATGAACGTGTATTCACGTATTACAAGCAGGTGAAGAAGGGTGGTAGTAAACCCCCAAAGTTTCTACCGATCGCTGATATGCACAACACCGCCTGGCAGCGTGCCCGTGTTTCAGCTGGTTTGGATGACCTGCATGTTCATGATTTAAGGCACACAGTGGGCATGCGACTTCGCCATGCTGGGGTATCAGAACGAACCCAGGATGAAATTCTTTGGCATTCTCGCAAAGACATGACCGCGCATTATGCGGTCGCTCAGATCCGGGAAGTGTTTGATGCCCTGGAGCTTATTTCGCAGGAAGGGCAGATGGGTGAGACGCTGAATCTGTTGGCTATCGTTCGGCGAGCCCAGATTGAGGCTGTGCCGGCACAAGTCACACAAAACTCACACATCCAAAGAAAAACCGCCTAGAGGTTGCGACTCTAGGCGGTTTTAACTAGCTGATTTAACTAGTAAATTCTGGCGCGGCTGGCAGGATTCGAACCCACGACCCCTTGGTTCGTAGCCAAGTACTCTATCCAACTGAGCTACAGCCGCGTAAAGAAGCAGAACTATAACACATAAAATTTTTGTTGTCATTTTTCGTTGGCCGGTTGACAGCCAAAAGCGGGAAGTCGAATATAGCAGGCCATTAAATGAATCATTCGTGCAACAGGAGGCAGGGTTGGCTGATTTGAGCAGATTTACGTGTGTTGAGGATTTTCATCGGCTGGCCCGGCGCCGGATGCCTCGCATGTTCTATGATTACGCGGCTTCGGGTTCTTGGACGGAGTCTACGCTGCGCGCCAATGAGCACGATTTACAGGAGTGGCTGTTTCGCCAGCGTGTGGCGGTGGATATCGAGCATCGATCTATCCGTACGCACATGCTGGGCGAAGAAGTGGCAATGCCGGTGGCCATTGCCCCTACGGGGCTTACCGGGATGATGCATGCCAATGGCGAAATGCACGGTGCGATGGCCGCCAGGAAGTTCGGGATACCGTTTACGCTGTCGACCATGAGTATTTGCTCGATTGAAGACGTGGCAGAGCATACCCAGGCGCCGTTCTGGTTCCAGTTGTATGTCATGCGCGATAAAACGTTCATGGAAAACCTGATTCGCCGGGCCCAGCGGGCGAACTGTTCAGCCCTGGTGGTCACACTCGATCTGCAGGTCATGGGGCAGCGTCATTGCGATATCAAGAACGGGCTTAGTGCGCCGCCTAAACCCACTTTTGGAAATTTGCTTAATCTGGCGACAAAGCCGCACTGGTGCTGGCAGATGGCTCAAACGCAACGGCGTACATTTCGCAATATTGTCGGTCATGCCCAGGGGGTTACCGATGTGTCTTCGCTGGCGGCGTGGACGGCCGAGCAGTTCGACCCCCGCCTCAATTGGGACGATATCAAGCGCATTAAAGATTTGTGGGGCGGCAAGCTGGTGCTCAAGGGCGTGATGGACCCCGAGGATGCCCGTTTGGCGGCGCAGTCGGGTGCCGATGCCCTGGTGGTGTCGAATCACGGGGGGCGTCAGTTGGATGGGGCGCCATCGTCCATTAAAGTCCTGCCGGATATCGTCGATGCAGTGGGTAACGATATCGAAGTCTGGATGGATGGCGGCATTCGTTCCGGGCAGGACGTATTGCGGGCAATTGCGCTGGGAGCCAAAGGCACGCTGATCGGGCGTTCGTTCTTGTATTCTCTTGGCGCCGGCGGCGAGGCCGGGGTTACGAAATGCCTGCAGATGCTGGCTAAAGAGCTGGATTTAACCATGGCCTTTTGCGGCCACAACGATATCAACAAGGTGGATGCCTCTATTTTGCGCAGGGCATAAAAAAATCCCGGCGGTTGCCGGGATTATGGTTTTAACCGAACTCAGCATGAATGCTTAATGGTGATCCAGGCTCTTGTCGGTGAACAACCAGTCGCGCAGCTCTTTGTCGAACTTGGGATCTTTACGGCGGATCCACTCGAGCGTCATGGCTGCGTGTTCTTTTTCTTCGTCGCGGTTATGTTCCAGAATGGCTTTCAGATCTGAGTCTTTACAGGCGTCGACGCGTTGGTTGTACCAGTCGACGGCTTCAAGCTCTTCCATTAGCGACACAATAGCGCGGTGCATATCGCGTGTTTCATCTGAAAGTTCTGATATGGGTTCGTGATAGCCTTCGTTTGACATCTGTAGCTCCTTTACGTGAAGTGTAAAAATAGCATAAATGTGGCGTTATAGTAGCGCGACATTTCCCCTGATTCTACTTTATTGACCCATTCCATGAATTTCGAGCAAACAATGATTCTGGCCATCCTGGCTGTTACCGTGGGTATGTTTTTATGGGGGAAGTGGCGCCACGACATGGTTGCCGCCGGTGCGTTGCTGGCCTGTGTGGGCGTGGGGCTCATCCAGCCTGTTGATGCCTTTCTGGGGTTTGGCCACAATGCGGTGGTGACAGTGGCCTGCGTCTTGATTCTGAGCAGTGCGCTGCAGTCGTCGGGTGCGGTCGATGTGCTGACCCGTTTTATCTTGCCCTCGAAGGCGGGCCCCACTTTAAGTATTGCAGCGCTTACGACACTGGCGGCTGTTTTGTCGGGCTTTATGAATAACGTCGGTGCGCTGGCGTTATTAATGCCGGTTGCCATTCAAATTGCCGGCAGGCTTGAGTTGCCGGCGGGCAAGGTTCTCATGCCACTGGCGTTCGGATCGATCCTCGGGGGAACCACCACACTTATCGGTACGCCGCCCAACCTGATTGTGTCGGGCTTTCGCGAGTCGGCCGGACTGGGCTTGTTCAGAATGTTCGATTTCACCCCGGTTGGCGCCGTTGTCGCACTGGTGGGGGTGATGTTTATTTCCTTGATCGGTTGGCGGCTGGTGCCGACCCGTCAAAAGGCCGGTATTGAAGGGTTTGAAACGGAAGCGTACATGACTGAAGCCCGCGTGCCGGAAGACAGTAAGTTGGTAGGCCGTTCGTTGCGCGAGCTTGACGATGAAATGGACGAGCTTGACGCGCAAATTGTGGGTTTGGTGCGCAATGAAGTGCGCATGATGGCGCCCAGTGCCGCTCGCGTGATTCGGGCGAACGATATTCTGGTCATTGAAACCGATGCCGAGTCCCTGGCCGATGTGCTTTCCACCTTTGGCCTGGAGCTCGAGGAAGAGGAAGAGGCGCCGTTGTCCGAATCCAAGAAAGAAACAAATGACGAGATCATATTGCAAGAGCTGGCGATTATGCCCTCCTCCAGTCTGGAGAACCGATCCGCCAGTGACTTGTTACTGCGCACGCGCTATGGCATTAATTTGTTGGCAGTTTCGCGCCAGGGCCAGCGCTTGTTGTCGCGGCTCAGGGCGATCAAGCTGCGGCCCGGTGACCTTCTGCTTTTGCAGGGGCCACCCGACGCGTTGGGCAGCTTTGCGTCCAGCATGGGCGCGGTGCCGCTGGCTGAACGCAAGGTGCGCATTCCGGATCGGCGCAATGTGATTTTATCGTCGTCGATTATGCTGGGTGCGGTGCTGCTGGCCGTGTCGGGCTGGGTGTCGGCGGCTGTGGCGTTTGCGGCGGGTGTGTTGGCCTCGATGGCCCTGCGCACAGTGAATTTAAGGTCGGTTTATGAACAGGTCGACTGGCCGGTGATTGTCTTGCTGGCCATGTTGCTGCCGGTTGCGGGTGTAATGCAATCAACCGGTGCAGCGGGGCTTGTGGCCGGTTTCCTGCTTGATTATTTCGCGCAGGGTAATGCGGTGATCGCGCTGGTGGTGATTCTGGTGACCACGATGATTCTGACGGACTTGATGAACAACGCCGCCACCGCAGCGGTGTTGGCACCCATTGCGTTGGGGGCGGCCAATCAACTGGGTGTCAATCCGGACACCTTTCTGATGGCGGTTGCAATTGGTGCTTCTTGTGCGTTTTTAACGCCAATCGGCCACCAGAACAATACGCTTATTCTGGGGCCGGGCGGTTTTCGTTTCGGCGATTATTGGCGCATGGGCCTGCCATTGGATATTCTTGTGGTTGCAACGGCAATACCCATGTTGCTGCTGGTGTGGCCGCTGGATGGCTGATTTCACGGCCACCTGCCCAATGGAAAAATTTACAGCATGGCCTGCAGTTGCCGGCGCAACTGGCTTTTGCGGTAGCCGGGCAGGAACGATGCAACAAGACTGTTGTCGGCCAATTTGGCCAGTTCAGCCCTGGAAAGCTTCAGCGACGCTGCAATGGCACGGTAGTTGTCGCCCACGTAGCCGCCGAAATAGGCCGGGTCGTCGGAGTTCACTGTTACGACCAGGCCCTGGCGCAGCAGGCGGGCAATGTTGTGGTCTTTCATATCATCAACCACACAAAGCTTCAGATTTGAAAGAGGGCACACGGTAAGCGGTATTTGCTCGCGGATCAGGCGTTTGACCAGATCGGGATCTTCTTCGCTGCGCACGCCATGATCAATGCGGTCAACGTGCAATAAATCCAGTGCATCGCGCACGTATTGCGCCGGGCCTTCTTCGCCGGCGTGCGCGACCAGACGGAAACCAAGCGCTTTGCACCGGTTGAATACGCGTTGGAATTTGTCGGGCGGGTTGCCCACTTCGGCCGAGTCAAGGCCGATGCCAATCCAGATGTCTTTGTATTGCTCGCGCAGGGGCAGGGCGGCTTCCAGCGTTTCGAATGCCGCTTCTTCCGACAGGTGGCGCAAGAAGCTCATGAGCAAATAGCTGGTGAGCCCGGTTTCCTGCTGCATTTGGCGTACCGCGCGGGCAATGCCTGCAAAGACTGTTTCAATGGCCACGCCGCGTTCTGTATGTGTTTGCGGATCGAACATGATTTCGGTGTGGCAAACACCATCGGCGTGGGCCTTTTTAAGGTAAGCCATTGTCATGTCGAAGAAGTCGCGCTCGGTAATCAATACGCTGGCGCCCGCGTAATACAAGTCCAGGAACGATTGCAGGTCTTTGAAGGCGTAGGCCTGGTGAAGTTCGGCTTCCGAGGCGTAGTTCAGCCTGACGTTATTTCGACGAGCCAACTCAAAAATCAGCTTGGGTTCCAGCGTGCCTTCGATATGTAAATGCAACTCGGCTTTGGGCAAGGCAATAATGAATTCATCCAGTTTCGAGTCAATCATGTTCTTTTCCGACTTTTATGCAGTTGCAAGGGGTGTTCAGTTTATAAATGGCGCCACGCGGCAATCATGAGCAGGGCCCAGGCCACAATGAAGGCAACGCCGCCCAGCGGGGTGACGGCTCCAAGCCATTTCACGCCGCTTAATGCCAGGATATAAAGGCTGCCGCTGAACAGCACAATGCCTGCAAACATGATCAGCCCCGACCAACCCGGCAGCGTTCCGCCTATTCGGGTGCTGAGCGCGGCAATTAGTATGATGCCCAGGGCGTGAACCAGTTGGTATAGTACGGCTGTTTGCCATATGGCCAGCATGTCGGCCGAAAGCACACGTTTGAGGCCGTGTGCGCCAAATGCGCCCGCGCCAACACCAATCAACATCATCAGCGCGCCTAATATAACAAGTTGTCGTTCTGTCATTTTTTGTCCTGCGGGTTTGCAGGCATGGCCTGCGTTGGTCCGATTTGTATATCATGTTAGCCGCAACCCGCTCAAGCGGGGTCCGGCCGCAAGGTGGATTCAAATAAGAATTGGAAATGGTATTTGCGTGAAAAACAGGTTCCGGAACATTGTTGGTGTGTGCGTTATGGCTTGGGTTGCTGCCGTCTTGGCAGGCTGCTCGCCGCAGCCCGTGAATACGCCGTATGAGGAAGGCGCATTGGCGCAAAACACTTTGTTTACGGCATTTTCCCAGCGCTCTCCCAAATATCTTGACCCCGCCAGTTCCTATTCCACCGACGAAACGCCGTTTACCTACTCCATTTATGAACCGCTTTATGGCTATCATTATTTAAAGCGTCCCTATCAACTGATTCCCCGCGCCGCCCAGGCGGTGGTCAGCCCCCGCTATTATGACGAAAACGGCAATCGCCTGCCCGATAATGCGCCGGGTGAAGACATTGCCGTCAGCGTGTACGACATTCCCATACAAAAAGGCATTCAGTTTGCACCTCATCCGGCTTTTGCACGCAATGAAGAAGGCAACTATCGCTATTGGCCTTTGAAACCGGGTGCGCTGGAGAACAAATACGTCTTAACGGATTTCGAAGAAACGGGTACGCGCGAATTAACAGCCCATGACTATGTCTACGGTATTCGGCGGCTTGCCAGTCCGCGGGTCGTTTCGCCCGCGTTTGGGGTTCTGTCGTCCCACATTGAAGGCTTGAGTGAATATGCCCAGGAGCTGCAGGCTTTGGACAAGCAGTGGGAAGAACAAGGGCGCAGCCCCGAATGGCTTGATTTGCGCCAGTATGAGTTCAGCGGGGTACAGGCGCTCGATGATCATACCTTGCGCATACGTGTAAAAGGCAAGTACCCGCAGTTCAAGTACTGGCTTGCGATGACCTTTACCGCGCCTGTTCCATGGGAGGCAGACCGGTTCTATCATCAGCCAGGCATGGCACAACGCAACTTATCGCTGAATACCTGGCCTGCGGGTACCGGGCCTTATATGCTGGAAACGTCGGTTCAGAATCGACAACACGTGATGGTGCGCAACCCGCATTTCAGGTCCTCTCCCTATCCCTGCGAAGGGGAGCCGGGAGACGAGGAATCGGGTTTGCTGGCTGACTGCGGCAAACCCACGCCATTCGTTGACCGCATCGTGTTTTCGCTGGAAAAGGAAAGCGTTCCCCTGATGGGTAAGTTCCTGCAGGGGTATTACGACGTTCCCGAGGTCGATGGCGGCAGTTATGGCGTAGCCATGCAGGTGGCAGCAGGCGACTCCGCCGAGAAGGCCGAGCTTTACGCCGACCGGGGTTTGCAGCTGTTGTCCTCGACCGAGCCGCAAATTACATACATGGGTTTCAATTGGCTGGACCCCGTGGTGGGGCGCGGCGATACGCCCGAGCAGCAAGCCCGTAACCGCAAGTTGCGCCAGGCTATCAGCATTGCATTCGATTGGGAGCAGTTCGTCTCGATTTTCTTGAATGACCAGGGGCAGGTGGCACAAGGGCCGCTTCCTCCCGGTGTGCCGGGCTACCAGCCTTTGCCTAAGGGGCTGAATACCCAGGTATACAGTTGGGAGGACGACCGGGCAGTTCGACGGCCCATTGAACAGGCCCGGGAACTGCTTGCCCAGGCGGGTTACCCCAATGGGCGAGACGCTGCCACGGGGGAACCTTTGATCCTGCATTTTGATTCGGCAGGCGGAATGGGCTCAAATGCAACGCTCGACTGGATGCGCAGGCAGTTGAAGAAGCTGAACGTTGAGCTGGAGATTCGAGCCACCGATTACAACCGTTTTCAAGACAAAATGCGCCAGGGCAATGCGCAAATGTTCATGTGGGGCTGGGTGGCCGATTACCCGGACGCAGAGAATTTTCTGTTCCTGCTGTATGGGGGTAACGCCAAAGCCAAAACGGGTGGCGAGAATGCGGCCAATTACCAGAATCCCGAGTATGACGCCTTGTTTGAACAACTTCGATTTCTGGATGATGGCCCGCAGAAAGATCGCGTCGTCGCGCGCATGGTTGAAATCGTGCAGCGCGATATGCCCTGGATGTTTGGTTTCTATCCAAAATCCGGAGGCGCCTATCAGGCCTGGATGTCTAATGCCAAGCCGACCCAAATGGTTCGCAATACGTTGCAATATCTGCGGGTCGACGCCGATCAACGGGTAGCCAGTGTGGACAAGTGGAATACGCCGCGTTGGTGGCCGCTATGGCTCTTATTGGTTTTGTGCCTGATTGGCGCCTGGCCGGCCTGGCGGATTATTCAACGTCGTGAGCGCGCCACCGCGCTGGATCACTCTGAAGGGAAGCGCGATTTATGACCGCTTATATTGTTCGTCGTCTGTTTTACGGCATTGCTGTACTGATTGGCGTAAATTTACTGACCTTCGTCCTGTTCTTTGCCGTTAATACGCCCGACGACATGGCGCGCATGGCCATTGGAGGGCAACGCGTAAGCCAGGATGCCATTGAGCACTGGAAGCAAGAGCGCGGGTACAACAAGCCGCTGTTCTACAACACATCGGCACAGGGCGTGCACGCCTTCACGGATACGGTTTTTTATGAGCGGTCCGCGCCGCTTTTGGTGTTCGACTTCGGCTTTTCGGATGGGGGACGCGATATCGGGTATGAAATCCGCGAACGGATTGGCCCAAGCCTGGCGCTGGCGATTCCCAGTTTTGTGCTGGGTATGCTGGTGAGTGTGTCTTTTGCGTTGCTGCTGGTTTTTTTCCGCGCCACGAAACTGGATTTCGCCGGCGTTGTGGCGTGTGTGGTGCTGTTATCCATTTCGGGGCTTTTTTACATTATTGCGGGGCAGTGGCTGTTCGCCAAGATACTGCGTTGGGTGCCGTATTCCGGGTTTACCGATGGCTGGGACAGTTTGCGGTTCCTGGTTCTGCCAGTGGCCGTGGCGGTCATTTCGGGCCTGGGCAGTGAGTCCCGGTTCTATCGCACACTTTTCCTGGAGGAAATCGGTAAAGACTACGTGCGCACGGGCAGGGCGAAAGGCCTGGCCGAGCATGTCGTTTTGTTCCGGCATGTATTGCGCAATGCAATGCTGCCCATTCTAACTGGTACCGTGTCGGCGATTCCTTTGCTGTTCATGGGCAGCCTGATTGCCGAGTCGTTTTTCGGTATTCCCGGCTTGGGCAGCTATACCATCGATGCCATTAACGCCCAGGATTTTTCAATCGTGCGGGCCATGGTATTTTTGGGTTCGGCGTTATACATCGTGGGGTTATTGTTGGCAGACATTTCTTATACGCTGGTTGATCCCCGCGTTCGATTCGAGTAGAGCCATGCCAAAATTCGTTTTCCTCTGGACAGACATTTTTGTACTGGTACTGGTGGCGGGAGTGCTCTTGTATGTTGTCCATGTCAGGCGCACGCCGTCGTTGCGCAGCGCCTGGGCTCAAGTGGGTCGCTCGGCATCGGCCATGTCAGCTGCGGTGGTATTGTTGCTGTTCACGCTGGTGGCAGTGCTCGATTCGGTGCATTATCGCCCTCGTCTGGCACAGAGCGACGCCGGGAATGGGCCGGTTTACGCGCCGGTGCTGCGCTCGGCGCTTGATGACATGTTGAGCTGGACCCGTCTGAGTCAACCGGAGGCAACGTATTCCGCGCCGCTGGCTATTCGCCAGTTCACGAAAGAAACCCAAATTATCAATGATGAGCCAGTGCGTGATTATCCGCGGCTCAAGCATGCCGGCACTCAACTGGAAGACGATGCGCTGCACTACCGGGACTTATGGTTGCGGGCGGCGTTGGGCGTGCTGGTGGGTTTGGGCATCAGTGCCGCCCTGGCGTTTTTGTTAACTTTGATGCATCGGCGTCGCGCAGTTTCAATGCGTGATGCGTTCATGCGCTGGTGGTGCGGTGATACCCAGATACCGGTTCGTGCCATGTGGTTGACCAGTGCCCTGATTCTATTGCTGGCCGGCGTGCTGGTTGCCTTGAGTGTCGATTATCACGTTTTGGGTACCGATCGCGTTGGCAACGACGTGATGAAGCAGGCGTTGAAAAGCGTCCGGACGGCGTTGGTCATCGGCACGCTTACCACCCTGGCCATGCTGCCGCCGGCGTTGTTTTTTGGTATTTCCGCTGGCTATTTCAAAGGTCGGGTAGACGATGCCATCCAGTACTTGTATACCACCTTGACCTCGATTCCCGGCGTGTTATTGATTGCCGCCTGCGTGCTGATGATGCAGGTTTACATTGATACGCACCCTGAAGCGTTTCCCACGGTTACCGCGCGTGCCGACTTACGTTTATTCATGCTTTGCCTGATTCTTGGCTTAACCGGCTGGGCCGGATTGTGCCGATTGTTGCGTGCCGAAGTGCTGAAACTGCGGGAGCTGGAGTATGTTCAGGCAGCCAGGGCTTTTGGCGTTGGGCATTGGCGTATTATGCGTCATCACTTGCTGCCTAATGTCATGCATATCGTGCTCATTACCATGGTCTTGCAGTTCTCGGGTCTGGTGCTCTACGAGGCAGTCCTGTCGTATTTGGGTATTGGTGTGGACCCAAGCATGGCCTCTTTCGGCACCATGATCGATGCCTCTCGTACTGAAATGTCGCGCGATCCCATGATCTGGTGGAATTTGCTCGCGGCGTTTGTCTTCATGCTGGCGCTGGTATTGGCGGCGAATATTTTCGCCGACGCGGTGCAGAAAGCATTTGATCCGCGCATGCGCAATTTCCAGCCCTTGCGTGCCAAACGGCTTATTGCCAAGGGGCACCCATGAGTCAGAAGATGGCAATTTCGCAGCAGGCAAAAGCGAATGACCTGATCCTCCAGGTTGAGAGATTGTCGGTGCAATTGCGCACCGATGCCGGGGCGCACGATGCGGTTCATCTGCTTGATCTGGCGCTACGTCGGGGCGAAACATTCGCTTTGGTGGGTGAGTCGGGTTGCGGCAAAAGTATGACGGCCATGGCGCTGCTGCGCCTGCTGCCTGAAGCCGCCCGAATTACGTCCGGTAAGGTCCTGTTAGAGCAGACTGATTTGAATCGATTGGCGGAATCGCATATGCGCCAGTTTCGGGGCGGGCAACTGGCCATGGTGTTTCAGGAGCCCTCCACCAGCCTGAATCCGGTCATGCCGGTGGGGCGTCAAATTGTGGAAACGCTGCTTGCGCATACCGATTATCGTGGTCACGCTGCCCGCGAGCGCGCCATTTACTGGATGACTCGTGTAGGAATTCGCGACGCACAAACCCGGTTTAACGATTATCCCTTTCAGTTTTCGGGCGGCCAGAAGCAGCGCATCATGATCGCCATTGCCTTGGCTGCAGAACCTGCCGTGCTGATCGCCGATGAACCGACCACTGCGCTCGACGTTACGGTACAGGGGCAAATACTTCATTTGCTGGCCGATATACAAGCGGAAATGGGGCTGGCCATTTTATTGATTACACACGATCTGGCGGTGGTGAAAAAAGTGGCGCGTTATGTGGCGTTGATGAAGCAGGGCGAGATCGTGGAAACAGGTCTGGTTGAGTCCTTCTTCGAGAATCCGCAGCACTCGTATGCACGGCAATTAATCAATGCCATACCTGCGTATGAGAAGCGGGGGCGCTCGCTGGTAACCGGCGAGCCGCTTGTTGAAGCGGGTAACGCAACCGAAAGCATGCCTGCGCCGGTTCTGCAGGTACGTAATTTGTCGGTGGCCTATCCTCAACGTGGCGGACTGTTGCGTCGTGTATTGGCCTATAAGCAGATAGTGGAAGACGTTTCCTTTGATCTGCATCCCGGTGAGACACTGGCGTTACTGGGCGAGTCGGGCTGCGGAAAAACGACAACCGCCAAAACCCTGATGTCGCTGCTGGATCGTCAGGCGCGAATTTCCGGGGAAGTATGGCTGGACGGTCAATCGATCTTTAAGGCAAATGCGCGGCAACGGCGTGTCTTGCGTCAATCCATGCAAATTGTTTTCCAGGATCCGTACGCTTCGTTGGATCCGCGAATGGTGGTCGGGGAGGTGCTTGAAGAAGGGGTGGCGGCCTTGCGGCCCGAGCTCGACAGAAAGCAGCGTGCGAATCGCATTCGCGACTTACTTGACCGGGTGGGTTTACCCGCCAATACGGTGGCGCGGTATCCACATGAGTTCTCGGGCGGGCAGCGCCAGCGAATTGCCATTGCCCGCGCCCTTGCGGTGGAGCCGAAGGTACTGATTTGTGATGAGCCGACTTCGGCACTTGACGTTTCGGTGCAAGCCCAAATTCTTGAGTTGCTTCAGGACCTGCAGCAGGAGTTGGGAATGGCGTATCTGTTCATCACGCACAACTTCGGCGTGGTGGAGTATTTGTCGGATCGCATTGCCATCATGGATGCGGGCAAACTGGTTGAAATGAACGACACAGTGTCGGTATTGCTGCAGCCGCAACATGAGCAAACGCGCCGATTGCTTGCCGCCGTACCGCGCCTGTAAAAACATAATTCATCACGTGACGTGCGGGCCGTGTGCCGGAAAACGCCGACCTCGCATATAATGGTGTCATATGACACTTAAAGTTTTTGACCTTCAATGTGAACTTGGGCACGTGTTCGAAGGCTGGTTTGGATCTCAAGACGGCTTTGACTCGCAGAAAGAGCGCGGCTTGTTGTCGTGCCCGGTCTGCAATAGCGCCAAAGTGAACAAGAAACTGACTGCATCGCGTATCAATCGCGGCCGTGGCCAGGAAACAGGGCTTGAGCACGCTGCCAGGCTTGCGGGCGTTTCTGCTGCTGCATCGGGTGAGCAGGTATTGGCTGCGCCAGCCATGGAGCAACTGGCCAAACTACAGGCGCAAGTCATGCAGCAGGTGCGTGAAATCGTGCGTAATACGGAAAATGTGGGTCCGCGTTTTGCCGAGGAAGCGTTGCGCATGCATCACGGCGAAACACAAGAGCGGCCTATCCGGGGTACGGCAACTCAAGAGGAACGTACCGCACTGGCCGAAGAAGGGGTAACAGTGCTGCCCGTGCCCGATTACCTCGACGACGAGCGCATGCAATAAAAAACAAGGCCGCGTTTATGAAAAGCGCGACCTTTCAGTTTCCGGGCGCCTCAAGCCGCCCGAACTTCGTTTTCATTGATTTACATTACGCGACTGCGGTATTCGTTCGTGCGTGTATCAATTTCGATTTTGTCGCCGATATTGCAGAACAGGGGTACGCTGATTTCCTTGCCCGTGTTAATGGTTGCCGGCTTCAGGACCTTGCCCGACGTATCGCCTTTTACAGCCGGTTCGGTGTAGGTGATTTCGCGCACAATGATGGTGGGCAGCTCTACCGAAATGGCACGACCTTCGTAGAATACGACCTCAACCGTCATGCCTTCCTCGAGGTAGGCCAGTGCGTCGCCCATGCTGTCGGCTTCCACTTCGTACTGGTTGTACTCTTCATCCATGAAGACATACATGGGATCGGCGAAGTAAGAATAGGTGCATTCTTTTTTATCCAGGATGACAACGTCGAATTTTTCATCCGCTTTGTAAACCGACTCACTGCCTGAACCCGACAGCAGGTTTTTGAATTTCAGTTTGACGACCGCAGCATTGCGGCCCGACTTATTGTATTCAGCTTTTTGCACCACCAATGGTTCGTTGCCTACCATGACAACATTGCCTACGCGCAGTTCCTGTGCGGTTTTCATGTATTCAAACTCCGGGGATAAAAAGTGCGGCTATGCCTTGTTCGCTTGCCAAGCGCGTGCCTGAAGCATCGCAAAGTTTCCGCGAGCACAACCCAAAACCGTCTATTTTAACGTGTTCCTGAGTGACGGGTAAAAAAGAAAAGTAAATTCGTGGCCAAGTCGGGTTGCCGGGCCAGCTTGGAAGTCCAACTGCGGCATGATTGATGCCAGTTTCGCCATTTTCCGGGATGGTTCAGCAGGTCATTGAACGCGTCTTCGCAACCGGCGAGCTCGCCACGGTTCCAGTCGATCTGCAGTTGTTTGATGCCGACCTCAAAAGGGCTTTTGTCCAGCCATGCATTAAGTTTGATCAGGTGGCTGTCATTGTCTTGCCGATAAATATGCCAGAGGAACGGCTTGCCTGCCCACATTGCGCGTACGAGCGAGTCTTCGCCCCGCACCAGGTTCAAGTCGCTGCCCCACAGCAGGCTGTCGAAGTGCACTTGCAGCACAAAGGGGATCTCGACCTGGTGAACGTTGGGGGTGAGCTTTGATATCCGGGTGGCGCCTTCTTTGGGTTGCAGAATGACCGTTGGTCTGGAATCGTTGCTTAAAGCGCGTACCAGGGCCTGCGTTGGCGCATCTGGATAATTGAACAAAAATACCTGGCGAGCACCGCGTTGGAGGATCGAGTTCAATTCGGCGGGAACGCCCAGTTCCTGAAGTTGATGCCATCTTGCATGCGGCGTTGCCAGCCACTCATCGCGTTGTTCAAGCAGTGTCGGCTCGCGCAATAAGCCCCCGGTTGCGGGCGTGAAGCCGGGGAAAAAGAAATATTTGCGCAAGCCATTGGGCTGCAAAGAAGGCATTTGATGACAGTCGTTCACCCAGTTTTCAGCACTGAGGTATTCAAGATTGATCCACAAGCTGTTTTTTTCCAGCATGAGGGGCAAAAAAGCGTCGGGTAATTCGCAGCCGAAAGCTTCAATTACAACGTCACCCGCTAACTTCACCTGGTTGATGCGTTCCCAGTGCCATACGGTAATCTGGTCGGTCAATGCCTGACAGCCAGACGTGTCAACCTGCGGTTCCAGCCGGCGAAATGCGACCAGGTTATCGACCCATAGCCTGACATGGTGGGGCGTGTTCTGGGTCAGGCGCCTGGCCAACCGCCAACACACGCCGATATCGCCATAATTGTCGACGACCTGGCAAAACAAGTCGATTAACAACGGGGCGGTTGGCGCGGCGTGATGCGCCGGTATGTCGGACATGGCAAATTAATGAAAGTGACGCGGCTCGAGGTCAATTTCCTCGGGTAGTTCGGGGTGCATCATTTCACCCAGCGTGTTGGGGAAGAAAGGCGCCCCGCAATCTTCGCAGATCTCGCCGTGCGCCATGACATTCAGCCGCTTGACTTCTTTAATGCCGGCTTCGGCCAGCTGTTCGGCGATATGGTCGGGAATATCCGGCATGCCTTCGTTGTTCAGGTTGGCTTCTTCCTTGCTGAGAATAGGCCAGACGCAACCGTAGATAACCTGATTGGATTGCCGTGTCGTAAAGCCGACCCTGTATTCTTCGATGATGCTGTCGCCGCACCCGATGATGGTGGCACGAATATCGGCCCCATTGAGGTTTGCCGCGTTTTGCAGCCAGATGGCGGCCGCCTTGAGTGCCATCGGGCGAATGCGGCGGTCCGCTTCCCGGCTGCTTACGAAAAAGGCTTCAGGCTGCTGGTAGTCGATCGTACAACCGGCGAAAAGCCGGTTGAAACAAGGCTCGATGGTGAGCTGCCAGCTTTGCAGGCTTTGTGCTCGCATCTGTGCCGCTGGTGTCGAGGGAGTTTGCCAGCGAAAGACCGGCTCTCCTTTCGGGACTGCGATCGCGGCGATGATGAAACGGGCGTCGGCAAGCATCCCTTCGGTGTGTGCCAACGGCGCAATATCAATGGTTTTCACTTCGCCGGTTACCGCCTGTTTACCCAGTTGTTGAGTCAGGCGCGCCGTGTCTTGAAATGATTGTGGCATTTGTTCAAAGCTGATTGCCTGAGGCAATAGTGCCACGTGCGCCTGAGGCGCTGCGATATGGTCGCGAAATGCCGTTTCAATCAGTTCAAAGTCTTTATCTTGAAATGGTGCCGGCAGGGGCAACTGATAGCGTGTCCAGATCAGGACCGGTGCACTGACCAGAAGAACTTCGTAATCGACCGTATGCTGTATTTCGGCTGACTCAGAAAAAGTCTCGGCCAATTCGACCAGGACTTCATAAGCCTGCATCTGATTTGGAATCAGTTGGTCTAGTGCCGTTTCCACATGCCGGTTTTTACGCCCTTTGTAAAGCTTGGCTATAAGCTGCTTAAGCTGTTCTTCCCAATAAAGGTCTTCCAGTCGGCTCCCGGACAATGTCAGGGCCTCGGTGAGTTCGAGCAAACGACGAACATCGACGGAAAGTCGGGATTGGGGCATTTTGTTGGTTAAGGCCATGAGTGTTTCTGGGTGAATAACAGTAATAGTGTAACGCGTGCCGAAAGTAAAAATCCCCTACCCGCAGTGCGGGCAGGGGAGGCAGTATGTAACTCCGGTGAAAGAGATCAGATGTTGACGGTTTTGGCCGATTCAGTGAAGTCTTCGATCTGGTCGAAGTTCATGTAGCGATAAATTTCACCGCTGTGCTGAGTCAGGATCCCCATATCGGCAAGGTACTCTTCCCGGGTGGGGATGCGGCCCAGGCGTGAACAAATGGCAGCCAGTTCAGCCGAACCGAGGAACACGTTGGCATTCTTGCCCAAGCGGTTGGGGAAGTTGCGCGTACTGGTCGACATTACCGTGGCGCCTTCGCGCACCTGTGCCTGATTGCCCATGCACAACGAGCAACCCGGCATTTCCATGCGGGCTCCCGCTGTACCCAGAACACCATAGTGGCCTTCTTCGGTCAGTTGCTTCTGATCCATTTTGGTGGGCGGCGCGACCCATAATTTAACCGGAATATCGCGTTTGTTTTCCAATAGTTTTGAAGCAGCGCGGAAGTGACCGATATTGGTCATGCAGCTACCAATAAACACTTCGTCAATGGGTGTGCCGGCGACGTCAGACATTGTTTTTACGTCGTCAGGATCGTTCGGGCATGCCACGATGGGCTCGTGAATGTCGGCCAGGTCAATTTCAATGACTGCGGCATACTGCGCGTTGGCATCGGGCTGCAGCAGCTCGGGGTTCTCAAGCCACGCTTCCATGGCCTTGATGCGGCGGCCAATGGTGCGTTTATCTTCATAACCATTGGCAATCATCCATTTCAACATGGTGATGTTGCTATTGATGTATTCAATAATCGGTTCTTTGTCCAGGTGCACGGTACAACCGGCAGCAGAACGCTCGGCCGACGCATCGGACAGTTCAAAAGCCTGTTCCACTTTCAGTTGGGGCAAGCCTTCAATTTCCAGGATACGGCCTGAGAAAATGTTTTTCTTGCCTTTCTTTTCAACCGTCAGCATGCCTTCCTGAATGGCATAGTAGGGAATGGCATTGACCAGGTCGCGCAGGGTGACGCCGGGTTGCATTTCGCCTTTGAAGCGAACCAGTACCGATTCGGGCATGTCCAGCGGCATGACGCCAGTGGCAGCTGCGAAAGCCACAAGGCCGGAACCGGCAGGGAAACTGATACCGATCGGAAAGCGGGTGTGCGAGTCGCCGCCGGTACCCACGGTATCGGGCAGCAGCATGCGGTTCAGCCACGAATGAATAATGCCGTCGCCCGGACGCAGGGAAATGCCGCCGCGGGTGCTGATGAAGTCAGGCAAGTCGTGGTGGGTCTTGATATCGACCGGCTTGGGGTAAGCCGCAGTGTGGCAGAACGACTGCATGACCAGGTCGGCCGAGAAGCCCAGGCAGGCCAGGTCCTTGAGTTCGTCACGTGTCATGGGGCCGGTGGTATCCTGGCTGCCCACTGACGTCATTCTGGGTTCGCAGTAGGTGCCGGGGCGAATGCCCTGACCTTCCGGCAAGCCACAGGCGCGGCCAACCATTTTCTGTGCCAGGCTGAAGCCTTTCCCACTGTCTTCGGGATTCTTGGGCAGACGGAACAGCGTGGAAGGCGGCAAGCCCAATGTCTCCCGTGCTTTGGCCGTGAGGCCGCGACCGATAATCAACGGAATGCGACCGCCGGCGCGAGCCTCGTCGAACAGTACGTCGGACTTGACCTGAAATTCGGCGATGACTTTGCCGTCTTTCAGGGCTTTGCCTTCGTAAGGGCGCAGTTCAATGACATCGCCCATTTCCATTTCCGATACATCGAGCTCAATAGGCAGGGCACCGGCGTCTTCCATGGTGTTATAGAAGATCGGGGCAATCTTGCTGCCCAGGCAAACACCGCCAAAGCGCTTGTTGGGCACGAATGGAATGTCCTGGCCCGTGTACCACAATACGGAGTTGGTTGCCGATTTGCGCGAGGAACCTGTTCCCACCACGTCGCCCACGTAGGCAATGAGGTTGCCTTTTTCTTTCAGTTCCTGAATGAGTTTGACCGGGCCGATTTTGCCGGATTCGTCTGGTTCAATACCATCGCGTGGGTTCTTCAGCATGGCCAGCGCGTGTAAAGGAATGTCGGGGCGGCTCCATGCGTCGGGTGCAGGCGAGAGGTCGTCGGTATTGGTTTCGCCGCTGACCTTGAATACGGTGAGTGTCAGGCTTTCCGGCACTTCCGGGCGTTGTGTGAACCATTCGCCGTCGGCCCAGCTTTGCAGAATTTCCTTGGCGTAGGCGTTGCCTTTCTGGGCCTTTTCCTGAACGTCGTGGAAGGCATCGAACATCAGCAAAGTGCTTTTCAGGCCCTTTGCGGCGATCGGTGCCAGTGCTTCGTTGTCGAGCAATTCGATCAGGGGCTGAATGTTGTAGCCACCCAGCATCGTCCCCAGAAGCCCGGTTGCTTTTTCAGGCGTGATTAAAGGGCATTTTTCAGTACCGAAGGCGACAGCGGCCAGATACGATGCCTTGACTTTGGCGGCATCATCAACGCCGGCCGGTACCCGATAAGAGATGAGCTCAACCAGGTTGTCTTCTTCGCCGGCCGGCGGGTTTTTCAGCAATTCGATAAGGTCTGCTGTTTGTTGCGCAGACAAAGGAAGAGGAGGGATGCCAAGCGCAGCGCGTTCGGCAACGTGTTGGCGGTAATTATCCAGCATGTGACTTGCCCTTTGATCGAAGAGGAGGGAAAAAGGTAATTGTAAGCGTTCGCCGGTATTCAGGCAAATGTCTTATATCTTATATAAGACCTTGCCTTGACCAGCCTTGATATTGGTGCTGAATCACACACAATTCACGTATTACGAAGATCAAATGACATACAGGTCGACGTATTCGTGAACAGGCATGTGTTCCAGTTGGGTTTGGTTCAGCGAGGCTTCCAGAATACGTTGCTGTTGTTTTTCAGGGAAGCGGCGCGCCAGGTTTATTCGAAACTTGGCTTCGAGCAGCGGGATACCGTCTTCACGGCGACGTTTGTGGCCAATAGGGTACTCACACACCACTTCGTCCAGCGAACTGGCGTCGTTGAATTCCACTGTCAGCGCGTTGGCAATCGCCCGCTTTTCCGGGTCATGGTAGTCCTTGGTAAATTGAGGGTCTTCCACGCAGACGATTTTGTCGCGCAATGCGTCGATGCGGGGATCGTTGGCCACACTGTCTTCGTAGTCGGCCGCCGTCAGGCGTCCGAACAAGAGCGGCACGGCCACCATATATTGAATGCAGTGGTCACGGTCGGCAGGGTTGTTCAACGGCCCTTTCTTGTCGATGATCCGGATGCAGGCTTCATGTGTACGAATGGTAATGCGCTTGATGTCTTGCACCGACTTGCCCTGTTGCTTGAGCAGGTCGTGGATTTGCACGGCGCATTCCACTGCCGTTTGCGAATGGAACTCGGCCGGGAACGAGATCTTGAACAGGACGTTCTCCATGACATAGCTTCCGTAGGCGCGCTGGAACTTGAATGGCTGCCCTTTGAAAAGGACGTCGTAAAAGCCCCAGGTTTTGGCGGAAAGCACCGACGGATAACCCATTTCCCCTGTTTTGGCGATCAGTGCCAGGCGGACAGCCCGGCTGGTTGCGTCGCCGGCCGCCCAGCTTTTGCGGCTACCGGTATTGGGCGCATGACGATAGGTACGCAGGCTTTGTCCGTCGACCCAGGCCAGCGACAGCGCATTAATGATTTCGTCCCGGTTCAAACCGAGCATTTGTGCCACCACGGCAGTAGATGCCACTTTCACCAGTACGACATGGTCGAGCCCCACCTTGTTGAACGCATTCTCCAGCGCAATACAACCCTGGATTTCATGCGCTTTGATCATGGCGGTCAGGACATCGTGCATGGTCAGCGGTGCCTTGCCTGCCGCGACGGCAGTACGTGAAAGCCAGTCGGCTGTTGCCAGGATGCCACCGAGGTTATCGGAAGGGTGGCCCCATTCGGCCGCCAGCCAGGTATCGTTGAAGTCGAGCCAGCGAATCATGGTGCCGATATTGAAGGCTGCCTGAACCGGATCAAGCTGAAACGGGGTGCCGGGTACTTTGGCGCCGTGCGGTACCGTTGTGCCGGGCACGATGGGGCCAAGCAGCTTGGTGCAGGCCGGATATTCCAATGCTTCCAGGCCGCAACCTAATGTGTCGATCAGACAGTTACGGGCGGTTTCGTAGGCCAGGTCACTGTGAATGGTGTAATTCAGAACATAATCGGCAATGTCGCTTAAAACCTGGTCGGGCTGGGGGCGTACATTGGAGATATGAGTGGTGTCGGCGGACATAAAACTTCCTGATGAGTATTAACGTTTACGGCGAGAGATCGGGACGAATTTTTGATTTTCCGGCCCCACGTAGTTGGCGGTGGGGCGAATGATTTTATTGTCGACGCGTTGCTCGATAATGTGAGCGGCCCAGCCGGCGGTGCGGGCCAGCACGAACAAGGGGGTGAACATGGCGGTCGGGACACCCAGTGTGTGGTACGACACGGCCGAGAACCAATCCAGGTTCGGGAACATTTTCTTGGCATCCCACATCACTGACTCAAGGCGCTCGGCAATGTCGAACATTCTGGTGTCGCCGGCTTTTTCGGAAAGTCGTTTGGCCACTTGCTTGATGACCTCGTTGCGCGGATCCGATACCGTATACACGGGGTGACCGAAACCAATAATGACTTCTTTGTTGGCGACCCGCTCACGAATATCTGCCTCGGCCTGTTCGGGTGTGTCATAGCGCTTCTGTATGTCGAATGCCACTTCGTTGGCACCGCCGTGCTTGGGCCCGCGCAGGGCGCCAATGCCGCCGGCAATGGCGGAATACATGTCGGATCCGGTACCTGCAATGACGCGGCACGTGAACGTGGAGGCGTTGAACTCATGTTCGGCATAAAGGATAAGCGAGGTGTGCATGGCACGGACCCATTCCTTGCTGGGCTTTTCACCATGCAGCAGGTGCAGGAAGTGGCCGCCGATGCTGTCGTCGTCGGTAACGACATCGATCATTTCACCGCGATGGCTGTATTGATACCAATAAAGCAGTGCCGAACCCAGGCTGGCCAGCAGGCGATCGGCAATATCGCGGGCGTCAGCCTGGTTGTGGTTGTCCTTTTCAGGCAAAACGCAGCCCAGGGCCGACACGGCGGTGCGCATCACGTCCATGGGGTGGCTGGCGGCAGGCAAGGCTTCCAGGACCTGTTGAACGTGCAGCGGCAATCCGCGCAGGCGTTGCAACTTTGCCTTATAGGCTTGCAATTCAATTTTGGTGGGCAAGCTGCCGTGGATCAGCAAATGGGCGACTTCCTCGAATTCGCAGGCTTGGGCAATATCCAGGATGTCATAGCCGCGGTAGTGCAGGTCGTTGCCGCTGCGGCCAACCGTGCATAGAGCGGTATTGCCCGCAACGACACCTGATAGAGCAACGGATTTCTTGGGTTTGGGGCCGCTGGCGGGTGCGTTTGCGCTTTGATCGGGTGTTGCCGCGGTGGTCTCTTTTTGTGGAGTGGTGGTCGTTTTGCTTTTGCGTGAGCGTGATGTAGCCATGCTTTGTCTCCTGAACGTGCTGACAAGCGGTTGCCGGAATGGCGTCGCAATATCTATGTGTGTGGCTTAGGTATTCTTTGTTTCGTTTTGACGCTGAAAGAGCTGATCGAGCCGCGACTCGTATTCGTGGTAGCCGATCGATTGATAGAGCTGTTCGCGGGTTTGCATCATATCCACGACGTTGCGTTGATGGCCGTCGCGGCGAATGGCGGTATAAACGGTTTGTGCTGCCTTGTTCATGGCGCGAAATGCCGATAACGGATACAACACAATACCAACGCCGGCCTGCCCCAGTTCTTCAATGGAAAAAAGTGGCGTTTGGCCGAATTCAGTGATATTGGCCAGGACCGGTACAGGCAAAGCCTGGGTGAATTGACGATAAGTGTCAAGATCGCAGGCGGCTTCCACAAAAATGGCATCGGCGCCGGCCTGGGCGCATGCCTGTGCTCGCTCAAGCGCCGCAGGTATGCCGTGCACGGCAATGGCGTCGGTTCGCGCAATAATGAAAAAGTCGGGGTCGGTGCGGGCGTCGGCAGCCGCTTTGATGCGGTCAACCATCTCCTGGGTACTGACGATTTCTTTGCCGGGCCGATGGCCGCAACGTTTGGCGCCAACCTGGTCTTCCAGATGGCATGCCGCCGCACCGAACTTGATCAGGCTTTTGACGGTGCGGGCGATATTGAAGGCCGACGGGCCAAAGCCGGTATCGATATCCACCATTAACGGTACATCGCACACATCGGTAATGCGGCGAACATCCGTCAAAACGTCGTCCAGTGTGTTGATCCCCAGGTCTGGCATGCCCAGCGAACCGGCCGCAACACCGCCGCCTGAAAGATAGATGGCGCGAAATCCGGCCTGTTGTGCAAGCAGGGCATGATTGGCGTTGATGGCGCCAATGACCTGCAGCGGTGATTCCTGGCTGAGTGCTGCGCGAAAGCGGGCACCGGCTGAGTGAATCTTATCCATATCGTTGATCACCTGAAAAAAAAGGCCTCATGAAGAGGCCTTTGGAGGAAGGTAGTAATACCTGGCGCAAAAGGCCTGCGATTAGCTCAACAGATCCTTGACACCATCACGCTCTTCGAGCAATTCGTTGAGTGTCTTGTCCATGCGTTCACGCGAAAAGTCGTCGATTTCCAGGCCTTCAACGATTTTGTACTTGCCGTTTTCGGTTGTGACAGGAAAGCCATACATGATGCCTTCAGGGATGCCGTAGGAGCCGTCTGAGGGGATGCCCATGGTGACCCATTTGCCGTTTGAACCCAGCACCCAATCGCGCACGTGGTCGATAGCGGCATTGGCAGCAGACGCGGCTGAAGACAAACCGCGTGCTTCGATGATGGCGGCGCCGCGCTTGCCGACTGTTGGAATGAAGGTGTCGCGGTTCCAGGCATCGTCGTTGATGACTTCGGCCAGTTTGTCGCCGTTGGCATTGGCAAAACGGATATCGGGATACATGGTGGGGGAGTGATTGCCCCAAACGATCAGTTTTTCAATATCGGCCACTTTCTTGCCGGATTTTTCAGCCAGTTGCGACAAGGCACGGTTGTGATCCAGGCGCAGCATGGCAGTGAAATTTTCGGCGGGCAGGTCAGGTGCCGATTTCATTGCGATGTATGCGTTGGTGTTCGCAGGATTGCCTACCACCAGCACTTTCACATCGCGCGATGCAACGTCGTTCAGGGCTTTGCCTTGCTCGGTGAAAATCTTGGCATTCATTTGCAGCAGGTCTTTGCGTTCCATGCCGGGGCCGCGAGGACGCGAGCCAACCAGCAGGGCAACGTCGGCGTCCTTGAATGCTTCGCGCGGATCGCTGTGAGCTGTCATTCCTTCGAGCAATGGAAATGCGCAGTCGTCCAACTCCATCATGACGCCTTTCAGTGCCTTTTGTGCTTTTTCGTCTGGGATTTCCAGCAGTTGCAGAACGACCGGTTGGTCTTTACCCAGCATTTCGCCGGAAGCAATGCGGAACAAAAGAGCGTAACCAATTTGGCCGGCAGCGCCGGTTACGGCAACGCGCATGGCGGGTTTTGACATGAGCAAATCTCCGAAAGAAAGAAAACAGAATTAAATGGGGTAACTCAACCCTGCAGTTTAAAATCGTTTGCAGATTAGTGGAAATTATCGCAGTCGTCAAATATCTTATATCTTATATAAGACAAAAGAGTATTAGACAGAAAACGCGAAGCATGCGAGAATGGCGGGCGTTTTAGATTCTGGTACCAAGCTCAAAATTCTGATACAAGTATGGCTGATTTTTCTTCCATCGACGATGCGGTTATGGCGGGTCGCGCAGCAAGTAGCGCGGCTTATAGCCCGTTGTATCAGCAAATCAAGGCGCTGTTGCTGCAAAGCCTCGATCAGGGCGAATGGAAGCCGGGCGAGGCAATTCCCAGCGAGTTCGAGCTGGCTGCGCGATTTAACGTCAGCCAGGGTACTGTGCGCAAGGCAATCGACGAACTGGCTGCCGATCATTTATTGATTCGCCGCCAGGGCAAAGGTACTTTTGTTGCAACGCATAACGAGGCAAAGGTGCGGTTCCGGTTTTTGCGCCTGACGCCCGACGACAGCAAAGTCAAGCCGTCGAGCAGCCGGATTATCGATTGCAAGCGAATCAAGGCGCCAACAGACATCGCGCGATTGCTCGATTTGCGTCCATCCGACAGCGTAGTGAGTGTGCGTCGCGTTCTGTCGTTCGAGCAGACACCCACGATTCTCGATGATATCTGGTTGCCTGCTACTGTATTCAAGGGGTTAACGGCAGAGTCGTTGACCCGTTATCGTGGCCCTTTGTACGCCCTTTTTGAGTCAGAGTACGGGGTAAGCATGGTGCGGGCCGAAGAGAAAATCAAGGCGGTTGCCGTGTCTGAAGATCAGGCCGGATTCCTGAACATGGCGCCAGGCAGCCCGGTGCTGCAGGTCGAGCGTGTTTCATTCACTTATGGTGACCGTCCCATGGAGTTAAGAAGGGGCTTATACCTGACCGATCGGTTTCATTACCGTAATACGCTGAGTTGATGTTGTTACTGTATTTGATCCCTTTCCCTGAAATAAGCGAAAATACCAATAGCATTTTGCAATAAATTGTTTGTTTAACCTCGAGGCCATCATGTCCGATTCAGCTTCCAAGCCGCGTCCGCAGTATCGCAATCTCAGCGTGCCGCAGATTCTCAGCTACCACCTGCCTCTGGCGGGCAAATCTTCTATTTTGCACCGCGTGAGCGGCGCATTACTCTTTCTCTGTTTGCCGTTGGTTATCGTGCCGCTGTTCGCACTTAGCGTGACGTCACCCGAGTCATTTGCCTCGATTCAGGGCTGGGTTGCCAATCCCTTGTTCAAGCTGGTGTTGCTGGTCCTTATCTGGGGCTATCTGCACCATTTCTGTGCGGGTATTCGCTACCTGATTCTCGATTTGCATATCGGCATGGATAAAGTATCTGCCCAAAAGAGCGCCGGTGTCGTGTTCGGGGTCAGCCTTGCGCTTACATTGGTTTTTGGTCTTAAACTGTTTGGAGTCTGGTAATGGCTGCTGAAGAACGCATTGGCACAAAACGTCTGGTTGTAGGTGCCCATTACGGCACATTTGATTTCATCGTTCAGCGTTGCACCGCCATTATCATGGCCGTTTACACGCTGGTTCTGTTCTTCGGGGTGCTTTTCACCTCGGGCATGAGCTTTGAAAGCTGGCAGAATTTGTTCACGTTCCAGTTGGGAGTGATTCCGGTAGGGCAGTTGCTGGCAACGCTGGCGTTCGTGTCGCTGGCCTGGCACGCCTGGATTGGTGTACGCGATATTTGGATGGACTATGTCACTTCGGCAGGTCTGCGCCTTTTCCTTCAGGTGCTGACGGTGTTGTGGCTGATTGGTTCTGTTGTCTATTTCGCTAAAGTTCTTTGGAGTCTATAAACCGTGGCTGAAGTCAAAAAATCCTTACCTCGCCGCCAGTTTGATGTGGTGGTTGTAGGCGCCGGCGGTTCCGGCATGCGTTGCTCCTTGCAACTGGCGCAAGCGGGTTTGTCGGTTGCGGTGTTGTCCAAGGTATTTCCCACCCGCTCTCACACGGTAGCCGCTCAGGGCGGTGTCAGTGCCTCACTGGGTAACATGAGTGAAGACCACTGGTACTGGCATATGTACGACACCGTGAAAGGGTCTGACTGGCTGGGCGATCAGGACGCAATTGAATTCATGTGCCGGGAAGCGCCCAATGCGGTGTATGAGCTGGAACACTTCGGCATGCCTTTCGACCGCAACGCCGATGGCACCATTTATCAGCGTCCTTTTGGTGGTCATACGGCCAATTTCGGCGAAAAGCCTGTGCAGCGAGCCTGTGCTGCGGCCGACCGAACCGGCCATGCCATGCTGCATACCCTGTACCAGCGTAATGTGGCTGCACGCACGCAGTTTTTTGTCGAGTGGATGGCCCTCGATTTACTGCGCAACGACGCTGGCGATGTCCTGGGCGTGACCGCGCTGGAAATGGAAACCGGCGATATCTACGTTCTCGAGGCCAAGACAACGGTATTGGCAACCGGCGGTGCCGGGCGTATCTGGGCCGCTTCCACCAACGCCTTTATCAATACCGGCGATGGCCTGGGCATGGCCGCTCGTGCCGGTATTCCGTTGCAAGACATGGAATTCTGGCAGTTTCACCCAACGGGTGTGGCCGGCGCCGGCGTGCTGATTACGGAAGGGGTGCGCGGTGAAGGCGGCATTCTGCTGAATAAAGACGGCGAACGCTTTATGGAGCGTTATGCGCCAACGCTGAAGGATTTGGCACCGCGCGACTTCGTTTCGCGCTCGATGGACCAGGAAATCAAGGAAGGTCGTGGCTGCGGCCCCAATGGTGATTACGTTCTGTTGAAGCTCGATCATCTTGGCTCCGATGTGATCAACAAGCGCTTGCCATCCATTCGCGAAATCGCGATCAAGTTCGGCAACGTCGATCCCATTAAAGAGCCGATCCCTGTCGTGCCGACCATTCACTATCAAATGGGCGGCATTCCGGCGAACTACCATGGCCAGGTGCTTGAAACGCACAATGGCGAGTCGAAGGTGGTTAACGGTTTGTATGCCATTGGCGAGTGCGCCGCCGTTTCGGTTCACGGCGCCAATCGTCTGGGTACGAACTCCTTGCTGGATCTTATTGTCTTTGGCCGTGCAGCGGGCAATCATATTGTGGATGCTCACCCTGAACGCCAACATGCACACGAGACCATTCCCGAGTCCAGTATCGATTACTCCCTTGACCGCGTGAACAAGCTGGAAAGCCGCACCTCCGGCGAGAAATCGCAGGATGTCGGCAACGATATGCGCAATGCCATGCAGTTCCATTGCGGCGTATTCCGCACGCTGGAGCTGCTGAATAAGGGTGTTGACGCAATTGAGGCATTGGTGCCGCGCGTTGACAACCTGTATTTTTCAGACAAGTCCAAAGTGTTCAACACAGCGCGTATCGAAGCACTGGAAGTGACCAACATGATTGAAGTGGCCCGGGCCACGATCAAGTCGGCGGCAAATCGTACGGAAAGCCGTGGTGCCCATGCCTTGAGCGATCATCCGGATCGTGATGATGAAAACTGGTTGCGTCACACCATGTGGTATTCCAACGGCGGCAAGCTGGATTACAAGCCGGTTCAAATGCAGCCGTTAACGGTTGAAAGCGTCCCACCCAAGGCACGGACCTTCTAAGTAGGAATTGAAATGAGCGAAAAACGTATCGTCAAATTTGAAATTTATCGCTACGATCCCGACAAGGACGAGCGTCCGTACATGCAGAAACTCGAGGTTGAGCTGCAACCCACCGACAAAATGCTGCTCGATGCGCTGATACGGATCAAGAATGATGTAGACGACAGCCTGGCTATTCGTCGTTCATGTCGCGAAGGGGTATGTGGCTCCGATGCCATGAATATCAATGGACGCAATGGCCTGGCCTGCACTACAAACTTGCGCGAGCTGAAGCAACCAATTGTGTTGCGGCCATTGCCTGGCCTGCCCGTTGTGCGCGACCTGATCGTCGACATGACGCACTTCTTTAACCAGTATCATTCCGTTAAGCCGTTCCTGATCAACGATCAGCCTCCGCCCGAGCGTGAGCGTTTGCAAACGCCTGCTGCCCGCGAAGAGATCGACGGCCTGTATGAATGCATTCTGTGTGCCTGTTGCTCGACGTCGTGTCCATCATTCTGGTGGAATCCCGACAAGTTCGTTGGTCCGGCCGGTTTGCTGCAAGCTTACCGGTTTATTGCTGATTCACGTGATGAGGCAACGGCCGAACGTCTGGATAATCTTGAAGATCCTTACCGTTTGTTCCGTTGCCACACCATCATGAACTGTACGGAAGTCTGTCCGAAAGGGTTGAATCCGTCCAAGGCAATCGGGAAGATCAAAGAGTTGCTGGTTCGTCGCAGCATTTAACGTGCTGTGAGCTTATGAGCAAAGAACTGACTGAACTTGAGCGCGCCCGACTTCGTTGGCGGGCGCGACGCGGTTTGTTGGAGAACGACCTGATCATTACAAAATTTCTTGATCAGTACGAGACTCAACTGACCACTGCCGATGTCGCCGCGTTGACCTGTTTGTTCGATATGGGCGATAACGATTTGCTTGACGTATTGCTGGGCCGCAAGGAGCTGGAAGGGGTGTATAGCACACCCGATATCCAGCGCCTGGTAACGCAAATGCGGAAGCTGTAAATTTTTTGAGGAAAAGTAATGCAATTGTCAGATAAAAAAGCCACTTTATCGTTTTCAGACGATAGCGCATCGGTTGAATTTCCGGTTTATAAGGGGACAATCGGCCCCGACGTTATCGACATTCGCAAGTTGTACGGTCAAACCGGCATGTTTACCTATGATCCAGGTTTCCTGGCCACGGCTTCATGCGAGTCGGCGATCACCTATATCGATGGTGACAAAGGTCAGTTGCTGTATCGCGGCTATCCTATTGAGCAGTTGGCGGAAAATTGCGACTTCATGGACGTAAGCTATCTGATTCTGAATGGCGAATTGCCCGATGCCGGACAAAAGCAAGAGTTCGATAGTGTCGTTACCCACCACACCATGGTGCATGAGCAATTACATTTGTTCATGCGCGGCTTTCGTCGCGACGCGCATCCCATGGCGGTGTTAACGGGGATGGTTGGCGCGCTGTCGGCCTTCTATCACGACTCAACCGACATTACCAATCCGCGTCATCGCGAAATCTCGGCCATTCGCCTTATTGCGAAAATGCCGACACTGGTGGCAATGGCTTATAAATACAATCAAGGCCAGCCGTACATCTATCCGCGCAACGACCTGTCTTATACAGGCAACTTCCTGCGTATGATGTTTGCCACGCCGTGCCAAGATTATCAGGTCAATGAGGTTGTCGAGCGTGCGCTCGATCGCATCTTCATCCTGCATGCCGATCACGAGCAAAATGCTTCCACCTCAACCGTTCGTTTGTGTGGGTCGTCGGGAACCAATCCGTTTGCAGCGATTGCAGCCGGCGTGGCCTGCTTGTGGGGCCCTGCCCACGGTGGTGCCAATGAAGCCTGCCTGCAAATGCTCGAGCAGCTTCAGGCAGAAGGCGGTATCGACAAAGTCGGCGAGTTCATGGAGAAGGTCAAAGACAAATCATCAGGCGTACGCCTGATGGGCTTTGGTCATCGCGTTTACAAGAACTATGACCCACGCGCCAAGCTGATGCAGGCAACCTGCAAGGAAGTGCTGACTGCATTGGGTCTGGAAAATGACCCCTTGTTCAAACTGGCCATGGAGCTTGAGCGTATCGCGCTGGAAGACCCATACTTTGTTGATCGCAAGCTGTATCCGAACGTTGATTTCTATTCGGGTATTGTTCAGCGCGCCATTGGCATCCCCACACCGTTGTTCACTGCCATTTTTGCCTTGGCTCGCACGGTTGGCTGGATTGCTCAGTGGGACGAAATGCTGTCCGATCCTGAATACAAGATCGGCCGTCCGCGCCAGTTGTACACCGGTGCTTCGGTTCGCGATATCAAATAAGCACGCCTCTTACTTTCGTTGTCTGCGCCAGGGCGTTTCAATGCGGCAAGCGCAGTACGAAGTAAGAACAAAGGCTGTCGGTATGTTCTGCCGACAGCCTTTTTTATTGGGGTGTTCCCAATTGCCTTTTGCTTTTTTCGTAGTGTAAATAAAATGCGGAGGGTGCCGGATCGGGCCCCTGCGCATTAATGCATGCTGCCTGCATCAAGAAAAAAGTATGATCATGTGCCGCTGGCGTGCTTGTCCTGTGCTTCTTGCTGGGCATCCACAACCGCAAGAGCAGTCATGTTCACAATCCGTCGAACCGTGGCGCTGGTGGTCAGGATATGAACCGGACGTGCCGCTCCCAATAAAACCGGCCCCATCGAGACACCGTTGCTGCCGGTCATTTTCAACATGTTGTAGGTAATGTTGCCGGCATCGAGATTCGGGGTGATCAACAAGTTGGCAGGCCCTTTCAATGTGGAGTCGGGATAAGCCTTGTTGCGGATTTTTTCCGAAAGGGCCGCATCGGCATGCATTTCACCGTCGATTTCCAAATATGGCGCACGTTCGTTAATAAGCTGCCTTGCCTTGGACATCTTGCGTGAGGATTCCGTGGGGCGGCTGCCGAAGTTGGAATGTGACAGCAACGCGATTTTCGGCACGACACCAAAGCGCAGTATTTCCGCAGCGGCCTGGATCGTCATGTCGGCAATATCTTCGGCTGAAGGATTTTCGTTGACATGCGTGTCGCAGACAAACAGGGTTTGATCCGGCAACATAAGCACATTCATGGCGGCATAGGTTTGAACGCCATGCTTGAGTCCGATTACTTCATCTATGTAACGCAACTGGTTATCGAACCGGCTGGATACCCCGCAAATCAGGGCGTCGGCGTCGCCACGCTGGAGCAGCATCGCGCCGATCAGGGAATTGTGTTTGCGCACCATGGCCTTGGCGATTTCGGGTGTTACGCCATTGCGTCCTTGAAGTTTGTAATAGCCCGTCCAGGTTTCATTGAAACGCTCATCGTCTTCCGGGTTCACAATTTCTATATTTTTACCCGCAATCAGGCGCAAGCCGAATTTGCGTACACGCATTTCAATGACGGCAGGGCGGCCAATGAGTATGGGGTTGGCGATGGTTTCGTCGACGACGGTTTGTACTGCCCGTAACACGCGCTCGTCTTCACCGTCGGCGTAGATCACCCGTTTTGGTGCCAGCTTGGCCTGCATGAATAACGGACGCATCAATTGGCCGGTGTGATACACCAGGCTCATGAGCTTCTGGCGATACGCTTCCATGTCTTCGATGGGGCGACGGGCCACGCCCGAGGCGCTCGCCGCTTCAGCCACTGCAGGGGCTATTTTGATGATAAGGCGCGGGTCGAACGGTTTGGGAATAATGTAGTCGGGCCCGAAGCTCAGATCCTGGCCGGCATAAGCCATTGCCACTTCATCATTCTGTTCGGCTTCAGCCAATTCGGCAATGGCTTTAACGCATGCCAGTTTCATCTCTTCATTGATGACGGTGGCACCCACGTCCATGGCGCCGCGGAAAATGAAAGGAAAGCAAAGTACATTGTTGACCTGGTTCGGGTAGTCGGAACGGCCGGTTGCAATGACGCAGTCGGGGCGTACTTCCTTTGCAAGCTCAGGTCGGATTTCAGGTTCCGGGTTGGCCAGTGCCAGAATCAGCGGACGCTCGGCCATGCTTTTGACCATATCCGCTTTCAGTACACCGGGTGCCGAGCAGCCCAGAAACACGTCGGCATCTACGCAAACATCGGCTAATGTGCGGGCGTCGGTTTTCTGCGCATAAGCTGCTTTCGTGGGTTCCATGTTTTCGTCACGGCCTTCCCAGATGACCCCGCGCGAGTCAACGACGTATGTATTTTCTTTCTTCAACCCCAAGTGCACCAGTAAGTTCAAGCAGGCAATGGCCGCAGCCCCCGCGCCTGAACAAATCAGCTTGACCTCGTCCATTTTTTTGTTCACGACTTTAAGGCCATTGAGAATGGCCGAGGCCGAAATAATGGCGGTGCCGTGCTGGTCGTCGTGGAAGACGGGGATTTTCATGCGCTCGCGCAGCTTCTTTTCAATATAGAAGCATTCGGGCGCCTTGATGTCTTCCAGGTTGACGCCACCCAGGGTGGGTTCCATGGCGGCGATGATGTCGACCAGTTTGTCGGGATCGTTTTCAGCCAGTTCGATATCGAAAACGTCGATACCCGCAAATTTCTTGAACAGGCAGCCTTTGCCTTCCATGACCGGTTTTGCGGCCAGTGGGCCAATGTTGCCCAACCCCAGCACGGCCGTCCCGTTGGTAATGACACCCACCAGGTTGGAGCGCGATGTGTATTTGGCAGCCGCTTCCTCTCCGCCTTCGTGAATAGCCATGCTGGCCACGGCAACACCGGGCGAGTAGGCCAGAGACAAGTCGTCCTGGTTTGCTAATGTTTTGGTGGGTGTAACGGAAATCTTTCCGGGTTGCGGGTTGGCGTGGTAGTCGAGGGCCAGTTTAGAGAGGTCCGCCTTGGCGTCCATAAAGTGATGCTCCTGAAAACAATCTTAAAAATTAAAATAAACTTAAAAAATACACTATCTGGGAAATGCATGCATCTTGAAATACCCCGAACGTGGGCAGGTGTCAGTTAATTTCAACGTTGGGCTTTTAAATTAGCGGACTTTCCGGGCTGGCTGTTACATTCCATTTTGTTTCTGGTTATACTAAGTTCAATACGGCACTTGAGGCGTCGTACGTTGCCTTCTGCCCCCCGCTATCCGCTATTCGGTCTGGCCGTGTCGCGGAAGGTTGTCCTGCATCATAACGAGTGAAGCACTCGATCGGTGAAGCGAATATATGTCATCACAACTTGAATCATTAAGTAATTCTTACCTGTTCGGCAGTAATGCTCCTTACGTAGAGGAACTCTACGAAGCCTATCTCGATAATCCCGGTTCGGTAGAAGAAGAGTGGCGAAATTATTTCGACCAGCTTCAGCATCTTCCCGCCCCAGATGGCAAAGAGGGTGTACGCGACCAAGCGCACGCGCCCATTTTGCAGTCGTTTGCCGAACGCGCCAAAAACAATGCCTTTGTGCGTCAGTCGGCTCAACCCGATCTGGCTGTTGCCGGCAAGCAGGTTTATGTTCAGTCGCTGATTGCGGCATATCGTTCGCTAGGTGCGCGTATCGCCGACCTCGACCCCTTGAAGCGCCAGGATCGCCCGAATATTCCCGAGCTTGATCCCGCTTTCTATGGTCTTACCGAGTCAGACCTTGACCAGGTTTATTCGGCAACCAACACGTATTTCACCAAATCCGAAACCATGACCTTGCGCGATATGCTCAAGGCGTTGCGCGACACTTACTGTCGTTCAATTGGTACTGAATTCATGCATATTTCCGATCCGGCTGCCAAGCGCTGGATTCAGGAACGCCTGGAGTCGACGTTGGGGGTGCCTGCTTACGACGCCGAACGCAAGCGCCACATTCTCAAGCAACTGACCGAGGCGGAAGGCCTGGAGCGCTACCTGCACACCAAGTATGTGGGTCAGAAGCGTTTCTCTCTTGAAGGGGGGGAAAGTTTTATTGCCGCCATGGATGAAGTGGTGAACCACTCCGGCGACAACGGTGTTCAGGAGCTTGTCGTGGGCATGGCCCATCGTGGCCGTCTGAACCTGCTCGTGAACATCATGGGCAAAATGCCTGGCGATCTGTTTGCCGAGTTTGAAGGCAAATACAGCCAGGTGCTTAGCGACGGCGACGTCAAATATCACAATGGCTTTTCAAGCGATCTCTCTACACGCGGTGGCCCCCTTCACCTGTCGCTGGCATTCAACCCGTCCCACCTGGAGATTGTGAATCCGGTGGTTGAGGGTAGCGTGCGTGCCCGTCAGGATCGTCGTAACGATGAAGAGGGCGATCAGGTCATGCCCGTGCTGGTTCATGGCGATGCGGCTTTTGCCGGGCAGGGTGTTGTAATGGAAACACTGAACCTTGCGCAAACGCGGGGTTACGGTACAGGCGGGACATTCCACATTGTCATTAACAACCAAATTGGTTTTACCACGTCCGATCCTCGTGACTCGCGTTCTACGCTTTACTGTACCGACGTTGTGAAAATGATTGAGGCGCCGGTGTTTCACGTCAATGGCGACGACCCGGAAGCCGTGGTGTATGTTACCGAGCTGGCGCTTGATTATCGTCGCAAATTCAAGCACGACGTCGTTGTTGACATTGTCTGTTTCCGCAAACTGGGGCACAACGAGCAAGATACACCGTCTCTTACGCAGCCGCTGATGTACAAGAGCATTGGCCAGCACCCCGGCACGCGCAAGTTTTACGCCGACAAACTGATTACGCAGGGTGTCTTGTCCGACAACGAGCCTGACGATATGGTCAAAGATTATCGTCAACTCATGGAAGACGGGCAGAAAACGGTTGAGCCGGTTCTAACCGATTACAAGAACAAGCACGCCACCGATTGGTCACCATTCCTGAATGCGAAATGGACTGATCAGGCGGACACTGCGATTCCCCTGGCTGAGCTGACGCGCATTGGCGAACGCCTCACAACGGTGCCTGATAACCTCACGGTGCATCCTTTGGTCAAACGCCTGCTGGGCGAACGCCAGAAAATGGCTCGAGGCGAGCAGCCTCTGGATTGGGGCATGGGCGAACACCTGGCATTTGCGACGCTTGTGGCTTCGGGTTATCCCATTCGCATCACCGGGCAAGACTCAGGTCGCGGTACGTTTACTCATCGTCATGCCGTATTGCATGACCAGAAGCGTGAGCGTTGGAACGACGGTGCCTATATTCCGCTGCAAAATGTCTCTGAAAACCAGGCACTGTTTTCCGTCATCGACTCGGTCTTGTCGGAAGAGGCCGTGCTGGCGTTTGAGTATGGTTATGCTTCGGCGGAGCCCAACACGCTAACGATATGGGAAGCGCAGTTTGGTGACTTCCTGAACGGCGCCCAGGTAGTGATTGATCAGTTTATTTCGTCGGGTGAGGCCAAGTGGGGCCGCCAGTGCGGTTTAACGCTAATGTTGCCACATGGTTACGAAGGCCAGGGTCCTGAACATTCATCCGCACGCATCGAGCGTTTCCTGCAGTTGTGTGCAGACAACAACATGCAGGTCATTCAACCGACCAATGCGGCGCAGATTTTCCATGTGTTGCGTCGCCAGATGATCCGGCCGTTTCGCAAACCTTTGATTTTGTTCACACCCAAGTCACTGCTGCGTAATAAAGACGCCACTTCACCATTAACTGATTTGGCTGAAAAGCATTTCATGCCGGTTATTGGCGAGACGCACGACGAGATCAATCCAGAGCAGGTTAAACGCGTACTGATTTGTTCCGGTAAGGTTTATTACGACCTGATGAACGCCCGCAAAGAGCGTGAGCGCAACGACGTCGCGATTCTGCGCATCGAGCAGTTGTATCCCTTTGCCCATAAGGCGTTCCAGGCTGAATTGCAAAAATATCCCAATGCCAAGGAAATGATCTGGGTACAAGACGAGCCGCAGAATCAAGGGCCCTGGTTCTATATCCAGCATCACCTGTACGAGAATATGACCGATGGTCAGCGCCTGGGCTATGCAGGGCGCTCTGCTTCGGCTTCTCCGGCAGTGGGCTATTTGGCTAAACACGTTGAGCAACAGAAGGCGCTGATTGAACAGGCGTTTGCCGATAAGTTCAAAGGCGTTGCCCAGACCCGATAAACGAATATCTAACATTACGGAATCAAAATATTATGGCTATTACAGAAGTTCTCGTTCCCCAATTGTCGGAATCTGTTTCAGAGGCAACGTTGCTCGAGTGGAAGAAAAAACCCGGCGAAGCCGTGGAAGCCGACGAAATCCTGATTGAAGTCGAGACCGACAAGGTTGTGCTGGAAGTACCGGCACCCGCTGCTGGCGTGTTGTCTGAAATTGTTAAAGGTGATGGCAGCACCGTGGGTTCGGGCGAGGTACTGGCTCGCATCGATAGCGAAGGCAAAGCCAGCGCGCCCAAAGAAGAACCTGCGAAAGAAGCTGAGCCAGCCAAGAAAGAAGAAGCGCCGGCCAAAGAGAGTTCCCCGGCTTCCAGCAGCGCTAAATCTTCGCCCGCCAGCAGCGCCAAGTCGTCGGCTTCATCAACTGCCTCGCCGGCTGCCGGAAAGATTCTGGCCGAGAAAGGGATTGACCCTTCCGATGTGGATGGGTCCGGGCGTGGTGGTCGAGTGACCAAATCCGATGCCATGTCGGCCGAAGCCGGTGCCAAGAAACAGGCCTCTGCGCCGGCGCCCGCCAGTCTGTCATTGGATGGGCGTCCCGAACAACGCGTGCCCATGAGCCGTTTGCGTGCCCGTGTGGCCGAGCGTTTGCTGCAGTCTCAAACCGAGAATGCAATTCTCACGACCTTTAACGAAGTCAACATGCAGGGCGTGCTTGATCTGCGCTCGCGTTACAAAGACCAATTCGAAAAAGAGCATGGTGTGAAACTGGGCTTCACTTCATTCTTTGTGAAGGCAGCGGTTGCGGCTTTGAAGAAGTACCCCGTTGTGAATGCATCGGTAGACGGCAAAGACATTATCTATCACGGCTATTTCGACATTGGCATTGCAGTAGGCAGTCCGCGCGGTCTGGTTGTCCCTATTCTGCGTAATGCCGATCAACTCTCCATTGCCGAGATCGAGAAACAAATCGCCGACTTCGGTGCCCGTGCCCGTGATGGCAAGCTGGGTCTGGAAGAGCTTACCGGCGGTACTTTCTCCATTTCCAATGGTGGTGTGTTCGGTTCAATGTTGTCTACGCCGATTATTAACCCGCCACAGTCGGCCATCTTGGGTATCCACGCGACGAAGGATCGTCCTGTCGTCGAGAACGGACAAATTGTGATTCGCCCAATGAACTATCTTGCGCTGTCGTACGATCACCGTATTATCGACGGCCGTGAAGCGGTACTGGCATTGGTGGCAATGAAGGAAGCGCTGGAAGATCCACAGCGTCTTTTGCTCGACGTTTGATAATTTTGTTGAGCCAAACCTAATGGGATAAACAATGGCTAAGAATTTTGATGTAGTAGTAATCGGGGCAGGCCCCGGTGGGTATATCGCGGCAATTCGTGCCGCCCAACTGGGCATGTCGGTTGCGTGTATCGACGCCTGGAAAACATCGGAAGGCAAACCTGCTCCGGGCGGTACCTGCACGAACGTTGGGTGTATTCCTTCGAAGGCTTTACTGCAGTCGTCCGAGCACTTTGAACAGGTTAATCATCATTTCTCCGAGCACGGTATCGAGGTCAAGGGCGCCAGCCTGAAGCTCGGCACGATGCTGGGTCGCAAAGATTCTGTGGTCAAGCAAAACAACGAAGGCATTCTGTTTTTGCTTAAAAAGAACAAAGTGACTTACTTCAACGGCACGGGTTCTTTCGTTGCCAAGGTCGACGGTGGCTGGTCGCTGAAAGTGTCGGGCGACAAGGAAGAAGACCTGGTCGCCAAGAATGTGGTGGTGGCAACAGGTTCGGCACCGCGCGAATTGTCCGGCCTGCCTTTTGACGAAAAGAAAGTGCTTTCGAATGATGGCGCTTTGCGGATCGAAGGTGTACCGAAGAAACTGGGCGTCATCGGCGCCGGGGTCATTGGTCTGGAGCTGGGAAGCGTTTGGCGTCGTCTGGGTGCCGAAGTTACTGTGCTGGAAGCCATGCCCGACTTCTTGCCGGTGGCCGACCAGGCGGTGGCAAAAGAAGCGCTCAAAGTGTTCACCAAACAGGGTTTGAATATTCAAACCGGCGTGAAAATCGGTGAAGTCAAAACAACGGCTAAATCAATTACTGTTCCTTATACCGATTCGAAAGGTGAGGAACAGTCTATTTCGGTTGAGCGCCTGATTGTGTCAATTGGCCGGGTGCCGCACACTGAAGGGCTGGGCGTTGATACGGTCGGCTTGAAACTCGATGAGCGCGGTTTTGTCGTGGTCGATGAGGATTGCCGCACCAACTTGCCCAATGTTTGGGCGGTCGGTGATGTGGTGCGCGGCCCGATGCTTGCGCACAAAGCAGAGGAAGAGGGCGTGGCCGTTGCCGAGCGTATTGCAGGCCAGCATGGTCATGTGAATTTTGACACCATCCCCAATGTTATTTACACCTCGCCCGAAATTGCCTGGGTCGGCAAGACCGAACAGCAATTGAAGAAAGAGGGTGTCCAATACAATACGGGTTCGTTTCCGTTTATGGCCAATGGGCGTGCGCGTGCACTGGGCGATACGACAGGGTTCGTAAAAATCCTGGCCGATGCCAAGTCCGATGAGGTGCTTGGTGTTCATATTATCGGTCCTTCGGCATCTGAGCTTATCTCGGAAGCCGTGACGATCATGGAGTTCCGCGGTGCGGCTGAGGATATTGCACGCATTTGCCATGCTCACCCGACGTTATCCGAATCGATGAAGGAAGCTGCATTGGCGGTTGATAAGCGCGCGCTTAACTTCTAATGTTGCCGATCCTGTCGTGAGGCACTGCAAAAAGGGGCGGCATCGCCCCTTTTTGCGTTCAAACTTTTCTTATGAATGTACGAGAATATTACCAGCAGGCCTTAAACGAGCGAGGCTTTAGCGCCGATCAGGCACAAGATGCGGCAATTGATCGCCTCCAGCAGTTTTATGATGACTGGGTGGTCTATAAACAGGCGCGCTCGTCTCCGCTGCGAAAGCTTTTCCGCAGGCCCGATATCCCGCGCGGCGTTTACATGTGGGGCGGTGTTGGCCGAGGGAAAAGTTTTCTCATGGATGCCTTCTATGCCACCGTGCCACTTAAACGCAAGGGGCGCCTGCATTTTCATGAGTTCATGCGTGGTGTTCATCGGCAACTCGATGAGGTTAAAGGCCGGCAAGATCCTTTGGATGAAGTGGCGCAGCGTATTTCCAAACGTTATCGTTTAATCTGCTTCGATGAGTTTCATGTGTCCGATGTTGCCGATGCCATGATTTTGTATCGGTTGTTGCTCAAGCTTTTCGAAAACGGCACCTCGTTTGTGATGACGTCCAATTATGAGCCCTCGACCTTGTATCCGGACGGCTTGCATCGCGACCGTATCTTGCCGGCAATCAAATTGATTCAGGGGCGGCTCGACGTTGTTAACGTGGACACCGGGATCGATTACAGGCGTCGCGCACTCGAACAGGTCAAGATGTATCTTACGCCATTGAATGCGAAGACGCGGGAAGCCCTGCAGGAGGCATTCAACCGCTTGGCAGACACCGCGCCTCAGAAGCCGGTGTTGACGGTCGAGCATCGCGAGTTGACTGCCGTTGCCCTGGCAGGCAGTGTTGTCTGGTTCGATTTCGCGACCTTGTGTGCCGGCCCGAGATCACAGAACGATTATCTGGAATTGGCCAGCCGTTTTCAAACCGTTATTGTGTCCGATGTGCCGCGTATGGGCGCGCGTCAGGCTTCGGAAGCCCGGCGCTTCACCTGGCTGGTTGATGTGTTTTACGATCACAAGGTCAAATTGCTGATGTCCGCCGAGTGTGAGCCCGACGAGCTCTATACCGAAGGGCCGATGGCCAATGAATTTCATCGCACGATATCGCGTTTGCTTGAGATGCAGTCGCGCGAATACCTTGATGCCGAGCGGCGCGCCGCCGTAACGCTTTAAAGCGTGTCGGCACATTTATCTTTATTGAACTAATTTTATTCTTACCATGACAACTCGTGTTTTGACCGGCATTACTCCATCCGGCACCCCTCACTTGGGAAATTACGCTGGCGCGATCCGTCCAGCCATTGAATTAAGTCGCCAACACGATGTTGACGCCTTTTTTTTCATGGCAGATTATCACGCCCTGATTAAATGCGAAGATTCAGAACGAGTGGCACGGTCACGACTGGAAATTGCGGCAACCTGGATTGCAGCGGGGCTGGATCCCCAAAAAGTCACTTTTTATCGTCAGTCGGATATTCCGGAAACGACCGAGCTGTGCTGGATGTTGTCGTGTGTGACGCCTAAAGGCCTGATGAATCGTGCGCATGCATATAAAGCTTCAGTCGATCAGAATAATGAAAAAGGTGAAGAACCGGATGACGGCGTGACCATGGGGCTGTTTTCATATCCGGTCCTGATGGCTGCCGATATCCTTATTTTCAACGCCAATAAAGTACCGGTTGGTCGAGATCAAATCCAGCATCTTGAAATGGCGCGCGACATTGCACAACGTTTTAATCATTTATATGGCAAGGGCGAGGCTTTTTTTGTGTTGCCTGAAGTGCTGGTGGATGAGCATGTAGCCACTTTGCCAGGGCTGGATGGACGCAAGATGTCCAAGAGCTATGACAACACCATTCCATTATTTGAGGGCGGTGCCAAGGCGCTGCGCAACGCGGTCATGAAGATTGTGACCGATTCACGCGAGCCGGGAGTGCCCAAGGATCCCGATAGTTCGCACGTGTTTGGCTTGTATCGTGCATTCGCCTCTGCGGAACAAACGAACGCGTTTCGTCGTTCTCTTGAAGAAGGCTTGGGTTGGGGGGATGCGAAAACGCAATTGCTTGAACTGCTGGAGTCTATTATTGGACCCATGCGTGAAAAATATAATCAGTTAATGGCCGACCCTGCGCAAATTGAGGCGATTTTGCAGGCCGGCGCGTTAAAGGCACGCAAGCAGTCCGGCGACTTAATGACGCGTTTGCGCGAGGCGGTGGGTTTGCGTGCGCCGGCTTTAAGCTCAGTGGTAAACGGCAAGAAAGACAAAGCTAAAAGTAAGGTTGCACGCTTTGTCAGTTTTCGGGAAGACGGAAAATTTCATTTCCGCCTGTTGTCTGCGCAAGGCGACGAACTGCTTTTGTCGAACGCCTTCGATAGCCCCAAAGAGGCCGGTCTGGCCATGGGGGCACTTAAGCAGCAGGGGCCAACTGCCCTGGGCCAGTGCCAGCAGGGGATGTGGCAACTGGCATGGGAGGGGCAGGTGTTTTGTCTCTTGCCTGACGACCGAATGAACGCCGTAGTCGAGGCGATCAACCAGTTGAATCAGCAAGCGGATTAACCCGACATGGCTTATTTTTGCTTAAGCTTTGCAAAAGCGGCTGCCATGGCGTTGTTGGATGGCTGAGCCTGATTGCTGTTTTTCGATGCGCCCGGGCGTTTTGGGCTTGATGGCTTGCCCCCGTGCCTTGCGGCCGGCGTTGCATTTTCGCCGGGCGTGTCGTCCAGACGCATACTCAAGCCAACACGCTTGCGATTCAGGTCGACCTCCATTACCTTGACCTGAACGGTCTGGCCGACACGAACCACATCACGCGGATCTTTTACGTATCGGTTAGACAGGGCCGATATATGGACCAGGCCATCCTGGTGAACGCCAATATCGATGAAAGCGCCAAAATTCGCCACGTTGGTCACAACGCCTTCAAGAACCATGCCGGGTTCAAGATCGCTTAAAGCATTGACTCCTTCCTTGAATTGCGCCGTTTTGAATTCCGGCCGAGGATCGCGGCCGGGTTTTTCCAGCTCCTGAAAAATATCTTTCACGGTAGGCAGCCCGAAGCGTTCATCCGTGAACTCGTTGGGCGATAAGCCTTTCAGGGCGCCCAACTGGCCCACGACCTGTTTGGCCTGTGCATTGATTTTCTTCAGTATTCGCTCGACGACCGGGTATGCCTCGGGGTGGACTGCCGAACTGTCGAGCGGATTTTGTCCGTTGGGAACACGCAGGAAGCCGGCGGCCTGTTCGAATGTCTTGTCGCCGAAACGAGGTACCTTGAGCAGTGTTTTACGGTCTGGGAAGGCGCCGTTTTCGTCGCGCCAGGCGACAATCTGGCGTGCCAGGCCGGCATTCAATCCCGATACGCGGCTGAGTAAAGCCGCCGACGCGGTGTTGACGTCGACCCCGACTGCATTCACGCAATCTTCAACGACAGCATCAAGCGAGCGTGCCAGTTCACGCTGATTGACGTCGTGCTGGTATTGTCCCACCCCAATGGCTTTGGGTTCAATTTTCACGAGTTCTGCCAAGGGGTCTTGTACGCGTCGTGCGATGGACACGGCGCCACGCAAACTGACATCCAGTTCGGGAAATTCGAGCGCTGCCAGTTCCGATGCGGAATAAACCGAGGCACCGGCCTCGGAGACAATGACGCGGGTTGGATGCGGTTCTGGCAGGAGGTCGTGCAGTTCCGCAGCCAATTGTTCTGTTTCGCGCGAGGCGGTTCCGTTACCGATGGCGATCAGCGCAACGCGATGGCGCTGTACCAGCGATGTCAGGGTACTCAAGGCACCTTTGCGATCGCGCCTGGGCTCAAAGGGATAAATCGTGGCGGTATCCAGCAGTTTGCCTGTTGCATCGATGACTGCGACTTTTACGCCTGTGCGGATGCCCGGGTCCAGGCCGATGACGGCTTTGGGGCCTGCAGGTGCCGCCAGCAGCAAGTCTTTCAGGTTGTTGGCGAAAACCCGGATTGCCTCGTGTTCGGCGCGTTCACGTAAAACGCCGATGAATTCGGTTTCAAACGTGGTCAGTAATTTAACGCGCCAGGACCAGCGGCATACTTCTCCCAGCCATTTGGCCCGCGCGGGCGCCTGGCTGTCGAAACGGGCGCCCAGGCGCAGAAATTCGGCGATCCGCGTAATGCAGGGGTGAGGTGTTTGCTCGTCCAACTCGGGTCCCAGGCCGATACGCAGGTCGAGTACGCCTTGCTGGCGTCCACGCAATAAAGCCAGAATGCGGTGTGAAGGCAGGCTGCTAAGCGCTTCATGGAAGTTGAACCAATCGCGGAAATTCGCGCCTTCCTGCTCTTTGCCCTCAACAACCTTGGCATAGAGCATGCCGTTCGATTCGATGTAGGAACGCATATGCGCCAGCAGGTCGGCATTCTCGGCAAAGCGCTCGGCCAGAATATCTCGCGCACCATCCAGGGCGGACTTTTCGTCATTGATATTGGCTTCAGCATTTAAATAGGTGCTGGCCAACGCATTCGGGTCGCTATTGACGTCGTTCAGGATCGTGTCGGCCAGGGGTTCCAGACCGGCCTCAATGGCAATTTGTGCACGAGTCCGGCGCTTGGGCTTGTAGGGCGCATACAAGTCCTCCAGCCGCTGTTTTGTGGTGGCGGCGAGCAGGTCTTGCCTCAATGCGTCTGTTAGTTTGCCTTGTTGCTCAATCGATCCCAGAACCGTATGACGGCGATCCTCGAGTTCGCGTACGTACAGCAAGCGAACTTCCAGTTGTCGCAATTGCCCATCGTCCAGCCCGCCTGTGGCTTCTTTTCGATAACGTGCAATAAAGGGAACGGTGGCGCCGCCGTCCATGAGTTCAACGGCGGTACGCACTTGCGCGGGTCGCACACTCAGCTCCTGGGCTAATAACGCAATAATGAAATCAGGGCCGGCGTTCAGATTCGCTTGACTGGAAGATGTTTTGTTTTCAGCAATTGTCGACATTTTTCGGGTAAGGCTTTATTAACTTCAAGCGGGGCATTTTGCCACATTGAGCGCAGTCGAGTCTTCTTCGCCAGTTATGATGATGTCTTGACATGACAGAACAGGATTAACGGATGTTGGACGATGCCCTTGCTACAACTTTCGCCGATGACGGGCCGCTTGCCCGCTCGGTACCTGGTTATCGTCCACGCCAGGCTCAACTGGCGCTGGCCCAGGCAATTGAACAGGCGGTCCATGATCGGTCCGTACTGATCGCCGAAGCGGGAACAGGTACCGGTAAAACCTGGGCTTATCTGGTACCTGCATTTCTAAGCGGTGCCAAAGTATTGGTGTCTACCGGCACACGCACGCTTCAAGACCAGTTGTTTCGACGCGATTTGCCGCGTCTGCGCGAGGCCCTGGCCTTGCCGGTGGCGGCTGCCCTGCTGAAGGGGCGCAGCAATTATGTGTGTCATTATCATCTTGAACGGCTTGAAGGCGATGATCGCGCGTTGAAGTCGCGCCAAGAGGTTGCGCAACTGCGTCACATACAGGTATTTGCAAGCCAGAGCCAAAGCGGCGATAAAGCTGAGTTGACGCAGGTTCCCGATAACGCCGACATCTGGAACAGGGTGGTTTCAACACGCGATAACTGCCTGGGCCAGGCGTGTCCTCACTTGAAGTCGTGCTTCGTGTACAAGGCGCGACGGCAGGCTCAGGACGCCGACGTCATTGTCGTGAATCATGCTTTGTTCATGGCCGACTTGGCGTTGCGTGACGAAGGCATTACTGATTTGCTGCCGGAAGTGCAATTGGTCGTGTTTGATGAGGCACACCAGCTGCCCGATATTGCCACGCGATTTCTGGGCACCAGCGTGTCGTCGAATCAGTTGCTCGAGTTGGCGCGGCAGGTCGAGGCCGTGGGCCTGGCTCAGGCACGAGAGGCCACAGATTGGCCCCAATGGCACGTGAAAATTCAGCAGGCAACGCGTGAGTTGCGTTTACGTCTGGAGCCGGTAGATCAATTGCCGGCCAAAAGGGCTACATACGAGGCCATGCCGTCTGTCCAGACAGTACAAGAAGGCTTGATTCAGTTGCACGAAATTGTCTCGGCCTGTAATGAACGCCTGGCCGTTGTGTCCGAAAAGCATCCCGATCTGCAGGCCCTGCATCGCACTTGCACTGAACTGGCAGCACGCGTGTTTCAATGGGCACAGGCCGCCAATAGCGTGCAGGCTGCGCAAGAGCACCCGACGACACCGCTGGTGCGCTGGGTTGAAACCAGCCCCCAGCATTTTCGCTTGCATAGTGCCCCGCTGTCGGTCGCGCAATTGTTCTCGCGCTTTCGCCGACCCGATCAGTCGTGGGTTTTTACCTCTGCCACCTTGTCGGTTAACGGCGATTTTTCTTATTTTCAGCGCCAGTTGGGCCTGTACCACGCCACCACCGAACGCTGGGAGTCTCCCTTCGATTATGCAACGCAGGGGATGTTGTTCGTACCAGCCAATTTGCCGTTTCCCAATACCCCTGCATTTACCGAACAGTTTGTTAAGCAATTGGTTCCGCTGATTGAGGCTTCCTCAGGGGGCGTGCTGGTTTTGTGTACAACCCTCAGGGCGGTTGACCGGGTTACCGACCTGTTGAAAGAGGCTTTCGAAGACCGGGGAATCGATCGTTTGTTAATGCAGCAGGGCGTGGGCTCGCGGCGCGGTCTGCTCGAGCGCTTTCAGGCTTCCAGAAATGCCGTGTTGGTTGGTAGCGCCAGCTTTTGGGAAGGTATCGACGTGCCGGGTGATGCGCTGACGCTGGTTGCCATCGACAAACTGCCGTTTGCGCCGCCCGATGACCCTGTTCTCGAGGCAAGGCTTAACGCATGCCGCGAAGAGGGTGGTAATCCGTTCATGGAATATCAGTTGCCGGAGGCTGCCGTTGCCCTGAAACAAGGGGCCGGTCGCTTGATACGTTCAGAATCCGACTGGGGTGTACTCATGGTGGCCGACCGCAGGCTGGTGGATAAGCCTTATGGAAAGTTGTTGTGGCGCGGTCTGCCGCCGTTTGCCAGAACACGCGATCCTGAACAGGTTCTCGTGTTCATGGCAAAACGGCATTGTGCCGAGGTTTGAGACACTAGAACCAGTATATCGGGTTCCACCAGCCGCCTTGCTGGGCGTCCATGCCCTGCTCGTAGTACTTGCTGTTTGGGAAGTTGGTGTCTAACACGCGTTTTGCGTCATCGCGCAGCTCGGGCATTTTCAGCTTGCCGTAGGCCATGTACATAATGTACAGCGCCTTCTCGGAGATAGGCACGCCTTTGAAGTCGGTAATGACCGTTTGCGCACGATTGATGGCAGCCAGGTAGGCACCGCGTTCATAATAGAATTCGGCAACGTGTACTTCGTTTTCAGCCAGCGTGTTTACCAGCCACGTCACGCGCTTTTCCGCATCGGGGGTGTACCGGCTGTCGGGATAGCGGCGAATCAGCTCGGTAAAGGCCTCATACGACTCGCGCAGGCCCTTTGGATCGCGCTCACTGGGATCTTGCTGCGTCACAGAAGAGAAAATCGCGCTGGGCGGCGTGAAGGTGATCAGCCCTTTAAGATACAGCATGTAGTCGGTACCCGGATGGTTAGGGTACTGCTGTTGAAAGCGGTCGATTGCCGCCAATGCCTGTTCGGGTTCGTCGTCTTTCCAGTTGACGTACGCAAGGTCGATCAACGCCTGCTGGGCGTAGCCGCCAAACGGGTAGCGCGCTTCCAGCGATTCAAGGTGTGTTCGCGCGTCGGTCCAGTTTGCGTCGCTGATTTCAATGCGGGCTTCGCGATAAAGCCGCTCGGCACTCCAGCCGGCGGTGGGGTCGCCTTCGGGCTTGCTAAGCGAACCGCAAGCCGCAAGTAGAATGGAAAACGCGAATAGCGCGGCCAGCCGAAACAGGCGGGACATTCCCAGGGGTGAATAAAACATCAGAGTAGAGCGAGTCACAAAAGCATCCTTGGTGTTAGCATTGCACGCAGATTATATGATTTGTCGATATGCCTGACACAGATATTACTAAAGATTATGCAATGCGTTGATTCCGCCCCCGAGGTTTTGACTTTCCGGCTGCCCATTACGGCAGGCTCCGACAGGCTGGACAAGGTGTTGGCACAACATATTCCAGAACACTCGCGCAGCCGGCTGCAAAGCTGGATCGAGGCTGGTCAGGTTTGGGTCAATGGTACTCCGGCTAAAGTACGGCAGAAAGTGGGGCCAGGCGATGTCATTGAAGTTCATGTACAACCCGCGCCCGAGCAGCAGGCATTTACGCCGGAAGATGTCGATTTCGATGTTGTCGCGCAATCGCCTGATTGGGTCGTTGTAAACAAGCCGGCGGGCCTGGTTACCCATCCCGGGGCGGGCAATTGGAGCGGGACACTTCTGAATGGCTTGCTTTTCCGTTTTCCCGAACTGGGTTCGGTGGCACGTGCAGGTATCGTTCACCGTCTTGATAAAGACACTTCCGGTTTGCTGGTCGTTGCGCGCAACGAAACCACCCAAACCCATCTTGTGCGTCTTTTGCAGGCCAGAACCGTCAAACGTGTCTATGCGGCGCTGGCTCATGGCGCCATCACCCGTCCCGGCAAGGTCGACCGATCAATCGGTCGTGACCCGAACGTGCCGGTGCGCGTGAGTGTCGAACGGCCGGTTGCGCCCAAAGAAGCCATTACGCATTATGTACCTTTGGCGTGCGGCCAGGATGCCGACGGCCATCCTGTGTCGCATGTGCAATGTGAATTGGAAACCGGTCGCACGCATCAGATTCGGGTTCACATGGCAAGTATTGGTCATCCTCTTGTCGCAGACGTCCTGTATGGTGGGAAATGTATTGCGGGCGCGCAACGGCAAATGCTGCATGCACATTCCTTGAGCTTCGTTGATCCCGCCTCCAATACGCCGGTAACATTTGAAGCGCCGTTGCCGCCTGATTTTCGGGCCGTGATGGAACAACTGGTCTGGGACACGTAATAGGCAGCAATGCACGACACAAAGCGAGGCAGATAAGGTAAATGAACGAAGAACAAAACCTGTCATGCATTACCGGTACTGCCTGGCCCGGCGTTCATTATTTTTGCTCAACCCGCCAAGGTGGCGTGAGTGTATCTCCCTACAATAGCTTGAACCTGGGAACACATGTCGACGATAACGCCGATCATGTCGCCGCCAACCGGGCGCGTTTAACAGCCTTGCTGCCTGAAGCCCCTTGTTGGCTTGAACAGGTACATGGGGTTGATGTGGCCGAGTTCAACGACGATCGCACGGGCCAGGGCACTCAACCGATGGCGCGTGCCGACGCTGCCGTCACGACCCGCATGCATCGCGTTCTTGCCATACTGACGGCCGATTGCCTGCCTGTTGTGCTGTCTGACCAAGCGGGGTCTGTGCTTGGCGTTGCGCATGCTGGCTGGCGGGGCCTGGCGGCCGGCGTATTGGAAAATACGGTTGCCGTGATGCGCAGAAACCAGGGTGCGTCAAGCCCGCTAAGAGCCTGGATTGGCCCGGGTATATCGCAAGCCGCTTTCGAAGTCGGGCCTGAGGTGCGCGCGGCATTTGTCGAGGAAGAAGCTTCGACGGCGGTATATTTTGTCGGGCAAAAGGCCGGGCGCCACGTTAGCTGGAACAAATGGCTGGCCGATTTGCCGGGGCTGGCGCGTCATCGTCTATCGGCTGCGGGCGTGGATAATATTGAACTCTGTGGACACTGCTCATATCGCGAGTCGGCACTTTTTTACTCCTATCGACGCGCGCCGCATACCGGCCGAATGGCGACTGTGGCCTGGCTGAGCGGTGCTACCGACTAACCCGAATTGACAGTTTTATCAATGGCGGTCACTATCCTTATGAAACTGGCACATCACAAAATGCAGGCAGGTCGTTGTAATGAATTCACCTTGTTTTCCCGATAATCTGGCCCATATCCAGGCCGAGTTCATGGCTAATTGGCAAGATTTGTTGGCACAGGCTCAATCAGGTTCTCTGTCTGCACCCAAAGATCGCCGGTTCAGCAGTTCCGCCTGGCAGGCGCACCCTAGTTATCTTTTTCTGGCGCATGCGCATTTGCTTGCATCGCGAACGTTGCAGAAAATGATTGAGGCAGCCGATTTGCCCGAAGAGCAATGTGAGCGCGCAAAGTTTTCAGCCATGCAATGGCTTGATGCCATCGCGCCATCGAATTATCTGGCAACAAATCCCGACGTGCAGCAAACTTTGCTTGAAACCAAGGGGATGTCATTGCTCCAGGGGATGACGAATTTTCTCGAGGACATGCAAAAAGGGCGCATGTCGCAAACGGATGAAAACAGTTTCGAAGTGGGTGTGAACCTGGCGATAACACCTGGTCAGGTTGTATATGAAAACACCTTGTTCCAGTTGATTCAGTACACGCCGCAAACGCCCCAGGTTTATAAAACACCGTTGCTCATGGTGCCGCCCTGCATCAACAAATACTATATTCTTGATCTTCAGCCCGATAACTCCTTTGTGGGCTATGCGGTTGAGCAAGGGTTCACGGTGTTCATGATTTCATGGCGCAATCCCCAGCCGACAGATACCGATGGTATCGATAAGGCCACCTGGGCCGACTACCTACAGCATGGCGTGCTACAGGCCATTGATGTCGTGCGCGATATCTCCGGGGAAGAAAAAATCAATGCCTTGGGCTTTTGTGTGGGCGGCACATTATTGGCCAGCGCCCTGGCTGTTTCCCGGGCGCGCGGCGAAGACCCGATCAACAGCTTGAGCCTGCTTACAACTTTTCTTGATTTTTCCGAAACCGGGATCCTGGATATTTTCGTTGACGACGCGCATGTGGCCTACCGTGAGTTGCAGCTTGCGCAGGGCGGTTTAATGTCAGCACGCGAGTTGGCCACCACGTTCTCGTTTCTGCGCCCCAATGAACTGGTGTGGAACTATGTCGTGAACAATTACCTGAAGGGGCAATCCCCGCCGGCTTTCGATTTGCTGTACTGGAATGCCGACGGCACCAATTTGCCGGGGCCTTTCTTTGCCTGGTATTTGCGGCATACCTATCTGGAAAATAGCCTGGTTCAGGCAGGAAAGGTCACGGTCGACGGCACCCCGCTTGATCTGGGTAAATTGGAAATGCCCGTTTATTTGTACGGGTCGCGAGAAGATCACATTGTGCCGTGGAAGTCGGCCTATGCCAGCAGCAAATGGTTGCCGAACGTTCAGCGCTTTGTCCTTGGAGCATCAGGGCACATCGCGGGAGTCGTCAATCCGCCCTCCCGAAAAAAGCGTTCATACTGGACGACAGAGTTGCCGCCCAATAAAAGTGCTGATCCGCAGGATTGGCTTGAGCAGGCAAAAGAACAGCCGGGAAGCTGGTGGCCCGACTGGTCTGAATGGCTGGCAACACATTCGGGTGCCAAAAAACGCGCTGTGAAACGTATGGGCAATGTCAGGCATCGTCCTGTGGAGGCCGCGCCGGGCCGTAATGTGCAGCTTCGGGCTGTATAGTTGTTCGGGGGCGGCAGGCAAATGCCCGGTCCGGGGCAACCGTGCCCCTGCCGGATAGCGCCTAATAAAGATAAAAGCAGGAGATAACCATGAGCGGAAAAATAGCGTACGTAACCGGTGGCATGGGGGGTATTGGCACTTCCATCTGTCAGCGCCTGGCCAAAGAGGGTTTTACCGTGGTGGCCGGTTGCGGGCCGAAACGCAATCACCGGCAGTGGCTTGAAGAGCAAGCTGCATTGGGTTATCAATTTCACATTTCAATGGGGAATGTGGCCGACTGGGACTCCACCGTTGCGGCCTTCGACCAGGTCAGATCTGAAATCGGGCCCATCGACGTCCTGGTGAATAATGCCGGTATTACACGTGACGGATTATTTCGCAAAATGTCGCGCGATGACTGGTATGCTGTCATGGATACCAATCTGAACAGCCTGTTCAATGTTACCAAGCAGGTTATTGAAGGCATGGTTGAAAAGCAGTGGGGTCGGATTATTAATATCAGTTCCGTCAATGGGCAGAAAGGGCAGTTCGGGCAAACCAACTACTCGACTGCCAAGGCCGGTATTCATGGCTTCACTATGGCATTGGCCCAGGAAGTGGCTGGCAAGGGCGTAACCGTTAATACAGTGTCTCCGGGTTATATTGGTACGGAAATGGTTCGGGCAATGCGCCCGGATGTTCTCGAGAAAATCGTTAATACGATTCCTGTGCGTCGCCTTGGCACACCAGAGGAAATCGGTTCCATCATTGCCTGGATCGCATCTGACGATGCGGGCTTTGCAACAGGTGCCGACTTTTCCCTGAACGGCGGCCTGCACATGGGTTAAGTTCAATTCATAATGGGCAACTATGGCACGAGCAGCAAAATCAGCCGAATCGCAAAGCCGGTTAATTAAAAAGTATCCCAACCGGCGCTTATACGATACGCGCAACAGCGCCTACATTACGCTGGCCGACGTCAAGCAACTTGTGCTCGACAGCGAACCGTTTTCTGTGGTCGACGTCAAATCGGGAGAGGACCTTACCCGCAGTATCATGCTGCAAATCATTCTTGAAGAGGAAACCGGCGGCATGCCGATGTTTTCCGCCGATGCGCTGGCCCAGATCATCCGCTTTTACGGCAACTCGATGCAATCGGTCATGGGCGTTTTCCTGGAAAAGAATATCAAGGCGTTCATCGAGATTCAGGAAGGTATGGCCGATCAGTCGAAAAACCTGTACGGAGGCGCAGCCGGGCCTGAAGCATGGACGCAGTTCATGAGCGTACAAACCCCTGTGCTGCAGAACATGATGAGCCAGTACATCGACCAAAGCAAAAATCTATTCGTCCAGATGCAGGACCAGATGCAGGATCAAACCCGGAACCTGTTTTCCACGTTTCCTTTTAATCCGGCGGCGCCACAGAACAAGAAAAACGACGACTCCTGATTCCTGGCGTGATGCTGGCGGGCGTATTCAGGTGTTTTTGCGAAAAGGGCTGTGTGCCGACAAGGTTTGAGCGTAATGGTCGATTGCCTGGGTTTCCTCGTCGAGGAAACGGGCAATAGCCTTGGCAAAGCCCGGCTCGCCAACCCAGTGGGCCGACCACGTTTTAACTGGCAGCAATCCCCGTGAAAGTTTGTGCTCGCCTTGTGCGCCGCCTTCGAAGCTTTCTATTCCCTTTTCGATGCAATAGGCAATCGATTGCAAATAACAGGTTTCGAAATGCAGGCCGGGAATAAATTCCATGCTGCCCCAGTAGCGACCATACAGGCGACTGGGCGTTTTCAGGTTCAAGGCGCAGGCTACGGGCTGACCTGCACGCTCTGCGAGCACGAGCATGATGCTGTCTGGAATCTCTTCGTGCAGACGCTGGAAAAACTCAAAGCTCAGATAGGGCGGATTACCGTGCTCGTAATACGTATTTTCGTAGCATTGATAGAAAAACGACAGGGCGGCTGGGCTGATTTCGTTACCGCTTAGCCATTTAAACGTAATGCCGGCGTTGTCTACCTTTTTTTGATCCTGGCGAATTTTCTTTCGGTTTTTCTGGTTCATCGATTCCAAAAAATGCTCGAATGAGGTATAGCCTTGATTCAGCCAGTGAAATTGGACGGTTTCGCGCAACATGTAGCCCGCCTCAAGCAACGCGTCGCGGTCTTCATCGTTTGGAAATAGAACGTGCACTGAGGACAGGTTGTTCTGTTCGGCGATAGATTGTGCGGCAATTGCAAGCTTGATGCGGTCTTCCTGGTTTTCGGCAAGCAGCCGGGGTCCGGGAACCGGTGTGAACGGAACGGCGCTTAACAATTTTGGGTAGTATTCCAGCCCGTGCTGCATAAATGCTCGCGCCCACGCATAATCGAAAACATATTCGCCACGTGAATGTGTTTTCACATACATCGGCATGGCGGCGACCAGCACACCGTTACGTTCCAGCACCAAAAAATGGGGCGCCCAGCCCGTTTGGTCGCAGGCGCATTGTGTTTGCGTCAGTAGCTGTAAAAACTCAAGTTGCAGCATGGGTTGGCTGCCTGCTAATCGGTTCCAGCTTTCACGATTCAGTTTTGTCAGGTCGCGAATTAAAGAGTATTGTTCAGACAATGGCGGGCTCGGTTAGCTAAAAATCAGAAATATCCGGTCTATTTTAGAACGACATAACAGCATGTAGATAACGTGCGGCTCGGGGAGCAAGAGCGATGGCGAAAATAAAGGTATATGTTCTGGTTGCCGAGAATGATGTCCAGGCACAGGCCGACCCCTTATGGCAAAAACTGGAAAATGATCAAGCCGTCCTGTTGTCTTGCTCGGCGTCTTTGGTTAACGCCACCGGCAGGGCCTGGCACTATCGGCGTGAAATTTCGTTGAACGAGTATGTTTGCTTTTGCTGCAAGGCGCAAGGCCCGGTACTGGCGCTATTGCGCGACTTGTTTTTACAGGCACTGCATCGAAAGCTTGCGCCATTCCCGGTTGTGGTCGTTCATACAACAGAGGCTCTGGACGCCATCTCTCTGGGGCGTGCGCTTGAGCTGGATCCTTTTTTGGCCGACAGGTATGAATACATTGGTACGGGGGAAAAGATACCGTCCGCTTGTGTCGGTGTGATTGAAGCGGCATTTGCCAAGGCAGAAAAGCTGGATGGCAATTAATACCGGGCCCGACTCATCGCCGGAGACACGCCATTAAATAGCAGAATATTCGGTTGTACCGCTTGCGTTGCCTTGCGCTGGCAAGGCGCATAAAACAAAAAAGCCCGCTCGAAAGCAGGCTTTAATGTGCAATTTGGTTGCGGGGGCAGGATTCGAACCTACGACCTTCGGGTTATGAGCCCGACGAGCTGCCAGACTGCTCCACCCCGCGTCTGGAAAACATAATATTAACGTACTATTACGATCATAGCAAGTCGCGTGGTAAATAGTGCACAATGATTCATTGAATACTGTGCACTTAGTTCAATTACAGCGTAAAATTAAATCTATTCAAATACATGACAGATAACGAAATCATAAGGGTGCTTGAAACGGCACTATTGTGTGCCGATGCACCGTTGTCCACGACAGAGCTGCGAAAACTTTTCGCATCGGGGGAAGTCTCCCATGATGACATCCGCAGGTTATTGTCTCTGTTGCAGCTAGACTGGGCAGAAAAGGGTCTTGAACTGGTATCTCTTTCAAGCGGCTGGCGTTTTCAAAGCCGCCCGGAAATGCAGCGATACCTCGAATGCCTTAATCCAGAGAAGCCTCCTCGTTATTCCAGAGCCGTCCTGGAAACGCTTGCAATCATTGCGTGGCGTCAGCCGGTAACTCGGGGTGACATTGAAGATATTCGTGGTGTGACAGTGTCATCCCAGATTATCCGCTCGCTCGAAGAGCGCGGGTGGATCGAGGTTCTGGGGCATCGTGATGCTCCCGGGCGCCCGGCCTTGTTTGGTACAACAAAACAGTTTCTGGACGATCTTGGTTTGCGCTCTCTCGACGAGTTGCCGGCCGTCGAGTCGAACGAGGCGATTGATGCCCTTCAGGGGCTTGATCTTGGGGAACAGGCGAGCCAGTCAATGGATGGTGTTAACGAAAACCCGGTGGGCACGGCTGAAGATCCACCACAAACAGGCGAAACTGATTCGCCGACACGCAGTTCTGATTAAAACGGAGTTTGCTTTTTACCTATGAACGAATCTACTACCGAGATGCTCAAGTCGGGCATTGACGTCCAAAACGAAAATAAAGAAAACACGTCTAACGCGAAAGGGCGGGGGCGAAAGTTGCGTACGCCCTTTCGACGTCGCCGGGGCGATGCGGAAGTAACGGAACAGGGTTCGGCGACGCCAGCGGGCGAGGCCCCAGCGCCGGCAGTCGAACAGAGTGTTGCCGAGCAGCCCAGGGGGGCGAGTAAACGCGCACCGCGCAAACCACGCAAAAAAGTCGAGTCTGCCGATGGTGATAGCGATAATGCATTGTCGTACCTCGAGAAGTCCCAGAAAACGGAACAGCGCTTGAGCAAGTATCTGGGTAGCGACGCGATTGCGCCGAAATTGCACAAGGTGCTTGCCGATGCGGGCATCGGTTCCCGCCGTGAAATGGAAGAGCTCATTATTGCAGGGCGTGTTTCGGTTAACGGGGAGCCGGCGCATATCGGTCAGCGTGTCAAGCCAAACGATCAGGTTCGGGTCAATGGCAAGCCCATAACACGCAGAAATCCGGCCAAGCCCCCGCGAGTCATTCTTTACCATAAACCGGCCGGGGAAATCGTCAGTCACGACGATCCCGCTGGTCGTGCGAATGTGTTTGCCCGGCTGCCTAAAATGAAAGTCGGTAAATGGTTGTCTGTCGGGCGCCTCGACTTGAATACCGAGGGCTTGCTTATCCTGACGACTTCCGGCGATCTGGCTAACCGTTTCATGCATCCGCGTTATGGTGCCGAGCGCGAGTATGCGGTTCGGGTACTGGGCGAATTGGATGAGGCTCAGCAAAAGTCGCTCGTCCAGGGTATACAACTTGATGACGGAGAGGCGAAATTTGGCGCTCTCGAGTTTTTGGGTGGCGAGGGCAGCAACCGCTGGTACCGCGTTACGCTGGCTGAAGGCCGCAACCGTGAAGTGCGTCGCATGTTCGAAGCGGTGGGTGTCACGGTCAGCCGTCTTATTCGCACGCGTTTTGGTGAAATTATTCTGCCGCGCAATTTGCGTCGCGGTCGCTGGGAAGAGCTTGATCCCTCGTTAGTGACCGCTTTGATGGTCAAGTTCGGCTTGATCCGCGATGGCGAAGAGCAGCCCCAGGGGCGTCGTGGGCGTAGTTCGCAGCAGCCTGTCTCGCACGACAGTGCCTTGCCGCCGGGCTTCGGCACCCTGGAACAAAATGGCCTGAGTGGCGCAAAAATCAGCCGGCGCGGCAAGTTGTCCGGAGGGCGTGGGGCGTCAGCGGTCGGCGCGTCGTATCCTTCCGATCCTTACGGTACAGGTCTGACATTGTCCGGCGGGTTGCCCAATGGCCATCCCGAGGGCTCAGGGAACAATAAGAATAAAAAACGCAAGGGGCGTAAACAGCCGTCTGCTGCTGCAGGCCCGACAGCGGCCCGCAAAACGGCGCCGCGCAATTCGCGCACCGGAACGTCCAAGCCAGCCCGCTCTGGTCACGGTAACAAAGGTGTTCGCGGTGGGGCCAAGGGAGACGATTGGCAGCCTAAAAGCGCATCGGCACATGAGTCCCGCCTGGGTGTACTGAAATAAAGTTTTTTATGTAAGCCTTCGTCAAAACAGGATTTTCTATGAAAATCTGTTAGAATGTAGGGCTTTACCAGCTATATAGTTTTCGGCCACAACAGGCGATCATATAGCGATGCATTTACAAGTGCATCTTATGGGTCTTATGGATTTGGGCAGCGTGGCTGACTCAGATTCCTTGAAGGCGTAATAACAGTGGGCTGGTGTACAGCCCTTTTTTTTTGAATTTATGGCAGATCTGTTCGCTTTAACACAGGAAGTCTTGCACGGTACCGACCTGGAGCTCGTCGACATTGAACGCGCGCCCATGGGGTTGTTGCGTATTACGCTTGATCGGCCGGGTGGTGTGCGAATAGAAGACTGCGAAATGGTTTCCAAACAATTGTCCCGCGTTTTCGAAGTTGAAAATGTCGATTATCAACGTCTTGAGGTGGGGTCGCCGGGCGTTGACCGGCCGCTTCGCCAGGAAAAGGACTTTGTTCGGTTTGCCAATGAGCGAATCGAAATTCGGCTGCGCCAGCCGGTTAATAATCGCAAGGTTTTTGCCGGAATGCTGCGTGTGGACGAGAAGGCTGATGGTACTTCACCAGTGGCTTTTCGGCTGGAGCTCGAGCCCAAGTCAAAGAAAAGCCCTGCTGAAGAACTTAGTTTTACGTTGGACGACATTGATCGTGCCAAACTGGATCCCGTACTTGATTTCAAGGGTAAAAAGCGATGAGTCGCGAAATTCTTCTGTTGGTTGACGCCTTGGCGCGTGAGAAAAACGTACCACGTGAAGTGGTTTTTGGTGCGCTTGAAAACGCTTTGGCTTCGGCTATGAAAAAGCGCTTCAAGGAAGACGCCGACATTCGTGTCTCGATTGACCGAGATACAGGTTCGCATGAGGGGTATCGGCGTTGGCTGGTTGTGCCCGATGAGGCGGGTTTGCAGGAACCCGATCAGCAGGAATTGTATTCCGAGGCTCAGGAAATTGTTCCCGGTATCGAGGTAGATGAGTATATCGAAGAGCCGCTTGAGCCGGTAGAGTTCGGACGTATTGGTGCACAAGCCGCCAAGCAGGCGATTTTGCAGCGTATCCGCGATGCAGAGCGTGAGCAGTTGCTGAATGATTTCCTTGAGCGTGGCGAAACCATTATTTCCGGCACGGTCAAACGAATCGATAAAGGTGATGCCATTATCGAAGCGGGCAAGATTGAAGCGCGCTTGCCTCGTTCCGAGATGATTCCCAAAGAAAATATCCGGGTGGGTGATCGCATTCGTGCCTGGGTGTTGCGTGTTGATCACTCCGCTCGCGGGCAACAGGTTATTTTGTCGCGCACAGCACCCGATTTCATTCGCCAGTTGTTCGAGAACGAAGTGCCTGAAATCGAGCAGGGCCTGCTCGAGATTAAAGCCGCCGCCCGCGATGCGGGTGTGCGTGCCAAAATTGCGGTGGTTGCTTACGATAAGCGCATTGACCCCATCGGCACGTGTGTCGGGATGCGTGGCTCACGCGTTACCGCAGTTCGAAATGAGCTGGGCGGCGAGCAGGTGGACATTGTCCTGTGGTCTGAGGATCCGGCCGAATTTGTCATTGGTGCGCTGGCACCTGCAACGGTTGAGTCGATTGTTGTCGATGAAGACAAGCATGCCATGGACGTGGTGGTCGATGAAGAAAACCTGCCCAAGGCCATTGGTGCCCGCGGCCAAAACGTTCGTTTGGCATCGGAGTTGACGGGCTGGCAGATCAACATCATGACACCCGAAGAAAGTCAAAGTCGTCTTGAAGTGGAGCGCGCTGAGCTGCGTAGTATGTTCATGAGCAAGCTTGACGTTGACGAGGAAGTGGCTGATATCCTTATAGATGAAGGGTTTACAGGTCTTGAGGAAGTGGCTTACGTGCCGATTCAGGAACTGCTGGAGATCGAGTCGTTTGATGAAGACACGGTCAATGAGTTGCGCTCCCGTGCCCGGAATGCCTTGCTCACCGAGGCAATCGCTCAGGAAGAGCGAGTGCAGCGTACCGAGCCGCAATTGCTTGAGCTCGAGGGAATGACCCCCGAACTGGCGGCCCATTTGGCTGAACACGATGTGTTTTCACGAGATGACCTGGCCGAGCTCGCTACCGATGAGTTGGCGGAAATGTGTGAACTTGATGAAAAAGATGCCAGTGAACTGATCATGAAGGCGCGAGCTCATTGGTTCAGCGATGAAGCCTGATTTTGTGCGCTTCGTTTTTGAGCCTGTATGTATTGAATAAAGTTGTCGTATAAGAGAGAGTCGAATGTCGAGTAACACCGTCGCCCAGTTCGCCGTTGAACTGAAAATGCCCGCAGACGCACTGCTGGAGCAGTTACGTGCTGCAGGCGTTGATTTGAAATCGGTTGATGATAGTGTCACCGATGCAGACAAGGCGAAACTGCTCGATTCGTTGCGTCGCTCCAAAGGAGCCGGCGATGGAAAGAAAATTACCTTGACCCGACGCCAAACATCCGAGATCCGGCAAGCCGATAGTTCTGGTCGTTCCCGTACGATTCAGGTAGAGGTGCGCAAGAAGCGGGTTTTTGTGAAACGCGAATCTCCCGAGCAGGATAGTGCGCGTAAAGCACCCGAGTCCGAGGTGATTGCAGCGCAAAAAGCCGAAAGCCAGCAGGAACAAGCTGTCGCGCCTGCGACCACTGCAACCGCAACTGATATCCCGCCGCAGACGCAAGTGGCTGAACCGGTAAAAGCGCAAGAGTCTGCGGCGCAGACGCCCGCTGCCGATTCGACTGCGAATAAAGCCGTGGATCATGCCAAGGCAACGGATGCAGACGAGACTCATGAGGTTTCCAGCCAGCCAGCAGCCGATGATCACGCTGTGACACAGGCTGCCGACGAGGCACAAGCGAAGCCGTCAACGGAGTCGAAAGACAAAGAGAGCGCGGCAAAGCCGGTTGACGCGCCTGATGCAGATCAGGCCAGCAGCGCGACGGAGCCGGCTGTTCAGGCTAAGGAAGCCGAGCAGGCAGCACCGGCTGAGGATAAGAAACCAGCCCAAGGCCAGGCCGCCGAGGTTACCGATACTGAATCGAACGTGGCGGAAAAAGCGGCCCAGGACGGTACAAAAGCGGAAAATATCAAATCGGCGCCGTCGGAGCCCGGCAAGAAGGTTGCGGCCACGAAAGTGGCAGCTAAGGCGCCCGTTTCCCGGCGGCCTGGTGCTCAAGATCAGGCCGAGCCGGATGAAGGTCGTGACCGTGCCCGTAAAGCGGCTGAAGCAGAAGCGGCTGCGTTGCGTCAAATGTTGAATCGCCCACGCAAAGTGCTTAAGGCGCCTGAAGACGAAGGCGGCATATCGGGTACTTTGCACAAGCCTGCAGGTAAGGCCGGCAAGAAAGATGGCAAGGCTGCCGATGCCAAGAAAGGTCGCGCAGGTGATTCCGGTTGGGTTGAAGAAGGGGGGGCTCGCAAGAAGCCGGCGGCTCGCGAAGCCGCGGCTGCGCCTGCTCCAGGGCGTGAAGGCTGGCGCGCCGGCGGCAAAGCCGGCAAAGCCGGTAAAGGCGGCCGCGGACGCAACAATCGTCAGGCCCAGCCAGAGCGTAAAGAACCGCAAGTTGTCGAGTTTATTGCGCGTGAAATTCATGTGCCCGAAACCATTACGGTTGGAGATCTGGCGCACAAAATGGCAATTAAAGCCGCTGAGGTCATCAAACACCTGATGAAATTGGGCCAAATGGTTACCATTAACCAGGTGCTCGACCAGGAAACGGCCATGATTGTCGTTGAGGAGCTGGGGCACATTGCCATTGCGGCCAAGCTTGATGATCCTGAAGCCTTTCTGGTTTCCCCTGAAGCTGAAGTCCAGGCAGAGTCCTTGCCGCGCGCGCCGGTTGTGACGGTGATGGGTCACGTTGATCACGGTAAAACTTCTTTGCTTGACCACATTCGTCGTGCGAAAGTGGCTTCAGGCGAGGCGGGTGGTATTACCCAGCATATCGGCGCCTACAGTGTAAAAACAGATCGTGGCATGGTTACGTTTTTGGATACGCCGGGCCACGAAGCATTTACGGCCATGCGAGCACGCGGTGCCAAAGCCACCGATATCGTCATTCTGGTGGTTGCCGCCGATGATGGCGTCATGCCGCAAACCAAGGAAGCCGTTCACCATGCCAAGGCGGCAGGGGTTCCATTGGTTGTGGCAGTGAACAAAATTGATAAGCCCGAGGCGAATCCCGACCGCGTCAAGCAGGAATTGATTTCGGAAGAAGTAGTGCCGGAAGAGTACGGTGGCGATGTGCCGTTCGTGCCGGTTTCGGCCAAGAGCGGTCAGGGTATTGATGATTTGCTTGAGCATGTATTGTTGCAGGCAGAGATTCTTGAGCTCAAGGCGCCTGTAGAAGCACCTGCGAAAGGGATCGTAATTGAAGCGCGTCTTGATAAAGGACGTGGTCCGGTCGCGACAGTATTGGTTCAAAGCGGAACATTAACCCGTGGTGATTCCATTCTGGCGGGTGCCAGCTACGGCCGTGTTCGCGCCATGCTCAATGAGAACGGCAAGCCCGTGAATACCGCGGGTCCTTCCATCCCGGTTGAAATACAGGGTCTCACGGAGGTTCCTGCTGCAGGCGACGAGGTCATTGCCATGGTCGACGAGCGCAAGGCACGCGAAATTGCCTTGTTCCGTCAGGGCAAGTTCCGCGACGTCAAGCTGGCTCGTCAGCAGGCCGCCAAACTTGAGTCCATGTTTGAAAACATGGGAGAAGGCAGCCAAACGCTGGCACTGATCGTCAAGACCGACGTTCAGGGCTCCCAGGAGGCATTGGTTCAGTCGTTGCTGAAACTTTCAACCGACGAGGTTCGGGTGCAGGTTGTGCATGCTGCCGTTGGCGGTATTTCGGAAAGTGATGTGAATCTGGCGATCGCCTCGAACGCCGTCATTATTGGTTTCAACGTGCGTGCGGAACAAAGTGCGAAGAAACTGGCTGAGAATAACGGTATCGATTTGCGTTATTACAATATTATTTACGATGCAATCGACGATGTGCGCAAGGCGATGTCCGGCATGCTCGCGCCGGAGCAACGTGAAGAGGTTATTGGCTCGGTTGACATCCGCGATGTGTTCACGATTTCCAAGGTTGGGAACATCGCGGGTTGTATGGTTACCGACGGTGTTGTGCGTCGTGATGCGCAAGTACGCTTGTTGCGCAACAATGTCGTTATCTGGACAGGGGCAATCGACTCGTTGCGTCGCTTCAAAGACGACGTCAAGGAAGTCAAAGCCGGCTTTGATTGCGGTATTACCCTGAAAAGTAGTATTGACATTGAGGTGGGCGACCAGCTTGAGGTCTTCGAAATCAAGGAAGTCGCTCGGACGCTGTAAATATGGGACGTCACAAGACAAAAACCGCTACCAGCCGCAATACGCGGCTGGCCGACCAGATACAGAAGGATCTCGCGATATTGATTCAACGAGAGGTTGATGTATCGCGGGCTGGCCTCATTACGTTGACCGGCGTTGAGTTGTCGGCCGATTACGCCCACGCCAAGGTGTATTTCACCGTGATGGGAGCCGAGCCCGAGCAAGCCAAGTCTGTGCTCGATGAGAAAGCCGGCTGGCTGCACTCCTTGTTATTCAAGATGTTGCACATTCATACTGTGCCGACATTACATTTTCATCACGACGATCAGCTTGCGAAAGGTCTGGCGCTTTCGCGGCTTATTGACCAGGCCAATGCGCCGCGCTCCCAGGAAGCTGGGGTCGAGCCCGACGAACCCGACGAACGGTCCTGATTCGGGCTGTCGTATTTTCTTTAGAGTTATTAACGATGGCATCCCGACGCGGGCAATTGCTCGATGGCGTACTGTTGCTTGACAAACCTCAGGGCTTGTCAAGCAATCACGCGTTGCAACGGGCCAAGCGCACCCTGGATGCCCGCAAGGCGGGGCACACGGGGACGCTGGACCCTTTTGCTACCGGTCTGCTGGTATGTTGTCTTGGGCGTGCAACTAAAATGGCCGGCAATATGCTGGCCGCCGACAAGGCATATGAAGCCACTTTGTCGTTCGGTGAGGAAACCGACTCCGGCGATCTGACCGGCAATATTGTGAGTCGGGCAGGAGAGGATTTCCAGGGAGTAGAGCGCGCTCAGTTCGAAGCCGCTTTAGATGCTTTCCGGGGCGAGATTTCGCAGATCCCGCCAATGTATTCGGCGCTTAAAAAAGACGGCCGCCCTTTATATGAATATGCACGTCAAGGGGTGGAAGTAGAGCGAGCACCGCGCCAGGTTGTCATCAGCGAGCTCCTGACACGCGATTTTAATGCGCATCAAGCCACAATATACGTGCATTGCAGCAAAGGCACGTATATCCGCACTTTGGCTGAGGACATCGGGCGGGCGCTGGGCTGCGGGGCCCATCTCGTTGCATTGAGGCGCACGTGCGTCGGACCGTTTCAGTTACAGGATGCGGTTGATTTAGAAACGCTACAAGCGATGTCGGCGCCTCAAGCTGCGCTGATATCGCTGGAAAATTTACCCGATGGCCTGCTGCCGTCGGGTCTTAAACAGAAAGGATGAAAGTTATGAGCCGAGCGTTGCGTAATGTTGCCATTATTGCCCACGTCGATCACGGGAAAACGACGCTGGTCGATCAATTGCTGCGCCAGTCCGGTACGTTTCGTGACAACCAGCAAGTCTCTGAACGTGTGATGGATTCGGGCGATATCGAGCGCGAACGAGGTATTACGATCTTATCCAAGAATTGTGCCGTGGAGTATGAGGGCACGCATATCAATATTGTTGATACACCGGGACACGCTGATTTCGGCGGCGAAGTTGAGCGGGTGCTGTCGATGGTTGATGGTGTATTGCTGCTGGTTGACGCTGTTGAAGGGCCGATGCCGCAAACCCGTTTTGTGACTCGCAAAGCACTTGCATTAGGTCTGAAGCCAATTGTGGTTGTGAATAAAATCGATCGGCCCGGCGCGCGTATCGATCACGTTATCAACGCCACTTTTGATCTGTTCGATAAACTGGGTGCGACGGAAGAGCAGTTGGACTTCCCCATTGTGTATGCATCCGGCTTGTCGGGTTACGCAGGCCTTGAGCCCGATGTTCGCGAAGGCAATATGCGGCCGCTGTTCGAATCAATTTTGAATCATGTGCCCGAACGTGACGACGATGCAGACGGCCCGTTGCAGTTGCAGATCATCTCAATGGATTACAACAGTTACGTCGGTAAGATCGGTGTTGGTCGGGTTAATCGCGGGCGGGTAAGAGCCGCCCAGGACGTGTTGGTTCAGTTCGGGCCTGAAGGTGCACCCATCAAAGGGCGCATCAATCAAGTGTTGAAGTTCCGGGGTCTGGAGCGGGAACTGGTCGACGAAGCGCAGGCTGGCGATATTGTGCTGATTAACGGTATTGAAGAAATAGGTATTGGTTGTACGGTCACGGATCCGGCTCAACCCGATGCCTTGCCCTTGTTGCGTATCGACGAACCAACCCTGACCATGAATTTTATGGTGAACAGTTCACCCTTGGCAGGCCGCGAAGGCAAATACGTTACGAGCCGCCAGTTGCGCGACCGCCTGGAGCTGGAACTGAAATCGAATGTGGCGTTGCGCATGGATCCCACCGACGACGATATGGTGTTTGAAGTGCGCGGTCGGGGTGAGTTGCACCTGACCATTCTGCTGGAGAACATGCGTCGCGAAGGTTATGAGTTGGCGGTTTCCCGTCCACAGGTCCTGATTAAAGAAGTTGACGGCCAAAAAATGGAGCCCTTCGAGCTGCTTACCGTTGACGTTGAAGAAGCCCATCAGGGTGGCGTCATGGAAGAGTTGGGGCGTCGCAAAGGCGATTTGCTCGACATGCAGTCAGATGGTCGTGGTCGTACGCGTCTGGAGTATCGTATTCCTGCACGCGGCTTGATTGGTTTTCAGGGCGAATTTCTTACCCTGACACGTGGTACCGGCTTGATGAGCCACAATTTCGACGAGTATGGTCCCATGCGCGAAGGTGGTGTGGGAGAACGTCGCAATGGCGTGTTGATCAGCCAGGATAATGGTAATACGGTGGCCTATGCATTATGGAAATTGCAAGAGCGTGGCCGTATGTTTGTGAGTCCGGGCGAGGCGGTGTATGAGGGTATGATTATCGGGATTCACAGCCGTGACAACGATTTGGTTGTTAACCCGATTAAAGAAAAGAAACTGACGAATATCCGCACCACAAGCAAAGACGAGCATATCGACCTGGTACCGCCGGTTAGGCTGACACTGGAGTATGCGGTTGAGTTTATCGACGATGATGAATTGGTCGAGGTCACACCCAAATCGATTCGTTTGCGTAAACGCTATTTGCAAGAGCATGAGCGTCGCCGCATGGCGCGTGAAACGGTTACAAACTAACCGGGCCGGCGAAAAAAGAAAACCCCGTGTGGTTTACATAGCACCCCAAAACCGGATTCACTTCCGTGATTTGGGGTGTTTTTACGATGGCGACGTGATTCGCCTGCCGCCCTGGGAGATAGAAAGTGTCGTTATTCAGGAATGATCGCTGCATAGCCCAGCTGGTCTGCCTGGCTTTGCAGGAATGACTGAATCAAATGCATGGCTTCGTCGATATCGTCTGTGATTGTCATGAGCTGCAGATCGTTCGGGCCAATCAGCTTGCGCGGTTCGAGTTCGGCGGCAATCCAATCGAGCAGGCCTGTCCAGTAGTCGCTTCCCATTAAAATAATGGGCGCATGCGGAATCTTTCCGGTCTGGACCAATGTCAGGACTTCGAACAGTTCATCAAGCGTTCCAAAGCCCCCGGGCAAGGCGATAAATGCTGCGCTGTGCATGAAAAAAGTGGCTTTGCGGGAATAAAAATATTCGAAATGCAGGCTATGCGTTTGGTAATCATTGTTCTTGGTTTCTTTGGGTAGTTTAATATTCAACCCGATGCTTTGCCCGCCTGCTGTGTAAGCTCCTTTGTTCGCGGCTTCCATAATTCCCGGGCCGCCCCCTGCAATCAATGGCAAGCCCGCTTGTGCCAATTTGGTGCCCAACGCTTCTCCCATGGCGTAGTATGGTGAATCTGGTTTAATACGGGCACTGCCAAAAACGCTCACGCCCCAGCCAATTTCCTGAAGTGTGTCGGCAGCGGTTTGCATCTCTGACATAATCACGGGGATCTGCCGGTTGACCGGCGTACGTACGACTTTATTACGACTCATGAAAAAAACCTTGTTACTTGTTGATGGTTCCAGTTATCTGTACCGGGCGTTTCACGCGCTGCCCGACCTTAGAAACGCCAGAGGTCAGCCAACCGGAGCCTTGTATGGTGTCATATCAATGTTACGGAGGCTGTCTCAGGATTACAAGGCGGATTACGCTGCCTGTATTTTTGATGCGAAAGGCAGCACGTTTCGCGACGAAATCTACCCTGAGTATAAAGGGCATCGGCCTTCCATGCCTGAAGACCTGGCCTTGCAGATTGAGCCGATCCACGAAGCCGTAAAAGCCATGGGCTGGCACGTATTGACGGTTTCGGGAGTTGAGGCCGACGATATCATTGGTACTTTGGCACATCATGCAACTGAAAAGGGCATTTACACGGTTGTGTCCACCGGCGATAAAGATCTGGCCCAGCTGGTGAACGAGCACGTGGAACTGGTCAATACCATGAACGGCGGTAAGCAGGATGTTCAGGGCGTCATCGACAAGTTCGGCGTGCGTCCGGACCAGATCGTGGAGTATCTGATGCTCACCGGTGATACCGTTGACAACATTCCCGGTGTTGAAAAAGTGGGCCCCAAAACCGCTGCCAAGTGGCTTAATCAGTACGGTTCAATTGAAGAAATCGTTAAGCATGCCGACGACATAAAAGGTGTGGCGGGTCAGAATTTACGGGAAGCCATCCCTAATTTCGAGATGACACGCCAGTTGTTAACCGTCAAAGTCGATTGCGATATTCCGTTTCTGGCCGATGATTTTTCCGACCTGGTGCCCAAGGAGCCAAGTCGTGAAAAGCTGGTGCAGTTGTACGACGAGTTTGGCTTTCGAACCTGGTTGCGGGAACTGACCGGAGACGATGAGCGCGTACCCAGCCAGGACAGCCGCGTGGCCGCCGATCCGCCTGCGGCACCCGACAATGTGGAATACGATACGATTGTCGATTGGAAAGCGTTCGATATCTGGCTGGAGCGGATTGAGTCGGCATCATTGGTTGCGCTTGATACGGAAACGACGTCGCTCGATCCCATGGCGGCCCGCCTGGTGGGGATGTCGATGTCGATCTCTGCAGGCAAGGCATGCTATATCCCGTTGCGTCATTGCGGTCCCGATCAGGTAGACCAGCTTCCTTTTGATGAGGTCATGGCCCGTTTGCGTCCTTGGCTCGAGAACGAAAAAGCGCCCAAGTTATTGCATAACGCGAAGTACGACGCCCATGTTTTCATGAATGAAGGCATTACGTTGGCGGGTATTGCACACGACAGTATGTTGCAGGCTTATGTGCTTGAGTCTCATCGTCGTGTGAACATGCAGGAGTTGGCCGAACGCTGGCTGGGGCGCAAAGGGATCAGCTACGAGGATTTGTGTGGCAAGGGTGCCAAACAAATTGGTTTTGAACAGGTTGCGGTTGAAAAGGCGGCTTTTTATGGTGCCGAAGATGCTGATTTCACCTGGCAGCTTCAGGAAGTGTTGTTACCTAAAATACAAGTGTCTTCCGAGCTTGAGCGAATCTACGCGCTGGAAGTGGAAGCGTCAGCTGTACTGACGACAATCGAGCGCAACGGTGTCCTTATCGATGCCAGGTTATTGGCTGAACAAAGCGGCGAAATTGGCAAGAAAATGGGGGAGCTGGAAATCAAGGCGCAGGAATTGGCAGGGCAGCCATTCAATTTGAATTCACCCAAGCAATTGGGTGAAATTTTATTCAGCACCATGAAATTGCCGGTCGTGCGCAAAACAGCAAGCGGAGCGCCTTCTACCGATGAGGAGGTTTTAACCCGGTTGGCTCACGACTACCCGCTGCCGCAGGTTATTCTGGATTACCGTGGCTTGGCCAAGCTGAAGTCTACATACACCGACAAGCTGCCGAAAATGATCAACCCGCATACGGGCCGGGTACATACGCGTTATTCGCAGGCCGCGGTGATTACCGGGCGCCTGGCCTCGTCTGATCCCAATTTGCAGAATATTCCGGTTCGCACACCCGAGGGACGTCGGGTTCGCGCCGCCTTTATATCCAAAAGTGGAAAAATTGTGTCGGCCGACTATTCGCAAATCGAATTGCGGGTAATGGCACACGTGTCGGGCGACAAGAGCCTGCAGAAGGCCTTTGCCGATGGCCTGGATATTCATCGCGCGACTGCGGCCGAGATTTTCAACGTGGCGCTCGATGATGTGACTTCAGAGCAGCGTCGCTCCGCCAAGGCCATCAATTTCGGCTTGATATACGGGATGGGTGAGTTCGGGCTTGCCAATGCGCTTGGCATTACGCGTGACGCCGCCCGGTCATATATGGACCGCTATTTTGCGCGTTATCCGGGCGTGGCCCAGTACATGGAAGACACCAAGGCACGTGCTCATGAACTCGGCTATGTTGAAACGGTGTTTGGCCGCCGCCTCTGGCTACCCGATATCAAGGGTTCGAAAGGGCCACGGCGGGCAGGGGCCGAACGGGCCGCCATTAATGCGCCCATGCAAGGCACTGCGGCCGACCTGATTAAAATGGCAATGGTTGCCGTTCAGAAATGGATTGCCCGGCAAAAGCTTGAAACGCTGATGGTCATGCAAGTGCATGATGAACTGGTATTTGAAGTACCCGAAAAAGAGGTGGATACGGTAGCCAGCGCGTTGCCGGATCTGATGTGTAATGTGGCCAAACTTGATGTCCCGCTTGTGGCCGAGGTTGGAGTCGGCCCGAATTGGGAACAGGCCCACTAAGGAGGATTTATGTCGTTTTCACCTATCACTGGTGCTGCACCCACTGTGATTCATACCCCAACTGAAGGTTTGGCTCATGGCGCTTTCAAAATGCCAACCTTCGACGGCGAAATTTCCGCTTATTACGCCGCTCCGGCCGACCAGAAGAATGCGCCGGTATTATTGGTTGTGCAAGAAGTTTTCGGTTTGCATGAGCATATTCAGGACGTGTGCCGCCGTTTTGCAAAAGAAGGCTATTTTGCCGTGGCGGTTGAACTGTACGAACGCCAGGGTGATGCGTCAAAATATAGCGATATCCCCACGCTGATTCAGGAAATTGTTTCGAAAGTGTCGGACGAACAGGTTCTGGCCGATTTGGACGCCAGTGTTGCCTGGGCTAAACAGCAAGGCGCCGATACAAGAAGGTTGGGCATTACCGGTTTCTGCTGGGGAGGCCGTATTACATGGATGTATGCGGAACACAATCCGGATTGTAAAGCGGGGGTTGCCTGGTATGGGAAGCTGGCAGTAGGGCACGGACCATTGCAAAAACGCAACCCGGTTGATATTGCACACACCCTCAAGGCACCCGTGTTGGGCCTGTATGGCGGGCAAGATGCCGGTATTCCGTTAGACGATGTGCACCAGATGCAAGATGCGCTGGCAGGGGGCAATGAGATGGCCAAGGCGTCGCAGATTATTGTGTATCCCGAATCGAACCACGCCTTCTATGCCGATTATCGGCCCAGTTATAACGAGCCTGATGCCAAAGATGCCTGGATTCGGGCACTGGACTGGTTCAAGCGTTATCTGGCGTAAAAACCAAATGGCCCCATCAGGTTGATGGGGCCATTTTCGGTTAATTGCTAGAAAGAAATAGATATTCTTTTCGTTGCGACCTGACGGTTAAGCCAGTTAAGTCAGTTAAGTTGCGTATTCTGTAGCGCCCGAATACGCTCTTCGATAGGAGGGTGAGTGGAGAAAAGAGCACTAATTCTGCTGCCTCCGCCGGATATGCCTGCCGCTTCAAACGACTCCGGCAGTTTGCCCGGCTGAAGCCCGCCCAGGCGTGCCAGCGCCTTCATCATGGGCTCGCGAGCGCCCATTAATTTTGCGCTACCTGAGTCAGCGCGGTATTCGCGTTGACGTGAAAACCAGGCCACAATAATCGACGCCAGCAAACCAAAGATGATTTCGCACACGATAACAACACCAAAATAACCAAGACCCATGCCGCGTTCATTTTTAAGAATGACGCGGTCAACGAAATAACCCACCACCCGGGCCAGAAAAACCACGAATGTATTGACCACGCCCTGGATCAAAGTGAGGGTGACCATATCGCCGTTGGCCACGTGGGCTACCTCATGCCCCAAAACCGCCGCGACTTCCTCTTCCGTCATGCTGCTTAGCAGTCCAGTTGACACTGCCACCAAGGCATTGTTGCGAAATGCACCGGTGGCAAACGCATTGGGGGGACCATCATAAATCGCCACTTCCGGGTGGCCGATGCCGGCACGGTCGGCCAATTGGTGTACCGTTTCAACCAGCCAGGCCTCTTGCCGACTGCCTGGTGCCTGAGGGTCGATAACCCGGGCACCCGTCGTGCGTTTGGCCATCCATTTGCTGATCAGCAAGGAAATAAATGCGCCGCCAAAGCCGATGAAGGCCGAGAAGATGAGCAGTTGGGTCAGGTTCAACCCTTGCTCATCCAGGTAGCGTCCAACGCCCAGAATGCTCATCGTGACGCTCAGTACAACCATCACGGCGATGTTGGTCATGAGGAAAAGGAAGATACGTTTCATGCTCGGTGGTTCCTGCAGGATGTTAATGCGCGAAGTTTGACACAAAATATGGGGTCAGGTTCACGAATTTCAAAGGCTTTGAATGCAAAACCTGACAGCCAGCTGAAGAAAAATAATGACGTAAGCGCAGTATAGTATTGTCTTTGTGATTTTTCGGGACGAGACCTCGCCAAATGCAGTCTTTGTGGATGATTCTGGCTTGCGCCATGTTTGCCCTTATGGGTGCCTGCATCAAGGTCGCGGCGGATTTTGGTGCTTCCCTGGCACAAATAGTCTTGTTTCGGGGTATTCCTTCAATCTTGCTGTTATCGGGTTGGGCGGTCATAACGCGTCGCGTGATTCGCCCATCCAGTTGGAAACGCCATTTCTGGCGCAATATTTCGGGCGTGAGCGCAATGTGGCTTGGTTTTTACGCGATATCTCATTTGCCGCTGCCCACGGCGGTCAGCCTGAACTATACATCGCCGCTTTTTATTACCGGCTGGATGCTGGCCTGGGGTGGCGCCAGACGAGACTACCTGCGCGCGATTGCGGTTTGCATTGGTTTTGCAGGGGTGCTGGCGGTGTTGCGTCCCAGTATCGGCAATGATGAGTTCCTGGCCGCTCTTACTGGGTTGGGTTCGGGTGCGCTCGGCGCTGTCGCCATGATGCAGGTTCGGCAATTGGGGCGTGCAGGTGAGCCCGAGTGGCGCACGGTCATGATCTTTTCATCCTGTGTCTGTGCATCCAGTGCGATTGGTCTGTGGGTTCAGGGCTGGAATCCACTAGGTCTGGAGGCCTGGCTGGCTTTGGTGGGGTTGGGGTTGTCGGGTCTGGTCGGGCAATTGGCCATGACTCGCGCCTTTGGAATGGGCACGGCATTGTTGACGGCAGCGCTTCAATACACCACCATTATTTTTGCGGCAATTATCAGTATTGTTTTCTGGGCCGAGTACCCCGACCCGGTTGCCTGGTTCGGAATGGCGCTTATTATCGCCGCGGGCTTGATTTCCACGTGGCGTACTTATATGGAAAGTCGTCGCATTCGCAGGCAAGCAACAAAGACAGTGAAAGTTTGACGAGAGGTTAATGTGTATAAATTACTGGTGAGTGTCGATCAATTAAGGTCTTTGCTGGATGACAGCAACACGCTTGTATTCGATGTCCGGCACGACCTGGCAGATCACGGCGCCGGGCGCCGTGCCTACGAGTCGGGCCATATACCCGGTGCATTTTTTCTTGACCATGAGGCCGATTTAAGTGCACCCAAAACCGGCAAAAACGGCCGTCACCCGCTACCACCGCTCAATGCGTTTGCGACACTGATGCAAAGTTATGGCGTGCGCGAGGGAGTGCAGGTGGTTGTTTACGACGCCGGCAACAGCATGTTTGCTGCACATTTATGGTGGATGTTGCGCTGGATAGGTCACTCAAATGTTGCGGTGCTGGATGGCGGATGGCAGGCATGGCAGGAGCAAGGCGGTGCCGTCAGTGTCGAGGTGCCCGGCCCTGCGCCTTCGAGTACCTCCGAGCACACGGAGAAACGATTGCATCCGGCGATGCCTACAGTCAGTTGCGATGAGGTTTTGCGTAATATACAAGCACCACGCTTTACCGTGCTTGACGCACGCGCGGAAAACCGTTTTCGGGGTGACGTAGAACCCATGGACCCGGTGGCGGGTCATATTCCAGGCGCCTTGAATCGCCCCAATACATTGAACCTGGATGAAAAAGGGCGTTTCCAATCGCCGCAGGCTCTGCATGAGTCATTTGCTCAAGTGCTGGGTCATATCCGGCCTGAGGAAGTTGTTCACCAGTGTGGCTCGGGCATTACTGCTTGTCACAACCTGCTGGCTATGGAAATTGCCGGGCTGGAAGGGTCGGTTTTATACCCAGGTTCATGGAGCGAGTGGTGCAGCGACAGCACTCGCCCCATTGCGACAGGCAATTAGCCTTTACTCGGAACTTAGGCTGTCATTAAACGACGATACCACTCATGGAAGTGCAGCATGCCGTCTTCCATGGGAGATTGATAAGGTCCGGTTTCATTAGCGCCACGTTCCATTAAGGCACGTCGGCCTGCGTCCATGCGCTCGGCAATTTCATCGTCTTCAACAGCCGTTTCCATATATGCAGCCTGTTGAGCCTGGACGAAGTCGCGCTCGAAAGCAGCAATCTCTTCAGGGTAGTAAAACTCGACAATATTGACAGTTTCCTGCGGACTGACCGGATGCAAAGTCGAAAGCACCAATACATGAGGGTATAACTCAATCATGTGAGTGGGAAAATAAGTAACCCATACTGCGCCGAAGTCGGGTGTTTCCCCTTCGCGGAAACTTAGCAGGTTGTCGTGCCAGCGCTTGTATGTTTGTGACCCGGGTTGCGCCAGCGCATTGTGAACGCCAACCTGTTGCAGGCTGTACCAGTCGCCAAATTCCCAGCTCAGGTCTTCGCAGGTAACGAACCGACCCAGGCCCGGGTGGAAAGGTCCCACATGATAGTCTTCCAGATAGACTTCAATAAAGGTCTTCCAGTTATAGTTGCAGCGATGGACTTCCACCCGGTCGAGCACGTAGTCGGAGAAATCGAATTCCGGGCGGGAAAACAGTTTTGCCATGTCGGCCGCCGGGTCGCGTGGCCCTTCAAACAAAAGCCCATGGCAGTTCTGCAATGGAAATGTTTGCAGGTTCATGCAGGGTGTTTCCGGGAACTGTGGCGCCCCCAGCAACTGGCCGTTTTGGCTGTATGTCCAGCGGTGAATCGGGCAGACAATATTCCCGCCCGTTTCCTTCAGGTTTCCTTGCCTGGCCTGGTGTCCTTGAGGATGCTCAGTGTCGAAGCCCAGCATAACTGCCTGCCGGTGCCGGCAGATATTCGACATAAGCTCGACGCCCGCAGCCGAGCGCACCAATGCCCGTCCGTTTTTTTCATGGGCAAGGGCATACCAGTCGCCACGTTCCGGGACGAGCTTCTCATGGCCTACATAGATTGCTGAGTTGCCAAAAATGCGGCTTTTTTCAAGTTCAAACGTTTTTTCGTCGAAATAGTTTTCGACGGGTAATTGAGATTGTGCCAGCGTGAATTGCGCTTCACGACCTATATCGGTCATGATTCCCCCCGCTTGGTTGATACCAGTTCAACAAAAAACCCGTGGCGGCGTAGACCGTAACGGGCACTGGTGCGAAGAAAAAAAATCGGACTGGCCGATGCGTTCAGTACAATATAAAAGTTAATTGTACCCTAATTTTTATCTTATAAAACAAGGCCTCGGAGCGCGTTTCGTACGAAGTCCGTATGATTTCGTACAATCCCCAAAGGCAAAAAGTATTGGAATAGATGAATGGCTGATAAGCAAAAGACCTCGTCCGAACCGAAATCAAAGGGCACGGCGCCTTTGCCTGAGGATTTTGAAACGGCGCTGGCGCAGCTCGAAACGCTGGTGGCAAAAATGGAAGACGGCGAAATGCCGTTGGAGCAATCCCTGGCGGCTTACGAACGGGGAGTGGCGCTGTCAAAACGTTGTCAAAGCTTGCTGGATGCGGCTGAACAGCAGGTCAAGGTATTGCAGGGTAATCTGCTAAAGCCGCTCGACGCAGACGAAACAACGGATGACAGCCAGTCATGACCAACGCAACCGTACCGTTCGAGCAATGGCTGGCCGACGTGGTGGTGCGCATCGAAAATGTGCTTGACGATGCCATGCCGGACGCGACCGACGAACCGGAACATTTGCACGAGGCCATGCGCTATGCCGTAATGGGTGGTGGCAAGCGTGTGCGGGCGGCGCTGGTGTATGCGGCCGGGGAGGCATCGGCGCATCATCAAGGTACTGCATTGTCGTATGCCCAGTCTAAGGCGCTCGATCTGGCGGCTGCGGCCGTCGAGTTGATTCACGCTTATTCCCTGGTTCATGATGACCTGCCTTGCATGGACAACGACGATTTACGTCGTGGCAGGCTAACAGTGCACCGTCAGTTCGACGAGGCGACCGCGATGTTGGCGGGTGATGCGTTGCAGCCCCTTGCATTCGAACTGTTGGCGCAAATGCCGGTTGCCCCCGCGTTGACAGTGCAGTCAATCGATGTTCTGGCGCGTGCTGCCGGCAGCCAGGGTATGGCTGGCGGACAGGCAATTGATTGCGCCAGCGTTGGTCTGGCGTTAAGCCAGGACGCCTTGCAGACCATGCACGGCATGAAGACAGGTGCCATGCTACAGGCCAGTGTGCTCATGGGAGGCGTGGTCGTGGGCGCCGGTTCGACAACGCGCGAAGGGTTGGAGGCATATTGCGATGCCGTCGGTTTGGCGTTTCAGGTCGCCGACGATATTCTCGACGTGACTGCCGACACTCAAACGCTTGGAAAAACAGCCGGCAAGGATGAGGCCGGCAACAAGCCCACTTATGTATCCTTGTTGGGCGTTGAAGGTGCGCGCTCGTTGCTGGCACAATTGTGCGAGGTAGCGCACGAAGCGCTAAGACCCCTGGGGCCTGCGAGTCAGCGTTTGGGTGAAATTGCCGATTACATTGTCGGGCGCCGGCATTAAGTTGCCCCCGTGCCGTGCAAGTCAACTAAAATAAGGCTTATGCCTGTGGCGTGAAACGCCTTTTTGAACTTTTGTATGCCGAATCCCAATTTAGAACAAATCAATTCTCCGCCCGATTTGCGGGCTCTGGATCGTGACCAGCTTGAACAAGTCGCCGATCAGTTGCGCGCATTCATTCTTGAGTCCGTATCCAGAACCGGTGGCCATTTGTCATCCAACCTGGGTACGGTTGAGTTAACCGTGGCGTTGCATTACGTGTTCAACACGCCCGACGATCGCCTGGTCTGGGATGTCGGGCATCAGTCGTATCCACATAAGATTCTAACGGGGCGACGCGAGGCGATGGGGACTTTGCGCCAACTGGACGGCCTGTCGGGCTTTCCCAAGCGTAGCGAATCGGCGTTCGATGCGTTTGGCACTGCCCATTCGTCGACATCGATTTCCGCTGTTCTGGGTATGGCGGTTGCCTCGCGCAACCTGGGCAGGAAAGAGCGCCAGCATATTGCGGTTATCGGTGACGGCGCAATGACGGCGGGCATGGCGTTTGAAGCGCTCAATAACGCCGGGGTAACGCCCGACATCAATATGCTGGTGGTCCTTAACGATAACGATATGTCGATTTCTCCGCCTGTGGGCGCTTTGAATCGATATTTTGCGCGGTTAATGTCCGGTCGTTTCTATGCCACTGCAAAGAATATGGGGCGTGCAGTGTTGCAGCACGTACCGCCAGTGCTTGAACTGGCCCGCAGGGTGGAAGGACATGCAAAAGGGCTGGTCTCGCCGGCCACGCTGTTTGAAGAGCTGGGGTTCAATTATGTCGGCCCGATCGACGGGCATGATCTCGACTCGCTGTTGCCCACACTTGAAAACTTGAGGTCTCTCGGGGGATTGCAGTTTCTTCACGTCGTAACTCGCAAGGGTCAGGGGTACAAACTGGCGGAGGCCGACCCCGTTCTTTATCATGGGCCCGGCAAGTTCGATCCTTCCGTCGGGGTGCAGAAGCCTTCGAAGCCGGCCAAAGTCACGTTTACACAGGTTTTTGGCCAGTGGTTGTGCGATCTTGCCGAGCAGGACTCCCGCCTGGTTGGTATTACTCCCGCCATGCGCGAAGGTAGTGGAATGGTTGAGTTTCATCACCGTTTCCCGCGCCGTTACTTTGATGTGGGTATTGCCGAGCAGCACGCCGTGACTTTTGCGGCAGGGTTGGCATGCGAAGGGTTGAAGCCTGTCCTGGCTATTTATTCAACATTCCTTCAGCGTGGCTACGACCAGCTTATCCACGATGTTGCCTTGCAAAACCTTGATGTGACGTTTGCGCTCGACCGTGCCGGGCTGGTTGGGGCCGATGGTGCGACTCACGCCGGTAACTACGATATTGCATATTTGCGTTGTATCCCAAATATGGTGGTGACCACGCCATCCGACGAAAACGAGGCACGCTTGCTGCTGAACACCTGTTACGAATATAACGGGCCTGCGTCGGTTCGGTATCCGCGGGGCGCCGGTTGCGGTGCTCAGGTCACCGCGGGGTTTGATACGGTTGAGCTCGGCAAGGCCAATGTTTTGCGTAAAGGCCGGCGATTAGCCATATTGGGTTTTGGTACCCTGACTCAAGCGGCGCTTGCCGCCGGGGATGCCTTGAACGCGACAGTGGTTGATATGCGGTTTGTAAAACCACTTGATGCGGATCTTTTGAATGAACTCGTGACGACACATGATGCGTTTGTCACGGTTGAAGAGGGTGCTGTCATGGGTGGGGCAGGTAGTGCGGTGACCGAGTTTTTCGGTTCACAAGGAGTCTTGTGTCCCGTTCTTCAATTGGGTTTGCCAGACGCGTTTATCGATCACGGTGATCAGCCTACACTACTGAAACAGCACGGTCTGGACGCTTCCGGCATCGAGGCTCATATCCGGACGCGCTTTGCGGATATTTTTTCTGTCCAGGACAAAGTCGTGTCACGTTAATCGGGGCTCATTCCCTGATAATTTGTGCGGTTTTATGCCGATATTTGGCGAACTGGTCCATAATGAAGGTCAGATTCACTAAACACACACCCGGTTTCGGGTCAATACAGGTTGAATTATGAACTCAATAACAGATTCCGCAACGGCGATGCCCGATGTCCAAAGCTCGGCTGATACCCGAAGCATGCCTATTCAGCGCGTTGGAGTGCGTGGTGTTCGTCATCCCATGCTGGTCCAGGCAGCCGACTCGGCTTTGCCCACCGTAGCCCAATGGGAGCTCACTGTTGCGCTGCCCGCTCAAGAAAAAGGCACGCACATGTCGCGTTTCGTTGCTTTGCTTGAGCAATACCGTACAACCGCCATGACACCGGCTTTGTTTTGCGAAATGGCGCAGGAAATGCTGCCCTTGCTCAATGCGGAAAAGGGCGATATCTGTGCGCGCTTTCCCTACTTCATGAAAAAAGTGGCGCCGGTTTCTGAAGTTGAAAGCCTGATGGACTACGAGGTCACCTGGAAAGCCGTTGCAACCGGCGACGACGTCCAGTTCTACCTGACGGTTCAAGTGCCCGTGACCAGTTTGTGTCCTTGTTCCAAGGCCATATCGCAATATGGCGCTCATAATCAGCGTTCCCACGTGACAGTCGATGTTGTTTACGACGAGGTCGGTCTCATAAACGTGGATGACATCATTCAGCGCGTCGAGCAGCAAGCGTCGTGTGAGTTGTGGGGGCTATTGAAGCGTGGTGACGAGAAATTCGTTACCGAGCGTGCCTATGAAAACCCCAAGTTTGTCGAAGATCTCGTCCGTGACGTTGCGGTTCAATTGCAGGCATTGCCTGATGTACAGCGTTTTCGTGTTGAAGCGGAGAACTTCGAGTCCATTCACAATCACTCCGCCTATGCCGTGGTAGAAGGCTGATTTTTCAAGCATTTTCTATTTTTATGCTATGATAGGCGGTTTCTTGCTCGATCGAGCGGCACAGCCAGGTCTGTTGCTTGCCGGCGGGCTGACCCTTTCACAGGCAGGGTGCCTGTGAAAGCCATCCTCAAGGAGTAAATTGTATGCGTCACTACGAAGTAGTGTTTATTGTGCATCCCGATCAAAGCGAGCAAGTGCCCGCCATGATCGAGCGCTATCAGTCTTTGGTCACCGGTAACGGTGGCAAGCTTCATCGCCTGGAAGATTGGGGCCGCCGTCAGTTGGCCTATCCCATTCAGAAATTGGTCAAGGCACATTATGTGTGCATGAATATCGAGTGCGATCAGCCCACGCTCGATGAACTCGAGCATTCTTTCCGTTACAACGATGCCGTTCTGCGTCACATGGCTACCAAGACAAAGAATGCCGAAACCGAGCCTTCCGTCATGATGAAGTCGGTGGAGCGTGAAGAGGCCCGTAAAACAACCAGCGATACGTCTTCCGACGCATCTGCTGAGTAAACGGATCGCAGGTCAGGTTTCAGGTGAATCATTTTTCCTTGCAGGGCAGTGTGGTTGAAATTGCACCACTGCGTCATACCCCGGCGGGTGTGCCTGTTCTGGAAATGCAACTGGAACATCAATCGGTTGTCAGTGAGGCGGGTCACGATCGCCAAGTCAACATGCTGATTTCAGTTGTTGCTTTGGGTGATACAGCTTTAATGCTGCAGGACACGCCGCTGGGCACGCTTTTGCAGGCACAGGGGTTTTTGGCCCCGGCCCGAAAAGGTTCAACCAAGTTGATTCTGCATATTCAGCAGGCGTCACGACGCTACCCTGGCGACAAAACGGCTGAAGTCTGACCTGGTATTCATTTGGCGTATGGCTGGCTGGCCGACGCCCTAACAAAATTGCGAGGGCGAATCGCCCGAACATTCAAGAGGCACATTATGGCTTACTTTAAAAAAGGCAAAGACAAACGTAAATTTTCGCAGCAGAACCCGCTGTTCAAGCGTCGTAAGTTCTGCCGCTTTACCGTGGCGGGTACCGAACAGATCGATTACAAAGATCTCGACACGCTGCGTGATTTCATTCAGGAAAACGGCAAAATCATTCCTGCCCGCTTAACCGGTACCAAAGCGCATTACCAGCGTCAGCTCGACACGGCGATCAAACGTGCGCGTTTCCTGGCCTTGTTGCCTTATACCGATAACCACAAGTAATCCGAGGTCATCATTATGCAAGTTATTCTGCTCGAAAAAGTCAGTAACCTGGGTAACCTCGGTGATGTCGTTCGTGTTCGTGACGGCTACGCCCGTAATTACCTGATTCCCCAGAAAATCGCCCGTCGTGCAACGCAAGTTGCGCTCAAGGAGTTTGAAGAGCGCCGTGCCGAACTGGAGAAACAACAGGCCGAGCGCCTGGCTGCGGCTGAAGCTGTAGGCCAGAAGCTGGGTGGATACCAGTTAGGCATTACGCAAAAAGCCGGTGTCGATGGCCGTTTGTTCGGTTCGGTGACCACAATGGATATTGCCGCTGCATTGGTTGAGGCCGGCTTTGAAGGCGTTCAGAAGTCGCAGGTTCGTCTGCCTGACGGCGCGATCAAGGCTGTGGGCGAGTTCCCGGCGCAGGTCGTATTGCACGCCGACGTCGTTGCTGATATCACCGTTAATGTTCAAGGCGAAATGGCTTAAATTGTACATTCAGCCTGAAGCGAAGCTCGTGGTAAATTTGCCTCTTGGGCGGTGTGCCGTGAGCTTCAGTTAAAAGCCGGCGCAAGCCGGCTTTTTTTGGTACATGAATTAATGGCAAATATGGAAACCTCTGGTTCGGTACTTGATCCACAGTTGGAAGCCTTGCGCGTTCCGCCTCACTCAATCGAGGCAGAACAGTCTGTACTTGGCGGCCTGCTGCTGGACAATGCCGCGTTTGACCGTGTTACCGATCTTCTGGGTGATGATGATTTCTATCGTTATGACCATCGCCTTATCTGGCAGCATATTACCCGCTTGATCAGCCTGACCCGACCGGCCGACGTGGTTACGGTACACGAGTCACTCTCCAGTGCGGGCAAGGCCGAAGAGCTCGGGGGTCTGAGTTATCTGAATGCGCTGGCGCATAATACGCCTTCGGCGGCCAACATCAGACGCTATGCCGAGATCGTTCGCGAACGATCAATGTTGCGCAAGCTCGTGTCGGTGGCTGATGAAATCTCTGCGGCCGCTTTCAGTCCCCAGGGTAAAGAGGCGCGTCAGTTGCTGGACGAAGCCGAGGCCCGGGTTTTCCAAATTGCGCAAGAGGGATCACGCGGTACAGTCGGGTTCCAGGAAATTCAACCTTTGCTGACCCAGGTGGTTGAGCGTATCGATGAACTTTATCATCGCGAAGGTGATTCCGATGTCACCGGCGTACCAACCGGATTTGTTGATCTCGATCGCATGACATCTGGGTTGCAGGCGGGCGACCTGGTCATTGTTGCGGGTCGTCCTTCCATGGGTAAAACGTCGTTCTCAATGAATATCGCAGAGCATGTGGCGATCGAGCAAGGTTTGCCAGTCGCGGTTTTTTCAATGGAGATGGGCGCTGTTCAGTTAGCCATGCGCATGGTGGGTTCGGTAGGCATGTTGGATCAGCATCGCATGCGAACCGGCAAGTTAACCGCGGAAGACTGGCCGCGCCTCACTCATGCCGTTCAACAGGTCCAGGAAGCGCAGATTTATATCGATGAAACGCCTGCACTAAGTGCCATGGAGGTGAGGGCCCGTTCGCGCAGGCTGGCACGTCAGTGCGGGCAGTTGGGCATGATTGTTATCGACTATATGCAGTTGATGTCGGCCAGCGGCAGTGGCGAGAACCGGGCAACCGAAATTTCCGAGATCAGCCGTTCGCTGAAAGGTCTGGCTAAAGAATTGAATTGCCCTTTAGTTGCCTTGTCGCAGTTGAATCGAAGCCTGGAGCAGCGGCCCAACAAGCGGCCGGTCATGAGCGATCTGCGTGAGTCGGGTGCGATCGAGCAAGATGCCGATCTCATTCTGTTTATTTATCGCGATGAAGTCTATAACCCCGATTCACCCGATAAAGGCACGGCCGAAATCATTGTCGGCAAGCAACGGAATGGCCCCATTGGCACAGTACGCCTAACATTCCAGGGGTCCAGCACGCGTTTCCTGAATTTTTCAGCGGCTTCAATGTAATTCAGGTTGTTTTTGTCTGGCGTTGTTCTGGCTATAGCCGGCTGTGTTCGTTTTTAAGCTGTTTCCGATGGTGTCATTGTGATGGCCAGATCAAAGGCGGCGCGTAATGAACCAGGGTCGGCCAGCCCTTTGCCTGCAATATCAAATGCGGTTCCGTGATCGACACTGGTGCGGATAAAAGGTAATCCCACAGTCACGTTGACACCTTCGTCTACGCCCAGGTATTTCACCGGAATCAAGCCCTGGTCGTGATACTGGGCAACCACAATGTCGAACTCACCACGTCGTGCCCGCATAAAAACGGTGTCGCCCGGGAAAGGCCCGGTGACATTCATTCCTTCACGCTGCGCTTGTTGAATTGCAGGCGTAATAATCTCGTTTTCCTCTTGGCCGAAACGTCCGTTTTCGCCTGCATGCGGGTTAATGCCAGCAACAGCGATGCGAGGCTGTGCAATGCCTGCTTGCCTGCAGGCCTGGTGAGCCAGGCGAATGGTTTGCAGTTCCCGGTCTATAGTAATGCTGGCGCTGACCCGGGTAAGCGGGATATGAATCGTAACCAGAATAACCCGCAACTCGTGGTTGGCCAGCATCATGGCAAAGTGCCGGGTGCGGGTGCGTTGTGCCAGAATTTCTGTATGCCCCGGAAAATCGGCACCGCCCAGTTGCATGGCTTCCTTGTGCAAAGGGGCCGTCACGATGGCCCTCAGGTGCCCCGCATTGGCGTCGTCAATGGCATGGCATAAATATTCATACGCGCCGCGCCCGGCTTCGGCGCTTATTTCACCGGCCTGAATGGAGTCAGGCAGTGGTGCGATGCGTGAAATAACCTGTAGATTTCGATTGGGCGCAAATGACGTAATGTCATCGAGTTCAGTGACGGCGGGTGCGTCACTGAGCGCAAGCTGTTCAATTGTTCTTTTCAGAACACCGACGTCGCCATAAACCACTGCCGGCGCCGACAGTGGTTGGCTGAAAAGTTTAACGATAATCTCCGGCCCGATCCCTGCCGCATCACCCAAGGTAATGCCAATGGGCTTGTGGCTGGGACGGGCTTGCGCATTCATTGATCGACCGGTTGTTTAAAGTGCTTCGCTGGCGTAATCGGCCAGCCTTGAGCGTTCGCCCCGCTGCAGCGTGATATGACCCGAATGCGGCCAACCTTTGAAACGGTCAACGACATAGGTGAGCCCCGAGCTGCCTTCGGTTAAGTAGGGTGTGTCAATTTGCGCAATATTCCCCAGGCAGATGATTTTGGTACCCGGGCCCGCGCGAGTGACCAGGGTCTTCATTTGTTTGGGTGTCAGGTTCTGTGCCTCGTCGATAATCAGGAATTTATTCAGGAAGGTACGACCGCGCATGAAGTTCATCGACTTGACCTTGATGCGTGAACGGATCAGCTCCATGGTTGGATTCTTACTCCAGTCCAGGTTGTTGTCGGCATTGCCCGAGCCCAGATGAAGCACTTCCAGATTGTCTTCCAGCGCGCCCATCCAGGGCAGCATTTTTTCTTCTTCAGTACCGGGAAGAAAGCCAATGTCGTCGCCAACCGGCACGGTGGCACGGGTGATGATAATTTCAGTATAGCGTTTGGTTTCCAGCGTTTGAGTTAAGCCCGCGGCCAGCGCAAGCAGGGTTTTGCCTGTGCCGGCCTGGCCCAGCAAAGAAACGAAATCACATTCGGGATTCATGAGCAGGTTCATGGCAAAATTCTGCTCGCGGTTGCGGGCGGTGACGCCCCATACGTTGTTTTTGCCGTGGCTGTAATCGCGAATGGTGGCTAAAACAGCGCTTTTTCCGCTTACTTCCTTTACCTGGGCATACAGGGGTAATTCGCCTTCGAAGTACACGAACTCATTGACCATGAACTGCGAGCATAGCGGTCCTTTGATACGGTAGTACGTTACGCCGCCTTGCTGCCAGGACTCCACGTCTTTTCCGTGTTTGGTCCAGAAGTTGTCGGGCAATGGCATGACACCTTCATACAACAAGTCGGAGTCGTCGATGACGCGGTCGTTATAGTAGTCTTCTGCGCGCAGTCCCAGGGACAGGGCTTTGAGACGCATGTTGATGTCTTTGGACACCAGCGTGACTTCGCGTTTTGGATGTAACGCCTGAAGGGCATGGACAACACCCAGAATCACGTTGTCGGCTTTGCCGATGGGCAGTGAAATGGGCAGCTCGGAGCTGAGTGCCGTGGTTTGGAAGTGCAGCGTTCCCAGGGCATCTATATTGCCAAGTTTATCGAGCAGGACGCCTTTATCGAGCTTGCCCTGTTCGCTGACCAAACCATCGAGATAGCGGCTGACCTGACGCGCGTTGCGGGCCACTTCGGACATGCCTTTTTTCTGGTGGTCGAGCTCTTCGAGGACGAGCATCGGCAGGAAAATATCATGTTCCTCAAACTTGAAAATACAGTTCGAGTCGTGCAGCAGCACGTTTGTGTCGAGCACGAATAGTTTGCGCTGGTTCTCTGGCAGCCGCTTCTTGCGATTACCGTTGCTGCCAACGACGGCAAGACTGGGCTGGCCGGCCGGTTGCTTTTCGCTTGCTCGCTTGTTGGCGGGTGGCACTGTCTGGGGCTTTTGCTGGCGACGTGCCGTCGGTTGAGCGGCCGCAGCAGGCGCCGGCTTGCTTGCCGCGGCCGGTTTTACTGCGGGTGTTTCGGCGGTGTTAACGACAGTTCCCATGCGGGAGGGCAACTTTGGCAGTGGCATAAGGGGAGTGGCTCCGGAGTAACTGCGTGGTTGGATACGGCGTTCCGTAACGATAAACGTATTTTGTTGGCTTTAACTGGCGTCTTTTACCGCTTGCAAGACCTGGTCGACATGTCCGGGCACTTTCAGTCCGCGCCACTCCTGGGCAAGCAGGCCATCAGGGTTGATCAGGAAGGTGCTGCGTTCGATCCCGCGTACTTGTTTGCCGTACATATTCTTCAGTTTCATTACCCCGAACATTTCGCACAGTTTTTCTTCCGGATCGGATATCAGGGGAAAGGGCAGCGATTGTTTGTTGGTGAAGTTGCCGTGCGATTTAAGAGAGTCGCGCGAAACGCCGATGATTTGGCAGTCGAGCGCTTCGAACTCATCTATTTGGTCGCGAAAGTTCTGGGCTTGTGTGGTGCAGCCAGGGGTGCTGTCTTTGGGATAAAAATAGAATACTGTCCATTTGCCCTTCAGGCGCGCATTGTCGACAGTGCCGTCGGTACTGTCGGCAGAAAATTCGGGAATAGCTTTACCTAAAGTGACTTCGCTCATTTTTGCTCCAGTGGTAAAAGCGCCGCAATCACATTGCGCCCCTCGCTCATCAGAATGTTGTAGGTGCGCGCTGCGGCGTAAGTGCTCATGGTTTCCACGCCAATGCCAACGTCAAGCAGCGGCTGGGTAACGTGTGACGGTAAAAAGTGTTGTGTTTGCCCGGTGCCGATCAGCAATACCTCGGGGGCATCGTCGGCTTTGGTCAGACCGCTGCGCCCGTCAAGAAAGTCCAGTGGATCTTGCTTGCGTTTGTCCACCCCGGTTATTTCCTGTAGCGCAGCGCCGTTGATATCGGCAATGCTGCTGACTTTCCAGGTATTAACCGGACCTTCCGGGGCAAAATACACGGCATGTTCGTAGGAAACCGCATTAATTTCGATGAAGCGTTCGCCATAGGCCGTGACGGTATTAAGTGCCGGATTCGATTCAGCTTGCAGTTGCACAAAAAACTCCTTTGTTCATCAGTGATCATATCGCAATCTGAAACCTGTAGTGCAAACGCGCTTCGCTTTTATTGCCGTATTCAATCGGCTAAACTACTAGGTTATTTGCTTTATCTGACCCCTTAAGAAAAAAACAAGGATTCATCATGACGAATTTTCCTCGTATTGAGCGCCTGCCGCCTTATGTGTTCAACATTACCGGCGAGCTCAAAATGGCGGCGCGGCGTCGTGGCGAGGATATTATCGACATGTCGATGGGCAATCCCGACGGCCCCACGCCAAAACATATTGTCGACAAGCTGGTCGAGGTGGCGTCGCGCCCAAGCACGCACGGGTATTCGGTTTCCAAGGGCATTCCGCGTTTGCGCAAGGCAATTTCCGATTGGTATGGGCGACGCTACGATGTCCAGATCGACCCTGATACTGAAGCGATTGTGACCATTGGTTCCAAGGAAGGGCTGGCGCATCTGATGCTGGCTACGCTCGATCGTGGCGATACGGTGCTGGTGCCCAACCCCAGTTACCCGATTCATATCTATGGCGCGGTCATTGCCGGTGCCAATATCCGTTCCGTGCCCATGACACCGGGCCTGGATTTCTTCGAGGAAATCGAGCGGGCGGTTAAAGAAAGCATTCCCAAGCCCAAGATGATGATCCTGGGTTTTCCCAGCAATCCGACCGCCCAGTGTGTCGAGTTGTCTTTTTTTGAACGTATTGTGGCGCTGGCCAAAGAGCACAATATATTGGTGGTGCACGATTTGGCTTATGCCGATATCACTTTCGATGGTTATGTTGCGCCTTCAATCCTGCAGGTTGAGGGTGCGCGCGACGTTGCCGTTGAGTTTTTTACCATGAGCAAAAGCTACAATATGGCCGGCTGGCGCGTGGGTTTCATGGTGGGGAACGCGGAACTGGTCAATGCGCTGGCTCGGATCAAGAGTTACCATGACTATGGTACGTTCACGCCGATTCAGGTGGCTTCCATAGCGGCACTGGAAGGTCCGCAGGATTGCGTGCGTGAAGTGGTCGAGCAATATCGAAGTCGTCGCGATGTTTTGGCCAAAGGCTTGCATGATGCAGGTTGGATGGTTGATATTCCGAAGGCGTCAATGTATATCTGGGCAAAAATTCCAGAGGCATACCGTGCCCTGGGATCCCTTGAGTTCGCAAAAAAACTGCTTGCCCAAGCCAAAGTAGCCGTTTCACCCGGTGTTGGCTTTGGCGAGTACGGCGATGATTACGTTCGCTTTGCGCTCATCGAGAACGAGCAACGCACCCGACAGGCGGTGCGCGGCATTAAAGAAATGTTTCGTAAAGACGGGTTGATTAAATGAATTCTGTAAAAGTAGGTTTGCTGGGGCTGGGTGTTGTAGGTGGTGGCACCTGGAAGGTTCTGGTTCAGAATGCAGAGGAAATAGCCCGCCGTGCCGGTCGCAAAATTGAAGTGGTGGCGGTTGCTGTTCGCAATGTTGAAAAAGCCCGTGCCCTGGTTGGTGATCAAGTGTACGTAACGCAGGATGGGCTGGAAGTCGTGCGTCGCCCTGATATCGATATCGTGGTTGAGCTTGTGGGTGGGGAAACCGTCGCGCGCGAGTGGGTGATGGAAGCCATTGTTCAGGGCAAGCACGTTGTTACGGCCAATAAGGCCTTGCTTGCCAAGCACGGCAACGAAATTTTCGATGCGGCGCACAAAAAAGGCGCCATGGTGGCCTTTGAAGCGGCAGTGGCCGGTGGCATTCCTATTGTCAAAGCCATTCGCGAAGGTTTAACTGCCAACCGAATTCAGTGGCTGGCCGGCATTATCAACGGCACCACGAATTATATTCTGTCGGAAATGCGGCTTAAAGGTCTCTCGTTCAACGAGGCTTTGGCCGATGCGCAACGTTTAGGCTATGCCGAGGCCGATCCCACTTTCGATATCGAGGGTGTCGACGCAGCTCACAAGCTTAGCCTGCTGGCATCACTGGCGTTTGGTATCCCGGTTCAGTTCAGCAAAGTGCATACCGAAGGCATTACAACCCTGGCAAGGGAAGATATCGCGCACTCGGAACGCTTGGGCTATCGCATCAAGTTGTTGGGTATCACCCGTCGAACCAGTCAGGGTATCGAGTTGCGGGTGCATCCCACTTTGATTCCTGTAGAGCGGCTTCTTGCCAGCGTTGAAGGTGCCATGAATGCCGTGCAGGTGCACGGCGATATCGTCGGCCCCACGCTTTATTACGGGCAGGGCGCGGGTGAAATGCCCACGGCTTCGGCTGTGGTGGCCGACTTGGTTGATGTGACACGTCTGCAATTTGCCGACCCTGGCCATCAGGTACCGCACCTGGCTTTCCAGCCCGGCTCCATGGCTGACACACCGGTACTCGACATGGCCGACGTGGTGTCTTCGTATTACTTGCGCATGCGAGTTGACGATCGCCCAGGAGTATTGGCAGAAGTGGCCCGCATTCTGGCGAATCGTGATATCTCCATTGGTTCCATGTTCCAGGAGCCGCATGGCCCGGCCGATGCCGACATTATTTTCCTTTCCCATGAAGCGCGCGAAGGCAGCATAGATCTCGCTCTTGAGGAAATTCAAAACTTGCCGTTCGTGCGCTCAAACGTGATTCGCCTAAGGGTGGAAAGCCTTTTATGAAATATCGCTCAACCCGGGGCGGCATGGCCCCCCAATCGTTTTCCGACATTCTGCTTGAAGGCTTGGCGCCTGATGGCGGCCTGGCGCTGCCAGAGCAATTGCCGCAGGTATCGGCAAAGACGCTTGAGTCATGGCGTTCGTTGTCGTATCCCGAGCTTGCGGCTCAGGTTTTGGGTTTGTTTATCGATGACATCCCCACTGCCGATCTGGCCAGGTTGACGGCAGCCGCCTATACGCCCGAACAGTTCGGTTCAGTGGATATCGTGCCGGTCAAGCCGCTTGATCATGGCGTGAGCCTGCTGGGTTTGTCGCAAGGGCCCACACTGGCCTTCAAAGACATGGCCATGCAATTTCTGGGCCAGGTCTTCGAATACGTGCTTGAAAAGCGTGGAACCAGCCTGAATATTCTGGGTGCAACTTCGGGCGATACCGGTTCGGCTGCCGAATATGCTTTGCGAGGCAAAAAAGGCGTCGCCGTATTCATGCTGTCGCCACATGGCCGCATGAGCGACTTCCAGCGTGCCCAAATGTACTCTTTGCAAGACGACAACATTCACAATCTGGCTGTCACAGGTGTGTTCGACGAATGCCAGGATATTGTGAAGGCGTTGTCTTCCGATCTCGACTTCAAAGCCCGCTATCGTCTGGGCGCCGTCAACTCCATTAACTGGGCCCGGATTGCGGCCCAGGTCGTTTATTATTTCTGGGGCTGGCTGCGCGTAACCACCGGACCGGATCAGCCAGTGTCATTTGCCGTGCCGTCGGGCAACTTCGGTAATATCCTTTCGGGGCATCTGGCTCGTGAAATGGGTTTGCCGATTCGACGACTCGTGTTGGCCACCAATGAAAACAATGTGCTCGAGGAGTTCTTCCGCACCGGTGTGTATCGGCCACGCTCGGCGGCGCAAACGCACGCCACATCGAGCCCCTCTATGGATATTTCCCGTGCATCCAATTTCGAGCGTTTTGTGTTCGACCTCGTCGGTCAGGATGGTGCCCGGGTTGCGGCCTTATGGAAAGAGCTCGGCGAGAACGGCTATTTTGATCTAAGCAGTCTGAAGCCGGAGCTTGAGGCGCGTTATGGCTTTGTGAGCGGCGTCAGCACCCATGCCAATCGTCTCGCCACCATCAAGGCACTTCATGAAAGCACGGGGGTATTAATTGATCCTCACACAGCCGATGGGGTACAAGTGGCACGTGATTTTGTCGAGCCGGGTATTCCGATGCTGGTGCTGGAAACGGCTCTGCCGGCTAAGTTCAGCGAGACAATCCAGGAGGCCATAGGCCAGCCGGCACCGGCGCCTGAACATTTGCGTGATCTCGCTGCGCTACCGCAAAAAGTTGAAATCATGGATTGCAGTGTCGAGGTTATACGCAAATACATTCAGGATCACGCCAAGATTTAACAGGTTCGCTCAATGGCTACGTTGCTGACATTCTCCAATATCGTCGCGATCGGCTTGGGGGCGGCACTGGGTGCCGTGGCGCGTTGGCTGCTGGGCCTTTGGCTGAACCATGCCGGTGGATTGATTCCCTGGGGCACATTGGCGGCGAATTTCGTCGGTGCCTACCTGATTGGGCTGCTGCTTGGGGTGTTGATGCACTTTACCGAGTCGCCTGAATGGCTGCGTCTTTTCCTGATTACCGGGCTGCTGGGCGGTTTAACAACGTTCTCAACGTTTTCAGCGGAAACAGTCGGGCTTATTTCCCGCGGAGACTATTTTCACGCCCTGGGTTATGCGCTGGTTAGCGTGGCGGGTTCTTTGACGCTGACTTTCCTGGGGTTGTGGTCGGCACAGCGTTTTTTCTAGACTATGCCGCTTGAGTGGCTGGCCAGCAATTGTCTGGCGGCCGTCAAACCACTTCGGACTGCACCCTCGAGGACAGCGGGGTATCCTGTGTCGGTCCAGTCGCCGGCCAGCCATAAACCATGCCATGGTGTTTTTGCTGCCGGTCTTGAAAGATTCGGTTTGGCGGCAAAGGTTGCGCGCTTTTCCATCACGAATGCGTGGCCGCGCAATGCCGGCATGGCACCGGCGTGCTGTGTTTCAGCCATTAGCTGGTTCAACAAATAATCAACTGCTTTGTCGCGGGGCAGGGAGTTAAATGCGCCTGCGTCGCTCGTAACAATGGCCAGCATATTTGGATTGCGGCTTTCTTTGATATAGGCGTGATTGAACAGCCATTGCCCGTATGCCTGATGTTCGGGTTCGTCCTTCAGCATCAACATGGGCCGGGCAGGAAGGAAATGCCAGGGACGCGCCAGTTCAAGCCACAATGTGGCAATACGACGGTATTCGAACTGCGCAAGCTGTGCGCGCAGCGCATTGCTGCCGGAGCACTCGGGTAAATCGGCCAGCAGTTTGCGGGCGCCGTCTGGCGGTGTTGCCAGAATAACCGCCGAATGCTTATAACACTCGTTCAGGCAGAAGCCGTTTTCATTGCGTGTGATCCGGCGGATCGGGGTACTGAGTTGAAGGTTAATGGAACGACATGCGCGGCTTGGCCATAACGACGTCAAAAGATCATTGGCAATAAGCAGATCGGTTGCGCCTGCACTCGAGTTGCCCAGGCTGTCTTTAAGCACATTCGCCATTAGCTGGGCATCTGCTTCATCAGGGTGTGTATTGAGCGCCGCCAGACAAAGCGGGTGCCAAAAGTATTTACACGCCAGGTCAGTTTGTTTTTGCTTGCGTAACCACTGGCTTAGTGTTGCGGTGTCGGGTCCAATGCGCCATTGTTCGCGTTCCAGCTGATACAGCGCGCAGGCAAGGTGGTACTTGCCTTGCCACGATAAGCCTCGCGTGTTGATCAGCCCCAGCATCATGCCTGCGCGCCCTGCGGGGAAACGCGGCAGATGGAAACGGAATTGATTGTCTGGTGTGCCGAGGTATAAAGGTTCGCGATGCAGGTGGGTGGCCGCGTCAATGCCGCACGATTGCATCAGTGCCAGGGTTTCGGTGTATGCGCCCAGAAGAATATGCTGTCCGTTGTCGATTGGGCTCGATAGATTCCGGCTTAGGACAGTGCGGGCGCGCCCGCCTGGCACGTGTCCGGACTCATAGACGGTTACTGGGCAGCCGGCCTGTCTCAGTGTATGAGCCGCGCTTAAGCCGGCCCAGCCGGCACCAACAACCGCAACATTCATTTCTCTAACTGGCGCGTCAGCAGACGTCCGCCCGTGACCCAGGTTTTCCACGCCAGCCACAGCTTGCGAATGGGCGTCAGTGAGATACGTTGATGCAATACCTGCCACTGGTCACGCTCAATCTCAAGCAGTAAAGCATGATAAATCGCCGCCATTGCCAGGCCGGGGCGCTGATTGCGACGATCCTCCTCAGGCAAGGCTGCCAGGGCTTCCTGGTAATAAGTTTTGGCACGCGCTGTTTGATAACGCATGAGTGCGTTGAAGCGATCTGAATATTCTCCGTTCAGAATCTCTGCGGCCTTTACATCGTGCTCTTGAAGCTCATTGACGGGCAGATAAATGCGGCCGCGACGAGCATCGTCGCCCACATCGCGGATAATGTTTGTTAATTGGAACGCAATGCCGAGCTTTTCGGCGTATTCAAGCGTGGCCGGATTGTTGTAGCCGAAAACACCAACCGAAAGCTGGCCAACCACGCTGGCCGCATGCCAGCAGTATTTTCTCAGACCCGGCCAGTCAAGGTAACGGCTTTGGTCGAGATCCATTTCCATGCCCTCAATTACCGCGTGCATGCGCTCAGCCGTGAGTTGGCAGCGGTCGCGGTGCGGCAGGAGTGCCTGCATCACCGGGTGTTCCGCCCGATCCTGGAACAGAGCGGAAACCTGTTGGTGCCACCACGCGAGTTTTTGGCGGGCGACACCCTCATCGGTGCAGTCGTCGACCACGTCATCGACTTCCCGGCAGAATGCATAAAGTGCCGTAATGGCTCGCCTTTTCTCATTTGGCAGGAAGAGAAATGAATAGTAAAAGCTGGAGCCGCTCTGGGCTGCTTTGTTCTGGCAGTATTCGTCAGGACTCATGGAGAAGTAATGGTATCAAGAGGGGGCCCGGCGGCTCATGGCGCGGCCAAATAAAAGAACCCAGTCTCCTTTGTTCAGGGTGGGGCGCTGGCTAAATACGTTGTAGTTTAATTGCTCCAGGCGCTCAAGAATGCGCAGCCCGCCAAGAATAATGAATTTAAGTTCCAGACCCAGGCGGCCACCCACACTGTGGACCAATGGAAAGCCGTTTTCCAGCAGGGTACCGGCTTGCCGGGTCAGGGCATGCATTAGCTGTTGCCAGGCTTGGTCGCAAACAGCCTGTTCAAGATGGCTTTGCGTAACACCATATTCCTGCATGGCGGCTTGTGGCAAGTAAATCCGGTTTTTACGCCAGTCGATGGCAACATCCTGCCAGAAATTGGTTAGCTGCAACCCCGTGCATATGGCGTCGGAAAGTGATCGGTTCGACGGCGTGTCGGCGCCGTACAACTGCAACATCAGCCGTCCCACCGGGTTGGCCGAGCGGGAACAATAATCCAGCAATTCGTGCTCAGTGGCATATCGTGTTTTTTGAACATCCTGTGAAAATGCCGAGAGCAAATCAAAAAAGGGTTCAATGCGCAGTTGATGGGTGTGAATGGTTTTTTGCAGGGGGAGAAAAATTCCCGCAAGCGGATCCGAGGCGTCGAGTTCGGACGCACCTTTTTCAATACGCTTCAACTGCCGGCGGTAATCATCCAGTTGCTTCAATCGTGTTTGTGCGCTTGCCTGGCCTTCATCGGCGATGTCGTCGGCGCTGCGTGCAAACCGGTATATATCTGTTACTGCGGGCCGCAGGCGGCGGGGCACCAACAAAGAGGCAACGGGAAAGTTTTCGTAGTGATCGACAGGCATAATGTCGTTGACAAATTTTACAAGTGGCCGAGCGAACTGACCGGAGTTGGATTAGACTTTCGGTATTAGGGGGAAGTTATGCCACGTCCGATTACGGCGACGATATCCTTGCCGTCATTACGTCACAATTTAGGTGTGGTTGCACACCAGCTCAATAGTATCAGTAGTCAGAATAACCGCAAACGGCCTTTTGTGTGGGCGGTGATCAAAGCCAATGCGTATGGTCACGGCGTTGCTAATGCGGTTCACGCTTTCAGCCAGGCCGATGGCCTGGCGATGCTCGATCTTGACGAGGCCATTCAATGCCGCGAACAGGGTTGGCAGGGGCCGATTCTCATGCTCGAGGGTTTTTTCCACCCGCGCGATATCCCGTTATATGCGCGGTATAAGTTGGAGGCCACGCTTCATTGTCGTGAACAGTTGCTTATGTTGGAGCACGCCCGGCCGCCAAGCCCCTTGAATGCTTTTATCAAGCTCGATACAGGGATGAATCGCCTGGGTTTCGAGCCGGCCGAATTTCCGGCAGCGTGGCAGCAGGCACAGCAGTTGCACCAGCAGGGCCGCCTTGCTCAAGTTGGGAAAATGACGCATTTTGCGCGGGCCGATGAGGTTAGTGCGTACACGCAAGAGCAGCTTGCGGTCTATCAGCGCATTACGCAGAACCTGCCGGGGCCGGACAGCGTCTGCAATTCGGCTGCAACGCTTACCCCGGCGGTTTGGCAGGCTTTGTCGGATGAAAATACCCAATGGGTAAGGCCCGGCATCTGTCTGTATGGCTCAACGCCCTTCATTAAGCAACGTGCCGATGCGGTGGGGTTGAAGCCGGCCATGACGCTGAGCTCGGAACTGATCAGTGTCCGTCGCCTCGAAACAGGAGAAGGGGTTGGTTATGGGCACATTTTCAAGGCGGCCAAACCGATGATGGTCGGTATCGTAGCTTGCGGTTATGCTGACGGTTATCCTCGTCATGCGCCAACCGGCACGCCGGTGAGTGTTTCGGGTGTGAGAGCCCGTTTGCTTGGCCGAGTCTCGATGGATATGCTGGCGGTTGATTTAACTGAGGTGCCGGATCCGGTCGTTGGAAGCCAGGTCATTTTGTGGGGGGAAAACGGCCCGTCGGTTGATGAAGTGGCTCAAGCCGCCGGTACCATTGGTTACGAGCTATTATGCGCAGTGGCACCACGCGTTGCCAGAATCGTTGTCGAAAAGTGATTTGGAAAAGGACGGCCAGTGAAAGATAAATGTGTACTTGTTACCGGCGCGACACGAGGGATTGGATGGGCTATCAGCCAGCGCCTGGCTGATCAGGGCTGCCATGTAGTGGGCCTGGCCCGTCATGTGAATGACATCGACTTCCCCGGTTATTTATACGCTTGCGATTTATCGAATGCAGGCGAAACCGAAGAAATTCTGCGCATGATTCGCGAGAAATACCCCATTGACGGCGTGGTGAACAATGTGGGGGGTATTCGGTCGGAGCCTTTAGGAGAGGTCGAGCTCGAATCCCTGTATAGCGTTTACGACCTGGTTGTAAGGGTGGCGGTTCAGGTGACCCAGGCTTTCGTCGGTTCCATGAAGGCGCGTCGAGAGGGGCGCATCATCAATATTTGCGGCACGGCTGCTCATGGAGCGGCCAACCAGACAAGTTTCGCTGCAGCCAAGAATGCGCTTATCGCCTGCACGAAAACGTGGGCGCTTGAGCTTGCTGAATACGGGATTACTTCAAACGCAGTCTCACCCGGTGCAGTGGAAACCCATACCTTCCGGGAGCATCATCCCGTTGGCAGCGAGGCTGAAGTGCGCGCGCTCAGTTCGGTGCCGCTGCGTCGCCTGGGGCAGCCGTCCGATGTTGCTGCGGCTGTGCAGTTTCTGCTGTCAGATGAAGCCGGCTTCATTACCGGCCAGATTCTGGGCGTAGACGGGGGCAGCAGCGTGGCCGGACGTTAAGCGGGGCACGCATGGCAAAAACAAAACGCACCTATGTTTGTTCTTCGTGCGGCGGTACGTCGCTGAAGTGGGAAGGCAAGTGCCCTCATTGCAACGCCTGGAATACGCTCGATGAGGTGGTTCAAACGGCGGCCGACGCACATCGTTTCGCGCCCTTGGCCGGCGCCAGTCCGGTTCAAGCCTTGTCGGAGATCGAGGCGCGTGAGTTGCCGCGCCAGCCCACCGGTATCAATGAGTTCGACCGCGTATTGGGCGGGGGTCTAGTACCTGGCGCAGTCGTGCTGATCGGCGGCGATCCGGGCATTGGCAAGTCAACTTTGTTGCTGCAAACGCTGGCTTCGTTGTCCCGGAGTGTCCCGGTTTTGTATGTTACGGGTGAGGAATCGGCTGAACAGGTGGCTTTGCGCGCACGTCGCCTTGAGCTCGAGACGGGAAAGGTCAATTTGTTGGCCGAGATTCGTCTGGACGCCATCATGACGATTTTAACCCAGGCCCGTCCGAAAGTGGCGGTGATCGACTCAATCCAGACATTGTATTGCGCAGAGCTGTCGGCCGCGCCAGGGTCGGTGTCGCAAGTACGTGAATGTGCGGCGCAATTGACGCGTTTGGCCAAACAAACCGGTACAACACTGGTGCTCATTGGTCATGTTACCAAGGAAGGTGCATTGGCCGGCCCGCGGGTGCTGGAACATATTGTCGATTCCGTGCTCTACTTCGAGGGGGACACGCACTCGGCTTTCCGTCTGGTGCGGGCGTTCAAGAACCGCTTCGGTGCGGTGAATGAACTGGGCGTGTTCGCCATGACCGACAAGGGGCTCAAAGGCGTCAGTAATCCCTCGGCATTGTTTTTGTCGAGCCACAACGAGGCGGTTGCCGGCGCCTGTATCATGGCTACCCAGGAAGGATCCCGGCCCCTATTGGTTGAAATCCAGGCGTTGGTCGACACGACGCATATTGCCAGTCCCCGACGTTTAAGCGTGGGGTTGGAAAGTACCCGGCTGGCCATGCTGTTGGCGGTTCTGCACCGGCACGCCGGCGTGGCCACGCACGATCAGGATGTCTTTGTTAATGCGGTGGGTGGGGTCAAAATCACGGAGCCTGCCGCCGACTTGCCGGTACTGCTGGCTGTTTTGTCTTCTTTGCGCAACCAGCCGCTGCCTGACGGATTGGTCGTGTTTGGCGAGGTGGGGCTGGCGGGGGAAATTCGCCCGGCGCCACGTGGGCAGGAACGCCTGCGCGAGGCTGCCAAGCTGGGCTTTGGCAAGGCGCTGATTCCACGTGCAAACGCACCGCGCCAGCCTATAGAAGGTTTGGAGATTTGGGCGGTTGATCGCATCGATGAAGCAATTTCCCGATTGCGGGAAGGATGAGAAAGGTTAAAGGTATGGCGGGATTGCGTCGCGCCGGTTGGTTATCCGGTTTTGGGCAGGGTTACCGATCCTTGATTCGGGATTGGCGCTCTGGAGAATTACGCATGATCGTCATGGCGCTCATTGTTGCCGTGGCGGCCATTAGTAGTGTCGGTTTCCTGACCGATCGCGTCAGCCAGGCTTTGGGGCGCAATACCACTCAAATGCTCGGTGCCGATGTGGCGCTCGAGGCAGACACACCTATTTCCGCGGAAATAAAATCGCAGGCCGGCGATGACGGGCTTCGTGTTGCCGAAACAGTGACGTTTCCGTCGATGGTCAGTACTCAGGCGGGCTTGAAGCTGGCTTCGATCAAAGCGGTGTCGCCTGAGTACCCTCTTGTACCGGGGCTGACGCTGCGCTCAAGTGCAAATGGCTCGTCAGAAACCGTATCAGCGGCACCGGCACCGGGGCAGGCATGGGTTGATCCTCAAATTTTAAGTCTATTGAATGTGGCTATTGGGGACGAGATCGGTCTGGGTGAGCTGCAATTGACGATTGCAGGCGTGATTACCTATGAGCCTGATCGTGGCGTGCAGTTTGTGAATGTTGCGCCCCGAGTCATGATGAGTACGCTCGACCTTGAGGCCAGTGGTTTGTTGGGTTTGGGAAGTAGGGCCCGCTATGGTTTGTTGGCGGCGGGACCGTCTTCGGGTGTCGATGCATATCAAGCATGGCTTAAACCAAGGCTGGAGCGCGGGCAGCGGTTGAAAAGCATTGACGAGGCCCGCCCCGAAATCCGCAGTTCGCTGCAACGAGCGCAGCAGTTCTTGCTGCTGGTGGCATTGCTTGCCGTCATGATTGCCGCCGTGGCCGTGGCGCTGGCGACACGGCGTTTCAAACTTCGTCATCAAAATGGTTTTGCTGTCATGCGTTGCCTGGGGGCCGGTGCCAATCAGTTGCGCGGGCTGCTGTTCAGCGAGTTTGTCCTGCTTGCCGTATTTGCGTCGCTGGTTGGCGTGGGCGTGGGTTACGGTGTTCATCTGTTGCTGGTGATGACCATCGCCTCGGTATTCAACACCGTCTTGCCCGCCGCTTCGTGGGGGCCGGCATTTCAAGGCGCAATTGCAGGTCTGATTCTGCTTCTTGGATTTGCACTGGCACCATTGTTCGAGCTTGGACGGGTTTCTCCGGCGCGGGTGCTGCGTGATCAAGTCCCTCGCTTTAGTGCGTATCGTGGTGTTGCCTATATATCGGGCCTGGTTGCTTTTGTGGGGTTAACGTACTGGGTGTCGGGTGATGCACGCCTGACACTGACGGTTGTGGGTGGCTTTCTGGTCGCGCTTGTGCTTTTTGCGGCGCTTTCCTGGCTCGGGCTATGGCTGCTGGAGCGTTTGCGGCATTATGCCGGGGCGCCTTCCGTATTGCGATTTGCGCTGGCAGGGCTGGCGCGTCGGCGCAGCCTGACGGTTGCCCAGGTAAGCGCCTTGTCGTTGGGGCTAATGGTGTTGCTGTTACTGACCATTACCCGCACCGATTTATTGCAGGGCTGGCAGAATACCGTGCCGGCAGATGCTCCCAATACCTTTCTCATCAATATTCAGCCGGACCAGGCCAACGACGTGCAATCCATGTTGCGTGATCGCGGTCTGGTTAATCTTGCTTTGGCGCCCATGATCCGGGGGCGGCTGGTGGCAATCAACGGTACGGCCGTCGATCCGGACCAGTTCGATAGCGGCCGTGCCCGCCGTTTGTCGGAGCGTGAGTTCAATCTTTCGTATCGCGACACATTGCCGGCAAGCAATCGGGTGGTCAGCGGGCAATGGATCGATCCGGCTCAGGCCGAGGTTTCCCTGGAAGACGAGGTGGCGCAAACGTTGGGCTTGCAGGTGGGTGACCAATTGCAATTCGATATCGCCGGTGAATTGGTGGATGTGCGTGTCAGCAGTTTGCGTGAAGTGAAGTGGGATTCTTTCGACGTGAATTTCTTTGCGCTGATGTCTGAATCGGTGTTGGCGGATAAACCGGCGTCTTATCTGACCTCTTTCTACCTGCCCCCGTCCCAGGCAGGCTTGATGCAGGAGCTTGTACAGGCTTTCCCCAATATTACGGTTTTTGATGTGGGCGTGATGTTGGCACAAGTGCAACGTATTCTCGACCAGGTGATTCGCGCTGTACAGATTTTGTTTGTGTTCTCCTTGCTGGCTGGCGTGCTGGTCCTGGCCGCGGCTTTTTTCGCAACACGAGAGGAACGTCTCCATGAGGTGGCTGTGTTGCGTATGCTAGGGGCCAGCGCCCGGCAGTTGCGCCGGTCGATGCGGATTGAGTTGCTGTTGTTGGGCGGGCTATCGGGCTTGCTGGCGGCCGCAGGCGCGGTAATGGTTGCCGCTCTGTTGGCACATTATGTATTGTCAATTGATTTTGTGTTCTCGTGGTGGCCCTGGGCACTGGGAATCGGCCTGGGAGTTCTCGCAACGTTACTGGCCGGTTTGCTGGCTTTGCGTGGTGTGTTGAATACGCCGCCGCTATCCTCACTGCGCGTGCTGGCATGAAGCGTCTTTCAAAGGCATGGTTTGATATCAACGTAGAGAAAGGCAGATTGCGTTTTTCAGACATGTTATTGCCTGAGGCGGAAAAAAGGGGCGAGCCTGATCCTGATGTTTTCAATGGCTTGCTTTTTGACCCGAATAACCCGAGCCTGCAGGCTCGGGCCGTGCAAAAAGGGGGGCGTCAGTCGGCCTGGTTCGTCCAGGGCATATTTGGTTCGGCCGTCTTGCGCCACTACCGGCGTGGTGGCCTGGTTGCCAAAATCAGTGCAAATCGCTATTGCTGGCAAGGTGCGCAGGCCACCCGGTCGATGGCCGAGTTTGTAATGCTGCATGAAATGATGATGCTTGGCTTACCTGTTCCTGCGCCATTGGCGGCGGGGTACTGGCGTCGGGGCATGAGCTACCGGGCTGCGCTGGTAGTGGCAAGAATTGAAAATGCCACGCCTCTGGCCTCTCAGCTTTTGCCTGAAAATGCGATCCGGGTTGCATCAGTTTTGAAACAGTTTCATGACGCAAACATTTGGCATGCAGATTTGAATGCCTTTAACATTCTGTTGGATACCAGCGGAACTGTCTGGCTTATTGATTTTGATCGCGGACGGTTTCGTTTCATGTCGGCGGCGCTGCGCCAACGGAACCTGCGTCGTTTGCGTCGTTCTCTGGTGAAAGTGGCCGGGCAACAGGGCGATGCTTTTTGGCAGGCATTGAACAGTGCGTATTACGCATAGCGTGGGTGCCCTGAACCGTCGCTGAAAAAAAGCTATGATCACGCGTTTCAATTTCAAATTTCGCCGGGGTGAATACCAATGCGATTGAAAGGGCTGTTGTGGTTATCGGTGTTCTGTGTGTGTGTGTCGGGCGTGCAACCCGCGCACGCCCAGCAGCGTGTCGTCAATGTTTATAACTGGGCTGAATACACTGCGCCCGATACCTTGCCGGGTTTCGAGCGGGAAACCGATATCCGCGTGCGATACGACGTATACGACAGTAATGATACGCTTCAAGCCAAGCTGTTAACAGGCAAGTCGGGTTATGACATTGTCGTGCCTTCTACCCACTACGCAGCCCGTCAATTGCGGGCGAAGTTGTTTCGCAAGCTGGACAAATCGCAAATTCCAAATTGGCGGCACCTGGATCCCGACATCATGGCCTTGTTGGCGGAAATTGATCCTGGTAACCAGTACCTGGTTCCGTGGGGATATGGCACCAATGGCTTGGGCGTTAATGTAACGCGTGTGCGGGAGTTGCTCGGGCCTGATGTTGACCTCGATAGCTGGGATTTGTTGTTCAAGCCTGAAAACGCCCGCAAGCTGCAGTCTTGCGGGATTTCCATCCTGGATGAATCGGCCCAGGTGTTTCCGGCTGCATTGCATTACCTGGGCCTGGATCCGAACAGCGGCGATACAGAGGATTTCCGGGCCGCACTCGACCTGCTCAAGCAAATTCGACCTTATATTCGCCAGTTCAGTTCATCCGGTTATATCGATGAGTTGGCTACTGGCGACCTGTGTCTGGTTTTTGGTTATTCCGGCGATATCATGATCGCCAGCCAGCGCGCCAAGGAAGCCAACCGTCCGTATGAAATTGATTATTTCATTCCGAAAGGGGGGGCACCAGCGTGGTTCGACACGATGGCGGTACCTAAAGATGCACGCAATTTCGACGAGGCAATGGCGTTTATCAATTATATTGAAACGCCCGAAGTGCATGCGGCCATTACCAACCAGCTGTTTTATCCCAACGCAAATAAAACCGCGCGTGACTTTGTTGTTCCGGAGGTGGCCAATAATCCCATGATTTATCCGCCGCCCGAGGTCTCGCGCACCTTGTATGTTATTGAGCCGTTGCCTTTAAAATCCAAACGTATTCAAACCCGAATGTGGGCTGAACTGAAATCCGGTCGTTGATCATGACAGATAATCGAAATACCAATGCAGTGTGGGCCGGCGATGCTGAAGAGTTCGTCCGCGTGGAGGATATGGTCAAGATATTCGGCGATACCGTGGCTGTTCAATCTGTCAATTTATCAGTGCGGCGTCACGAGATATTTGCGTTGCTGGGCAGCTCCGGATGTGGAAAGTCAACCTTGCTGCGCATGCTTGCGGGCTTCGAGGAGCCCACGTCGGGCCGGATCTTTCTGGATAATGAAGACATTACGCTGCTACCGCCTTATCGGCGCCCGGTCAACATGATGTTTCAGTCCTATGCCTTGTTTCCTCACATGACGATTGAGGCGAACGTTGCGTTTGGTTTGAAACAGGAAGGGGTAGCGCGTCATGAAATTCATGAGCGTGTGTTCGAGGCGCTTGATCTGGTTCAGATGGCAGGCTATTCGCGTCGCAAGCCCAATCAGTTGTCAGGTGGCCAGCAGCAGCGCGTGGCGCTTGCTCGCAGCCTGGTAAAGCGTCCGAAACTGTTGTTGCTCGACGAGCCGATGTCTGCGCTCGACAAGCAAATCCGGCAAAAAACGCAAGTGGAACTGGTGAAAATTCTGGAGCAGGTGGGGGTGACCTGCATTATGGTGACACACGATCAGGAAGAGGCCATGACCATGGCGTCTCGTTTGGCGGTGATGACCGAAGGCCAGATTGTTCAATGCGGCACGCCGCAAGAAGTCTACGAGTTCCCCAATTCACGGTTTGTCGCCGGTTTTATCGGCTCGACCAACATGTTCACTGGCACCATTGTGGTCGATGAGCCTGATCACGTGGTCATTGAAAGCGAGCAATTGAGCCGGCCACTGATCGTTTCGCACGGGGTCAGTGAGCCGCTGGGTATGGACGTTCATATTTCAATTCGGCCGGAGAATATCCGGGTCGATGTCGCGCAACCGGAAACGGAGGGCAACTGGGCGCATGGTCACGTGAATCATGTGGCCTGGATGGGCAGTTACGCGCGCTACCAGATCCGTCTTGATTCCGGGTTCATGGTGGAAGCGAACGTGCCCGGTGTCATGATGGTTCAGTCAGAGGCGCCGGCCATCGACGACGAGGTATATGTGCGTTGGTCGGATGACAGTGCGACGGTGTTGCCCTCATGAGCAGGCTTACAGACTGGTCAACGCGGATCTTATCCAGGCGCATGGCGATATTGCCGCCGTTCATCTGGATGGGCTTGTTTTTGCTGCTGCCGTTCTTGCTTGTTCTGAAAATCAGTTTTGCTGATTTGCGGTTTGGCATTCCCCCGTACACGTCGTTCGCACAGCTTGAGGATCAGGCAATTACATTGAGCCTGCATCTGAATACCTATGCGTTGTTGTTTACCGATAACCTGTACATCGCCACTTACCTGAACTCCATCAAGGTGGCCGCCGTTACAACGCTGTGGTGCGCGATTATCGGTTATCCCATGGCCTATTACATTGCACGCTCGCGGCCGGCACTGCGCAACCTGCTGCTGTTGCTGGTTATTTTGCCGTTCTGGACATCGCTTCTTTTACGGGTGTATGCCTGGGTGGGTATTCTGCGAAACGATGGCCTGCTCAATAATTTCCTGATTTGGCTGGGCGTGATCAACACCCCCCTGGAAATCTACAGAACCGATCTGGCGGTATACATCGGGCTGGTTTATGCGTATCTGCCGTTTTTCATCTTGCCGCTGTACGCCAATCTGGTAAAGCTGGACGTGCGCTTGTTGGAAGCCGCCTACGACCTGGGCGCCAAGCCCTGGAAGGCATTCCTACGCGTCACGCTTCCGTTGTCCCTTCCAGGTGTGATTGCCGGCGGCATGTTGGTGTTCATCCCGACGGTGGGTGAATACGTGATTCCGGAACTGCTGGGCGGCGCCGATACACTGATGATGGGTCGTGTCATGTGGACAGAGTTTTTCAACAATACTGATTGGCCAATGGCGGCGGCAGTTACGGTGGTGATGGTGGCCATTTTGTTGGTGCCGCTGGTGATCTTCCAGAAGAACCAAGTAAGCCAGATGGGCGGGGGGGAACGCAAATGATCCGACCCAATCGCTGGTTTCGGGCGTTGGCGCTGTTTGTAGGATACGGTTTTCTATATGTGCCTATTGCGTGTCTGATGGTTTTTTCGTTCAACGACTCTTCGTTGATGACGGCCTGGTCTGGCTTTTCGCTGCGATGGTATGTCGAACTGTTCAATGATCGCGCTTTACTGAGTGCTGCCTTGTTGTCGTTGCAAATTGCCGCGCTGACCGCAACTGCTGCGGTCATTATTGGTACCTGGGCGGGTTATGTCCTGGCCCGGATGGGACGCTTTCGAGGCTTTACGCTGTATATCGGCATGTTAAGTGCGCCGCTCGTTATCCCAGAGGTGGTGCTGGGTATCTCGTTGTTGTTGCTGTTTGTTGAAATGAGTCAACTGGTTGGCTGGCCCCAAGGCAATGGGCTGTTTACGATCTGGGTTGGCCATGTGACTTTATGCGTGGCTTATGTGGCGGTCGTGGTGCAATCGCGGATTCGTGACCTCGATCGCTCACTGGAAGAGGCAGCGTTGGACCTGGGGGCGACACCGTTGAAGGTGTTTTTCCTGATTACCGTGCCTTTGATTGCGCCTGCGCTTTTAGCGGCGTGGCTTCTGGCCTTTACTTTGTCGTTCGATGATGTCGTTATTGCCTCGTTTCTTTCCGGTCCGGGTTCTACCACTTTGCCGCTGGAAGTATTTTCACGCGTTCGCCTGGGGCTGAAGCCGGAAATAAATGCGTTGGCAACATTGTTTATCCTTGTAGTTGGTTTGTTCGTTATTGTGGCTAACCGTCTGCAATGGCGAGGAGAGTCTAAATGAGTAAATCCGTTGTCTTGTACGGACTGAAAAAGTGCAGCACCTGTGTCAAAGCCATGAAATGGCTCGACGCTCAAGGCATTCAATATCGTTTTGTCGATTATCGTGATAACCCCGTTAATGATGAAACCTTGAAAGACTGGGCTGAGCAGGTGGGTTGGGACAAGCTGATCAATCGAGCGTCCATGACCTGGCGTAATTTGCCGGAAAGCCAGAAGCAGCCAACTTCCGAGGACGATTACCTGGCATTGGTGAATGCCTATCCAACGCTGGTGAAGCGGCCGGTGGCCGTGGGTCTTGCATCTGATGTCGTGCTGGGTTTTTCCGATAAAAAATATGCCGGGCTTAAGGGGTAGGCTGTGCTTACACAACAACAGTTAAAAGAAAACGTTGCGGCTGCGGCAGCAGATTATGTTTTTCCGTATTTGAAATCCGATGCCGTTATCGGCATTGGTTCGGGCTCCACCGCCGATCTGTTCATCGATTGCCTGGCCCAGCACAAAAACCGCTTCAAAGGCGCGGTGTCCAGCTCCGAGCGCAGTACGAAGCGTTTACAAAGTCACGGGATCAAGGTGTGTGATCTCAATGCGATTACTCGTATCCCGGTGTATGTGGACGGCGCCGATGAAATTGATGCCGGCCTGCATATGATTAAAGGCGGGGGAGGTGCCTTAACCCGTGAAAAAATCGTTGCCTCGGTTGCCGATCAGTTTGTATGTATTGCCGATGAGTCCAAGTGTGTTGAGTATCTGGGTACTTTCCCGTTGCCGGTAGAGGTAATTCCCATGGCCCGCGAGGCGGTGGCTCGGCAAATGGTTGCGCTGGGCGGGCAGCCCCGCTTGCGTGAGGGCTTTATCAGTGACAACGGCTGCGAGATTCTCGATGTCGCGGGTTTGCGTATTACCGATCCGAAAGCCCTCGAAGCGCAGATCAACAATATTCCCGGTGTGGTAACGTGCGGCTTGTTCGCGATTGCGGGGGCTTCGATTGCGCTTATTTCAACCCAAACCGGTGTGGAACAGCGTAAACCGGCCTCGTCATAATCACGTCATAATTATCGGGTAAGGTAGCAGTACAATTTTTTATCCGTATTATTGAAACCAGAGGTTCAATTATGACCGAGCACACCAATAAACAGTTTTCTGCCGAGCTCGAGAACGTCCGTTCTTCGTTCTTGCAAATGGGGGGCCTGGTTGAGGCCATGATTGGCGAGGCCATGAATGTGCTGGTTAATAAAGAGGTCAACCAGGCCGATACGGTTCATGATCGAGAAAAAGAAGTTAACCGTCTCGAGGTGGAAATTGATGAACGAATTGGCTTGTTAATTGCACGCAATCAGCCTACCGCCGTCGATTTGCGCCTGCTGTTGTCGGTTTCAAAAATGCTGACCGACATGGAGCGCTGTGGCGATGAGGCCGATAAAATCGCAAAAATGGCTCGCAGAATCCATGAGGCGGGCGGCCAGTATATTCCGGCAGTCGAGTTACGTCACATTTCAACCCAGGTGACCAGCATGATTCGCAACGTGCTTGATGCATTTGCGCGTGAAGATCCGATTCATGCCGCGACAGTGGTTCGCAACGACAAAGAGGTCGACAAGGAGTGGAAAGCGTCGTTGCGCCATCTGATTACCTATATGATGGAAGATCCCCGCACTATTTCCCGTTCTATCGACCTTATTTTCATTGCCCGTTCACTCGAGCGTATCGGCGATCATGCCAAAAACATGGCAGAGCGGGTCATATATATGGTTCATGGTGATGATGTGCGCCATATTGGCGTAAAGGCAACAGAGCGGGTGGCCCGTGGAGAGCCGCTGGAGAAGTAGTTTTTTGGGTTTTCATCCACGCCTTCAGGCGGGTTGTCTGAAAACAAGAAAGTCACGCCAAAGCAAGCGTGACTTTTTTGTTTTATGAGTTACTGCGAAGGCGGGACAAAGCCCTGCGCTTCGACATCGACATCTTCAAAAAGAAACTTTTCCATTTGCTGTGCCAAATATTTACGTGCACGGATGTCTGCCAGATTAAGCCGATTCTCGTTAACCAGTCTGGTTTGAGTTTGAACCCATTGTTCCCAGGCTTCTTTAGAAATATTTTGCCAGATACGTACACCGAGTTCCCCAGGATAGGGCGGTGCGGGCAGCCCTTCGGCCTCGCGCTTGAGTTTTACACATTGAACCATTCGTGTCATAGGTGCGCCTCTTACAGATTAATTTAGCAACAGCCGATATTGTACCCAGTCGGAATGCGGTACGCATTCTATAGCTTTTTGATAAAAACGAGGCTGTTTCGCGAACGGTTGTAATGCGCCTGGCGTTCTTTGGGCAGGTCGGCAACGCCACCTTGAACAAAGCCGCGCTTGATAAACCAATGAGAGGTGCGCGTGGTCAGCACGAATAGTCTGCGCGCTCCGGTCGCTCGTGCCTTGGATTCCGCATGTCGCAGCAGCATTTCGCCTTCGCCTTCGCCTTGCCATTCGGGATGGACGATCAAACAGGCCATTTCCGCCATACGGTCTTCCGGATAGGGAATCATGGCAACGCAGCCGTAAATAACGCCATCGTGTTCCAACACCGTGAATTGTTCCACGTCACGCTCGATCACGGCGCGGCCGCGGGGGACGAGTGTGCCGTCGGCTTCCAGCGGATCAATCAGGCGCACAATCGCGCCCACATCATCCATGGTGGCTGACCGCAGATCATCCAGGGTGTCTTCTACAACCATGGTGCCCACGCCATCGTGCGTAAAGATTTCCAGCAGCACACTGCCATCGAGTGTGTAGGGCAGCAGGTGCGCGCGGGCAACGCCTCTTTTAACCGCCCGCGAGGCGTGGCTCAGGAAGGTTGCTGTGTCCTCGTCGAGTGCGCCCTCAGCCAGCAGTGCGTCGGCATCTTCACGAGCCAGTTCTGTATCGACAGTGCCGTCATCATGTTTGATCGTGCGGTTCTGAGTCAGGAAAATAAGCTTTTCGGCCCGCAGCGCAATAGCCACACTGGTGGCGAGATCCTCCATTGCCAGGTTGAACGCCTCACCCGTCGGTGAGAAGCCCAGTGGCGACAACAAAACAATGGCACTTTGATTCAGTACTGAACGCAAGGCATCGGAATCCAGCTTTCGCACCGCACCGGTATGCAAATAATCCACACCTTCGATTACACCGATTGGCCGTGCGGTCACAAAGTTGCCGGAGATCACCCGGATCTGTGCATTCGACATCGGGGTGTTGGGCAGCCCCTGACTGAAAGCCGCTTCAATATCCAGCCGAATTTCGCCAGCGGCTTCTTTCGCGCATTCCAAGGCTGCGGCGTTGGTTGGCTGGTTGTTGCGGGCAAACCGGATATCCAGGCCCTTGAGTTTCAATTGCTCATTCACTTGCGGCCGTGAACCATGCACCAATACCAGCCTTACACCGAGCGCCGAGAGCAAGGAGAGGTCTTGAATCAGGTTATTGAGTGCCCCATCGTTGACGAGTTCACCGCCGAACGCCACGACAAAGGTTTTACCGCGGAAATTATGCACATAAGGGGCCACCTCGCGGAACCAGCGCACAAACTGTGCGGGGGCAAATTGAGCGGCGTCTTGGGCAGAGAATGTATCTTCGGGTTCGGCCATAGGAAGTAATATAGGAAGCAGTTTGAGTTGTTTCAGGTCAAAATTATAATGACCGGTTGCGCTGTTATAAGAAATTTCATGCAGGACTTATCCGGTTTGTCGGGAAACAAAGACACTTTCAAGGGCCGCGGCCCTCGCACTTCCAACCATCAGAATGGCAGGCAGCCACGTTTGCCACGCCCGTTGCCGCCGATTCGATACCCTGAAGACCTGCCGGTCAGTGCTCGCCGAAAGGAAATAGCCCAAGCCATTAACGGCAATCAGGTTGTGATTGTATGCGGTGAGACGGGTTCGGGGAAAACTACGCAGTTGCCCAAATTGTGCCTGGAGCTGGGCCGCGGCAGTGAAAAAATTATCGGACACACCCAGCCGCGCCGCCTGGCGGCGACTTCAGTTGCCAAGCGGGTGGCCCAAGAGTTGGACACTGAGTTGGGCGACTGGGTGGGTTACCAGGTTAGATTCAATGATCGAAGCTCGCGTAATACCGCAATCAAGCTCATGACCGATGGTATTTTGCTGGCCGAGTCGCAACGCGATCCAATGTTGCGTCGCTACGACACCATTATTATCGATGAAGCGCACGAGCGCAGTTTGAACATTGATTTTCTGTTGGGTTTTTTGAAACAACTGCTGCCGCGTCGCCCGGATCTGAAACTGATCATCACGTCGGCCACCATTGATGCCGAGCGGTTTTCAAGTCATTTTGCAACCGGGGGCAAGCCTGCCCCGGTTGTTGAGGTGTCAGGCCGCCTGTATCCGGTCGATATTGTCTATCGCCCGGTGCGCGATAAAGATGAGGACTCCCTCGCGCGGGACGACGCGCGTTCGCGCCTTGGTTCCGATGAGGAGCGCGATCTGATTGATGCCATTGTTGATGCAATAGACGAATGCGCCCGTTATGGTGATGGGGACGTATTGGTTTTCTTGCCGGGCGAGCGCGAAATTCGGGAGTCGGCGGACGCTCTGCGTAAGCATCATGGTGGCCGTATCGATGTATTGCCCTTGTTTGCACGTCTGTCTCAGGCTGAACAAGAGCAGATTTTCCGCCCGCAGACCAATCGGCGACGCGTCGTGCTCGCGACCAATGTCGCGGAAACCTCGCTGACCGTACCTGGCATCCGCTATGTGGTCGACAGTGGCTTGGCGCGCATTAAACGCTACTCCTGGCGTAACAAGGTCGAGCAACTTCGTATTGAGCCCATCAGCCAGGCGTCGGCCAATCAGCGCGCGGGGCGTTGCGGCCGGATTGGCCCCGGGGTGTGTATACGTTTGTACGACGAAGAGGGTTTTCAACGTCGCGCCGCATTTACCGACCCTGAAATTCTGCGTTCGTCTTTGGCCTCCGTGATCCTGCGGATGAAGGCGCTTAAGCTGGACGACATTGAAACCTTTCCGTTTGTTGAGGCGCCAACCGGCCGGGCGGTGGCCGATGGCTACCACTTGCTGCAAGAGCTTGGCGCACTGGACGAGGATAATCAGCTCACGCGCGTGGGTGCTGCACTGGCCCGTTTGCCGGTCGATCCGCGTATTGCCCGCATGGTGCTGGCTGCGCGCGATGAGCAGTGTCTGGCCGAGATGCTGATTATTGCTGCGGCATTATCAGTTCAGGATCCGCGCGACCGCCCGATGTCTGAACGAGACGCGGCGCAAAACGCACATCAGAAATTTGCAGACAGCAAGTCGGAGTTCCTGTCATACGTCAAGCTCTGGTCCTGGTATGAAGACAAGGTCAGGCACAAGGCGTCACAGAAAAAGCTCGTGGCGTTGCTGCGTCAAAACTATTTGTCGCCGTTGCGTTTGCGCGAATGGCATGATGTTCACAGCCAGTTGGCTGCGCTGGTGGGCGAACAGGGATGGCGTGTGAATCAGACTGAAGCCACATACGAACAATTGCATAAGGCCTTGTTGGCCGGCCTGCTCGGCAACATTGGCCTGAAAACCGAAGAAGGGCAGCGCTATCAGGGCGCGCGGGATATTCGTTTTCTGATTCACCCGGGTTCCACGCTGGGGCGCAAAGGGGGGCGTTGGATCGTCGCTGCCGAATTGGTGGAAACGTCGCAGCTTTTCGCGCGGTGCGTGGCGCGTATCAAGCCGGGCTGGATTGAGCGCATTGGTGCGCATTTGGTGCGTCGAACCTGGTCGGATCCTCGCTGGGAGAAGAAAAGCGGACAGGTGGTGGCCAATGAAAGGGGCACGGTTTACGGTTTAATGGTCTATAACGGTCGGAAAATGCACTACGGCAAGATTGATCCTGTGCATGCGCGTGAGATTTTCATTCGTGAAGGGCTGGTTACAGGCGAATTGAATACCACCGTGCCGTTTGTCCGGCAGAATCGCCAATTGATCGAGCGTATCGAAAAGCTTGAGCACCAGACGCGTCGCCCCGACATTCTGGTAGACGACAGTCTCATCCATGCTTTTTATGATCAGCAGATTCCGGCTGAAATATTTCAAACGGCAACCCTGGAGAAGTGGTTCAAAGGGCTCGCCGATGACAGGCGCAAAGCCTTGCTGCTGACTCGCGACGATTTGATGCGTCATGAGGCGGCCGGCATTACCACCGACGTTTTTCCGAAAAAGGTTGAATGGGACGGTGTCGAGATGGCGCTCGATTATCATTTTGAACCGGGCTCGGTTCGCGATGGCGTTACATTGACAGTACCGTTGTTTGCCTTGAATAAAATCGATGCTCAGCGTTGTGAATGGCTTGTTCCCGGCATGCTGAAAGAAAAAGTGCAGTTATTGCTGAAATCACTGCCTCAGAAGTTGCGCCGGCATTGCGTGCCGCTACCCGATTACGCAATGCATTTTTACGAGCGCTGGTTCGAAAGGGCACGTGACCCTGAAACGGGTCTGCTGGAGGCCATTGCGGATGACATGTGGCAGAACGTGAAGGTGAGGCCCCAAAGAACCGACTTCAAGGTGGAGACTCTGCCGGCTCATATGCTGATGAATTTCAAAGTGGTCGACGAGCAAGGGCGCATGTTGTCCGGCGGGCGCAATCTTGACCAGCTTAAGGCCGAGCATGGTCGCCAGGCGCAAGCGTCTTTCCAGAAAATGGCGGTGCGTGACGATTCCGTAGCGCAGGCGCTTGCGCAAGAAAATATCACCGACTGGTCTTTCGGTGAGCTGCCCGAACTAATGGAGATTCGACGCAAGGGCGAGTCGGTAATTGGTTATCCTGCGCTCGTGGACAAGCAAACCCATTGCGATCTCGACGTGTTCGATGACCCGGCCAAAGCGCGTTCACATCATAGATTGGGGTTACGGCGGTTGTTTCGACTGGCGCTGAGAGACCAGGTCAAGTTCTTGCAGAAGAATTTAACGGACCTTACGCGCATGAGCATGCTTTACATTAGTCTTGGCACACAGGATGAGCTGCGCGATCAGATTATCGATCTGGCCATTGAGCAGGCCTGTATGGTTGAACCATGGCCCAGTTCACGCGAGGCCTTCGAGCAACGGCAAGAGTCGGCTCGGTCTCGGTTAGGGTTGCTGGCGCAGGAAATTGCCCGCCTGACGGGGCAGATTTTAATTGAATGGTCGGCAGTGCAAAAAAAACTGGCCCAGGCTAAGCCGCATACAGAAGCTTATGCCGATTTGCAGAGTCAGTTATCGGTCCTGATGAGTAAATGGTTTGTACGCGATACGCCGTATGAAAAACTGGTGCATTTCCCCCGTTACTTGAAGGCCGTGCAAATGCGGATCGACAAGCTTAAATCGGATCCGCAGCGTGATCGTCAACTCATGGCTGATATGGCGCCGTTGCTAATACAATACCAGCGTGCCTTGAATGCCTTGAAAGGTGCGCCTGATGCTCAGTTGGCTGATTTCCGTTGGATGCTCGAGGAGTTGCGTGTTTCGTTGTTTGCCCAGACGCTGCGCACCCCCATGCCGGTATCTGTAAAACGCTTACAAAAAGCCTGGTCGGCCATGCACCGATAACCGGGTCTGTGGGTACAATTCGTTCATGACAGAAACCGTTATGCCCCCTTCTTTCGTCCACTTGCGTGTTCACTCCGAGTTTTCGGTGGTGGACGGCATTGTGCAGATTCCTGAACTCATAGACAAAGTGGCGGGCTTTGACCAGCCGGCTGTTGCGCTGACCGATTTATGTAATGTATTTGGCCTGATCAAATTCTATAAGGCAGCGCGTGCCAAGGGAGTCAAGCCTATTGCCGGTTGCGATATCTGGATCGAGAACGAAGCTGATCGCGACAAGCCTCACCGCGCGCTATTGCTGGTTCGCAATCAGGCAGGGTATCTGGCGCTTTGTGAAATTCTCACGCGTGCCTGGCTGGAAAACCAGTACGCAGGGCGCGCCGAAGTTAAGCGTGCCTGGCTGGATCACGTTGATGGCCTGATCATGCTTTCAGGTGGACGCGCCGGCGATGTCGGCCAGGCACTGGAGGCCGGTCGCGATGCCGAAGCACGGATGCTGGCGCAATACTGGAGCCGACGTTTCCCGGATGCCTTTTATATCGAGCTGCAGCGCAGCGGAACCGATGGCGATGAGGCTTATGTGCAGTCGGCGCTGCAGCTTGCCGGCGAGTTCGACTTGCCTGTTGTGGCAACGCATCCTGTGCAGTTTATCGAACCTCATCAGTATCGCGCACACGAAGCACGCGTTTGTATTGCCCAGGGCGAGCAATTGGCTAATCCAAGACGGCATCGCCGTTTTACGGAAGAACAGTATTTGCTTTCAACCGAGGAAATGGCTCGCCGGTTTGCCGATGTCCCCTGTGCCCTGCAGAATGCGGTCGAGATTGCCAAAAGATGCAATTTAACGCTGGTGCTGGGCCAACCGCGTTTACCGGACTTCCCCACGCCCGAAGGTATGTCGCTGAACGACTATCTGGTTCAGTTATCGGAAGAGGGTCTGGCTCAACGCATGGCGTTTTTGTATCCCGATGACGCCGAGCGGGAACAGCGCTATCCCATGTACCTGGAACGCTTGCGTCTGGAATGCAAAACCATTATCGATATGGGGTTCCCGGGCTATTTCCTGATTGTTGCCGATTTTATTAACTGGGGTAAGCAAAACGGCGTTCCGGTGGGGCCTGGCCGGGGCTCGGGTGCCGGCTCGCTGGTGGCCTATTCTCTGGGCATTACCGATCTCGATCCTATCCGCTACGATCTGCTGTTCGAGCGGTTTCTTAACCCCGAGCGGGTTTCCATGCCTGACTTCGATATCGACTTTTGTCAGGACAATCGCGAGCGGGTAATTGATTACGTCAAGCAAAAGTACGGGCGTGAAGCCGTCAGCCAAATTGCCACATTCGGTACGCTGGGCGCCAAGGCTGTTGTGCGCGACGTGGGGCGTGTGCTTGAGATGCCCTATAGTTTGTGCGACGGCCTGTCAAAGCTCATACCCTTTAGTCCGGCCGACCCTTGGACGCTTGAGCGTGCTTTGTCGAGTGAGCCGGCTTTCAAAGAGCGTTACGACCAGGATGAAGAGGTTCGCGCCCTGATCGATTTGGCACGTCCGCTTGAAGGGCTGACGCGAAACGTGGGCATGCACGCGGGCGGCGTACTGATTGCGCCTGGAAAATTAACCGATTTTTGCCCGCTTTATGCTCAGTCTGGCGAGGATGCCAGCGCGGTTTCGCAATTCGATAAAGACGATGTCGAAGCAGCCGGTTTGGTCAAGTTCGACTTTCTGGGTCTGAGAAACTTAACGATTCTTGATTGGGCCGTGCGTTATGTGCAGCGCTTCAATGAAGATAAGCGCGATTTCGATATTATGGCCTTGCCGCTGGATAACGAACCCACTTATCAGCTGTTGAGTGAAGGTAATACAACGGCGGTTTTCCAATTGGAATCGCGCGGCATGAAAGAGTTGCTGCGCAGTTTAAAGCCCAACACGTTTGAAGACGTCATTGCCATGTTGGCGCTGTATCGGCCGGGCCCCCTGGAATCGGGTATGGTGGTTGATTTCGTCAACCGCAAGCATGGGCGCGCCGAGGTCGATTATTTCCATCCCGATTTGGAGCCGGTACTCAAGAGCACCTATGGTGTGATTGTGTACCAGGAGCAGGTTATGCTGATCTCCCAGATCATCGGGGGGTACACGCTGGGTGGCGCCGACATGCTGCGGCGTGCGATGGGCAAGAAGAAGGCCGAGGAAATGGCCAGACATCGCGAGATATTCCAGAAAGGAGCGGTTGAAAAAGGTTATGACGCTGATCTGGCCGTTAAGTTGTTCGACTTAATGGAAAAATTTGCCGGGTACGGTTTCAATAAAAGTCACTCCGCAGCCTATGCCCTGATTGCTTACCAAACGGCCTGGCTGAAACATTATCATCCGGCCGAGTTTATCGCTGCAACACTCTCGTCCGACATGGACGACACCGATAAGGTGCAGGTGTTCTGGAAAGATGCGTTGGCAAATGGCGTTGCCGTTCAAGCTCCTAATGTAAATACGTCGAACTACCGCTTTGAGCCGGTTCAAGACGAGTGGACGGCGCAGTCAAAGCCGCCGCGCACGATTTGCTACGGCTTGGGCGCCGTCAAAGGTACAGGACAGAGTGCGGTCGAGGCAATTATCCGGGCACGTGAAGAAGGTGGGCCTTTCAGCAGTTTGTTCGACTTTTGCCGGCGTATCGATCGCCATGCCGTCAACCGGCGCACCATCGAGGCTTTGATTCGCGCGGGCGCTTTCGATACGGTCTCAGCCAATCGGTCAGCTTTGCTGGCAACGGTTGGCAACGCGATCGATGCGGCGGAACAGGCCGAGCGCAGTGCCAATCAGGTGTCTCTTTTCGATGATGACAGTAACGATATCGTTGAAGGCGAACTGGCTAAAGTCTCGCCCTGGGATCTACAAACACAGCTTACAGAGGAAAAAGCGGCATTGGGCTTCTTTTTCAGCGCGCATTTGTTCGGTGCCTGGCGTGATGAGGTGCGGCGTTTTGCGCCCAAGCCGCTTGCGCGTCTCGAGCCGGCGCGCGGTTTGCAGTGGTTTGCAGGCATTTTGTCGGCCGTGCGCCCGCGCATGACGCGGCGCGGGAAAATGTTGTATGCCTTGCTTGACGACGGGTCAGCACAAGTCGAGGTGGCTATTTTCAACGAGTTGTATGAGCAACACCGTCATCGCTTGCGAGAAGACCAGCTTATCATCGTGCATGGCAAGGTCAGTCCGGATGAGTATTCGGGTGGGTTGCGGGTTTCGGCCGATGCGTTGTACGACTTGCAACTGGCGCGTGAGTCGCGCGCCCAGGCGTTGCGCATTACATTGAATGGCAATGCTGATATTGAAAGGCTGAAGAAAGTGCTGAATCCGTTCCGGGCCGAACCTGAAAATGGGGTATCGGGTGTTGCCGTGGAGCTGCAGTTGGTCAAGCACGACTTTTCGTGCCGTGTTCGTTTGGGTGAGGCATGGCGCGTGCGCATGGCGGATGCGCTGTTTGATCAGTTGCATGGATGGGTGTCTCCCGAGGCTGTGGAGATTGCATACCAATGACACGTTTACGCATTGTTTTTTCTGAGGCGGCCACTGGCTTTGGTGGGCAAGAGCAATATATTTTCAAGGTCATGTGCGGATTGCGTGAGCTTGGTCACGATGTCCGGGCTGTTTGCCAGCCGCATGCGAAGCTGGCCGAGCGCTTGCAGGACGACGGGTTTGCCGTTCATACCCTGTTAACTGATGGTGTCGTCAACTATGCCAAAGGTATCGTGCAGTTGCGTCGACTTTTTGCAGATCAAAAGATCGATGTGGTGAACACAAACAGCCGCCGCGACACGATGTTGGTGGGCGTCGCCGCACGACTGGCCGGTGTACCCCTTGTTGTGCGCTCGCGCCACCTGGCCAAGCGGGTGGGTTCTTTGCTGTCTTACACCGTGGTGCCACACGCTGTCATTGCGTGCAGTCAATACGTACGAAATCATCTGATTGAAAGGGGTGCCCCGCCTGGAAAAGTTAAGGTGGTCTATCCCGGTATCGATTTAAGTCACTGGCCCCAAGGCTCGACACTGCGAAGTGAGCTAAAGCTGGCGGAAAATGATGTGGTCATTGCCTGTGTGGCCGTCATGCGTGAGCAAAAAGGGCATCGGACTTTGCTTGAGGCAGTTGAGCCTTTGATTCGTGCCCGGCCCAATCTGCATTTGGTGCTGGTGGGTTCGGGTTCGCCGTTAATCGAGACCTTGCAAGGCATTGTGCAGGAAAAGGGGTTGGCCCGCCGTGTTCATTTCCTGGGTACACGTCAGGATGTGCCGCAAATTCTGAATGGTGCCGATATTTTCGCCCTGGCTACGGAAACAGAGGCCACCGGAACGGTTTTTGCAGAAGCTCAGGCCAGCGGGTTGCCGGTTGTCGGTACCCGGGTGGGGGGCGTGCCGGAAATGATGATTGAAAACGAAACCGGTATTTTGTTTGATTTGCGAGACGTGAATGGCCTGACCACGGCGTTGCAAAAACTACTCGACAACCCCGCGCTACGACGACAAATGGGGACTGCAGGTCGTCGCTTTGTGTACGATGCTCATCGGTACGATCTATCGACGATGGCAAGCTTAACCGAACAAGCGTATCTGGATTGGCTGGGCCAAAGAAACTGGAGATCTTCATAATGTTATTTACCAATGCGCCCAGTGTTCCAATCCTGATGTATCACCACGTGTCTCCGAACGCGGGGCCAATCACCACCTCTCCGTCCAATTTTGAAAGTCAGTTGAAATGGTTGAAGTGGAATGGTTACCAATCGATTACCACAAAGCAATACGTTGATTATTTGAACGGCAGTCCGCTTTTGCCCAAGTCGGTCATGATCACGTTTGACGATGGTTACCTGGATAACTGGGTATGGGCTTATCCGATTCTCCAGAAATGGGGTTTTAATGCGGTGATTTTTCTGGTGACATCATGGATTCATGACGGCCCGGTCCGACCTTTGCTGGGCCCGTCAGGTAATTTGCCCGACACACCTGATCACCACGAATGCGAAAGGCGTATTGCGGCAGGCCGCAGCGATGAAGTGGTTTTGCGCTGGAGCGAGATTCATGAAATGGCCGAATCGGGCACTGTCGAATTTCATAGTCATACTGATACCCATACGCGCTGGGACCTGGGTGAAGACAAGGCTAACAAAAATCTTCACATGATCGAAGAGCTCAGTCGATCGCGTCAAACCCTGGCCTCGCACCTGGGATATGCCACTGAACATTTATGTTGGCCCCAGGGTTATTTCGATAATGATTATGTTCAATTGGCCAGGCGGGCAGGCTACCGGTATCTGTATACAACAATGCCGTTCGGGCAGAACAAACCATCCAGCAATCCTGAATGCATCCATCGTTTTGCAGTACGCAATACAAGTGGGCAGTCGGTGGGGCGCCGTATCTGGGTCGCACGCAATCCTTTTGTCGCGCCGTTGTTTAACACCTGGAAGCAATGGAAGCGGTCAATGCGGGAACGCGCATGACACTGTCGGTCATTATCATTACCAGGAACGAGTCGGCTCATATCGCCGAGTGCATTAAATCGGTGCAGTTTGCCGATGAAATCATCGTGCTTGATTCGGGTAGTACTGATAATACGCGTGAAATTGCAGCCGAATTGGGGGCGCGTGTTGAAGTCAGCGCTGATTGGCCGGGGTTCGGGCCCCAGAAGAACCGGGCGCTTCACATGGCCACCCAGGACTGGGTTTTGTCGATTGACGCCGACGAGCGCGTTACGCCGGAATTGGCCCGGGAAATTCGTTCCACTATGGTTGACGCGCAGTATGACGCTTATAAAATTGCACGCTTGTCCTGGTTCGGAGATCGCTGGATTAAACATTGCGGATGGTGGCCGGATTATGTCGTACGGTTGTTTCGACGCGGGCAGGCAACGTTTTCAGAAGCGGCCGTGCATGAGAAAGTTGTGCCGGTTACGCGTCCTGGTACTTTACAGAATCATTTTCTGCATTATCCCTATGCCAGCATGGAAGTCCTGATTGACAAGGTGAATCGATACTCGTCTGCAGCCGCCCGGATGATGCACGAGAAAGGGCGTCGAACCTCGGTGGGGGGGATTGCCGGCCATGCGTTCTGGACATTCGTCCGCATCTATTTCATTCGTCGTGGCTTTCTCGACGGCAAGGAGGGTTTTATTCTGGCGGCTACGGCGGCGGCCGGCAGTTTTTTCCGATACAGCAAACTGCGCTATCTGCAGTCGGCTCGCAAATCCGGGCAGTCATGAAGATCCTGTACACCAATATTCATCATGGCAATGGAGGTGGGCATGTAACGTACATCATGAATCTGTTGCGTACGTTACGAGATGAGCACGATCTATGGCTGGGCACGCCGGCACAGAGCCGCCTGTTTCGTTATGCTCATGATCTTCCCGGCGTTAATGTCCTTGACATGCGATTTACTTCGCGCCCGGCGGTGCTGGTGCAGGAGGTATTTGCCTTGCGCCGTTTTTTGCGCCGGGAAAAGTTTGATCTTGTGCATGTCAATGCGTCGGCCGATCATCGCCACTTCATGCTGGCCAGAATGGGTTTGCCGTCTCCCCCAAAAATTGTATGGACGCGACACAATGATCGCCGCGTAACCAGTTTCGGTCATCGTCTTCGGGCAAGGCTGGGCACTGATCACGTGATTGCCGTTAGCGATTATGTGGCGCGCGGGTTGGCCGGATCCCCTTATGGTTCTTTGCCTTGCACGACCATCCGGCATGGTATTGATACCCAGTATTACGCGCCGGTTGATGCCCCTCGACGAGCGGCTTTACGCCAGCGCTGGTTTGGTGCCGGGCATGAACGATTGATCGTGATGGGGAGCGTGGGCGGGACAGACACGGAAAAAGGATGGCTGGAACTGGTGCAGGCCATTGCCTTGCTGCCCGAGGATTTGCGTGCGCGGTTTCGTGTGGTGGTTGCCGGCGACCCTCCCGACAAACCAAGAATGGATCGGGTCATTGCGGCCGGGATGCAGAATGCCTGTGTCTTTCCCGGTTTGGTTGATGACATTCGCGATGTGCTGGGTGCTTGTGACGTGGGTTTTGTACTTTCTCACTTTGAGGCGTTGTCGTATGCTTGTCGGGAAACCATGTCGATGGGCTTGCCAACATTGGTAACGAATACGGGAGGATTGCCCGAAAACCTGACGCACGGTGAGCAAGGGTGGATCGTGCCAGTGCAGCAGTCTGGCGCCATCGTGCCGATCCTTCACGACCTAGCGCAGAGCCCGCAATTGTCGGTTGAAATGGGAAAGGCAGCCCGTCGACACAGCGAGCGGTATTTTGCGCTGGCGCCTTTTACGACTCAAACGATGCAGGTCTATAAAAACACGGTTGCACCGATATAATGCGTTGCATGATACCCATTCTGATGTACCACCAAGTTGGCATACCAGCGCCCCGCGGCACGCCGTACCGGGGCCTGACGGTGCACCCGCGCGATTTTGCGCGGCAAATGACCTGGATGAGTCGTTTGGGTTATCGTGGTTTGTCGATGCGCGATCTGATGCCTTATCTGCGTGGTGATGCCTCAGGCAAAGTATTCGGTATTACTTTCGATGATGGGTATCGCAATGTTTTCGATCATGCCTTGCCCGTCTTGAATCATCTGGGATTCACTTCAACCAATTATTTCGTTGTCAACCAGTTCGATGGCGGGAACGAATGGGATTATCCGAAAGGCGTACCTCACTCCCCCTTGATGTCGGTAGATGAAACACGCAAGTGGGCGGCTACAGGCCAGGAGGTTGGATCGCACACATTGGATCATGTCCATCTGTCACAGGTTTCTGCGGAAATTGCGTCTCAGCAAATCAGTCAGTCGCGCCAGGCACTGGAGGACTTGCTGAACGTTGAAGTCGGTGCATTCTGTTATCCGTACGGATCGGAAACGCCGGATATTCGCGAGATGGTGCGAAAAGCGGGCTATTGCAATGCAACGACAACAGTACGTGGGCTGGTTCGCCCCGAAGATGACCTGTTTGGATTGCCGCGTGTTACTGTTGCGAGATCAACAAATATTCTTCGTTTTTTACAGAAGTGTCTCACGCGTTTGGAAGACAGGCGGCGCAGTGGCTGAACAGAAATTAAAAATCGCTTTTGTGGTTGATCGTTTCGGGGGACGTTTTGGCGGTGCCGAGGCATACGGCGTCGAACTGATGCGCGAGCTGGCGCGTCGTCATGACGTTACGGTTTTCGCCCGAGAGTATGACGGCGAGTCGGGATTGCGCCTGCCTTTTGTGCCTGTGCGCACCCGCAAGTGTCTTCCAAGCTGGTTGCGTGTACTTTTGTTTGCCAACCGCGCGCGGCGTCTGACCCAATCGGGTTTCGACATCGTTCATTCTCACATGAACGGCTGGTGCGGCGACGTGGAGGTTGTCCATGTCACCCCGGTCAGGTACAACTGGCGCATCCGCAGGATATCTCCGGTTAAGCGCATATTGTCTTTCCTCAGTCCCAGGGTGCAAACGTATCTGGCGCTTGAAAACAAGCGCGTGCGTCAACGTGCCGGGCATCGGGTCGTTGCTGTTTCAGCCCTGATAGCGGAACAGTTGAAAAGTGCCTATGGCGCAGACATTGATGCTTACCCGGTGATCGTCCCGGGTGTTGTCCCCGCAACTCAATTGCCGCACGAGCAAAGTCAGGCTTTGCGTGCGAGCCTGGGGTGGGAAAAAGACGACTACGTATGCCTGCTGGTAGCGCGTAATCCTCAGCGCAAGGGGTTGAATACGGTTTTGCAGGCGCTGGTGCAGTTGCCGGCCAAGGTGAAGTTGCTGGTTGTTGGCGGTAATGCCTCAACACGTGATTACATTCGGCGCAATGCGCCGTCGGTTGCCGATCGCGTTAAAACGGTGGATGAAACGTCCGACGTAACGCCTTACTACAGTTGTGCCAATGCCTACGTGCATCCAACATTGAATGATAGCTTCGGCATGGCGCCCCTGGAGGCGATGTCCTACGAATTACCGGTTATCCTGAGTCCGAGTCCCTGGTGCGGGTTTGCCCAGTATGTAACGCACAACGATGATGCGCTTGTGTTGTCGCATCCGGAAAATGCGCAGGAACTGGCCGGTTTTATCGAACAACTGATGGCCTCTGGCGAGTTGCGTATGCGGTTGGTGGAAGGAAGCCGGAAGCTGGTCCGACAGCATAGCTGGTCAGAGGTGGCGCACCGTTATGAGGCTTTATATGCCGAGCTCCTTGAGGAGCGAAACGGAAGGGTTGCGTCTTCCAGGTAGCCAAGCCAGCGCAGTGCCTGTTCACGCGTATCACCACACATTTCCTCAGAGGGTTGCAGGTCGTTGCACACTTTCGGGCGGCGCGGATCGTTGAAAATGGCGCAACGCAGCTCAGCGTCGAGATGGATGCAGGGTTCGCCGGCAGCCTTTCCGTTTGGCATGCCGGGAATGGGGCTGGAAATGGACGGCGCGACGCAGCAGGCGCCACAATGCGGGCGACATTCCATGCCTACACCCATCCCCGCAGCCAATAAACCAATAATCCAGCGTATTCTTTGATGATCGAACGGGCAGCCTCAAAGGTGCGCGCATCGGGCAGCCAGAAGCCGAAATCGGGGTCATCGGGCACGGTGATTTGGGGCGGCGACGGCGCCGGGATGACGGTCACGCCCAGGTTTTCGAATACGGCTATTGCCCTCGGCATATGGAGTGCTGACGTAACCAACAAGACTTCTTTGAAATTGCGTTGTTGCAATAACTGAGCCGTCAGTACGCCATTTTCCCGCGTTGTCAGGCTTTCCGGTTCCAAAATCAGCGCGTCTTCCGGTATGCCCTGGCGTTTCAGGGCATTGGCCATTGCCTGGGCCTCACTGACCCCACCGTCGAGCGCGGCACCCGAAAGGACGATAAAGGGCGCGCGGCCAGCCTTGAATAAATAGGCAGCGGTATCGCTGCGTGTCGTGACTTTGTCGGGGTCGTACGATTCAAACCAGTTCGTGCGCCCGCCGGCGGTGTGTCCGCCCAGAACGACAATGGCGTCAACTTCGGGCAGCAAATCAGCCGGGGTATATGGATGGAATTGTTCCAGTTTGCCCCCGGCCCACAGGGAAGAGGCGGGAAGCGACCAGAACAGCCCCCAGGCCAGACTGATCAGCGCCACACCCCACGCCAATCTTCGCCACCTGAGCATGAAGAAAATTGCCGCGATGAAAAACAGCGTAATGCAAAGATTAAGCGGGATGATGAGATTGGCCAGGAAGTTGGTCACATTCATGACGATTTTTTACTTGGCGACGGTTCGTTAAGTAGTTGCATTGTGTGCTGAAGCACGCTGTCGGTACTGGGCCACTGACCCATCTTCCCCAGGCAGGTAGCCGATGGTGACCAGGGGCCCGTGCGTTCGGCATCGGTAACACCAAACAGGGTGATTTGCCGGGCATTTGCCGCTGCTGCCAAATGCGACACACCTGAATCATTGCAGATAACAAGCGCAGACATCCGCGTGAGTGTAGCAAAAGCACCTAATCCCTGCGTATCAAGGCAGCGTGCCGTTGGCGCGTTTTGTAGTGCTTCATCTTTCTCATTTGGAGGAGGGCACATGACGACCTGAAAGCCTTTGTCCTGCAAAGCGCGCGTCAGTGAGTCGAATCCGGGCCATACTTTAACCTGGCCTTTATGACGGCCGGTTGCTGTGGGGGCAATCAGGACAAAACCACCGGGCTCAAGGCCGGCGCGTGCCAGCAGCGCAGTGGCTGCAGCCTCATGTTCAGAGTCGAGCGACAAGCCAAGCGTTGCGTCGGGTTTCAAGGCTGGCAAAGGGCAGTCCCATGCGGTCAGGGCCAAACGCGTCAGCATAAACCACGACTCCACTGCATGGGGTCTGGGTGATGGCTTGGAAAATGGCCATTTTAATAAAAGGCTGCGTCCATCATCCCGATAGCCTGCACATTGCAAACCTGCTAACCTGAACACCAAGGCACTGGAAAGGGAGTCGGGCAATAACAAACCCAGGGCACGGTCATGATTATGTCGGCGTTTATGCTTGGCAACGCGTTTGCGGTCTTCTTTCCATGCCCCGCTCATCGGGATGAAGCCTTCAATGCAATATGCCCGTATAAGGTCTTGTGCCCAAGGGCGTGCACAGATCACGGTTGGCATGCCGCTGTTGACTATGGCATGCAAAGACGGCAGAGCCATGCAAACGTCACCGATCCAGTTGGGCAGGCGAAGATATAGGGTAGGTTTAAGGTCTGTCATGGTCGTATCGGGTGAAACATTACCGTCTTGCGTGTGTCATATTCTGCCACGCAGTTAAAATGGCTTTTTTTAATTGTTGCATAGTATAAAAGCGAGTCATTTCTTGAGTTCAGTATTCCCTTCTGGCCCCGCACATGCCGACCCAGTGAAGTTCGACCTTTGGCGTCGCATTTATGTGAGGCTGGGTAAGTACTGGAAGGCCGTTGTCGTTGCCTTTGTTCTCCTCTCGATCAGTGCGGCAACCCAGCCTACATTGGCTATTATTATGAAACCTTTGCTGGATGAAGGTTTTACAGGACAGAAGCCGTCGTATATCTGGTCGATTCCTTCGCTCGTTGTGGGGCTGATGCTTCTGCGTGGCATATGTACTTTTGGCAGTAGTTATGTCACGGCCTGGATAACCAATAATCTGCTTCTGGGTATTCGTCGTGAAATGTTTCAGCGTTTGCTGGGATTGCCGGATACCGAGTTTCGCAATGGAGATACGGGTCGATTGCTGAATCGTTTCACGATCGATGCGGGCAATGTGTCGGGGCTGGCAACGGAAGTGATCACTGTGATCACGCGTGAAACCCTGATTGTCGTGTCGTTGTTCGCCGTGTTGCTGTACATGTCCTGGCAATTAACGCTGATTGTCTTGTTTGTGCTGCCGCTTTCCGTTTATGTGTCGCGTATTTTTATCCGTCGTCTGCGCCGTATCAATCGCGATACGATCAATATGAACGCGGAAATGACTCGTGTGGTTGGCGAGGCAATTGACGGGCAGCGCGAAGTCAAATTGTTCGATGGCTACGATCACGAATCGTCACGTTTCGAATACGTTAGCGGGCGCCTGCGAAGATTTGCCATGCGGGCGGCTTCCTCTGATGCCGCCATGTCACCGATTACTCAGTTTTTTGTTGGTGTATCGGTGGCTGCTGTTATTGCCGTAGCTTTGTACCAGGCGAATAACGAAGGCCTGACCGTCGGTAGTTTTGCGTCATTTATGGCCGCGCTGGGGCAAATTTTCGATCCCATCAAGCGTCTGACCAATATTGCCGGCGCAACACAGCGGATGCTGGTGTCGGCCGAAAGTGTGTTTGGCCTGATCGACCAAACGCCCGAGCCGGATGCCGGGAAGGTCGAGTTCACCAAGCCGGTGACCGGCCATATTGAGTATCGCAATGTGAGTCACCGCTTCACCGATGCCCAGGCCAATACATTGACCAACGTTTCATTGACGGTAAAGCCGGGGCAGACCGTTGCCGTGGTAGGTCGCTCGGGTAGTGGCAAGACAACGTTGGTGAATATGCTGCCCCGGTTTGTCATTCCTGCTCAGGGTGATATCTTTATCGATGGTCAGCCCATCGGCGAATGTTCGTTACGCAGTTTGCGTGCCCAGCTTTCGCTTGTGAGTCAAAGCGTGATACTTTTTGATGGCACGATCGGCGAGAATGTCAGCTATGGTGCATTGCGCGAGGTTAATGAAGAGGAAATCTGGGCGGCCCTCGAGGCAGCGAATCTTGCTGATTTCGTGCGTTCTTTGTCCGGTGGGCTTCACAGCCGGGTGGGTGAGAATGCCAATCAGTTGTCCGGCGGGCAACGCCAGCGTCTGGCCATTGCGCGGGCGCTGATAAAAGATGCGCCAATTCTGATTCTTGATGAGGCCACTTCGGCGCTGGATAATGAGTCGGAGCGTCAAGTACAAGCGTCGTTGGAGCATTTAATGGCTGGGCGGACCACGCTGGTTATTGCTCATCGGCTCTCAACCGTGCAGAAAGCCGATATGATTGTGGTACTTGATGCGGGTGAAATAGTGGAACAAGGCCACCATGAAGCTTTGCTTGCCCAGGAAGGGCGTTACGCAATGCTGTATAACATGCAGTTTCGTGACGCAGCCTGATTGCCGGGGCTGGCGGCCATACAGGGCATTTGGCAAAAGACATAGAGCGGGAAAGTGATGAAAAAATATGTGGCGATACTAAGTTTGCTTGTGTTGGCCGGATGTGCCAGCGATGACAAGGGTTTTTCGTTCGACGTAATCGAAGATCCGCTTTATTTGCGTGCCGAACGCAAGCTCGAACAGGATTTTGTCGAAATCCAGCGTGCCGTGTTTAAACATCAGGCCGCATGCAACGAGGAGGTTCAGTTCACGCGAGACGAGTTGTATCCGGCCAATGCCCGCGTAACAAAGCCTTTTCGGCCGGGCGCAACGAACAGCAGCGAGATGGTCGTGCTGTCGCTGGCCAGGATGACCAGTGGCCTCACCCGTGGCCGGGTTTATAGTTATTACGCCACGACGAATAATCAGGTTCAGGAGATGTTCGACATTGTCTTGAATCCGGAAAAGTGTGCAGTCACGGAATAGTCGTCAAATAAGGACGATGTCGTATTGTTCCTGTGAATAGGCTGCCTCTACTTCAAGGGAAACGGGCTTGCCGATGAAGTCGCCCAGCATGGCCAGGTGGGCGCTTTCCTCTTCAAGAAACAGGTCGACCACTGCCTGCGAAGCCAGCACCCGGAACTCTTTCGGATTGAATTGGCGGGACTCCCTTAGAATCTCGCGCAAGATTTCATAACACAGGGTGCGAGGCGTGCGGACATGTCCCCTCGATTGGCAGGTGGGGCAGGGTTCGCATAATTGATGCGCCAGCGAATCACGAGTGCGTTTGCGCGTCATTTCAACCAGACCCAATTGGCTGAAGTTGCTTACGGTCATGCGTGTGCGGTCTTTGCTCAACGACTTGTTGAGTTCGGCCAATACCGACGCGCGATGCTCGGAATCGTCCATATCAATGAAGTCAATAATGATGATGCCGCCCAAATTGCGCAGGCGCAATTGCCGCGCGATGGCCACCGCTGCTTCCAGGTTTGTTTTGAAAATCGTGTCGTCGAAGTTGCGTCCGCCCACGTAGCCGCCTGTATTAACGTCTACCGTTGTGAGTGCTTCTGTTTGATCGATAATCAGATAGCCCCCGGATTTGAGGTCGACGCGCCGTGACAAGGCCTTTTCTATTTCCTCGTCGACATTTGCGGTATCAAAAAGGGGACGTTCCCCGCTGTAGTGCGAAATACGCCCTTTTACTGACGGGGTGAAAGTGTCGGCCCACTCACTCAGGCGCTGGGCGGTTGCACGTGAATCAACCAGGATAGAGCCTGTTTCGAGACTGACCATATCGCGCAACACACGCTGCTCCAGCGTTAGGTCGGCATAAAGCAATGATGGCGCAGGCATCGTCTTGGCTTTGGTAGTGATCCGGGCCCAAAGGATACGCAAATAAGAGACATCGGCAGCCAGTTCGTCGTCGTTTGCACCTTCGGCCTGGGTACGCACAATAAACCCGCCTTTTTCGTCATCGGGCATTAACTGCACAACGCGTTCGCGCAGTGCCAGCCGATCTTCCTCACCTTCAATTTTCTGAGAAATGCCAACATGTGGCTCATGGGGCAAGTACACCAGCATTCGTCCGGCGATGCTGATTTGGGTAGATAAACGGGCCCCTTTGGTACCCAAAGGGTCTTTAATGACCTGGACCATCAATGACTGCCCTTCGAAAAGCAGCTTTTCGATAGGGGTCATGGTCCCGCCGGCATTTCGTTCGGCGCGATTCTGGCGCAAATCGGCTACGTGGATGAAAGCCGCTCTTTCCAGCCCGATATCAACAAATGCACTTTGCATTCCGGGTAATACACGGACAATTTTACCTAGATACAGGTTGCCGACATGGCCGCGTTGAATGCTGCGCTCGATATGCAATTCTTGAACTGCACCTTGTTCGACGATGGCAACCCGGGTTTCGAAAGGGGTAACGTTAATGAGAATGTCTTCAGCCATTTTCAAGCCATTGTGATTATTGTTCGGGGAATGCGTTCAGTATGCCATGTTCGGTGCCCGCTGCAAGGCAGCGTTAAATGACACTGGGTTTGCATGTTGATGACAGTCATGCTAC
>TARA_R110000851_G_scaffold333449_1_pt1 | contig 138626 bp, 111 predicted proteins | sample TARA_R110000851 | Tara Oceans TARA_R110000851 (sample SAMEA4397627) | marine metagenome | biome: Polar Biome; feature: [DCM] deep chlorophyll maximum layer (ENVO:01000326); material: water (ENVO:00002006), including particulate matter (ENVO:01000060) such as... | depth 17 m
CAAATCATAGGCCAGAAGTGCGTGCAACTCACTGGTCAGTCCAAATCATAGGCCAGAAGTGCGTGCAACTCACTGGTCAGTCCAGAAACAGAAATTAATCCGTTGCTATCGGCCCTTGGATCTGTACGAGCACCGATTAAAGAGCTACGTATAGTCACCTTACAAAAGCCGAGCGACTCATAGTTGTTGCTCAATAGCCATTTGTGATCGAGTGTAAGTTATGTCTGCCTATCTAACCCCCCCAGAACTCGAAGATCTGACCGGATATAAAATTAAATCAGCTGTATTACGCTGGCTCGATCGGCACAAATGGCCTTATGTCGTCGGTGGTGCCGATGGATGGCCACGGGTACTGCGTCAATACCGCGACCAGCGCCTTCTAGGTATGAACAACAACACAGTCAGAAGAAAGGCTGAGCCAAACTGGACAAAGCCATGATTGCGAGACGTACTAAGAATAAGCAACTGGGCTTATTACCCCGAATGGATGCCAGAAAGCGCGTCAAGGGTGGTTATACCTATCGGTATCTAACATATGATCGCAAATACATTAATCTCGGTCATGATCGAGCCGAAGCAATTCTTAAAGTTCTCGAAATGGAACGCCGCGCACCTACCACTGGTACTGTTCAAGAGATGGTGGAAACGTACCTACAGAGCACAACGTTCTATGAGAAAGGGAAACGGACTCAAGAAGACTACCTGCGACACAGCAAGCAAATTTTGCGTGTCTTTGGTGAAATGCAGGTTGACGATGTCACTCCACCCCATATAGCCCGATATTTGCGCATGGAGCGCAAAGAGGCGCCTGTTCAAGCTAATCGAGAGATCGCGTTTCTATCCTCGTGTTTTCAAGAAGGAATAGAGCAAGGCCTTGCATTGAAAAACCCCTGCAGGGAAGTGCGACGCAATACTGAAAGACCGCGTTCGCGCCTGCCTGAATCAGATGAAATCAAGTCATTCATGAAGATTGCGAAGGCGCGCGGCGCCGGGTCTGAACTAATCGGGTGTATGGCAAAGTTCGCAGCGTTAACTGGTCGGCGCCGTGCGGAATTTCTGTCGTTACGAAAAGATGCCATCGGCCCCGACGGTATTAACTTCAACTACGCTAAATCAACAGCTAGCCAAGCCACCAGAAAAGGCTTAATTCCCATGAGCCCGGCCTTGGAGTCATTACTTCGAGATATCGAAGAAATAAAACGTCCGGGCAAAAACCCATTGAAATCAATCTACGTGTTTGCAAATCGCAGAGGTCAGCCTTACACCGAGCAAGGTTTCAAATCGATGTGGGCAAAAATAATGCACAAGTGGCTCAAAGAAGATAAGAGCCGTGAAAGATTCACATTTCACGACTTACGGGCTTACTACGTTACTCACATGGTTGAGGCCGAGAGAAACCCAGAAACCCATGCCAATCCGGCAACGACAAAACGGGTTTATGATCGTCGAAGAGTAGTGAAAGTACAGGCCTTAGAATAGGCCATGTCACCAAATTGGTGTCATGTCACCAAAACGGGTTTCGGAAAAACTCCCGAAACCCGCATAAATTCTGGGGTGACCGATGGGGCTCGAACCCACGACAACCGGAATCACAATCCGGGACTCTACCAACTGAGCTACGGTCACCACTGGTGTTAACTGGTGTCGCAAAACACACTAAATGTGTGCTGCGAAGAATCAAGATTCTAACATGAAATTCGAACCCATAGCGCCAACTTCTATATACTTCGTTTGTGCGCCCGTGAAGTTCAGGCGAGCGACCCCAACATAAGCTCAAAACTCTGGCGATACCCAAGATTGATGACTGCTATTGATACCCTGCTCTCTGCTTACTGGCCCCATATTGCGTTTATTACCAGTCTTTGTATTGGTGCAGTTGCGGCCGTTCATGCCGCCATGACAAAAACCGATGTGCGCGCGGCAATCGGGTGGGTTGGCGTTATTCTGCTTTCGCCGTTCTTTGGCGCACTGTTCTACATTATTGCGGGCATCAACCGGGTGCGTAAAGACCAGATTTCCCAGCAACGCGATGCCGCGTTGAAGGAATATGCCGCATCGGCCAACCAAACCATCACAAGCGTATCGCAGTATTCCGCGCCTCAGTTCGAATCACTTAGAACGCTGGGCGAAACAATCGGCCACTTCCCGCTTTTAATTGGGAACCGGGCCACCATGCTGCAAAGCGGCGACGAAACTTACCCGGCCATGCTCAAGGCCATTGACCAGGCACAACGCAGCATTGTGCTGCAAAGCTACATCTTCGATCACGATAGTGAAGGCATTAAGCTGGCCGATGCGCTGGAACGGGCGCAAAACCGCGGGGTACAAATCCGGGTGCTTATTGATGCGGTGGGGTCCAAATACTCACGCCCGCCCATGATTCGCACGTTGCGCAAGAAGAAAATTCCTTGCGCACTGTTCATGACCAACCCGCTGGGCATGCGCATGCCTTATGCCAATTTGCGCAGCCACCGCAAAATTCTGGTGGTGGATGGCGAAATTGGTTTTACCGGCGGCATGAATATTCGCGCAGGCTTTGTGAAGGCCATTGCCGGCGAAAAAGCCACCCGCGACACGCATTTCTGTTTTGAAGGCCCCATTGTGGCCCAGTTAATGGCCGTTTTCGCGCACGACTGGCGCTTCACGACCCGGGAGGTACTACCGGTTGACGAATGGTGCGGCAAACAATGGGATGCCGCGAACGGCACGGTGCCGGCGCGTGGCATCCGTTCAGGCCCCGACCGCAACATTGGCAGCAATCACAGCATGTTGCTGGGCGCATTCGCTGTCGCGCAAAGTCATATTCGTATTCAATCGCCCTATTTCCTGCCCGACATTACCTTGCTGGGCGCCATTGCCACGGCTGCGCGGCGGGGCATTCAGGTTGATATTGTTTTGCCGGGCGAAAACAATTTGCGTCTGGTCAGTTATGCCATGATGGCCCAGATCGACCAGGTTATTAAAAGTGGCTGCCGTGTCTGGCTGAATCAAGACACGTTCAACCACTCTAAACTCATTACAGTCGACGGCGCCTGGTCTTATATTGGGTCATCCAATATCGACCCGCGCAGTCTGCGGCTGAATTTCGAGCTTGATGTTGAAATGTACGACCGCAATCTGGCCCAGCAGATATCGACACAAATCGACGCCGAAATAAACCATGCACAACGGCTTACGCTCGACCAGATTCAGGCCCTGCCGTTTGTTAAAAAGCTACGCAATAAAATGATCTGGCTGGCGTCACCCTACCTGTAGGCAACTGATATCCAGGTAGCCGACCGCCAGTTCGGCCGAAGGCGTATCGAAGTGCGGAATGCGGCCAAGGCATGGGGCTGCCAATGCTTCGCTTAACGTTTGAATGTTCTCGTCGCGGTAAGGCATATTGCGGTCTACTGTGTTGGCCACCCAGGCCGCCAGCGTAAGGCCGCGCGCACGAATGGCTTCGGCGGTTAACAGGGCGTGGTTGATGCAGCCCAGCCGCATCCCCACCACCATCACCACCGGCAGATTCAACGAGACCGCAACATCGGCCATATTCTCTTCGGAAGACAGCGGCACGCAAAAACCCCCGACCCCTTCCACGATAATGGCATCGGCCCGCTGTGCTGCGGCCAGGTAAGCCTGGCGAATCACCTCGGCACGCATCACCACGCCGCGCTTTTGCGCGGCAATGTGCGGCGCAATGGGTTCATCCCACAGGTAGGGGGACATTTCATGCTCGGGCAGTTCAATATTTGCTTGCGCGCGCAACAGCTCAATATCTTCGTTAACGCGAACACCGTTGTGCAAGGTCACGCCGGCGGCAACCGGCTTCATGGCGGCAACCCGCAGCCCGGCCTGCACAAACGCATACAGCAAAGCCGACGAAACCAGGGTTTTGCCAATTTCGGTATCGGTTCCTGTTACGAATAAAGCGATTTTTGAAACAGACACAATCCACTACTCCTGCATGGCATATTCTTGTTCAGCCTGAACAACCGCACGCGCCAAACGGGTTACCTCGTTGCGGCTATGCGCGGCCGAAAGCGTGATGCGCAAGCGGGCTGTATCGGCAGGCACCGTAGGCGGGCGAATGGCCGCCACCCACAACCCCTGGTTCCAAAGGAACGAGCCCACCTGGGATACCAACTGATTCTTTCCGATAATCACAGGCTGGATCGCCGTGTCGGACGCGGGCGCCTGCCACTTGTGCAAGTGCAGATATTGTTTAAGGGTGGCCCGATGCTCGTTAATGCAGGCGCGTCTTTGCCGGCCCTCTTCACCCGTGATGATATCCAGGCTGCTTTGCAGGGCATGTGCCAGCGCCGGTGCCGCCGCGGTGGTGTATATATAGGAACGCGCTTGCTGCACAATCCACTCAATAAGCTGATCTTGCGCCACCAAAAACGCCCCGGACACCCCGGCGGCCTTGCCTAATGTTCCCATGTAGATCAGGTTGTCGTACTTCAAAGACAAGGCTTCAAGCACGCCCAGCCCCTGCTCCCCCAGCACGCCGAAGCCGTGCGCGTCGTCGACCACCAGAATGGCATCGTACTGCCGGCATAAATCGGCCAGTTCCTGCAGGGGCGCAAGGTTTCCGTCCATGCTGAATACGCTGTCTGTTACCACCACCCGCAGCGCGGCCGGCGTCTCGGCCAGCAACTGGTTTAAATGGGCCACATCGCCATGTTCGTATATGCTGACTTTGGCGCGCGCCAGCCTTAACCCGTCGATAATCGACGCATGATTCAAACGCTCGGAAAAGAATACCGTTTCTTCCTCGAGCCGCGCCAACGACGTCATCACCGCCAGGTTCGCCATGTAACCGGTACACAGGTACAACGTACCCGGCGAATCAAAATACGGGGAATACAACTGTGCCAGCCGCTCTTCAAGCCTGGCATGCGCGTGTGAATGGCCGCTGATTAAATGTGAAGCGCCACTACCCGCCCCGTAGCGCTGCGCACCCTCTTGCAACGCGGCAATAATGGCCGGGTGGGAAGCCAGCCCAAGATAGTCGTTGCTGCAAAATGCCAGCATGTCGCGCTGGTTCACGCGAACCCTGGGCCCGCAGGCCGTATCAACCCGGCGCAAATGACGGCGCAAGCCTTGCTGATCCAAAGCCTCCAGGCGCTGTGCAATACGGGCGGAAAGATCCATGGTCGTTAACTTAATACCTGGTGCAATACGGCGTGTACGCCGTTTGCAAGAAACCCAATTTCCGTATCATTCAATATATACGGCGGCATCAGATACACCGTGGTACCCAACGGCCTGATCAATAAACCATTCAACATGGCCACCGAGAAAAACTGGCGCGAAAACTGCGAAACGGCGGCAGCGTCGTTAAGTTCTACATCGAAAGCCCAGATCATGCCCTGGCGGCGGAAATGCTTAACCTGCGGATGCGCTTTAACCGGTGCCAGTGCCTGGGTCAGTTTCTGGGCCTTGGCAAGATTGCTTTGCAGCACATTGTCTTGCTCGAATATATCCAGCGTTGCCAGTGCCGCGCGACAGGCCAGTGGGTTGCCGGTGTACGAGTGCGAATGCAAAAAGCCGCGCGTTAATTCATCGCTGTAGAACGCATTGTAGATTTCGTCGGTGGTCATCACCAGCGATAAAGGCAAATATCCGCCGCTGATGCCCTTCGACAAACAAATGTAGTCGGGCCAGATGCCAGCCTGCTCGCAAGCGAAAAACGTGCCCGTACGCCCGCACCCCACGGCGATCTCGTCGGCAATCAAATGCACCTGATACCGGTCGCACAACTTGCGCAGGCCGGTTAGGTATGACGGCTCGTACATGGCCATGCCGGTGGCGCATTGCACCAGCGGCTCGACAATAATCGACGCAATCCTGTCGGCCCGTTCCTGAAATAATGCCTCTACCTCATCAAGTGCGGCCTGGACAACATTGCCGCCGGGTACCGTTTGCCGCGCATCGGGCGACATCACCACGTGCGCCTGCCCCAGCAATGGGCCATAGGCATCGCGAAACAGCGCAACATCGGTTACCGCCAGCGCACCCAGAGTTTCACCGTGATAACTGCCGCGCAAACAAACAAACTCGCGCTTGTCGGACTGACCCGCGTTGCGCCAGAAATGAAAGCTCATTTTCAACGCGATCTCAACCGCCGAAGCGCCGTCGGATGCATAAAAGCAGTGGCCCAGATTATTGCCTGTAAGCGCGCCGAGCCGCTCTGACAACAGCACGACTGGTTCATGGGTGAAACCGGCCAGCATGGCATGTTCAAGCTGGTCGAGCTGCTGTTTCAATGCATGATTGATACGTGGATTGGCATGGCCGAAAAGGTTGACCCACCACGAGCTGACTGCATCCAGCACACGACGACCTTCATGGTCGAACAACCAGGCCCCCTGCCCGCGCGACAGCGACACCAGCGGAATTTGCTCGTGATGCTGCATTTGCGTGCAGGGATGCCAAACACTTTGCAGACTGCGTTGAACCCAATCGGGCTGCGACGTTTCAGATGACACGAGCCCCCCGCTATCGGGCATTGATAACCTGAACCACTTCCTGGGCAAACGGCGACTGGGGGTCACCCAGCACGTCGAGCACAGTGAAGTGATGGGTATCCGGCACCACGTGATGGTTGGTCACGCATGCGCCCCAGCGCTGCATCAATGCGTTCGACTGCAGATGAAACTGCCCGGTTTCATGCTCGCCAATAATAGTGTGCACTTGCGCGCCAAGCGGCGCCGGACGCACAGCCGGGCTCAATGCCTCGGCGCGCCGCTGATCGAGCGACAATGCGCCGTTCACCGTTGAAGGAATCAACGGGGGCAAATCGAATACACCGCTAATGGGAAACACGTGCCTAATGGGCGGCATGCCGCGGTTGTCGTCATCGTGCGTGACCATCATGCTCACCAGATGGCCACCGGCGGAATGGCCCATTAAGGAAATGCGATTGGCATCAAAACCAAAGCGTTCGGCATGGGCGTGCAGCCACTTAATGGAATCACGCACTTCAGCCACCATTTGCTCCATGGGGGCTTGCGGCGCCAGTGAATAATTAATAACCGCTACGCTGATGCCGGCTTCGACATACGGTGCGGCAATAAAGCCTACGTCGGATTTGTCGCCGCTTTGCCAGTAACCGCCGTGAACAAAAATCAACAACGGCGCGTTCTCGCCCGCGGCTTTGTAGAAGTCAAGATTTTGCAGGGGCTGGTCGCCATAGGCGATATCTTTTTCCGGCTGATGCTTTTGCATGACGGCCTTGGTGGCGTCCTGCCAACCCTTCAAGACATCGGGAAAGTCAGAAAATGCGACACGCAGGTTATAGCCCTTTTCGCATAGCGCTTCAGGACACTGAACACGCCCTTGGGCAATTCCGTTAAAACTTGACATACACCGGCCTCCGTTGTTCTGACGTTCATTGTCTTTCAAACCCAACAATATAATCCATAACAACGGAGCCGTGCATGCGCTTCTATGTTTACAGCTTGATGCAAACGTTACGTGGCTCGGTGTAGAACTCAAACGAATGAACCCCGCCCTCGCGGCCGATACCCGACTGTTTGGCACCGCCAAACGCCGTGCGCAAATCACGCAGGAACCACGAATTCACCCAGCACAGGCCAACCTCCAGGGCAGCACCCATGCGATGGGCGCGGCTGACGTCTTGTGTCCATACTGTAGCCGCCAAACCGTAAGGCGTGTCGTTGGCCATGTTGATGACTTCTTCTTCGGTATCGAAAGGCGCGATATGGCAGCATGGACCAAACACTTCTTCGCGAATAACCGCCGAAGTTTCCGGCAAGCCTGTCCAGATTGTGGGCTGAACCCAGGAACCGTCGGCCAGATCACCGGGCAGGTCAGGCACGCCGCCGCCCGTCACAACGGTGGCGCCGTCGTCGGCGGCTTTCTTGTAATACGACAAGACCTTTTCACGGTGCTCTTTCGAGACCAGCGGACCAAAATTCATGCCCTTATCGGTGGGGTTGCCCATTTGAAACGCTTCAGCGCGCTCTTTCAGCGCCTGCACAAAACGTTCGAAAATGGGGCGCTCGACATACACGCGCTCGGTACCCAGGCAAACCTGCCCCGAGTTCTCGAAAGAAGAGCGGGCAATACCGGCCACCGCCTTGTCGAAATCCGCATCGGCAAAAACAATGCCGGGATTCTTGCCGCCCAGTTCGAACGACACGGGGCGCACGCCATTGGCTGCCACTTTCATAATGGCCTCGCCTGTGCGGGTTTCGCCGGTAAAGGTAATACCGTCAACGCCAGGATGTTCCGTCAGGAACTGGCCGGCTGAGTCGGGCCCGAACCCGTGAATGACGTTGTACACGCCTTCCGGCACGCCAACCGTATTCATGACTTCACCCAGCAGCGTGGCAGTGGCAGGTGTTTCTTCCGAAGGCTTTACAACCACCGTATTGCCGCAAGCCAGTGCGGGGCCCACTTTCCATGTCATCAGCAGCAGTGGCAAATTCCAGGGGCAGATCACGCCAATCACACCACGCGGTGCGCGAACGCCGTAGTTAATGGCGTGGCCATTATCGGGGGTTCGCATGGGGAAGCATTCCGTTGGCGCACTGCGCATCAAATCAGCAAAAGCCTTGAAGTTGGCGGCACCGCGCGGAATATCCAGGTGGCTGGCCAGCGAATGCGGTTTGCCCGTGTCGGCAACCTCAGCTTCCAGGAACGCATCGAAGCGGCGGTTGACCTCGTCAGAAATGGCAACCAGCATGGCGCCGCGCTCTTCCACCTTCATTTGGCTCCACGGGCCACGCAGGGCGGCGCGCGCAGCTTTAACGGCCGCGTCGACCTCGTCGCGCCCGGCCTCATGCACATTGGCAATCACTTTGCCGTTAACCGGATTAATGTCTTCAAATGTTTTGGATGTTGACACCCACTGACCATTAATAAAATTCTTTATTTCATGCATCGATAAACTCCTTGTTTGCTGATCCAATTAAATGACTTCTGTTTCCAAATCGTCAGACCACTCCGGGTCGTCGGCTGCCAGATACGACCACATACGCTCGAAAATCCGCCCCGCCGAAGTGGCGCGCTGTTTCGCCTGTTCGGGGCTTACCACCCCATCGGGCGCTGCCAGCCCGGCCGCCCTTAACTGAAGTTCCACCCGCGCGGCATCTTCCAGATACCACGTTAACGCCACGGCAATGGCCAGGTTTTTGCCGGCCACGACCGCGCCGTTACCCCGCATCACCACCGCATGCTGCTCGCCTAGTTGCTCTGCCACCCCTTGTGCCTGCTTGTCGGTTCGCACAAGTTGAATGTCGTCCCAAAGCGGAACGCCGGGCGAAAAATAGGTGCCGATGCCATGCCGGGGCATGGGCGTGATACCCGCCGCTGAAAGCGTCATGACGTCGCGAGGCATGCTGCGCACAATGCCGCCAATATGCTTGCTGCGCCGATAAATCTGCTGATGGATGCGCACTTCGCCCAGCACACCGCCGGGCAGATCACCGTGAACCGGTACGACGCGCCCGGAATCGGTGCTGGTAATTTGCCCCATCGGCTTGGCGGTACATACCAGGAAATGGTTTTCATCGAGCCGCAGGCTGCAGTGACCATAGGCATGAACCAAGCCGGCCCGCGCCAATGCACGCGCAGCCACGCGAACCGTACGCTGCTGTTGAGCAGTCGGTTTCACTGTTCCCGCCAGGCTCATTTGAACTCCGGAATGTCGGGGCGCGAGCCCCACATGCAGAACGATTCCGGCGTGAACGGGAAGTTTCGCGGCCGATAAGTGTCTTCATCTTCCGGCAGAATCAACCGCACGCCAGTGGAGTATTCGTAGACCATGCCATGCGGCCCTTCGAAATACAAAAACATGGCACCGGATGTCGGATGGCGGCCAGGGCCAAAACGAATCGGGATATTACGTTCCTTCAATATATAGTAGGCCCGCATCACGTCGTCGATACTTTCAACCTGATGATTGATGTGTTGCACGCCTGGATACGTGGATGGAAACAACGCGATTTTGTGATGCACCTCGTCGATGCGCAGCAAGGGCGCATCCCCGATCCGGTCGCTGACACGCGCCCCCATCAAGCCAGTCCAGAACTGCTCGTCGCGCCGGGCATTCACCGTGCGCAGACCAATATGGCTGAACCCGGTAATCCCCGCGTCGCGGGTCGGGAAATAACGCCGGCCGCTGTGGTGCGGCTCGTAGACCAAATCCACACTATTGCCGGACGGATCTTTGAAATTGATGAACTCGCGCACACGACGCTGTTCACACTCCATGGCCGTGCCCACATGCACCCGAAAGCCCCTGCCCTCGAGAAACTGGGCGGCCGATTGCAATTCTTCCAGCGTATCAACCTCGAAAGCAACAGTGTGATCGGCCGGATCGCCCTCAAAATAGCAAAGCGTGTGGTCCCGGCTATCGGAACGAAAATAAACCGATTTATTTTCACGGCTGGCCACTTCAAGACCTAACAAGTCGGTTGAATACTTAATCGCCGCGTCAAGATCGGATGTACCCAGTCTGACATAGCGAATATCATGTAAATGAATCACGACGTTATTCCCTTTACCGGCAGTTTGCCCGCCCGTTGCGCGCAAACCAGATATCAGCGTTTTAGTTCAATCCCAGAAGAGTAGCTTCTCAAAATATCGGAAGTCAACCATTTTTATCGAGATTTATTGAAATTATGCTGATTAATGTTGTTCCTGAGAAAATAAGATAAACTTGTGCGGTAGCTTGCGGCAGTTACGTCCGCCTTTTTCTCCTCAGGGATTTTCATGCTCGAGCGTCCTTCTTCCGACACACTCACTTTACCGCCTGATGACACGTCGGGCGCTTCAACGTCACCCAAAACCTTGGTCAGCGCCGCTTACCAGCGATTACGGCGTGACATTATTGAAGGGCGACTTGCACCCGGCGCAAAACTGCGGGTTGAACACCTGAAAGACGAATATGGTGTCGGCGCGGGTACCCTGCGCGAGGCACTGGCTTTACTGGTGTCGGATGCACTGGTTGTCGTGCGCGGCCAACGGGGCTTTCATGTCAAACCCATTTCTGTCGAGGATTTTCACGACATCACCCGCACCCGCATTCTGCTTGAATGCGAGGCGTTGCGTCAGTCGATCGAGTTCGGCGACGACGTCTGGGAAGGCCGGGTTGTGGCGGCATTTCACCGGCTTGACCGAATAGAGAAACGGTTAACCAGCTCAGCCCCCGACGATTTCGATGAATGGGAAGACCGCAATCGTGAATACCATCAGGCCCTGATCAGCGGTTGCCGCTCGCCTTGGATACGGCATTTCCTGGGAATTCTGTATCAACAGGCTGAACGCTACCGGCGCCTGGTCATTACTCGCAAGCCGATTCCCCGCGACCTGCATGCCGAGCATCGTGCTATTCTCGACGCGACACTGGCGCACGACAGCGCTGTCGCTTGCAAGCTGTTGGCCGAACATATCAGCATTACATACGAGGCCGTCAAGCAGCTTCCCGAAACCTTGTTCAGCGAGTAAGAATGCCGGTTGCACTTCTGCTTCAAAGCTGGCCGGTCGTATACGCGCTTGTGGTTCTGATCAGCCTGTTTACTTCGCCGGCGCTGGCCAACGACACCGCTCCACTGAATCAGGAAACAATTTCGGTGGGCATTGTTGCCGACAATGAACCCTATTCAAATTACGGCACCAACGGCACCGAGGGATTCTCGGTCGACGTCCTGAATGAAGTCAGTCGAATCAGCGGACTGAAATTTGAATATCGCGTAGGTAGCTGGTCTGATATTTTCGCCGCATTTCAGCGGGGGGAAATCGACGTCGTCGACGAAATATCGTGGCGTGAAGATCGCGCGCAAACCATGTTGTTTACGCGCCCCTACCATACACGCCAAACCGTCGTCATGCACGACAAGCGGCGCCCCCTGCCTTCGATTCGCTCGCTGGAAGACTTGAAGCCGTACCGGGTCGGGTCACTGAAAGACATTTACTACACGTCGGTGCTGCACAACGCCGGCTTGAACAGCACAACATATGGCCTGCAATCGGAAATGGTGCAGGCACTCTCGTTCGGCTGGGTTGACGCCATCATCGGCCCCGAAGTCACGCTCAACTACTTTGCCCGGCAAAAAGGGTTTGGCAGTTTGGAAGTCGCATCATTGGCACCTTTGAACGGGCAAGACCAGGAGGACTTCCGACTGGCGGTGCAACTGAACCGCCCCGATTTGCACGCCGTCCTGGACAATGCATTGGCGCAAATCGATCCCCAATGGCTTGAAAACCTCCGACTCAGATGGCAGGAATTTGGTGGCCGCCCGTTAACAGCCAGACAATTCGAGCTCTTGCCTTCGCAGAAAGCCACGATTCGCCAGCAAGGCCCCTTACGCGTTGGGCTCATGCGCGATTACGCACCCTTGTCATTCGACAATAACGGCAAAATCCAGGGATTAACCGTCGACGTGCTGTCCAGGGTTGCCGATATTACCGGTGTTCGTGTGATACCGGTTGTCGACCAATGGCAAAACCTGATTGAACTGTTCAAGCGCGGCGAAATCGACGTCATGGCCAATATTTCCGACCTGCCGGCGCGTAGAAGCTTTGCTCGTTTCACCAAACCCTATCACTATGTGTCGGTTGTTGGGTTCAGCCATGAGCCCGCCATGCGGATTAATTCGGCCGCTGACCTGGACGGCCTGAAAGTCGGTTACGGCACCGGCATTTTCTACGAAAAGGCACTGAAGCAGGAAATTGGAGACAACGCGGTCGCCTTCAGTGATCAGGCCTCAATGTTTATTGCGCTCCAGAATGGGCAGGTCGACCTTGTGCTGGCAGCCCTCGATAACGGCAACCATTGGGTCCGGGAAATGGGCTTGTACAACTTGCATATTGCCGGTGAGCTGATACTGGACAACCAAACCGTTCGGGAAGACCTTCGCTTTGCGTTTCGCCCCGACCTTGAGCCCATGGTGCCCATTTTCAACGAAGCATTAAGTGCCATAGCGCCAGCCGAAAAACGTGTCATTGAAAACCGCTGGCTGGGCGTTTCCATGAATAGCCCGGATTCAAATGGTCTGCCCGACCTGAACGAGGCAGAACAAGCCTATCTGGAAAGCCGGGACCACAGCCTGAAATTTTGTGCTCATCCCAACTGGATGCCGCTGCAGGGAAACTCGGAAAACGGAACACACAAAGGCATGGCGGCCGGATTACTGGCCATTCTTACCAAGCGCCTTGCCATCAAATTCGAATACCATGCAACAAAAAACTGGGGCGAAGCAGTACAGGCACTTGCGGGCGGTGAGTGCGACCTCTTGCCTGCCACCCCCGTCAGCAACACATTGGAACAGCATCCGGCCATTACCCTGACAGAGCCCTATTACACCTTGCCCACGGTGGTACTGGGGCGCATCGAAACGCCGTTTTTTCACTCAGTTACCGAGCTTCACGGCAAGCCCATTGCCGTATCCGACCATGCCGCCTGGGTCAACGATCTGAGCCTGTTGCATCCAGGCCTGAAGCTAGAGCATCGTCTGAATGAAAAAGAGGCAATACAGAAGATCCAGTCTGGTGAGCTCTACGGTTATATCGGGACACTGGCAAGAACCAATTTACTGCTGCAGCAACTCGAGATAAACGACATACGGGTTGTGGGACGCATTCCCATGGACACCTCGCTTTCCATCGCAATTCACGAGCAAAACACAATACTGGCGTCGATTCTTGAAAAAGCGCTTGCCAGCCTTACGGCGGCCGACCGTCACGAACTGGAAAGTAAATGGCTTTCAGGCATGCTGGAAGACAAAGTTAATTACGCACTTTTATGGAAGCTGCTCGCCGCCGCGCTGATTGTCCTGGCCCTGCTTATATACTGGAATCGGAAACTGCGTCACCTGAATCGGGAATTGGCGCAGGCAAATGACAAGCTCGCGGCAATCAGCATCACCGACCAGCTTACCGGTGTCGGCAATCGCACTTATTATGAACAAATGTTTGAAGTGCGTTTTGACGAATGTCGAAACGCCAACCGGCCTTATCTGGTGGCAATGATCGACGCCGACCACTTCAAACGCATCAACGACCAATGGGGTCACGAGGCCGGCGACGCATGCCTCATGCAATTGGCAGATATCCTGAAGTCACATTTCACTGATTTCGACAGCGAAATCGTGCGTTTCGGTGGCGAGGAATTTGTGATTTTTGCAACCATTACCGACAGCACACAGGTTGAAGAGAAACTGGAACGCCTGCGTGCAAAAGTTGAAGAAACCACCATTTCATTTGAAACGAACCCAATCAAATTAACGATCAGTATTGGCTATTGTTGCGCTACGCCACAAAAAGCAGACCTGCCTCAGCAATGGTTCCGGGCCGCCGACCGAGCACTTTACGACGCCAAAGACGCCGGGCGAAATTGCGTTATAAAACGAAAACCGTAATAAAAACGACTTGATCAGGCAAGACTTCCAGGCATCCGTCAATGAGAGAAACGCTAAGGCGTCATCCTTTGCCATGCATCGTACTGGCACAATTGTTCGGTACCTCCCTGTGGTTCAGTGTCAACGGTGTCTGGCTGCCGCTGTCACAGGAAATGGGGTGGGCGCAGTCGCAATTGGGCGCGCTGACGCTGGCGGTACAAAGCGGCTTCATTATCGGCACGCTGCTCTTCGCCGTTACCGGGTTGGCCGATCGCTTTAGCGCAAGCCATATTTTTGCGCTGGCCAGCGCACTGGGTTGTTTGATGAATGCCGCTTTTGTCATGTCTGCGGAATACTACGGGCCGGGCCTGTTACTGCGATTCGCGACGGGGCTGTGCCTTGCCGGCATATACCCGCTGGGCATGAAGCTGGTGATTACGTGGACGCCCAGACACGCGGGCGCGTCGTTGGCCTGGTTGGTGGGCATGCTTACACTCGGCACAGCGCTTCCTCACCTAATGCGAGGCGCCTCCCTGGGGCTACCCTGGGAATGGACTTTGCTGGGATCTTCCGCATTGGCGCTATGCGGTGGCGCCATCGTGCTTGCGCTGGGTGACGGCCCGCATTTACCCAAAAACACGGGCCGTATCCCATTGCGTCATGGACTGGCGGCGGTGCAAATCCCCCGGTTTCGCGCAGTGGCCGGTGCCTATTTCGGTCATACATGGGAACTGTACGCCATGTGGATGCTGGTTCCCTTACTGGTCGAACGGGAGATTTCCAGACTGGGGCTGGACAATGGCTGGGTGTCCTGGCTTGCTTTTGCCATTATCGGCATTGGCGCAGCAGGCTGTGTTGGAGGTGGCTTGCTCAGCCGCATCATGGGCAGTGAATGGGTCGCCAGATGGGCCTTGCGGCTATCCGGCCTGACTTGCCTGCTTTACCCGTGGCTGGAGGGTCTGCCGCCGTTTCTGCTGATTGCGATTTTATTTATCTGGGGGCTGTGCGTGATTGCCGATTCTCCCCAGTTCTCTGCCCTGGCGGCGCAGGCGGCACCCAGTAAGTATGTCGGTTCATCCCTGGCAGTAATGAATGCCGTGGGTTTTGCTTTGACTCTGCCCGCAATCTGGCTTACCGCCAGCCTCTGGAATAGCTGGGGCGTATGGGTAACACTGCTATTGTTGCCGGGGCCGGTTCTGGGTCTCTGGTCGCTGGGTTCTGCGCAAAAAAACTGAACAAATCATCCGGAAAGACCCTTGGGGCACAACCCTGTGCCGTGCCTTATGGCTGATTAACGCGACGCGATAATTCCTCGGCTGTTTCAACTCGCTCGGAATAGCGATCCACAAGATATTCGCTGCGCCCCCGCATCAGCCAGGTGAACTTAACAAGCTCTTCACAAACATCAACAATGCGCATGTAGTAAGGCGAAGGCTTCATTCGCCCATGCTCGTCAAACTCATTGAACGCTTTGGGTATCGATGACTGGTTTGGGATCGTAAGCATTCGCATCCATCGTCCCAAGATACGCAGCTGATTATTCGTATTGAAGCTTTGGCTTCCTCCGGACACCTGCATGACGGCCAGTGTCTTGCCCTGGGTAGGACGCACACCGCCCAAGGACAAGGGAATCCAGTCGACCTGGGCTTTCATGATGCTTGTCATCGCGCCGTGGCGCTCCGGGCTTACCCAAAGCATCCCTTCCGACCACTCTGCCAAACGACGCAATTCCTGCACTTTGGGATGCGACACATCGGCATCGTCGGGCAAAGGCAACCCAGACGGATTAAACGTACGGACATCGCAGCCGTACCACCTTAGTAGCCTGGATGCCTCTTCCGACACAAAGCGGGAAAAAGAGCGCGCTCGCAACGAGCCATATAAAATAAGGATTCTGGGCGGGTGCCGTGACGCGCCCGAACCCGCAAGCAAATCGACATCAATCGGAATTAAACTCTTCGGATCGATGTTCGGCAAATCACCTAACTCTACAGAATCGCTCATCAATAGTTCTTCAAGAAATCAAGATATGTAACCCGAATAATGGCGCGTCGTGAGGGTCTCGAACCCCCGACCTCAGGCTTAGAAGGCCCGTGCTCTATCCAGCTGAGCTAACGACGCTTCAAATTACATCAGGCAGGCATTATAAAGTATGCCTGCTTCATTTACTTTTCATCTGCCATGAAACTCAAATATTCACGTCAATTAGCCGGCACGGTACTGTTTTTAATCATGGCGTTTGCCATGGCATCGCACAGCCTGGCTCAAACACCTTCCACAAATCGCGTTGTGTACGCCATTGCACAGCAATCGGCACAGCCAGGCCAGACCATCACGCTTGAAGAGACCCAGTTGAATGCGTCGGACCAGCCCCTGCAATGGCAGCCCGAACACGCAATCCGTGTCGTGTGGCAGTCGCACAATAGCAATGAAGCCGCTCACGCCGTATTGGCGCAACCCGAACAAACCTATATTCTGCAACCGGGCACTTTCAAAACGGTGAAGCGCACCCTTCATTTACCGACCCGCTTAAGTGCAAATATTGCAACACTGAACATCGACGGTTATTCGGGCCTGCTGGCAGTCAATGTCAAAAACGGCCACATGAATCCAGGGTCGGGCCAATTGCCGCCAACACCTGTCCTGCCATCCGATACCGCCACAACCAATGGCAGCCGGGGGTTGCAGCCGGCACCCAACTCCGCGTTCGATGCTTTTCGCAATGCCATTTCAAGCTACGAGCCGGTTTATTTTGATTTTGGCAGCCGGGACGGTGCGAATGCACGCTTCCAAATCAGCTTCAAGTATCGGCTGCTCAACCCCGAACCCAACGTACCGAACCAGTGGTACAACCATCTTTACCTGGGTTACACACAAACGTCGTTGTGGGACCTTGCCGGCACCTCCAAGCCGTTTGTGGATACCACCTACAACCCTTCGGTATTTTGGCATAACCCCTTGCTTTGGGAATCGGGCAGCAGCCAATGGGCCGCTGGCCTGGCAAGCGGCCTATCGCACCGCTCAAACGGCAAAAGCGGCGCCGACTCAAGGTCTTTGAATGAGGCGTTCATTCAACCGGAGCTGAACTTTCGCTTCGATGGCGGCAGCCAGCTTAGCTTCCAGCCGCGCTTCAAAACGTATTTCAGTAAAGACGAGAACCCCGACTACGCCGATTACCTGGGCTACGTCGATTGGAAATTAAGATGGGCGCAGCCAAACGGCTGGGTCATCACCGGTTTGTATCAGCAAGGCAAGCAGGGTCGCGCAACAACGCAACTGGAACTGGCCTGGCCTTTGAAACGTACATTCCTGAACATGAATGGATATCTTCACGTTCAATACTTCCGGGGCTATGGCCAAACGCTGTTGAACTACCAGCAAAAAAGTGAACCCCAGATACGCTTTGGCCTGGCGCTGGTGCCATAGTAGTAGGGGTGCTTAACTCGTTAAGCGGGCTCGGCCAAGGCGGAATGAGTGTCTGCCGCAGCCAGCCCGGCAAGAATACGGGCGGGCGTAAAAGGCGCTTCACGGTATCGAACGCCTGTTGCGTCAAACAAGGCATTTGCAATGGCGGCGCCACTGGGCACTGAAGAAGACTCTCCCGCCCCCATGGGTGGCTCGTCCTGCCGATCCATCAGCACAATTTCAATGGGTGGGATTTCAGTGAAATTCATGATGGGATATGCCCCCCATTCATGGTCGACCACGCCTTGAGCATTGAACTTCACTTCCTCTTTCAGAACGCGACTTAATGACTGAATGACGTTGCCATGAATCTGGTGACGCACCCCATCGGGGTTCACCATCATGCCCGTATCCTGGCCCACGACAAGGTGCTCGACCCGAGCCTTGCCCATTGAATCGACCACCACGTCGACAACCCAGGCGCTCCATGCAGCGCCGAAGCCCGGGAACTTGCTGTGCACATAGCGTGCGTAGGCCACGCCCCGGCCGCGCAAATTACCCTGCGAGTCCGGCACACCACGCGAACCCTTGACGCCCGGCTGCCAATTGGCCTTGCGTGCCGTAGCCGCCAGTACGTCTCGTGCATTTGATTCACGCAAATACTGCAAGCGAAACGCAACAGGATCGGCATTGGCAGCGTGAGCCAGTTCATCGATGAACGAATCGTGCGCAAATGAGTTGGGCATGGCCGATACACCCCGCAGCCAGGCAGCCCGCACAATGGGCGCCATATCGTGAGAGGCAATCTTCATTCGAGGATAAAGGTAAGGCGGCACCGATGTTCGATCGCCCATCTGTAACGTTCGGGGCTGATTGCTTCTGACCCCAGTCAGTATCAAAGCCAGGCTGGGCGCGTCGTTGGACGGATAACGCGTGATGAAGTCATACGACAGCAAACGACCCTGGGTGTCCAGGCTTCCCTCGATGTCGATCAGTTGCGCCGCCCCTTTGGGTTCCCAGCCGTGTTCCTGTTCACGCGTTAGCTGGACCCGGACCGGATGACCGATTTCTTTTGAAATCAACGCGGCATCCGCACAGACATCATCGGCACAATTACGACCGTAACAACCCGAAGCCTCGTAGCGCACGATGTTGACCGCGCCTTCATCCAATTGAACCAGTTGCGCCAGCTCAACGCGCAACATATGCGGATTCTGCGTTCCGGCCCACACCGTCAGTTCGTCGTTCGCGTAATCGGCAACAGCACATGAAGGACCAACCGACCCGTGCATGTGATAAGGCCAGACATAACTGCGCTTCAGGGAAATACCCTGTTCTGCATTCTCTTGCGCTTCGTCTTGATCCAGCAAGGGCCGAAAATTGTAGTCTTGCTTGCGCAGCGCCGACTCAAGGTTGTCGAGCGGCGGCAGCTCGGGCACAGGCTTCCAGTGCACCTTCAAACTGCGCATTGCCTTTATGGCCTGCTCTTCACGCCGGGCCGCCACTGCAACAAAATCGCCCTTTACAACCACTTTGACGTCATCGGCCATCGCGGCAACCGTCGACTCATCAACCGAAAGCAGGGTGTGCCCGATAAACTCGCCGCCATCGCGACCGATATAAGGTGGGCGAATCACCCTTGCGTGCCACATGCCGGGCACCCGCACATCGTGAACAAAGGTTAATTGGCCGGTTGCCTTGGCAGGAATATCAACACGGGGTTGAGATTTACCCACAATGCTGTATTGGCTGCTGTCTTTAAGCGGCACCTCGGCCTGATACTCGAGCTGTACGGTTGGGCCCGACAACAAGGCGCCGAACTCGATACTGCGACCATCGGGAGAAACAACCTTCCCGTTGATTGCCTGAACCCCTTCTGCCTGTGCCAGTTCGAAATGCGCCACTGCCCGGCGGATAAGGTACTCGCGTGCCTGGGCCACTGCATTACGCAGGGGCACCGCGGAAATCTGGATACTGGCACTGGCAATGGTAGGGCCCTGGTTGGGCGTGGCCTCGGTATGGCCGAGCACCATCGTTACGCGTTCGAATGGAACACACAGTTCCTCGGCCACAATTTGGGCCAACGCAGTGCGAATACCTGTTCCCAGGTCGACATGACCATTGAATGCCAGCACCTGCCCGGAATCGAGCACGGCCACGAAGATATCGGGATGTGCCTGCAGGTAATCGGACTTGACCCCCGGCTGCCCCGGCGCGGGCGTGGGTGGCGGCGCCGGCGGTCGGAAAACCAGCAACGTTCCGGGCCTTGAAAATAAAGCCTCGCGATCGGATTTCGGGTCAGCGAAATGCATTTCACATCCTTATGACTGGAGACGAGCGTATTTCATAGTGTACCGGATATATGACGACACCTGAACCTAATTTATACAACGTATGCACCATATTATGAAAAACACGTCCATACGGTGAAAAATGGCATGGGCCACGCTTTTAGTCGACTGAATCCAGGCCTATAATCACATTAATTTCATATATTTATTTTAAAAAATTACTTTTTCCCGGTTACATTACCAAGTAGGTGTAAACACCAGCACTGGCTATGTTTACGAAGAAAAATAAAGCGTATACACTGTATTTAATTCAAACCTGAACTTTTCTTTTATTTCCTTCGGGAGTCTCATCATGAAAAACAATCCTCGTATCGCGTTTATTGGAGCCGGACTGGGCGGTACCGCAGGCGCAGGCCTGATGGCAAAAGCAGGTTTCAACGTGAAAGTCTACGAACAAGCCCCTTCATTCGCCCGCATGGGCGCCGGCATTCACCTGGGCCCCAATGTAATGAAGGTCATGCGCAAGCTGGAGATTGAAGATGAGCTTAACCGTACAGGCGCACACCCCGACTACTGGTACAGCCGCGATGGCATCACAGGCGACGTAATGGCGCAAATTCCGCTGGGCGATTACGCACTGTCCCACTATGGCGCAAGCTATTTAACCGTTCACCGCGGCGACTTCCACAAGCTGATGACGGACGCACTGCCCGACGGCGTGCTGGAATTCAATAAGAAATTGGATGAAATTGAAGACCTGGGCGACAAGGTCGTCATGAAATTTGCCGATGGCACCACCGAGGAAGCCGACTTCGTCATTGGCGCCGACGGCATCAACTCCAAGGTTCGGGAAAGCCTGCTCGGGGAAGAACTCCCCATTTACACCGGCTATGTTGCGCATCGTGCGGTTTTCCCAACCCCCATCGACAGCGGTGCCCTTCCCTTCGATATGTGCTGCAAATGGTGGGATGGCGATCGGCACATGATGGTGTACTTCGTTACCAGCAAAAAAGATGAAATCTATTATGTCACCGGCGTCCCGGTTGAGTCGTGGGATATGAGCAAAAGCTGGGAGCCCTGCACTAAAGATGAGATGCGCGAAACGTTCAAAGGCTGGCACTCCAGTGTCCAGGCACTCATTGAAGGCACACAGGAAGTAACGCGCTGGCCATTGCTGGAACGCGATCCCCTGCCCGTATGGAGCCGCGGACGCCTGGTGCTTCTGGGTGATGCATGCCACCCCATGAAACCCCACATGGCGCAAGGTGCCGCGATGGCAATCGAAGACGCCGCCATGCTGACGCGTTGCTTCCAGGAATTGGGCTTTACAGACCACGAAGCGGTGTTTAACCTATACAAAGCAAATCGTGCTGAACGTGCAAGCAAAGTGCAGTTGGTATCCCACAACAACACTTGGTTAAAAACCAATGAAAACCCCGACTGGTGCTTTGGATACGATGTATTCGAGGTGCCATTGGTTGAATCTGAAAAACAATGAGCAAAACCACCCAGATCACCGAACTAACGGTCAACGGCCAAAATCATCAGGTTAATGCCGGGGCCGACACACCGCTACTTTATGTTTTACGTAACGACCTCGAGCTTAACGGCCCGAAGTTCGGCTGTGGTCTGGGTGAGTGCGGCGCCTGCACCGTTTTAATCGACGGTGTGGCCGCACGTTCCTGTGTCTTGCCCTTGCGCAGCGTTGCCGGGCATGAAATTACCACCCTGGAAGGCCTGGGCAGCGCAGAATCCCCTGGCCGTGTCCAGCAGGCTTTTATCGATCAGCAGGCAGCGCAATGCGGCTACTGTATGAACGGCATGATCATGACCGTCCAGGCACTTTTGAACCGCAACCCCCACCCAACAGAACAACAGATCCGCCAGGAACTCAAATACAACCTTTGCCGCTGCGGCACTCACGTTGAAATTATTGCAGCGGCACGCCAAGCTGCCCAATCAGAACAATGACAATACCGGCCACTTCAACACAGCCCTCGTCAATCGCAACGGGCAGGAAAGACCTTGCCCCGCCCGGTTCCGCACAGCTTTTGCACGGTGTCGTGCTGCGCCCCGACCAGCTCTTGTGGGATGGCCGGCAATATGCCGGCCCTACCCCCACTGAAGTGCACGCCGACGGCGCGCGTAATGTGCCGGGCGTTGTAGCTGTTGTGGTGCGGCACAGCTTTATTGGTGTCATCGCCTCCCAACCCGGGCAGGCTCAGCATGCCAGGTCCCAAATTCACGTGCAATGGACTCAGCCGCTTGAAGACACAGACTCAGCATCCGATACGCCGGTAACGCAAAGTGCGCGATCCTACCAGTATCAGAACAATGCTCAGGCGCCCGGCTGGGCCATCGCTCAATTTAACGGCACAACACTAACGGTATGGTGCAGCACCGCACAGCCGACGTTACTTCGGCAGGAAATCGGTGCCCTGCTCTCTGTGTTACCCGAGCATGTGCAGATCTTTCCAAACGGCGCTGGTCAAACAGAAAATTACGATACCGCCGTTGATGCCGCCTTACTTTGCGTGCATACGCCAGGCCGCGCCGTAAAGGTGATGCATCACTTGCATGACACCACACCGGTGCGCATCACGATCGATACAGATCAAAACGGCCGGATCGAACGGTTATCCCAGTATCCTGCGCGCCGCCCTTCGGTCGCGGCCCTGCTGTGCGGCTTCACGCATACTGCACCGGCCATGACGCTGGAAAACAGCGATGCCTACGGTACGCCCATCCGTTTGGCGATCGAGTCGCCAACAACCCGTATCGCGCCGAACCCTTACGAACAGGTGGGTGCCGCACAGATTTTTGCCCGGGAGTCATTTTTCGACGAAACCTGCCGGGAGCAAAACCGCGACCCGGTTCAAGCACGACTGAACAGTCTCGAGCAAGACCCTACAGGCCGAAGCCTGATTGAGTCGGTCGCATCGAGCGCCCAGTGGGAAAAGCGCCCAGTGGAAGCGGGAACAGGCCGGGGCTTTGCATACGGACACATCATCGACCACGAACAAGACCCGCCCCGGCAGGTCTGGTCGGCCTGGGTTGCCGAGGTCGCAGTCAACACAGAAGGCCGGGTAGACATCACCCGGCTAACCGTAGGCCATAACACCGAGGAACTTGGCAACCAGCAAACCGCGCCCGAAATCGAATCATCGCTTCGACAATTCGCGCAGGGCCTGTTGAAGCCGCCGGAATCATTTGACCAATGGGGAAGCAGCGCCGAAAAGCCCGGCTTCGAATTAACGAAGCCCAACGTTGATATCATTCCTCAGCAAAATGAAAATGCGGTTTCCAGGCACATCGCGTGGAACGAAAAAGCACAATGGCCGGCTGCTGCAGCTATTGCAAACGCGATCCACGACGCCACTGGCGTTCGCTTGCGAGACACACCCTTCGACAGCCGTCTTTTGCAGCAGGCCATTGCAAAGAAGCAGGCACCACCGGCGTATAAGAAATGGGCTTACGGCTTGCTTGGCGGCATTGCCGCCACCGCAGCCGGGCTGGTCGTCAGCGCAATGCCATGGCGCGGTGCAATTGCACCCGTGGCCGTCGACACACGCATATATTCAGACGAAGCAATCAACCGGGGGCGCATGGTAGCCATCGCCGGAGACTGCATGGTTTGCCATACGGCTGAAGACGGTATTGAAAACACCGGCGGACGCGCACTGGAAACACCGTTCGGTGTTGTCTACAGCACCAACATCACGCCCGACCCCGAAACCGGTATTGGCCAATGGTCGTACGAAGCATTCGAACGGGCGATGCGCGAAGGCATCCATCGCGACGGGCGCCACCTTTACCCCGTATTTCCCTACACGGCATTTGCCAAGATCAGCGACACCGATATGCAGTCGCTATACGCCTATTTAATGACGCAGCCGGCAGTAAAGCACACACCGGCGAAAACCGAACTGGCTTTTCCCTATAATGCCAGGCCGCTGATGGCAGGCTGGAACACCCTCTTTCACGAGAACGCGCGCTTCGAGCCCGATCCAACGCAAACAACGTTGTGGAATCGGGGCGCGTATCTGGTGCAAGGCGCAGGTCATTGCGCGGCCTGTCATACGCCCCGCAATGCGCTGGGCGCAGAAAAATCGGGAGACCGCAACTACCTGGCCGGCGGATTTGCCGAAGGCTGGGAGGCGCCGCCCTTGAACGAGTTGTCGAAAGCCCCTGTTGCCTGGACCGAAGCGTCGCTATACGACTACCTCAGGACAGGGTTTTCATCCTTGCATGGGGTCGCATCCGGGCCCATGGCGCCGGTTGTTGAGGGCCTGGCGCAATTGCCGGAATCAGACGTACGCGCCATTGCGCACTACCTGAGCACCCTGACACCGGATGCTGCTGAAGGGGAACCGGCAGCGTTAACCGCAGCCAAACTTGAGGATGCCAGCAAAAACAACCGGGCCGTCATGACGATGCCTGGCGAAAGCCTGTTTGAAGGCGCATGCGCTGTATGTCACGATGCCCGCGAGGGCCCGCCGTTATTTGGCTCCCGGCCTTCCCTGGCGCTGAACACCAATTTGCATAGCGACCACCCCGACAACGTCATCCAGGTATTGATGCATGGCATTGCCGACCCGACCCAGCTCGGTCTGGGCGATATGCCCGGCTTCAAGGACAGCCTCAACAACGCGCAAATGAAAGACCTGCTGGTTTATATGCGCGCCCGCTTCGCACCTGAAAAAGCCCCTTGGCAGGGGCTTGATCAGAAGATTGATGAAATACGAAATCAAACCGTAAGGTAGCTTCGCCGTATCTCCTCGTTCTCGGCCAGTTCCGCCATGGTGGCCGCATAGCGGATCTGGCCTTTTTCAAGCACATACACCCGGTCGGAAACCAGTTCTGCAAAGTGAACGTTCTGCTCGGAAAGCAACACGCTGACACCGTGCTCTTTAAGCGCAATAATCATGTTGGCCATTTGCTCTACGATCAGCGGGGCCACGCCTTCGGACGGCTCGTCCAGCAAAACCAGGAACGGATTACCCATTAGCGTGCGTGCCACGGTTAGCATTTGCTGCTCACCACCGCTCATCTGCCCGCCGGGGCGATCCTGCATGCCCCCCAGGTTGGGAAAGAGCTTATACAAATCTTCGGGGGTCCAGCGAAATGCAGGCGTGCCGTCCGGCCATGTACGGGCCGGCTGACGCCCCACTTCCAGGTTTTCAGTGACGGTAAGGTCACTGAAAACACGGCGATCCTCGGGCACAAACCCCACGCCACGACGTGCGATCTCGAACGACTGGCGCCCCGAGATTTTGCTTCCCATGAAGTGAATGTCGCCCTTGGACTTTTCCATCAGGCCCATGATCGATTTGAGCGTGGTCGACTTGCCCGCCCCGTTGCGGCCCATCAGGGCCACGACTTCGCCGCGACGAACATTCAGGTCGACATCGAACAAAATATGCGCGGCACCGTACCATGCATTCAGTTTTGATACCGTCAAAAGCGGCTCATCGGGATTGAAATCTACCTTGCTCATGCTGTTGCATCCGATTGTTTCTTTTCAAAAGTTTTACCCGTGCCGAAATACACTTCCTGTACCTTGGGATGATTGCGAATATCTTCTGCGCCACCCTCGGCAATCAAGCGACCGCGAGCCAATACAATCATGCGATCGGCGTAGGCAAACACAACGTCCATGCTGTGTTCAGTGAATAAAACCGCCATATTCCGGTCAACCACCAGCTTTTTGGTAAGTGCCATGAGCTCATTACGCTCTTTGGGCGCCATGCCTGCGGTGGGTTCGTCCATAAGCAACAGAACCGGATCGTTAGCCAGGCCAATCGCCAGCTCCACCCTTTTCACGTCACCATAAGCAAGCTCGCTGCAAGGCCTTTCGGCCTGGCTGTCCATGCCAACCTGCTCGAGCAACGACATGGCTTTTTCACGGAAATAAGACGCCGCCGGTTTCCAGAACGAATAGATTTTCCGCTCATGCGCCAGAATGGCCATTTGCACGTTTTCAATCACGGTTAACGACGCAAAGGTTGCCGCAATCTGGAAGGTGCGCCCAACGCCCATATGGGCAATTTGCCGTGGCGGCCGCCCAACCAACTCCTTTCCATTCAACTTAATGGAACCTGCTGTGGCCGGCAACTGCCCGTTTACCATATTGAACGTCGTCGTCTTGCCGGCGCCATTGGGCCCAATCAGCGCCAGCAACTCGCCCGCTTTCAATTCGAAACTGACTCCATCGACCGCAATATTGCCGCCAAAGGCTTTCTTTAAATCTTTTACAACCAATAAACTCATGGCGGTTACTCCTTCGCGGTAGCCATCGCTTGCGCGCGCCTGGCTGCCCGATAATCAAAAAACTCCTTGAAATAACCGGCAACCCCTTGCGGGAAAGCCAACACGATCAGGAGGATGACGCCACCGAACAAGGCGAGCCAGTACTGGGTGATACCCATGAAATAGTCTTGCAGGAACTGGAACGTTGCGGCACCGACAATAGGGCCGACTAGCGTTTGAATACCACCCAGCAACACCATGACGAGGCCGTCGACCGATTTACCGACCCAGATGATTTCCGGCGCGGCACTGCCCTTGGAGAACACATACAACACGCCCGCCAGGCCGGCGAAAGTACCTGCAATCACAAACGCCACAAGCTGCACACGCTTTACATCGATACCCAGCGCGTCGGCACGCAGGCCTGAATCGCGCGCGGCACGCAATGCATAGCCAAATGGCGAGAACAACAGGCGACGCAACACAATTGCCGAAATAATGACAATCGCAAACGCAAAGTAGTAATAGGCGTCACCCGACAACCACGGCGCCGGCCAAATCCCGATCATGCCGTTGGAGCCGCCGGTGAAGCTGTCCCACTGGTAAATAACCGACCAGACAATTTGCCCGAAAGCCAGCGTTAGCATGGCCAGATACACGCCGGCCAGACGAACGCAGAACCAGCCGAAAATCAGGGCGCCAAAGCCCGCAATAATCGGCGCAATGGCCATTGACCAGCCCATTGAAAACGCAGCCGTTTTCAAGAGCAACGCCGCACCATAGGCGCCCAGCCCGTAATAAGCGGCGTGGCCGAATGAGTGCATGCCGCCTGGCCCCATAATGAAATGAAGGCTAAGGGCAAACAAGGCAGCTACCATGATGTCAAGTGCCAGTACCGGGGCATAAGGCAACCAGGCCGACATTAAGGGCAACGCGGCAACCACGGCAATAACCACCGCAATAAACCACTTGAACGGTGCAGTTGCGGGGCGATAAGGCGCTTCAATAGGCGCGGAATTCCGACTCACCGAAGCCACTGTACCGAACAAACCCCATGGCCGGAACACCAGGACCAGGGCCATGAAAATGAACTCGACAACCAGCGTAAGACGTGGGAAATCGAACGTAAAGCCAAACAGGGAAACTGTACCAAGCGCAATACACATTGCCTTCAACTCGGCAATAATGAGGGCAGCAACGTACGCCCCCGGTATGGAACCCATGCCCCCGACAACCACGATCACGAAAGCATCTCCGATTACGCCCAGGTCGAGCGTTAAGTTGGCCGGCAGACGCGGAATCTGGACGGCACCGCCCAACGCAGCAAGAAACGCACCCAGGGCAAACACAGCCGTGAAAAGCCATGCCTGGTTGACACCCAACGCACCCAGCATCTCGCGGTCTTGTGTGGCTGCGCGAACCAGCGTTCCCCAACGTGTACGCGTAAGCAGCAACCACAGCAACCCCAATACAACCGGCCCAATAAAAATGAGCACGACATCGTACTTGGGAAAATAGTGGCCAAGGATTTTGATCGAGCCGTTCAGCCCTGGCGCAATCGGGCCAAGCAAGTCTTGCGGCCCCCAGATAAACAAGGCGACATCACGAAAAATCAGCACCAAGGCGAACGTGGCCAGCAACTGGAACAGTTCCGGTGCGCGATAAATCCGCCGCAAAAGAATAATTTCAACCAGTGCGCCCAATGCGCCGATGACGAGCGCCGCAAGCAACAGGCTGAACCAGAAACCAAACGCATGGTTACCGAACTCCTGCACGATGCTGTAGGCCACGTAGATGCCCAGCATATACAGGGAGCCATGGGCAAAGTTAACAATGCGCGTGACACCAAAAATAAGCGAAAGGCCCGCTGCAACCAAAAACAGCGACGACGCCTCTGCGAAGCCGTTCAGAATTTGAACAATAAAACCCGACAAGTCCATTTGACCATTACCCAAAAATTAAAACCCCTGCCACCCAAAGGAGTGGCAGAGGCCATACTTCATGACGTTACTCGGAAGCAGGACGCCACTCTTTTACTACCTCGGCAGACGGCAAAACATCCTTGCCATCTACATAGACAATGTCGGTCATGATGCCTTTACCGTCTTTCTTGGTTAACTTACCAACATAAGCCCCCATCGTGGACTGGTGATCGGCAGCGCGATATTCAATTGGACCAAACGGCGACATCAACTCCAAGCCCCGGAAAGCCTTGATCATGTCTTCAGTTTCGGTCGAGCCCGCTTTTTTAATCCCTTCGGCCAAGGACATAATGGCCGAATAACCCACGATACTGCCCAGGCGGGGATAATCGTCGAACTTCGCCTCATAAGCATCAAGAAACGCCTTGTGCTCGGGGGTGTCGATTGCGTACCAGGGGTAACCCGTTACAACCCAACCTTCCGGTGTTTCGCTACCCAATGGATCGAGATACTCGGGCTCGCCCGTAAGCAGACTGACAACCGGCTTGTCGTCGAAGAAGTTACGCTGGGAGCCGGCCCGTACAAACTTGGCCAGATCAGCCGCAAACAACACATTGAAAACGGCATCGACATCAGCATCAGACAATGCCTGTACCACACTGCCGGCGTCGACCTTGCCTAACGGTGCTGCCTGCTCTGCAACGAACTCAACATCGGGCTGCGCTTCTTTCATGAGCTTTTTGAAGGTTGCGGCGGCAGATTGACCGTACTCATAGTTGGGATACACCAGCCCCCAACGCTTCTTGTTCATTTTCACGGCTTCGGGAACCAACGCCGCTACCTGCATGTAGGTTGAAGGACGCAGGCGGAACGTGTAACGGTTGCCATCCTCCCAGACAATTTTGTCTGTTAGCGGTTCGGCAGCCAGGAAGAATGTTTTTTTCTGTTTAGCGAAGTCGGTAACCGCCAAGCCAATATGCGAAAGAAAAGTACCAGTCAGCACATCAACCTGGTCACGGGAAACCAGTTCTTCCGCAACGCGAACAGCGTCGCCCGTGGTGGCGTTATCGTCCTTAATGACCAGTTCGACTTTCTTGCCATTCAGGCCGCCCGATTCATTGATTTGTTCAATTGCAAGCTCCATACCGTTTTTATATGGACCCAGGAACGCAGGCTGAGCTTTATAGCTGTTCAATTCGCCTATTTTAATGACATCCTCGGCTGCCGCACCGGTCGAAACCGCGGCGCCCAAGGTTAACGCCATAAGTGAAGAATAAAATTTCATGCCTTTCATATCGGATTTCCTGTTGTAAGCACGTTTTTGGTAACGAATAATGAAATACACCTCAACTGTGCTGTTGCTAGAATCAAGCACGCTTTTAAAGTGTACACATCGAAATTTAAGACGTAAAGACAGTAAGCACTAGGGATAAACCCTTGATTCATAAAAGTGCGTTTCCGTAGTTAAACGCCTGTTTAAAAAGCACCTTGCTCTGTAAAACACCCAGTAACAATAGAGTGAGCACTCAATAAATTAAAGGTATTAATAGAGCGTATACGCTTAAAAAAACCGAAGCAATGGGCACAAAAAATATCGTTATTCGTCGATCTCGTCTGTTTCACACATCTTGTTTAAAAGATAAATCAGGGCAAGTCGCTCGGCCGGATTGAACCCGTTGAATGTTTTCTCGGTAATTTCAAACGCAAACGGCACCATGGAGCCCACCAGATCCGTTCCCACCGGGGTAAGTGAAACCAGCACTTTGCGACGATCGACATCATCGTGGCGTACGGCAATCAGCTTGCGTATCTTCAAACGATCGATCACACCGCGCACCGTTGCCTGGTCGATCGCCGTACGCTTCACAATCTCGCTAAGCGAGCACGCTCCGCAATCTTTCACGGCACACAACACCACAAACTGCGCAGCGGTTAATTGGGTGTCTGGAATAATCTGTTGAAAAAGTGCGATATGACGCTGGTAGGCCCTGCGAAGCAAATGCCCAACCTGTTCAGAAAAATCATAACGTGCCAACGACGTGTCGGCAGAAGATTGCGAATCATTCCTATCAGCCATTTTTCAACCCAAAAAATCTATCGATTACAAAACCACAAACTAGTGTTAAGGTGGCGCTTCACGAACACGTATTCCTACTATATATTACGCCACGTTAAAACACGGCTGCCTCCTTCCCCGCTATGCTCCAACTCACTCTTGTATTCATTCTGGCCAGCTTCGCGCTCCTGACGGCCAGCCGCCTGCTATTGGCCGGCTGGCAATGGCGGCGGGTTCAAAAAGCAGGCGGCTTATTGCCGATACTGGCAGGCGGGTTGCGTATCGATGCGCACCAAATTGCCGTTCTTGCCGGCATTCCTCTACTGGTGTCGTTCTGGCTGGGTGATACGGCGCTAATGCTTGAGCTTGCACAATGGTGGTTTCAACTGTGCTGGCTCTTGCTTGGGTTTCTTGAATTGGCCACACCCCAGTTCATCAGCGAGTACGACTCTCGCCCGAATCGCCTGTTTGTCGAATACCTTGAGCATCCGAAAGAGGTTTTCGGCATGCTCTGGAAAGGCTACAAAGCCACCATTATCGGCACAATTGCAATGCTGGGCGTGCTGGGCTGGGCAGGACACATGCTGTTTGGCCATGCCTCAGTCGACCAGCCGCTTTCGCTGTGGCTGGCATCTTTGCTTACCCTGGTATCGGCCTGCATTATTTTCCTGGCCATTCGGGGTACCCTGCGCCACCGCCCCATTAACCCGTCTACCGTCGCCTATTGCGGCGACAGCCTGCTCAATACGCTGGCGCTGAACTCGTTGTACAACGTTATATACGCCATTTACAGCAAAAAGAACGAGCGCTCTGCAGCCGATGTCTACGGCAACCTCGATGCCGACGAAATCACATCGATCGTAAAGAAAAGCGCGCACATCGACACGGCCACGGAAACACCCGCCATTCCCACGCTGCACAAGCAAATCGCGTCTCGTGCGCAACCCAGCCCATTGAAGAATATTGTCATTATTGTGGAAGAAAGCCTGGGCGCACAGTATGTTTCCAACCTTGGCGGACAAAACCTCACACCGAACATCGACCAGCTTGCCGGCCAGGCCTGGAATTTCACCCGTGCCTACGCCACGGGCACCCGCTCCGTACGCGGGCTTGAAGCCATCTCGGCAGGCTTTCCACCAACGCTATCCGATGCGGCGTTGCGCCTTCCCGGTGCGCAAAGCCGCTTCTTTACGCTGGCACAGTTGCTCAAACAATATGGCTATCACTCGCGCTTCGTCTATGGCGGTGAAGCCCATTTCGACAATATGAAGAGTTTCTTCCTGGGCAATGGATTTGACTCGCTGCACGAACGCGAAAGCTTCAGCAACCCTGCATTCATTGGCACCTGGGGTGCCTCCGATGAAGACATGTTCAACAAGGTCCACAGCTTGTTGAGTGAGCCGTCGGACGCGCCCAGCCTGACCCTGGCATTTACCGTCAGCAATCACTCGCCCTGGGAATACCCCGCCGGCCGGATCGACGTACAGGGAGACCCTGCCACGGTTGAAAATACCGTGCGCTATGCCGACTGGGCGCTTGGCGCATTCTTTGAACAGGCAAAAAAGAGTGACTATTGGGAGAACACCCTTTTCCTGATTGTGGCCGACCACGACGCCCGGGTTGGCGGAGAACAGTTGATTCCATTGAAACACTTTCACATTCCCGCCCTGATCCTGGGCGGCGACGTTCAACCGCGCAACGATTCACGTATTATCAGCCAAATCGATCTTGCCCCAACGCTCTTGTCGCTGGCCGGCATTTCATCTGAACATCCCATGATCGGCCACGATCTAACCAACCCTGCAAGCGGCGGCCGTGCCATGATGCAATTTTCAGACAATTACGGCTATTTGAAAGGCGACCAGTTAGTGGTCCTGGAACCGCACCGCCCCGTTCGTCAGTTTACGTATTGCGCACCCGAAACCTACACGGCCCAAACGGTTGAATCGACACTGGCACAGGAAGCGCTGGCGCATGTGCTATGGCCCGATTGGGCCTATCGCAACCAGGCCTATACGCTTGCGCATCTGCAAGCCCGGGCCGTTTATTAATGCATTTGACACAATAAATGACAAGCGGCAGGGAATGTGTCATAATCGCATTCTTTTCGGGGCGTAGCGCAGCCTGGTAGCGCATCTGGTTTGGGACCAGAGGGTCGAAGGTTCGAATCCTTTCGCCCCGACCATCATGAGTAAAAAGGGTTTGTATGTTTTTCATACAAACCCTTTTTACATTTGGGCGGGCGGCTTAACAGCTCCAGCATGGCCTACATCGTGAGAATGGCTGTATGCATTACAAGCAATTAGTCTGACTGCATGTAGTGAGGCGGCTAGACTAACTTAACTGTCCTTGAGAGCAGTACCCAACGACAGCTATGACAACGCTTTGACAGAGCGTCATCAGCATTTTGCGCAAGGCTGAAGCGCCTCATGGGCTGGCCTCATAATGAGTTTCATGATTCAATCACCAACGCATACAGCGATCTTTTGGGTCCTGCAGCCTGGGATGTCCAGGCTGCAAGGGTTTCGGTCGGTTTGATGCTCAGATAGCAACACTAACTCTCACTCTCGATGGGGAAATACACTATGATTCGTAAGCTTATGTTTGCAGCTTTGTTAGCCACGCCGTTCGTGACTCATGCACAAACCACGTTGCCCACCACCCATTATTTACCCTTGGAACTGGCGACAAAAGCAGCGCAAGCTACTGTGAAGGCATGCGCCAAAGAAGGCTATGCGGTAAGCGTGGCGGTGGTTGCTCGGGAAGGCGCCGTTCAGGTTCTATTAAAAGAAGATCGCTCTGGTCCACACACAGGTACCAGTGCGCAAGGTAAAGCTTATACCGCTGCAGCGATGGGGCGTGATACAGCCGGCTTAGCCGAATTTATTTCCTCCAACCCAGCGAATGACGGTTTACGTGATATGGACCCACGCATGGTTATCCAAGGCGGTGGCCTGCCTATCAAATTTAATGATGTCTTAGTGGCAGGGATCGGGGTAGGTGGTGCTCCTACTGGCGCCATAGATGCGGCTTGTGCAGTGGAAGGGTTAAAAGCAATAGGCGCTGACCTTTAAGCACCAAAACCCACAATGAAATAAGCCGCTATGTCGAATAGATGATATAGCGGCTTTTCTATCTCGAAGCTCAAGCAAATATAGTTCCTGAACCACAGTAGGAACTCATCAATACGGCCAATCTCACCACATTCGACCTTTTATTAGAAAGGCACGCCACAGTTATGCAGAATTGGGTTAGCGAAGACTCATCACTTTACCTGTCTACCTCTACCCTGCAGCACTATCAATGTAATCCGCCTTGCTCATTGAAAATGGTGCCGATCTTGCATATCAAGGCCAATTGAAATCTGCCCCGCTTTCGTCGGAATCGTCGGAGTGAAACTGACCCACCCCGGCATTCCGTATCCCCAACGGACATCGCAAACCCCTCCTTTTTCCAAAAACACGACAAATATGTTGCATTGCACATTTTGTCTGACAGACTATGCTTCAGCCTGTCAGACAGAATTGTGTCAGGATTCAGAATAATTATTTATGCTTAAAAAGTTTCAAGCCAAGACCCCCGTTTTTAAAGGGCTCCAAAAGAAATGGGGGAAACTACCAAGAAGCATTGCATCATAGTTTTGAATACTATTGAACTGAATCAAAACAACGAATTGACCAACTACCCGGAGAGAAGTATGCGTTTAACCCAATTTATTGCATCTGCACTTATTGCCCTGAGCTCCAGTGCGGCAATTGCCGACACCGACATCCGTTTCGCCCTCGACTGGCGATTCGAAGGCCCGGCCACGCCATTTTTTGTGGCCATCGACAAAGGCTATTATGAAGCCGAGGGCCTGAACGTAACCATCGATCCGGGCTCAAGCTCGGTGGAACCAATCAACCGTGTTGCAACAGACACCTATCAAATGGGGTTTGCCGACATCAATTCGCTCATCAAGTATCGCGACAACCCCAAAAACCCGCCTGTTAAAGCGGTCATGATGGTTTACGACGCGCCCGCGTTTTCCATCGTTACCCTGAAAGACAAAGGAATTGCCAAGCCCAAAGACCTTGAAGGCAAAGTACTTGGCGCACCCGCACCCGACGGCGCCTATGCGCAATGGCCCATTTTTGTGAATGCGAACGACATCGATGCCTCAAAGGTGCAAATTGAAAACATCGGCTTTCCCGTGCGCGAACCCATGCTGGCCCAAGGCCGTGTCGACGCAATCACAGGCTTTTGGTTTTCTTCATTCATGAATTTGAAAGCCAACGGTGTGAAAGACGAAGATATCGTCGTCATGCTGCTGGCTGACTACGGCGTCGATCTTTACGGGAACGCGATTATGGCCAACCCGGAATTCGCCAAGAACAACCCCGAGGCCGTCAAAGGATTCCTTCGTGCAACGATCAAAGGGATTCAAGACACCCTCAAAGACCCCGAGGCTTCCATTGATTCACTCATGGAGCGTAATGCCATCGCCAACCGCGACGTCGAGCTGCAACGCCTGAAAATGGCGCTCGAACGCAATTTCGTCACACCGGATGTTGAAAAGAATGGCCTGGGTGCAATCGACAAAGCCCGCATGGACAAGGCCATCGAACAAATCGGCCTGACCTTCGACTACACCAACAAGCCAACAACCGAAACCGTGTTCACCAGCGAATACCTTCCACCCAAAGAAGAGCGCATGGTTAAGTAAGGCCAGAACAACAATAAACAACCAGTATCAGGAAGGAGTTGTGCATGGCCGAAACACTGGTCGAGCTTGAAAACATCTCAATGGCCTATGGCACGGGTGACGAATCCGTCAAGGCCATTGAAGATGTCACTTTGTCAATCAAAAAGGGGGAATTCATTGCGGTCGTCGGGCCGTCGGGGTGCGGCAAAAGCTCGTTGATGAAACTGATCTCGGGTCTGCATCCGCCGCTAAGCGGCAAGCTTACGGTTGAAGGAAAGCCGGTAAACGGGCCACTCAAATCGGTGGGGATGGCATTCCAGGCCAGTAACCTGCTGCCTTGGCGCAATTGCGTCGACAATATCCTGTTGCCGCTCGAAATTGTTCGCCCGTATCGCAATCAGATGTCATCCAAACGGGCCGAGTTCAAGGAAAGAGCCGTGAACCTGCTGAATTCTGTCGGGCTCACCGGCTTTACAGAAAAATTCCCATGGGAACTATCCGGGGGAATGCAGCAACGGGCGTCCATTTGCCGGGCCCTTATTCACGAACCTGAAATCCTGATGCTCGACGAACCCTTTGGCGCGCTCGACGCATTCACTCGTGAAGAACTCTGGTGTGCACTGCGCGACATCCAGCAAGACCGCAAAGTCACGGTCATGCTGGTCACCCACGACCTGCGTGAAGCCGTGTTCCTGGCCGATACGGTTTACGTTATGTCGAATCGCCCCGGAAAAATAGTGAAAAAGTGTGAGATATCCCTGCCGCGCCCGCGCGACCTCGAAGTCACTTATACACAAAAATTCCAGGACGTCGTCCACGACTTGCGATCCATGATTGGAGGGAAACACTAATGCGACGCGAAGATATCTTCCGCAACACCGTGCCGCCCACCCTCTTCACGATCGTGCTGTTCGTGATCTGGGAAATTGCATGCCGGGGTTTCAATATTCCACTCACCATTTTGCCGGCACCGTCCGACATTTTCGTGGCGCTGTGGCAATATCGCGTCCCGATTATCGATAACTCCTGGGTCACGCTCTGGACAACACTGGTCGGCTTTTTGCTGGCGACCGGCGGCGGGTTGTTATTGGGTATTGCCGTAGGTTGGAACAAAAACCTGTATGCCGCCATTTACCCTGTACTGGTCGGCTTCAACTCGGTTCCCAAAGTAGCGGTCGTACCTATTTTGATCCTCTGGTTCGGTTTAGGTGAACTGCCGGCAATCATTACCGCTTTCCTGATTTCTTTTTTCCCCATCGTGGTCAACGTTGCCACGGGTCTGGCAACCACCAGTCCGGAACTCGAGGATGTTCTGCGTGCATTGGGCGCCTCGAAAATGGACATCATGAAAAAAGTCAGCATCCCCGGGTCACTGCCCTACTTCTTCGGCTCACTGAAAGTGGCCATTACGCTGGCATTTGTGGGTGCGGTGGTGTCGGAGACCGTTGGGGCGAACAAGGGCATCGGCAAACTCATGCTCGACGCCCAGGCGGCTTTCCAGGTGCAAATCGTTTTCGCCGGCCTGCTGGTACTGGCTTTCCTGGGTATCGTTCTCTATGCCGTGACAGCCATGGTAGAAAAACGGTTCACCGGCTGGGCATTCCGAGGCCAAAACCGTTAAATTAAGGACAGGGCCTTCAGCAGAAATTAAATTTCCCGGTTATTCATTCGGCTAACCGGCTCGCAACAACCACTGCATCACCTTCGCCCCGCCCTGAGCGGGGCTTTTTTCGACTGGTTCCACCCAATGAAACGATCACGCAAGCTTATTGTTGGTTTTATGATTCTGCTGATTGGCGCAATGTCGGTTGGCTATGTCTGGCTCGACCGCTGGCAAAGGGAAACCATTTTCGCGATTGAACTGGGTGAGGCGCACTGGGCCCGGCCGGAACCGTCCGATACCCGCATATACGATCTCACACACGCCAATGGCGACAAGATTCGCGCATGGTACATCGGGCAACCCGATTCAACACGCCCTACGGTGTTGTATCTGCATGGCTCACGCTGGAACCTCAATAGCAGCGTGTTTCGAATCGAACGCTGGCGGGAAATGGGTTATAACATTCTCGCCATTGACTATCGCGGCTTTGGCGAATCAACACCGCTGTTACCGTCCCAGGCAAGTGCAGTAGAAGACGCGATCATCGCCATCGGGGAATTGGAGCGCCTCCAACCCGACCCGTCATTACGCTATGTTTACGGGCACAGCCTGGGCGGCGCCATTGCAAGCCTGGCGCTTAAAGAAGTGAATCCGGGCACCGCCGGACTGATCCTGGAATCGACCTTTACAAACATTCAGGACATGCTGGTCACAAGCGAATGGGCAGACATTCCCGCATTGAAATGGCTAATCACGCAGCCTTTCAACACACTTGACGCAGTCAAGGATCTGAATCTGCCGACGCTGGTCATGCATGGCGAAAACGACCGCGTCGTGCCTCCTGCCATGAGCGACACGCTATTTGCCCACGCCGCTGGCGGCAGCCTGCCGGCCAGCAGGCTGGTTAAATTCAAACATACCTCGCATTCCGGTTCGAGCCGATCAACCGATTACGCACCCGTCGTCACCACCTTTATCAGCAACGCCGGCCAGGCGTTCAACGACATCGACTCCCGCTAACGATACGAAATACGAGGCACGCCGTGCGTTACCCGAAACGACCGGTAATGTAGTCTTCCGTTTCCTTGCGCTGAGGCTTGACGAAAATGCTGTCGGTATCGCCAAACTCCATGAGCTCGCCCAGGTACATATAGGCCGTGTAATCAGAGCATCGGGCTGCCTGCTGCATATTGTGCGTCACAATGACAACCGTGTAATCGGCCTTCAGTTCGCTGATGAGCTCTTCGATTTTCGCTGTTGAAATCGGATCCAGGGCCGAACATGGCTCATCAAGCAACAGAATTTCAGGTTTAATTGCAACGCCACGTGCAATGCACAAGCGCTGTTGCTGCCCACCCGAAAGCCCGTTTCCGCTTTGATGCAGCTTATCTTTCACCTCAGGCCACAACGCTGCCTTGGTCAGCGCCCACTCAACGCGCTCTTCCATTTCGCCTTTGCTAAGCCGCTCGAACAAGCGCACACCAAAAGCGATATTATCGAAGATGCTCATGGGAAAAGGTGTGGGTTTCTGAAAAACCATGCCAATTTTTGCCCGTATCAGCGAAATATCCATTGGCGACGTTAAGATGTTTTCGCCATCCAGGTTAATTTCGCCTTCGGCTCGCTGACCCGGGTACAGTTCATACATACGGTTGAACGTACGCAACAGGGTTGACTTTCCGCATCCCGACGGGCCGATAAAGGCGGTAACCTTGTTTTCCATAATGGAAAGGTTCACATCTCGGATGGCCTGAAAATTACCGTAATAAAAGCTTAGATTTTTAACATCAAGCTTGACTCGGTTAGCAGAAGAATTCGGAGTTTCCATGAGTTATTTTTTCCGGAAAAGGACGCGCGCAAGGATATTGATACCCAACACCAGCAATGTAATCAAGACAGCGCCGGCCCACGCCAGATCGTTCCAATCCTGATACGGGCTGGCCGCATATTGAAAAATGACAACGGGCAGGTTGGCCATTGGCGCATTCATATTCAAAGACATGAACTGATTGTTCAAAGCAGTAAACAGCAATGGCGCGGTTTCCCCGGAAATGCGCGCAATGGCCAGAAGAATACCCGTAATCATGCCGGACCGTGCAGCGCGATAACTGATTAAAGTAATAATCTTCCATTGGGGGCAACCCAAGGCCGCAGCGGCCTCGCGCAGGCTGTTCGGCACCAGACTCAACATATTGTCAGTGGAGCGCACAACAACGGGGATAACAAGAATGGCCAGTGCGCACGCCCCGGCCCACGCTGAGTAGTGCCCGACCTGCGCGACATAAACCGCGTAAATAAACAAGCCAATAACAATCGACGGCGCAGATAACAATACGTCGTTCAGAAAACGCGTTGCCGGTGCCAGCCAGCCTGTTTTGCCGTACTCGGCAAGATAAGTACCGGCCAGAATGCCAATAGGCGTGCCGATAAGCGTACCAAAAAAGGCCATTAGCACGCTGCCAACAATGGCATTCATCAGCCCCCCAACCCCGCCCGGCGGCGGTGTCGGCTGTGTCAGCAGCGACAACGACAACGCGCCACCGCCTTTCACGATCAGGGTATAAATAATCCAAAACAGCCAGAACAAACCAAACGCAAGTGCACTTAGCGCCAAGGCCAGCATCAGCTTATTGAAAAGCCGCCGCCTCTTGAAAATCGGATTCTGCAACGTAACGGTGGAGTCAGTATTGAACATAGCGAATTTCGTTTGCGTTATTGCGTGAATAGAAAATTAATGCGTCACACCGTCATTTCTGCCAAGACGCAATAACAACAACTTGGAAAACGCCAGCACAACGGTTGTAATCAGGAACAGAATCAGACCCAACTCAAGCAAGGCCGATTTTTGCATCCCACCGGCTTCGTTAAATTCGTTGGCGAGCGCCGACGCAATTGAGTTGGATGGAGCAAACAGAGAGTCTGGCAAATTGAAGGAGTTGCCAATCACAAATGTCACGGCCATGGTTTCACCCAAAGCGCGACCCAGCCCCAACATGACGCCGCCCACAACCCCATTCTTGGTATAAGGCAAAATAACTTTCCACACCACTTCCCAGGTGGTACCGCCCAACCCGTAGGCGGACTCTTTTAATAAAGGAGGCACCAGCTCAAATACATCCCGCATGACAGCCGAGATGAAAGGAATAATCATGATTGAAAGAATCAGCCCAGCGGTGAACACGCCAATACCAAATGGCGGCCCTGCGAACAACTGATTCAGAACCGGAATCGGCTCGAAAAATGCAATGAGCGCGGGCTGAACGTACGACTGAAATATCGGCACAAAGACAAACAGCCCCCACATCCCGTAAATAATCGAAGGAATCGCAGCCAGCATTTCAATTGCTGTGCCCAGTGGGCGCTTGAGCCAGTTCGGCGCCAATTCAGTCAGGAACATGGCAATCCCGAACGAAATGGGCACCGCGATAATCAGGGCAATAACCGAAGTTAAGAGTGTGCCCACAATAGGAACCAGCGCGCCGTAGCTGTTCTGAACCGGGTTCCATTCATTGGTCCAGAGAAAACTGAAGCCATACTCGGCAATAGACTCGCGGCTGCCGTATATGAGAGACACCATAATGGCTGCCAGCAACATGAAAACAATAAACGCAAACGATCGCGTCAGATTCTTGAATAACAGGTCCATTAAGCCGGATGAAAGCGTTTTCATATTTTGTATACCGGGTTGCGAGCCAGAGTTTTTTTACAATAAGCGCTAAATTTTACATAACAAGACGATGCGGCTTTGGACCGCATCGTCCCGGCTGGCCGGGCCGCCTGCATCAACTCACAAGCAGCCACAACCAGTTAATGCCATTTACTTCCAAACTGCCGAACCGTCTTCAGTTTTGATTTCGGTTTTCCATGCCTGGGCAATTTGATCGGTTACGGCTTTGGGCAACGGCACATAATCGAGCTCTTTGGCCATGCCGGCACCTTCGGCAAATGCCCAGTTGAAGAACTTCAGAACTTCAGTGGCTGTTTCACCATTGGCTTGCATCTTGTGCATCAGGATGAAAGAAGCAGACGTCACAGGCCAGGAATCAGCACCGGGTTCGTTAGTCAGGACAACACCCATTCCAGGTTCGCTTTTCCAATCGGCATTGGCTGCAGCCGCTGCAAATGCTTCCTGCGAAGGCTGTACATACTTGCCATCACTGTTCTGCAGCGCAGCCCAGGACAAACCGTTTTGCTTCGCATAGGCATACTCAACGTAGCCGATGGAGTTTTTCAACTGACGAACATAGGCAGCAACACCTTCGTTACCTTTACCGCCCTGACCGGTAGGCCATTTAACGGCTTTACCTTCACCAACCTTCTCTTTCCATTCGGGCGATACTTTTGACAAATAGTTTGTCCAGCCGAACGTGGTGCCGGAACCGTCGGAACGGTGAACCACAATAATGGAGGCCGAAGGCAACTTGACGTCGGGGTTGATTTCCTTAATGGCTTCATCATCCCATTTGGTGATCTTGCCCAGGAAAATGTCAGCCAGCACCTTGGGTGTCAGCTTCAGTTTGCCTGGCTCAACGCCCTCAATGTTCACAACCGGTACCGTCCCGCCAATAATGGCCGGAAACTGGAACAGGTTGTGCTTCTCGAGCATATCGGCCTTCATTGGGTCGTCGGATGCACCGAAGTCAACGGTTTTAGCAATAATCTGCTGCTGACCGCCGCCCGAACCAATCGACTGGTAATTCACACGGTTACCCGTCACTTCCTGATACTTGGCTGCCCACTTGGCATAAATCGGATAAGGGAAAGAAGCGCCGGCGCCTGTAATATCGGCTGCCTGAGCAGCCAGCGAGGCAGCACCAATGGCGATACCAAAAGAAACTTGTTTTAGAACGCGTTTAAACATCGAGTAGTCCTCTTGAACTGTTTAACAATTTACACAGGCACACCCTGCATAACCCACATGCTAAACAGCCAATATGACATGTTCGTGACAGACGGGCCGGTTTTCAACAGACAGGACGGCTTTTATTTCCCCAGCAACGCCATGAGCCGGTTTTGCATGTTCACGCCACGCCCGCGCCCTTTCACTTTCTGATATGCCCCATTGGGCAGTGCCCGCCAGGCTAATTGATTGTCGCGCATGGCCCAACTGAACGACTCACTGATCACCCGCTTCTTCAACACCTTGTCAAGAACAGGAAATGCCACCTCAACGCGACGGAAGAAATTGCGATCCATCCAGTCGGCCGAGGATAGATAAACATGCTCGGCACCATCGTCGTGAAAATAAAACACGCGCGAATGCTCCAGAAAGCGACCCACGATGGAACGCAGTCGAATATTCTCGGACAGCCCCGGCACCCCGGCGCGCAGGGCGCACGCACCCCGAACGACCAGATCGACCTTCACGCCGGCCTGGCTGGCCTGATAAAGCGCATCAATGACCTGACGCTCCAATAAAGAGTTCATCTTGGCTTTAATACTTGCCTTCTTGCCCGCTTTGGCGTGCTCCGCCTCACGCTGAATAAGCGCGATGACCGTGTCGTGCAAAGTAAAAGGCGATTGCAAAAGCAATTGCAACGGGCGACGCGACCCCAGCCCCGTCAATAGCGAAAACACCTTATCCATGTCCTCGCACATGCGCGGGTTGGCCGTGAGCAGGCCGAAATCGGTATACAACCGGGTTGTACGCATGTGATAGTTGCCGGTACCCAAATGGCCATAGCGCCTGATATGACCTTTTTCCCGCCTGAGCACCAGCGCCATCTTGGCGTGCGTTTTGTGGCCGACCACGCCATAACTCACATGCGCCCCCACCTCTTCCAGCCGGGACGCCCAATTGATGTTGGTTTGCTCATCGAAGCGGGCCATCAGCTCTACAACCACCGTCACTTCCTTGCCGGCTTTGGCGGCGGCTAGCAACACCGCCATCAGTTCGGAGTCTTCCCCCGTTCGGTATATGGTTTGCTTGATGGCAACCACGTCGGGGTCGCGTGCCGCGGCCACCAGGAAGTCCAGAACAGGCTGGAATGACTGATAGGGGTGATGCAACAAATAGTCTTTCTGGCCGATAATGTCGAAAATGGCCGACGGATGACTGGAAAGATCGGCAAAAGGTGAAGGCACCCGCGGGCGATGGTCGGGGAAAAACAACTCCGGACGATCGACCAGGTTGCATACCTGCATAAGACGGGAAAGGTTAACCGGGCCATTCACTTTGTAGGTATCGTGAGGCTCAAGCAGAAACTCCTGCTGCAAGAAGGCCACCAGTTTTTGCGGTATGACATGATCCACCTCGAGACGAACGGCAGCCCCGAAATTGCGCTGCGACAGCTCGCCTTGAAGCGCCAGGCGCAAGTTGGTGATTTCTTCCTCGTCTACAAACAAATCACTGTTGCGCGTCACGCGCCACTGATAGCATCCGTCGACCTCAAGTCCGGGAAACAACTCGCCCACGAACTCACTGATCAAGGTGGAAAGCAGAATAAAGCCATGCGGTATACCCGCAACCTCTGGCGGCATTCTGATCACTCGGGGTAACGCACGCGGCGCCTGCACGATGGCAATGTGCCCGGGCCGGCCAAATGCATCTTCGCCCGACAGGGCAACGATGAAATTCAGACTTTTATTGAAAACACGCGGAAACGGATGTGCCGGATCAAGCCCAATAGGTGTCAGCAGCGGCATCACGTCGCGCATGAAAATCTCATGCGCCCACAACCTTTGCTCTTCAGACCAGGACATCGGATCAGTCAGGCCGATTCCCTCTTTGGCAAGCAGGGGAAGAATCTGGTTGGTTAACAGGCTGTATTGTTTTTCAACCAACTGGCGCGAGGCAAGCTGAACACGATCAAAAGCCTCGCCCGGCGTATAGCCGTCGGGCCCCACCCTGTGAGCATTAAGCGCCAATTGCTCTTTAAGACTGGAAATCCGGATCTCAAAGAATTCATCAAGATTCGAGCTGACAATGCAAATATAACGCAAGCGTTCCAGCAAAGGTGTCGAATCATATTCAGCCATAGCCAAAACACGTTCGTTGAACTTGAGCAAGGACAACTCACGATTAAGCAAAGCAGGCTGCGTCTCTGACGCAGGAACGATCGACGGCATAGGATTTCCGGGTAAAAAAAACAGGATGATGTTACTTATACGACATCTATTTGACACGATTATGACAACCGCTTCATAGACATTCAAGCAATTCACCGGTAATTTAAAACGCAAGCATCGCCACACTATTTATAATTCACCCTTAACCAACCCAAACTCAGGTTTATGGATCACTTACTTGCAGCCGTGGATCTTGGCTCAAACAGCTTCCGGCTCTCAATAGGCCGGGTCGTACAACAAGACAACATCGCGCATATTTACGCTGTCGACCGACTCAAAGAATCAGTTCGCCTGGCAGCCGGCCTGGGGCCCGAGAATCGACTCGACAACGCATCCATCGAGCGCGCGCTGACCATCCTTCGGCGTTATGGGGAAAGGTTGAAAGGGTTCGACCCCGATCACGTACGGGCGGTTGCCACCAGTACTTTCAGGGTTGCCCGCAATGTCGATGAAATACTGCCACGCGCCGAAGAGGCCCTGGGGTTTCCCATTGAAGTCATTTCGGGGCAGGAAGAAGCACGACTTATTTTTTCAGGCGTGGCAAACGAGTTGCCCCCTTCCGACAATAAGCGTCTCGTGATCGACATCGGTGGCGGCTCAACCGAAGTCATTATCGGAAAAAGTTTCGAACCCATGCAGCTGTCATCCCTCCTAATGGGCTGCGTGAGCTACACACAAAAATACTTCCCCGACGGCGTGGTCTCCGGCGAACGGATGGACAAGGCAGTGCTGGCGGCCAGACGCGAATTCGAAGGCATTGCCAAACGGTTCCGGAAAATGGGCTGGCAGGAGGCCTACGGCTCATCGGGCACGGCCAAGGGCCTGTTTGCCGTCTTAACCGACTCTCAGATGTCACGGCAAGGCATCACACTCGACGGGCTGGAAAAACTGCGCCGAAAGCTGGTGGATGACCGCAGGGTAATTATGGAAGAGCTTCCCGGCTTGAAAGAATCCCGCGCAGCCGTATTGCCCGGCGGGCTGGCTATTATGCTTGCCGCATTTTACGAGTTGGGCATTGAAAACATGATGCAGGGCGAAGGTGCCTTGCGTGTTGGCGTACTCTACGACCTATTGGGTCGCGAATCAAAGCACGACAAGCGAAACGAAACGGTTCGCCAGTTCATGCGCCGCTATCACATCGACCAGGGCCAGGCGGCGCGGGTCAGGGCCTGCGCGCTACATTTATTCAATGCAATTCCGGTTAACCAAGAAGAAAAAGAAGACCTGCAAAAATGGCTGGGTTGGGCGGCCGACCTGCATGAGCTGGGGATGTCCATTACCGCCGAGGACTATCACAAACATGGCGCGTATATTCTCAAACATGCGGATATGCCCGGCTTTTCCACAGATGAACAAGCCATTATTTCCTGGCTTACCTTGGGTCATACGGGAAAACTGCGAAAATTGAAAGCTTACCGGCCAACCTGGGATCAATGGGCGGCCCTGCTTTGCATGAGGGTGGCGGCTTTACTGATGCGCCCCAGAGAGAACCTGGGTCGGATACCGCTGAGCCTGATGATTAAAGGCCGGACATTCACCATTACCATTAATGCCGCCTGGCTCAAAGCTCACCCACTCACCGAATACTCTTTGCAAAATGAAATGAATGAGTGGGAAAAAACCGGATTCAGAATTGTTGTTGTAGCGCAGTAAACCAGCGCTTCCCGGCGAACGTAAATATCAATCGAGCCCGAAGTGTTTGCGATAACGGTCGTCGAGCCGGTTCATGTCAAGCAAAACGGGGAAATCGGCCGTATTGAAATCAGGATCCCACGCCGGCTCGCCGCAAATTGTGGCGCCCAGCTTCAAATACCCTTTGATCAGCGGCGGAATACGTGCCGGCAAAGAGCTGTTCAGGCGCTCAACCGGATAACGATGGCGCGGCACAACCCGGGGTACATCCGGGCGCTCGTTCAGCATTTTGCAAGCCGTACGCCATACTTCCGCAGCCGTTACGCCGTCGTCGCGCAAACTGACGCTGGCGCAGCCCAGCATATAACGCAGCCCCTGTTGCTTCATCAGCGTGGCAATCCCCGACCATAACAACATAATGACCGACCCGTTCCGATAGTCGGCGTGGATGCATGAGCGCCCCACCTCGGCCATGTCGGAGCGCAACGACGCCAGCGTTGAAATATCAAATTCCGATTCGGAGTAATAACCACCCGCCTTGATGACGTTGGCAGGCGGCAGAAAACGATACGTGCCCACGACCCGGCCCGTATTGATTTCTTTAACCATAACGTGCTCGCACCAGGGATCGTAGCGGTCGGCGTCCAACCCGTCTACCGCCTCGGGAAACACCGCGTTCATTTCTTCGGTAAAGACTTTGTACCTAAGCCGCTGAATCGCTTCCAGCTCTTCATTGGTGCGGGCCAAACCCATAACCAACCCTTCTACGGGCGATTTAGGCCACACGGCAGCGGTATCGACAGTTGCGTTAACACGCACAAGCTCTAGCATAGATATCACTCCACAAACACACCACGGATTATGTACGTCTAATATTTCAGCACTTTGATATTTACGTTACTGCTTTGTTAAATTCACTGCAACCAATTCTCGCACACATTGCTCGGCCAAGTCAGCCTCTTCTGCTTCAACCATTAGACGCAATTTGGGCTCGGTTCCGGAGGCGCGAATCAGCACCCGCCCTCGTTCACCCAACTTTTGCTCGACCCGTGCGCGCGCCTCAAGCAAACCGGTGTGTTGTTCCCAATCAACGCCCGGCTCAAGCCCGACATTCACCATTTTTTGAGGGTACATATACAACCCGGCCACAAGCTCGGGCAAATCCAAGCCTGTTTTGCGTATCGCCGTCAATACCTGCAAGGCAGCAATAATGCCATCCCCGGTCGTGTGGCAGTCGAGACTGAGCAAATGGCCCGAACTTTCACCACCATAGAGCCAGCCCTTTTTCTGCATTAACTCAAGCACATAGCGATCCCCGACATTGGCTCGCGCAAAACCCACACCCAGCGCCTGCATCTGCTTTTCAAACCCCAGGTTCGTCATGAGCGTTCCCACAACGCCTTGAACCGGGCCGTTGGCCAATCGCCCCTTGATCAAAACGTAGAGCAGTTCATCGCCGTTGTATACACGCCCCTTGGAATCAACCATCTGCAAGCGGTCGGCATCGCCGTCTAGTGCGATACCCAGGTCAGCGCCTTCGTCACGGACGGTACGCGCCAGGTTTTCGGGATGCAGGGCACCCACACCCTCGTTAATATTGAAGCCATCGGGTTGGCACCCGATTTCCACGACCTCGGCGCCAAGCTCACGAAACACGTGTGGCGCAATATGATACGCAGCCCCATGGGCTGCATCGACAACGAGGCGCATGCCGGACAAGTCGAGATCATTGGGAAACGTACTCTTGCAAAATTCGATATAGCGCCCTGCTGCATCATCGACACGTCGCGCCCGCCCCAGTGATTCAGAACTGACGCAGCTAAGCTCACCGTCGATGGCGGCTTCGATCTCAGACTCAATTGCATCGGGCAGTTTCATGCCATAAGCCGAAAAAAACTTGATGCCATTGTCGTGATAGGGGTTATGCGAAGCGCTGATAACAATGCCCGCCATAAGGCGCAAGGCCCGGGTTAGATAAGCGATGGCTGGTGTAGGAATCGGACCTGCCAAAAGCACGTCGACCCCGGCGGCCGACAACCCGGCTTCCAGCGCAGACTCGAGCATATAGCCTGAAATGCGGGTATCCTTGCCGATAATGACGGTTGGCCGCCCACGCCCTTGCGTATGATGACGAGCCAATACCTGTCCGGCGGCAAAACCCAGTTTCAACGCGAAATAGGGATTAATGGTCGCACCGCCCACGACCCCGCGAATGCCATCTGTGCCAAAATATTTTCGTTGACTCATTCTTCTATTCCATTTTCTATCGCTTGCCACACATTGATGGCGTCAAGCGTCGGTGCAACATCATGTACTCGTACTATTTTCGCACCCCGGGCAACACCCGCCAAGGCGCCCGCCACACTTCCCCCCAGGCGCTGACTTGCCTGCCGCCCCGTAATGTGGCCAATCATCGATTTGCGAGATAATGCCACCACCAGTGGGTAATTGCCAAACTGCAACTGGGTAAAACGACGCAACAAGTCATAATTCTGCCCCGCTGTTTTACCGAATCCGAAGCCGGGATCAATGGTGATTCTGGTGGGTGCCACGCCGGCGGCCTGCAGCGCTTGCACCCGCTCAATCAGGAAAGCGCGGATATCGGCCACCACATCATGGTAATGAGGTGCATGCTGCATTGTTCGCGGCTCACCTTGCATGTGCATCACGCACAAGCCGCAATTTGAAGCGGCCACCGCCTCAATTGCGCCGGGCTGGCGAAACCCATAAACATCGTTGATCATGTCGGCACCCGCCTGCAACACCCGCCGCATGACCGGCGGTTTGAATGTATCGACGGAAATTGGCACATTATGCGGCCTGAGCGCTTCAATCACCGGCAGCAAGCGCTGCAGTTCCTGGTCCAAATCAACGGGTTGCGCGCCGGGTCGGGTTGATTCGGCGCCAATGTCGATAATATCCGCTCCCTCCTCGATCAGGCGAAGGGCATGGCTGATGGCCTGGTCAGTCTGCAGGTGCAATGAGCCATCTGAAAAAGAATCCGGGGTGATATTCAGGATTCCCATAACAAGCGGGCGCTTGAACGATAGTTCAAAGCGCCCGCACAAAAATGTTGAATTCATCGAAATAAAAAGTACGAACTACGCTGGGTTGGTTGCCGTATCGGAACCGCCTTCTTTACCATCGGAGGCCGAAATACCTTCCGACGGCGTGCTACCTGAAGAGGAATCATCGGAAGATGACTCAGCCAGCCCCTTCGGGGCCCGCGGTGGACGACCCGACATAATGTCATCGATCTGGTCTGAATCAATGGTTTCCCACTCCAGCAGAGCCTTGGTCATGGCTTCCATTTTGTCGCGGTTGCTTTCGATAATGTCGCGCGCCACCGTGTACTGTTGATCGATAATATTCCGAATTTCCTGATCGACCTTTTGCATGGTGGACTCGGACACATGCGTTGTTTTCGTTACGCTACGCCCAAGAAACACTTCACCTTCGTTTTCCGCATACACCATGGGGCCAAGGGATTCGGTCATGCCATAACGGGTGACGATATCACGCGCGATGGTTGTAGCACGTTCAAAGTCGTTCGATGCACCGGTGGTCATTTGATTCATGAACACCTCTTCGGCAATACGCCCCCCGAACAGCACCGCAATCGTGTTAAGCAGACGCTCTTTATCCATGCTGTAGCGGTCGCCTTCAGGCAACTGCATGGTCACGCCCAATGCCCGGCCGTGCGGAATGATGGTTACTTTGTGCACAGGATCGGTTTTGGGCAAGGAACGAGCCACCAGGGCATGACCGGATTCGTGGTAAGCCGTATTGCGGCGTTCTTCTTCAGGCATGACAAGACCGCGGCGCTCTGCACCCATAATGATCTTGTCTTTGGCTTTCTCGAAGTCTTGCATGTCGACGGTACGACCACCGCGTCGTGCCGCGAACAATGCTGCCTCGTTAACCAGATTGGCCAAATCGGCACCAGAGAACCCCGGCGTACCTCGTGCCAGGACATGAGCATCAACGTTGGTTGACAGCGGGACCTTGCGCATGTGCACTTTAAGAATCTGTTCACGGCCGCGGATATCAGGCAAGCCCACGACAACCTGGCGGTCGAAACGGCCGGGACGCAACAACGCCGGGTCGAGCACATCGGGCCGGTTGGTGGCGGCAATCACCAGCACACCCTGGCCTGTTTCAAAACCGTCCATTTCAACCAGCAACTGGTTCAGTGTCTGTTCGCGTTCGTCGTTACCGCCGCCCAGGCCTGCGCCGCGCTGGCGACCCACCGCATCGATTTCGTCGATGAAAATGATGCAAGGTGCCTGCTTCTTCGCGTTTTCAAACATGTCGCGAACGCGCGCTGCGCCCACGCCAACAAACATTTCAACGAAGTCGGAACCGGAAATGCTGAAAAAAGGCACTTTCGCTTCACCGGCAATGGCCTTGGCCAACAGCGTTTTACCGGTACCTGGAGAACCCACCAGCAAGACACCGCGCGGAATTCTGCCGCCCAGGCGCTGGAATTTGGTGGGGTCGCGCAGGAAATCGACCAGTTCCACGACGTCTTCCTTGGCTTCGTCACACCCGGCGACATCGGCGAACGTAATGTTATTGGTGTTTTCGTCCATCATGCGGGCACGAGACTTGCCGAAACTGAAGGCCCCCCCCTTGCCACCGCCCTGCATCTGGCGCATGAAGAAAATCCACACGGCAATAAGCAGCAACATGGGAAACCAGGAAATAAACACACTGGTCAGGAACGACGGTTCCTCGCGGGCTTTACCGGAGACCTGCACGCCGGACTTGACGAGTTCCGGCACCATCCAGAGGTCACCGGGAGACGTTAGGGTATATGAGCTCCCGGACTCCGGGGTTACGTGCAGGGTGTCGCCCTGGATATCCACCTTGGAAATACGCCCGGCCCGGGCGTCATCCATGAACTGGGTGTATGTGACGGTTTCAGACGTGGTAACACGACCATCGAACTGTTTGAAAACCGTGAACAGCACCAGCGCAATCACCATCCAGATTGCAACTTTGGAAAACGAGTTGTTCAACGCCAACCTCCTGAAATTACCGGGCCAGACAAAACTGACAGAAATCTGACCAACCACTGATAGGCCATTCTAACCTGTCCAGCGGTTTTATGGGGAAACCCCTACAACCTTCGATTTAAGACGCTGCCCTATAAGGAAAGTTTCCGAGGATTTATCGCGTGATGCCTTGGGCTTACGTTCAACAACACGGACAAAGTGTTGTTTAAACATCTGCACAATCTGTGAAAATCCGCTGCCGTGAAACGCCTTCACAATCAACGTGCCATTGGGCTTCAAATGATTCATTGAAAACTCAAGTGCCAGTTCGCACACATGCTGGATACGCGCCGAGTCTGCAGCACCGACTCCTGATAAATTGGGGGCCATATCAGAAATTACAAGATCTACCTGGGCGGCGCCCAACATTTCCTCGAGTTGCCGCAGCACACTTTCCTCGCGAAAATCCCCCTGAATGAACTCAACGCCCGAAATCGGTTCCATAGGCAGCAGGTCTAGTGCGATAATACGCCCATCGACACGCCCACCGGACCCAACCAGCCTCTCGCGTAGCACCTGCGACCAACTGCCCGGTGTTGCACCCAGGTCAACCACAACGTCACCACGACGCAACAGCTTTTCGGTGTCCAGTATTTCGGTTAATTTGTATGCCGCGCGCGCACGATATCCCTTTTGTTGCGCCATTTTCACAAAAGGGTCGTTAATATGCTGGTGAACCCAGTTTTTCGAGAATTTTTTCTTCGCCATTCCCTTACAATCTCTTTATGCCGAAATTAGAACTTACTTCACAGGAACGCAGCGCACTTCGCGCACGCGCCCACCCTTTGCGCCCGGTCGTTTTACTTGGCGACAAGGGTCTCACCGACGCTGTCATCAAGGAAATCGATCGTAATCTTACCGCGCACCAGCTTATCAAGGTGAAAGCTGCTGGCGAAGATCGCGATTCCCGCCAGGAAATGCTTGATACTTTATGTGAAACGCTATCGTGTGCGCCGATCCATCATTTAGGCAAAACATTAATCTTGTACCGCCCCAGTGAATCGGAACTGGCCGCCCAAGCCTCCGAGCTGCAAACACGCGCGCTGCGCAAGGCCTCGGAACCCCACACACCCAAGAAACTGGCCGCCTCGGGTATCACCCGCACACGCAGAGGTGAAATCGCAAAACGCGCCGCTCGCAAAACGGAACGCCTGGAAGAGGCTGCGCCCCAGGCACGAAGAACGGCCACCCTGGGCGGCATACAAAAACCCGGTACCCGTAAAGTTGCCGGTTCGCATGGTATTCCCAAGCGATCGGGCAGCGCACTGTCCCTGAAAGCCGGTGCCCGCCGGCGCCTGGGCACCAGAAGCCGATAGCCCCGGGGCCTTGACGCCAGTAAAAAACAAAAGCCCGTCACGCTCTGGGTGCGGGCCTGCAACAAAACGACACCTTCTGGCGCCTGCCTGACGCATGAACTGCGTCGAACCGGTCAATCAGACATAATTGATCGACAATACCTCATATTCACGCAGGCCGGAAGGTGCCTGAACCTCAACCACGTCGCCTTCCGAACGACCAATGATTGCACGGGCAACCGGGCTGGAAATAGAAATGCGGTTTTCGCGGATATCCGCTTCAATATCTCCAACAATCTGATAGCGGAAACGCTGGCCCGACTCCAGATCCTCAATTTCCACCGTTGCGCCGAATACCGCTTTGCCTTCGGTATCGAGCGTGGATGGGTCGATTATTTGCGCATTCGACAAAGTCCCTTCCAACTCTTTGATACGGCCTTCGACAAACGCCTGCCGTTCGCGGGCTGCATCGTATTCGGCGTTCTCCGACAGATCGCCTTGAGCACGTGCTTCGGCAATGGCGTTGATCACCTCTGGCCGTTCAACGGTTTTCAAACGATGTAATTCTTGTTGTAAGCGCTCAACACCGCTTACTGTCAACGGAATCGCAGACATAATGCTTCCTGAATAAAGTAAAAAGACGCCCCGATAGGAGCGCCGGATTGATCACAACAAAGTTGTGGGCACAAAGCAAATCCCCGGATCGAAGAACCGGGGATTTGTGGTTATTGTCGGCAAAGTTCAGACAAAAAGCAAGTCATGAAATTAAACGAATTAAAACCAATGGCTATAACGATTTTCCACGGCTGCCGATTCGTAACAGTGCGTACAGAATAATCGCACCAAATGTCGCAGTGCCAATACCGTCAAGACGAAACGCACCGAGTTCAAGCCCGAAATTGCCTGCACCCAGTACCAGCGTCACCGCGGCAACAATCAGATTGCGATTATTGGAGAAATCAACCTGATTCACCACCCAGATGCGCGCACCGGCAATGGCAATAAGCCCGAACACCACAATCGACATACCGCCCAGAACCGGTCCGGGAATTAATTGGATGAGCGCACCGAACTTGGGCGAAAACCCAAGAAAAATCGCAATGAGCGCTGCGATCACAAACACCAGCGACGCATAAATGCGCGTTACCGTCATGACCCCGATATTTTCAGCGTAGGTTGTCACGCCGGTACCGCCAACAGCGCCGGAAACCATGGTTGCAACACCGTCGCCAACGAACGCCCGCCCCAGATACTTATCAAGGTTCTGTCCGGTCATGGCGCTAACCGCCTTGATATGCCCCAGGTTTTCAGCCACCAGGATAATCGCCACCGGCGCTATGACACTCATGGCACCGATATCAAAGACAGGGCTGGAAAATGTGGGCAAACCAAACCAGGCGGCGCCGGCAACGGCGCCAAAATCCATCGGCTTGCCCAAACCCAGGCCATTGGCCAGAACCCAGTATAAAAAGCAGGCCAATAAAAGACCAACCAGAATCAGCAGCCGCTGGGTGACGCCACGCGTATAAACCGCCACGCCGCCCACGCACAAAACCGTCAACAGGGCCATGAGGGCTTCGAAGGTCGTTCCGCCCATCGCGCCCTTTACGGCAATAGGGGCCAGGTTCAAGCCGATGACGGCAACAATCGAACCGGTTACAACGGGCGGCATCCAATTGTCGATCCAGTTTGACCCGTCGCCGGAGCGCGCATTAATCCACCACACGATCAAACCAATAATGGTGTACACCACACCGCAGGCAATAATGGCGCCCAAGGCCACACCAATATTGGCATTCGCGCCCCCGCCAGCATAGCCGGTGACGGCGATCACCCCACCAATAAACGCAAAGCTCGACCCCAAATAACTGGGGACTCGCCCGCCCACGAAGAAAAAGAAAATCAGTGTCCCGATGCCGGACATCAGGATCGCGACATTGGGGTCGAACCCCATTAACAGCGGTGCAAGAATGGTCGAACCAAACATTGCTACCACGTGCTGCGCGCCCATGGCCACACTCTGGGGCCAGGCCATGTATTCGTTGGGCTGAACCACACCCCCCCGAGCATCCGGGCTGACTTTGCGCCAGGCTGGAAAATAAGAATCTGACATTGAAATGCCTTTTAAAGTGTTTTAAAAGTTGAAATTAATTTACAGCTGGGCGTGAGTTTAAGGGCCTGCCAGCACAATCGCAACTATTCAGATGCACGCGGTTTGCGTTTTCTTTTTCGCGCTGCCCGGTCGTAAAGAAAATCGGGAACCAAGGCAAGCAAACGCGCCACCCACGCCATTTGCCAGGGAATTACGCGATAACCATCACCCTGCTCAATCGCTTTGGCCGCGCGCAGTGCAAATGCCTCGACCGGCATTAAAAAAGGCATGCGATAGGGATTGTGCTCGGTCATGGGGGTTTCAATGAACCCCGGCGCCAGCGTTACAACCTTTACGCCGCTACCGGAGAGCTCAACCCGCAGACTCTCGCAATAAACACGAACGGCGGCTTTCGAGGCACTATAAGCACCGGCACCCGGCAAACCCCGGACACCGGCAACACTCCCCACGGCAACCAATCGCCCTTGCGCCCTGGTTTTCATGCTGGCCACAAAAGGTTCAAAGGTTGAAACCGTTGCCAGAACATTGGTTTGCATAATGTGCTGGAAGACTTTGAAGTCTTCGTCGGCTTCGGTCAGCGTGCCAACACTGATACCCGCCGACGCAATCACAATGTCAACCGGCCCGCGCGCCAGGAAAGCCTGTGCAGCGTGGTGCAGGGCTTCCCGGTTGTTTACATCGAGCACATACGTTTGATGGCTGTTGCCCAAGAGCGAGTCAGCCACCTTTTGCAACGCATCGACACGACGCGCGACCAGACCCAGCTCGCACCCCTGAGCGGCATAAAAACGGGCGAGCGCGGCACCAATACCGCTGCTCGCCCCGGTAATGAATACTCTCTTCATTGACCAGATACGGTGTTAATCATTAAACCACCAAAGTCTGATGCAGATATTGCAAGGAATAAACCTTCAGGCCGTCACCCTGGCGCAAATATTGCAGACCCTCTACAGCCGCCCGCGCACCTGAAATGGTCGTAAAAAACGTCACCCTTGACGCCAGCGCAACCGTACGAATATGACGGGAGTCTGCAATGGCGTTACGGCGTTCTTCCACCGTGTTGATGACCAGTGCAATTTCATTATTCTTGACCATATCGACAATATTCGGACGACCTTCAGCCACTTTATTCACGACCTGGACAGGAATGCCAGCCGCCTCGATTGCCGCTGCCGTTCCCCGAGTGGCTACGATACTGAAGCCAAGATCGGCCAAGCCGCGCGCCACTTCAACGGCCTTGGGTTTATCTTGTGCTTTGACGCTGATAAACGCCACACCAGACTTTGGCAATGTGACACCGGCTGCCATTTGCGACTTCACAAACGCTTCGCCGAAGCTCTCGCCCACGCCCATTACCTCACCGGTCGATTTCATTTCCGGCCCCAGGATGGTGTCGACACCAGGGAACTTAACAAACGGGAAGACGGCTTCCTTAACCGAAAAATACTGCGGCGTCACTTCTTTGGTTACACCCAGCTCGGCCAGCGACCGCCCCGCCATTACACGGGCGGAAATTTTGGCCAGCTGCAGACCCGTTACCTTGGAAACATAAGGCACCGTGCGCGAAGCACGTGGATTAACCTCAAGAACATATACCTCGTTGTCCTGCAGTGCAAACTGCACGTTCATGAGGCCCTTCACATTCAAAGCCCGCGCCATCAAGCCTGTTTGACGCTTGATTTCCTGGATTTCCTGTTCCGACAGAGAATAAGGCGGCAAACTGCATGCGGAATCGCCCGAATGCACACCGGCCTGCTCAATATGCTCCATGACGCCGCCGATGAATACACGCTCGCCATCGGCAATGCAGTCTACGTCGACCTCGGTTGCATTATTCAGGAAATGATCCAGCAAGACGGGGGAATCATTGCTGACTTTCACCGCTTCGCGCATGTAGCGTTCCAGATCGGCTGGCTCGTGAACAATCTCCATTGCGCGCCCCCCCAGCACGTAACTGGGTCGCACGACCAGCGGGTAGCCGATTTCGGCAGCCAGCGCCATCGCTTCGCCTTCGGTACGCGCCGTTCTGTTGGGCGGCTGACGCAAGCCAAGCTTGCTAAGTAGTTTCTGGAAACGTTCGCGGTCTTCCGCCACGTCGATTGATTCAGGGCTGGTACCGATGATAGGAACGCCATTGGCCTCGAGTGCCCGCGCCAATTTCAGCGGCGTTTGCCCGCCATACTGGACAATCATGCCAACCGGCTTTTCTTTGTGGACGATTTCAAGTACGTCTTCAAGCGTTAGCGGCTCGAAATACAAACGGTCGGATGTATCGTAATCGGTAGAAACCGTTTCGGGATTGCAATTGACCATGATGGTTTCGTAACCGTCGTCGCGCAATGCCAGCGCGGCATGAACGCAGCAATAGTCGAACTCAATACCCTGGCCAATCCGGTTGGGTCCGCCGCCCAGCACAATAATTTTCTTCTTGTCGGTCGGTGCCGATTCGCACTCCTCCTCATAAGTGGAGTACATGTAAGCGGTTTTGGTTTCGAATTCAGCCGCGCAAGTATCGACCCGTTTGTACACGGGACGAACGCCCAACTGGTGACGCACCTTGCGCACCTCGGCTTCTGAGGTGTCGAGCAAAAAGGCCAGGCGGCGATCGGAAAAGCCGCGGCGCTTGAGTTCGCGCACGGTATCGTGATCAAGGTCGGCCAGCGTACGCTGTTCCAGAGCCAGCTCAATATCAACGATTTCCTTGATTTGCGCCAGGAACCAGGGATCGATCTTGGTGAGGTTGTGGACCTCTTCAAGGCTGAATCCTTGGGCAAATGCATCGCCCACATACCATATGCGCTCAGGCCCGGGTTCGCCCAGCTCAACCTGGATTTTCTCGCGGTCGGTGGTTTTCTGATTCAGGCCATCGACCCCAACCTCAAGACCCCGCAACGCTTTCTGGAATGACTCCTGAAAGGTGCGACCAATTGCCATGACCTCGCCAACCGATTTCATTTGCGTGGTCAGGCGCGAGTCGGCCTGAGGAAATTTTTCAAAGGCAAAACGAGGTACTTTCGTGACCACGTAGTCAATGGTGGGCTCGAACGAGGCAGGCGTTGCCCCACCGGTAATTTCATTACGCAATTCATCGAGCGTATAACCCACCGCCAGACGCGCCGCCACCTTCGCAATGGGAAAGCCGGTTGCCTTGGAGGCCAGCGCAGACGAACGCGACACCCGCGGGTTCATTTCAATGACAATCATGCGGCCATTGTCGGGATTCAAGGCAAACTGAACGTTGGAGCCGCCGGTATCGACACCGATTTCACGCAATACCGCGATCGATGCATCACGCATGATCTGGTATTCCTTGTCGGTTAAGGTTTGTGACGGCGCAACCGTAATGGAATCACCCGTGTGAACCCCCATGGGATCCAGGTTCTCGATTGAGCAAACGATAATGCAGTTGTCGGCCCGATCGCGCACAACTTCCATTTCGTACTCTTTCCAACCCAGCAACGACTCTTCAATGAGCAACTCGTTGGTGGGTGAAGCCTCCAGGCCACGGCGACAAATGGTTTCGAACTCTTCGGTGTTGTAGGCAATGCCGCCGCCCGAGCCACCCAGGGTGAAACTGGGTCGAATGACCACCGGAAAACCGGCTCCGCCGGACACTTCCGCAATTTGCCGCTGCACATCCCATGCCTCTTCCATTGAGTGTGCCAGCCCCGATTTGGCAGACTCCAGGCCGATTTTGGTCATGGCATCTTTAAACTTGAGCCTGTCTTCGGCCTTGTCGATGGCCTCGGCGTTCGCGCCGATCAGTTCAACGCCGTGCTTTTCCAATACCCCATAACGGGCAAGATCAAGTGCACAATTGAGTGCGGTTTGCCCGCCCATGGTTGGCAAGAGCGCATCGGGCTTTTCAACCTCGATGATTTTCTCGACAGCCTGCCAGGTAATGGGCTCGACATAAGTAACGTCTGCCGTTTCCGGATCCGTCATGATGGTGGCCGGATTACTGTTGACCAGAATAGTGCGGTAGCCCTCGGCTTTCAGCGATTTGCAGGCTTGGGCCCCGGAGTAGTCAAACTCGCAGGCTTGCCCGATAACAATCGGGCCCGCGCCAATAATAAGAATGCTTTTAATATCTGTACGCTTTGGCATGATGCTGGTTTATTTCCGTGCAGCCATAAGGCTAATGAATTTATCGAAAAGCACCACAATATCGTGTGGCCCGGGGCTGGCTTCCGGATGCCCCTGGAAGCAGAACGCAGGCGCATCGGTTAGCTCGAAACCCTGCAATGTGCCATCGAACAAAGAGATGTGCGTGACTCGCGTATTGGCAGGCAGGCTATCGGCATCAACCGCAAACCCGTGGTTCTGACTGGTAATGAATACGCGCCCGCTGGAAAGATCCTGTACCGGGTGATTCGCACCGTGATGTCCGGTTTTCATTTTCAGGGTTTTAGCACCCACTGCCAGGCCCATGATCTGATGGCCAAGGCAAATCCCGAACAAAGGGATTTTTTTCTCGATGGCCGCGCGAGCGGTCGCGACGGCGTAATCGCATGGCTCCGGATCGCCCGGGCCGTTCGCCAGGAAAAGCCCGTCGGGACTCAACGCCAGCGCGTCTTCGACCGGTGTTTGTGCCGGCACGACAGTAATGCGACAGCCACGCTGCTTCATCAAACGCAAAATATTCGACTTCACGCCGAAATCGTATGCCACGACATGGTATTGGCCTTCGTGGTTTTGCGTATGACCCTGACCCAGTTCCCAAACGTTTTCCGTCCAGTCGTAACGCTCTGTGGTGGTCACGACCTTGGCCAGATCCTGCCCCGACATGCCGGCGAAACCCTGTGCCAGTTCGACGGCACGTTCTGCGTTGTCGCCCACCATGATGCAAGCGCCCTGCGCACCACTTTCACGCAGAATACGTGTTAGCTTGCGGGTGTCGATGCCTGAAATGGCCACCACACCCTGCTCTCGCAGATAGGCCGGCAGCGACTGCGTGGAACGAAAGTTTGAAACGCGCAAGGAACAGTCACGGATAACCAGACCGGCCGAGTGAATGCGGGCAGACTCGACATCTTCCGGATTAACCCCGGTATTGCCAATATGGGGATAAGTGAGTGTGACAATTTGGCCGTTGTAGCTGGGGTCGGTCAGAATTTCCTGATACCCGGTCATGGATGTATTGAAAACAATCTCGGCGACAGTATGTCCATCGGCGCCGATAGAGACACCCTTGAAGATAGTTCCGTCCGCCAATGCCAAGATTGCTGGAGACAAAGAGGATGTCCCCTCTGGAAGAAGAGATGGCAGCACAGTGTGAACCCCGATTGAAATTTTGCAGTATGTAAACCTTGGGATTATACCGTGAGAAGCAAGCGCTTTCAGTTCCCGCTAAAATCAAAACAAAGTTACCGGACTCAAAAAGTTTTCTTATGCAAAATCAACTCGAATCTTTGCGCCAATATACGACGGTCGTCGCCGACACAGGTGACTTCGATGTAATGCGCGAACACCGCCCAACCGACGCAACAACCAACCCCTCGCTGATTCTCAAGGCGGTGCGCAAGGAACGCTATCGTCCATTGCTCGATCAGGTTGTCAAAGACCACGCCGATGCCAGTCTGGCAGCGCAGGCTGATCACTTGCTGGTCGCCTTCGGGCAGGAAATCCTGCGCATCATTCCCGGGCGTGTCTCGACAGAGGTTGACGCACGCCTGTCGTTTGACACCCGCAAAACCATTGATCGCGCCCACGCCATTATCGACCTGTATGAAGCCCTGGGAATCGAACGTGAACGCATCCTGATCAAGATTGCCTCAACATGGGAAGGTATCCAGGCAGCTCGCGCGCTGCAGGCCGAAGGGATCAATTGCAACTTAACCCTGCTGTTCAGCCTGCCCCAAGCGGTCGCCTGCGCAGATGCCAAGGTCAAACTGATTTCCCCGTTCGTGGGGCGTATTTACGATTGGTACAAGAAATCGGCAGCCGACCAATGGAATGAAACGGCCTGCGCTGGAGTGAATGATCCAGGCGTCCAGTCGGTCACCGCCATTTATAACTATTTCAAAGCCCGCAATATTGAAACCGAGGTCATGGGCGCAAGCTTTCGAAATGCCGGGCAGATTGTGGCCTTGGCCGGTTGCGACCTGTTAACCATCAGCCCCGAACTGCTGCACACACTCTCTACATCGGAAGAGCCCATTACCCGGCAATTAAGTGCCGAGCACGCACAGAAAAATCCGGGTGAAACATTGCCTTGCGATGAAGTCTCTTTCCGTTATCTGTTGAATGACAGCGCCATGGCAACGGAAAAACTGGCAGAGGGTATTCGTGTATTCATCAACGACGCCATCGCGCTGGACCAATTGCTTGAACAGGCCAAAGCCGGATAAACACGCATTTACCCGGCTTGCGGTACCAATCGACGCGCATTGCGCGGGCCTTTTGCAAGACATTCAGGCATCGCGCCGCTCGATCAGCGCCCAGGCCAACGTGCTGGCATCAACATACTCAAGCTCGCTGCCGGCCGGTACGCCGCGCGCCAGGCGCGATACCGACAAACCACGGGCACGCAACAATTCAGTAAGATAATGTGCGGTCGTTTCCCCTTCCGGGGTGAAGTTCGTCGCCAGTATGACTTCCTTCACGACTCCGTCGGTTGCGCGCGCAAGCAAGCGCTCGAACTGCAGCTCAACCGGCCCCACACCCTCGAGTGGCGCCAGCCGCCCCATCAAGACGTAGTACAAGCCACGATAACCATGGCTTGATTCAAGCATATTCTGATCTGCCGGTGTTTCCACAACGCAAAGCAAGGTGGGATCGCGTCGTGGCCCATTACAAACCGAGCAGATTTCCGCTTCGGTAAAATTGTTGCATTGCGTACAGTGGCGTAAATTGGAAACAGCCTGCGTCAGCGCCTGGGCAATCGTCAACGCACCATTCTTATCGTGCTGAAGCAGATGATAGGCCATGCGACGAGCCGACCGAACGCCAACGCCAGGCAAGCGTTTCAAAGCATCCACCAGCGTTTTTAGCGGCTCAGGCTCGGGCAACTGCGCGTCCATTAGAATGGCAGCTTCATTCCCGGGGGCAACGGCATACCCGCCGTCACCGAAGACATTTTCTCCTGCGATGCGGTTTCAGCCTTGCGCAAGGCATCATTGAACGCAGCAGCCACAAGATCCTCGAGCATCTCTTTATCGTCTTCCAGCAAGCTGGGATCAATCGTGATCCGCTTCACGTCGTGCCGGCAGCTCATGGAAACCTTAACCAGGCCACCACCGGCTGCCCCTTCAACCACGACATTCGCCAGCTCTTCCTGAGCCTTCTTCATGTTTTCCTGCATTTGCTGGGCCTGACGCATCAAGCCTGCCATCTGGTTTTTCATCATGTCTATTCATTCCCTGAAAAAATATTCGACAAAACAATCATACTGACAAACTCAAACCTGGAAATGACAGAATCAAGCTGCTTTGTCATTAAGCGGAACAATTGATCCAGATAAAATTCTGGCATCAAATTCGCGCAATAAATCACGTATTAATGGGTCGCTCTGCGCCGACGCTTCAGCTTCACGCTGACGCTGTTCTCGCTCGGCCTGCTGAACCGCATGAGCGGTATCGGAACCCGTAACACCAAACTCAACACGCAGGGTGACCACCAACCCGAAATGTTCGGACAACAAGGTGCACAAACGTGCCTTGCCGGGACTTTCAGCCAGTGTTCTGACCGCCACGCGCAAAATAATTTCATTATTGTCCACCCCCAGCCACTCGCTTTGACGCGCCAGTTCGGCAGCCACGCCGGTTGCCGCAAGGCCTGCCGCCAGCGCCGGCCAATCTTTGGCTGTCATTTTCTTCAACCCCGGCGAAACAGGCCGGCTCTGACTGGCAGGCTCAAGATACGCGGCCGGCTCATCGAAATCGGAAAGCGGCAACATAAAATCATCGTCTGGCGCAATCACAGCCGACTCGCCGTCGAAACGGTTGTCGATTTCCGCAGCGTCGTGCACCGGCATACGCGCTTCGGAAACAGTATCAAACGCGTTGTCATGAACGGCTGAAGCTTTATCTACCCCATGGCGCTCGTTGACCTCATCACTGGAGCCTGGCGCAGAGACCGACTCAGGCTCATGCGGCACCATTTCACCAGGCTCATCTTCCCACGCAGGCACATCTGACGGGTCAAGCGCGGCTGCCTCGCCCTGGGTTTCCGCTTTGGGCCGCGCCTGCGCCTGAACGGCAACTTCGGCGTTAGCCTCGACAGGCGGGCGTGGTGTTGTTGCGTTCGATTGTTCGGTTTGCGCGACCTGGGCGGGGGGTGCTGAATCGGGTTGCGAGCCCTTTGTGCCGCCGGGGCCTGGCGCGACGGGCGCACCGCCTGGCAGCAAGGCCAACATACGCAGGCATGCCATCACAAAACCGGCATACTCATCGGGCGACAACGCCAGTTCGGAACGGCTGTGAACCGCTACCGTATAAAAAAGCTGCACGACATCAGGCGACAGTTTTCCAGCAAGCGCCTTGATATCGCTGCAGGCCGGATCATCCTCGGGCGTGATGCCCGGCACACGCTGCTCAATCGCCACCCGCGACAGCATTGTGGAAAAATCGGCCAGGGCGCCACTATAGGACAAGCCACGGGTTGCCAGCTCATCGGCAATTTGCACAACTGCCGCGCCGTCGCCTGCCGCCAACCCCTCAAGCAACCGAACCAGATAACGCTGATCGATTGTGCCCAACATCCCTCGCACATCTTCAGCCGTAACACGGCCGGCACTGTAAGCAATGGCCTGATCCGTTAAAGAAAGGGCATCGCGCATCGAACCCGATGCAGCCTGCGCCAGTAAACGCAGCGCCGGCACCTCGAACGCAATTGACTCCTGCTCAAGGATTTCCTGCAGATGCCCCACAATGCCTTCGGCAGTCATTTGCTTCAGATTGAACTGCAGGCAGCGCGACAACACCGTAGCCGGAATTTTCTGGGGATCAGTCGTTGCCAGGATGAACTTGACATGCGCAGGCGGCTCTTCAAGCGTTTTCAACATGGCATTGAACGCATGTCCGCTCAACATGTGCACTTCGTCGATCATGTAGACTTTGAAACGCCCGGCGCCAGGGGCATACACCGCCTGTTCAAGTAACTGAGTCATTTCCTCGACGCCCCGATTCGACGCGGCATCCAGCTCAACATAGTCAACAAAACGACCTGCATCGATTTCGATACACGCCTGGCAATGCCCGCAGGGAGAAGACGTGATGCCCTTCTCGCAATTAAGCGATTTGGCCAGAATGCGCGACAAGGTCGTTTTACCCACGCCACGAGTGCCGGTAAAAAGCCACGCGTGATGCAAACGCTGCGTATCAAGCGCGTGCGAGAGTGCCCGGACCACATGATCCTGGCCAACGAGAGTGTCAAACGAGCGGGGCCGCCATTTGCGCGCCAGTACCAGATACGTCATGAAGTATTCTTTAATGAAGAAGGCGAGCCTGACTTCGGCACTGGTTCTAAACGACTATGGCTGCTTCGTTCCCGACCTGACCAGGTTTGCCGCCGAACCATGCGAAGGGGCCCGCCAAGCGAAAGTTTAACAGGAATCTGACTCGGCATCGGAAATCCAGATATCGGCACGCGGAAAATAAAGTGCCGTCTGCACCGGCCGCCCGTCGAGCGCCGCAATCGATTGCCGGTAGCGTGCCATTTGATCCTGATACCGGGATCGCATCCGCGCAACGAACCCTGGCACGGATTCACCGGCCGCGGGGCAGCCGGTTTTATAATCAACCACCAGCCAGCCCGTGTCGTTGTGAACAGCCAGGTCAATCACCGAAACGCGCCCGTCCATGTCAAGTAGCGCCCACTCGCGGTAAGCATCGGCCAAACCAAGCAACCAGCGCCCCCGCTCACTACTTAAAGTGCACTCAATGGTTTCGCAAACAACGCGCACTGCTTCGCTTACCCGATCATCGAACAAGCCTGCCCGCAATAACTGGCGCTGAACAACCTGCTCGCGATCCGTTGCCGATAATGCCTGCCACGCCTGCGCTCCCCGTTTCCCGATTTGCTCGAGCCAACCATGCGCAACGATGCCCGCAATGGCTTCATCCTGATTCGACTGGACCCAGGCATCACGCGCAGTGGGCTGCAAAAAGGAAGAAGCAGGAAGATCGGCGGCCTGCTCAGTTGAGAGACAACCAACCGGCAACCGGGAAATGGTGGTGCCGGCATGCTCGGATAAAGCCAGGCCGCCCGCCGGTTTATCGGGCGCCTCTTCCGCACCCTGGTCAAATCCATTGTCGGGCCGAGCCTGCGCTACCGTATCGGCTTCAATTGCAGGCCACAGGCGTCCCAGCAGGCTGTTCGGCGTTGGCGGCTTCACGGCACCGTCATCATCGATATCGACATCAACAATCAAATGCAATGCCTCCCGGGCGCGCGTAACAGCCACATATAGCAATCGGTCGATTTCATAATCGGCGCGTTTTCTTTCCCTGCGCCCCAGGTATTCCGCCAGCGGATCAACATGCCCTGCCGTGCGCTGTTGAATCGGACCCAGCAGAACACGCCCTTCAGCCATTTCGACACGCATCAGCGGCGTTTCGTCCCGCCGGATACCTTGATGCAAACCCATCAAGATAACGGTGTCGAACTGAAGCCCCTTTGATTTATGAATCGTCATCACTTCAACGCCCGCCCCTTCGGCGTTTCGGGGCGCGGCATAAAGCCGTTCAATATGTTGCTCCAACTCAACCGGATTCAAATCACCATAGGGCGCCAAACGCTCAATCAGTTGCAAAAGACTTTGCGCATCAGCACGATCGGCCTCCTGAAAATAGACTTTTTCACCGCCAAGTCGCTGCCAGCACGTCTCGATCCACGCCGCAAACGGCATACGCCCTGAACGATTGCGCTGATCAAGCAAAACAGCAGACGCATGACGCATACGCAATGCCTCGTCGTCGTCGATCCCGCACTGGTCAGCAAACGCTTCGTCAAAACATAAAGACAAAACGTCTGGCACTGCCGCATGCGCCTGTTGTCCAAACAAAGCATGCAAGGTATCCAGCCGCAAACCGCAAACCGGCGAGCGCAGAACCGACAACCAGGCCAGGCGGTCGCCAGGATGTGCCAGGGCCCTGGCCAATTGAACCAAATCGTTCACGACCGGACGCGACCTTAAAGAGACCAGCTCTACGGCGCGACATGGAATACCATTTAGGTACAACTCGTTAACGACATCCTGAAGGTGCGCACGCGCGCGAACAAGAATGGCAACCGGGTGCGCGCTGTCAGGCCTGCGAGCCAGTGCCTCTTTTACCAGCGATAACGTTCGACGGGCTGCGGGGGTTGGACTCTCCGGCCTGCCCTGGCCATTGGGCGACGTAACAACCGGATGTACATCCACGCCCAAACCATCCAGCTGTGCGTGAAATGCCGAAGACTCGGTGTAGGGAATCGCCCCCAGCCCGGCATGTGCCACCTGCGGAAGCAATGGCTTGAAAACGGCGTTAACCCATTCAACCACCGCTTCCTGAGACCGGAAATTTGTGCTGAGTTGCACCGGCACAAGCGGGATATCGCCCAAACCATACCGCTGCACCCGCAGGAACCAGCCCACCTCCGCCTTGCGAAACCGGTAAATCGACTGCATGGGATCACCAACCAGGAACAGCGTCCGGCCATCTCCCTGTTGCCATCCCGACGTCAGTTTCTGGAGCAAACGGATTTGGGTCTCACTGGTATCCTGGAACTCATCAACCAGCAAATGGGAAATGGCGGAGTCAAGCGTCAAAAGCAGGTCGGAGGGCGCGTCAGGATGCCCCAGGGCATGCAGCGCACGCTGCGCAACCTCGATGAAATCAACCTCGCCATATAGTGAGAACCGCACCAGCAACTGCGCCTGTGCCAGCCGCAATACGTCAAACAGCGTCAACAGCATGGTTAAATGTTGCGGCGTATAGCCCGAAGGCGCTTTCCTGATATCTGCCAATGCGCTGACCCAGGCACTGCTATTATCGAAGGCATCAAGCCAGCCTTGTAAAACAGGCTTGGCCTGGCTACCCGGCGGAAAACCCTGGCGCTTATCGAGGCGCTTTCGCAACTCTTCCTTGTTGGTCAGCAGGAAATCGGCCAACGCCTGCCACTGAGGCAAAGACGCTATGTCGGCGTCAAAGGGCGTGCCATCCCAGGATGCCAACACCTCGAAATCGTGCTCTCCCTGCTCAACCCTTTTTCTTGAGGCCTCGGATATCGGACCGGCCAACTGCATCGCCCACCCTGCGGGCATGCTCTGTCGCAAATAAGCAAGATCCTCTTCAATCGCCTCGCACAAATGCGTTTGCAATAACGCTGGATTGGTGCCGGACTCAAACAGGGGCAGCCATTGATCACGCGTTGCCAACATGCGCGCGATCAAATTCCGGGCGGCCCGCAAATCCACATCCAGATGCGCAACCAATTGGGCAACCGGTTCATACTCGTCGATCAATTCAAGCGTGCTGCGCGCAGCCGCCTCGTAGTGAGAACCGGCATCATCGCACAATGCCGGCATGCCGCCCAGCTCACTCATCCAGGGCATGGATCGAACCAGCGAAGCACAAAATGCATCAATGGTGCGAATGCTGAGACGCGCCGGATACTGTAGAAGTTTCCAACCCTTCTGATCATTCCGGATCATGGCCTGGCGAGCCAGTCGCCAGCTTGAACGGGCATGCTCAGCCTGGGGCTCGGGGCCCATGGCGGCCTGAAGCTTGCCCAGAACACGTGCATGCATTTCGGCAGCTGCTTTGCGCGTGAAGGTAATGGCCACTATTTCTTCTGGCCGCTCAACAACGCCCAGAAGCGCCAGGATCCGGTCGGTTAACAGTTCGGTTTTCCCGGAGCCCGCCGGCGCTTGAACCAGAAACGACTCAAGGGGACTCAAGACCTGTTGGCGAACCGCTGCATCGGTCACTTGCAATGCCATTACATGCCCCCTTCAAAACGCCGAAGAAACGGCTTAACGTCGCAATACTGCAAGTCCTGCTCTGACCAGACACGGTTTTGCGCCACACCGGAAATAAACTCATCGGCAAGCGTTGAAATCGCCTGGCGCCAATCGAGCAAGACCTGATCCCAGGTCTTTTCGGCAGACTCAGGCCAAATCCATTTGTCTACTGCCGCGACACCGGGAAAGCAATCGATGTCGGCCAGGCCCCGTGCCTCGTTGCCGCGCGCGTGCAACTTTGCCAAGACCAATGCTGCAACGGTCTGCCCTTTGGATTGCTCGTGCTCTTGCTGTAAAACCGCCGCATACAAAGGAAGCTGCAAATCGACCGGGCGCGGGCGAGTCCAGGACGACTTGGGATCGACGGAGCCATTACCCGACTTGTAGTCAATGACCAGCCATCGGCCATCAGTCAGTTGATCGATTCGATCGATTTGCATGCCAAGCTCAAGATGCTTGTACTGCCACACATGGCGGCGCTCCAGAGCATAAACCGAAAACGGCGGCCGCTTCTTTTCCACCTCGAGCCAGTGTTCCACCACAATGCAGGCACGCTCCACCTCTAACTGGCGCAGCCGTTCGCCATAATCTGCCAGGGCAGACTGCGCAACTGCATCGGCGCAGCGGCGCACAACCGAACCAAGACTGCCCTGCTCAGTCAACTCATGTAGCCTGTCCTGGGTTTGCACAGCCTGCCACAGCTGTTCCATCACGCCATGCAGGAAAATACCGCGCGCGTTCGACTCGCCAGGTTCGGCATAATCGGTTAACTGACGCGCATGGAGGCGATACTTAACAAAAGCCCACAAGGGATTTCGTGCGTGATCGTCAAGCACCTGCACCCCGCCCTTTATGCGCTCCTGCGCCAACAAGGCAGGACCTTGATTGTCAGCCAGTACCTCCATCGCAATAGGCGAGCCTGCAACAGACGCAGGAACCTGATGCTTCGCGGGCGACACAACAGGATGAACCGGCCAATCTGAAATAAATGGGCTGGGACGCAGTTCGCTTTCTCCCTCATGCAAGGCGTGACTCACCAGCACCTCGGGCGCGCAGCAAGCCAAATCGTCGAAAAGGCCTTGGGCCCACTGCAACTCCCTTTCCGGCGTTGCGCGGGGCGCCTGCGCCGCTTTCAGGACAGCGGCCGGCACCAGGGGATTGGGCCTGGGCGCAGCCGGCAACACATTATCGGTTAATCCCATGACCCATATCGCATCCCAATGCCCGCCTTCGGCTTCCAGCAACCCCAGAACATCAAGCCTGGACGAAGGATCACGTTGCGGTTGAAACAGCGTCTCGCGCAGCAATTGGCGCAAAATACCAATGGCTTGCGTTGCACCAATGGCACCCAACAATGCAACTTGCCGTGCAAATTGCGTTAATACCCGATCCAATGCCTCCAGCGACTGAAAAGTGTCGCTGTCGAGCGTCTCCAGCCCGGGGAAACCCAGCGTCGTCAACCATTCCCGCATGGTCTGAGCCCACGCCACCGCTCCCTGACGGCCCGGCGCCTGCAGGCACTTATCAATTGTTGCCACCCATGACTCATGCAAAACAGGCACCGAATCGGCCAAATATTGAGAGAACTCAGACAAGCTGATTGTGACGACACGATTTCGGCGCCACGCAGCGTCAAGCGCTGCCCTTTTCCCCGCCTCCCTGGCGTGCGCGACACAGCCGCCGGCCAGCAAGGCTGACCCGGCCACAGAAGGAGAAACCGAGCCATCACGCAAGAGCGAAGCAAGCACGCCTAGCCAATGCATTGCGGCCCTGTTTAACGGCCACTCCATCAAAGGGCGCGCCACGGCAATATTGAAAGCCAGGTGCGACGAAGCATCGGGACCCTGGAAGGTTCGGGTCAGCAGTCGATGCGCCAAAACCGCATCCTGCTCCAATGCCGGATGCACGATGGCTACACGTTGATCGGGATACTGTCGTAATCGGGCGTGCGCCCAGCCCACAGCAGCCTCCCATTCTTCGACCGCGTCGCCGGCCACAACGCGGCTGCAACTTCGCGCACGCACCCGATCGTTTTGCAGACGATAAATACGACAGCCCGTCTCGGCCATACAAGAAAGCAGGCGCGCCATTCTCGGACTGATTTCATTGAACCCGGCCAGCACAATCTGCCCGGCACAAGGAAGAGCCCTGCGTTCAAACGCTTCGCATACGCTTTCAAACGCCAGGTTTGCATCTTCAGCACCAAGGCTTTTCAATAAAGCCCGATACTGCGCACGCCAGGCACAAAAACGTTCATAATCCGGCGTTTCGTGCAATGAAGGCACATCCAACGCCCATTCATCCATCAATCGATCGGCCTCAATTGCCAGACGCACGGCCGACTGGACATCCAGGAGCGGCGTTTCACGCTCGACATGCTCAATCGCTTGCTTCCAGACCAGGCCGGCACCAAAATGGTCGAGCACATGCGAAGGCGTTTCGGCATCCGGCGTAAAGGTTCGCTGGTCGGACATCTGCCTGACCCATGAGGACCATGGCAAAATTGCCGGTAAGGCAACAACCTGCCGCGTGACGCTCAGCAACGACGACAAATCACCGACAATTCGCCGCGCATAACGGTTATTAACTGTTAAAACGGCCGTACTCCGGCTGTCGAGCTTTAGCAGGTCCTCATAGGAAATAGGAGCAAAACCCATGGATTCAGTTACAGTGGTGCTCATTGTTATACCGTCAACCATAAACGTTGAGTTTACTTCGCCGCACATCAGATACTGAAAACAAGCCAGACAATATGGTCGCACACCAGCCAAAAACCAGCCCCACCTGCCGATCCGGTGATGCCATTCATGCCTTTCTTGATGCAGCATGGCTTGAGGATGGCCTGGCCGACAACACGTTGTCGGCTTATCGCCGCGATATTACTACCTTCGCATTGTGGCTGGAGCAGACATGCGGCTGCGATATCGATCATGCCCAAGCTGCGGATGTTCAAGCCTGGTTTGCCCATCTTCACCCGCAATCTCGCGCCACAACGGCAAATCGCCGGCTTGCCGCCCTGAAAAAATACTATCTTTGGGCGCGACGTCAGCAACGCATTCGCCTGGACCCATGCGAGCAATTGAAATCGGCAAAACAACCTGCACGCTTTCCCAAAACACTCGCCATGGATCAGGTTGAAGCCCTGCTTGAAGCGCCAAATACACTGAGCGATTTGGGCCTGCGCGATCGCGCAATGCTGGAAACACTTTACGCAACAGGATTGCGCGTCAGTGAGCTGGTTAATTTAAAACTGCTTGAAATCGACCTGAACGCAGGCGTCGTGCGGGTGGTCATGGGAAAAGGAGGGAAAGACAGGCTCGTTCCCTTAGGGGCCGAAGCGCAACATTGGCTGAATGAATATTGCGCGCGATCAAGACCGGCATTACTGGGACCCAAACGAAGTGATGCCTTGTTCGTCACACAACGAGGCGGCGCGATGACGCGACAATCTTTCTGGCTGATCGTCAAAAAATATGCGGTTCAGGCGCAGATTCATGCACCATTATCCCCCCACGTTTTAAGGCACGCATTTGCAACGCATCTGCTCAATCACGGGGCCGATCTCAGGGTTGTACAGATGCTGCTGGGCCACGCCGATATTTCCACAACGCAAATCTATACTCACGTCGCCAAAGAACGATTGAAATCATTACACGCACTGCACCATCCACGCGCCTGAACAAACGGTAAGCGCCTGAGCCTTAAGTAATCTATGAAGAAGAGTCAACTCAAACTAAAACTGCCAATCGTCAATCTGGGTCGGCTTATCGTTTTCCTTACGGTTTTCACCGGGTTGGTCATGATGATCAACACCTTTATTGCCAGCTATCAACGCCAACAAGTCATGCTGCTGGAAAGCCGGCTGGAACTGAACCATGCCTATGCCACCAAAATTGCACAGAGCACAGACCGCTTCCTGGCAAATGCATTACAACAGCTGAATGTCAGTGCCAAACGATTGGGACAGCAATTTGATCCTGCCACACAAGCTGAAGAGGTGGAGCGGCTGTATCGTCAAACCAATGACTTCAGCGCAACCGGCGTAATCGACAATACCGGCAATCTCAAAGCCAGTTCTTCGAGGCGTCCGGGCCAAACCGGAAACACGCTTCATACCGAGGGCGTCAAGCTGGCCCTGACACGCAAGGCACCAACCATCAGTCCGCCGTATTACAACAGTAACGGGCAGTTGACCATTGCAATATCACAACCCATTTTCGGCCCTAGCGGCCGCTATCTGGGTTTTGTCAGTGGCACGATCTATCTGGGCCAGGCCAATAGCCTGGATGGTATTTTGGGTCACCACTACTACCGTGACACCTCATACGTATACGCCGTTGATGAACATCGACGTTTGCTTTATCATCCGGATCCCCTGCGTGTTGGAACCGTCGTGGGTAAAAATGAGGTCATCGACCAGGTCTTGTATGGCACGACAGGTGCCCAGCGCGTGGTTAACAGTCAAGGACAAGACATGCTTGCCGGTTATGCTCCCATTGCCGCCACAGGATGGGGTGTCGTGGCGCAAAGTCCAACGGAGCACCTGACCGAACCACTCACCTCGAACATGCTTGAGCTCATACTTGAAACGAGTGTGCCTGCACTGGCGATTTTGATACTGGCCTGGTGGGTATCAAGGCTTATTGCAACGCCCTTGACCGAACTCGCGCTTCACGCCCGTGAATTGCACACGACCAGTTCACATCAGCCGCTGCAGGCAATAAGATCATGGTATTTCGAGGCGCGCCAGCTAAAGCGCGCCTTAATGCAAAGCCAAGCCTCTTTCCATCACCAAATCGACAAACTTAATGAAACCGCGCAAACCGATCCGCTTACCGGCTTGTTAAACAGGCGAGGTCTAACAGAAGCCATTGATATGCTTGTGCAAAATCAGCGGGCCTTCGGCCTGATTGCAATCGATATCGACCACTTCAAAAAAGTGAACGACACCTACGGACACGACGCGGGAGATCAAGTACTTAAATATGTTGCCAATGCAATGAAAACACAGTCAAGGCATGAGGATATTCTGTGCAGAAGCGGCGGGGAGGAGTTTTTAATACTTTTACCCAATACAACGCTCGATCATGCAATTCAAAGCGGCGAAAGACTAAGAGCATTTGTCGCCAGTCAGGACAACATCCCCGGTTGCCGTCGTTTAACCTTGTCTCTGGGGGTAACGCGATGGTCTGCCGAGTCAAATCAATCGGTTGATACCGCGCTTAAACAGGCCGATGAGGCTCTGTACAAAGCAAAAGAAAGTGGTCGCAATCGCGTCCAAGCCGTTTAACCCCAACAGATAGCAGCATATGCACGGCCATCACCACCATCATCATCATCACGCACCGGAAGAAGGCTCGGAAAAACGTATTGCACTGGCTTTTTTCCTGAACCTTATCTTTTCGATCATTGAGTTTATCGGCGGCATGCTGACCCAAAGCACGGCCATTATGGCCGATGCGGTACACGATTTGGGCGACAGCTTATCGATCGGCACCGCCTGGATTCTGCAGCGCCTGGGGAAAAAGTCTCCCGACTATACTTTCACCTATGGCTATCGTCGCCTGTCGTTGTTCGGCGCTGCATTAAACGGCCTGATTCTGATTGCCGGGTCGGGCTGGGTACTGTATGAAGCCTTCAGCCGACTGCAAGATCCCATTATGCCCGTGACAGAAGGAATGTTCCTGCTGGCGATACTGGGTGTCTGTGTAAACGGTTATGCTGCCTACCGCCTGAGCAAAGGACAAACACTGAACGAGCGGGTACTGAACTGGCATTTGATCGAAGACGTACTGGGTTGGGTTGCGGTACTGATACTGTCAATCATTCTGCATTTCTTCCATTGGCCCATTCTTGACCCTTTGCTTTCCATTGCTTTTACCTCGTTCATTCTGGTCAATGTCGTGCGTATGCTTTGGTCGACGGGAAAACTGTTTTTTCAGGCGGTTCCGGATACCCGGTTACTGCACTCGATTCGCCAGGCCCTACTGGCTTTGCCGGACACACAGGCAGTTCATCACTTGCATCTGTGGTCGCTTGACGGCGAAAAACACGTGTTAACCGCGCACGTTGTGGTGCAAGGCGAGACGTCGATTTCCGACTATCAAAATATAAAAAGCAACCTTAAAGTTGCATTGGAACAATTCAACCTTTTCCACACGACCATCGAGATTGAATTGTCCCAGGAAGATTGTCGGGATGCCGACCTGTAGGCACCCCCGCGATCAAGCTTCGTCCCGATCGGTTTGAACCAGATAAATCAGAACCAGAAGAATCGTCACGAAGAAGCGAAAGGCGTCCGGAACACCATTCCACTGATCGGACATCCACATGCCGAACCACTCGCCGCCGATCGACATAAAGCCCACCTGCCAAACAAGAAAACCCAGAAGCAGTCCCCAGATTGCCAATGACTTGGTGCGATTAAACTCAACCGCCGGCGCGCGCACTTTCAGCAGCAAACGATAAGCCCCCACCCAGCACAGAATCGCAACCAGGGCCTCTGCCGCGATAATCAGAATGTATGCGGCATGGTGCAAAAACGGTGCCTCAATTGCCCGATACTGAATCGAGGCATCAGGGAATATGGTGTCCATCATCAGAACATGCTGAACAAACGCAAAATTACTGCCGTAATCAGTGATGTTGCCAAACGCCACTAATGTTGCAAACAACGCAATTGCAGCAACCAAAACAACTTTTGATATTCGTACAGCGACCATATTCCCTCCTTGAAAAACGAATACTCAGGTTATCAATTCCACTTTGCCAGTCTTTAAATGATAAAGCCCGCCAACCACTTTTAACCGACCCTCCTCGACCTCACGCCGTAATATTGGCGTGGAGGAAGCCAATTTGGCCATATTCATGCGAATATTCTGGATCGTCACATCGCGCATCAGCGCGGCCGGATCCGGCTTACTTGCTTTAACCGCCGCGACTGCTGGAGCCAACTCGGTTGTAATGCTTTGAATATGACCAGGGTAATCCGTGTGATTATCGTAAGCATCGATTGCCGCCCCGATGGCACCACACTGGGTGTGACCCAGCACCATAATAAGCGGCGACTTCAACACCGCAACCCCATACTCCAAACTGGCAAGAATATCCATCGTGGCATAATTGCCGGCAACCCGCGTTACAAACAAGTCTCCGCGGGCCTCATCGAAGCAAAACTCAGGCCCAACGCGCGAATCGGCGCAACTTAACAAACAAGCGTAAGGATTTTGCCCTTGTGCCAGCGCCGCACGTGTTGACGCAAAGTCTTTACTGGTTGTCTCGCCATTCACATAACGTTCGTTACCACGCATTAATCGATCCAACGCCGCATCGGGCGTTAATTGATTTTCAGGTCGTGGCACATCTGTTGCAGCCCTGACAGAAGTAGAGACAAAAGGCGCCGCCGCCAACCCGGCCATGGCAAATAAAGCGGTTCTGCGGGACACACTGCTTTCAACCCGAGCGGATTCCACGGGTTCAGGTTGTTGCGAAGTTTCTGAAGTGTCACAACGAATACACATAATGCTTCCCCTTTTTAAATTTAGAATGGAAGCGCAACCCCGGCAGCCCGTACCGACTGGCACCGCCTACGCGTGGGTCCGATTGTGCGATGAATTCGTTACAAATACAAGCAGTTTTATTGTCCGTTCCCGGTAGCCCTGAAATTGGCTGCAAGGTCGGACAACTTGCCAACCGCCTGCCGGAACAGAACCACGTCGCTGCTGACCGTAAAAAAGCAATATCCCCACTGGGCGTAACGCGCCACGTCGTCGATACCATGAGAGGTAATCCCAAGCGCAATACCATGCGCTTGCGCCCGCTTACCAATATCGTTCAGAACAGCCTGCACTTCAGGATGTTTAATTTGCCCGATATAACCCAAATCCGCAGCAAGATCGCCCGGACCTACGAACAATGCATCCACGCCGTCAACCGACCCGATCTGCTCCAGCCGCTCGACTGCGGCGGCCGATTCAATCTGAACGACAACGCCAATTGATTGATTGATGAACTGAAAGTAATCCGTTACACGACCATAGCCGTTATTACGGTGATAGGCCGAGACACCGCGAAAGCCATCGGGAGGATAGCGTGTTGAAGCCACTGCCTGCTGTGCCTCTTCAACCGACTGGACATTTGGAATTAAGAGATTGCGAAAACCGATATCCAGAAGACGTTTGATTTGGGCCGGATGATTCTGCACAGGACGGCCCACCGCAGGTTTGCCGGAAAACCGGATTGCCTGCAACTGGGCGATAAGCGACTGGATATCGTTCGGCGCATGCTCCGTATCGAACAGCATCCACTCAAACCCGGGGTACTCCGCAACGATCTCGGCCAGCAAAGGGTTGGCCAGCGCGTTCCAGAAACCCAGCGTGAGCCGTCTTTGCCCAAGCCAGTGCTTGAACGGATTTTCCTGCTCGATACGCGCCTGCATGTCGGTCATGGAGTATCCAGCCACGAATCAGGGGTTCAGCAAAATTGAGCCTGTCGTCGCACGGCGCTCAAGGTCGATGTGCGCAGACGTCACGTCTGACAAGGCATAGTGTGCACTGATAGTGGGTGCGACCTTTCGTGTCTCAAGCATCTCGAACAGCTCTGCCGCCATCCGCTCAAGCCGGTCGCGTGTTCTGGCATACGAGAACAAGGTAGGTCGTGTCACAAACAAAGAGCCACGAGAAGCCAGTTCACTCAAACTGAAGGGAGGCACAGGTCCTGATGCATTGCCGAAACTCACCATCATTCCCAGTGGGGCAAGGCAATCAAGAGAATCATGGAAGGTATCTTTACCGACCGAGTCATACACTACTGGAACGCCTGCGCCATTGGTAATTTCTTTGACCCGTTCGACAATGTTTTCGGTTTTGTAGTTAATGGTGTGAGTGCAACCATGTTCAAGAGCCAAGGCGGCCTTTTCATCCGAGCCAACCGTTCCGATCATGGTAACGCCCAAAGCACGGGCCCACTGGCAGGCAATCAGCCCTACCCCACCTGCCGCGGCGTGAAACAAAATCGTTTCCCCACCACGCAGCGGAAAAGTTTGCCGGAATAAATACTGGACGGTTAAACCTTGAAGCATTGACGCCGCGGCAATATCGAACCCGATGCCGGCCGGCAGTTTAAGGACATGATCAGCCGGCATGGTACGCCTCTGGGCATAAGCCCCCGGCGGCAGGCAGGCGTAGGTAACTCGATCGCCGGCGGCAAGATGTGTCACGCCATCACCCACGGCCTCGATCACGCCTGCCGCCTCCATCCCCAGCCCGGCAGGCAGCGGCTGCTTATACAGGCCGGTTCGGTAATAAACGTCGATAAAATTCAGGCCAATGCTTTCGTGACGCAGCGTAATCTCGCCAGCAGCTGGCGCCGGGACATCAACATCAACAAACTGCATTACTTCGGGTCCGCCATTTTCGAATATACGAATTGCCTTGGACATGCTTGCCTCTTTGGTAACGTTGCTGAGAACCGGTAAAAGATCTGACAGGCTGGCGCCCCCGACAGGAATCGAACCTGTAATATTCCCTTAGGAGGGGAACGTTATATCCATTTAACTACAGGGGCGTCGCGCCCACGCATTGTAACAAGTTGAACCACCGTCTGCGCGCAAGACGCACTTTAAACTGTGTTGTTTTTTTGCCTCGGTATTAACCACTAACTCATTCATTAAAGCGATCAGTCATATAGAACTCGAATGCGACAACAGCAAAAGCTCAGCCAGTTTGCACAATTAAAAATCCGCACCGGGACAATCGTGTCACTCACATTCATTCACTACGGGCTCCCCATTCTCAGGAATCAGGATAATGGAAGATAAACAACCTTTAAATGAAATTAGATTGTTTTTAAATGACGAAAACGAAACAGCGTCGTTGGCGACGCAGTTTGCGTCCCTCTTGACGGCAACCGATTCTGCAACAGAAACCGCGTCATCCGGCGGCCACATCTATCTGCGCGGAGACCTGGGCGCGGGCAAAACCAGCTTCGCGCGAGCATTTCTGCGGGCTTGTGGCGTCAGCGGGCGAATCAAAAGCCCAAGCTATGCGCTGCTTGAATCTTATAAAGTTTCTAACTTATACTTCTATCATCTTGATTTTTATAGATTTAGCGACCCAAGAGAATGGATTGACGCAGGCTTTCGCGATATTCTTCAGGAAAATGCCATTGTTTTGATTGAATGGCCCGAGCAGGCCGCAGGCCTTCTGCCCCTTCCTGATATCGAAATAAGCCTGGAATATGCAGACGAAGGACGCAACGCGAGAATTACCGCCTATAGCAACAAAGGACAATCATGGCTGAGCAAAATCACTCCAACGGGCCCGGCGCTACGCCCGAAAGATCCGCCCGCCGGCGATTCGTAGCAGCGGCGACCACCCTGTTTTTGTTGCCCGTCATACCACGGGTTGCAAAAGCAGCCACAATTCTTGCAGTACGCACATGGCCAGCCGATGAATACACACGCGTCACGCTGGAAATGGATAGCGAACTCAAAGCGGAACATTTCACACTGGAAGGACCTCACCGGCTGGTTGTCGACATTGAAGGACTGACAATGAGTCAGACCATCAATGAGCTGGTTTCCAAAATCAAACCGAACGACCCTTATATCGCCAGCGTACGCGTCGGGCAGAACCGTCCCAACGTCGTTCGCATGGTCATGGATCTGAAGCAGCCCATTGCCCCTCAAGTCTTTACGCTGAAGCCCATTGGTGAATACAAGTATCGCCTGGTTCTTGACCTGTACCCGCGTGTGGCGCAAGACCCCTTGATGGCGCTGGCCAAATCTCAAAGCGATAACGATCCTCTGGCTGAGGTCTTGGAAAGCCTGGGCCAAGGCAGCGATGCACCAATCCCTTCCGTTGAAGGCCAACAGTTACCGCCCATCGCCAAGACAAAACCTGCGCCGGAGCGACAACCCGAACCCGCTGTCAGGGAGCCCGCCCCAAGCAAACCCAACCGGCCGATTCTGGTTGCACTTGACCCGGGACACGGTGGTGAAGACCCGGGTGCCGTCGGCCCTTCAGGTACCTACGAAAAAAATATTGTGCTTGGTATCGCCAAACGATTGAAAAAACTCATCGATGCGCAGCCCGGCATGCAGGCTTACCTGACTCGCGACCGCGACTATTTTGTGCCCTTGCAAGTACGGGTTCAAAAAGCCAGACGGATCAAGGCGGATTTGTTTGTCTCTATTCATGCAGATGCCTGGATTAAACCTTCCGCCCGCGGCTCATCCGTTTTTGTACTATCGCCAAAAGGCGCATCGAGTGCAGCAGCCCGCTGGCTGGCCAAAAGCCAGAATGAGGCCGACCTGATCGGCGGCATCAATGTCAACACAAACAATCAGCATGTCATGAAAGTGTTACTCGACATGTCGACTGCAGCACAAATCAACGATTCTGTAAAAGTCGGCAGCCGAGTGCTGGGGGAAATCGGGAAAATAAACCGATTGCACAAGAAGCATGTGGAAAAAGCGGGCTTCGCTGTCCTTAAAGCCCCCGACATTCCATCCATCCTGGTTGAAACCGCCTTTATCAGCAACCCGCACGAAGAGCGGCTGCTGCGCAGTGCATCGCATCAGGAAAAACTGGCACGAGCAATGCTGACCGGCATCAATGATTACTTTTCCACTAGCCCGGGGCTTGCACGTAGGGCATAATTTGCCCTGATATGCTGCAACGCCGTTCAATTACCCCTCTTCCCGACCCGCTCATTAGCCAAATCGCCGCCGGCGAGGTTATCGAGCGGCCCTCTTCTGTCCTGAAAGAGTTGCTGGAGAACGCCATCGATGCCGGCTCTACCAGCATTGAAGTTCGGCTCGACGGTGGCGGCATCCGGCGCATTATGGTCAGCGACAATGGTTCCGGCATACCCCGTGACGAACTGGCTTTGGCGCTCACGCGTCACGCAACCAGTAAAATTCGCAGTCTCGAAGAGCTGGAAGAAGTCTCGTCAATGGGTTTTCGCGGCGAAGCGCTGGCGTCTATTGCTTCAGTGGCGCGTCTTACCATCACCTCACGCACGCCCGATGCTCCCCATGCCTGGCAACACCAGATCAATGCATCCGAACCGGTCGCGGCATCCGGCGGACAAGGCACCAGCGTAGACGTTCGTCAACTATTCGAGGCCGTTCCGGCCCGACGCAAGTTTCTGCGCACCGAAGCGACAGAGTACGGACACTGCGTGGAAGCGCTGGAACGGATTGCGCTAGCGCATCCGGAAGTAAGCTTTCGCCTTTTTCATAATGACAAACCGCAGAAAAACTGGCGTACATCAGATTTGCCGCAACGCATTCTCGATGTTCTGGGCACGGAAATGGTGGCTCAAGGGTTGCATGTAGACCAACATCACGGCGTGATCAGCTTGCGTGGCTTGATCACCAAGCCCACCTTTGCGCGGCCGCGGGCCGACAAGCAATATCTCTACGTCAACAATCGCTTCGTACGCGACAGAACCGTTTCGCACGCCGTGCGCCAGGCATATGCCGATGTCCTGCATGGCGACCGCCAACCCGGCTTTGTCTTGTTTCTGAATATCGCGCCCAGTGCCGTCGATGTCAATGTTCACCCGGCAAAAAGTGAAGTGCGCTTTCGGGAAAGCGGCGCAGTGCATCAGTTCGTTGCACGCTCATTGGATCAGGTGCTGGCCCAGACACGCCCGGCCGACGCCCAGGCGCCTGCCCAGGCGCCGCAACACGCATCACCGGCGCCTGGTCTTCCCGCCAGCGTGCAAGCACGGCACACGCCTTCAGCGCATCCACACGCCTCCCCGGCTCAGCACAGTCTGGGCCTGCCACCCCGCTACGGTAACGCCCCATCGGCTGCCTCCTGGCAAACGCTGTATGAGCCACTGCCAGCCACCAGCACAGCGCCCACCCAGGCAACACAACCTGCCCCCGCCGCAGCAACATTATCGGCCTCGGAAGCATACCCTCTGGGCATGGCGATCGCGCAATTGCACGGCATTTATATACTGGCGCAAACCCAAACCGGCCTGATCATCGTCGATATGCACGCTGCCCACGAACGCGTTGTCTACGAGCAACTCAAGCAGGCGATCGATGCGCGAGACCTGCCCCGCCAGGAACTGCTTGTTCCCGTGGTGTTTCAAGCCAGTGAAAAGGAAATCGCCTTGGCCGAGGAGTTTGACGAGCAATTGTCAGAGCTCGGCCTGGCGTTGCGTCCAGGCGGCCCCAACAACCTGGTTGTCCGGTCGGTACCGGGCCTGCTGGCCAAAGGCGACATCGAAGCCTTGGCAAAAAATGTCTTGCACGACCTGGCTCAGGTTGGCAGCTCGCGACAACTACTCGAACAGCGGAATCAACTGCTTTCCACAATGGCCTGCCATGGATCGGTGCGGGCCAACAGGCGTTTGACCATCGACGAAATGAATGCGTTGCTGCGTAAAATGGAGCAAACAGAGCGCTCAGACCAGTGCAATCACGGACGCCCCACATGGCTCTACTGGAGCCTGCCTGAAATCGATAAACTTTTCATGCGCGGGCAATGAGCCATCATCGTTTCGTCGTCTGCCTGGCGGGCCCCACAGCCTCAGGGAAAAGCGCAGCCACATTGGCGCTGGCACGACATTGGCCCATTGAAATCATCAACGTCGATTCAGCCACCATCTATCGGCAAATGGACATCGGCACGGCCAAGCCCAGCCCACAAGAACAACATTCCGTCCCTCATCATTTACTTGACATTCGCGACCCGTCGGAATCGTATTCCGCCGCAGACTTCTGTTCTGATGCCCTAAGGTTGATTGACGAAATTCATTCTCGCAATCGGCTTGCCTTGCTGTGCGGTGGAACCATGATGTACTACAAGGCCTTGCGCGAAGGCTTGAATAACCTGCCTGCGGCAAACCCGGCAATACGACAGGCGCTGGAAAATGAAGCTGCTGCACTGGGTTGGCCGGCCATGCACGGCCAATTACAGCACGTTGACCCGCCAACCGCACAACGCCTGGCGCCGAACGACAGCCAGAGAATACAGCGCGCCCTGGAAATTTATCGCATTACCGGGCGTCCCATGTCGCAATGGCTTGCAGATCAACCTCCGGTTCAAAAAGCGCCGTGGAACTATGTCACGATTAGCCTCGAGCCGTCCGATCGATCGGTATTGCATGAACGTATTGCGCAACGCTATCAGGCCATGATTGAAGCCGGCCTGGTTGCGGAAGTACAAGCCCTGTTCAACCGGGGCGACCTCAATGAATCCATGCCATCGATACGATGTGTCGGATACCGGCAAATCTGGGCCTGCCTGAAAGGGGAAGTTGACTTGCCGACAGCCATCGAGCAGGCCATTGCCGCCACGCGACAACTGGCCAAACGTCAATTGACCTGGTTAAGGGCGCAACCCGAACGACATATTATCGACTGTCTTTCTCGCGACGTTGCCGACAACATTCTGGATATTGTCCCGCAATACTGGAAAAAATAGCGCCGTTAAGAAGACCCCGCCGTCAAACGACAACCGTTTGAGGCTCCCCCGGTGCACATTCCACAATTTCCCCCAAGTGGAAAACCTGCTCACCGCTCTGGCTGAGCGTCGTCGCAATGGCATGAGCCTGATCGGCATCAACGACCACAACCATCCCGATACCGCAATTGAAAACACGATACATTTCATCATCGGCGACCCGGCCACCTTCCTGCAACCAGCGAAACAGGGCGGGCATTTCCCACGCCTGGCGATCCAAACGCGCAGCCAGGCCGGCTTGCAAAATACGCGGCACGTTATCCAGCAGACCGCCACCGGTGATATGCGCCAGCCCCTTGACTGCAGCGCCATGTTGCTTGATTGCTGCCAGTGCCGATTTCACGTAGATGCGTGTTGGCGCCATGACAACATCGACCAAGGGCTGGCCATGGAAATCATCGGTTGGCCTGGCACCCGTGTTTTCAATAATCTTGCGCAGCAAGGAATAGCCATTGGAATGCGCGCCACTGGAAGCAAGCCCCAGCACGACATCGCCCGGCTGGATCGACTTGCCATCGATAATTTGCGATTTCTCGACTGCACCAACGGCAAAACCGGCCAGATCATATTCTCCATCCGGATACATGCCCGGCATTTCAGCCGTTTCACCGCCGATCAGGGCACATCCTGCCAGTTCGCAACCATGGGCAATACCGCCAACCACTGCTGCTGCGGTATCAACCGATAATTTGCCACAGGCAAAATAATCAAGAAAATAAAGCGGCTCGGCCCCCTGAACCAAAATATCGTTAACGCTCATGGCCACCAGATCAACGCCAACCGTATCGTGTCGATTCCACTCGAACGCTAGACGCAACTTCGTACCCACGCCGTCGGTACCCGAAACCAAGACGGGTTCCTTCAGGTGCCTGGGTACCTCGAACAAGGCGCCAAACCCCCCTATACCAGCCATGACTCCGGGGCGCATCGTCCGCGCCGCCAAAGGCTTAATGCGATCAACCAATGCGTCGCCTGCATCGATGTCGACACCGGCATCGCGATAGGTCAGGGAATGAGAAACTTTGTTTGTCATGAGAAAAACCGTGGGATATGTAAGAATTGCGTCTTGGGTATTGACCCGCCATGCGCATTTTACGCTTTTTACCGCCGCCATTTTTACACTCAATGACGCAACAACTGATTCTGGACCTGATTCCGGCTCCCCCACCCACTCTCGACAATTTCATTGTGGGGCAGAACGCGGCCGCCGTCGATGCGCTCAAGCACTGCAGTGGCGGACGGGCGGTTTACATCTGGGGGCCCGATGGAGCCGGCCGAAGCCATCTGCTGCGAGCCCGATGTGGTGCCCTTCCCGGCGCCATTTATGTGCATCCCAGTAACGCCCGGTCTCTTCTTGAGCGTATTCTGAACGATGAAATCAACTTGCCCAGACTTGTGGCAATCGACGACGTCAATCATCTGGATGACGACACACAGGGCCAACTGTTCGCCCTGTACAATCTATGGCGTGCCTGCGCAGCCAGCCCCAACGCGTTTGCACTCCTTGTGTCAGGATCTTTTTCACCGCAGGCCATGCCGATTCGTGAAGACTTGCGCACCCGCCTGGGCTGGGATCTGGTCTTTCGTCTTGAACACTTGTCGGATGAAGACCGGGCACAGGCCATGAACAATCAGGCACGCGACCGGGGCCTGCAACTGGCACCGGAAGTCGTGAACTGGCTGCTTACACACTACACTCGCGACATGAACCGGCTCATTACACTCATTAACAACCTCGATCATTATTCGCTGGAGAAGCAACGTGGCATTACACTGCCGCTTCTGCGCGAATTTCTGGCACAACGCGAGCCCATGCTCACACCACAGCAACATGACTGAACCCAAACGACTTGCCCTTTTCGATTTAGACCACACGCTGTTGCCACTTGACAGCGACTACCAGTGGGCCGACTACCTGGCGCGCACCGGGCGTGCGGGCAATCCTGAGGAAGCCCGCCGGCGCAACGAAGATCTCATGCTCCGCTACAACGCGGGCGACCTCACGGCCGACCAGGCCGCCGAGTTCATGCTGGGCCTGCTGGCACGCGCCAACGTGCATGATCTGGCCCACTGGCACGAACAATTCATGCATGAGGTCATTCGCCCCAGCATCAAGCCTGTTGCCCTCGAACTGGTCAACCAGCACCTGCAACAAGGCGACTTGTGCGCCATCGTGACCGCAACCAATGAATTTGTCACCGAGCCCATTGCCCGCGCATTCGGCATCCCGCACCTCATTGCGACCGTCCCTGAATACCTTCACGGGCGTTACACCGGGCGCATTGCAGGAATACCCAGCTTCAAAGAAGGCAAGGTTGCTCGCGTGAATGATTGGCTGCGGCAACAGGGGCTGGACCTTTCCGGCTTCGAAACTTCCTATTTTTATAGCGACTCCCCCAACGACCTGCCTCTGCTGGAAGTGGTCACACACCCCATTGCAACCAACCCCAGTCCCGCCTTGAAAGAAGTCGCCCAGGCACGGGGCTGGCGTATTCTGGATATTTTCAAGGACATGCAGGACGCAAAGTCCTAAAATAACGCTCATGCTCACTGAAACAATAAAAACATTTGTAGGACGGCTGTTGAACGGCGCCACGCGAGGACCGGAACGTTTCTCACGTGAAAAACACGGTATCGACCGGCGCCACGTCTCCCGACACGCCGTCAAGGTATGCGAGGTTCTGCAGCACGCCGGGTTCGAAGCCTATATCGTAGGCGGTGCCGTTCGCGACCTTATCGTCGGCTTGGAACCGAAAGATTTCGACGTTGCCACCAACGCCACGCCCGCTCAAGTCCGCCCGCTGTTTCGCCGGGCACGCATTATTGGCCGACGCTTTCAACTCGTTCACGTTGTTTTCGGGCAGGAGATTATTGAAACATCCACATTCCGGGCGCCTGCCTCGGAAGGCCATGAAACGGATGAGCACGGACGTATCCTGCGCGACAATCAATTCGGTACGAATGAAGAAGACGCCGTTCGCCGAGACTTTACCCTTAACGCGCTCTACTACGATCCGGTGCGCGAGGAAGTCATCGACTACACCCGCGGTGTTGCCGACCTTAAAAAGCGAGTGGTACGCATTATTGGTGATCCTGAAACACGATATCGTGAAGATCCCGTGCGAATGCTGCGCGCCGTGCGCTTCGCGGCCAAGCTCAATGCAACCATCGATCCGGCAACATTAACCCCGATCAAATCCATGGCCCACCTCATTTCCAACGTACCTAGTTCCAGGCTCGTTGATGAAGTCATCAAGCTCTTGACGTGTGGCCACGCAATCGACTGCCTGAAGCAGTTGGAAGCATTGGGACTGCATCAGCATCTTCTTCCATTTATTGATACCCTTTTCAATAATCCCGATCATTTCCGTTTTCTGGAACTAGCGCTCGATCGCACCGATGCAAGGGTGCGAACCGGCAAAACCATCAGTCCCGGGTTCCTGTTCGCCGCATTGCTCTGGAAGCTGGTGAAAATCCAATGGGACACAAACCAGAAGGAAGGCTTGCCGCGGGTACAGGCACTGGTCGAGGCCGCCGACACGGTCATCAACAACCAGGCGGCCAACCTGGCCATTCAACGCCGCTTTCAAGCCGACATGCGGGAAATATGGTTCATGCAGCCCCGTTTTGAACGGGCTACACCGCGCACCATCTGGCGTTTGCTGGAACACCCCCGCCTGCGCGCTGCGGTCGACTTCCTGCAGTTGCGTGCCGAAGCACACGAAGTCGACAGTGTCGATGCGCAATGGTGGATGGATCTGGCCAATGCCGATCACGACAAGCGCACCGCCATGATTGATGAACGCCAGCGCGAGAAACGGGGGGAACGGCCGGGAGCAGGAAAACCGGGTAACCGGCGTCGACGTCGCCCACGCCGCAAAGCGCCGCCGGAACAACAAGATTAAACGTTTATGAAGTGCGCTTTTATAGGGCTCGGCGCAAACCTGGGGCCTTCACTGGAAACATTGAGGCAGGCAGCCACGCAATTGGCTGCGCACCCGCTTATTGACGCATTCGAGCTCTCTGCGCTTTACAGAAGCAAACCAGTCGATGCGCAAGGGCCAGACTACGTTAATGCTGTAGCGCGCCTTGGCACCCGGCTTGAACCGCTTGCTTTGCTGGCGTTATTGCAGGAAACCGAGCAACAGTACGGCAGACAGCGCCCATACAGGAATGCGCCCAGAACCCTGGACCTTGACCTGCTGCTTTACGAAGGCGCTCAACTGGACACCCACTCCCTGACAATACCGCATCCCCGCATGCACTTAAGGGCATTCGTGCTGCAGCCACTGCATGACCTGGCGCCTGAACTTGTCCTGGAACAAGGAAGCCTGGCGGCGCTGCTTAAAGCATGCGACCACCAGGAAATCGAACGACTGCCTTGAGAAGGCAGTCAGTACGACATATCAGGCAGGCATAATGGCTATTTCAGCAATGCGCGCCTGCCATTCCTTCGGGCCGGTCTGATGCACTGAAGTCCCTGTTGCATCGACCGCTACCGTTACGGGCATGTCCTTCACCTCAAACTCGTAAATGGCTTCCATGCCTAAATCTTCGAAACCCACGACCTGGGCTGCGCGAATTGCTTTGGAAACCAGATACGCCGAACCACCCACAGCCATAAGATACGCCGACTTGTGTTTGCTGATGGCCTCGATGGCAACCGAACCGCGCTCGGCCTTGCCAATCATGGCGATCAAACCGGTTTTCTCGAGCATCATATCGGTGAACTTGTCCATGCGTGTTGCCGTTGTCGGGCCAGCCGGGCCCACCACCTCTTCACGCACCGGATCCACCGGACCAACGTAATAAATAACGCGGTTTTTGAAATCAACCGGCAATGGCTCGCCCTTTTCCAGCATCTCCTGAATACGCTTGTGTGCGGCATCGCGGCCGGTCAGCATCTTGCCCGACAGCAACAACGTTTGCCCGGGCTTCCATGAAGCGACCTCTTCCTTGGTGAGCGTGTCGAGATTCACTTGCGTTGATTTGTTGTAGTCGGGCGCCCATTTGACGTCGGGCCACAATGACAGGTCGGGCGGTGCCAGCTCGGCCGGGCCGGAACCGTCGAGTTCGAAATGAACGTGTCGCGTTGCGGCACAATTGGGAATCATGGCCACGGGTTTAGAGGCGGCATGCGTCGGGAAAGTGTTGATCTTGACGTCGAGCACTGTGGTAAGCCCGCCCAGCCCCTGCGCGCCGATACCCAGTGCATTCACTTTTTCGTAGAGCTCGATACGCAATTCTTCCACCTTGCTCTGCGGACCACGGGCCAACAGCTCGTACATGTCGATGTCGTCCATGAGCGACTGCTTGGCCATAAGCACAGCTTTTTCTGCCGTACCGCCGACACCAATACCCAACATGCCCGGCGGACACCAGCCAGCACCCATTTGAGGCACCGTTTTCAGTACCCAGTCGACCAGGGAATCGCTTGGGTTCAACATGACAAACTTGGACTTGTTCTCGGAACCGCCCCCTTTTGCTGCCACCTGGACATCGACCTTGTCGCCCTCAACCAGCTCGACATTCACGATACAGGGGGTGTTGTCGCGCGTATTCTTGCGGGTAAACAAAGGGTCGTTCAAGACCGACGCCCGCAGCGGGTTGTCGGGATTCAGATAACCCTGACGCACGCCTTCATCGCAAATGTCCTGCAAGCTGCGCCTGGCGTCGATACGCGCGCCCATGCCAATTTTCAGAAACACATTCACAATCCCCGTGTCCTGACAAATCGGGCGATGCCCTTCAGCGCACATGCGGGAATTCGTCAGAATCTGCGCGATGGCATCTTTTGCCGCCGGATTCTGCTCGCGCTCATATGCCCTTGCAAGGTGCTGAATGTAATCGGCCGGGTGGTAAAAACTAATGAACTGAACCGCATCGGCAATCGACTGGATCAGGTCTTCTTCTTTGATGATGGTCGTCATAATGAGAGGTCCGGATAAAAAATTGAAAGACCGAAATGCGCGTAACGCCAACTAACGGTCGGGAAACATTATTTGCCCTGCCACACCGGCTTGCGCTTTTCCGCAAATGCCGTGGCACCTTCCTTGGCGTCGGCCGAGGCAAAAATATGCGCCACACGCGGCCGTTGCAAATCGAACATGTCGGCTTGGCGCCAATCTTTCGACTCCAGAATGATTTTCTTGGCCGTGCGCACCGCCAGCGGACCATTTTCAGCAATGGCTGCACCCAATTCCCGGGCAACCTTAACGGCGTGTCCGGATTCGGCCAGGCGATTGACCATGCCAAAATGGTATGCACGCTCGGCCGCCATCATCTCACCGGTAAGAATCACTTCCATGGCAATATGATGCGGAATGCGTTGAGGCAAACGCAACATGCCACCGGAACTGGGCACCAGCCCGCGTTTGGTCTCGGGCAAGCCAAACTTCGCATCATTGGCGGCGACAATCAAATCGCAAGCCAGGGCCAGTTCGCATCCGCCTGCCAGGGCATAACCCTCAACCGCCGCAATAAGGGGTTTTTCAGGACTTTTTTCACATAGGCCACCCAGCCCGCGCCCGGGCACCAACGGGCGCTGGCCTGTCTTGGCAAAGGCCTTCAGATCCATTCCGGATGAAAAAGTACCGCCTGCGCCGGTTAATACACCGATAACGACATCATCATTGGCGTCGAGTTCATCAAACGCCTTGGCCATTTCAACCGCGGTTTCAAAATTGATCGCATTACGGGCTTCGGGACGGTTGATGGTTATCACCATAACGCGGTCAACCACCTCAATCTTCACGAGATCCGACATGTAAAAAGCTCCTGACACCTTGAAAGGTAAAGTAAAAAATAATTGGTAACCCGTTATCATACGTCGATTCGGCTTTCGAATAGAAATCACCCCCGACCGCCAAATGAAGCTTTTTAACGAAGCACGTTAAAATCTACCACTTTGCGGCCCTTTCGCGTTAAAGCTTTCACTCATGCTCACGTTTCAGCAAATTATCCTGACACTTCAAAACTACTGGGATCAGCAAGGCTGTGCCCTGCTCCAGCCCTACGACATGGAAGTCGGGGCAGGTACGTCCCACACCGCCACGTTCCTGCGCGCTATCGGGCCCGAGCCCTGGCGTGCGGCGTACGTACAACCGTCGCGACGCCCCAAAGACGGTCGTTACGGCGAAAATCCGAATCGACTGCAACATTATTATCAGTATCAGGTTGTGCTGAAACCGGCCCCACCCGATATCCTTGATCTGTATATCAACTCATTGCGGGCTCTGGGCATTCAGCCTGAAGAGCACGATATCCGCTTTGTGGAAGACGACTGGGAAAACCCCACGCTGGGGGCCTGGGGCCTGGGCTGGGAAGTGTGGCTCAATGGCATGGAAGTCACGCAATTCACTTATTTCCAGCAGGTAGGTGGCCTCGATTGCACACCCACAACCGGCGAAATCACCTATGGGCTCGAGCGCCTGGCCATGTATCTGCAAGGCGTCGAGAGCGTCTATGACCTGGTCTGGACCCAGGATCCGCAAGGTCGGAAAGTGTACTATCGCGACGTATTTCATCAGAATGAGGTCGAGCAATCGACATACAATTTCGAATATGCGTCTACTGATGCCCTGTTCCGCCATTTCAACGACTATGAAGCGGAAGCCGAGAAACTCATTCAGGTTCCACTGGCGCTTCCGGCATACGAACAAACGCTTAAAGCCGCGCACACTTTCAACATGCTCGATGCCCGGGGCGCGATCAGCGTTACCGAACGTGCCGGCTATATCGGACGCATTCGAAACTTATCGCGCGCAGTGGCGCAAGCCTACTTTGAATCACGAGAAAAACTGGGTTTCCCCATGTTAGCTAAAAAATCGGAGGCAGTCTGATGAGTCTCGCTGCCGCAAACGATCATCAACAACCCCTGCTGGTTGAACTGGTTACCGAAGAACTTCCCCCAAAAGCGCTTAGCCAGCTTGGCAAAGCCTTTGCCGACGGACTGCAAGCGGGCCTGGCACAACAACATTTGCTGGCCGGGGAATGCAACGTTACCTATTTCGCAACACCAAGACGCCTGGCGGTAAGATTCAGTCATGTCCTCAGCCAGGCGCCTGATCAACAATTTGCCGAAAAGCTGATGCCAGTCAAGATTGGCCTTGATGAAAACGGCCAGCCGACCGCGGCATTGAAGAAAAAACTTGAAGCCAAAGGTTGGGGTCATCTTCAGCCTGGCGACCTGCACACGGAATCAGACGGCAAGCAAGACTGTTTGTATGCCAAGGGAACGGCTCAAGGCGCCCAACTGGCCCAAGGCCTGCAAAAAGCCCTGGAAGATGCCATTACCGGCCTTCCCATTCCGAAAGTCATGCGCTACCAGCTTGCCGATGGTGAAACAAGCGTGAAATTCGTACGCCCCGCACACCAGCTGGTGGCGTTGTTTGGCGCCGATATCGTTCCGGTAGCACTCCTTGGCCTGACCGCAGGCCGCACTTCCAGCGGGCATCGCTTCATGGGTGCGCAATCACTCGACATCATCTCGGCCGATACCTACGAAACCCAGCTTGCCAACGAGGGTTGGGTCATACCGTCGTATGAAGTGCGCCGCGATGCCATCAAGGAACAGCTTCAGGCGCAGGCGGCCTCTTTGGGCCACACAATAGGAAATGACCCCGAAACCTGGGCGCTGCTTGACGAGGTCACTGCACTGGTTGAACATCCCACCGTCTACGCTGGTCAGTTCGACCCGGCTTTCCTGAACGTGCCGGCAGAATGCCTGATTCTTACCATGCGGTTGAATCAAAAGTACTTCCCCTTGTTTGACCCGGCCTCAGGAAAACTGACTCATCAATTCCTGATCGTCAGCAACATGCAGGTGAATGACCCGTCCAACATCGTAAAAGGCAACGAGCGCGTTGTCCGGCCCCGACTGGCCGACGCCCAGTTCTTTTATGACACCGACCGCAAAACCTCACTGGAAAGCCGTGTTGAAGGGCTTGCAAGCCGCGTTTACCACAACAAACTGGGCTCACAGCGCGAACGTATCGAAAGAGTGCGGGCCATCGCGCGCCATGTCGCCGGACAAATTGGGTCCAATCCAGACGATGCCGACCGCGCCGCCTTGCTGGCAAAGGCCGACCTGAACTCCAATATGGTGGGTGAGTTCCCGGAGCTCCAGGGTATTATGGGTGCGTACTACGCCCGCGCCGACAATGAACCCACTCCCGTGGTGAAGGCAATTTCAGACCAGTACCAGATTCGTCTTGAAAGCGCAGTCAACACCGAAAGCGAAGCGGCCGTGGCGCTGTTCATTGCCGAACGCGCCGAAACCCTGATCGGTATCTGGGGCATTGGCCTGGTTCCCAGCGGAGAGCGCGACCCCTACGGGCTTCGCCGGGCCGCGTTAGGGCTGATCAGTGCATTCGAACAGTTGGCCGCCGGGCACTACCTGAAAGCCGGCCAGGCAAGCCGGCTGACTATTACCGATTTACTTGACTTTGCGCGCGGCACCTTCACCGACGCACCCATCAAGGACGATACTGTCACCGAGGTACGCCATTTCATTTATGAACGCTACCGTAACCTCTTGGCCACCGAATTCGACCGCGGCGTGATTGACGCCGTTCTGGCGCTGGAACCGCCGCTGCATGAGGTCCACGCACGTATTCAGGCCTGCACTGCGTTTGCCGGCTTGCCGCAGGCGCAAAGCCTTGCATCGGCCAATAAACGCATTGTCAATTTGCTGAAAAAGGCCACTGTCAATGATCAGGCCGTTGATCCACGGTTACTCGAAGAGCCGGCTGAGCAGGCGCTTGAGAACCTCATCAACGAACTCGAACCCCAGGCACACCAACAGTTCAAAGACGGCGATTTTCGCGGTAACCTGACAACCCTGTCAGGCGTGCGCGATGCTGTCGACCAGTTTTTTAGCAACGTGATGGTCATGTCGCCCGACCCTGCCCTGCGGGACAATCGGCTGGCACTGCTGGGCAGGCTGAAACAACTTATGAACCAAGTAGCGGATATTTCCAGGTTAGCGCAGTGAAACTTGCCATTCTCGATCGCGACGGTGTCATCAACCTCGATAGCGAAGCTTATGTAAAGAGCCCCGCGGAATGGATACCCATTCCCGGCAGCCTCGAGGCAATTGCACGTCTGTCTCACGCCGGATGGCGTGTTGTCATCGCCAGCAACCAATCGGGGTTGGCGCGCGGCCTGTTCAGCGTTGAAACGCTCAATGCCATTCATGCGAAACTGCGTCACGAACTGGCCCAACTGGGTGGCCATATCGATGCCATTTTTGTATGCCCGCACGGCCCGGACGATGGCTGTGAATGTCGCAAACCTCGTCCCGGCCTGTTCCACGACATCGCGCGACGCTACGATACAAAGCTCGATCAGGTGCCCGCAGTGGGCGACTCATGGCGCGACCTACAAGCGGCCAGTGCTGCCGGCTGCACTCCCTGGCTGGTCATGACCGGCAACGGAAAAAAAACGTGGGCCAATGGTGACCTGCCCAGTGGAACGCAAGTGCGCGATACCCTTGCCGACGTTGTCGACGCCTGGCTGGAGGCCTGAACATGGCCTGGATACGCGCTGCGCTGTACATGGCGTTCCTTACCATCACCGTCATTCCCTATGCCTTCGCCTGCCTGGCCTGGTCATTCCTGCCCCTGCATCAACGCTACCGGCTTACCATGGGCTGGCCTCGACTGGCTATCTGGGGAGCACGTATCATTCTGGGTATCAAATGGGAAATCAAGGGGTGGGAGAACCTGCCTGACGGGCCGGCCATTATTCTTGCCAAGCATCAATCCGCTTGGGAAACCCTGTTTCTACCGGCATATTTGCCCCGGCAAGCCTGCTTTGTGTACAAAAAGGAACTTCACCGCGTACCCTTTTTCGGCTGGGGGCTGGCATTGCTGGGCATGATCCCGATCAACCGAAGCAAGGGGCGCGATGCTTTTGAACAGGTCGTTGAAATTGGCCGGAAAAGGCTGGACGAAGGCCGCTGGCCAGTACTCTTTCCCGAAGGTACGCGGGTTGCGCCAGGAAAGACTGCTCGCTTTAAAACAGGCGGGGCCATGCTGGCCGTGCGTACCGGCGCCCCGGTCGTGCCTATCGCGCTTAACTCAGGCGAGTGCTGGCCGCGCAATGCATTTATCAAGAAGCCCGGTTGCATTACCGTGTCGATTGGCCCGCCAATTGAAAGTGCCGGTCGCGAAGCGACTGAAGTCAATCAGCTTGTGCAAAAATGGATAGAGTCGGAAATGCGCATTCTGAATCCGGAACGCTATGGCACCGAATGACCAGTTATCACTGTTTGAACCTACATCACAACCTGAAAAGGCGGGCAACGCCCCTGGCCCTGCTTCGCCGCGGCGAATCCATACCGCGCACAATGCGCCTGTCCTGACGCCACCTCCGCCCTCATTGCCCGATGGCGCGCAATGGCGTGAAGCTTCTACTTCACTGCAAACAATTGGTTTTGTTTTGCTGCGTTCTCGCCGAAAAAGCATCGGGTTGCAGGTGAACGACGATGGCTTGCGCGTGACCGCGCCCCGTTGGGTCAGTCTCAAGCAAATCAACGCCGCAATCGACGATAAGGCCGCCTGGATTCTATCGAAGATACGTCACCATCAGGAACGCAGGAAAAAACTGGCGTTAGCCGACACGCAATGGTGCGACGGAGGGAAAATTCCCTATCTGGGCAGTTTGATTATTCTGCGGCTTGGCCTGGCAACACAAACCTGCTTTCGCGGCAATAGCCAGGCACCCGGGCCCGACAGCGAACTGCTGATCGGCTTGCCTGCCGACGCCGATCACCGGCGCGTGCGCGACAGCACTCATATGTGGCTGCAGGGTCGTGCAAAAGCCTGGTTTGAACTTCGTATTCAACATTTCACCGACCGCAACCCCGATCTGTCCATTAACCGCTGGCGCCTCTCAAACGCAACAACCCGCTGGGGCTCATGTAGCTCCGACCGGAACATCATGCTGAACTGGCGGTTGATTCACTTTGAGCCAGACGTTATCGATTACGTGATCGCGCATGAACTGGCTCACCTTCGTCACATGGATCACAGTCAGTCTTTCTGGCGCGAGGTCGCACGCCTGTGCCCTGGTTTCGAACGCGCCCGTGATATCCTGCGGGGTCAGGATCCCGCGTCTTTGCCGTTACTTCAAGGAGACTTCTAAATGCGAATACTGCACACCATGTTGCGCGTTGGCAACCTCGATCGTTCGCTGGCTTTTTATACCGAAGTTTTGGGAATGCGTTTGCTGCGCAAGCAGGATTATCCAGGTGGAAAGTTCACGCTTGCCTTTGTAGGCTATGAAGACGAAGCGAACGGTGCCGCGATCGAACTGACGTACAACTGGGACACCGACCGTTACGATCTGGGTGACGGCTACGGGCATATCGCCCTGGAAGTAGAAGATGCTTATGCAGCCTGTGAAACCATTCGCAGTAAAGGCGGGCGCGTGGTTCGCGATGCAGGCCCCATGAAACACAGCACGACGGTTATTGCCTTCGTGGAAGACCCGGACGGGTATAAGATTGAACTGATCCAGCGTAAAGGGCGCGCCGACTAAGCAACCCACGCCGAACCTGACCATGCTTAATGCTCTTTGGCTCGCCTTCTTCCTGATTGCTGCTTGCGCGGGCCTGTATCAATGGTTAGTTCTTTCCGACCCCGACGTCTTCAGCCGTATCGTACAAAGCCTGTTTCAGATGGCCGAATTGTCGGTCAGCATCATGATTCTGCTGTTCGGCACCTTGACGCTCTGGCTTGGTTTTTTACGTATCGCTGAGGCTGCAGGGCTTATCGATACGCTATCCAGATGGCTAAGCCCGCTTTTCCGGCGGCTCATGCCAGAGGTGCCCAAGAACCATCCTGCCCTGGGCCTGATCACACTCAATTTCGCTGCAAATGGCCTGGGGCTCGACAACGCCGCCACGCCCATTGGCTTAAAAGCCATGCGTGAACTACAGAGCCTTAACCCCACCCCCGATACTGCCAGCAACGCGCAAATTCTTTTTCTGGTGCTCAATACGTCGTCGCTGACCCTGCTGCCGGTCACGATCTTCATGTACCGTGCCCAACAGGGTGCACCCGACCCCTCCTTGGTGTTCCTACCCATCCTTCTGGCAACCACTGCCTCATCGCTGGCCGGCCTGCTGGCAGTGGCGCTGGTTCAACGCATCAAACTGACCGACCCGGTTGTCATGTTGTGGTTAGGTGCAATCGCCGTCATTCTGGGGGGCTTCATGGCGCTGTTGGCCGGCTTGTCCGCCTCGGCACTAAGCGCCCTGTCCTCCTTGCTGGGCAACCTGATTCTGTTCGGCCTGATCATCCTTTTCCTGATTTTTGGCTTTATACGCAAGGTTCCTGTCTACGAGCGCTTTATCGAAGGGGCCAAAGAAGGGTTTGAAATAGCGAAAAGCCTGCTGCCTTACCTGGTCGCCATGCTCTGCGCAATTGGCGCATTGCGTGCCTCGGGTGCCCTTGACGCACTACTTGAACTATTACGATGGGCGGCAGCCGGTGTGGGCATGGATACCCGCTTTATCGACGCCCTGCCCACGGCGCTTACCAAACCTTTTTCCGGTAGTGCCGCCAGGGCCATGATGCTGGAAACCATGCAGCATCATGGCGTGGACAGTTTTGCCGGCTTGCTGTCGGCAACAGTTCAAGGCAGCACCGAAACCACCTTTTACGTTCTTGCCGTGTATTTTGGGTCGGTCGGGGTGCAGCGCGCGCGGCATGCCGTCCCATGTGCGCTGGTTGCCGATTTTGCCGGCATCATCGCTGCGATTGTCGTGTGTTATTGGTTCTTTACCTGAGGCAGCAAATGGTCCGCCAGGGCAATAAACTGCGCAACCGATAACGATTCAGGCCGCGCAGTCTCGGCAATGCCCAGCAAATCCCAGTCGATCAAAGGTGCCCAGTCTGCCAGGCTGCGCCTGAGCATTTTCCGGCGTTGCCCAAAAGTCCGGGCCACCAATGCGGAAAACATACCTTCGTCTTGAGGGCGCAAGCGATCCTGCGGCAATGGCACCATTCGTACAATCGCCGAAACCACCTTCGGAGGCGGCTCGAACGCCGTTGGCGGAACATCGAATAGATGGGTCAGCGCATAGCGGGCCTGCAACATCACCGACAAGCGGCTGTAATGGGCCTGCCCGGGCGCCGCAACCATGCGATCGACAACCTCTTTTTGCAGCATGAAATGCTGATCTTGAACCAGATCGGTATAGTCGATCAACCTGAAAAGCAAAGGGCTTGAAATGTTGTACGGCAGATTACCGACCAGTCTTAAAGACGAACCCAGCGAGGAAAAATCCACGCCCAGTACATCAGCTTCAACTACCGTTAGTTTATTGCCTGGAAACCGGTTCCTGAGCCTTTGAGCCAGATCGCGATCGATTTCGATTGCCGTCAAATGGCTCAAGCGCTCAAGTAGCGGTACAGTCAGCGCGGCCTGCCCTGGCCCGATCTCCACCACGTGGTCGTCGCAGGCAGGGGCTATGGCACGAACAATCTGATCAATTACCGCAACATCGACCAAAAAATTCTGGCCGAAACGCTTGCGGGCCTGATGTTTGCTCATTTAGTTTCGATTAAGCTGATTTCCGCGCGGATCGAGGCGATTGTCAATGTACGCCTGGGCGCGAATCTGCCCCAGCCAGTCCTCGAAAGCAGGGCCGACCTGACGCTCAAACAACACTTCACGCGCACGCATCCGCTTGAACTCGTCTTCCATGTCTTCGGTCCGGCGCTCTTCTACCGTAATAAGATGCCAACCAAACTGAGTACGAACAGGCTCACTGATTTCACCCGGCTCCAAATTATCCATTGCCTGCTCGAACGGGGGCACAGTTTCGCCGGGCGACAACCAGCCCAGTTCGCCACCCAGCGGCGCAGAGGCATCTTCTGAATAACGGCGCGCCAGGTCGCTGAAATCCTCACCGGCCAGAACCCGCTGGCGAATGTCTTCAAGGCGCGTTCGGGCCCGCTCTTCGCTGGTTGCCTGGTCTGTTTTTATCAAAATATGGCGTACTCGCGTTTGCGTTACCATCATCGGGCCGTCTGATTGAAACACCGCCGCCATTTCATTCTGTTGCTGGTTGGCGGCTGGCGGCTGTGGCTGCGCCGATTGTGGTGGTTGTGCGCCTCCAGACGGTTGCCCGCGGGTTGTCACTTTCAGAATGTGAAAACCGTTACCACTTTGAATAATGTCGCTAACCTCGTTTTCGGAAAGATTCTGAACGGCCTGCAAAAACAAGTCGGGCCAACCTTGCGCCGGCCGAACGCCCATATCGCCACCTTCTAGCGCCCCCTGTCCGTCAGACACCGCCGCGGCAACCGCGGCAAAATCTTCACCCGCATTGATACGCGCCAAGGCATCCTGCGCCTCGCGCCGATACTCCTGCACTTGTGCAGGCGAAGCCGACTCAGGGACCTGAATGAGAATTTGCGCCAAGCCCAAGGGCTGCATGGGCGAGCCCTGGGCTGCACTCTGCTGTCCCGCAGGTGCGCCCTGTGCGCCTCCTACAAACCCGCCCGTGACACTCTGACTGCGTAAAAACGCATCCACTTCATTATCGGAAATCATGATCCGGTTATCGACTTCACGCTGACGCACCAGGTCGGTAAGAATTTCCTGACGCAGCGACCGGCGGTAATAATCCCAGGCCACGCCCGATTTTTCTATCTCTGCCTTTAACTGCGCCTCGGACATGTTATTGCGCCGTGAAATATTGGCAATCGCCTCATTAAGCTGCGCATCACTCACGCTGACATTCAAACGCCGGGCCTGCTGCTTGATTAACTCCTCGGTAATCATGCGCTGCAAGACCTGACGCCGAAGCGTGTCGTCATCCGGCGCCTGGATATCCTGCATGGCAAGTTGCTTTTGTGCCGCCTTCAGCTCCTGCTCAACCTGGAACAAAGTAATGACCTGCTTGTTTACGACAGCGGCAATGCCGTCGACAAAACGTTCAGTTGGTTGCGGCGCCTGCGCCGGTTGTCCGGCCGCCGACGCAGGGCCACTTGGCTGTGCATGAACCACACCCATTGCAGACAGCAGGCCCAGAACTGGCATTGCAATTACCGCAAGCCGGCGTTTAACGGACAAAACAAACATTATTCATACCTCTCGAAAGTGGTTGTGTCGGGAATAGGCGGCGTAGCCGACTGATATCCACGTATATTGCGTCCCAGGAACCCGAGCGGGTCGGTACCCAGCGAACCAAGGCCATTGAGCTCCAACTGCAGGAACAAGGCTGTATTCTTGTCGCCCAGCGACACGGCATAACGCTGGAACACAACACGTGCCGCCCAGCAGCAATCGCCCTGGTACTCCAGCCCCATAATGGATTGGGTCGTACGACGTTCATCAATGGCGTAATCAATTCGGCCCATCACGGAAATTTTAGAGGTCAGCGGCCACTGGCCCGAAACACTGACTTGCTCTTTCGTTAAATTGGGGTCGTTGGGACCATAAATATAATCGGGATTGGAAACCTGCCTTGGATCACGCTCATATCGGTACGAGGCAGACAACATCGCCAACCGCTTGGGATTCCAGCGCAAACCTGCGGTCATTCTATTACGATCATTGGATTCGGGATTAAATTGCGCATCGAAACGCAGATTGAGCTTGTCGGTAAGCGCCGCACTCACCCCAACCAGGTAATCCGATTTTTTATCGGTGCGAGGCGCTCCGCCGGGCAATGTCACACGCCGGTCGTCGAAATAGATCCTTTGTGCCGCCGATAGCGCCAGCCTTTCGAACCCGGTATCGGCATCAAGCCACCGTGTGGTCAGGCCCAGCGTCAACTGGTTGGCATCTGCAATTCTGTCCCATCCGCCACTGAAATAATTTTCATCAAAGGCCTGGGCAAAATTAAACGTTGCAATGCCGGTGTCATAAACAGGCAAATCATCCTGGTCACGATAGGGCACCCTTAGATAATACAGCCGCGGTTCCAGTGTTTGAACAGACGGATTGCCGAAGAAACTCGTATCGCGCTCAAACATCAGGCCGGTATCGATCGAGAACAAAGGCACGGCGCGCGACTGCGATGTCGGCCGCCCGGCATACTGGGGAAACTGGCCGGTGTACCAATGCGTGTTGTACTGGCTCATGTGCAGCGCAGCTTTGGGGGTAAGGTACCAACCCGGCTTGACAACCGGAAAGGAAATGGCGTTGTACGACGTCATGCGCGTGCCATCCGGCCTTAAACGCTGCCCATCAACCAGTCCTGAATAGCCACCGCCTTTATAGCGGGGCATCACAAATTTGGTTGCATAGTTCAAAGACACCATGTCAAAACCATTCCAGTCGTATCGGGCACCGCGCACAAACAGCTCCGGCTCTTTATTGAACTGCGGATAGCGATAAGAAGCGCCGTCTGACGTATCCTGAATGGTCTGGTAGGTGTAATGCTGAACGGACGCCTGCCAATAGGGGCTTCCTGCCCAACCAACGGTCAGTACGCGGGGCAGGTAGTCGATAGAGGCCTGGTTTACGCCAATTGTCGAAAAGTCGCGGAAATAATTATCGTCGGACACCGCGTTGATGTCGGCCGAAGCATAAAACCCATTCCCAAAGCGATGGTTATGCCGCCAGGTATACATCCAGCGCTTTTCCTGGGTCTGCTTATCGTTGGGAAGGTATGTGCCTGCCAGCATCCCATCGTACGATCGGCCCAGATACCGGAACTCCGCTCCCAGCTGCAAACCCCTTTTGGACATATACCTGGGCGTTAACGTTAGGTCGTAATTGGGAGCCAGATTGAAATAATAAGGCAAGGCAAACTCGTAGCCCGAATTGCTTGAACCGCCATAGCTGGGAATCAGAAAACCCGACTTTCGCTCTTTGCGAATAGGAAAAGACAAATAAGGCGACGCCAGAATCGGCACGCCCTTGAAGTACAAAACCCCGTTCCGGGCAACACCTTCATTTTCGTCAAAATCAAAATCAACGCGCGGCGCCGAGATATACCAGGCCGGGTTAGGGCAAGGGCATGCAACGTATTCCATGTCGGTCATCCGCATTTGCGACCGGCTGAAAACCTGCGTTAGCGCAGAAGTACCAGAACCACCACCCTCGCCAAGCCAGAAATCGGCGTTGGATATTTCACCTGTTTCGCTGTCCAGATTGTAATGAAGCTCCGGGCCTTTCACCACGTTACCGTCGCGCATCAGATAGCCATCGCCCCACACATCAACCTGGCCGGTGCCACGCTGATAATCGATACGTTGCCCTTTGACCACCGCATCGTTACGCCGAACCTCGGCATTACCGGTGAGAATAATTTTATCGTCGGCATCATTCTCGATTTTGTCAGAAATCGTAAATGCCGATAGCTCACTTTCAGGCACGCCGCGATGAACATTCAACCTGCCCGATTCACGCAACCCTTGATCGGCCGCCGGTATTTCCGTCACACGCAGCGACGGGACCGGTTCGGCAAACGGTTGCCCACTGGCTTTAGCCGCAGACAAAACACTTACCGCAAGAAACACCGACCACCAGACAAAACGCACGAGAATTCGACCCTACGAAACAGTTATTATTTTGGCACTGTGGCCGCGACGAAAAAAACAGCAACCCGGTATTATAGGAGAACCTGAGCAAACCTCCAGTTTGCCGTTACAAAAGAACTTTTCCCAATTATTGCTCCGACATGACTCAACACAAAACGCAGCAACCGTCCGACACTCGCCTGACTCAGTTAAAAGAATGGCTTCAACCCAAGACGCCCGCGCTTGGCATCGCACTCGAAACACTGGAGCCCGCCTCCAGCGACGCCAGCTTCAGACGTTATTTCCGGATCCAGGCACATGACCGAACACTGGTGGTTATGGACGCACCACCAACCCAGGAAAATTGCGAACCATTTTTGCACGTAACCGCCCTGTTGCGCGATGTTGGTTTGAATGTGCCCACTATTTTGGCTCAAGATCTGCAACAAGGCTTCCTGCTTATTTCCGACCTAGGCCCCCAAACCTATTATCAGGCCATCGAGTCAGGCCTGTCGGATGATATCCTGCAGGCGCGCTACAGAGAGGCTTTATCAGCGTTGGCCACCATGCAAACGGCCAAAATGCACGGCCTGCCCGTTTACGATGAAAGCCGCATGCTTGCTGAGCTTTCCCTGTTTCCTGAATGGTATGTCGAGCGCCATTGCAACGCAACGCTTACCCAACAGGAAAGAGAAGACCTCGACACCCTTTTCCAGACGCTGGTAACAGACAACGTTCGCGGGGCAAAAGTACTGGTGCATCGCGATTTCCACTCGCCCAACCTGATGCTGTGCAGCGAACCGCGATTCGGCGCAAACCCGGGCATTATTGATTATCAGGATGCCGTGGCCGGCCCCATCACTTACGATATTGCATCGCTTGTAATGGACGCAAGAGCAAGCTGGGAAGAGCCGCAACAGCTGGACTGGGCGATCCGCTATTGGCAGGAGGCACTCAAGCTCAAGCTTCCGGTTGACACCGACTTCACAGACTTTCATCGCGCCTACGAATGGATGGGACTGCAACGCAACTTGCGCATTCTTGGCGTTTTCGCCCGACTTTCTTTGCGTGATGGCAAACACCACTACCTCGATCACATCCCCCGCGTCATGACCTATGTGCGACAGGTGGCTGAACGCTATATTCAGTTCAAACCGCTTTTACGCCTTCTGGACCGTCTGGAAGGCAAAACGCGCGTCATGGGATTAACTCTGTAATGCACGCCATGATTCTTGCCGCAGGGCGCGGTGAACGCATGCGCCCTCTAACCGACCACACACCAAAGCCGCTTTTGCCCATTGCCGGCAAGCCACTCATTGTCTGGCACATCGAACGACTGGTCGCTGCCGGCATTACCGAAATTGTCATTAATCACGCATGGCTGGGTACTAAGATTGAGGCTACATTAGGTAACGGCCAGGCATTCGGGGCAACCCTGGCCTACTCGCCGGAGGAGCACGCGCTGGAAACGGCAGGCGGCATCGCCAGGGCACTGCCGCTACTGGGAACAGATCCGTTCCTGGTCGTGAATGGCGACGTGTGGTGCGACTGGTCGCCGCAAAATGCCCCGGCACATGCCCATACCCTGCTGAACCAGAACAAAAAAGCCTGGCTGCTAATGGTGAGTAACCCCGATCACCACCCGCACGGCGATTTTTATCTTGATACAACTGATGAACTTCGTCACAGCAATGATGGTCGTACTGGTCGTAAGCTTACATTTTCAGGAATTGGCGTATACCAGCCTGCCATGTTTTCCAGTATCCCCGACAACGCGCCGCATCGTCTTGCACCTGTTCTGCGTAAAGCAATGGATAATCACGAGGTGATCGGAGCGCATTACAATGGGTGCTGGGTCGATGTCGGAACGCCCGACCGGCTCCAGGTACTGGAAAGCAGACTCCAGTCTTAATCGCCTCCCGGCGCACCGTTATCCAACTCCACGACCTGCGCAACATTCAGGATTCAAGCAATGGCATTATTTGGTTCATCAAATCGCAATACGTTCAAACCCACTCCCTATGGGGCAAGCCGCAAGAAACGGCGCATACCTCGCTGGTTAATTCTGATGCTGACCGGTATTGTTCTGGGTGCAGGCGGCGTACTGTTTGTACAGAAAAGTTACGGCCCCACGCTGCTGACAGTTGAGCAAGCCGAACAATTGCGTCAAGACCTAAACACGACCAATCTCGACAAGCAACGCTTGCAATCGCAACTCAACCGGATGACACATGAACTGAAGGAAAGTCAGGCCGCGCTGTCGGAACAGACCGAACGCGCAACGACGGCCGAGGAGGCGGCAGAGAACCTGAATGATGACGTCTTGCTATTGGCCAGTGCGGTAGCGCCAGATCCTCGTGGAACGTCACCTGGTATCCGGGCTGCAGATTTCGCAAACGTTCAAGGGCAATTGAACTACAAATTGCTTGTTATGCAAGACAGCCCCGATGCATCCACGTTCAACGGTGTCATGGACTTCGCCGTTGCAGGCCGCTATCCAAACGGCCGGGCCACAACGCTTGACCTGCCTGTCGGCGAAGTAAGTATCGGACACTATGCACAATTAACCGGCGATGTGGAGTTGCCCGACGGGTTCAACGCCACGCAGGTCACCATTCGTATCCGGCCCGGATCCGGCGAATCGATTGCGGCCACCCGCACCATTCGCGTACCCCGCTAAGAAAACGTCCGGGTCTGGAGACAACTCAATGACCCGGACCATTCAACGGCTGGCCTTTCACGCCAGCATAAAAAACAATTAATTCCACAGCCTCCGAGCCGCTTGTGCCGCGGTGAACCGTATCGACGGTTTCGGGCAGGGTATCTCCCTTGGCCAGTATCAGCTTGCGACCCGATTTCGTCTCAACCGTCAAGGTCCCGTTGACAACATAAGCAGCATTCGGCATTGGATGCGTGTGCCACGGCAACGTCGTATTGGGCGGAATGTCAATTTTGAGAATGGAAAGTTCGGGGCGTCCTGATGAGTAATTTTCGTAGGCAACGCCGTCCCAGGATTGCGTTGTTTTCATCAGTGTCTGAACTTTTACTTTATTGCCCGCCTCTGTCTGTTCTTGAAGGGCCTCGCCAGCCAAGGCCGCCCCCACCCAACATTGAGTCGCAACAAGAAAGATACCTACAAGCCGACTCATATTGCCCTCCTGGCAACGATAGGAACGGGCTCATACTACCAAGAGAAAGCAATTCAACAAAGACAAAAAGACAAAAGGCCGCGTATTGAACACGGCCCTAAAAATCATCCAGACAAGATCGGTGGCAAGAAACCCCCATCACAAAAACAAAACGGGCCGCCTGAAGTACAGGGGACCCGTATGCTTATTGGTGGGCTGACTGGGATTCGAACCCAGGACCAACGGATTAAAAGTCCGGTGCTCTACCAACTGAGCTACCAGCCCGACCGAAGAACAAGATTATGAAGTAATTTTATTTGAGTGTCAAACGACTCTAATAACATTAATCCTCTGAACCCTGGTTCTTGTCTTTACCACTTTATCGCATGCGTGAAATACGCACTTCCGCACCACGGCGCTTAACTTCCAAGCCTTCTGAAGGCAGTATTTTCAAGCCTTCCAAGCCCTTGATATAACTGGACCCCTGCATTTGCATGACCCGGATTTTGTTTCGCATTGCCGCAGGGCTCTGCTCTGGCATCCCAAACAACCAAACCTCGTCGAGCAAGCGCGCCGAGTTGAATTCAGATGTATGCGGTGCATACGGCCCCAGGCACAGCATATGCCCTTCACGCCCGAATACGGGCAGCGCCTCCAGGCCAACCTCAACCTCCAGGACAGTACCGCCTTCATAACGCCAGCCGGTATTCAGATCCCACCAGCCCGAACCTTCGGGCAAATACACCTTTACCTTACTGCCGGGTTGGGTGACGGGCGCAATCAACAAGGCAGGACCGAACATGTACTGCGTATCCCAACCATGCGCGGCGGGGTCATCCGGGAAGGCAAGCAACATGGAACGCTGAACAGGCAACCCTGTGCGTACTGCATCCTCGATAATGCCCAGCACATAGGGAATCAAACGATAGCGCCACTGCAGCCAATGCTGAACCAGCGCCTGCGTCTTGGCGTCGAACGCCGTGGGCAGCAAGGCGGGCACAGCCTGAAAACTGAAATTACCCGAGAAGACCAGACAAGACAGCCAGCGCACATAGAGCTCAGGTGTCATGTCGCGCAGCGGTTGTGCCGCATTTCCCAACGTATGCATTTGCACTGGCACGGCACTGGCACCCAGCGCCAATGCCGTTCGTAAAGAGCGCGCCAGACCCGACCAGTTATTGCTAACCTCAGGCCCCATTTGCCAGGCGTAACGCTGTGCCGCGGGAAACAGATCGTTGCTCAGCACGATTCCTTCCTGCGGTGTTTTATGACCGGCAAAAGCATCGAACAATGCATTGCGGGCCAACAACGGGTAGACCACTCGCAACACCGGGCCGCACTCGCCGCCCCGGGCCGTGATGCCGTCAGGTATGTCGTATTGTGCATTGCACATTGGCGCCGCGACACCCTCATCGAACATCTGGCGCTGGCGCTCCGACCAAAGTTTATAAACGTCTTTATTCGTCAGGTCCAACAGACCATAAGGACGCCCCCCGCTTAACTCGTCGCCTGGGAAAACATGCGCGCTGCCGTCTTCATCATCAATCAGCAACCAGCCACGATCCTCCCATTCCTCAAACAAGACTGTTTCGGTAAGCACGCCGGGAAATGTCGGTGCCACCAGTTGCACATTCACGGACTGGAACAAAGTACTTATGCTGCGCGCATCGGCAGCACGTTGCTGATCCCATTCGAAAGCAGGCTTGTCGTCTTGAAACGCATAAGCCGCCGCCCCCGTGAGACGAACAACATCGAAAGAAAACCCGCCTGAACGCAAGTCTTGCGCAATGGCGTGAAGCGATTCGGATGACTGTTCAGGCGCCTGGTCGAGCCAAACACCCATGGGCCATAACCCCGGTTGTCCGGCACGGCCCGTCAGCGCAGTGTATTGATTCAGAATTTCAGAGGGGTCACCGACGAAAAGAAAGAGGTCAAGCCCCCGGTCCTCGATGGAAATCTGGCATTGAGTTGTATCGGCAGCGCCCAGGTCGTATACCACCCGGCCCAGCGAATTAACATACACACCCCAGCCGGTCGGACTCCAGAGCAAGGGGACCACGCCTTCATCAGCACGATCGCTGACAATGTGTTCGCCACGCCGGTCAAGGGGCCCGGCGGTTTCCCCCAAGCCACACAACACTTCTTCATCGGCGAGCTCCAGGTGGATATCCCAGCCAGGCCCTTGCTCGGTTTCATAGGCGCCAAGCCCGGCGTCTCCGGCAGCACCCAAAACATAGTCATCGCCTTTGTAAAGCGACCACGACAAGGGCGAGCGCATGATGTCCAGTACCATGTCACCCTGCTCGATACGCCAACCATCCCCCTCTTCCGGCATCAGGGAGCTAACCGATAACTCACCGACCGGCTCTTGCCTGACAAGCAGCATTTCCGCTTGTTGACGGGCTCGCGACGTGAGTTTGTCGAAATTCATGGAGGCGGCCGGACCGCAACGCATGCGGAAAACACCCGGCGCATGCGCTTCAACGCGGAACACTCGTTCCGTGTTCTCCAGCTCAAAATCGACTGTCGTCGATTTTGCGTGTAGAAACCGCGAAAGCATCATTGATTTCACGTGATCAGAGTCAGACTTAGTCGACACAACGAATCCTTGGGCATCAATCGCCTGAAAGCGTCCAAAAGAGCATATTTTGACGGATTTATGCCATAAAATAAAATCGCGACGCAAAAAACATAATAATTAGCTAAATTTACGGCCACTTCAACTACCTGGGCGATAAGGCGGAAAACAGATCGCGCTCTACGATCGCAGGCTCATCATTGAGCCTGGCCCCAATCAAATCGGCTGCCAACGCAGCCCAAGTCAAACCTCTTGAACCATACGCTGTGGCCAACCAGATACCGGGATGCCGTGATAAAGGCCCGATCACAGGCAGGCGTCCCGTCACCACTGCGCGCCAACCTGCCCATCCACCCAAAACCGAATCAGGCCCCGACAACGCCTCCCGGTGAGCAGGCAAAAACTGACTGAGTTTTCGCGCGATTTCCCGGTGCCCTTGATGCGTTACATTCGCACTGGCTTGCTCTAATTCGTACGTCCCGCCCGCCGTCAACATCCCTTCAACTTCGGGTAACCAATAAGCAGAAGCATCAAGAACACAATCAGGGCCGCCATCAAAACCCGCCGCATCGAAATAACTGACTTGCCCGGGTACGGCCTGCATCCGTTCAAGCCTGGGCAACTCGCCTGGTTCGGTCAACTGAGACAGTAGTGGCCCAATACTACGCGCATTGGCTAAGACCACAACCGGTGCCTCATAAATTGAACCGCTGTCGGTTTCCACCTGCCAACCGATCTGGCCCGCTCTTTTTACCTCGGCAACAGCCTCATCGATACAGAACACGCCGGTGTGCCCCAACAAGGCCGGCAAAAGCCGGTTGGGCTTAACCAATAAACCCGAAGCCCGATAGCAACCGCCCGACTCCACAAGTTCATTCGCTTGTCTTGAGGCCGCCTCGGGTTCCAACCAGCCAGCCCAGCTGTCCGGGAAATTCAGGCAGCCCAGCATTTCCTGCCACGACTCGACCCCGCGGTCTGGCGTGGGCAAACCCAGTGTCCCGCATCGGATTGGCCGGGCAGGCGCCTCCAGTTCCGACCAGTTCGCCCATGCCCGCGCTACGCCTGCTCGACTCAAACGCGCACGATAATCGTCGTCTTTGGAAAGATAAGGAGAAACCGCAGCCGCATAGTGCCCTTCATGCGTACCTGCCTGACCCGACCTCAACATGGGATCAAAAACTTTTACATGATGACCGCGTTGTGCCAGCCCCCAGGCAATAGCCGCACCAGCCACGCCTGCCCCGACAACCAGCACATCTGCACCTGCCAGCACAGAGCGGCGAGTATGGCACAGTCTGGCACGCAACCGCCCTCGCACAAAGCCATCAAACGGCACGTTTGCCCGACACATCTGAAAGCCCGCTTGCTGCAATACGTCACACAAACGTTGTGCATTACCGTCAGCCAGGCCTATCACCTGCGCGGAAGCGCCCGCGATACGAACCAGCTTGCCCGCTGGCGATGCACCCCCGGCTTCGCCTGAAAAAGCCGCAGAATCCGACACCCAGAACACATCAACAATCGCATCTATTTGCCGCAGGGCCACCGACAAAGGGTGAAAAACGAGTGTAAGCGTGACCGCGCCGTGCTCAAAGCTCAACCGGTGAATGCCCGGCAAGGCGTCAGGCCACTGCGCTTCCAATGCCTCGTCCAGCACCTGAAGCGCGGCGGGCAACGTTTCACCCCTTGCTTGTTTCATGGCGGCCCACGATTGCGGTGGAGAACAGGCAATTATCTGCAACCTGGCCCCGGGCGAACGATGCCGGCGCCAGAAAGACCACAAGGCAAGAAAGCGCAAACCGCCATCAAATGACGTATCACAAACCGTCACACGACCTGCGTGCTCGGTGCTGACAAGACCATCGGTTGCTTCCAACCATGCCTCAGACGAGGCAACCCGGGTTGCTGACCCATTCAAATGTTCAGATTCCATCATTCTGTCAAAGACGCAGTGCACAATGTTGCGTAAACTATTGGTTCTTATCTAAAACTGCCCAGCAAATGAATAACACCGCTTTGCATCTTAGTGAAAATCTTGAACTCGCGGTACGAGCTGCGCGCGCAGGCGCCGCTGTGCTGCAATCTTACGCACACCGCCGCGCCGACCTCCTGATCGACAAAAAAGCGCGAAACGACCTGGTGTCACAAGCAGATCATGAAGCCGAAGCCGCCATTATCGAAGTGCTGAATTCAAACGCCAACGCATTCGGCATCATCGCGGAAGAATCCGGTGGCACGACCCAGGAAACCGCCACATGGTACATTGATCCGCTGGACGGGACTACCAATTTCCTGCATGGCATTCCGCATTACGCGGTTTCCATTGCCTTGGTTGCGCATCGCGGCGCCATCGTGAACGGCGCCCCCATTGAAAACGACACCCCGGTTGTCGCCGTCGTCTACGACCCCAGCCGGGAAGAAGTGTTTTCAGCGCTTTACAACACCGGAGCCTGGTTGAACGACCACCGCATCCAGTGCTCACAAACAAAGTCTCTGGCCGAGGCTTTGCTGGCCACCGGCCTGCCGTTTCGCGATTTCAGCTTCACCGATCAGTACATGCCCACGTTGAACGAGGCAATTCACACAAGCCGGGGCGTGCGACGCATGGGCTCAGCCGCACTCGATTTGGCCTGGACTGCTTGCGGCCGGTTTGATGGATACTGGGAAATGGGGTTGGCCTCCTGGGACGTCGCAGCGGGCACCCTATTGGTACGTGAAGCCGGTGGCGTAGCGGAAGACCTGCATCATAAAGACCCCTGGCCTATCGGCGGTTACGTGTACGCCGCCAACAAAAGTCTCGCCACAACGCTTCACACCATGGCTGCCGCCCAGTTAACGTAGTTTTTGTCCGCGCACTCGAACAAGTCTTTATCATGAAACTAATTGAACCACTCATTGCCTGGAAAGATGAAATGACGGCGCTACGCCGGGATATCCACGCGCACCCTGAATTGGCGTACGAAGAAGTTCGAACAGCCGATGTCGTTGCCAAAAGCCTGCAAGCCTGGGGCATCCCCGTGCATCGCGGCCTGGGTATTACGGGCGTTGTGGGAACCATTACAGGCCGCACTGATAACGGCAAAGCCGTGGGATTGCGCGCCGACATGGATGCGCTGCCCATGCAGGAAACAAACACATTCGAACATGCCAGCAAAAATGAAGGGGAAATGCATGCCTGCGGCCACGACGGCCACACGGCAATGCTATTGGCTGCGGCGCGTTACCTGGCAGAAAACCGCGATTTCGACGGCACCGTATATGTCATTTTCCAGCCCGCCGAAGAAGGCTTCAGTGGCGCAAAACGCATGATCGATGACGGCCTGTTTGAACAATTCCCGATGCAGGCGGTTTTTGGTCTGCATAACTGGCCCGGCATGCCTGCGGGAACATTCGGTATTGTGCCCGGCCCGATCATGGGCGGAAGCAATCTGTTCCGGATTACGCTGGAAGGCAAAGGCGCCCACGCAGCCATGCCCAACCTCGGGCACGATCCCATCATGGCGGCAGTGCAACTGGCCCAGTCGTTGCAAACCACCATCACGCGCAACCTCGATCCGCTCGACCCGGCCGTGCTCAGTATTACCCAAATCCACAGCGGAACTGCCGACAACGTGATTCCGGATAACGCCGAGCTGCGCGGTACGGTTCGTACGCTGTCAGAAGAGGCGCTCGACCTGCTCGAGCGGCGCATGGCTGAAATTACCGACCTGACGGCGCAAGCCTTCAACTGCAAATCGAACTTTGAGTTTGCGCGAAAATACCCACCCACTATCAATCATGCAAAGGAAGCTGAACTTTGTGCTGAAGTGGCAAGGGCGATTGTCGGCCCTGAAAACGTCGACCAAACAATCCGCCCATCCATGGGTGCAGAAGACTTTGCCTTTATGCTCAAAGCCAAGCCCGGTTGCTACGTATGGCTGGGAAATGGCGATGGCGACCATCGTTCAAAAGGCCACGGACTGGGCCCATGCACGCTTCACAACGGCAGTTACGATTTCAACGACAATCTTCTGCCGATCGGCGCCAGCTATTGGGTGGAACTGGCAAAACGTTGGCTGGCCAAAACCTGAGTCGGGGATAACTGATCATGCAGCATCCACCCGAAGAGCACGCTGTTACACCTGCCGAACCCATTATGACTCCTCGCCGCCTTGACCCGGAAGATGCCCAGCTTGCCTTGCAGAAACTTCAGGCCATCCTGAAACGCGAGGAAGTGGCGCAGGCACTTGCACATCGCCAGGACGAAGATGACGATGACGACGAATCCAACCTGCTTGAAGGCATGTTGCAGCGTCGTCATGAGAACGAAATCAAGGCCATTGTCAATAATCTGCACCCGTCAGACATTGCCTTCATCCTCGAGTCACTGCCGGTTAACGAACGTCAGGCGGTATGGCAACTGGTGAATCCCGAGTTCGACGCCGACGTCCTCCTGGAAGTTGACGATTGGGCTCGCGAGTCGCTGATCCAGGCGATGGATCTGCAGGATCTTGTTGCGGCCACCGGGACAATGGATGCGGACGAGATCGCCGACCTGGTCCCCGACCTGCCTCCCGATGTCGTAGCCGAAGTGCAGAAAGGCCTGACGGAAGAAGAGCGTGCGCAACTCATCGAAGCCATGGGCTACCCGGAAGGCACCGTGGGCGCGATCATGGACTTCGAAATGGTTCGGGTTCGCGAGGATGTCTCGCTGGAGGTGGTGCTGCGCTATCTGCGTCGGCTGCAGGAACTGCCAGACCACACCGATCAGATTTTCGTTGTCGATCGCCAGGACAAGCTTCAGGGTGTATTACCCGTTTCAAAACTCCTGGTCAGTGAGCCGGATATCGACGTGGCCAAAGTCATGCAAACCGACTTTCTCACGCTGAGCCCGCTGGACTCAGACGCCGACGCTGCCGGCGCCTTCGAACGTTACGACCTGGTGTCAGCACCTGTGATCGACGACCATGGGCGCCTGATAGGCCGCGTGACGATTGCGGAAGTTGTTGACGTTATCCAGGAAGACTCTCAAGAACAAGCGCTATCTCGCGCCGGTTTGCAGGAAGAAGACATTTTCGCACCCGCCCTGACCGCCCTGCGCAACCGCGCGCCCTGGCTATTGGTGAATCTGGCCACCGCCTCTACCGCGGCGTTCATCGCATCACGCTTTGAAGATACGGTCAGCCACATTGTTATTCTGGCTTTTCTGATGTCGATTGTTGCCGGTATCGCCGGTAACTCCGGCAATCAAACCATGACCATGGTTATCAGAGCCATCGCTGTTGGACGTGTCAGCCGTTCCAGCACCTGGAACCTGGTAAAGAGAGAAATTAAAATTACTTTAATGGTCGGCTTTTGCGGGAGCCTTGTTGCTGCGGTATTTGCCTGGGCTATCTCACAATCGTGGGCTATCGCCATCGTCATGATGGTCGCCATGATTGGAAACATGCTCATTGGAGCAGCCCTCGGTGTACTGATCCCGGTACTGCGCGACCATTTCGGTAAAGACCCTGCCATGGGCTCGTCGGTTCTTCTTACCTTCGTTACCGACTCCCTTGGGTTTTTCCTGTTTCTGGGGCTGGCTTCAATTTTCCTGCTGTAGCAGGCCAACCTGCAATTTCCGCAGTGAAAATTAGAAAGGGCCAGGTGAAAACCAGGCCCTTTCTATTCAACCGACGACAGTTGCAGCTCAGGCAATACGCCCATGGCAATGCTTGTACTTCTTGCCGCTGCCACATGGACAAGGCTCGTTACGCCCCACCTTGGGTACACCGCCGGCAGCGCCGCCGGGTGCCGCAGGCTGAGCCGAACCCAAAGGCTCTTCCGCAATACCAGGATCCTCACCACTTAAGGCCGCGTCATAGTCGGAATGGTGATATGTCACACCCTCGACGGCCTCTGGTTCGGTTTGGGCCACCTGTTCAGGCGTTTGAATCCGAACGGTAAGCAAGACACGAACCACATCTGTACGAACACGATCAAGCATGCCCGAGAAAAGCTCGAACGCTTCGCGCTTGTACTCCTGCTTCGGGTCTTTCTGCGCATAGCCGCGCAGGTGAATCCCCTGACGCAGATGATCCAGCGACGAAAGATGGTTGCGCCAATGTGTATCGATTGATTGCAGCAACACAGACCGCTCGAACGGCGCCCAATTGTCGCGACCAACCAGCTCAACCTTGGTACTGTAGACACGGTTGGCTTCCGCCATAACACGCTCCAGCAAGTCTTCGTCAGTTAAATTAGGCTCCTTCTCAGCCCAATCCACCAGCGCCACTTCGAGGCCCCAATCAGACTCAAGCACCGATTGCAGGCCGACAACGTCCCACTGCTCTTCCATCGACTCCGCTGGTATGTATGAATGGAAAATCTCGGTAATGGTGGCGGTAAGCAGGTTCATTACCATGTCGCCCACATCCTGGGCTTCCAGAACCTCATTACGCTGCGCGTACAACACCTTGCGCTGGTCATTGGCGACATCATCGAACTGCAGCAGTTGCTTGCGAATGTCGAAGTTACGTGCCTCAACTTTACGCTGCGCCGACTCAATGGAACGCGATACCATTTTGGCTTCAATGGGCTCGCCCTCGGGCAAGCGTAACCGCTCCATAATTGCACGAACCCGGTCACCGGCAAAAATTCGCATCAGCGAATCTTCCAATGACAGGTAAAAACGCGTTGAGCCCGGATCACCCTGGCGGCCGGCACGGCCGCGTAACTGATTATCGATCCGGCGCGATTCATGCCGTTCAGTGCCGATAATGCGCAAGCCCCCGGCAGCCTTGACCGCCTCATTTGCAGGCGCCCATTCATCACGAATCTGTTGAATCCGGGCCTCTTTGTCTGCCGCACTCAAACTCTCGTCGGCACGCAATAGCGCGATCTGTTTCTCGACACTGCCACCCAGCACAATATCAGTGCCCCGGCCTGCCATGTTGGTTGCAATAGTAATGCGGCCCGGCTTGCCGGCCTCAGCAACAATTTCCGCCTCGCGAGCATGCTGTTTGGCGTTAAGTACCTCATGCGACAACTTCTCACGCTTGAGCATGGCGGCAAGGCGCTCAGAGTTTTCGATACTCGTTGTACCCACCAGCACCGGCTGGCCACGCTGCTGACAATCCTGGATATCAACCAGGATGGCATCGTACTTTTCAGCATCGGTTTTAAAAACCTGATCATTCTGATCTATACGAATCATTGGCTTATTGGTTGGAATGATGACCGTTTCCAACCCATAAATCTCTTGAAACTCGTAGGCTTCGGTATCGGCCGTACCCGTCATCCCTGCCAGTTTCTCGTACATGCGGAAAAAGTTCTGGAAGGTAATCGACGCCAGTGTCTGATTCTCGTTCTGAATCGTGACCCCTTCCTTGGCTTCAACCGCCTGGTGCAGCCCATCAGACCAACGGCGCCCCACCATCAGGCGACCCGTAAACTCATCGACAATCACAACCTCATTATCGGTAACGACATAATGCTGATCGCGAAAGAACAAATTGTGCGCGCGCAACGCCACCATCAAATGATGGATCAGCGTAATGTGACGTGGATCATATAACGACTCACCTTCAGGCAGGATTCCCTGACGCGCAAGAATTTCCTCGGCATGTTCCATGCCCGACTCGGACAAATGAACCTGCTGGCCTTTCTCGTCAACCCAGAAGTCACCTTCGGGTTCGGGCTCGTGAGGCTTGGGCTCGGATGCCATACGCGTCAGCATCGGCGGTACGGCATTCATCCGGACATACACCTCGGTATGGTCTTCAGCCTGACCGGAAATAATCAGTGGCGTACGCGCTTCATCGATCAGGATCGAATCGACCTCGTCGACAATGGCAAAATTCAAGCTGCGCTGGCGCCGGTCCTCGGCGCGATATTCCATATTGTCACGCAGATAGTCGAAGCCAAATTCATTGTTGGTCCCGTAGGTGATGTCTGCGCGATAAGCAGCCACTTTCTCCTGGGGGTCCTGCTGCGGCACAACGACCCCGACATTGAGCCCCAGAAAGGTATACAGCTGCCCCATCCATTCGGCATCGCGGCGTGCAAGATAATCGTTCACGGTTACAACGTGTACACCTTTACCTGCCAGTGCGTTCAAATACACAGCCAATGTTGCCATCAGCGTTTTGCCTTCCCCTGTGCGCATCTCGGCAATTTTTCCGTTATGCAAGGCAATGCCGCCCATGAGCTGCACATCGAAATGACGCATGCCAAATACGCGTTTGCTGGCCTCGCGGACAACGGCAAACGCCTCCGGCAAGAGCTGGTCGAGCGTTGAGCCGGACGCCAACTGCTCTCGAAACTGAACGGTTTTGTTTTTCAGATCGTCGTCGGAAACAGCTTCAAGAGACTGTTCAAGCGCATTGATTTGCGTGACCTGTTTACGGTATTGCCTGAGGATTCGATCGTTACGACTACCAATAAACTTTTTGAGCAGGGAAACCATAGATTTAGTGTCTAAGTTGGCGGTTAAACCGCAGGAAAACAATACAGTTTAACGTACCTCGGCGCTATCAGCTTGCAGACCGTCGGAGGCGTCCGCCAAGTGCAGTTCAGGCTTGTTGGGATCTGGCAGGAAAAGCGATGGATCCAGAGGATGCCCGGCAACACGAACCTCGAAATGAAGGTGAGGTCCGGTTGATTGTCCTGTAGAGCCCACATTAGCAATAAGCTGCCCTTTTTCCACCAGGTCGCCTCTTTTCACATGCAAGTTCGAGGCATGCGCATAAACAGTGACGAGATTGTGGCTGTGTTGAATCTCGACCGTTTTCCCATACCCCGCGCGATAACCGGAGAACAGAACCATGCCACCCGAAGCAGCATGAATCGGTGCGCCATGAGGTGCAGCAAAGTCCAGCCCTTCATGCATCTTGTTGCGCCCCGAAATCGGGTGACGGCGCCAACCATAGGATGAAGTCATGTACGGAAAGTCAACCGGGGAAAGGGTTGGCAGGCTTGCTTCCAGGCCGGCACGTTGCGTCATGACCATGTCAAGCATCGCAAGTCCATCACGCTGGCGATCGAGTCGCTGAGACATGGTATCAAGCTCGCGACCCAGTTTCTCCGCTGAGTCAAACACCAAGGCTTGAGTATCTTCGTCGTCCACCACGGTGCTGCTGTCCAACGATTCCTGTACCTCGGGATTCGTGTAGTTCACGCCGGCAACTTCGGCAAGGCGTTTGCTGACGCCATCCATTTCAATAAGACGCGCCTGCAACTGGCCGACCTTTTGTCCGAGTTGATGCAAATTCGCCTTGAGCATTTGCGACTCCAACTCCAAACGTTCTTTTTCCGCCTGTCGCACATCGAGGCTGACAAGTGTGGGAAGATTGGACATGATATGCTGACCATAGACCCAGGCGCCACCCAGCGCCGACAACACCGCCAGTCCGGCCAACGCCGACACAACCAGCCACAAGCTGACACCTCGCTGCGCCAGTCGGGCCAAACTGCCCGATCGCTTGTTCAATAAAATTATTCGCACTACTTATCCCTTTACCAATTATGTCTCGTTTTGCCCGCGCCCGTGCCTCATCGACAGAAAACAAGCAAAGCTTGTCGGCAATCGACTGGCTCGGCCAAAGCCGGCAAAGCGCCGACGTCCTAGCTACCGCCCGGCGAATGATTGAAATGGAGCATATTGTTTCTCAGGCGGTACCCGGCAATCTTGCCAGAGCCTGCCGAGTCGCCCGAATCGATAATCATGAAATCACACTGGCGGTTCCCAGTGCCGCTCATGCTGCCAAAATCAGACAGCTTGCCCCCAGAATCGTTCAACGACTGGGTCAACACGGCTGGAACATTAACCAATTACAAGTCAAGGTTCAAGCCGGTTTAAACCAAAGCGCAACAAATATGTCACGCAAAAAAGAGGTCAATCCGCTCGACGAGCAGGCCTTGACCTCTTTTGAAGAACTGTATCGAAACACCCCACCTGGCCCACTGGCAGATTCCCTGAAACGCCTGATAGAGCGACACCGGGCAGCCTTGCCATAAGCCAGACCAAACTTAACCACCACCTGATTACGCCAATTTCCACTCACGCGTATAAGCTTTAGGCGCCGTAACAGCCGACTCATAGCTGACCAGTTCCCACGCCGACTCATCAGCCAGCAAGGCGCGAGCCAATTGGTTATTCAAGCCATGTCCCGATTTACAGGCCACGTAACGTGCCACCAGCGGCTTGCCGATAAGATACAAATCGCCGATTGCGTCGAGAATTTTGTGTTTCACAAATTCATCTTCGTAGCGCAACCCGTCTGTATTCAGTACGCGGAACTCATCCATCACAATCGCGTTATCGAGACTACCGCCGCGGGCAAGCCCGGCAGCCAGCAACGCCTCAAACTCATTTACAAAACCAAATGTGCGTGCACGGGCAATGGATTTGACGTATGAGTCGTTGGCAAAATCAATTTCGGCGAAATTGGCCGTGGCATCAATGGCAGGATGATGGAAATCAATGGCAAACGAGAGTGCAAAACCGTCGTATGGCTCGAGACGCGCCCATTTTTCATCCCCGCCTTCGCTTTCTCGAACTTCCACGGGCTTGAGAACGCGCAAAAACTTCTTGGCCGCAGCCTGCTCCTGAATTCCCGCAGACCGCAGCAGATAGACAAATGTACCTGCACTGCCGTCCATAATAGGCACTTCCTCTGCAGTGAGGTCTATGTGCAGATTATCAATACCCAGCCCCGCCAGCGCGGACATGAGGTGCTCAACCGTGGAAACGCGAGCCGTACCCTTTTGAAGAACCGACGCCATGCGCGTGCCGCCAACCAGATCAGCCTGGGCGGGGAAATCCACCACTTCCGGCAAATCGACCCGGTGAAAGACGATGCCTGTATTGGGTTCTGCAGGGCGCAAGGTGATCTCAACCCTGCGGCCGGAGTGCAAACCCACGCCTTTAGTGCTAATGGCGCTTTTCAGGGTGCGTTGACGTAACATAAACAGTTGAACAATAAAGAAAAAGCCTTTTCAGGCGAAATAGTCTTGCTATTGTAACTTGATATGGGTATTTTCCCCAATCTTTTCAAGAAACAAGCTCGAAAAAAAAGTTTCAACGTGTTTTACTGGCGCGCTGACCGAGCCGGCTTCGGGGAAAGCCAACCCGGTCGCGCGACTCATTTCAAACAACCGAAAAGAGTCGCGCTGGCGTGTGAGAGCCTACCTGGATGCCGGGTTTTAATCGGCTTGCTTGCGCAGAAAAGCCGGAATATCGAAGTGATCCATCCCCGACGTTTCAAGCGCACGAACCTGTGCCGACGCCTGACTGCGAGGGTTACGGATCACCGTCGGCACCTCGGCACCTTGCATGTCGTGCCCTGCGTTCACGAACGGCGCATCATCTGTACCGGTTCTGCGGGCTTCCTGGTTATTCTGAACCAATTGCGGACGACTGTTTCCACGGCCAAGGCCAGTAGCGACAACCGTCACACGCAGGTCTTCACCCATTGATTCATCATAAGCCGTCCCGTAAATAACGGTTGCATCTTCAGCGGCATAGCCACGAATTGTTTCCATGATTTCACGTGTCTCGCGCATTTTAAGCGTCCGGCTGGCCGTAATATTAACCAGAATGCCACGCGCACCGTTAAGGTCGACACCTTCAAGCAATGGGCATGCAATCGCCTGTTCGGCCGCTTCGCGCGCGCGATTTGCACCCGACGAAATTGCCGTACCCATCATCGCTTGACCTTGTTCGCCCATAATAGTCTTCACGTCTTCGAAGTCGACGTTCACATTGCCTTCGACATTAATAATCTCGGCAATGCCCGCGCAGGCGTTATGCAACACATCATCGGCAGACTTGAAACAATCTTCCTGGGTGGCATCCTCATCCATGAGGTCGTACAGGTTCTCGTTGAGCACCACGATCAGGGAATGAACGTGCTTGCCCAACTCTGCTATCCCTTCCTCAGCCATTTTCAAACGTCGTGAACCCTCGAACGAGAAGGGCTTGGTAACGACACCTACCGTCAGGATACCCAGCTCCTTGGCCACCTCTGCAACAATGGGGCCGGCACCGGTACCCGTACCGCCACCCATGCCGGCGGTAATGAACACCATATTGGCTCCGTTCAAGGCAGCGCGAATTTCTTCGCGTGCTGTCTCGGCAGCGGAACGCCCCTGATCAGGCTTGGCGCCGGCGCCCAGACCCGTACGGCCCAACCGGATTTGCACGGGCGCATCTGTAGCAGCCAGTGCCTGGGCATCGGTGTTTGCGCAGATAAATTCCACGCCACTGATGCCTGAACGAATCATGTGTGCAACCGCGTTACCGCCTGCACCCCCCACGCCAACGACCTTAATGACCGTGCCGCTGTTATTGGTATCGAGCATTTCGAAATTCATAATGTTGACTCCCTCACAAATCTGAATTAACAGTTATCAAGCAAATTTAAGTCCCCAAACTACCTATTTGGAAATCGGTTCAAAAAAGATGCCAGCGTTTGGCTCGCACCTGACTTGAAACGCCTTCCCGGACTCGGCCTGGAAACGCACCGCGCCCGTCAGGCCTGCATCGCAGGCCTAATTCATAAACCACTCTTTCATGCGCGCAAGAACCGTTTTCACGCTGCCTTTCTGCTGCGCCACTTTCCTCCCTCTTGCACGCTGCACTCTTGCTTCGGTCAGCAGCCCCATCACCGTCGAGAAGCGCGGATTGCGCATCACGTCGACCAAACTGCCCTCGTAAGACGGCACTGCGATACGCACCGGCTTAAGGAAGACATCCTCGGCCAATTCAACAATCCCTGGCAGCAAGGCTGTTCCACCGGTCAGTACAACGCCCGAAGCCAGCAGATCCTCATAACCCGACTCGCGCACCACTTGCTGCACAAACGTGAATAATTCCTCAACCCGGGGCTCAATAACCGCGCCCAGTGCCTGACGCTTAACCTGCCGATTGGGCCGATCGCCCAACCCTGGCACTTCTATCTGTTCATCTGGATTCACCAGCACTTGCTTGGCAACGCCGTAACGCAGCTTGATCTCTTCGGCATCCGGTGTCGGCGTGCGCAGCATGGCGGCAATGTCGCTGGTGATCTGGTCGCCGGCAATGGGGATGACCGCCGTATGCCGTATGGCACCACCTGTGTAAATGGCGATATCCGTCGTGCCACCACCAATATCAACCAGCACCACACCCAGCTCTTTTTCATCAGACGTCAGGCAGGCCATGCTGGACGCCAAGGGCTGCAAGATCAGGTCCTGCACCTCAAGCCCGCAGCGCCTGACGCACTTGACGATATTCTGGGCAGCGCTCACCGCGCCCGTCACGATATGAACGCGAACCTCAAGTCGCAGACCGCTCATACCAATGGGCTCTCGAATATCTTCCTGTGAGTCGACAATGAACTCCTGCGTTAAAACGTGCAGCACCTGCTGATCAGTCGGGATATTCACAGCCTTGGCAGTTTCAATAACACGCGCAACATCGGTCGGCGTGACCTCCTTGTCTTTAACCGCCACCATCCCGCTCGAATTGAAACTGGTAATGTGGCTGCCGGCAATGCCGGTATAAACCTCACGGATCTTGCAATCAGCCATCAATTCAGCTTCTTCAAGGGCCCGCTGGATGGAGTTGACCGTTGCCTCGATATTGACAACGACGCCTTTGCGCATTCCCTGCGACTCATGCTGGCCCAATCCGATTACTTCGAAGCGGCCTTCAGGCAGAATCTCGGCTACCACCGCAACGACTTTGCTGGTGCCGATATCCAGGGCAACGATCAAGTCCTTGATGTCACGAGTCATAATTTTTATTCACCAGATGATTGAGTAACCGGCGCCAATGTAATGGCAAAGCCGTCGGGGTAACGTAAATCGGCGCTGGCTACCTGACCCTTCAGGCGAGCGGCCAACGCCGGCCAATTTCGAACAAATCTTTCAATTCGGGACGCAAAGGAGACTGCACCAGAGCGGCCATGCGGATCGGCTACGTCGGCAGCCGGATCTCGCCCAAGATTCAAATGCAATCCATCGGACAACTGCACGGACCACGCATAACGTGGACTCAACTCAATCTGATCGACAGTCAGCCCCAACGGCGCAAACCAGCGCAATAATTCTGCATAGCGTTGCACGACCAGTCGCTCTGCGTCGTCAGGCCCGGAAAAACGCGGCAGGCGGGCATTGTCGGGCAGCTCTCCCTGGTTCGCGCTAAAAGCCTCGCCCCAAGTGTTAATCATCTGGCCATCGTTCCAGATTGCCAGCGGTTGTTGCTCCTCGAGCCGAACCTGCAAGGTGTTGGGCCACACTCGTCGCACGCTGGCATGCCGCACCCATGGTACCGACTCAAAAACGCCGCGCGCCTTGTCCAGGTCCATGGTGAAAAAATTTCCCGACAACTGACCCGAAATCGTTGCCTCAACGGTTGGCGCCGAAACATAACTCAAACTCTGCAACTCCATAGGTTCGATCTTGATCTGCGTAATGGAAAAATAGGGACGCTGGATCAACCAGACGACAAACCCGGCAATCATGGCCACTACAGCCAGCAATGCCAGCGTATTTGCCAAAAAGTTGATCACCCGGGCCTCGTTCACCATTACTCCTTCTACAGACTCATGGGGTCCGACGCCTGCACCTTGCAAGACGCCGTATCCAGAATAGCCATGCACAAATCGGCATAATCCATGCCTGCTGCCGCTGCACCCATCGGCACCAGGGAATGGCTTGTCATCCCGGGGGACGTATTCATTTCAAGCAACCAGGGCTGACCCTGTTTATCCAGCATGAAATCGGCACGCCCCCAGCCCTCGCAGCCCAACTCAAGATAGGCCTGCTCCGCCAAGTGAATTAATTGCACCGTCAGCTCTTTGCCCACTTCAGCCGGACACACATAATTCGTATCGTTCGACAAATACTTATGTTCGTAGTCGTAATTGCCTCCCGGCGCAATAATTTCAATCGCCGGCAGCGCCCTTACCTCGCGGCCCTTGCCCAAGACAGGCACGGTGAGTTCGCGCCCTTCCACAAAGGTCTCGAGCAGCACTTCAGCGTCAAACCGTGCGGCCAACCGATACGCCGCCAGCACATCACCCTCGTCCGTCACCTTGGTAATACCAAGGGTTGAACCCTCATGTGGCGGCTTGACCACCAACGGCATGCCCACATGCAACAGCGCGTCATCGAGTTCTTCTTCCGATTGCACCACTGCATAGCCAGGTGTCGGCAAACCCGCATTCAACCAGATGCGCTTAGTCATGATTTTGTTCATGGCCAGGCTCGACGCCATCGTCCCGCTGCCGGTATAGGGAACGCCCATCAGCTCCAGCAAGCCCTGTACTGTTCCATCCTCACCATAGCGCCCGTGCAGCGCAATAAACACACGATCGAAACCCGACTGAACCAGTTCCGTAAGCGTGCGTTCTCCAGTATCAAACAAATGTGCATCCACTCCCCGGCTGCGCAACGCTTCATAAACGCCCTGGCCAGACCTCAGGGAAACTTCACGCTCTGCAGAGCTGCCGCCGTACAGAACACCTACGCGACCATAATCCCGATTCATACCAACTCTCCCACTCGCGACGGCACTTTACTGATTGATCCGGCCCCCATCACAATCACGACATCGCCGTCTTCAACAAAATCCAAAATAGCCTGGGGCATATCGGTAACATTTTCAACAAACACCGGCTCTACCTTGCCGGCAACACGTACGGCTCGCGTCAACGCGCGACCATCAGCCGCGACGAGCGCGGGTTCGCCGGCGGCATACACCTCTGTCAGCAATACCGCATCCGCACGACTCAAAACTTTCACGAAATCCTCGAAACAATCCCGCGTACGGGTATATCGATGAGGCTGAAATGCCAGCACAATGCGGCGATTCGGCCAGGCGCCGCGAGCCGCCTCAAGGGTTGCCTGCATCTCAACCGGATGATGCCCGTAATCGTCGATCAGGGTGAATGAGCCGCCGCCGTGTTCAACCGATACCGGGAAACTTCCGACCTGGGTGAAGCGCCGGCCCACGCCATTAAACTCAGCCAGCGCCGATACGATCGCAGCGTCCTCGACACCCAGCTCCGTGGCAACGGCAATGGCCGCCAGGGCGTTCTGCACATTGTGGCGACCCGGCAGATTCAAATCAATCGACAGCACGGGCAACTCCCCGGACGAGGTGCGGCGCATCACGTCGAACGACATTCTTGCCTCGCGTGGTTGCACGTTGGTTGCGCGAATCAGTGCTTCCTCATTGAAACCATAAGTGGTTACCGGGCGCGAAATGAAAGGAATAATCTCCCTTACATACGCATCGTCACTGCAAACCACTGCACTTCCATAAAAGGGAAGACGATGGGTAAATTCGATGAATGCACTTTTCAATCGGGCTACATCGTGACCATAAGTATCCATATGGTCTACGTCGATATTGGTGATGATTGCCATCACGGGCAGCAAGTTAAGAAATGACGCATCAGACTCATCTGCCTCAACAACGATGTAATCGCCTTGGCCCAAACGGGCATTGGCACCAGCCGAAGTCAGGCGTCCTCCGATCACAAAAGTGGGATCAAGATCGCCGCCAGCCAGCACACTGGCAACAAGACTGGTTGTCGTCGTCTTGCCATGTGTTCCCGCAACGGCAATACCACGCTTCAACCGCATCAGTTCAGCAAGCATCAAAGCACGCGGAACAACCGGAATACGCGCAGCGCGCGCAGCCAATACCTCCGGGTTGTCTGATGTGACAGCCGTTGAGGTGACCAACGCCCCCACGCCTTTGACATTGGCGGCGTCGTGACCAATCATGACCCGCGCACCCAACGAGGCCAAACGCTTTGTGACGGCCGACTCCTGGATATCCGAGCCACTGATGGCATATCCAAGATTCAACAGCACCTCGGCAATGCCGCTCATTCCGGAGCCACCGATACCGACAAAGTGAATGCTCTGAATTCGATGCTTCATGCTGACCTCCTGACTGCACTTTCACATGCATCGGCAATCATTTGGGCCGCATTCAAAAACGCATGTTCATGTGCATGGCCGGCAACGGCAGCCAACCCGGAGCGTGTTTGGCCCCCCAACCAGTCGGCGAGCCACTCGGGCGTAAAAGCTTCCTGGGACTGCAGCCACCCACCGGAACAGTCACTCAGGTAACGCGCATTCGCCGTTTGATGATCATCAATCGCATGAGGCAATGGAATAAACAAAGCCGCAACGCCTGCAGCGGCCACTTCCGCCACCGTCATGGCACCGGCGCGACAAATCAAAACATCAGCTTCAGCCAAAGCGGCCCCCATATCCTCAATAAACGCGACGCAGTCTGCGCTTACTCCATTCGTTTCATAACTGTGCCGGACACTATCCAGATGCTGCTCACCCGACTGATGCGTCACAACCGGGCGTGTCTGCGAAGGCATCAGGGCAAGTGCGGCCGGCACCACCTGATTCAACGGACGCGCACCTAAACTTCCCCCCAGGACCAGGACACGCAACGGCCCCTGCCGCTGGCCATACCGCTGTTGCGCAGGCAACTTGCAAATGACATCTGAACGCACAGGATTACCAACCATTAGTGCCCCCGGCAGCGCACCCGGGAACCCTACCAGCACCTTGCGGGCCATCCGCGCCAGCCAGCGATTGGCCGTACCGGCAATCGCGTTCTGCTCGTGCACCAGCAACGGGATACCCGCCATCCGGGCCATGACACCGCCGGGGAAGGCGACATATCCGCCCATGCCCAACACAACGTCTGGCTGGGTTCTGCGCAGGGCTGCGCGCGCCTGGCAGCATGCACGCGCCAGGCGAAACGGCAATGCCAATAAGGCGCCCAGGCCTTTGCCACGCAGCCCGGAGAAGCGCAAAGGCTCCATGGGAATGCCGCGAGCGGCCACCAAACGCCCTTCCATTTTCTCAGGGTGGCCCAACCAGACGACGCGCCAGCCTCGATCCTGCATTTGTTCGGCGACAGCCAGACCCGGCATGATATGACCGCCTGTACCACCCGCCATGATCAAAAGGGTTTTGGTATTCATGTCCTTTTCCCCCTCATCATGTTGCGATTCTCAAAATCAACCCGCAATAACAATGCGACCGCCGCCATATTCATCACAATGCCCGATCCGCCATAACTGACCAGGGGTAATGTCAGGCCTTTGGTCGGCAGCAAGCCCACGCATACACCAATGTTGATGAACGCCTGGATGCCAAACCATAAAGCAACGCCCTGAGCGACCAGCCCATTGAATACCCGCTCCATCGCAAAAGCCTGGCGACCAATGTCGAAGGCGCGCCATATCAGCAGGAGAAACGCGGCGATGACAGCCAATACGCCCACGAACCCCAACTCTTCACCCACCACGGCGACAATGAAGTCGGTGTGTGCTTCGGGCAGATAGTGCAGCTTCTCGACGCTGGCACCGAGACCGACACCGAACCATTCGCCGCGTCCCAACGCAATCAGCGAATGGGAAAGCTGATAGGCACTACCGTAGATGTTGTCGGGATTCCAGGGATCCAGATATGCAAACAAACGCTCACGGCGCCACGGCGCCAGCCAGATCAACAACACAAAACTGGTCAGCAGAATGCCGATCAAGGCTGAAAACAGACGTCCATTGAGACCACCTATGAACAACAACCCGACAGCGATGGCAACAATCACAATAAACGCGCCCAGGTCCGGCTCAAGCAACACAGCGCTTCCAACCGCAGTCAAGGCAAACGCCATGGGCAAAAACCCTCTGAAAAAGCTGTGCATATGCTCTCTTTTACGCACCGTATACGCGGCTGCGTAAAGACAAATAGCCAGCTTCATCATTTCGGAAGGCTGAAAATTAACAGGCCCCAGGGGCAGCCAGCGACGCGCACCGTTCACCTCACGACCAACACCTGGAATCAAAACAATCACGAGCAACAACAAACATAATAAAAACAAGGGTACGGCAAGCTTTTCCCAGACACGCATTGGAATGCTGAACGCGAAAATAGCGGCGATAAAGCCCAATGCAATGAATGTCGTATGACGGAAAACAAAATAATAGCGGCCATAATTCGCGTAACGGGGCCCGTCGGCCAGCGCAATCGAGGCCGAATAAACCATCAGCAAACCGAACAACACCAGCGACACGGCAACAACCAGCACGCTGATATCCAATACCGGCAAACGTGTACGTCCTGGTTTCACTGCATTAATGCCACCAGTAAGTTCAGCAAACAGACTCATACAACCTCCCCGTGATCCAGGGCAAGCGCATTAACTGCATCAATAAAGGCTTGGGCCCGATGGGCATAATTGCGAAACATGTCCATGCTCGCGCATGCAGGCGACAACAAAACCGCCTGCCCGGCATGAGCCATCGACATGGCACTGCCAACCGCCGCCACCATATCCGGTGCCTGTTCAACGGGGACGTCGACGCCTTTAAGTGCTTCTTCAATTAAGCCGGCATCCTGGCCGATCAACACAACGCCCACTGCATGGCGGGATACGGCCTGGGCCAGCAATGAAAAATCCTGCCCCTTGCCCAACCCACCGGCAATCAGAACAACCTCCTGGCCCAGCCCTTCCAGCGCCGCGACGGCGGCGCCGACATTCGTCCCTTTGCTGTCGTTAATAAAATCAACGCCCGAGACCGAACGAACGAATTCTGTACGATTAGGCTCGCCGGCATAATCACGCACAGCGTGCAACAGCGGGGCCCATGGTTGATCGAGGGCGCGCACCAGCAAGAGCGCTGCCAAGGCGTTCATTGCATTGTGACGGCCCCGTACCCGCAGTGCATCACTGGGCATCAGTTGCACGACCCGGCCCGCCTTGCGCGCTGGCATATCGGCACCTTTACGACGCCGGGCCGGCTGCGGAATATCAAAGTCGTCCGGCTCGGCCGCCAACAACCAGTTCACCCCCTGCCCGGAATCAAGTCCGACATCGCCGACAAAACGCGGACGATCTGAGCCGAAACTGCGAATCGATAGTGACTCAAGACCATTCGCCATCGCAAGAACGTTGGCGTCGTCGCGATTAACCACCGCGATGTCTGCCCACTGCAGAAGCCTGGCTTTCGCCTGTGCATACGCCTGCACCGAACCATGCCAATCGAGGTGGTCCTGCGAAATATTCAACACCGTTGCTGCTTTGGGATTCAAACTGTGTGTTGAAACCAACTGGAAGCTGGAAAGCTCCAGAATCCATACGTCGGGGAGCTGACCTGCATCCAGACTACTCATTAATACAGCTAGCGCCGCCGGGCTGATATTGCCTGCCGCAACCGCCGACAACCCGCATGCCTGCGCCAAATGACGCGTCATCGCGGTTACTGTTGTTTTTCCATTTGTCCCCGTTACGGCCAATACCTGGGGCGCATAACCTTGCTCGCGCAAATCAGCCAGGGCGCGCGCAAACAATTCAATTTCACTAATGACTTCAATATTGCGCTCTTGCGCTTGGCCAAGGAACGCCGACACGCCTGGCGCGTTGGGCTCCAAACCGGGGCTGATTACCACACTGGCAACCGAATCCAGGCTGGACGCTGCCAAAGCGTCAGCACCGAAAAAATATTCAATCTTTGACGCATCAACGACTTCCCTTAACCGATCCCAGCCCGGTGGGTCGTCACGGGTGTCGACCACCCGCAGCGGCACGTTCGCACGTGCGCACCACAAAGCCGCGGCCAAACCGGTCTCACCCAGTCCCAAAATCAGAACCGGACGATCAACTGGCAAGGAAGGAAATCGATATTCCACCAAACTGCTCACCGTAATTTCAAAGTTGCCAAACCTACCAGCACGAGCATCATGCTGATAATCCAGAAACGCACGACGACCTGCGTTTCTTTCCAACCGCCTACCTCAAAGTGATGATGCAAAGGCGCCATTCGGAATATTCGCCGGCCTTCGCCATAACGTCTTTTCGTGTACTTGAAGTAAGCCACCTGCATCATGACCGACAAAGTCTCCACGACGAATACGCCGCCCATGATGAACAGCACAATTTCCTGGCGCACAATAACGGCGATAGTCCCCAGCGCACCACCCAGGGCCAAAGCACCCACATCACCCATGAAAACCTGAGCCGGGTAGGTGTTGAACCACAGAAAGGCCAGGCCTGCCCCGGCAATGGCAGCGCACAGCACCATAATCTCGGACGCACCTGGAATATAGGGAAACAGCAAATACTTGGAGTAATCGACCCGCCCGACCACATAAGCGAAAATACCAAGCGCACTGCCCACCATCACGGTGGGCATAATCGCCAGGCCATCCAGGCCGTCAGTGAGATTCACGGCATTGCTCGACCCCACAATCACAAACCAGGTCAGCGCAACAAAGCCGAACACACCCAGCGGATAACTGACACTTTTGAAGAACGGCACAATCAAGTCGGCCCTTTCAGGCAAAGCCATCGTGAAACCACTTGAAATCCAATTCGTGAATAGCGGCCACAAATCGGCATTGGCCGGCGCGGACACAGCAAAGGCAAGATACACAGCAGCGACAATACCAATCAGTGCCTGCCAGAAAAACTTGTGGCGCGACTTCATTCCCTCGGGGTCGCGATGCACCACCTTGCGATAGTCATCCACCCAGCCGATCAAGCCAAAACCGAAAGTAACCAACAGCACGACCCAAACAAAACGATTGGTCCAATCTGCCCATAAAAGCGTACTGACTGCAATCGCAATGAGGATCAGCGCTCCACCCATGGTGGGGGTACCCGTCTTGACCAAATGAGTTTGCGGACCGTAACTGCGCACCGCTTGCCCGATTTTCAACGCCGTCAGTCTGCGAATGACGGCCGGGCCCGCAACCAGACCGATCAATAATGCCGTTGCACATGCAAGCACGGCACGCAGCGTAATGTATTCAAACACCGCAAATGCACGAATGTGCTCGTCAGACAACCACCGCGCCAACTCAAGCAACATGGTGTGCTCCCCCATTCAATGATTGTTTTTGTTCCATGGCGTGAACCACACGTTCCATCCTGCTGCTGCGCGAGCCTTTCACCAACACATGGGCAGGCATCAAACCGCGCAGCACCGAATACAAAGCGTCGATGTCGTCAAAAGACTGAGCCCGCTCGCCGAAGGCAACGGCACAATCCCTGGCGGCTGCTCCCAGCGTCAGCAAGACATCAACATTTTTTTCGCGTGCATAGCGGCCAACCTCCTGATGCATTTGCGGACCCTGATCACCCACTTCGGCCATGGCGCCCAGCACAAGTACCTTGCGACCGCTTAACTCTGCCAGCACATCAATCGCGGCCCGCACTGAATCGGGGTTCGCGTTATACGTGTCATCAACCAGTTGAAAACCGTCGTACAAAGAATAAAACTGCATGCGACCAGCAACCGGATTGAACTGTTCCAGTCCGCGCACAATCGCTTCAAAAGGCACATTCGCGGCCACCGAGCACGCAGCCGCAGCCAAGGCGTTACGCAAGTTGTGCAAACCTGCCGCATTCAAACACGCAACCGACGTCCCGATGGGCGTCTTCAGTTCAAAAATAGTCTGGCTTGGCTTAGCCTGGATATGCTCCGCGCCAACATCCACATCTTCCGTCAGGCCAAACAACACGCATCGGCGTCCATCGCCAAGTTTCTGCCAGAGCCCGGTGTAATCATCGTCACCGGGGAAAACCATAACGCCGTTTGACGGCAGCGCCTGCAACACAGACCCATTCTCGCGTGCCACGGCCTCTACCGTATGCATGAACTCCTGATGCTCCCGCTGTGCATTGTTCACCAAAGCCACGGTTGGCAGAGCCATTGCTGCCAGCAAACCAATCTCTCCTGGATGGTTCATTCCCAGCTCCAGCACGGCAACGCGATGATGATGCCGCAAACGCAAAAGCGTTAAGGGAACACCCAAATCATTATTGAGGTTTCCTTCGGTCGACAGCATATTTCCGCCCTGCCACGCACGCAGGATGGACGCGATCATCTCTTTTGTCGTGGTTTTCCCATTACTGCCGGTAACAGCAATAAGAGGAATGTCGAAACGTTTGCGCCAGGCGCGACCCAGCGTTTGCAGCGCCTTGCGAGTATCGCCCAGTACAATCTGCGCCAGATCGGATGGCTCGGTGCGACTTTCAACCAACGCCATCGACGCCTGGGCACTCAGCGCCTGGGACAGATAGCGATGTCCGTCGAACCGTTCACCCGTAAGTGCAATAAACACCTGACCTGCCGCGAGCGTGCGCGTGTCCGTGCTCAGGGTCGGCTCGGTTAAAAACAAAAGTGCCGCGCGGGCCCACTCGCGGTCATCAAAAGGTAACTTTTGACCATTAATATCCTGATAGGTCTCATGACCTTTTCCTGCCAGCAGCACCACATCCTGCGAGGCAGCAGACCAAACCGTTTGCAGAATCGCTTCCGAGCGATCCACCACAATTTGATAATCCTGGCCCGACAGTCCGGCCGCAACTTCTTCAAGAATTGCCTGTGGATACTCACTGCGCGGATTATCGCTGGTTAACACCACTTTATCTGCCAGGCGCCCGGCAATTTCGCCCATCATTGCACGCTTGCCGCGATCACGATCACCACCACAACCAAATACGCAATGCAGACAACCGCCACGCGCCTGGGCCATGCCCTGAAGCGCCTCCAATGCGCGCTCAAGGGCGTCAGGTGTATGGGCGTAGTCCACAACAACCATCGGCTGCCTGACAAGCTCTCCACCAGCCACGACCGGCTCAACCACGTCCATACGCCCGGGCACTGAAGTGAGCTGTCCCAGCACACGTCCAACCTTCACAACCGCCCACCCCAGAAAATGAAGCACACCGGCAACCAACAGCAGATTCGACACAGTATGCTGGCCCACCAGACGAGTCACAATCTGGACCACACCGTCGGGCAAGGCCAGATTGAATACGAGTCCATGCGGACCGGCATGAATCTCACCAGCCCGCACTGAAGCACCTTCACATGACCGGGTTGAGTAACCCAGCATTTGGACGGCCCGATCAACTGCAAAAACTTTCAGACCCACAGCATCATCAAGATTTGTCACAACCTGCCGGACAGACGATCTTTCAAACAAAGCCCGTTTCGAGGCCTCGTAGCTTTCGAGCGTCCCGTGATAATCGAGATGGTCTCGACTGAGATTGGTAAATCCGGCAATCGTAATCTCGACGCCATCAAGGCGGCCTTGATCAAGACCAATCGATGAAGCCTCAAGCGCAACTGCCTGTGCACCGGCCAGATAAATCTGAGCCAGAAAACGATGTACCGACAACACATCGGGTGTTGTTAAATGGCCTTCAAACACAGTGCCATCCGGCATAACAACACCGAGCGTTCCGATCGTCCCGCAGGGCACACCCGCGTCGTTCAAGGCTTGTGCGATCCAATGCACAGTCGAGGTCTTACCGTTGGTACCCGTGATGGCAATAACCGACATCTTCGCGGACACACGGCCATACCACTCATGCGCGATTTGTCCCAACTGCTGCTGCAACGAATCAACTTCAAGCACAGGCACTGACAAGGACGCGGCCTGGGCAGCGTCTGGCATGAGCTCGGTTACCACCGCAGCAGCACCCTGAGCTATGGCCTGGGCAATGTAGTCACGGCCGTCGCCAGCGTACCCCGGACACGCAAAGAACACGTCCCCCGGGCTCACCTGGCGGGAATCAAGGCACAAATCTGCTTGCGGGCCAACACGCTCTCTTAACCAACCCAGAATTTGACTAGCGCTCATCGCCGCGCTCCTTCCGGCCCTGCCGCCAGAACGGGTTCGAGTGGCGCATCAGGTTGAACACCCAGACGACGCAAACTGCTTGCAACAACCTCTGAGAATACCGGTGCCGCAACACGCCCACCGTAATACACACCTGCATGAGGCTCATCGAGTGAAATCGCCACGACAATTTGAGGGTCGGAAACGGGGGCAAATCCAACGAAGGAACTGCGATATTGTTTTGTACTGTATTTGCCGTCAACCAATTTTCTGGCGGTTCCACTCTTCCCCGCAACACTGTAGGCTTGAACCTGCGCCAATGTCGCACCATCACGGCCCGCCGCCTCATCAAGCATGGCGCGCACAGTCGCGGCGACTTGGGGAGAAAAAACCTGCACACTGGTTGGCTTTCCCTGACGACGCGCAAGCGTCAGGGAGACCATATCACCGTTGCGTGCAAACGCGGTATATGCATGTGCGATTTGAAGCAAAGAAGCCGACAAACCATAACCATAGGCCATGGTCGCCCGCTCTATGGGACGCCAGCGCTCCCAGGGACGCAAACGCCCTTCGGCCACACCGGGGAAATTGGCATTTGGCGCACGACCGAACCCAAGCTGAGTGAAATTAGTCCACATTTCCTGTGAAGTCAGCAGCTCGGAAATCATCGTCATGCCAATATTGCTTGAACGACGCAAGACACCGCCCACATCAACAATGCCATTACGCGACACATCGGAAATCACGGCACCTTGATAGCGGTATCTGCCATTACCGGTATCGAATTTGGTATCTGGCCGAACACGGCCAAGATCCAAAGCCAAGGCGACGGTAAACGGCTTCATAATCGATCCGGGTTCAAACGTATCAACCATCACCCTGTTGCGTAACGCGTTCCCCCGGCGACTGGCACCCTGATTAGGATCATAAGTAGGCAAACTGACCAACGCAAGAATTTCTCCTGTTCTCACATCGACAACCACACCCGCAGCTGCCGCTGCTTTATTCTTGGCCAATGCATTTTCCAGGGCGGAAAACAAATCGTACTGCACCCCTGCATCAATCGACAGGTACAAGTCCTTGCCATGAACCGGAGGAATGGCTGCCTGCACGTCTTCAACCACACGCCCTAAGCGGTCTCTAATAACACGTCGGGTGCCGGGCTCGCCAGACAGCAAATCATCAAATGCAAGCTCGATCCCTTCGATGCCGCGATCTTCCACATTGGTAAAACCCACTATGTGGGCTGTCATTCCACCTTCAGGGTAAGAGCGAAGCACCTCTGCCTGCTGATGAATGCCGGGAATCTTTAATTGCGCTATTTTCTGCGCCGTATCAACCGGGACCTGCCGCTTTATATAAACAAAGTTGCGCTTGATGTTTTCAAGGCGCCCACGAACTTCATCCAGTGGCATATCCAGCAAGCGAGCCAACTCGTTTAATTGCTGTGGCGTTGCTTTCTGTGCGTCTTCAGGCACCGTCCAGATCGCGCGGGCCGGTACGCTGGAGGCCAGGACAACCTGCCCCGAACGATCAAATATTTTGCCTCGGGTTGCCGGCAATACCAATGTTTTCTCGTAGCGTCGCTCTCCTTGCTGCTGCAGGAAGTCATTCGACAAACCCTGCAGATACAGCGCTTTGGCGGCAATGGCCAAAAAGCCGAGCAGCATTAACACCAAGACAAGACGCGAACGCCACAAGGGCATCTGTACGCTCAACACGGGGCTGTCATGAAAACGAAAACGCTTCATTGCTCCTCCCCCTGCATCAACGCCTTCGGGCCCGACACAATGTGCCCTTTTTTCATGTACACGGTTTGTGCAGGGGTGGGCACGACCATCTCCAGCTCTTGGCGTGCAAGCTGGTCGACACGCGCATTGCGAGCTAGTTCGGCCCGCTCAAGCTGCAACCGGCGCCACTCAACATCCAACTCCTGGGTCTTGGCGGCCATCCGCTCTGAGGAAACGAATAATAAACGCGACTGATAACGTGCCGTTACGAGCGAAAGCGCCGACAGCATCAACAAGCAAGCAATAACCAGGCATAAACGGCTCATCGCTGTCTCCTGCCCGAGTTTGTCAACTTACCCGCACCCATCTCCAGCCGCAGTCCCTTCACAAAGGAAGCCACACCTTCCGGCGGCAACGGTGTCGATGTACGCTCAGCCACCCGCAATACCGCCGAACGGGCACGAGGGTTCGACTCGACATGAACCTGTTGCGGCAATACCTTCCCTAGCGAGCGCAGCAAGGGCTTGGGCATGTCTTTCTCTGGAATGGGCAGCCGGGCTGTCGCCTCGGCAGGTCGCGAAGCGGACGCGATGCACTGCTTCACCATCCGATCTTCCAGAGAATGAAAACTGATCACGGCCAGACGCCCTCCCGTATTCAATAACGTTAGAACTGCCTCGAGGGCGAGCGCGAGTTCCTCGAGCTCTTCATTGATGTAAATCCGTATAGCCTGAAAGGTGCGAGTGGCCGGGTGTTGACCCTTTTCGCGCGTACGGACGACACTGGCGACGAGCTCGGCGAGGTCGAGCGTTGTGCACAGCGGCCTGGATTCGCGGCGAGCAACAACCGCCTTTGCAATCTGGAAAGCAAACCGTTCTTCGCCATATTTCGCTATGACCTCCCTAATTTCCTCAACGCTGGCCTGCGCCAGCCATTGTGCAGCGGTTAAACCCCTGCTGGTATCCATACGCATATCAAGCGGACCATCGCGCATGAACGAAAAACCACGTTGAGCCTCATCGATTTGCGGAGACGACACTCCCAAATCAAGCATTACCCCATCGATATGCTCAACACCCAATTCAGCCAGCGCTTGCGCCATGCTGGCGAAGCCCTGGTGCACAACCTTGACTCGGGCATCCTGCTCTTGCAGCGAACGCGCCACAGAAATTGCCTCGGGATCTTTATCGAAAACCACCAAAGTGGCCTTCGGCCCCAAACGCGACAAAAGCAGGCTACTGTGCCCCCCGCGCCCAAATGTGCCGTCAACAAACACACCATTCAAATTTGGCTCGAATGCCTCGTAAGCTTTCTTGCGACGTGCCTTGGCACCGAAAGAAGAATCAACGAGGGCATTTACCGTATCCTCGAGAAGCACGGGAAGGTGGGCTTTTTCCATCACCACGCTCAGAAAGAAAAGTTCTCGAGTGCGTCCGACATGCCTTTTGACAAGTCTTGCGCTTCTCGGCGCGCCCACTCGGCGGCGTCCCACAACTCAAAATGACTTCCCATCCCCAGCAGCATGACCTCCCGGGCCAAACCGGCTGCCTGGCGCAACTCGGGCGATACAAGAATGCGGCCGGAGCCGTCCATGTCGACGTCGAGCGCATTACCCAGCAGCAAGCGCTGCAAAGGACGTGCAGACATGGGAAATCGCGCAATTTGCTCGCGGCGGTCTTCCCAGACAGCACGGGGATAAACAAGCAGGCAGCCGTCGGGGTGTCGCGTAAGCGTCAAACGCCCCTGTTCCGCCGAAATCAGCGCGTCACGATGCCGGGTGGGTATGGTGACCCTCCCTTTCGCATCGAGCGTGAGTGCGCTGCAACCTTGAAACACTTTTTACCCCACTTTTTTGCACTTTTTCCTACTTTTCCCCACTCTAAGGCATCAATTCGACCCGGTCAAGCGCTAAATTGCGATTTTTTCAATGACAACAAGTACTTACAAACGAACCCGCCAATCTTTTGAAAAAATTTATGTTAATAAATCAATAAGTTGTAAAAGCTATTGGAAGTGCTTTATTCAGTAAACCGCCGACGTCCACACGCATACGCGTTACAACATGCATCATCATGGCGACCACGCGCCGGTCATTCCGACCAACGAAAGACAAGATCACGAAACCAGGGAGTTAAACGAAGAAACGCCTGGGCAATCTGCACAGGCGTTTCAATGACGAAAGGAAAACACAAGAAGTGTATGAGTCAACCTGAAAAAGGTGCGGAACAGATCTGTAGGCCGGATTCTGTACATCGAGAATATCGATGGGCAATCATTCCTCTGGGCCGTCCATTGCTGACCGGCTCTAGCCACCTACCCGCATGCACAGGCGGGCCGCCTGTATGGCCGTTAAGACCAAATGCATGCCTATTTGATGTTGCTCCGGATAGAGGTTACCGCGTTTCACCCTGCTATGCTGTGCCCTGCAAAAGCAAGACACGCCACACGGAGACACCGTGCCAGTGCGCACCCACGGCACGCCCGCATAACAGACTCGTCTCTGTGGCCCTGTTCCTCGGCTTTTACCACTGCCAAAGCAGCAGTCGTTACCGGACGGCTGTTAGCCGCTATCCTGCCCTGTGGAGTCCGGACCTTCCTCGATAATTACTACCGCGATTGCCCGATCTGCCCCGCGCTCCTATTGTAATACTGAATAAAGCCGCGCAACCTGCGACAATAGCGTTTTATCCAATCAAAATGCGTCTGCCTCAAAAACAGACGCACATGCGCACCTGACACCCGCATCTCGTCTTAATCAATTTATGCCAGCAACACTCATCACACTCGCCAACCTGCAACTCGCCTATGGCCATCATGCCCTGCTTGATCATGCCGAACTGACCATTCATCAGGGAGAGCATATTGGTCTGATCGGTAGGAATGGTGCCGGCAAGTCATCATTACTGAAACTCATCGATGACCGTGCCCTACCCGACGGCGGCGAAGTTCAACGTCTTGGCGGCCTGAAAATTGCAACCGTTGAACAGGAGCCCGTGCTCGACGACGACAGCCAGGTATTACAGACCATTTGCGGAGACTTTGAAAAGGATGAGGACTGGGCTCGCCCCGCCCGCGCCAAGGCGCTTATCAGCGAACTCGGTTTGCAGGAGTCGGCCCTCATAAAAGGTTTGTCGGGCGGAACCCGGAAGCGGGTCGCTTTGGCCCGCGCCATCACATTTGAACCCGACTTGCTCCTGCTGGATGAGCCTACCAACCACCTGGATTTCGAGGGTATTACCTGGCTGGAACAACGCTTGAAGCGCGCAAGCTTCAGTATCGTGCTCATTACCCATGATCGCCGATTCCTCGACATGGTAACCACACGCATCGTCGAGCTCGACCGAGGCAAACTCATCAGTTTCCCGGGCAACTTCACCCAGTGGCAAGAACGTAAGGCCGAATGGCTTGAAGCCGAAGCGCAACAAAACGCCAAGTTCGACAAGTTGCTGGCTCAAGAAGAAGTATGGATCCGTAAAGGCATTGAAGCCCGTCGCACGCGCAACGAAGGGCGCGTGCGACGGCTTGAACAACTCAGACGCGAACGTAGTGCCCGCCGCGAACGCACCGGTAACGTGAACCTGGCGATTTCCGAAGGACAGCGCTCGGGCAAGATTGTGGCTGAACTTGAAAACGTTTCTCACGGCTACCAGGGTCATACCTTAATCAATGACCTCTCCACCGCCATTTTGCGTAAAGACCGGATTGGCATCATAGGCCCAAATGGCGCGGGCAAGACAACTTTACTTCGCATTATCCTGGGCAAACTCAAGCCAAATCAAGGCACGGTAAAACTCGGTACGAATCTGAACATTGCCTATTTTGACCAAATGCGTGAGCAACTGGATGAATCCGCAACCGTGGCCGACACAATCAGCCCCGGGAGCGAATGGGTCGAAATTGGTGGACAACGCAAACATATCATGTCGTACCTGGAAGACTTCCTGTTCCCACCAGCCCGTTCCCGCTCGCCCGTCAGCAGCCTCTCGGGAGGGGAGCGGGCGCGCCTGGTGCTGGCACGGCTTTTCGCTACACCATCGAACATCCTGGTTCTGGACGAACCAACCAATGATCTCGATATCGAAACACTCGAGCTTCTGGAAGAGCTGCTACAGGATTACGCGGGCACCGTCTTGCTGGTGAGCCACGACCGTGTTTTTCTGAACAATGTTGTCACTCAAACAATCGTCAGCGAACCGCAAGGGCATTGGCAGGAGTACGCTGGAGGATACGACGACTGGCTCGTGCAAAGTGAGATTAAAGACAAAAACAATCCTCAGGACACTGACGCCCAGTCGAAAACACCGGCACCGGCCAACCAGAAATCCCGCAGTGAGGAAGAAAAAACAGCCGGGAAACGCGCGGCATCAAATCGCCCGAACCGTTTTACCAGCTGGGAAGAAAAGGAACTGGAACGTATTCCGGAACAAATAGCCAAACTCGAGGCAAAACAGGCCGAGTTGGGAGAAACCTTGAGCGACCCCAAAACCTATGAAAACAGCCCCGAGATCGCCATCGGTATTAATAGTGAAATTACCGAGATTGACCATCAATTGAGCGAGCTATTCATTCGTTGGGAAGAACTCGAAGCAAAAAAAACCGCCGCTCAGTAATACCCCACGGTTCAAGCAACTGCCTGCTCAAGCACGCGCCACGACAGCGTTTCTCCTGCAGCCAAAGGCACCATCACGTCCTGGCCGACGTCAAGCGCGTCGGGAATGGTATACGGAGCACGTTCCAACGTGATCCTGCCGGTATTGGCCGGCAACCCATAGAATTTGGGTCCGTTCAGACTGGCAAATGCCTCCAGTTGATCGAGCTTGCCTACCGATTCAAATGCGGTGGCATACAACGCCATCGCATAAGGGGCTGTGTAGCATCCGGCGCAGCCACAGGCACTCTCTTTCATGCCTTTAAGATGCGGCGCACTGTCCGTGCCAAGGAAGAACCGGTCACTTGGCCCTGTTGCCGCCTCAAGCAGCGCCTGCCTGTGAAGTTCCCGCTTCAACACCGGCAAACAATACATATGAGGGCGTATTCCCCCGTTAAACAAGGCGTTTCGGTTGTACAGCAAATGATGGGGGGTAATTGTGGCAGCGATAGGCCCTGCGGCATCCCGCACATACTCGGCGCCTTGGCGCGTCGTTAAATGTTCGAATACCACTTTTAACTCGGGAAGCGCGCGACGCAACGGAATCATGACGCGGTCAATAAAAACGGCCTCTCGATCAAAAATATCAATCGCGGGATCGGTAACCTCACCATGCATCAACAAAGGTACTCCCAGTTTCTGCATAGCTTCCAATGTCGGCAGACAACGTCCCAGTAAGTCGGTTACACCAGCAGCCGAATTGGTGGTTGCACCCGCCGGATACAACTTGACGCCATAAATAAATCCACTCTGAGCGGCTTTATGAATTTCATCAGGCGGCGTATTGTCGGTAAGGTAAAGCGTCATCAAAGGTTCAAACCTGCCTTTCTCCTCCCCTAACTGTGCCAATGCATCAAGGATACGCTGACGATACGAAGCCGCTTGCTCAACAGTCACAACGGGGGGTGTCAGGTTTGGCATAACGATGGCCCGACCAAACTGACCGGCCGTCCCAGGGAGCACAGACCTCAGAATGTCTCCGTCACGCAAATGCAAATGCCAATCATCCGGCTGGGTCAGGGTCAACCTGTTAATTGAAGTATCCATACAAGAAAAGTCACAAAAGTAAGAGGGCTGATTTAAGCATAAACTTAACTCCAGTATGTTAACGTGTTTCCTTTTCAATCGCAGATGCACGCCCTTACCGAACGGTGGAGAGTCGCTGCGGGAACACAACTCAGATTTGCACCAATGCAGATTCTGGAAAAATAGAGTACAAGACAGTTTGCCCGGGTATTTCATATTCGCAGTACTCAGGGAAAACAGAATTTTTTAATTTCACTGGAGCGAACCATATATGGCAACGACGACAAAGACCACCCGTAAACCTAATGCTGCTTTTATGAAACCCCTTACACCAAGCCCTACGCTGGCAGCAATCATTGGTCCGGAAGCGGTTCCCCGCACAGAAGTTACCAAGAAAATCTGGGATTACATCAAAAAACATGATCTTCAGGATCCCAAAAACCGCCGTAACATTAATGCCGACGATAAGTTGCGCCCGTTGTTCGGCAAAGAGCAGGTATCAATGTTCGAGCTAACCAAATTGGTTAGTACCCATCTCAAATAAATGATGAACGCCCAATAAAAAAGCTGCCAGAGGCAGCTTTTTTATTGGGGACAATCTCGATTAAATTTCCGGACTGGGTGCCGCGCCGGAAAGCAGAGCCAGCCAGCCTTTGGCAATACGGTATACAACCCAGACAATGGCCACCAGGCCCGTTACCCACCCAATGAAAATCCAGGTCGCCAGCGCACTGAGTACAAGCCATAACAACCCCCACCAAAAGGTACGGATGATCCAGTCGAAATGGCTGGCATATAAAGTACCAGCAGCATCACTTCGCTTCAGATAGGCAAGCACAATGGCTGCTATAGACGCCACACCCAAAAAGCCAGCACTAATCAAACCCAAAGCAAAAAGCCCATAAACAATATGGGTAAGTGTACGCAAAGATACACCGTTATTCTCTTCCGGCTGCAGCGTGTCTGACATGAAGTACTCCCTGAATATATGAATTAACTGTTTATTCCGACAATTCTACCGTTTTTTCCACATAGTGTTATTGCGGTTCCGCGTAGTGATGGCGGATGGGGATGTGGGTTGGGTGAATAAGGATGCTTTTCCCACATATATTGAGGCAACCTATATGTTCGACGAGTCATTCTTTAGCTTAATTATCGTTTTTTTCGTAAGCTTCTGAAGCCCCAAAGTAAAACGCCCCAACAGTGTTAACTGTTGGGGCGTTTTGGTATAAGAGCCTGACGATGACCTACTTTC
>TARA_R110000851_G_scaffold20783_5_pt1 | contig 135210 bp, 118 predicted proteins | sample TARA_R110000851 | Tara Oceans TARA_R110000851 (sample SAMEA4397627) | marine metagenome | biome: Polar Biome; feature: [DCM] deep chlorophyll maximum layer (ENVO:01000326); material: water (ENVO:00002006), including particulate matter (ENVO:01000060) such as... | depth 17 m
ACGGGTGTCGGTTAAACGGGCACTGGAAATGGTGCCGCCCGGCGCGGGGACGGATCAAATGTCAGCTATCATCGGCGTCCTTGCCGATGTCAGCTTCTTTTTCGACCGTTTTGGCGGATGGCGATGAAGATTGTCCGAGATGACGGATAAGGTCTTCGCTGACGGCAGCAGAGCGGTTTTCTTCCTGAATGCGGTCATAGAGTTCGCGTCGCAGGACCTGAACGTCTTCAGGGAATGTGAAGCCGAGCTTAACGGTCTTGCCACGGACCTCAACGACAGTGACCTCGATATTGTCGTCAATGACAACGGAGTCGCCGACTTTTCGTGTGAGATAGAGCATACGGTGTCCCGGTTTCGCTAGATGGCAAACATAATTTACCAGATCGTGCACAATATGCCCGCTTTCAAACGCGCGGTCTAGTACCAGCCTTCATTTGCGGGAAATCTATGCGAATTCAAGGATGTTTTCGGCTCTGGCACGCTTCATGCATTTAGGTTGGCAGGATTGTTCGGCGCGGCAAAAATCGCCTCTTTGATCAAACCGGCCCCGCAAGGGCGATGGCGTTAACGTCGGCTTTACCCGCGCACCCAATACTGAGCAAAGCGCAGACAAGGAGCAGAAAATGGATATCGGCAAACTTGGCATGTTCGCCAACCTTAAAGAAAAGATGGACTGGCTGACACAGCGTCAGGAAGTCATTGCGCAGAACATCGCCAACTCCGATACGCCAAATTATCGCCCCGACGATCTGAAAAAATTCGATCCGAAGAATATCGGCCGCGATCGCCAGTTCATTCTGGCCATGAACGCGACCACGCCGGGCCACAGCCAGGGCCTGCATAAACCGCAAAACTTCAAGGACGAGGAAGTGCGCAAGAACTACGAAGTCGCACCGGGTAAAAACGCCGTCATCCTTGAAGAACAGATGGTCAAGATGAACGAAAACCAAGTCGATTATCAGACCATGACCCGTCTTTATTCCAAGCAGAAATCGATGTTCATTTCCGCCCTCGGCCGCATCTAACCCGATCGTAGAGAGTTAAAATCATGGAACTTTACAAAGCTTTTCAAATCTCTGCTGCTGGTATGCGCGCCCAGGGGACCCGTCTTCGTATTGCCGCGGAAAACGTTGCCAACGCCGATAGCCTTCCGACCCAGCCGGGACAGGACCCATATCGCCGTAAACTTCTGACGTTTAAAAATGTCATGGACCGCGAAGTCGGTGTTGAGATGGTTAAGGTCAATAAGGTCGTGCCTGATCGCTCCGATTTTGGTATGAAGTACGAACCAAGCCATCCAGCAGCCAACGATCAGGGGTACGTTCAGACCCCGAATGTCGAAACACTGGTTGAAATGATGGATATGCGCGAAGCACAGCGTTCCTATGAGGCGAACCTCAATGTGATCCAGTCATCGCGCAGCATGTTGCTTAAGACCCTTGATATCCTGCAGTAAGCAGTCATATCTAAAGGACCAAGACAAGTTTAAGGATCTCAACCGATGGTCTCCAGTTTCAACGATGCCATTTCTGCCTACCGCAATGCGGCTGCGGGCAAGACCGATACCGTTGCCGAACGTGTCACCGGTACGGGCAATACCGTTGATCCGGGGGAAAGTTTTGCCGACATGGTGCGTGGGGCGGCATATGATGCCCGCGATACCATGGTTAACAGCGAACAGATGACCCAAAAGGCCATTACCGGCGATGCTGAGCTCCACGAAGTTGTGACGGCGGTTTCGGCGGCTGAAGTGACCCTGAGAACTGTGGTTGGGGTGCGTGACAAAGCTGTTGAGGCGTATCAAAGCATCCTGAACATGCCGGTCTGAATGCAGGCATGATGGCGTAAAGACGAAACCGCACGATAGACCGTGCGGTTTTTTGTTTTTGAAGAACCATTTGATACAACAGGAAATCATGGCAATCGGGCGGCCATATCCTGTATGAAGAATGAACCGGCGGCATGATCGCCAGCAAGAGCACGACGAGGCGGGAAGACCAGATGGATCAAGCGGAAATCATGGATGTGGCCTATGACGCAGTTTGGACGCTGCTCAAGGTGACCACGCCGCTGATGTTGATCGCACTTGGGGTCGGTCTGGTCATCGCGCTGTTTCAGGCCCTGACACAAATTCAGGAAATGACACTGACGTTCGTGCCCAAAATTCTGGTGATTTTTGTGGCTCTTCTGGTGTTGTTGCCGTGGATGATGACGGAAATGGTCGAGTTTATGGGCCGGATGGTTGATCATTTCATCGGACTGCCAAATTAGCGACGGCTCGCACGAACTGTTTCTTCTTTTAGCCGCGACACGTCCCCGTCGTCCCGGCACCACCATTCGCCCCGTTTCGTAACCCAAGGCACCTAAGGCAAGATGGATCTTCAGGAGTTTCTTACTCTTAACGTCTATGTCGTCCTGATGAGTTTCGCCAGGGTCGGGGCCGCCTTTATGTATATGCCCGGCATCGGGGCGAGAAGTGTCCCCGCGCGCGCCCGTCTTTTGTTTGCCTTTTGGGTCGCGGTCGTGATTTCCCCACTTGCGGGGCCTTTGTTCCCGCCTCAGCCTGCGGATGCGGCGTCTTTGCTGTTGGCTATTGGGTATGAAATTACGGTCGGGCTTTTCTTTGCCTTGTTCGCGCAAGTCATGCTGGCCGGTTTGCAAACAGCGGGGGGCATTATTGCCTACCTGTCATCGATGGCGAACGCCTTTTCATCGGACCCGTTATCAGGCGCGCAAAGCGCGGTGACCGGCAACCTGTTGATTCAGGTCGGGATTGTCTTGTTGTTTGCCACCGGGATGGATCACTTGATGATCCAGGCCTTGTTTGAGAGCTATACCCTGTTTCCGCCCGGCGGGGCCTTGCCGGTTGGCGATATGAGTGAGTTTTTCGCCCATGCGATCAGTGACAGCTTCATGATTGCCGCCCAAATATCGGCACCGTTCCTGATTGTTGCGCTGGTATTGCAAATCGCACTCGGATTGTTAAATAAACTGATGCCGCAATTACCGGTTTTCTTCGTTGCCATGCCTGTTCAAATTGGGTTGGCACTGCTTTTATTGACGCTGGCATTGCCATCCATGATGATGGTGTTTCTTGAATACTACGAAAACGGACTTGAGGCATTTATCAATCCGTAGGGCAGAGTGCTCCGATTGTCGGGGTGATGCTCTGGCCATGAATGGGTAGCCAATGGCAGAAGAAGACGACAGCCAAAAGACAGAAGACCCCACAAGTAAAAAGCTTGAAGACGCGCGCAAAAAGGGTCAGGTGCCGGTTTCCAAGGAAGTCGGTAACTTCATGCTGTTGTTTGGTGGCGGTCTTGTCCTGATGATGCTTGGACCGAGCATGGCCGAAGCTGTTCGCGACCTCTCGCTTGGCTTTATTGAACATCCGCACATGATTGATGTCAGCCGGGCAGGCATGCCGATCCTGTTTAAGGATGTGATGCTGGGCATGCTGTGGGTTCTGGGCATCCCGTTTGTGCTTTTGGTTTTCTTTGCGGCGGCCGGTCATCTGTTACAGAACGGCCTTGTGGTGGCCGTCGACCGGATCGAACCAAAGCCAGAAAAGCTTAACCCACTCAAAGGGCTTAAAAATCAGTTTTCGATGAAAACGATGGTTGAGTTCGTCAAGAATGTCTCAAAGCTTTTGCTGGTCGGTGTCGTTCTTACACTTGTGATCATGCCAGAACTGGTTGATGTCGAACTGTACCCCCAAATACCATTGGCCTTAACGCTTGAGCGTCTCTACGACATGATCGTGATCTTGTTGATTGCGACGATTTCACTGACGGCCGTGATTGCCGGGTTGGACTTTGCCTACCAACGGTATGAGTTCAACAAGCAGATGAAAATGTCCAAGCAGGAAATCAAGGACGAATATAAGCAGACCGAAGGCAGCCCGGAAATCAAGGCCAAAGTCCGTCAAATCCGTATGCAACGTGCTCAGCAACGCATGATGTCCAATGTGCCTGACGCCGACGTTGTCATCACCAACCCGACACATTTTGCCGTCGCACTTAAATACGACATTGATACGATGGGCGCCCCTATGTGTGTCGCCAAGGGGCAGGACAACATCGCACTTAAAATTCGTGAAGTGGCCGAAGAAAACGGTGTGACCGTCATGGAAAACCCGCCGGTTGCCCGTGCGCTGTTTGCCACGGTCGAAATCGATCAGGAAGTTCCCCCCGAACACTATAAGGCAGTCGCCGAAATCATTTCCTTCGTCTTCCGCCAAAAGGGCAAGAAACTGGGGTGACGCCAATGGCGGACCTGCGTATGCGGGCGATTTTGATATCATTCCAGCATTCAGGAATGCTGCGCTAGAAATTTTGCACCGGCATGATCTAGATCAACTCTCAACTGACTAAATTACAGTATATGCGGCGCTATACGAAAGTATTGATTTCACGCAAATGGCAACTTGCTTATATGCAGCTGGCATGTCTTGAAGCGTGTGTGTTGTCAGAATTGGAATAAAACAAATGAAAGTTAGAATTGCCGGGCAGATTGCATTGTCGAATGCGATCATAGTTATCATGTTGATCGCGGTTGCAATTGGCATTGGTGTCGTCAATTCGCAAGGACGTGACGCGACCAGCGAAGCGACCAAACTAGGTGTTGTTGCCAGCACAGATGTGCCGCAACTGATCAACGCAATCGCAGGTGCACGCTATAATGTTATTCAGGTACAGCAATGGCTGACGGACATTTCTGCGACGCGTGGCCTTGATGGCTTGAATGACGGTTTTGATGAAGCCAAGTCTGCTGCAACAGGATTTGCCGAGAACCTGAAAGAAGCCAAGGACCTTGCGCAAAAACTTGGCCAAACTGACCTTTATGATTCTCTCATCAAAGTCGAAGCCGCTTTTCCGGCTTATTACGACGCCGGCAAACAAATGGCACAGGGCTACATCGACGGTGGCCCAGAGGTCGGCAACAAAATGATGGCCAATTTTGATGGCGCAGCGGCAAACATGTCAGATGCGCTTGCCGGCGCTGTTTCAAAAACCGAACAATACAGTAGTTCAATAAAGAATGATTTGGTTGAAAAACTTAGTGGCCTAGAGTCGAACGTTCAATCGGTATTCTGGCTGACGAACTCGGTAACGGTTGCTTCTATTCTGATCTGTGCACTGATCGCTTTTGTCATGCACCGTCGGATAGCAAAACCTGTTGCGGGCAGTGTCGCGCTTTTGCGCCGTCTTGCCGATGGGGACTATGATGTCGACATCTATAAATCCACGCGCGGTGACGAAATCGGTGATCTTGTCCGCGTGATGGAGGTTTTCCGTGAAACTGGGCGCAACAACGTGAATATGCGCGCGCAGGCGGAAGTCGAACGTGAGCAGGCTGAAAAACAGCGTCAACAGTCATTGATGAAGATGGCCGAAAAAGTTGAAACTGAAACGCGTCGGGTTGTCGAAACGATTTCTGGTCAAACAGGTGAGCTTGCAGCGGCGGCCAAGCGTATGTCGGGGTCTGCTAACCTTGTTCAGGGTAACTCTGAAACCGTCGCCGCGGCGTCGGCACAGGCACTTGCTACCGTTGAGGCGGTCGCTGGCGCAGGCGAGGAACTGAACTCGTCGCTTGGTGAAATCAACAGTCAGATTTCACGTGCCAATCGGGTCAGCCAGGATGCCGTGAACGCAAGTCGATCAACCGAGCAAACAGTATCGCAGCTTGCCAATAGTGTGCGTGGTATCGGTGAAGTGGTTGAATTGATTTCCGGGATTGCCGAACAAACTAATCTTCTGGCGTTGAATGCAACGATTGAAGCGGCGCGTGCCGGTGACGCGGGTAAAGGTTTTGCTGTTGTGGCACAGGAAGTAAAAAATCTCGCGACGCAAACCAGCCGTTCTACAGATGAAATTACCCGCCAAATCAACGAAATCCAAAGTGTGACCGATACTGCCGTACAAGCCGTCGCGACCATCGCAGAAAAAATCCACGAAATGGATGAGGTTTCAACGGCAATTGCTGCCGCTGTTGAGGAACAAAGTGCCGCGACCGCCGAAATTGCCCGAAACGTCAATGAGACAGCACAGGCGTCACGCGAAGTTTCTGCCCGTATCAACGAAGTTTCTGACGAAGCATCAGTGACCGGTAAAATGGCTGCTGACGTTGGTCTGTTGTCCGAAAAGGTCGCAGAGGCGGTACGCGATCTGCGTACTGTGTTGATCGAAGTTGTGCGGACCTCGACAACAGATGTTGATCGCCGTGCGACAAAGCGACACGTGGCATCGCAGTCCATCAATCTGCGCCACAATGGCAAGTCCGGCCGTGCAAAGATTGAGAATATCTCCGAAGGGGGCGCCTTGCTTGTTACGGATATGAATATGGTCGCCGGAGGCAAGGTTGAACTTGATTTGCTGGCAAACGGCACGGCGGTACGTGCAATTATCCGCAATGTCATGAACGATAAGGTTAGCGTGGAATTTGACGCCATGAAAATCTCTGAGGCTGACATCCGGAAGTTTTCTGATCGGCCGGCACGCGCGGCTTAAGAAATCATACCATCGACATTGGCTTCATAAAGTCGATTTAACCGGAAAGGCAGGGCTTCGCAAAGAGTCCTGCCTTTTGTTTTACGGCAACAAAACTTGTCGGTAGCCAGTCGGGCGATAAGCAGCTAAAAGTATAGACTATTGTGATAAGTTATTGGCTTTAAAGGCGGTCGCGTGCTGTTTCGGGGGCTCATCCTTGCTGTAAGTGTCGCATTTGTTGCGTTTGTCTATGTCCTGCTTGAGGTCATGGCAAAGGCAGGTCTTGATGCGCGTCTGATGTGGATCATCGGGTCGATGGTGACCGGGGTCGCAATTGTTGCGGTCGGGGCATTGTCGCTGTCTGCGCGCTGGCGCAATGGCGGCCATGATGAACTCGGCCCTGTGATCAATGGTCTTTCGAAATCCGATATCGGCGTTGCGCTGATTGATGCCTATGGCCGGACGATCTATGCCAACCCGGCGTTCTCGCGCAAACTGGCGATCGAACCCGGGGCGGATATGCTGTCTGCCCTTGAAGCACGTCTTTCCTATCTTGATATCGGCAGTGCTGATCTGGCCGAACTTCGCACCCGTGCCATGCGCGGCGAAGGCGGGGAGATGTATATCGACCTGTCGCGATCTGAAAAGTTTGTTGCGGCTGATCATCTTGCGACCCCCGATGATGCTCAGAGCGACCGCGAAAACATAGTCAACGCAAGTGACGACACTGTGCCGGCTGCAATGGCAAATGGCGCGTGCCTGCGCATCGCGGTTACGGCGGGTAATGCCCGTTCGGGCCAAATGTTGTGGACGGTCGATGGTGTTGATCCTTCTGTCATGACAGAATTCGGTGCGTCGGTATTGATGCCGTCGCATGGCGAGGATACCCCATTCCAGATTGCGGCCCAGCAGGCCGATGATATGCCCACCATGTTGCCCGCTGTTGCCGGTGCGTTTGCGGGTGGTCTTGAACATGCTGATCAAATGATTGAACGTCTGCCGGTCGGGGTGTGCGGGCTGGATGAAGAAGGCCGAATTCTGTATCTTAACCGCCGCTTGGCAAGTTGGCTTGGCGGCGATCCCGAAGATTTCAACAGCGGGTCACTTGAACTGGCTGACCTGATTGTCGGTGACGGGATCAATGGCGAGGTCAAGCTTAAGGTCAAGGGCGGCGAGCCGATTCGATGCTTTGTCACCCATTCGATCAATGCCCCGGGCACGGGCCCTGTCCGCAGTCAGGCCGTGATCTTCCCCGATCCGATGCCTGCCCACGAATGGGAACATGCACTGGCAGAAACCGAGCGCCGGGTGCGCTGGTTCTTTGATGAAAGCCCGCTGTCGATTGTGCTGGCCGATATGTCGGGCACGGTGACCGACGCCAACCGGGCCTTTATCGTCACCGCCGGGCAGCGCCACGAAAATGTGGTGGGCCGGTCGATCCTTGAGTTGATCTTGCCCGAAGATCGCGACGAGGTTGCGCGTTATCTGTCCAAGGCCGTTATGGGCATGGGCAAGGGCGGTCAGATCGAAGCCCGCCTTTCAGGCGCGCGCGGTGTTGCGGCACAGATTTACCTGCAACGGGTTGCCGGGCGTTCGGGCGAAGCCGGTGCGTTGCTTCTGAACTTCCTTGATACGACCGAGCAGAAGAACCTTGAGGAACAATTTGCCCAGTCCCAGAAAATGCAGGCGGTTGGTCAGCTTGCCGGTGGGGTGGCGCATGATTTCAACAATCTTCTGACTGCGATGATTGGTTTCTGTGATTTGTTGCTGTCACGCCATGGGCCGGGTGATCCGAGCTTTGCCGACATCATGCAAATCAAACAGAATGCCAACCGTGCGGCCAATCTTGTACGGCAGCTATTGGCATTTTCACGCCGTCAAACCCTGCAGCCCAAAATCATCAACATCACCGACGCGCTGGCAGAAATGTCGAACCTGCTGCGCCGCCTGATTGGTGAGAAGATTGATCTTAAGGTCAATCATGGCCGGGACATCGGGTTGGTCAAGGTTGATCCGGGGCAGCTTGATCAGGTGATTATCAACCTTGTGGTCAATGCCCGCGATGCGATGGCCGGCGAAGGTGGCGTCCTGACGGTTCAGACCAGTACCGAAATTATTGACGAGCCCAAGGCAACAGGCACCGAAGTTATCCCGCCGGGCGATTATATCGGCATCAAGGTGTCTGATAACGGCATTGGTATTCCCAAAGACAATCTGACTCGCATTTTCGAGCCCTTCTTCTCGACCAAACAACGCGGCGAGGGGACCGGGCTTGGCCTTTCGACTGTCTATGGCATTGTCAAACAGACCGGTGGCTTTATCGCCGTTGACAGCGAAGAAGGCAAAGGCACGACCTTTACCATCTATCTGCCGCGCTATGAGGCGACGGAGGAAGAGCTGGCTGAAACTCAGGCCGTCGCCGAAGAAGCCCCGTCCCGCGATTTGACCGGGACCGGTGCGATCCTTCTGGTCGAGGACGAAGACGCGGTGCGGACCTTTGGCGCACGCGCACTTCGCAGCAAGGGTTATGAGGTGCTCGAGGCCAATAACGGCGAAAACGCGCTTGAGGTCTTAAACAAGACCGACAAGACGATTGATCTGGTGATTTCCGATGTGGTGATGCCCGGGATCGATGGCCCGACCCTGGTCCGCATGCTGCGTGAACAGAAACCGGAACTCAAAGTCATCTTTATCTCCGGCTATGCCGAAGATACCTATCGCGATGAACTTGACGAAGAAAACGGCGTACATTTCCTGCCCAAGCCATTCTCGCTCAAGGATCTGGCGACCAAGGTCAAAGAAGTGCTTTAAGTCCGTCGGACGTCGATGCCCAGTTAAGCTGACAGGTAAAAGATCGAGCTCAGATAAAGTCCCAGCATCGCAACGCTTTCCCAGCCAATATTGCCGATCCCGCGTTTTTCACGATTAAGCATGCCGAGCAACAAAACCCCGGTCATCAGGATCACCAGCCCGATGGTAAACAGGTGCTGGTCGGTAAAGGCCGCATAAATCGATCCATCGCGATAGGCAATATCGGATGCAGCGAGGAACAGCACGTCAAATGCATTCCCGCCAATGATATTGCCAAGGGCAAGATTGACGGCCCCGATCCGAACAGCCGCAATGGCCGAAACCAGTTCCGGTAATGACGTGGCAACCGCCGTCAGGAAGGTGCCCACAGCGGTTTCGCTCATGCCGGTTTTCTCAACAACAGCAAGGCCGCTTTGTCCGATGGTGTGCCCTGCAACCGCCGTCATCCCGGCAAGGATGAGAAATTCACTCCAAAGGCGCAGGTTACTTTCGGGGTATATGTCTTCGTCGTCTTCCTTGGCATCTTCGTCTGTCACATCGGTTTTCTTGGGGTGCCACATCGGTTCGCTACGGATTTCTGCCAGCAAGGACAGCCCGAAGCCATAGATGACAAACAACAGGATCGACGCCGGATGAATGTGAAAGATCATCCATTCTGGCCCTGCATAGGCCAGAATTGGCACGGCAAGCATGCTCACCAGCAAGGTTGCTTGTGCCAGACCGGTTGCACTGGCCGCAGCATGTTCAAGGTTGCTTTTGCGATAGACAATATCGGCCGCAGCCAGAAAAGTTGTCTGTGCGGCAATCCCGCCCAGCGCATTCCCAATCGCAAGATCGGTATATCCCTGCCATGCGGTGGTGACCGACAGCACACTGCCCGGAAGGCTGGTAGACATACCGACAAACAGGGCACCGGCGATGATCTGTCCCATGCCGGTACGCTCTGCCAGTTTGACGGCAACGCTGGCCAGTCGTACGCCAGCAAAACCAATGGTGATTGTGCAAATGGCAAATATCGTAATGATTCCGGGCAAGGGTAGCTCGGCGATGTCAAAGGGCATGCGGCGTCTTTCGAAAATGTCGGGTTCCCATGCCTTTAACTTCTGACGAAGCTTCTTGTTCCACGAAATGCTTGTCGTTCTAGAAGAAATCCGGCGCGGAAATAACCTGCAGTTCCTGTTCTGAAAACCTTCTGGTTTGCATTCATTCAAATTGGCAAAGGACGCCCGATATTATGGGGCGTCCTTTTCTTTTGCGGGCTTTATGCGGCAATTTCGTCGTCGGTCGGACCAAAGATTTCGTAATGAATCTGGTCGTGTGAAACGCCCTGTGTGTGAAGGTCATTGACCATTTTACGCAAAAACGGCTTGGGCCCGCACAGGAAGAAATCAGCCTTGGAAAACGGTGTGTTGTCCTTAAGCCAGTCGGTCGAGATATAGCCGGTCAGATCATGGGTGACACCGGGTTTATCCTGGGGGTCCGGGGCACTGTAAAACGTGGCGACAGACATGTTGCCATGCTGACGGGCAATCTTGTGAATATGGGGCCCCATCGCATGGGTTCGACTGTTTAGCGCACCATGCACATAGTGGGTTTCCACATCAGGATAATGCATGCCGATGGTTTCAAGTATGCTGACCATCGGGGTTAATCCAACCCCCGCTGACAGTAAGACCACCGGGCGTTCGGGCTCGTCGGGCAAATAGAAATCACCGGCAGGTGGGGTGATTTCAATGATGTCGCCGATTTCGGTTGCTTCATGCAAGAACCGCGACCCGCCTTGACCATTGGGTTCAAGCTTTACCGAAATTCGGTAGTCCTGATTGTTGGGCGCGCATGAAATCGAATAGTTCCGCTTGATTTCAATACCATCGGCAAGACCAAGGCGCAGTGTAAGATACTGCCCCGGCCGATGTGCCAAAACCGGCAAATTATCGACCGGGGAAAGGATGAAAGAGGTAATAACCTCGCTTTCGGGGTATTTGGCCGTAATCCGAAACGGACGCCAGCCTGTCCATCCACCGGTCCGGCTTTCAAGGTCGGTGCGGATGTCGGCTTCGCGGCCAATCAGGATATTGGCCAAAAACCAATAGGCATCCCCCCACGCCGCGAGGATTTCATCATTGACCTTATCGCCAAGGACTTCGGCAATCGCCCCCAAAAGGGCGCGTGCGACATAGGCGTAATGTTCGGGAAGGATGTGATAACCGATATGTTTATGCGCAATGCGTTCGACGACTGGAACCAGCGTGTCCAGATTATCGATGTTGCGCGCATAAGCCAGAAGGGCCCCGGCAAGGGCATGGACCTGTGATCCGCTGTCTCCTTGGTTGGAGTGATTGAACAATGCCCGGATGTGAGCATCCTCAAACAGTTTGGCATACATGATTTTGGTGATGTCCGTGCCATAGGTTGAAAGGGCGGGGACAGTGGATTTGACCAGTGTGATGGTATGCGGCGAAAGGGCTTTTTGCATAACCAGATCTCCTCAAAGATGGCGTCCAGACACAGCAACACTGTTCAGCTTTTGCAAAGCTGTGCGGGACAGGGCGAAAGAATGAAAAGGCGTTAGGAACGGCAGCCGGGAACCGGGGACGGAAGGCCCGAAAACGACGTTACCCGGATATTCCCGATGGATGCAGCCCGCCGTGGGTTGGCTCATACATCACATATTTCAGCCGGTCGGCGATGCGCGCGGCTTTTATCTGCATCAGTTGGGCAACCTCAACCGGCAACAATTCAGCGGTGGTTTGTGTCCATAAATGCAGCCAGCGATCGAACATTACCGGGGTGATTTCATGGGCGTGCAGGGCATGCAGGGCCAGTGGATTTCCCTTGTATCGGCCCGTGGTCAGCATCAGTGACGACCAGAAATCCTCAAGCCGGGCAAGATGTTCATCCCAGTCCTCAATAACGCGGGAAAAGATCGGGCCAAGTTCCGGGTCTTGCCGGACACGCTGATAAAATACGGCCAGCACTTCGGGGAGCTTGTTGGGATCAAGGGCAGGAGATGTCATGGCATGGGCCTCGTTTAATAAGTATTTAAAATGCATATATACGGTTAAATAGGTATTGTAAATGCAAATTAATATAACTCAAAAAATCATCGAGCTATGATTAACGTAGACCATTGATATGTATTTATTTTTCGGAATTCATATTAATCAAAAGATCGAACAAACCGCGCTGCCGCGACAGCACATCGGCCAATGTCATCTTATCGAGTGTTTGGAAAAACGATTCTTCGGCTTCCTTAAGGATCACGGCCAGCCCACAGGCCGGTGCCAGACGGCATTCACCGCCGTCTTCGCGCATGCATTCAACCAGCACGGACTGGCTTTCAAGTTGGCGCACCAATGTCCCGATACAGATGTCTTCGGGTTTGCGTGACAGTGCAATGCCCCCGGCACGCCCACGCACGGTTTCAAGGTATCCTTCTGCCGCCAGCCACTGGGTGACCTTGGCCAGATGATTGTATTTGGCATTGTGGATGGCGGCAATTTCGCGGGTCGACATCAAGGCACCATTTGAGGCTGCCAGATGCATGATGACCCTTAGGGCGTAATCGGTAAAACGTGTAAGCTGCATACCGTCATTCTAGTCGAAAAAGATGTATTTGAAATGCGAATAATACTGCACTGATCTGCAATGCTTTGTTTTATGCATGGTAACGGGCTTAACACTAAAAATTGCCGGGCGCCGGATTTGTCTGATCGCCCTAAACGGGGAGGGGGCTCAGAAATTTAAACCCCTGATTTTCTATGCCGTAATAAAGTCCTGTGAACTTATCCTTCCGATATAGCCAAATGTAATCTTACCGATTATCGTGGTGCCATACCGGATCGGAAAATAAGGTTCGGACAGGCCGCAGGTCACAATTTTCTGCGGTTGCACTGGTTGGAACGGCATATGTCCCGCAAGGGATAAGAACAAAAAAACGAAATGCCGTGGGGTTTAGATGGCGCGTAATCCAAAGAACAGGTTCGTTCGATCCTGTTTCGTTGCCGTAATTTTTGTAATCGCTCTTTTCCTTTCTTTCAGTTTATTGCCCGCAGCGCATGCCGCGGAAAAATGCCTGCGCATCGGCATGCCTGAAATTTACACCGACCAACGCGGTATTGAGCCCTATCGCACTGTCATGGCCGAGGCGGGGCTTTGTGTCCAACCCGTTCCGATGCCCAATGCAAGGTCGGTTCTTGCGATACGCCGGGGCGACATTGATGGGCTGTTTGCTGCTGTGAACGATTTGCCTGATCTCGCCGGTGTCGCGGTTGTGCCGGGTAAGGTTACACTGGGGAACGTCAAGGGGCTGTTGATTGTCCGCAGTGGCGATGTTTCCGGGATAGGGGATCTAAAAGACGAGCTCCTTGGTATCTGGCTTGGTGAAACCTGGTCAAAAGACCTGATTGCCAGTTATCCAAACGTCATCGGGGTTCCGCGTGGCCCGCAGATGATGCAGCAAATGCTGCGCGAAGGCCGACTTGATGCCATGCTCATGGATGCCTATTCGCTTAAGATTTCTGGCGGGGTGCCGGACGGGTACAAGGGCATTCCGATTGCAGATATCGTCGTCCATAGTTGGCTGCGCGCTGAATTTGCCGAATTCCTGCCCAAGCTGGATGAAGGCACACGCGCATATCAAAAAAAGCTGCTTGCTCTATCGCGCGAGCCCCGACCCTAAAGCAACATGCTTTAACGATCTAGGTGTTCGATGCTGTCTTGTGGATCGGATGAAATCGCCTGATCGTGGCCACGATGGGTGATGTCAATCGGATCCCCGGTATTATGGCTGGGGCGTACCCGACCGAAATAATCGGAAAGTTTCTTGGCAACATCTTCGGGGTTGCTGACCTGACGCAGGGTAAAGCTGTGGCCCAACCGGTCGGTGATGTGCAAGTTGCCGTAATCAAAAATATTGCCGACGACACTTTTGCTGATCCGGGTGGATTTGATCGATTCAAATCCGCGATCATCCTGATCCTTGCGCAGCACACCGCTACGCGTGACGATGCGGTTGTTGGTGATCACACGTTCAAAGAAAAACAGGTCCCGTATGGCCGTAAGCGGCAAAAGGATGCTGTCCTTTGCTGCCTGTGTGGATATGCCAAGTGCGCGGCGCAGGATTTTCCAGACAATTGAAATCGCGGCAATGATCACGCCAAACAGGGCGATGGAAAAGACAAATTCATAGTCTTCCCAAACCTGATCAAGGGCGGCGAATGCTTCGGGCCCGGTTAGAAGGTTCCTGAACTGCGGCATCAGGAAATCGTAAATTGCGCGCCAGTGGTAGGACGCATAAATCAAAGCTGCAATCCAGATGATCTTGATAACGCCCGGTACCAGAACCGACACGCCAGAGATCGGCAAGTCGATGATCACGACTTCACCATCCTGAAGGTGGCGGCGAATGCCTTTGAACGGTTTTCCAGTCGTTTTGTTCTGGGGGGTGTTACGGGGGGATGCCATTGGTGTTGCGATATCCAGATTGCGGTGTGTTGAGATGAGCATACGGTGGGTTGGAAAAATCGCAAGCCATTGAGCGATTTGTTTGAGGTGCGTTTTGTTTCACGCACCACGCGTGTAATTTGAAGTTGCAACACCGTAAAAAATCGCGCTTATCATGGCGTCCGGCTGCCACCACTGCCGGTTACAAAAACACTCTTTGGAAACGCGCCCCATGGTTCCCTACCTCGGCGAAGCCGCCGCTTTTAGTGCCGCCCTGTGCTGGGCGACATCAAGCATGATTTTTTCCAATATCGGCGGCAAGGTCGGGGCGCAAACGGTTAATCGCGGGCGGTTGGCCTGTTCGATTTTTTGCCTGACGATCCTGCACTGGGTAATGGAAGGCCAACCTTGGCCGAATGCGGTGACATGGGAACAGCTTGGCTGGCTATCGCTGTCATCCATCCTCGGCCTTGTGATCGGCGATGCTATGCTGTTTCAGGCGTTTGTCATGCTGGGCGCGCGTCTTTCGATGCTGTTGATGTCAACCGTGCCGATCATGGGGGCTGTGTTGGCATGGGTGTTGTTTGATGAAATCCTCATACCAATTGAAATTACCGGTATTGCCTGTGGGGTTGGTGGCGTTTTGTTGGTGATTGTCGGTAAAAAAGGCCGTCCGGTGGGATTAGCCGGGCGCAATTATGTGGTTGGTATTCTGTTTGGTCTTGGCGGGGCGATTGGTCAGGTTAGCAATCTGATCACGGCCAAATATGCCCTGATCGGCGGTTACTCGGCCCTGTCGGCAACATGGATCAGGACCATGGTGGCGGTGATTGCCATATGGGGCTTTGCGCTTTTGCTTGGCCGGGTGCGCCGGACTGTCACCGCATGTATTGCGCCTGATGTTGGCAAATGGCTGTTTCTGGGGGCGTTGATCGGACCGGCGGTGGGGGTGTGGTTGTCGATGCTGGCGGTGCAAAATGCGAATGTCGGGATTGCATCAACCTTGATGGCGCTGCCGCCGGTGATCCTGATTGTCTTTGAAGGGGCGATCTTGCGCAAACCGGTAGGCTGGCAGGCGGTGATGGGCACCTGCCTTGCCTTTTGCGGTGTTGCGCTTTTGTTTATGCACTGATGTATTTTGGGCCGACCTTACGTTGGTTTGACCCGCCGGGACCACAGGAACACGCCGCCAAAAAGATTGACCAAAAGGCTCATACCAAACAGAGCACCTGCCCAAACGGGCAAATCAAACAGGGCGGATGTTCCGCGTAACGATGTATGTGGTTTTGTGGGGCTGGCCTTTGTCGCCGTTGTGTCGTTGGGGCCGAGTTCGGGTGCATGGTGGGTTAGGTTGACGATGTGTCCCATGCCATCGGCAACCTTGATCTGCCAGCCGTTTGACAGCGCACCGGATATATCTTCGCCGATGGTTTCCCGATCAACCCCAAAGGCAAAATGGCCGGTACGGTCAGTGCGGGCCTTTTGCCATGTTTTGCCATTTGGCCCGATGACGATGACCTCGGCAAAGGCCATTGGCGTCCCGTCGGTATAGCCAAAGCGATAATTAATTGTATGACTATTGTCTGTAACCTGCCATCCGGCCCCGTGGGCATGTGCGGTTGACGACCCTGCACAAAGCAGGGCCGTCAACGCCATTACCACAGCGGGCAGCGGTTTGATCATTTGTATGACTATTCGTCTTATCATGAGTCTGACCATGCATCTGACCTCTGAGGACATCGATTTAATCGGCGACATTAAAGGTCAGGGTCGCCCGCAGGTTATGACCGCGAATGCCCTGTTCCTGATCAGAAACATCGGTGGCAACCCGCACCACCCACATGCCAGGCGCACTGATGCGGACCTTGGCAATGCCGCTGCCGCGTTCATCGGTCAGTGTTTCACTGGCATAGGCCCATGACGACGGCGTATCGGTAAATCCGCCATAAGTCGCCAAGACCGTGGTTGTCAGCGGCTGCCCATCAAGCAGTATCTGGAACGTGGCATCCTGACCGATTGCGGTATCGCGTGGATCAGAAAGCGGGACAATTTCAAGTTTATCGCCAATCGGGGTTCTGACGAAATCATCGGCGCCATCGCCGGACGCTGCGCCAACCAGATGTTTGGCAAATTTTTCATAGCGGACCGCGGCAATCGCATCGGTATGTTGATCAAGACCGCCTTCCTGCCAACCATCCGGGGTCTGCGACCAGACAACGGGTAGGCGATGCGCTGATAGCCACGCGGCCGTTTCTGGCACATCAAACGTCCCGATCAGGTTGGGGGCGTCGGGGTTGATTTTGAAATCAAGGGCTGTTTTCTGATCGCGCGTGATCAAAGTCGCACTAAGATGCTTGGCGGCTTCGGCTTCTTCCGGGGTGCCAAACAGATGGCTTGAATCAAGCGTGAAAGTCGCCGTATCTCCCGGTTTGGCATCGGTTGGGCTGCTGGTTGTGGTGAATTCGTGGGCGGTTGCCGCACCGCTCAAAATACAGCCAAGGGCGGCAATAATCACACCGGGTGCGAACTTTGATTGAAACATCTGCTATCCTTTGGGAAATTAGGTCTATAGAAAAGGTGGTATGAACTTTTCAAATTTGTTCATACGAGTCAAGCCGATGATTTTGAAAAGGGAATTGTGATGACCCGCGTCACCGTATCGATTGAAGATGATCTGATGGAGGCCTTCGATGCCTTTCTTAATCAGCGCGGCTATACCAACCGATCCGAAGGATTTCGCGACCTGATCCGTGAAAAGCTGCAAAACACCAAGCTTGCTGAAGATGCAAACGGGGTGGGGATTGCGGTCTTAAATTATGTGTATGATCACGAAGAACGCATGCTGGCATCCCGCCTGATGAGTACTCAGCACGAACATCATAATTTAACGGTCTCAACAGTTCATTTTCACATTGATCATGATACCTGCCTTGAAAGCGTGACACTGCGCGGCAGCCTTGCCGAAATTCGCGCCTTTGCCGATAAGGTTCTGGCCCAGCCCGGTGTGCGCCATGGTGAACTTTACTCCGTGCCCGGCGAGATGCATGTGGAATCCCATCATCACGGCGGGGATCATCATGGGCATGCGCATAAGCACGAACATCTGAAAATCACGACGTAATTTCCTTATTTTCCGCAGCATCACGGTATGGCGGGGCATGAGAGGGCGGTCAATACGGGGGTGTTTGATCCAAATATTCGGACCCGCAAATGAGAACAAACTTGCAACATCGGAAATTCTATGTAAATGTTCGCATTATGTTCTCAAGCGCTCTGCTGGCGTGCACAGGCAATTCAATCTGTTAAGGCAGCAGGCTTCTTAAGCGGTGGCGTTCCGCATTTAGGTCCGGGGAACCGCCTGCGTTGCATCCTACCCGGCCCTGTGGAATAAGAGAGTTCGAGCAATGATTCAGACCGCGCTGCATTTGGTGGATAAGGATACTATGGATAAGCAGAAGGCACTCGAAGCCGCCCTCGGGCAGATTGAACGCGCATTTGGCAAGGGCTCGATTATGAAGCTCGGCCAGCGCGATAGCGGCATTGATATTTCCGCAATTTCAAGCGGTTCGCTTGGGCTGGATATCGGGTTGGGCATTGGCGGTTTGCCGCGCGGCCGTATTGTTGAAATTTATGGTCCGGAAAGTTCGGGTAAGACCACACTGGCCCTGCACACCATCGCCGAAGCCCAGAAACTGGGCGGTACCTGTGCGTTTGTCGATGCGGAACACGCGCTTGATCCGGGATATGCCCGCAAACTGGGTGTGAATACCGACGAATTGCTGATTTCGCAGCCAGATGCTGGTGAGCAAGCTCTTGAAATCGCCGATACGCTCGTGCGTTCCGGGGCGATTGATGTTTTGGTCGTCGATTCGGTTGCTGCCCTTGTGCCGCGCGCCGAACTTGAAGGCGAAATGGGCGACACCCACGTTGGCCTGCAGGCCCGTTTGATGAGCCAGGCGCTGCGTAAACTGACCAGTTCGGTTTCGCGGTCGAACTGCATGGTGATCTTCATCAACCAGATCCGTATGAAGATCGGTGTGATGTTTGGCAGCCCGGAAACCACATCGGGTGGTAACGCGCTTAAGTTTTATGCGTCTGTCCGACTTGATATTCGCCGCATCGGTCAGATCAAGGACCGTGACGAGGTCGTGGGCAACCAGACCCGTGTCAAAGTTGTTAAAAACAAAATGGCACCGCCGTTCAAACAGGTCGAATTCGATATCATGTACGGCGAAGGTATCTCCAAGATGGGCGAAATCCTTGATCTTGGTGTTAAGGCCGGCATTGTCGAGAAGTCAGGTTCGTGGTTCTCCTATAACTCGACCCGTATCGGGCAGGGCCGTGAAAACGCCAAGACTTTCCTGCGTGAAAATCCGGAAATGACTAACGAAATTGAAGCCAGCATTCGCGAGAGTGCCGGTCTGATTTCCGAGGCGATGACAAATATGAAAGAAGATGATCCGTCAAACGACGATTGATCTTCTTTGATCTGCTACTAGAAAACGGGCGTGCTTTGGGTGCGCCCGTTTTTTGTGCCGAGGTGTCTGGGGGCTGATTACTGTGAGATGCTTGTTTGCTGTGTCACGGTCGAATGGCGTTGCCATTTGGTTGGCGTGCTGCCGGTGATACGCAGAAATTCGCGATTGAAATTTGATTTGGTATTAAAGCCACTGGCCAGCATGGCGGTGGTGACGTTCTGTCCCGTTTCCAATTCCCGGCAGGCATGTTCAATGCGCAGCTTGTTAATATAGCGCGACACATTTTCGCCGGTGACAAGATTAATCGCGGTTGAAACCTGCTTAAGCGGAAAGCCCAACCGCCGCGCCAGCCGCGCCAGCGTCAAATCAGGATCAAGATAAAGCTTCTTGCCAATGACCAGTGCTTCAAGCTGTTCCATGATGGCGTGAACGGGCACATCCTCATTGGTTTTATGAGGCGCGTTTTCCTGTCGGTGCATTCCGGGCGCGTTTGATGGGGCATCATATTCATCACCGTCCCCCTCAACCGGTTCGGTGACGATGTCGGGCGACAAGCACAAAAAACCGATCATCAAGAGCGCCACAGATGAAAAAACACTCAAAATCAGGCCCGGCGCCCCGTGGTAGCCATAGCTGAGCGCAAGTGTGATGCAAATGTCGCTGATCGCGGATGCAATCAGCGCAATGGCAATGATCCGCCAGATCACAGCCGGGAAATGCCCCGATGCCAGCCGCGTATTGGCAAGGTCATCGCTGTGACGATGCAACATCACAAGGATCGCCACCCCATAGCCGACAAATATCACGACAAGCAAAGCGTCGATGGTAACCGGAATGGCCAACACCGCACATGCCATCACAACCGGGATCAGAAAATGAAGAAGATCACGGGATTTGCGCTGCGATCTTATCGCGCCATCAAGGAAGGCGACCCACGCCAATGCCGGGATCAGCGATGCGGTGATCGGTTGGAGCAAGCGTAACTCGCTGACCCCGTAATATTGCACAACCGATACCGTCACACTTTGGCATGCACACGCCAAAAGCAAGGCTGCCAAAAGTCGGGGCGTCTCGGTGAACAGGGTTGCACGCAAGAACAGAAACCCCAGCAGCAGGGCCACAATCATCGGAACGGGTAAAACGATCATCGACGTTTAATCAACTTATCAATCATGTCCCAAAACCGGTTTTGCGTGTCCTAAAACCGGTTCGAGGACGCCACACCGCGCAAACCGGCGCAATTTCAAACCGTTAAACATTAAAACACGGATTGAAATCATGAAACATGTAACTTCTGCGATGCTTCTGGCCTTGGGGCTGGGTCTTTTTACCGCGGGGACATCTATGCCTGCCACTGCCGCACAAGACATTGCTGGCTACGATCGGTTCGACGTGCAGGCTGCCCACCGGGCCAGACCGCTTGCAGCATCAATCTGGTATCCTGCGGGCAGCCACATATATGTGGCCCCGGTTGGCAAAAGCGCGATCTGGCAAAGCACGAATGCCTATATCGGGGCGGCAATCGAACCGGGGAAGCATCCGCTCATTTTGGTGTCGCATGGATCGGGGGGCAATATGGATGGGATCGGCTGGCTGTCATCGCAACTGGCATTGCGTGGTGCGATTGTTTTGGCGGTTAATCACCCCGGTACCACCACAGGCGACTCATCCCCGCGCCGGACGATGTATCTTGGGCAACGTTCGGCGGATGTCACCGCCGCCCTTGATCAGGTTCTCGCCAATCCTGAGTTTGCGCCCTATATCGACACCAACAACATATCTGCCGTCGGGTTCTCACTTGGCGGGACAACGGTTCTTAATCTTGCGGGGATGCAGTTTGATCGCGCTGCTTACCGCGACTATTGCGTTAAATATCAAGACAGCGCGCAAGATTGCATTTTCTATAAAAAGGGCGGGGTGGATTTCGCGCATTTGCCCGACGATTTCACAAACGGTTATCGCGACACGCGGATTAGCAAAACCGTCGCAATCGAACCGGGAATGTCTTTTGCCGTCAAACCCGACAGTCTGGCCGATGTGTCAAATCCCGTGCTGTTTATCAAGCTGGGTCAAGAGCACGGCTGGCTGGCGGGGGATGTCAGTGCGTCAGGTAGCAACCTTGTCGCAAAGGTAAAAGATGCATCCTTGGCGGTGTTTGCCCCAGCATATCACCTGACATTTCTGGCAGAATGTGAACCCGGTGCCGCCAAGCTTCTTGAAGAAATGGACGATGATCCGATTTGCACGGACCCGGTGGGAACTGATCGCAGTTTGGTCCACCGGCAGATTGCCGACCAAATCGCAACATTCCTTGGTTTGCCGTAAACAGCCAGTTGGGGCTTGGTGTGCGCCCCATACGATCAAGATGACTAAAACGGGTGTGCATTGGCACGCCCGTTACTTTCTATATGTCGAAAATACGGATTAAACACCCAGAGTTTCACGTGCCCCAAAATGATCACGATTGGTGTAAGCCGATAGAAAATCTATGGTTTTGCCTGCCTTAATCTTGCCAAATCAACAACTTGGCAGTGGGGAGTGGAACAAGTTTGCAACTGCCCCGTTTGTTTAGTGTGAACAGTTTAATCAATACAAACATCTGCAAGCAAATAGGAGCAAACAAGATGTCTGATATTATGAAAAAGATTTTCGCCATTGCAATGATTTCAGGTATGGGGCTCGGCCTTGCCGCCTGTGAAACTGCAGAAGGCTTTGGTCAGGACGTCGAAGATGCCGGCGAAGCCATTCAGGAAGAAGCTGAGTAAGTCATTCATTCTTCGGTGCGTTGAGTTTTATCGCACCATTCCGGTGTGATCCCGTTCCGTTGGGGCGGGGGATAAAACGCACAGAATAAGGAGAAAGTTATGTTGGGTTGGGCAATCTTTTGTCTGGTTCTTGCCCTGATCGCCGCCGTTCTTGGTTTTGGTGGTCTGGCCGGGACATTCGTTGGAATTGCAAAGATACTGTTCTTTGTCTTTATCGTGCTGTTCCTCGTTTCACTTCTGGTCAATGCGTTGCGTGGGCGCGGCCCACCTGTCTGATCAGGTGCAAAAATAACACGAGCAAACCAGAACGGGCGTGCTACGGCGCGCCCGTTTTGCTGTGTGCCCATCGGGTGGGTCACTAAAGCATGCTGTCTTTAATCGGGTCTTCACGATCATCACTCATTGGTTAAATACCAAGTAAACAGTTGCCAGTTGCATGCTCCGCGGACAATATAACAACCTGATTTTTGCCGCTTTTAAGCATCATCAATCGTGTATAAACTTGGTTGAACCCGAAGCTTCGTGGCTTCAAAATCAACATGTCGTTAAAGGCAGGAGCAAAGAAACGATGTCGGTCCTTGTAAAACGTATTTTGGCGCTGGCGCTGATTGCCGGTTTTGGTATGTCACTTGCCGCGTGTGAAACCGCAGCCGGTTTTGGCCGTGATGTTGAAAAACTGGGTGAGCAGATTCAGGAAGGCACCAACTAGGCATTCGTTGATACATACGGTTTCCAAAGGGTTTGGCCGTGATCACCTGCTATCTGAAATACATCATTGATGGCCATAAGATCCCCGAGTTCGAGGATTATGCCCGTCGCTGGATTCCCATCGTCAATCGCATGGGCGGCACCCATCACGGCTATTTCCTGCCCCACGAAGGGGCAAGCAACATCGCCTATGCGCTGTTTAGCTTCCCAAGCCTTGCGGCCTATGAGGATTATCGCAACCGCATGGCCGATGACGGGGAATGCGTTGCAACGCTTGAGCTTGAAAAACGAAACCGCAGCATCATCAGCTATGAACGCAGTTTTATGCGCCCGGTTCTTGAATAACGGTTTGCCCGCGATGGCCTGACGACGGCATATCTGCCGTATATAAATGCGGAAATTGTGACTTAAACACCGCAAAGCTTTTCCCCCGACTGGACAGCGCAGGGCCGAGCCGCTAAATAGGGCAGTCCTGCCCGCGGTGTTGCGGGTGTGTTTGTTCCGCGTTTTCCGGGTTGGAGAGATATGCAGACCGTTAATGATATCCGCACCACGTTTCTGGAGTTCTTCCGCAAGAACGGCCACGAAGTTGTTTCATCCAGCCCGCTGGTGCCGCGCAATGACCCCACCCTGATGTTCACCAACGCCGGGATGGTTCAGTTCAAGAACGTTTTCACCGGTCAGGAACAGCGCGACTATTCGCGCGCGACCACGTCGCAGAAATGCGTGCGGGCCGGGGGCAAACATAACGACCTTGAAAATGTCGGTCGGACAGCGCGCCATCACACCTTTTTTGAAATGCTCGGCAACTTTTCGTTTGGCGATTATTTCAAGGAAAACGCAATTGAATTTGCCTGGAACCTGATCACCAAGGAATACGGCCTCCCGGCGGATAAGCTGCTGGTGACTGTCTATCACACCGATGACGAGGCCTATTCGCTGTGGAAAAAGATCGCTGGTCTTCCTGATGACCGCATCATTCGCATTCCGACATCCGATAACTTCTGGTCGATGGGCGATACCGGTCCGTGCGGCCCGTGTTCGGAAATCTTCTTTGACCATGGCGATCACATCTGGGGTGGTCCTCCGGGCAGTGCGGAAGAAGACGGCGACCGGTTCATTGAAATCTGGAACCTTGTCTTTATGCAGTATGAACAGATGGCAAATGGGGATCGGGTCGATCTGCCAAAACCGTCGATTGATACCGGCATGGGGCTTGAACGTATTGCCGCCGTTTTGCAGGGCAAGCACGACAACTATGACATTGATCTGATGCGTGCTCTGGTCGAAGCATCGGCTGATTTCACCAATACCGATCCTGATGGGCTGCATAATGTGTCGCACCGCGTGGTTGCCGACCATCTGCGTTCGACCAGCTTCCTGATTGCGGATGGTGTTTTGCCGTCCAATGCCGGTCGCGGTAACGTTCTGCGCCGGATCATGCGCCGTGCCATGCGCCATCTTCATATGGTCGGAACGCAAGACCCGGTAATGTATGAACTGGTGCCGACACTGGTGCGCAAAATGGGCGGTGCCTTCCCGGAACTGGTACGTGCACAGGCCTTGATCGAAGAAACGCTCAAGCTTGAAGAGCAGGGCTTTAAAACCATGCTCGATCGCGGGCTTAAGATGCTTGATGACGCGACCGATGGCATGGATGAAGGCGCGATCCTTTCGGGTGATGTCGCGTTCAAGCTTTATGACACTTATGGCTTCCCGCTTGATCTGACGGCTGATGCGCTCAAAGAACGCAAAATCGGTATTGATGAAGACGGCTTTAGTTCCGCCATGGAAGAACAAAAGGCCAAGGCACGTGCCGCATGGTCGGGTTCGGGCGAAGCGGCAACCGAAGAAGTCTGGTTCGATATTCAGGACCGCGATGGTGCGACAGAATTCCTCGGCTATGAAACCGAAACCGCCGAAGGTGTGGTCACGGCCATAATCAAGGACGGTGCCGAAGTTAAAACTGCTGCCAAGGGCGACGAAATTGCGCTTGTTGCCAATCAGACCACCTTCTTTGGTGAGTCCGGTGGCCAGCAGGGCGATTCTGGCATCATCAAAACCGAAGCCGGTGCGGTGATTGAAATCAGCGCGACCCAGAAAAAGCTCGGCACCTTGCATGTGCACCTTGGCAAAGTGGTTGAGGGCGCGGTTAAAGTTGGCGATGCGGCGGAATTCCGCGTTGATCATACGCGCCGGTCGTCCTTGCGCGCCAACCATTCGGCGACCCATTTGTTGCATGCGGTGATGCGCAAGCATCTTGGCGATCATGTGACCCAAAAAGGGTCGCTGGTGGCCAACGACCGCCTGCGCTTTGACGTGTCCCATCCCAAACCGGTGACGGCCGAGCAAGCCGCGCTGATTGAAACCGATGTCAACCGCCTGATCCGTGAAAACAGTGAAGTATCAACCCGTTTGATGACGCCTGATGAGGCGATTGAGTTGGGTGCGATGGCGCTGTTTGGTGAAAAATACGGCGATGAAGTCCGTGTCGTTTCGATGGGGCTGCCTGAGGCCAACGAACATGCCTATTCGCTTGAACTTTGCGGCGGTACGCATGTCAAACGCACCGGCGATATCGGCATGTTTAAAATCGTTTCCGAAGGAGCGGTTTCAAGCGGTGTGCGCCGTATCGAAGCCCTGACCGGATCGGACGCGGCCAACTATATGGCCGCACGTGAAAACGTGCTGAGCACGGTGGCAGCCGACCTTAAAGCTGCCCCTGAAGACGTCCCGGCCCGTGTGAAGGCGCTTGTCGACGAACGGCGCCGTCTGGAACGCGAAGTTTCCGATCTTCGTAAAAAGCTGGCGACCGCGGGATCGGCTGAGGCATCGGGTGGCGATGCCTTTAAGGACGTTAACGGCGTTAAAATGGCCCTGCGTGCGCTTGACGGAATTCCGGCCAAGGAACTCAAAGGCATGGTTGATGAACTGCGCGATCAGATGGGATCAGGCATCGTTGCCCTGATTTCCAACGATGGTGGCAAGGCATCCATCGTGGTTGGCCTGACCGAAGACCTCAAAGACACATATAGTGCTGTTGATCTGGTGCGTATCGGTGTTGAAAAACTTGGTGGTAAAGGCGGCGGTGGCCGTCCGGACATGGCGCAAGGCGGTGGTTCAGACCCGTCGCAGGCCGATGCCGCACTGGCTGCGATTGAAGCCCATATCGCAGGCTGATCGCCCCACAATCGAATGTAAAAAAGGGTCCCCGCGGGGGCCCTTTTTTTATGGCGACTGACGTTTTTGCACAGCCTTGATATCGCTTAACTATAAATCAGGTGTAGCGAGAAGGTTGTATTGGCAAAGAGGTCGTGTCGCAGTTCTTTTCTAATGCTAGCTCTCGAAGGTAAATATTTCTGTCGAGTAAAGCGTTGCCTTCAATTCCGTCAGCATTTTTGAAGTCAGCCAAACCAGGCCATACCAAAACACCCAAGAGAATGTCTTGATCATCATCGGATTGATTTTTTGATATTTTTGAAGCGGCAGTACTCGTGTTCGCTTTGTATTCGGTAACAATTTGCGAGCATGTTAAATGCTGGTCGTTACTGGCTTTCATCGATACTGGATTCGGGTCTCTGGTGTTTGCGCATGCACTGAGAAACGTTATGCATCCAACCAACATAATATTCTTCAACATTTCTTCCCCCACTTACAATCTAAAGTAGATGTTAATACAATTAAAAACTAAATTAATTCAAGGTAATGAAAATTTTTTCTATTGATTTCAGACTGTAGCAACATAGAAAATCAGCCCTGTCGCAGGGTAAACAGAGCATCCTTTGGATTGTGTAAGCTCTAAAATCTGGCAAAAGATGACGGACAAAGTTGGTCGGAGAGTTCTGTGCTTCGTGGGGCTAATGGGCCCGCGTTTCGATGCGCCGGCGCAATACCCGGTTAACCGCCCGTTCAACGGCTTGGCGATCTTTGGTTTCGGGGATGTCACGCTCGGCTGCGCGATGGATCAATTGGGCATGATGGCACAGAATGTCACGCTGGGTGGTGTTTTTGGTGAGGCCAATCAGGCTTTCAAGCACTTCGGCCATCGGCAGCAAAACATCGGGCTTGGCCGTGGCGGCTTGCCGGATTTGGTTAAAGGCCGCGCCGAGCATGCCGCCAAAATCGGGAAGGTAGCCGTAAAGGCGGTTCTGATCATCGTCATCCTTCCACAACCCGACAGGGTAATGAAAAGACATTGCCTTTGGCAGGGCTCGACCCAGACGGTAAATCACGGCAATGGCGGTAAAGGGATCATTGATCCCCGGGGACAGGGCGCGCAAGGCGATTTCAACAAGTTGGCGCAGGGCAAATTCGATATCAAGCATCTCGGTGCGTTGGTTGCCGATCATGATGTGTTTGGCGGTGTCTTCCTGACAGGCCGATATATCGATGTGTGATGCGCCCTCATCGTCAGGGGATTTTATTTCGCCAATGGTTTCGCCTTTAATGACGTGCTGTCCGGCATGGACAATCAGCGCGATCGTGATGTCGTGTTTGATCGCGACATCGCGCAAATGATCGTAATCAAGTCCCTGCACATAGCCCGATTTTGCCGCGATGATAGCGCTAACATCGTTGATGTCGTTGCTCTTGGGCAGGGTGCAGTGATCTTTTTGGGCGGCCTCAATCGGGCCTTTAAGGGTGTCGAGGGCAGAAGAAATTGTGTCTTCAAGGTTACTGCCAACCCGGTGAATGACTTGGTCGGCGACAATGGATCGTCCGAGGTTATGGACAAACAGGATCAGCACAAACAGGCAGATCACAAAAAGCCCGATGGCCGACATGGTTGCGATTTGTGGAACCTGATCGGGTTGGGTTGCACCCCCCATGATGACAAGCGTGCCGATGAAAAACAGGATTGATCCGACAAAGCAGCCAATCGCGTTTTGGGTTTTGGGATCACCCATGAAATTGCGAATGGTTCGGGGGCCAAGGGATCCGGCGGCCAAGGTCAGGACGACCATCGTGATTGAAAGGGCAAACGTCGTCATGGTGACAAGGGTCGCCAGCAAGGTTGATATCAAATCGCGTGCGGTTTCGGTGGTGCTAAACTGCGGCCAGAAGTCGGGCAGGCTTGCCGCAATATCCGCATCGGTAACACGGACAGAGAGCAAGGCCAGAATAACGCCGCCAAACGCATAGAGCAGCGGAGTGAACCAAAGGCTGTGGCTTAGAAATTCCCATATTCGGATGAAGCGTTGGAACATTTCGAAACAGCCCCGTTCTTTTTGCTGCAGCCCAAAGAACTGCGGGTGAGAGGAATGAGTACCTTAGTTTAAACGTTCGATGAGAAAATCAGTTCCCTTGTCGGTGTATTATATACCCGACACCCCTTCGTGTGCCCATCACTGAAAACAGGGGCGAATATCAGTTGGAAACCCACCTATGCAAAAACAGCGATTGTTCCAAATTAAAAAATGAACCAAATTCGATTTTACGTCATTTACGATCCAATGAATGGAAGACTGGTCTGATATGGTAGCCCAGAACCGTATGGAAAAACGCCAAAACCGCGAAGAACTAATCCTTGATAACGCAGGGAAGCTGATTTCAGAAGTCGGTTTCTTTGAGTTGAAAATATCAGATTTGGCAAAGATGTGCGGGATTTCGGTTGGGACCCTGTACGGACATTTTGCCAGCAAGGAAGACCTTCTGATTGGCTTGGCCGTCATGGCGGGGGCCAAACGGGCGCAAAAATTTGACATTGCACGCAATCATGACGGCAGTGCGATTGAAAAATACATCATCGCCAGTTTGCTTGATCTGCGCTTTTCCATCGATCATCCGCAATTGTTCGAAGCCGAATATCTTGCGCTGGCACCATCGGTCTGGAAACGGGCAACACCGGCCCGTCATCAGGCCCAGCTTGACCAGATTGGTGCTGTGACCGAGATGTTTCAGACCTTTTTGAATGCTGGGGCGGATGCACTGGGTATTTCGGGTGACCTTCCTGAGCGGACGGACCGTGCGCGGAACCTTAACCTTGGCAGCTGGGGGTTGGGATACGGCATCAATGTGCTGGTTTTATCCGAAATTACCGACCGGCATTACGGGCAGGAATTACGCAAAAATGCAGTCAACATCCTGTGTGATGCGTTGGCCGATTTGCTGATTGGCGCCGGATGGCAGGTCGATGATGCACATCAACAGGTGCGATCCCTTGCCCGGCGGTATGCCGCCCCGGCGACCGAAATGCCCCAATCCTGAGTGCGCCCGCCTGATCCCACCATCTGCATCACGTTAAATACACACAATACCAAAGCCCCACGGAGTTCCCATGTCGCAGGAAAACAAGGCAATGTCGGCAGTCTTTCTGACTGTTCTTTTTGGCTTTGCCGGTTTCAGTTTGCCGTACCCTGTTTTTGGACCAATGTTTTTAAAGCCCGAGCTTGGCTTTCTTGATCCGTCTGTTCCGGAACAATATCGCACCATTCTGCTTGGGGTCGCGATGGCACTTTATCCAATTGGGCAGTTTGTCGGTGCGCCGTGGCTGGGACGGATGTCGGATAAAATCGGGCGCAAACCGGTTTTGCTGGCGTCTCTTTTGGGGGCGGCCAGTGGTTATATCGTGGTGGCGGTTGGGGTCGCGACCGCGAACCTGCCAATGGTGTTGATCGGTCGGTTTGTCTCGGGCCTGTGCGAAGGCAACATGGCCATCGCACAATCGATTGCATCAGATATCAGCACGCCCGAAAACAAGGTGCGCAACTTCGGTCTTCTGACGGTGGCGATTAATGTTGGCTGGATCATTGGTCCGTTGATGGGCGGGTTCTTTTCGGACCCGACAATCCATCCATCCTTTAACGTGTCGTGGCCGTTCTTTTTTGCTGCGGGCATGTATGGCTTTAACCTGCTGGTGGTCGCAGTTGTTTTACGGATCCCCGAATATGCGCGGCGCCGGGGGCGCACGTCCGACGATGGTCCGCAAACCAGTCGGACTATCTGGCAAACCTTGACCGATCCGGGGCTGTTACCGGCCTTTGTCGTATCGTTCTTTAGTTATTGCGCGATCTTTTTGTTCTTCTGTTTCTTTGGGGTGTATCTGGTTCAAAACCACGATGTGACCAGCAGCTTCCTTGGCATGTGCTCGGCGATCATTTCGATCCCGTTGATCATTGCCGGCTTAACCGTCGAACGAGCCCAGCGTCCGATTGGATTGCGCGGGGTTGCGGTCCTTGGGCACTTGTTCCTTGGCATTGGGTTGTTGACCTTTATCCTGCCCGATGGGCTTGTCTGGATATTCGTGCCGATGTGTATTGCGGCATTCGGGATTGCGTGGTGTGAGGTCACCACCAGCCTGTTTATTTCCAACGGGACCGGGGCGCATGAACAGGGGCAGGCACTCGGCATTTATCGGTCCGTCCACGTTCTGGCGGAAACCGTTGCCGTCTTGCTGGGTGGGGTTCTTGCCGGAATGAACAGCAATGCACCCTTTATCGTCGGATGTATTGCAGCCTTCATCTGTGTGGCGGGTATTCTGGCTTGGGTGAAAACCCGTTCGGTGACACCAACGGCGGAAACTGTCGCGGTGTCTTAACCATCCAAATAAAAAGGATGCGTCAGCATTTGCTGTGCATCCTTATGACTGTGTTATGATTTGGCAAATGCCCGTGCTGTTGCACGGGCATTTGTTTTTTTTAATAGGCAACTTTGGCCAAGGCGGCACGCGCTGTCAGGGCGGCGGCCTCGGAGCTGCCTTTGCGGTTGGCATCGGGCAGTTTGGCCAGCGTGTCGGCAAGGGCGCGGATTTCGTCAAGTGCGTCCATCTCCAAACAGACATCCATCACCCGGTTCCAGATGGCGTCATGATCCATGCCACCCATCACCGTCAGCGCAATGGCGCGGTTTAAGGTGGCTTGCGCATGTTCTGGCTGTTGGGCGAGGATTTTTTCAAACGTTTCAAACGCTGTCATCGGATGACCTTCGCGCAGATCAATCACCGCAAGGTCATTGGCCGCCGTCATCGACGTCGGGTCGATCCGCAACAACTGTTCGACAGCACGGCGTTCGCCTTCGCCATCTTCGTTGATCCGATAACATGCGGCCATAAGCCGATGGATTTTTTCCGACCCCGGATTGTGATGGGCTGCGGTTTGTAAACTCGCCAAGGCACTTTCGGCGTGGTCAAGTTCCATCAAGGCTTGCGCGCGCAATGTCAGAAATTCCGCGTCGGTTGGCTTGCTGCGTAAAAGGATATCAACATGGTTCAGCGCACTGCGCGCATCCCCCTTTTGCAACAGGGCGCGTGCAATGTGATGCAGGCAGTCTTCGTGGCCTTCATCAGATTGCAGCACCGTACGGTATTCGCCAAGTGCTTCGGTGATCGAACCTTTTTCATGCAGGGCCCGGGCCAAACCAAACCGGGCATCCAGATTGTCTTCATCTTCGCCAAGTGCCTGTCGCAGCATATTGATTGCCGCATCAAACTGTCGCCTTTTCAGGGCCGAAAGTCCCATTTCAGAAAAGGACATCGCGTTCATTTGTGGTCTCCCAATCCTTCGAAAATCCGTTGTCCGGATCCCTCAATTTATCGATTAACGATGGGATTATAATGCCCGGTTTGATCATTACCAGCCCTATATCATGTGGGGAGGATTGCAACCGGTTGCGCGGTATATTTTGTCTCAAAATCAAAAGGCCCCGGCATGTTCCGGGGCCTTGTTAGAGCAGGGAGTGCTCCACCGTGATCAGGGCTTGTGCAGCATTTTGATTTCCATGAAATCTTCAAGGCCGAACATCCCGCCTTCGCGGCCAATGCCCGATTGCTTATAGCCGCCAAACGGGCTTCCGGCGCGCGGGAAGGCGCCATTGATGCGGACCATGCCAGCCCGCAGTTTGCGTGCAACCCGGTCGGCCTTGGCAGCGTCGGGGGTTTGGATATAGGCCGCCAGACCATAGGGCGTATCATTGGCGATTTTTATGGCGTCTTCTTCGGTATCGAACGGGATCATGACGACCACCGGGCCAAAGATTTCTTCACGTGCGATGCGCATACCGTTGTTCACATCGCAAAAGATGGTCGGTTTGGTGAAGTATCCTTTATTGATGCCATCAGGTTTGCCCACACCCCCGACCAGAAGTTTTGCCCCTTCGTCGATGCCGGCCTGAATAAGGGTTTGAACTCGGTCATACTGAATGTGGCTGACCAGCGGGCCGATATGATTGCCCTCAACCGTTGGATCACCGACGGATGCAGCGTCGCCAACGCGCTTGGCGACCTTGACCGCATCATCATAGATCGACCGTTGCACCAGCATCCGGGTTGGCGCGTCACAGGTTTGGCCGGTGTTGTTAAAGACATCCAGAACGCTAAAGGTAATGCGATCTTCGATATCGACATCATCAAACACGATGTTGGGCGATTTGCCGCCCAGTTCCAAAGTAACGCGTTTGATGGTTTCTGAGGCATCCTTGGTAATCGCCTTGCCTGCACGGGTCGATCCGGTAAAGGACATCATGGCGATATCGGGATGGCGCGACATGGAAGCACCGGCAACCGGACCAGCCCCCTGAATAAGGTTAAAGCTACCGGCCGGGAAGCCGGCCTCATGGATCATTTCGGCATAAAGCATCGCGTTCAGCGGGGTGAATTCGGATGGTTTGAGCACGCAGGTACAGCCGGTCGCCAAGGCCGGAATGACTTTGAGCACAATCTGGTTCATCGGCCAGTTCCACGGCGTGATCAGGCCGCACACCCCAATTGGTTCACGCAAGAGCGTTTCACCATTATACAGGGTTTCCTCGGTTTTAAGGTCGCGCAGGGCTTTGATGAAATCTTCAAGATGATCAACGCCTGCGGCGGCTTGCTGTTCGTGCGACATGGTTGTCGGCGCGCCCAGTTCGGCGGTGATGGTTTGGGCGACGTCGTCATACCGGCGCTTGTAGATAGACAGAAGCTTCTCAAGCCAACCAATCCGTTCATCCACCGTTGTCTGGCTGTAGGTCACAAAGGCGCGCTTGGCGGCGGCGACGGCAAGATCAACGTCTTCTTCGCTGGCCAGCGTGATCTGGGTGATGACTTCTTCGGTCGCCGGATTGATGACATCCATTTTCTGGGATGAAATCGGGTCAATCCATTTGCCATCGATATAGAATTTACCTGCGTTTTGCATCGGAAGTCTTCCTGATCATATTGGGTTGGGTGGCCGTGCCGTGGTGTTTGCGTTCAGTGCGGTAGGCCTGTTTTTAGGTCCGTTCGCGCAGCCAGTTTTTGATAATTTCGCGGTGGCGCTCACCACTGTAACTGGCGAAATGTCCGCCGTGAACCACACGGACTGGCAAGTCATAAAGCCGTTCCATGGAGCGCACGTAGTCCTTTGCATTGGCATGATAGGTGTCTTCGATCAACGGTCCATCATAAACAATGTCGCCCGAAAACAGGATGCCGGTTTTGGCTTCCCAAAGGGCGATGCCGCCCGGCGAATGGCCCGGCGTGTGGATGACCTCAAAATGCCGATCACCCAGATCAATCACATCGCCATCCTCGACAATGCGCGTTGCCGGGGCGGCCTTCACCGCATAGGTGGTCGAGGCATACGGGGCAGGGGGCAGCTTGGTGAAAATGTCGTCGGTGACATAGGGATCGGCAAGCGTGTTTTTGCGTGTCGGATGGGCCAGAAGATCGGCTTCGCAGCGATGGCAAATCCGGTTGTCAAATTCGTGATGACATCCGATATGGTCAAAGTGGGTGTGGCTGGCAACGGCCTGAACGGATCGTTCGGTCACGAGTGGCACCCATTCGGTCAGCGACACAACCCCCATGCCGCTATCAATCAGCATATCGCCATCACGTCCGCGGACGTGCCAGATGTTGCAACGATAGAACTCTTCGATAAACGGCTCCCCGATATAGGTGATGTCATCACCGACACGTTTGAGGCTGTACCAGTCTTCGGCTTTGGCGCGTTCCATACTCATGCCGCGTCCTCGGTTCTTGTGGTGTCAGGGTGCCCGGCCAGAACAACGACCGATGCCGGATCAATCGTCAGATCAATCCACGCCCCGGCTTCAATCACGGCGGATTGGGGCATATGGGCGGTGAGGACAAAGTCTGGCGCGTCAACCGGTTCAAGATGGGCGCGGTGATGGGTGCCAAAGAACGATCCATCTGTGACCTTTGCCTTGCCAAATGTGATACGCGGTCCTGTTCCCGTACTGGCACGGAAATGTTCAGGGCGAATGGCAAGTGTGACTTTTGCGTCCTTGGTCAGGTTCTCATCGCGAAGTGCGGTTTCGGCCAAGCTGACCGGACCCAGCACGGTTTGAATATCGACCATGCCCTCATAGCAGTTGCCAAGGGTACCGGGGATGAAATTGACCTCGCCCATGAAGCTTGCGGAAAATAGGGTTTTGGGCCGCATGTAAATGTCTTCTGGGCGTCCGACGTCCTCGATATTGCCAGCATTCATCACGACAATCCGATCGGCAATTGCCATGGCTTCTTCCTGATCGTGGGTGACGTGAACGAATGTGGTGCCAACCCGTTTCTGGATGGCTTTCAGTTCATCCTGCATTTGGCGACGCAGTTTCAGATCAAGCGCACCCAGCGGTTCATCAAGCAACAGCACATCTGGTTCAACGGCGAGCGCACGGGCAAGGGCAACACGTTGGCGCTGCCCACCCGAAAGTTCATGCGGTTTTTTATCGGCCGATGATTTCAGCCCGACCATATCAAGAAGGTCTTCGGCCTTGGCATGGCGTTCGGCCTTACCGATTTTGCGCATTTTCAGGCCAAACGCGACATTGTCACGTAGGCTCATATGGGGAAACAGGGCGTAGTCCTGAAACATCGTGGTGGTCGGGCGTTTGGATGGCGGCACATGGCCCATATCCTGCCCGTTAATTTCAACTGTGCCAGAACTTGGCGACAGGAAGCCCCCCAGAAGCGACAGAAGGGTCGTTTTGCCACAGCCAGATGGTCCCAGCAGAACGATGAATTCACCAGCCTCAATCTCAAGGCTGACATCGCGAAGGGCGGTGAAATCGCCAAAGGTTTTGGTGGCATTGCGGATGGAGACTGGGGCGGTCATTTCTTTGCCGTCCTTCTAAAGATACTCAATTCAAGAATAAGCAGCAGCGCAACCGATACAAGGAAGACAATGCTTCCGACTGCGTTGGTTTTCGGGTTCAGGCCCGACCGCAGCATGCTCCAGATTTCAACTGGCAAGGTGACGTCAAAGCGCGACAGCAGGAATGAGATGATAAATTCATCCCAGCTAAAGGTCACCGACAGGAAAAATGCCGCGAGGATCGATGGCATCAACATGGGCGCGCTGATTTGGGTCATGACCTGCCATTCGGCCGCGCCCAAATCACGTGCGGCCCTTTCGATGTTTTTCTGATGGTCGCCCATGGATGCATAAATGATGGCAAAGCACAGCGGCAAATTAATCACCACATGGCCGATCGCGACTGTCCAAAGTGACAGTGACACGCCGAGCCAGTTAAAGGTGGAGAGCAAACCAAGGGCAATGATCAGGTAGCTGACCGTCATCGGCGCAACCAGAAGCCCGCGCTGAAGCCGCGATGCCGGTAACATGAACCGGGCCAACCCATAAGCGGCACAGAAACCAAGGACGCAGGCAATGGTCGATGACCCGATGGCGACCATCAATGAATTGCCAAGGGCGGACATCAGGCGGGTATCGGAGAAAACTTCCCCATACCATTTCAAGGTCGCACCATTAAACGGCGGGACGGGTAGGCGGCCATCCTGAAACGAAAACAGCACCAGCACCACGACTGGTAAAAAGATAAAGCCATACAGCGCGATCAGATACGCCCAGGACAGAACTTTGGAAAAGCGCGATGAAATCATGGTCACGTCCTTTCCATTTTAAGCCAACGCGCACAGGCAATATAGGCCAGTGTCACCATCACCATCAAAATGATCGAAAGGGTCGCGGCCATCGGGAAATCGGCGCGCCGACCAAGTTGCAGCATGATGATTTGCGGCAAAGCCAGTTCGTTATTGCCACCCAGAATTTGCGGGGTGATGTAATCGCCAATGCACAGAACAAAGGTCAGAAACGCACCGACCATAATGCCCGGCAATGTGAGCGGTAACACCACATGCCAAAACACCTGAAATCCGTTCGCACCAAGGTCGGCGGCCGCACGGCGATAGTTGGGCGGCATCTGCACCAGATTGGCGTAAATGGTTAAGGTCAGCAGCATGACAAAGAAATGCACAAAGCCAATCACGGTGGCGGTGCGCGTGCTGGCCAGTTCAAGCGGTTCGGCAATCAGGCCAATGTGCATCAGGGTATTGTTGATTACCCCGTTTTTAGCCAGCACCAAAAGCCACGAATAGGACCGCACCACATAGCTTGTCCAGAATGGCAGGATCGCCATGATCAGCGCCATACGTTGCCATTTTTGCGGGATACGTTCGGCAATGATCCATGCCAGTGGATAGGCCAGCACAACGGAAATGAGGGTGACGGCAAAGGTGATTTCAAGCGAAACAAAAAGCCCTTTAAGCAAATGGGCCTTTTCAAAAAACGTCACATAGTTATCAAGATTCCACGTCATGATCAGTTCGCGGCCCTTGCGGGTGGCAAGGCTGATGGCGGCCATGACGATAAACGGGATCACGAAAAACGCGACGGTCCATAGGAGGGCCGGTGTCACAAAACCCCATGCGCGGCGATTTTCGCGTGTTTCAAGCGTGGCAGAAGCCATCACGGTATCCTTGTCAGCAACGATTAAGACCGGTAAAGGCCCGGTTGCTTTCTTTGGTGGCGTGGGAATGGGGGCGACCGTCGATCAAGCGTAACGCAAGTTCGAACCATTGCCCCGCAAAAAAAGCGGGGCAATGGCGGGTACACAATAAGCAAGGGAGGTGCTTATTGTTGAAGCATCTCGACCCAGGCATCCTGCATCTGGGCATCCAGATCGGCATCCGGGATCGGATAAAGTTGCGAATTTTTAAGGTATTCTGCCTGATCATCCCAGCGAAGGGCGGCTTTTTGCGCATCCGAAAGGTTCGCACCAGCCTTGGCGTTGGCGGGCATCCCCCAGTAGCATGACGACGTCGCAAGACGCGATTGGCCTTCGGGGCTCAGGATGTATTGAACGAATTTCAACGCAAGGTCGGGCTTTTCGGAATCCTTCATCACCGCAATTGATTGCGCCCAGCGAAGTCCGCCCTGTTTGGGGATGATCCAATCAAGGTTCGGCTTGTCTTCGGACAGAACTGCGGTGATCCATTCACCACCACCGACAAGAATATCGACCTCACCTGTGGCAAGGGCGGTTTGGGATGACACAACTTCACCGACCTGTTTGGAGGCCTTTTTCATGGCAAACAGCTTTTCCTTAATCGCGGGCATGTCATCCGCACCAAGGTCGGCTGTATCAATACCAAGTCCAAGCCCGACCAGGCCGATCACCGGCAGGTAATAGTCATAAACCGCAATGCGTCCGGCATATTTGTCCGACCAGATCACCGACATGTCTTCCATATCTTTGGGATCGACTTTGGTCTTGTCGAACGAAATGGTGTTGTAGCCAAATTTTTCTGTGACGGCATAGGTCTTGCCATCCATCATATTGTTGTCGGCCATCACGACTTCGGGGAAAAGGTCGGCAGTTGGCAGGGCATCGGCCGGAATTTCGGCCAGAATGCCCATATCAACAGCGCGATGCACATCAACACCATCAATCACCATCACATCCCAATCCCCCGGACGTGATTGTTCAATGATCGAAAGGCCCGCACCCGTGCCTTCGTATTCCTTCAGATTGACTTTGACGTCGTATTTTTTCTCAAACGGCGCGATCAAGGCCGGATCGGTATGGTCGCACCAGACAAGCGCGTTCAGTTCTTCGGTTGCCTGCGCAGATGGAACGATGGCAAGTGCGCCCAAAAGCATGGTCGCAGCGCCGCCCAGCAGCTTATTGCGGGTTTTCCCCGTGGAAACGTGACGAAACATTGGCTCTCCCTGATTTCATATTGAGGCCTCCCTTTGTTGGGTTCTCGACACTCATGCCGGTGTCGTTGAAAAAATATTGAACGTGTTCATTTTTTGAGTCAATGTAAATTTTGAACCTGTTCAGTTTTCGTCGGAGTAAGAATGTTAGGTTTGCGTGCCCAAAAGAAAGCCGATAAGAACCGCCGTATTCTTGAGGCCGCGACGACTTTGTTTCACAAGGTTGGCTATGATGCAGCGCGCATCGAAGACATTGCCGAGATGGCCGGTGTCTCGGTCGGAACGTTCTATAATTACTATAAAAACAAGGGCGACATGCTGATGGCCACCGTCTCGATGGAGGTCGAGGAAGTCCTTGCGGCGGGGAACGGGATCATTGCGCAAAACCATGATGACGTCGGGGCGGCTTTGGCCGAACTGATCGGCACATACTACGCCCATTCGCTTACGTATCTGTCGAAAGAAATGTGGCGGACAGCGATGTCTCTTTCAATCGGACAACCCGAAACACCGTTTTCAAAACGTTATACTGCCCTTGATTACCGCCTGTCCGAACAGGTTCGCGATCTGTTTGCAGCGTTGCAGGCACGTGGCATCATTCGACAGGACGTCGATTGCGATGCGATGGGCGAACTGATCTTTAACAACGTCAATATGATGTTCATCGAATTTGTTAAAAACGAGGACATGGATGTTGACGGGTTGCAGGCGGAAGTGGCACGGCAGAACGCGCCAGTTGCCTTGCTTGTTTCAAACGTCGCGCCCTGATCGACGGCCCACATCCGTTGGTAAGCACGGGTCTTTAAACCAGCGTGCGCCTCATCACAGTTGAAATCGTCGATCAATGATAACAACTTCAATAAGATAAGCCGTGATAAAGCGATCATAAAGCCGTGGACAAAAAACGCGCGGTGTGACGTTGGGGTGAATGAATGCCGCAGATGAACAAAGATCAGACCCGTGATGCGTTTGACGATGTATCGATGGATGAACGCGATGTTGATGTCGGCGACCTGATCCTTGCCGATGGCGACCTTTTTGAATTGCCTGGTGCGCAGGGCCGATTGGAACGTCTTGATTTTGGCAACGGCATGTATCTGCATCGCGCCGAACTTTATGTCCGCGAAGATTCATATTTTAACGTCAAAAATTCTTTGCCGCCGGGATGGTTGTCCGGGGCGATTAATGTGATGGGCAATCTTGAGGTCGAATGCCCGGAAGGCAAGCTGTATTCAATGACGCCAGACGCGGCGATGGTAATGCGGGTTGATCCGCTTGGAACGCGGTATTTCCTGCCCGCCGGACAAGTGATCCGGCATGTTGGTGTTGTTACCACGCTTGATCCTTTGCACGAAAGATTTGGCGACAGGTTGCCCGCGGCGATGGCGCCGTTTTTGTCGGATCGTCAAGATGTTGTCCTGATCAAGCCCGTCCCCACTTCCAACCGCATGCGCAGCATCGTTAGTGCGATGTTTTCACCGCATGTGACCGGGCTGGGCCACAAGTTCAAACTTGAAGGCCTATCGACCCTGTTTCTCGCCGAACTTATTGACAGTTACCGGGCTCTGTCCGAGGCGGACAATGTTGCACCAGAATTAACGACCTTTGAAAAATCCGCGCATGACGCTGCGGTTTCAAAGATCACCCGCAATCCGGGGGCGGCGATATCGGTTCCCCAGCTGGCCGTTGATGTTGGCGTGTCCGAAAGCCGTTTAAACAGCTTGTTCAAAGCCGAAACCGGAAAATCCTGCGGCGAATTTATCCGCAGTGAACGCATGGCGCTTGCGCAAGAGCTGTTGATGGAGGGTGACATGACGGTTAAGCAGGTCGCCGAAAAAGTTGGCTTTAACCATGTCAGCAATTTTTCCCGGTCCTATCGTGACTGGTTTGGGGAGAGCCCAGCCAGTGCCTTGCGCAGAAAATAACGCTAAAGCCAGCTTGTCGACACCGATAATTGCGAAGTTTTTCTGATCCCTTGCTCAAAGGCGTGCAACGTCTTAGGTTAACGTAAACGTCAACCTTTACTGCAGGGCAACATGAAATTTCAAGGCACAGAAAATTACGTCGCGACCGACGATCTGATGGTTGCGGTCAATGCGGCGATCACGTTGCAACGACCGCTTTTGGTCAAGGGGGAACCCGGGACCGGCAAAACCGTTCTGGCCGAAGAAATTGCCAAATCATTGGGTAAAAAACTGATCACCTGGTCGATCAAATCCACCACGCGTGCGCAGCAAGGGCTTTATGAATATGACGCAGTGTCGCGCCTGCGCGATAGCCAACTGGGTGATGCGCGGGTTCACAATATTGCCAATTACATCGTTAAGGGCAAATTGTGGGAAGCGTTTGAGGATGAAAGCGCGCCGGTATTATTGATCGATGAGATTGACAAGGCCGATATCGAATTCCCCAATGATTTGCTGCAAGAACTCGACCGGATGGAGTTCTTTGTTTACGAAACACAGGAAACCATTAAGGCGGTCAACCGCCCGATCGTGATCATTACGTCCAATAATGAAAAAGAACTGCCCGACGCGTTTTTGCGCCGGTGCTTTTTCCATTACATCCGTTTCCCCGATGCAGATACCATGAACCAGATTATCGAGGTGCACTATCCCGGTATTCAGAAACGACTGGTCGCCGAGGCGCTTAATCTGTTTTACGACATGCGCGATGTGTCGGGGCTGAAAAAGAAACCATCGACGTCCGAACTGCTTGATTGGTTGAAACTTCTGATGGCTGAGGATCTCCCGCCCGAGGCGCTGCGCGCCACGGATGCCAGAACTGCTGTGCCCCCATTGCACGGGGCGCTTTTGAAAAACGAACAGGACGTGCATCTGTTTGAACGGTTGGCTTTCATGACCCGGCGCGAAGGGCGGTAAGCGCAATGTTCACCGGCTTTTTCTATAAGCTCAAAGAAAACCGCGTTCCGGTATCCTTGCGTGAATACCTGACATTGCTTGAGGCGGTGGAAAAGGGATTGGCGGGATATTCGGTTGAGGATTTCTATTATCTGGCGCGCGCAAGTCTGGTGAAAGACGAGCGCAACCTTGATAAATTTGATCGGGTCTTTTCCGAACACTTCAAAGGGGTGATTGATCTGGCCGACGGGATGGATGAGGTGGCTGAAACCGAGATCCCCGAGGAATGGTTGCATAAACTGGCCGAGAAATTTCTGTCTGAGGAAGAAAAGGCCGAAATCGAATCACTGGGCGGCTGGGAAAAGCTGATGGAGACGTTAAAACAGCGTCTAGAAGAACAAAAATCCCGTCATCAGGGCGGTAATAAATGGATTGGAACGGCAGGCACATCGCCGTTTGGCGCCTATGGCTATAACCCCGAAGGTGTGCGGATCGGGCAGGACAAATCACGCCATCGTCGCGCGGTAAAAGTCTGGGACAAGCGCGAGTTTAAGAACCTTGATGACAGTGTTGAAATCGGCACGCGCAACATCAAGATCGCACTTCGTCGATTGCGCAAATGGGCGCGCACAGGGGCGGCCGATGAGCTTGATTTGCCCGGCACGATCACATCAACCGCGCGTCAGGGTTGGCTTGACGTGCAAATGCGCCCCGAACGGCACAATTCGGTTAAGGTCCTGATGCTGTTTGATATTGGTGGATCGATGGATGACCATATCAAGGTTTGCGAAGAATTGTTTTCAGCGGTCAAAACCGAATTCAAACATCTTGAATATTACTACTTCCACAATTGCCCTTACGAAGGGTTGTGGAAGGACAACGCACGCCGCCGATCTGATCAGGTGTCGACGTGGGATGTGATCAATACTTATGGGTCGGATTATAAGCTGGTGATTGTCGGCGATGCGACCATGAGCCCGTATGAGATTACGTATCCAGGTGGTGCAGTTGAACATTGGAACGAAGAAGCCGGGGCGGTGTGGATGCAACGCCTGCTTGATCATTTCGACCATGCGGCATGGATCAACCCGCAGGTGGAAAATTGGTGGCCGTACCATCAATCAATCCAGATCATGCATCAGTTGATGGCAGGACGCATGTTCCCGCTGACGCTTGATGGGCTGGATCGCATGACCGGGGAGCTTAATCGTTAAAGCCCGCACGCAGTCCATACATGCGTACATTCAGGCTCCCAATCAGGCCGGCCCAAGAAACAGGTAACTTTCGGTTTTGGCTATGCCTTCCATGGCGCGGACCGTGGTCACGGTCTGATGGAAATCGGAAAGGGCGGGCACCTGAATTTCTGCAATCAGGTCCCATTGGCCATTGGTGGTATGCAGGGCAGAAAATCCAAGGTTCTTGCGCAAGGTTGCCACCATGGATTTGACGTTCTTGCCCGACAGCTCAATCATCATCATCCCACGAATGGTCCCGTCCGCGGCATTGTCACGCAGGCGGACCGTGAAACCGGCAATCACGCCCTGTTCGGTTAGGCGGTCCATCCGGGTTTTGACTGTACCAGCCGCGACCCCCAAAAGTTGAGCCAGTTTCGGGACCGAAGCCCGGGCATTGATACGCAGTTCGGCAAGCAGGCGACGATCAAGATCATCCATGGCGGGCTCTTTGGATTTGACGATTTCAGCAATTGTTCTGATGAAAGTGTCAGTTTGTCGCGCAAAATTCCACTAAATTGACGTTTTAAATGATTTTGGCGCGGCATATTATTGCCTCTATCATTAGGGAGTAATCACATGACCACGTCTGACACTCCGTGGGCGCCTTATGCCCGGACTGCTGAAATTGCCGACCGACTGACCCGGTTTGGCAGTGTTACCGGCACGGCTGGCGAAGCTGATATCACCGGTTTGATTGTCGAAATTCTAAGTGAAATTCCCTATTTTCGGGACAATCCCGACGATATCGCCGTGATCGACAGCCATCCGGTTGCCGGTGGTGCAAAAATGGCAAAAAGTGTCGTGGCGCTGGTGCGGGGCACCGGGCGACAGGCATCGAGACAGACACTGGCAATGGCTGGGCATTTCGATGTGGTGTCGATTGAAAACTATCACGATCTGAAACATCTGGCTTTTAGCCCCGATCAATTGCGTGATGCCTTGATACGCGATCTGTCCGGACGGGCGACGCCAAGTGAGGCCGAAAAACTGGCACTGCGTGATTTTCAAAGCGGCGATTTCATTCCCGGTCGTGGGTTGCTGGATATGAAAAGCGGTGATGCGGCAGGCATTGCCTTTCTCGAACATTTTAGCCAGCAAGCTGAGCGACAGGGCAATGTCGTTTTGTTCCTTACTCCGGATGAGGAACGCAATTCCTGTGGGATGCGCAGTTTGCGCAATGCCTTGCCCGAGCTATCTCGACGCTGGGATATCGAGATTGTCGGCGGGGTTAATCTGGACGCCAGCAGCGATCCGGCAAATGGTGAAATCGGCAGGGCCATTTTCCATGGATCGGTTGGCAAATTGTTGCCCTTTGCGCTGGTGGCCGGGTTGCCAACCCATGTCGGATATCCGTTTGACGGCATTTCTGCCCATGCGATGGCATCTGAAATCATGGGGGCGATTGAAGCCAACAGCGATTTATGTGACAGCGGTGCGCATGAAACGGCTCCACCTCCGGTTTGTCTCGAAGCCCGTGACCTGCGCGATAATTATGAGGTCACTACGCCGGAACATGTCTGGATGGCGTTTAACTGGCTGGTGATGGGCAAAAGCTGTGCGGACCTGATGGCCGATTTTACCGACATCGTGACCACGGCCGGCAACCGGGCGTTGGATCGGTTCGAACAAAATGCCAAGTCCTATGCCAAAGCCAACCAGCAAGACGCCCCCGCACCGATGCCGCCTTTGCGTGTTTTAACGGTGGAACAATTGCGTGACATGGCATTTGGCGCTGGCGGGGCGGGCGCGCTTGAGCGGATTGATGCCGTTTCAACGGCAAGTGCGGCGGAGGGTAATCCACTGAACCGCAGCCGCAAGCTGGTGCGTGCGATGCTTGACGAGGCCCATTTGCGCGGTCCGGCCGTGGTGGTCGGGGTTGCCGGATTGCATTACCCGCCGGTCCATGTCGATCCGAACCAAGAAACCGACAGGGTTTTCCTGGATGCCATTGATCGGGCCCGGTCCACGATCGAGGCCCGCCATAAAACGGAGATTTGTCACCGTGGCTATTTCATGGGGATTTCCGATATGAGCTTTTTCGGGCATGCGCCGGATGTGGGCAATACTGAAATCATCGCCGCGAACACCCCGATTGCCGAATTGGTCGATCATCCGGTGGCGGATGCGCTGCGCTATCCGGTGGTCAATATCGGACCATGGGGACGTGAATATCATCAGCGTCATGAACGGCTTTACGCGCCTTATGCTTACGGTGTGCTGCCCGATTTTCTGGCGGAGATTGCGTCGGAATTTCTTGGCAGTACGGATGCCCCCGACAGGTGATTGTGGAACTCAATCGATCACCATGCGTTGTCCCTAACGTGTAACAGTTTCATGAAGAACATAAAAACGGCGCATTGGCGCGTTTGTGTGTGATGAAGCTGAGCCTATAGTCCAGAAAACCCTGCCGGAAACATGGTGGGGCACATGGAATTTAAGGAATTTGGGATGCTGGTACAAAAAATGATCCGCACGGCGCTGTTGAGTGTCGGCCTGTCGGTTGGTGGCTTTCTGATGGCGCCGGGACTGGGTGTCACACCTGCCGCGGCACAGGATATTACCCAGGAAAGAATGGTGATTGCCCATCGCGGGGCATCGGGTTATTTGCCTGAGCATACCTTGCCCGCCGTGGCACTGGCCTATGGCATGGGGGCGGATTACATCGAACAGGACGTGGTGCTGTCCAAGGACGGTGTGCCGGTCATCCTGCATGATATTCACATTGATACCACCACCGACGTCGCAGCCAAATTCCCCGATCGCAAACGCGAAGACGGACGATATTACGCGATTGATTTCACGCTTGCTGAACTTAAAACCCTGAATGTCACTGAACGGTTCAAGGCCGATACCGGCGAGCAGGTTTTTGGCGGACGTTTCCCCAAGGAATTCGGGATGTTTAAAATCCCGACCCTTGATGAAGAAATCATGATGATCCAGGGGCTGAATAAATCCAACAAACGTGAAGTCGGAATTTACCCGGAAATCAAGGATCCGGCATTCCATCATGCCGAAGGCAAGGACATCGCCAAGACCGTGATCACGGTGCTGGAAAAATGGGGATATAACAATCCTTCGTCCAATTCCTTTGTGCAGTCGTTTGATTGGACGGAAACCAAGCGCATCCGTAATGAGCTTGGCTATCAGGGTAAGCTGGTTCAGCTGATTGGCGAGAACAGGTGGGGCGCGCCCAAAGGTACCGATTACGACTATCTGAAATCCGACGATGGTATCGTCGAAATGGCCGGCGTGGTCGATGGGATCGGTCCATGGTTGCCCCAGGTTATCGAAGGGCTAAGTGCGGATGGTAAGGCCATCATGACGCCAACCCTGATTGCCGCCCAGCGTGCGCAACTGATGATCCATCCCTATACCCTGCGTGCCGATCAATTGCCCAAATGGGCGGGGGATATGGATATTGCGCTTGATGCAATTTTTGATGATGCCGGGATTGATGGCATCTTCACCGATTTCCCTGATCAGGTCGTGCAATATCTGGCCGAACATCCCGCATCCTGATGTGCTGATAAACTCAAACATTTTACAGTCTGTTGCGTTATGCGCACCAGACTGTTTCTAACTTTCACGTTCCCAATGCGTGCCTGCAACGGCACTATTGCAGGCGATGAAATTCAACCAAGGAGGCGATAATGGCTAAAGTTCTCGTGCTTTATTATTCGATGTACGGACATATCGAAACCATGGCGAATGCCGTGGCCGACGGCGCGCGCGGTGTTGCCGGAACCCATGTTGATGTTAAACGTGTGCCTGAAACCATGCCCGAAGACGTGGCAAAGGGTGCAGGTGCCAAGCTTGATCAGGCAGCCCCGGTCGCCACGGTTGACGAATTGCCTGAATATGATGCGATCATCTTTGGTGTGCCGACCCGCTTTGGCAATATGCCCGGTCAGATGCGCACGTTCCTTGATCAGACCGGTGGCCTTTGGGCCAAGGGCAAACTGATTGGTAAAATCGGTTCTGTGTTTACATCCACCGGGACCCAGCATGGCGGTCAGGAAACCACCATCACCTCGACCCATACGACGCTTCTGCATCAGGGCATGGTGATTGTCGGTGTGCCTTATAGCTGTGCGGGCCTGACCAACATGGATGAAATCACCGGTGGGTCGCCTTATGGTGCGGGTACGCTTGCGGGTGCGGATGGTTCACGCCAACCGTCGCAAAACGAACTCGATATCGCCAAGTTCCAGGGCAACCACGTTGCCGAACTGGCCGCAAAACTGGCGGGCTGATCACGATCAGTCGCAATCACGTAAACCACCAAAGGCAGCCTTGGGAAACCGGGGCTGCCTTTGATATGGGCTTGGGCCCAAAGGCGATCTTCAGACGTGTTTGTTGGTCATAGGGAAACAATCAGGTGCCTGATTGAACCTTGTTTGGCGACAGTTTTGTGCGAAAGTGGGGCTATCAAATTTGCCTGGTTTTGCGGGCGCATCAAAATACAGGAGGTCACCCATGTCCGACGCTGTTTCCAATCTGCGCAATGTCGCCAAGGTTTTACGGGCGATGGATACATCCGATGGTGCGGGTGTGTCGCTTAAACGGTCCATCGGGACGCCAGAGCTTGATATGCTTGATCCGTTTTTGATGCTGGACTCGATTTCGACCGATAATGCCGATGAATATATCGCAGGCTTCCCCGAACATCCCCATCGCGGGTTTGAGACCGTGACCTATATGGTCGAAGGGGCGATGCGCCATCAGGACAGCATGGGCAACGAGGGCGTTTTGCGTTCTGGCGGTGCGCAGTGGATGACAGCTGGAAGCGGTATCGTCCATTCGGAAAAGCCTGAACAGGAAGGCGGCCTGTTGCAGGGGTTCCAGCTTTGGATCAATTTGCCAGCAAAGGACAAAATGATTGATCCGCGCTATCAGAACCTTGAGCCAAACGAAGTTCAGGAACTGTCACCGGCCAAGGGGGTGAACCTGCGTTTGCTGGCGGGTGAAATGTTTGACAAAACCGGCCCGATCAATGGCATTTCGACGAACCCTGTTTTTGTTGATGTCAAACTTGATTCAGGGGCCGAGGTCACCATCCCGTTGCCCAAGGGGCACGCAGCCGTGGTTTATGTCTTTATCGGCGATGCCGTGGTTGCGCAAAAGGACGTCCCGACCCATCATCTGGCTGTTCTGGCCAATGGGGAGGGTGTGACACTTACGGGTGGTGAAGATGGCGGCCGGATGCTGGTGATTGCCGCACGCCCCTTACGTGAAGAGGTCGTGCGCTATGGCCCGTTTGTCATGAGCAGTAAAAAAGACCTGATGCAGGCGTTTGACGATTTCCAGAACGGAAACTTCGTCCGCAAGGCGGCATCGTAAAGTTTTACGGTGCCACGTGCGCCAAACTATAATGCAAAAGCCCCGGTCTGTTCAGTCATCTGTTCTGGCCGGGACTTTTTGTATGTCAAAGGTTTGAAGGCTGTTTTGATATAATTGCAACCTTGAAAAGCTAGTGAGTTTTTCTAACCTATAGGATGTACGAAACAGACGGTGAAGACTGCGCAATGGTATTTGCAGTGCGACGCATCTTTTATGCTGCCGTGACATTGGCAAGCTTTGCGGCAGCGATGCCTGTAAATGTGCCCGCATATGCAGATGACCTGCGTCAGGAAATGCGTTTGGTTACGGGGGATGCTTTCCCGCCTTTTGCCGACCGGGCATATGATGGGGGCGGTATTGTTACCGAAGTTGTCCGCCGAAGTTTCGATGCCATGGGCTATCAAAATGTTTCGGTGATCTGGCGGTCATGGCTCAAAGGGTTTGAAATGACCGTTGAGGGACGGGTGGATGGCACGTTCCCCTATGCCCAGACACCATCGCGCAAGAAACTGGTGCTGTTTTCCGAACCGATTACCAACCTGTCGGCCTATGGCTGGTTTGCCAGAAAACACGAAAAATATGATGACAATATAGATCTTCTGGGAAAGTCGCTTTGCCTGCCATTGGGGCATGGGGAACTTGGCCATACCGGAAAACTTTTGGCATCGGGACAGGCGAAACGTGTGTCGCCGCCCGATATGAAAACCTGTTTTAAGCTGCTGGCGGCAGGACGGGTCGACAGTGTCGTATCCCCGGTACCAGAGGCCCTCAATGCCATGTCAGAGGCAGACCTTTCGCCTGATGATTTCGACCATATTGGCCAGAGCCTGTCGAACATGCCGCTGTATTTCGTTGTCGGCGTCAATCACCCATCGGCACAAAGGATCATCAAGGATTTCAATGCCGGTCTAGCCACGTTGCGCGAGAGTGGTGAGCTTGAAAAAATTCTGTCTCAAGCACGGTATTAGGCGCGGCGTTGATCTTGTCCCCGACGCGGGCAGCATCAAATTGTTCAACCCTAATCTTCTGCGCGCTTCACGTCTGTACTTGAACTGGTATTGGCAATCCAGGGGCGGCCATCGGACACCACATCGACCTTGTTGGCATTTGTATTTTTGACCGTGTCGAACGAGTTGTTTGTGGCATTCCATTTTTTCAGAACGTACTGGCTGCCACTCCAGGAAGTGATATAAATACTTCCGTCTGTCCCCGCCCCAACGTCTTCTGCGCTAACGCTTTGACCCCGCGGGCGATTTTCAAATTTTGTACCCGTAAATTGCTGGACGTTATTATTAGAATCAGCAATCCACACATCGCCCGCCCGACCAATGGCGACCTTACTAACGTCATCATTGCTAAACTTGGTAAACGCGTTTGTTCCGGGTTTAAGTTGATAAAGCTTTTGGCTAATCACGACGTAAACCGTGCCATCCGCGCCAATCGATAAACTGCCGATACTGCCCGATGTGACTGAATAGGTGCGTCGCACGCTGCCCGTTGATGACAGTTGATAAACCGATCCGTTTTGGGTCGTCCAAATGGTGCCATCGCTTGCAACGTCGATATTTTGCAGGTTTTGATTAAATGAAAGAGAAACTTCTTCAAATTTCTCTGTCGTGCTGTTGAATTTCAAAAACTGTTTCGCGCCCTGGTTTTGCGGTTGGCCATAGACATAGACATCATCATTTTGCCCCACGGCAAATTCTTCAATCGTGTTTAGGTTCGTGGCAAAGGTGTCGAAGCTAATGTTTTTTGAAAACGTAAAGGCGCTTTCGGATGTAACATCCACCACTGCGGCGGTGTCGCCGGTGCCGGTGGTATCGCCGACGGTCGACGCGGCGACAAGACGGTCAGCCTGTTCATCACGTTCAAAGAATTTGGAGGCCAGTACAAGCATATCCTTGGTTACTAGCCAAGGATACCCATTTGGACCCACTGCGACACTTTGTGGTGTATGGCCGGGTGTGCGCACCACGTCAAAGGTCGTTGTATCCGTGTCCAGAAGCATCAGAAGGTCCTTGTCGGACACCACATAGACACTGCCATCCGGACCAATTGCGATGCTTTTAGCTTTTTGCGCGAAAATTTCGCAAGGTGATGAGGCGCAACGCTGCACCAATTGGTCAGAACGGATGGTCCAAGGGATGCCGTCCGGGGCCACCGCCACCAGAAGGCCCTGCCCGGAAATACGGTCAAACCGGGTCATGGCGTCATTTAGTTTCGATAAAGTGCCCGAAGCATCGGCAATCACCACAGACCCGTCCCCGCCAATGGCAATGTCAGACCCCGTCGCGCCTGTGATTTGTTTCCATTGATTTCCGGTATGGCGAAACACCCGCCCCAACGTGGAAATGCCCCATGGGTTGCCCAGTGCGTCAACCGCAAGACGCACCAAGGTGCCGGGGAAACTTTCGAACTGTTTGCGACTGTTCGACCACCGCAGGACATTGCCCGCAGCATCCAGGCCAAACACACTGCCATCGCGCCCGATCGCCAGTGCCGAGGCGGTCTTTTGAGTGTTCACAAAGGTAATATCTTCGTTCGTTGTCACCGCTACCGGATCAATCGTGGCATCGTTCCCTGCTGCGGGGGCGACGGTCTTGGTGTCAGTTTGCCCGGTTGCGCCAGTTTGCGGGGAAACCGGCGACGCGCTTAGCGTCGCTGCTGTTTGAACTGGCGCTGTGGTCGCCGGTGGTACTTGGGCTGGTGGCGCAATCGCTCCTGATGGTGTTAAAGGTGCCGCCGAAACCCCCGGGGCAATGGCGACGGGGGCGGTATCGATAGGGGCGACCGCCAAAGGTGCCTTTATTTCCGGTGCCCGGCCTTCTTCGGTTTTGATTTTCTCTGGTGCGACCAACAGGGTGGTCGCCATAATGACGCCATCCGTGAGGACAGCCCATGGCCCGCCGTCGGGGGTTGCCGCTGCCGCTGTTACACCTTCAACTCCGACGACTGCCTGCCAACTGCGCTGACCGTCGTTCCAAACCCTTATTCGGCCCTCGGCATCGGCAATCACCACCGTATCGTTCCCGCCAATGGCAATGTCGACGGCACGTCCGGGTAGGGTCCCCCAATTTTTGCCATCAAACGCGGCAATACGACGATCACGGGTTACGGCCCACGGATTGCCCGCCATGTCCAGTGCAATGCGATATGCCTGACCCTGAACGGGTTGCCATTCACTGCGCAAGGGGTTCCATTTTTTGATATCGCCATTTACCTTGGCGATATAGACATTGCCCTGCGCGTCGGCGGCGACATCTGCAACGTCTGTGTCTTTGCTTTCCCACCACAAACCGTTATAGCGAAAAACCGCGCCCTCTGCGTTGACCGCCCATGGACGGTTTCCCTCTGCTGCTGAAATCCGGACGAAATCGCCGGACATTTTGCGCCAGCGTTGTTCCAGCGCATCCCAGCGCCACGGCGTGCCATCCGGGGCCACAACATAGGCCTGCCCCTGACTGTTGATCGATATATCAACAGCCGTACCAGGCAGGCGGGTCCAATTCGCAGCCGTTGGTGTCTCTTGCGCCCAAGCACCCTTGAGAAGCATGACGGCACCAAGCACGACGCAGAACAAAACCAGACAAAACCGCACTATCGCCAACGTCATAGGACGACCTCGCATCACAGTTTCTAAAAATAAAACGTTATTGATCAAGCAACCGGTCACGTACCATCGCAATGTGTTGCTGGCCGGTGGCATCGTTTTGCCAAGACTGAATTTTCACATCCCCGTTTCTGAATTCCTCAAAGAATTCACGTCCTTGAAGCTTTTCAATGACTTCGCTAAAGGTCGCGCGCGGTGTAAACCAATCCTTGTGACGTTGCTCAAGACGTTCAATGTCACGTTCCAGATCTGACATTTCCTCGATCATGCCATCGCGATCAACCTGCGCGCGACGGGCATAAAGGGGGCGGCGTGGCGTCATCAAAATCAGGACAGACCGTTCGAAGTGGCGTTCAACCCGCTGAGAGAACAACAGATTAAGGATCGGAATATCCATCAAGCCGGGCACGCCATCGGCTGATTTGGATGTTTCGCGCTCGCTCAATCCGCCCAGCACCAATGTTTCACCGAACTTCATGGTCACGGTGGAGTTCACATTGGTTTTGGTGGTGTCGAGACGGAATTCAAACACAACCGAATTGGACGGATCGGTCAGGAAGGTACGCTCTGCGACCACATGCAAGCGGATCATATCGTCAGGCAGAATTTCCGGTGTCACCGCAAGTTTGACACCAACCTCCTTTTGCACCGACACGCTGTCACCATTTCCGCCGGAAACCGCCGCAGCAAGAATTTCAGTTCCCGAGAAGAATTCCGACGTTTGCCCTGCCTGCGCGACCAAACTTGGTTTGGCCAAAACCTGATTGTTCGCATCAGCGGAATTGGCAATGTTCAAGGAATATGTCACGGCTGGAATGCTGATTGCGCGGGTGATTGTTTGCGTGCTTTCCTCCAGTCCGGTATTCAAATAATCCTTGGTGCGCGTCGATCCATAGCCAAACCCCGCCGTCCCGGTCAGGGGGTCGCCAAACTGCAACTGCAATCCGTTCAACAGATTGATCCCACGCGAATTGCGAACATCTTCCTGGGTTCCGATCAAGACAACATCGACCACCACCATGCTTGTATCGGCAAAACCTTGCTGTCCTGAATTACCTTGCGCGGAGGGGGCGCCATATCCCCCCTGCTGCTGAGAATAGGGATCGGGTGCTGCACCGTAAGGAGCGGGTGCCGCCGCACCGTAGGGATCACTGGAACCGTATGGATTGTTGCCCGGACCATATGGATCATTGCCATATTGTGCCATCATAACCTTGGCATCATTGTCATAGAACGATTGCCATCCCTGAACCCGGTCTTCGAGATATGCGATCGTTTCCGGTCCCAGAACGGCCTTGCGATAGGCCGATACAAACGCCGATGCCCCCGCACGATCATCCATCGCCGCCAACGACAATGCGGCGGCTTTCAGGACTTCGGGCTGCTCCTTGGTCTCTGGGGCCACAGCCAGTAAATGTTTTAGGGCGGCTTCCGCCGTTTTGGGGTCACGCGCATAATATGATGCGGATGCCAGACTATACAGCACCGCCGGGTCGTCACCACGATGAAGGGCGACGGCCGCGAAATAGCCCTGTGCGAGGACATAACGCCGTTGGTCCATATACAAAAGGCCCAACTGATAATTGGCCGACAAGTTCCCCGGGTCGAATTTAAGCGCCTGTTTGTATCCTTGCTCGGCCAGCTCGAACTTGCTGGCGTCGCCCTGAACCCCCATCAGGTGATAGGTCAAACCGTTGAGAAACTGCAAATCCGGATTGGTGATATCAAGTTTCAAAGCCAGATTGATCAAGCGTGATGCTTCATCCATGTTCTGGGCTTCCAGTGCGTTAATACTTTCGCGCACTAGTACTTGAACGGCATCATCTTGGACGACGGAACGTGTGAGAACCGGTTTTTGGGCAATATCGCGCGCCACTGACGGCGTTGCATTACCACCCAAGGTGCCATCAGACATCAAACCTGCTGTCTGACAACCCGCAACCAGCAACGTTGATAGAACCAATGCGCCCCTAAAGGACGTCTTAAGTATCGGATCGCGTTTAAATTGTTTACTTATCTGGACCAAGCGCCACTTCCCCACAAAGAATCAACCGTCTTAATTGCTTAAATGCAAAGCGCCCCCCGGCGCCGACGGCCATTTATCATTCGATCTTCGGCAATCCGGGGTACGAGACTGTCCGGATTGCCAAAGCCATCAAAAATTGAAAAACAGAACGAAAAGGGCTGAAATTGCCTCAGCCCTTTTCCCTTATTCCATCTGGTAAATTTGATTGTTCTTGGTCAGGCGCCATACCTGCCCGCCGCCAGCACCGACGGCGTTAGACTCCGTGTCTTGTGCAATCATATCCCAATCGCGTTTCTTGCCATTGAACAGGTAAGTCTTGCCGTTCGTGCCAACGATGATCGCTGCACCTGGGATATCAACCGCAATATCGACAGCAGTACCAGGAAGCTTCTCCCACTTCCTGTTGTTGTCATGGACATAGATATCGCCTTTGTCGTTCACGACCCAGGGTCGACCATTCTGATCAATGTCGATCCGTTTTGCCGATCCGGCAACGTTTTGCCAGCGGTTTCCGTCGCGGAAATGGATGCTGCCATCCACACCAATGATCCAGACACCCTTGGCACTGGCACCAATATCCTGTGCCGCCGGGCCGGGAATACGCCGCCATTTGGACCCCGATTGGGAAAATATCTGCCCCGTTTCGTTGACGACCCAGGCCTCATTATCGGAAACGGCAAGACGGGTTGCCGCACCGGACATTTTGGTCCATCGCTTTGCGGTTTTCGCGCGTTTAAATATTTCATACCCGCCACCGGCCTTGGTCATGCCGATTACATACGTCGTTCCATCCGTGCCAATTGCGACATCGGTGGCTTCTCCCGGTACAAGGTCCCATTTCGCCGAACGCCCGGCCGAGGCGTCAATACTGATCGATTCAATCTGGGTTAACGTGATTGTGTCAGTCTTAGTTTGGCCGCCATCAATAGCAGTATCGATTTCGAAGTTGCCGACAACAACCTTGCCGTCTTCAAACGTCACGCCGCTCTGTGCCTTATCAGACTGCATCAATTGCGCCCAAGTCCGTGTGTTTGGCTTGATCGACTCCTGGGTCATAAGACCCCAGTTCGTTAATACCTCTGTCCGCCCGTTATCGGTCAATAGAAGGCGGGATAAGTTTACGGGCTTTTGCGAGTTCGCCAGGGCGTCAGTGATAATGGATGACTGTTTGATCTGATCCAGGGCAATATCGGTTCCGATGCTGGCGACAATCGAGCTTGCGGTCAAAATAATCATTGTCGGCGCCATAAATGCCATAGAGGTGGAAGCGACATTACTCGTCGTTGCTACTATTCTCGTTGTTTGTTCAATGCCTTCTTTCAGGTAGGGAAAAATTGCTTGGCCAACCGTCCCCACCGCTTTGGCGACGGACGTTGATACAAGCGTTGCGGCCCCAAGCCCTGCATATGCAACGACAACTGCAGCACCAGGTGCAAGCAACATGATGTCGCCTACCTGGTCTTCCATTTGTGGCGGACGAACACCAATATCATTGGGATTCAAGCCGTCTGACATACCTGGACGCACTACCTTCAAGCCGCGCTCCCAGCTTTGCCAGACGCTTTGCATTTCTGTCGCCACCAAAAGCCGGGATTTTTGGACGTACACGGCCATATAGTTCAACAAGTCCCGTTCAGGCTTGGTCTTTGGCCCTCTTTTGATCACGTTGAAAACATGCATATAAACGGCCGCCTTTAGGATCACCGATTCCTCGGGTTCCGTCAGGATTAGGTTCCAAGCTTCGGCTTTTAGCTCGTCTGTTTGGGCTTTATTGAGTCCGGCTGCTGAGATGTAATTGGTGATGCCTTCATCGATCAGCGTACGGTCCTTAATCACCTCGGCAACAATCTCATGGGCGCCAGGCAGACCGAACAACCCATTCGGTGTGCGTCTTGCGGGTTCCCAACGCATGGTAAGGTATTCACAAGCCTGATTGGTCTTAACGCCATAAACCGACCGGACCGAATTCACCGGACATGACCAGCAGGTTCCCCCGTCGATGAAGTCGAAATGTTCCCCGGCCGGACATGATAAAGAGGCCATTTTGGTCGCCGACACCAATGATTCATTTCGGAAACACGCTTGGCTTCCTGTCACCGCATTGATGGTGCGGCTGAAACCGTCCGGACAGGTGTAGCAGCTGCCATTGAGATCGGGGAACGCCCCTTCGGGGCAAACCCGGTCGATGAATTCGGCCCGGCGCGCGTCTTCAAAAATCTTGCCGCAGGCATCCCAAGAATCCACCGAGGACATGGTGCGTCCGAACTCGGCCGGGCAAGCCCAGCACTCGCCGCCGTTGCGACCGTCAAAGAACGACCCTTTAGGACAAGCCTTATGCTTGCCTGTTCGCGTCGCGCCTGTGTATTGCGTGGAAATTTGCTTGGAACAGGCTTTCGGCGTATCGACCGCGAAACCGGTTCGGTTGTAGCCACTTGGGCAGGAGAAACAGGACCACGTTCCAATATCAAAGAAAGACCCGTTTGGGCATCTACCGACGGCATTGCGGGTCTTCGTCGCCTTACCAAAACCACAAGGCGGCATAAGCTTACCCGTCTTCAAATCCATCGCACCGCAAATCACATGGCCTTCCTCTGCGGGCGATCCGGATACGATCGTCAGTGATTGTGTTTTTGCATCAGACGCATTTGCCAAAGCACCGATAATGAAAACAGTCAGGACAAGCAAACTGCGCCAGACTGTATTCGCGGACCGAAAACGGGTTCCCATGGGTCATTCCTCAACCAAAACATGTTGTCTTTTGCGCCTGTAATCCTGCGATGGATCGAAGATCAAAGCGCGAATGCCACGGGATTTTCCCATGGACTGCGTTGGGGATGAGAAGAACCGGGATATCCCGAAGTGATTGCCTGACAGCAGATCAATCAGCGACACACCAAGTCTCTAAAGAGCAAGGCCAACGCGTTGAATGCTGTCAAAGGACAGTCCTGACGAGTTTCAGGACTGTCCACTGAACAGGGTGTTCCCCACTCTCCGTCACGTCTGAAAATGAAGACAAGACGACCCAATCCCCGCGCAGAGAATTGAACAGGTGCCGCGATAAGGAAACACGTATTCATAAGCGGTCATACGTTTATGACGCTTTTCGGATATTGCGGCCGTTTTTCGGATATTGGAGGGAGATGCTCTATGCGTTTCTACGGACGGTATCGGATGGAAGTTCGCCAAACTCCCGATAATAATCCTGTGCAAAACGGCTCATGTGTGTGAAGCCCCACTGTTTCGCGACGTCCGAGATCGCATGTCCGTCTAACTCTGCCAGCAAGATTGCCCGGACGCGTCTCAATCGAACAATGCGCAAATAGGCCATCGGGGTCTTACCATACGCATCCACGAACCCCCGTTGTATTCCGCGATACCCACACCCGGCCACAGCCGCGATGTCGGCAAGCCCAATTTTCTTGTCGGCATGGGCGTGGATGTAATCACGCGCACGTTTGATGTAAAATGGAACAACCATCGTGGCGTCACGGCCATTCATGGTGTCCTGATAGCTGTTGGGCAGAAGGCTTAGGCACTGGGTTAACAGGATGTCTTCCATCTGTGCTGTGACGATTGGATTGTGCATTTCGCGCAAGGGACCATCAAGTGCTTCGGCGACATAGTGAACGGTATTGCGGAAAATAGTCCAACCAAGCGCACAGGAATCAATCGCGGGATCGAAACTCAATCCCATCAAATCGATGTCTTCGCCAACCAGAGAACGCGCATGATTTTTCAATTTGTCCTTCGATAACCTAAGGACGAAGGCGCCGAAGTTATCTTCCGTGGCGCTTACCGGTGCAGCCAAGTCACGCATGAACCCCCGACCGGCTGAGAATGTCAGCTCTTTTCCACAATGTTGGGCAACCCCCGAGCCACTGGTAAGCATATATAACAGCAGCCCGTCCGGATCCTGTTCAGAAGAAGTCACACTGAGTTTGGTCGCATCGAGAGTCACATGCATGAGGCTGATGTCACCAGACTCCACGGCGGCAACACGGACATTCAATTCCGCATTCGGCCCCTTAATATCAAAGTCATGCCGTGAGGCGAGATCCATGATGGACTCGCGAACCTCATCTAAATCGTTCGAAGACAAAATCGTATGGTTTTGCAGATAGGTCATTGCGGCCCCCAATGTCCATCCCCCGAATAATGGGCCATTGCCCAGATAACAGAGCAATGACGACCCAAACGTCCGGTCAAGGAAGACACCCGGATCATATTCAAAAAGAATGTAATAATCTATTTAAGATTGATTTGCAGGCAAGGCACAATAGGTCTTATGGCCCGTTAAGTCCTTAATACCAACAACACAGTGCAAAAAAGCCCCGCCAAGATATCTCGGCAGGGCCTTTCGCAATGGGTTCCTATATAGGGCAGTATCAAGCCCGTATATTTAAAATGGGCTTTTGCGATGGTGCTCACCCAATGTCGGGGAGCCCAATTTACGACGTGGCTGGATCGGAAACGTCATCTTCAAGAACCCAGCCGTCATCCGTGCGGCAGGCTGATTTTATCTGCTGACTGGTGCGGTTGCGGGCGGTCAGTTCCTGCCGGTAGGTACGACACCAGACACCTTTTTCAGTTTGAACGGTCTTGAGCGGTGTGATTGCAATCTCAAGCGTTGCCAATGATGCAGTTTGTGTTTCACCGGAATTGTTGTTTTCAAGCGCGGCCTGAACGGTTTCACTCAGGCTTTGACGATCGCGTTCGGGAATTTTTGCCGGTGCCGGACCAAAGGTGGTCAGTTCTTCGCTTTGGTCCTGTCCGGAATTCCATTTGCGTTCACGTTTGACATAAAACCCGACTTCTGGCGCGTACCACCACGTGGTTGTTTGCATCCACCACTGTTTATAGTACCGCGAACATTCCACGACAAAACTGTCAAACGTGCCCGCAGGAACCGTTACCGTCTCAGTTGCCGGGACCTTGCAGGTTAACCATTGTTCATAGGTGTTGGTTTCACCAGTATCTGGGGCCGTACTTTCCGATCTGGTTGAAACACGCACCATCTTGTCGACTTCAAGCGGCCAGATGCTTTCAGATCTTTCCTTGATCGTCGCGGTGCCGGTTCGTTTTTGGTCATCCTTATCTGTATAAGACCAATCAAGGTTGGGGCCGGTGAAGTCGGCAGTTGTTTCAAACACATAGTCGCCGCCGCCATTCCATTCAATGCGGTCACCCTTGATGTCACGGACATAAATCGCGCGCCCGCTATCATAGACAAAGGCGTCCCCAATCCCGAAATCAGGTAAGGATGCGGTGCCAAGTTCTGGACCGGTATTCGGGGTTTTTTCAGCATATTCACCCAGTCCATCGTTGATATTGTTCAGGGACTGGGAAAAATCGCTCATGGTGTTTTCAAACGTCTGACAGGCGCCAAGTGTCCCTAGGCCCGTAACGCAAGAAAGCGCCAGAAAATGGCGCAGAAGTTTTGACGTGCTCATTGTCTTGATCCTGCTCATTCTTTTTATTTCGGGCGTCCAAAGATCAATCGCAGCCAACAGCCCCGCCGAACGCCGGGGCTGTCAGTTGCCTTAAAGTTTCTGTTTCGGGCTGTCGGGCGTGTCGGCATCGCGAAGCTCAACGCCGGGGATTAGGCGATACACGGTTTCCCAAACACCTTCATCCGTCCGGCAGGCGCGGCCATAAAACTCTTCAAGCCCGTCGCTATTGACCGGATTAACCGGAAAAGTAACCCGGTATTCCCGGCAGAACCGCCCGGCCTGACGGAAGGTTCGTAATGGTTCAATCTGGATTTCTTCGTTGGCACGATGATCGGGATCAAGTGCCACATTGCGGATACTCCCACTGAGCGTTTTTTCCAATGTCTGGCTTATTTCCATGTCCAGAACCGGGTTGTTCACAGGGGAATAGGAAGCAGACTGAGCATTGGGTGTCGTGAAAGCCCCAATGTTGTCCGTGGTCATATTCTGATTAAACACATTACCCCCGACAAAGGCGATCAGAACCGCCGCTGCTGCCCCGATGCCGGTCCAGATTGCACTGTTACTGTTTGCAGCCTTGCGTATGACAGCAGACTGATCTTTTCTATCCGTCGAATGCACATGACCAGAGATCGGTTTCTGATCAAGGATATCCGCAATATTTTGCGAAAGTTCCGGATAGATCGCGTCATTGAGAAGTCGTTCGGACTGATTGCGCAGCATGACGGATTGTCCGGCCATGATGTTGAATTGCCGTGTTAGAACAGGACAATTGGCAATCCGGTCCTCAAGCTTGCGGCATTCCGTCGGAGCAAGTTCGCCGTCGATATAAGCCGACAGCAGGATATAGTCTTGTTCTGTGAGTGCTGTGGTCATGGCGAACCTCTTTGAATGTCGTCACTGTTGGTGTTCTGGCTATCATCATCATGCATCATCGCAAGCGCCTTGCGTGCCCTTGCGACGCGGCTCATGACTGTGCCTGCCGGGGCATCAAGAATGTCGGCAGCTTCGCGGTAGCTGTATCCTTCAATAAGAACCAGTGTGACCGCTGCGCGCTGATCTTCCGCAAGTTCAGCAAGCGCTGCCTGCAAGAACAATCTGTCTGTCCCACCATGGCTCTGTCCGGGAAGTGCACTTTCGCGCGCATCTTCAAACGAAATGACATTGCCTCGGCGTTGTTCGCGGCGCTTTTCATCAATCCAGCTTGTCTGGATAATGCGATAAAGCCAGCTGTCGAGACGCGTGCCCTGTTCGTATTGATCAATGCGTTCGACGGCTTTGATATAGGCAGTTTGGACAAGGTCTTCGGCGGCGACAACGTCGCGCGTCAATGACCGTGCAAATCGAAGCGCGCGCGGTAACAGGTCTGTCAGTTCCGTCTTTAGTGCGGTGTCCAATCCAACCGTCCCGTTCTGGTTCTGTTGTTTATATTGTGTATAGAACGCGCGCGCGGTGCTGTTTCTTCCATCACACTTCAAAAAAAATGTGCGAAAAATTTTCAGGACAGGGGAATAAAACCACTCGCGGTTTCGTTGTCCTGCCAAATGAACGCATCTTTCCACCTAATGGACTGGAGAAAAACAATGTCGAACCAAGAGATGAAAACTCTGCGCACCAAGATTGCAACGGCAGGTATTCTGGGCTTCGGGGCCTTTGCCCTGATCGCAACGCCGGTTTCCTTCAGTTCGGACCATTTTGGCCTCACCGATAATGCCGCTTTTGCCCAAGGCAATGGTAACGGCAACGGTGGCGGCAATGGCAACGGCGGTGGCAACGGTAACGGCGGCGGAAACGGCGGTGGCAATGGTAATGCCGGCGGTAACGGTGGCGGGAATGGAAATGGGAATGGCGGCGGCGGTGGTGCCAACGGCGACAGTGGACCAAGCGGCCCTGATGGCCCAGGCAACAGCTCCAACGCGGGCGGTAATGGCAATGGCGGCGGCAATGGCAATGGCGCCGATGGTCCGGGCAACAGTGCCGCGGCGCGCTCAAACGCAAGCAGCCTTGGATTGCAGTCTAAAGGCGCACGTTCGGCATCCACCGAAACCGATGAAGAAGACGATATTAAAGGCCGTTCAATGCCACGGGGCATAACAACAGCACCGGGCCTTGCAGGTGCCTTGCCGCCGGGTATTCAACGCGTATTTGGCGCTCCAGCCGGTCCTGATGTTGATCCCGACGTCGAACAGGAAATCATTACCAAGGGCTGGAAAGAATTGACCCGTCCTGATGCTGGCGATGACACGCCCGACGATGGCGAACCCGATATTGGTGATACGGGCGACACAGGCGACACAGGCGACACAGGCGATACAGGCGATACGGTTGGGGATACCGGGGATGCTGCTGAAACGGGTGATACCGTTTCATAACTACCAACCCCAAAGCAGTTGATCCTGCTTTGTATGCTGCGGTCTGTCTCGTGGCCGTTGCAAACTCAAAACCCCGCTTGGTCTTTACCGGCGGGGTTCTTTTTTGTCGTGGTGCGATCATCATGCTGGTCAATTCATCCGGTCTTTCGCGGACCTTTCGATGACCACCCAAGTTTAGCGTCTTTCGCATGCTGCATAAAAAACAAAACCCCGCCGGATGTACCGGCGGGGTTTCTTGATTGGCGCAAAGCTTAGGGCAATCAGCCCATTGCAGCTTTGAGACCTTCGTCCAGTTTGTCGAGGAACTGGGTGGTGGTCAGCCATTTCTGGTTCGGGCCGATCAGAAGTGCCAAATCCTTGGTCATGAAGCCGGCTTCGACGGTGTCGACGCAAACTTTTTCAAGGGTTTCAGCAAATTTGACGACTTCTGGCGTGCTGTCGAATTCACCACGGTATTTCAGGCCCTGCGACCATGCAAAGATCGATGCAATCGGGTTGGTCGAGGTTTCTTTGCCCTGCTGGTGCTGGCGATAGTGACGGGTCACGGTACCGTGGGCGGCTTCTGCTTCGACGGTCTGCCCATCCGGGGTCATCAGAACAGAAGTCATCAGACCGAGTGAGCCAAAGCCCTGTGCCACGGTGTCAGACTGAACGTCGCCGTCATAGTTCTTACAAGCCCAAACGAAACCACCATTCCATTTCATGGCACATGCGACCATGTCATCGATCAGGCGGTGTTCATAGGTGATGCCGGCAGCTTTGAATTTGTCGGCAAATTCAGTCTGATAGACTTCTTCGAACAGGTCTTTGAAACGGCCATCATATGCTTTCATGATGGTGTTTTTGGTCGACAGGTAAACCGGCCAGCCAAGGTTAAGACCATAGTTCAAGCTGGCACGGGCAAAGCCCTTGATGCTGTCATCAAGGTTATACATCGACATGGCAACGCCCGAAGACGGGAAGTCAAACACTTCGTGTTCGATGGGCTCCCCGCCGTCTGCCGGCTGGAATTTAATCGTCAGTTTACCTGCGCCCGGAACTTTGAAGTCGGTCGCACGGTACTGGTCGCCAAATGCATGACGGCCAATAACGATCGGCTGGGTCCAACCTGGAACCAGACGCGGCACGTTCGAGCAAATGATCGGCTGACGGAAAACGGTACCACCGATGATGTTACGGATGGTGCCGTTTGGCGACTTCCACATCTTTTTCAGGCCGAATTCCGTAACACGTTCTTCGTCCGGGGTGATGGTCGCGCATTTAACACCAACGCGGTGTTCCTTGATGGCGTTTGCCGCATCAATGGTGATCTGATCGTCGGTCTCGTCACGTTTCTGAACCGAAAGATCGTAGTATTTCAGGTCAATGTCGAGATACGGCAGGATCAGTTTGTTCTTGATGAAGTCCCAGATGATGCGGGTCATTTCATCGCCGTCAAGCTCGACGACTGGATTCTTAACTTGAATCTTGCTCATAGAATACTCCCTTGCTGGCCGCGGCCGGAATACAGCGCGGCTGCCATTCAAGATGGTTAAATCTTTGTCTTCCGGCGCGCGAGGGAGCGCCCTGGCCGCGTCGGGAGCCCGAACATACAGGAAGCCATCAGAAAATCAAAGAGGGCGACGCAACATCATCGTCGTCACAGGCGAAAACCGAGGATTCTGTGCGGTTTGAACGCATCTCGGCCCTCGGTTTCGGCCGGGAAAAGGCAAAGTTGCCCGTTGTTTAGCGCAAAGCAGCGCGAAATTTAAAACAGGACGCCACTGTGTCAAAAAATCAAAGCCGTCTGACACGGATCAAAGAAAACACATTCCAAACAGTTCTAAACTAGGGCTGTTGCGCTAAAAGGATGAAGACTCCGGTGAGTGTGCAATCATTTTAAAATGGGGACTGTCAGAAACATGGCAACCGAAAACAATATCATCCTCGTCCTGTGTGTGGTCGGCTTTGGATTTTTGGCGGTGGGGTTTAACAACCGTGACCGGGGCTGGGGCCTTGCCATGATGTGGGGCGGTCTTGTGACGATGCTGGCCCCCATTGCATGGCGCTTGCTGACCCTGTTTGCGTAACGCGGTCAGTCATCTGTAAACGGGGTCGGGGGGCTATGTTTGCAGCACTTTGGATTTGCAGCACTTTGGCGCGGTTGGTGTTAGCGGGTTTGTTGCGGATCAATCCCATACCCGCGCAGGAACATGTCCACTGCCGCAATCACGTGGCTATGGAGATCCTTGGCTTGGGGTTCCCAGTCGATATAGGACATCTGGCGAATGTCGTAATCGGCCTTGACCAGGCTTGAGAAAAAGACAGCAGCCTGTTTCGGGTCGGCCTTGGGAAAGTTTCCTTCGGCCATTTGGCGTTCGAAATAGGATGCAATGAACTTGCGCCCGGTCATCAATCCGCTTTCATAGAACACTTTTCCAAGTTTGGGAAAACGGGGAACTTCACCCAGAAACAGCCGCATATACCGTATGGTATCGGGCGTTGTCAGAAGCGTCATCAAGGTTTCGCCGTAATGAATAAGGGCCGCGCGCAAGGGCAGGTCGGTCAACTCAAGCCCCGCCATGACGGAGGTTACCCGCCCCGTGCAATCACGGATAACGGCCTCAAAAACCCCATCTTTATTGCCAAACAGCTCATAAATTGTCCGGCGTGATCCGCCCGCTTCGGCGGTGATCATTTCAAGTGTCGTGCCCGCAAGACCGTGCTCACAAAACAGTTCTCTTGCCGCATCGATCATGACGTCGCGGCGTTTGAGCGTTCTGGGGTCTGTTTTCCGTGTTTCGGACTTTTTTGCGTCGGACAAATGATCTGTTCCAATTCTGCACTTGACGTTTGGTACTGTCTGGTACCATAAAGATGCAAATGGTACTGATCAATACCAAAAGGAACTGGAACGATCATGAGTGTGAAGAAAATCATCCTGCCCCTGATCGCAGCGGCGGTTATCGGTGGCGGTGGATATTACGGGTTCTACTGGGTGACCGAGGGTCAGTATTTTGAAAATACCGACAATGCCTATTTGCAGGCCGACGAGGTTGCCATTTCGCCCAAGGTCTCTGGCTATGTTGGTCAATTGCGGGTTGATGAAAACCAGTCGGTGCGCAAGGGCGATCTGTTGCTGTCGATCAAGGACGGAGATTACCGTCTTGAACTGGCCCAGACAGATGCGGCACTCGAAGCACGCCGTGCAGCAGTCACCACGATGGATCAGCAGATCGTGCTTCAGGAAGCCGCGATCACGCAGGCCGACGCCAATGTGCGGATCGCCAAGGTCGAGCTTGATCGCACGACCGAAGATTTCCAGCGCTATGACGATCTGGTCAAAAAGGGGGCTGCCAGCCGCCAGAAATTTGACTATGCCAAAGCCGACCGCCAGAAAGCACAGGCGCAGGTTGCTGCTGCCAATGCGACCATGGCGGTTGAAAAAGGCCGCCTTGGCGTTTTGCAGGCCCAAAAAGTCGAAGCTGAACGTGCTGTCGGTCAGGCAGAATCTGCACGTGACCTTGCCATGCAAGCACTCGACGATACCAAGATTTATGCACCGTTTGACGGTGTGGTTGGCAACCGGTCGGTTCAGACCGGCGCATTGGTTCAGCCCGGTGAGCAATTGCTCGTCCTTGTCCCGTTACCGGGCGTTTATGTCGTAGCAAACTTCAAGGAAACCCAGATCGGTCACATGGCACGTGGCCAAAAGGTCCGGGTGGAGGTTGATGCCTTTCCCAATGCCGATATCACCGGCCATGTCGAAAGTTTCGCACCGGCCACAGGTGCTCAGTTCAGTCTGTTGCCGCCTGAAAATGCAACCGGAAACTTCACCAAGATTACCCAGCGCGTGCCGATCCGCATCGCACTTGATAACAGCAAATGGGCAACAGCCCTACGTCCCGGTCTGTCGGTGGTGGTTGATGTCGATACCCGCGATGCCGATGGCACGCAGCATGTCGCCGGATCCGGACTTGTGCCCGGTGTAATTGCCAGCACGGAAGTTTCGGAGCTTAACTAATGAGCAACACCGCCCCCAGTTCACCTGATACATCCGCCTCATCCGCGCAAGGGGCCATGCCCGTGCAAAGCGGACAGGTTGATCGTATCCAGTTCATTGGCTGGGTGGCGATGGTTGTCGGTATGTTTCTGGCGATCCTTGATATTCAGATCGTCGCCAGTTCGCTTGAAAACATTCAGGCCGGGCTGTCGGCAAGTCCCGATGAAATAGGCTGGGTACAGACAAGTTACCTGATTGCCGAGGTAGTGATGATCCCGCTTTCGGGGTTCTTGTCGCGCCTGATGTCGACCCGCTGGCTGTTTGTGATTTCGGCCATCGGTTTTACGGTGATGTCGATTGCCTCGGCCTTTGCATGGTCAATCGAAAGCATGATCTGGTTCCGGGCGCTGCAGGGGTTCCTCGGCGGGGCGATGATCCCGACGGTGTTTGCCACGACCTATATCATTTTCCCGCCGGAAAAACGCAATACCGCCTCGGTGATGATTGGCCTGATTGCCACCATGGCCCCAACTGTCGGTCCGACATTGGGTGGGTTTTTGACCCAGTCGCTGTCGTGGCACTGGCTGTTTCTGATCAACGTTATTCCGGGGATTTTGATTGCCACGGTGGTTGGGATGACCCTTCGGATTGATAAGGGCGACCGATCCCTGCTTAAGGGCTTTGACCTTAAGGGTCTGATTGCCATGGCGGTGTTTCTGGGCAGTCTGGAATATGTGCTCGATGAAGGCCCCAAAGACGACTGGTTTGACGAAACTGCAATCTTGTATGGCACCATTGTCTGTGTGATTGCCGGGATCTACTTCTTCTGGCGGATGTTTCGCTATGACAAGCCGATTGTCGATTTGAAATCCTTTGCCGACCGCAATTTCACCATGGGCTGCGTGTTCAGCTTTACGCTTGGCATCGGCCTATATGGCAGTGTCTATATCATGCCGCTGATGCTGGGCCGTATTCGGGGCTATGACAGTCTTGAAATCGGCATTGTCATGGCCGTGACCGGTATTGCCCAGTTCCTGTCCGCCCCGATCGCGGGCAAGATGACGGCAAAATATCCGCCGCGTATTGTATTGGGCATCGGGTTACTGCTGTTTGCCGTCGGCCTTGCGATGCATGGCTTTAACACCAGCGAAGTATCGTTCAATGAGCTGATCTTCCCGCAAATCGTGCGCGGGGCGGCTTTGATGTTTTGCATGTTGCCGGTGACCAATCTGGCACTTGGGACATTGCCGCCTGAAAAGATCAAAAATGCCAGTGGTCTTTATAACCTGATGCGCAACCTTGGCGGGGCGATTGGCATGGCGGCGATCAATACGTTGCTTGATAAACGCATTGATTATCACTTCTCGCTGTTGTCCGAGCATATCAACCCGGCCAGTACCGCCTTCAAGCAATATCTTGCCACCATGATGGCGCGCTATTCAGAAATGGGCATTGCCGATCCAAAGGCGGCGGCGATGAAGTCGATTGTTAATCTGGTGACCCGCGAAGCATCGATGATTTCGTTTAACGATGTCTATCTTGCGATGGCCGCGACCTTCTTTATCGCGTTTCTTTTATTGCCATTGGCAAAGCCGCCGCGCGCATCGGTGGACGGAGGTGCCGCGCATTAACCCGATATGCCATTTGGACCATGGTCCCGATGGCGCACAAACAGGCCGCACACAGTTCCCCCGACCCCGCGAGCTTTTAAGCTCGAGTGCGGCTTGGCCGGTCCCCGTCCCCCGGGGGCCGGCACTTTTTTGTTTATGACAGAAATATGATCTGCGGTTTTGTAGGATGATTTTTGTTCGCGACTAGGGTGTCTTGGTGTAAGCTACGACAAACAAAAGATAAAATTAAGACGACCATGGACATGGCAGACGGCATTCGGGGCAGGGGAGCCTTATCCCTCTTCTTCGGGAAAAAGGTGCATCCGTGCTGTGTTTGAACACAGTACGGAAATGAATTGCCTGTTCTTTAACTGATGGGACCGCCTGGCACGATCGTAAGGTCAAAGCATAATTGCTTTGGCCCATTCCTGAGGTGTGCCGCTATGTCGTTAAAAAGAAATTTTCCCCGAATTTTCGGTCTTGGATTTTTGGGCACCTTTGGCATCGTTCTGTTTGGCTGGGGGACAGCCGCACAGGCGCAGTCCGATAATTCCGATCTGGCCAAACAGTTGGCCAATCCGGTGGCCAGTCTGATCAGCGTACCCTTTCAATTAAATTACGATGGTGGCTATGGCTCCGAAGACGGCGACAAGACGTATTTAAACGTCCAGCCGGTTGTGCCCTTAAGCCTTACTGACGACTGGAACCTGATTTCGCGCACCATCCTGCCGCTCGTTTACCAGAACGACATTCGCGGCAATAGCGGCAGCGATGCCGGGCTTGGTGATACGGTGCAAAGTTTCTTCATCTCCCCGGTTGAACCCACATCTGGCGGCCTGATCTGGGGTGTTGGTCCGGCATTGCTATTGCCAACCGCAACCGATGATGAAGGACCAGTGGGGGGCCGGTCCAACTGCGGTTGGTCTCTATTCCAAGGGCGGCTGGACCTATGGGGCGTTGACCAACCATATCTGGAGCAGCGATGAAGGATCGGCGGCGTCTGAAACCAGTGCCACCTTCTTCCAGCCCTTTCTTACTTACACCACTCCCGATGCCTGGAGTTACATTCTGAACTCCGAAACTACCTATGACTGGGAAGGCGACCAATGGTCGGTCCCGATCAATGCACTCGTGACCAAACTGACCAGCATTGGCGATCAGAAAATCAGTGTCGGCGGCGGTGTTCGATACTGGGCCGAAAGCCCGGATGCAGGGCCCGACGGTTGGGGCATCCGCCTGCAACTGACGTTCCTGTTCCCGAAATAATTACTGCCACCTTCTCGAAAGGGATTTACGTTATGATCCGAAAAAAATTCGAAATAAAGAACATACTCCTCGCATCTTTGATCCTAGCCTTTGGGGGCGAGAGTTCCACTGCTGCCGAGGTCTTGCAAAATCCAGCGCAGCAAATAGCTGCCGATATTCGTGGTGTTCCTTCGGGGACGGTGATGACGAAGGAATTGGCAGAAGTGCTGGCGAAAGACATTTATGTTTGGGGCTGGCCGATCGTCAACTCCTTCCACCGTCGCGAAGGTTTCGCACAGGTACCTGAGCCCGGCCTGATGAATGGCACCGTGCCAATTGCGCCCACGGGCTATGTGGCAATGTTGACCGACTATATCGCACCCGAACAACGCTGGGTCGCCCATCCCAATCAGGATGTGATATATGGCTTTGGCTATGCGGCAGTTGATGATGATCCTGTTGTACTTCAGGTTCCCGATTTCGGTGATCGGTTCTGGGTCTATGCGCTTTATGACGCCCGGACCGAGGAATTTTCAAATATCGGCAAGCAATACGGCACGAAACCGGGCAACTATCTTGTTGTCGGACCAAACTGGAAAGGTGATGTGCCTGACGGGATTGCCGGGGTGATTTATGCGCCGACCGAACTGGTTGCAATGGGGCCGCGCCTGTTTATGGATGACAGCGAAGAGGATCGAAAAGCGATCCAGAAGGTTCTCAATCAGGTCGTGATTTATCCGCTAAGCGAATATACCGGAAAATCTGTTACCAAGAACTGGAAGAACATTCCTGATTTCAAGAACGAGGCTGCTGCCAGCACCAGTTCCGAAACGCAATATGTCGATCCGGACACCTTTTTTGATGAATTGCCCGGCATCCTCGCCAAAGTCCCACCCCTGCCGGGTGAAGAGTCCCGTTACGCGATGATTGCCGGTTTGCTGGATGCAGCAAAAAATGATCCAGAGATCGCGGAAACGATCAAACAGGCCGCAAATGAGGCTGAGACGGATATTATTGCCAAATTCCAGAACTTTCGGACAAACGGGGTAAAGTTGGAAGGTGGTTGGAACTCGCCACCGAATGTTGCGGATTGGGGCTATGATTATGTGACCCGTACCGCGACGGCAAAATCGAACATGTACACCAACCAGCCAACTGAAACGCGGTACTTCTTCCTTGAAGTCGATAGCAATGGCGACCGGCTTAATGGTGACAATGCTTATACTGTCACTTTCCCAAAAGGAAAAGAACCGCCGGTGAACGGATTCTGGTCGTTGACAATGTACGATCCGGAACACTTCTTTGAATCCAACGAGATCACGCGTTATTCGGTTGGCACTAAAAACGCCAAGGCCATGACCAGAAGCGCTGACGGTTCTTTGACGATCTATATCCAGCATGACTCACCCGGAAGGGACAAGGAAGCCAACTGGCTGCCCGCCCCCGATAGTGAGTTCGAATTAACGCTTCGGACTTACTGGCCTAAAGAAGCAGTCAATACTGGTGACTGGATGCCGCCTGCGGCTGTGAAGGCGGATTGATCGTTTAAAGGGATGGCTTCGTCACAAAAACCATTCCGAACAGCGTGCAGTCCCGCTTGATTGAGAACTACAAAGCAAAAGCTGTGACTGTAACTAACCTTTCTTTTCACGGGTATCGAGCTCGCAAACGAACTTTGACTATTCCAGAACAACCAAATGGAGTTTGGAGTAATGAACAACAATAGTCTCAGAACGGCGACAGGTGCGCTCGCGGGCGTTTTGATGTCGTGCGTCATTGGGGGGGCCGCATTTGCGGCCGATCCAAAACCGGCAACTGAAACAACACAAACCACGAATGCAGCGGTCCTTGATCAGTTGCCGTTCGATAATACGGATGATTTCGAAGATGCGGCGCGTGGCTTCATCGCACCGCTGCCCAACAATGGTGTGATTAATGGCAAGGACGGTCAACCGGTCTGGGATGCGTCCGTCTATCAGTTTGCAAAGGGCAAAGAAGCCCCCGATACGGTGAACCCCAGCCTGTGGCGTCAGTTGCAATTGATGACGCAGGGCGGCTTGTATGAAGTCACCCCGCAAATCTATCAAGTGCGTGGTGCCGACCTGTCGGTGATTACCTTTATCGAAGGCGATACCGGGGTCACCATTGTTGACCCGCTGATTTCAGCCGAAACCGCGAAGGTCGCACTTGATCTTTATCGCGAACATCGCGGCAACAAGCCGGTGGTGGGCGTGATCTATACCCACAGCCATGTTGATCATTTCGGCGGCATTCGTGGTGTGGTCGATGAGGCCGATGTCAAGGCGGGCAAGGTGCATATCATCGCCCCGGAAGGTTTCACCGAAGAAGCCATCAGTGAGAACGTCTTTGCCGGCAACGCGATGAGCCGCCGTGCGACATACATGTATGGCAACCTTTTGGGCAAGGGGCCGAATGCCGGTCTTGGAACCGGTCTTGGTCTTGGCACGTCGACGGGCGAAATCACCCTGATTGAACCGACCAATATCATCATGAAAACCGGCCAGACCATGGAACTTGATGGTTTGACCTATCAGTTCCTGATGGCGCCGGGGTCCGAAGCGCCAGCCGAAATGCATTTCTTCATCAAGGAGCTCAAGGCCCTTTGCACCGCCGAAAATGCCACCCATACCCTGCATAACCTTTATACCCTGCGCGGGGCAAAGGTACGTGATGCACGCGCCTGGGCCGGATATCTGCAACAGACGCTGGAAATCTGGGGCGGACAGGCCGAAGTCCTGTTTGCGCCGCATCACTGGCCGGTCTGGGGCAAGGAAGACATTGTTGAACGTTTGAAAAAACAGCGCGACATCATGAAGTACCTGAATGATCAGACGCTGCGTTTAGCCAATATGGGCTACAACATGGAAGAAGCCGCCGAGATGATCAAAATCCCGGACGAGCTTGCAAACTATTGGGCCGCACGCGGTTATTACGGATCGGTCAAACATGACATCAAGGCGGTCTGGAACTTCTATCTTGGCTATTTCGATGGCAATCCATCGCGCCTTGATCAGTTGCCGCCTGCCGATGCCGGCCCGAAATTCGTTGAATATATGGGCGGTGCCGATGCGGTGATCGAAAAGGCCCAGGCTGATTTCGACGAAGGCAATTATCGCTGGGTCGCACAGGTTCTTGATAAGGTCGTGATGGCCGAACCGGACAATCAGGACGCCAAGGACCTTTTGGCCGATGCGCTTGAACAAATGGGATATCAGGCCGAAAGTGGCCCATGGCGTAACTTCTATCTGTCCGGAGCACAGGAATTGCGCGGTGGTATTCAGGAATTGCCAGCCCCCAATACCTCATCGCCCGATATCATCAAATCCATGCCGCTGACCATGTTCCTTGATTTCCTTGCGGTGCATGTCAATGGCGAGCGCGCGGCAGGCAAACGTATCTTCATGAACTTTGCCATGACTGACACCAACGAAGCCTATGGTGTGGCGCTCGAAAACGGGGTGCTGAACTATTACAGCTCAACGTTTGACCAACCTGACGTGGCGCTGAGTGTGGCACGTTCGGAATTCAATGACGTCATGCTCGGCAAGACCACGCTTAAAGATCAGGTCGATGCAGGTAAGGCCGACCTTGAAGGCGATGCGGCCATGTTCGACGCATTCAGAACGACACTCGATACGTTCGAATTCTGGTGGCCCATCGTGACCCCGAAAGAAGCGATGTAATCTTTTCGGCCATTTGAATGGTTGATACATGAAACGCCCGGGGATGAAGTCCCGGGCGTTTCTGTCTTTCGGCGGGGAGGTCACCGAAAGTAAGGCAAGACACGGTCTCATCACATCCAACATTGGGGGAGTGTTGGGGGATGAATGTTCCCCCGGGGAAAGGGAACCGTGCCGTGCCTTGCCCCGTCGCGTGGATGAGGTACCCACGCGGATTAAGTCAGGCCGATCTCGCGTCCAGCGCGCGTTGTTTTGATGCATGGCGCTGTTTGGAAACGGTAATCTGGACTATCCCGGCCATGATCAGCAGGGAAGAGATCCAGAACACACTGTCATGTGTCGGCGGCGGCGTGAGGTCAAAATTGGCCGCAATCATTTCAAGCCCAAGCAGGATGAACGGCAGGATACTGGTTGACAGAATATACTTTTCAATCCCGGCGGTTTTGATGGATCGCAAGGATAAAACCATTGCCGGACCGCGAAACAACGCCCCGATCAAAAGCCCGGCCAGCAACGTTTCGGTGCCAAAGAACCCGTCCATTGAAGTATAGGGCAGGGGAACCGGACTGATCAGGCCGATCAAAGGCGGGAAGATCAAAAACACCGATGCGGTGATCAAAAGCAACACCCCGGTAAAGCGCAAATGCGCCCATGCGTCCTTGATCTGATTATCGGGATGCAGTTCGGCCAGAACCGATGATGCGATTGCCGTTACCTCGGACGCCAGCATCAATAAAACCGCCGGATTTGAAAAGCCGCCGGGCAAATGCCACGCCAGCCAGACCGCGCCTGCAATCAGGGTCGCATGGCCCAGCCATTCCGAACGCCCCGGTACGCGGCCAAAAATAAAGGTCGCGGCAAGGGCGGCCAATGGCATGCCGGTTTGGGACAAAATCCCGCTTTCGGGCGCGCTGATATATAAAAGCGCCATTGTCCATGTCACCCCGGTCATCACCCGCAAAAAGCCATAGGCCCAATTGATCGGAAGCATGAATTGCCGCCACGGGATGCGCCGCCCCGGCGCCAGAAGCACAAGTGCCAACCCGCCAAAAACCAACTGCCAGCAGGTCATGGCATAGGGATCAATGTCAAAACTGGTCAGCGCAATGCGGTTGCAAACCAAAAGCATCGCCCAGGTCAGCGTGGTGGCAAAAAGCAGGATCAATACGGGCATATGAAAAATTCATAAAAGTTATGATTGATCGGGCATTCTGCACCGGTTGCGCGAAAATGACGACCAGATTTTTGCGATAATTATCTGAAATTAATTCATGAAAACAAAATCCCGCCGCAAGAGGTCCTTGCGACGAGATTGCATGGAATGATGTTTGTTTTCGGTTTTTATGCTGAGGCTTAGCGAATGCCTGCCCGCAAGAACGCCTGAATGAATTGGCGCTGGAAAATCAGGAAGGCGACAAGAAGCGGCAAGATGGTCATGAGGGTCGCCGCACTGATGACCGAAATATCGACCCCGGTTTCCGGTGCGCCGAATAAGGACAATCCCACGGTTAACGGGCGTGTGTCGGGCGAGTTGGTGACAATCAGCGGCCACAGGAAGTTGTTCCAATGTGTCGCGATCGACACCAGCGCATAGGCTAGATAGACCGGCTTGGCGGCAGGCACATAGACCTTCCACAAAACCCCCATCCAGCTGCATCCCTCAATCCGGGCGGCTTCCTCAAGCTCAATCGGTACCGATTTAAATGCCTGTCGCAGCAGGAAAATACCAAAGGCGCTGGCCATATAAGGAAGGCCAATGCCAAGGGCGGTATCAAACAGGCCAAGTTTGGAAACAATGGCGTAGTTTTCAACAATCAGCACTTCGGGCAGAATGAACAGTTGGAGCAACACTAGGATAAAGACCGTATCGCGGCCCTTAAACTCAAACCGGGCAAAGGCAAACCCGGCCAGCGTACAGAGCACAAGCTGACCCGCCAGAATAAGTGTCACCAGCACGACGGTATTGGTGAAATAGCCAACCCATGGCACGGCGTTCCAGACATAGACAAAATTCTCAAACGTCAGCGGGTTTGAAAAATCCATGCCAAGGGCCGTGCCCGATGGCTGCAATGCCGCCCATGTGGCAAACAGCAGGGGTGAAATCCAGACAATGGCCAAAACCCACGCCCCAACGGCATCGAAAACTTTATCAAGGTCGGGCAGGCGGCGTTTGGATGATATTGATGTAACAATCGTGTTCATCGGTAATGGGTCCGTTTTTCCACCAGCCGGAACTGAATGACGGCAACAATGCCAAGGGTCAGAAGGACAAGGATGGTCATGGCCGCGGCGTGCGGGCTGTCGAAATAGGCAAATGCCATTTCCCAAATCCAGTACAGGATCAGTTTGGACGCATTGTTCGGCCCGCCCTTGGTCAGGATGAACAAATGGTCGATCAGCTTGACCGAATTGATCATTGCATTGACGAACACAAAGATCGTGGTTGGCATCAAAAGCGGCAGTAAAATCCGCCGGGTATAGGTCCAGCGACCCGCCCCCTCAATCCTCGCTGCTTCGCGCAAATCGGGCGGAATGGTCTGAAGGGCGGCGAGATAAAAGATCATGAAAAATCCGGACTCTTTCCAGATCGTCACGATAATGATCGACGCCAGTGCGGTTTCAGGCTGACCGAGCCAGTTGGTCGGTTTCGCGCCAAAAAATCCGGTGATTTGATCAATCACGCCCAGATCGGGGGTATAGAAAAACAGCCACAAATTGGCCGCAGCAATCATCGGTAAAATGGTCGGCGTGAAATAGGCGCTGCGCACAAAACTGCGGGCCGGAATATGCGAATTGGCCCAAAGCGCCATCGCCAACGCAAAGAAAATCGACACCGGAATGGTGATCCCAGCATAAATCAGATTGTTAGACGCCACCGTCCAAAAGGTCGGATCGGCAAACAGATCGCCATAATTATCAAGCCCGGCAAACACCGACGGACGGCGCGTGGTGCCGCGCGTAAACAGGCTATGCCACAAGGTCGCAATGGCCGGGTAAAAGGCAAACAGGCTCATTAATGCCAAAGCCGGGGCGGCCAGCATCCAGCCATAAAGCGCCAGTCGGCGCTTTTGAAGTTGGGCCATCTCGTTCATGGTCGGCACGTCCTGAAATCAGAAGAACTGAAAGTCATCAAAGAAAAAAGGTGCCGAAGCGGGCATTGGGACCCGCTTCGGCGTGCAGACGGGCAATCTTAGTGGAATGCCCGAAGAAGACGGTTTGCTTCGGCCTGTGCACCTTCAAGGGCTTCTTTCGGTGATTTTTCACCGGTCAAAGCCGCCTGAATGGCGTTGTTCAAACCATCGCGGACACGTGCGGTGTCATAGGTGGAGAATTCCGGAATGGCGACTTCAAGCTGATCACGGGCGACCAATGCCTGCGGGAAGTCAGCCGCATAGGATTTAAGCGCATCGGTTTCGTATGCTTCTGGCGTCACACCAACATAGCCGGTTGCAATCGACCATTCTGCTGCACGGTCCGGTGCGGTCATATATTTGATCAGTTCAAGCGATGCTTCTTTCTGTGCGTCGGTTGAATCTTTGAACAGATAGAAGTTACCACCACCGGTTGGCGACCCCGATTGTTTGTGTTTTGGCAGCATCGCAACGCCAAAGTCAAATTTGGCTTCGCGCTTTACCGCTGACAGGTTGCCGGTTGAATGCCACATCATGGCTGTCTGACCCTGAACAAAGGCCTGACGGAGCGTGCCCCATTCAATCGTGCCTTCGGGCATGATTTTTTCATCCGTCGCAAGTCCGCGCCAGAATTCAAGCGCCTCAACAACGGCCGGATCATCGAAATAGGTTTCCGTGCCATCGTTGCTCATAAGCTCTTTGCCATTCTGAACGGCAAAGCACTGGAACATCCAGTAAGGATACCCGGTTGATGGCACCATCAGGCCCCATTTGCCGTCTTTGGCAAGCGCCTTGCCATCGGCAACCAGTTCTTCCCATGTTTGCGGCGGGCTTTCCGGATCAAGGCCTGCTTCGCGGAACATGTCCTTGTTGTAGTACATAACAATGGTCGACCGCTGGAACGGGATGCCCCAGGTTTTATCATCAACTTTGCCATTGGCCATCAGGGCCGGGTAAAAACCGTTCAGCCATTCTTTGTCTTCGGCGGTTTTGACAACATCGTCAAACGGGACAATCAGGTCCTGCTCGATCAGGTCATAAACGTCGATGGAAAACATGACCGAAAGCTGTGCCGGATCGCCGCTTTTGATTGCGGACACAGCACGCAGGCGGGTGTCGTCATAATTGCCGGCATAGATGGCGTTGACCTTGACGTCCGGGTGTTCGGACTCAAAACCGTCAATCATGCCGTCGATCACGTCGGTCAACGGACCGCCAACGGCGACGGGATAATACATAGTGAGCTCGGTCGCAGCAAAGGCAGGTGTCGCCGCCGTTGCCATCAATCCGGCGGCAAAAGCAGCACGGGTTATGATGTTACGCATGAAGATATCTTCCCTGTTAGAGTGTCGAAACTGTCGAAGGTGAAGTTTGAAATTCTGTCGTCTGTGATGGTGCGTTGGCTGCTATATCGGTCGTCGCCGGTGCGTGACGAAGACCGGTTTCGCGATCAAACCAGTGGGCCGCAGCACGCACCCAACTGAGCGAGACTTTCGTCCCGGGCGAAATGTGAACACGTCCCGGAAGGCGGGCTGTCGCCCCATCCGTTCCGGCGACCGCGACATAAACAAATGTTTCCGCACCCAAAAATTCACTGCCCGTGACGGTGGCGGAAATACCCCATGCCTCACTCGCCGGATCGGTTGAAAGGTTGAGGTCCTCGGGGCGGATACCAAACGTGAGGTCCTTGGGGGGAAAGCCACTTGGCAAAACGTCATTTGGCAACGCCGTGGCAGGCAAAAGTGCCATCGGCGGGCTGCCGACAAATCCGGCGGCAAAGGCGGTTGCGGGCTGAAGATAAAGCTCTGCCGGGTCGCCTGCCTGCTCAATACGGCCATCCTTCATCAGGATAACGATGTCGGCCATGCTCATGGCTTCGGTTTGATCATGGGTGACATAGACCACCGTAATGCCAAGGCGTTGTTGCAAATCACGGATGTCCTTGCGCACTGCATGGCGCAATTTGGCATCAAGGTTAGAAAGTGGCTCATCCATCAGACACAGCGGATGGCCCGCGACAATGGCGCGCGCAAGGGCAACACGCTGACGCTGTCCACCTGACAGCTCCGACGGTTTGCGGTCTTCACAGCCTTCAAGGCCGGTCACACTGAGGGCCTCGGCAAGGCGGGTTTTGATTTCGCCCTTGTCGGTTTTACGTACCTTCAGGCCAAAGATGATGTTTTCAGCAACGCTTAGGTGCGGGAACAGCGCATAGGATTGAAACACCATGGATAATCCGCGCTTGGACGGCGGGGTATTGGTGACATCCTTGCCATCAATCCGGATCAAACCCTGATCGGCGGTTTCAAGCCCGGCAATCAGACGCAGGGTTGTTGACTTGCCACATCCCGACGGGCCCAGAAGAACGACAAAACTGCCGCGTGGAATATCAATGGACAGATCATGGACCCCGTTGCCGCCATTAAAAACGCGCGATACGGAATGGATCTCGATAAAGGGGGATTGGGCCGTCATTTCAGAACTTCGCTTTTTGCAAGTTGAAGGCGCGCACGGACGTCCTGGCGTTCAAACAAGGGATTAAAAGGTCCGCCGGGAATGCGGTCGACAACCACAACATCCGGGTCGGTGATATGCCCGCCCTTGGCCGGGGCCGGGCGGCCAAATTTCGATTGATCGGCGACCAGAATGGAATTGCGGCAATTCTCCGCAATGGCTTGGCGCAAGGACACTTCGCGATGGTCAAAATCGGTCAAAGTGCCATCGGGTTCGATCCCGCCAACGCCAAACAAGCCGTAATCAACCTTGTAATTGTGAAACATTGCTTCGGCTTCGGGGCTGATGATGTCGCGGTCGGGCAGACGCAGCGTCCCGCCGGGTACAACAATCCGATTGCCGGTATTATTGCCCAGCGCCATGGCGGCATTCATGTTGTTGGTGATGACCGTCAAATGGCGGTGATTGACCAAATTCAACGCGACAAGTTCCAGCGTGCTGCCAATGCCGATCAGGATCGACGCCCCATCGGGGATCAGGTTGGCAACATGAAGGGATATGGCGTGCTTTGGCGCAATATTGGTGACCTGACGACTTTCATACGACAGGTTCATGCCCGGTTCCCCGGCATATTCCACCCCGCCGTGACGTCGCCGGACCAGGTTGGAATCATTAAGGATATTAACGTCGCGTCGCACGGTTTGCGGCGTTACATCAAAATGATCGGCCAGCGCATCAATGGAGGCAAATCCATCACGCCGCAGGATGTCGATAATGTCACGCTGTCGCGTTGATATATTCATTTGATCGTTCAATTTGTTGTTTTGAACATGAAAACGATCATACGCGGCTTCGTTGTCACTAAGATTTCAGAAGCATGACATTCAGATGAATGTTTGTCCGGGTGGTGAAAGTCGCAGAAAACCTTGATTTGGCGGTGGGTGTTTCTCCGAACACGGCTGCTAACACCGCTCCAAAGGGCTGTTTCGTGACAAAAAATGCCGCCCCAAGGTGTGGGGCGGCAGATGTCAGATGGGTAGATGACGGGGCGAGTTTGGCCATCAACCCAGTAGTGGCGCACGTAATGTGACCTTGGTTATTTCCCTGCCCAGATTTCTGGTTTCCGTTCGGTCCAGGGAGCCGCCCGTTCCAGCTGTCCGGCCAATTCAAACAGGGTTGTTTCATCACCAAAGGGGGCGGTGAACATAGAGCCGACAGGAAGATGGCTATGGTTGTCTTGTGCCAGCGGTACCGACATCGACGGAACACCGGTCACATTGGCAAGGGCAGTATAGGGTGACTGGTCAAACACATGGGAAATCCAGCCATGCCCGTCGCAGTCGCTCTGGATATTGTTATATTCACCTATGCGCAGAGGCAAGGTTGGCAGGGTCGGCGTCAGGAGCAGGTCATATTTCTGAAAATAGGCGCCGACTGCGCGTGTTACAGTGTTGCGCAGGCCAAGGGCTTCGACCATATCGGTACCGCTGACGGTTTTGCCATGGTGATAGACCGCAAGACTTGCTGGTTCAAGATACGCATCCGAAATGTCGCGACCGGTAAGCGATGCGATCAGATCAATCCATGCTGCCGTATTGACGTTCCATATGCGTGCATTGGCTGTGACGAAGGCCTGCCAGCTGATGCCGGGATCAAGGGGGGCATGCTCAACATCATGACCAAGGTCTGCGCAAAGTTTCATCGTATCTTCGAAAGCCTTGCGGACTTCCGGGGCAACATTACCACCGTTAAGCGGTGCCATCATCGCCCCGATCCGTAGTTTGCGGGGGTGGGTTGTGACCGATGCGGCAAAGCTCCGGCGTGGAGCTGCAATATAATAGGGCTCGCCAATTTGCGGGATACTGATGGCATCAAGCAAAAGAGCACTGTCACGAACAGACCGGCTGACGCCAAGTTGGGTCACCATCCCGTTCCAGCCTTCGTCAATTGCCGGGCCGTTTGAGACCCGCCCACGTGTCGGCTTCATCCCAAATAGGCCGTTGACCGACGCCGGAACGCGGATGGAGCCGCCACCATCTGTTGCATGGGCCAGTGGGACCATGCCCGCCGCAACAGCAGCACCGGCACCACCGCTTGATCCGCCTGAATTGTAATCGGGGTCCCATGGATTGCGTGTCGGGCCATCAAAAACGGCTTCTGTTGTGGTGCTTATAGCAAGTTCCGGTGTTGTGGTGCGGCCGAGTGTAATCAGACCGGCCTTACGAAAAAGCGTCATCAAATGGGAATCGGCATCCGCAATCATGCCTTGGGCAAGGCGGCTGCCTAGCTCACTTGGCTTGCCGATCATGCTGACGGCCAGATCCTTGATCAGAAACGGGACGCCCTTGAAAACGGTGCCGGGCTCTTGTGATGAACTGCCCGCTTCGGCCGCTCTCCAGTGATTGTTCACTGCATTGATTTTGTCGTTGGTTGCGATGATTGCCCGCGTGGCGGCATCTGCGACCTCAGGGGCGGAAACATCGCCCTTGTTGATCAGTTCGGCCAGCCCGGCGCCATCATAAGAAACATAATCCCGCAATTCCATCATTGCTCGTCATCCTTTGTTCTGGATAAAATGGGAGATACATTGCTGCATCAATGATACGTTGATGTATCAATGATGCATTCGAGTATCATGTCAAGGGATTCTTCGCGTGGACCAGCAACCGATGTTCAAAACAGCCGCCCGTATTTCCCTGCGCGAGCGGATCACACAGGCGGCTTTCGAATTGTTCGAACAAAATGGAATCAACCACGTGACGCTTGAAAACATTGCCGTTCATGCGGGTACGACGCGTATGGGCGTGTATCGTCATTTCACGACCAAAGATGATTTGGTCGAACTTTGGGTAACAACCTGGATTAACAGTTACCGTGCTGTTCTGGATGGACTCGAAGCCGATTATCCCGACGATGCCAATGCACAGCTCAGAGGCTGGATTGATTATGTGGTAAATTCACTCACCGATATTTCGCATCGCGGCTGTAACTTCATCAACACCATAGCTGAGATTCCCGACCCGGAACACCCGATCCGTGGTGCAATCGAAACCCACAAACGCATTCAGTCGCACCGGATGCTGGAACTGTGCCGCAAGGCTGGTTTGGCTGAACCAGACCTTGCTGCGGCTGAGTTCAATTTCCTGCTAGAAGGGGCGCAGGTTGCCGTTCAGATCGGTAGCAACGACGACGTCGACAAGTATGTTAAACGCATTGCCGAGCGCATTCTTGATAACCGCTAGTGGAATGTGCTTGGAAAAATTTGACGGGCCAAAAAAAACATTGCGTGGCCCATCGCATTGAGTGATTTTCGAAAACGCGATCAGCCAAAAATCAGTGATTGATGCACTCCGACCCCGGCCATGACACCTGCTGCTGAGGCCAGTGTGGCATTATGGCGCGCGGTGGCAGCGTCACCAGCGGCGAAGATGCCCGGAACGCTGGTTTCCTGCGTACTGTCGACGGCAATGAACGGTCCTTGTGGTCCGTCGTCAAAGGCACAGCCCAGCATTTCCGCCACCGGTGAGGGCATGGTGACTTTCGGCCCGGTAAAGATCGCCGTCATTGGCAAAGTACGGCCATCGGCCAATCGAACCGCATCAAGGGACGGGGCAGTGCCCAGAAGTTCAACCACCGGACTGTTTTCAACCACAATACCGCGCTGGATCATTGCGGCCTGTGTCTCGGCATCAGGAAGATGGATGCCTTGGGTGAAATAGGTGGTCGGTCCCCAGTCGGGCAGCATCATTGCCTGATGGCTTGAATGGGACATGGTGGCGATGACGCCGATCTGCTCATCTCGCACTTCATAGCCGTGGCAATAGGGGCAATGTAAAACCGTAGTTCCCCAACGGTCTGTCATGCCGGGAATATCGGGCAGGATATCGCGGACACCGGTTGCCAGAAGGATGCGCCGTGCGGTGATGACGTCGCGGTCGTTGATTGTGATGTCAAACTGCATATCCCCGTCAGCCGTTCCGGCGGTGGACCGGGCACTGGATTTGGCACTGGGGCTGGCATGACTTACCCACCCGTCGCGGAAGGTCACGGTTGGATAGGCCCGAAGTTGCGACATGGCGATATCGCGAATCTCCATCGGGCTTTTACCATCCAGACCAAAAAAACCGTGTGAGGTGGCGGCAAACCGATTGCGCGGTTGGCCGGCATCAATCACGCAAATCTTGCGCCGCGCACGGGCAAGCTGCATTGCGGCTGAGAGTCCGGCAAAGCTACCGCCGATGATGGCAACATCAAAGGGCGGGGTATCGGGTAACGCGTTGGCATTTGCATTGGTGGCGGTGGCGGCGATGTGGTCGGTCATGGTTGGGGTCCTGCCTGTTGGAATGACATGCGGTGCATTATTCATGTAACTTTATAAGTATCATGATGGATCGATGTCAATTATCTTGTAACTTTTAGTGTTACAGAAGTGCCGGGAAAATGCGCCAAACAGGAGGAGGAAAAAGAAAACCGCCCTTGTGACAGGGCGGTTTGTCGGTGTCGTCATGGCCTTAAAAGGCCCTGCAACATTGGGATGTCATGCTTGATTTAGTGGTGCGGAACGTCGAAAATCAGAACAGCTTTTCACGCGGATCGAATTTCGGCGCCGGTTCGGCGGCAAGTTGCTCAAAGATTTCGTCGAGCGTATCGGCCACCGTAAACAGGTTTTTATGGCTTTCACGTGCAAAGCCATCGGCAATGATGCCGTCAATCATCGCAAGGCACTTGTCCCAATATCCAAGGGCGTTGAAAAACACCATTGGAGTGTCATGAATGCCAAGCTGGCGCAGCGTCATGGCTTCAAACGCTTCGTCAAGGCTACCCAATCCACCAGCAAGGGTGACAAACGCGTCCGAGCGCTTGAACATCTCGACTTTGCGTTCATGCATGGATTTGCACACAATCAATTCCGAAAGCCCGGTATGCCCGACTTCGATGTCATCAAGATGTGCCGGGATGATCCCGACAACCTTACCGCCATTTTTCATAACAGCATCGGCAACGGCACCCATCAGGCCAATACGTCCGCCGCCATAGACCAGCGTGATGCCGCGTTCGGCCATCATCTTGCCAAACGCTATGGCGTTTTCCATATGGCGGGGGTCTCTGCCGTCCGAAGCACCGCAGAAGACACAGATTGATTTTACATTTGTCATGGCGACCTGCCTTTTGTTTCTTGTTTCGCAGGTAGCGGGACGGCACCGGGATGTGCCGGGTATCCGCCCCGTACGGGGGCTGTACGCGACGTAACTTCGTGCGTACATTGGTGACCATAGCCGATGACAGGCAGGCAGGGCCAAGATTTTCCGTGCTGCAGTATATTAAATCTGGGTTTTGACCCTAAATGACGCGCGACTGCCGCAATTTGGTTGCTTTTGCCTGCACGATAGGAGACCTGAAATGCGCGCATCGGAATTTCGACCGTATTGTCAGATTAATCGGCAAAGTTTCGCGCGATGGTTAACAAGTTCTGAACCTGATTGTGGGAAGGGTAGTTCCGTGCGAGCTCCTTCTCGCATCACATAATATCAAATGAAAAGAAGGCAGGATCGCCCAACGTGTTTGTCGACAATCCTTTTTGGCTGGCCATTTTGGTGTCAGCCGTCATTGCCGCTGTATTGATGCTGGCCTTATGGCTTGGTCTGGACCGTGCGATTGCGCGGCGTATTGTGCTGGGCGCGGTTATTCCCGCTGTTGCGGTGGCGGTCCCTGCGGCCATCGGGCTGCCTGAAACCGCACGCGGGGGGATTGGTGCTGCCTTGCTGATGCTGGTTCTGGGCGGGGTTTGCGGTGCGATCCTTGATTTTTCAAAGATTTCCGAACGTATTTGTCTGGGGATCGCGGCGGTTTTACTGTTGCTTGGCGCGTGGATGGTGTTGGCCGCCCCAATAAGCGGGCTTGCCTATCACCCGACATCGATCAAGGTTCTGGCGTGGCTTGCCTATGTGACTGTCGGTGGATGTTTCCTGTGGGTAACGCGGCCCGACTTTTCACAAGACGATGTGGCCGATGCGCCCAAAGGAAAGAAAACCAAGACCCGTTCTGCCAAATCGACCAAAACGGTCAAGGCTGACAAAGCTGCGTCTTCTGTCAGTGACGGTGATGTTGCCGGTTTTGCAACACCCGGACCGGTTGCGGTATTGATGACCCTGTCACTGGGGCAGGGGATCATTGCCGATCAGTTTGGCTTAAACGATTTTGTTGTGTTTCAGGCCGCATTGACCGTGGCCTTGCTGGTGGCCTTGGTGTCGGAAAAGGCTGCACCACAATATCGCGCGGCAGTTTGGCTGGCGGTGGTATGTGCGCTGATGGCCAGTGCAACCGGCGTTATGATCTTGATGCCCGCGTCGTGCTTTGCGGTGGCTGTCTTGTTGCTGGTGGTCTCAGCCGGTCCGGCGGCGGCCCGGATTTCGGTCATTTTACCACAAGATAACCCGGCACAAACCGCACTGCTTGGTGCGGTGATCCGCATCGGGGTTTTGGGGTTGCCCTTGGTGATGGCGGCACTGGTGGCCTATGTCGGGGCGATGATGCGCGTCAGTGCGTATTAGGAAAACAGCAAACAGACTGATTCTATTCATCTTTACCTAACGGTTGCAAGATATCGTAAGTTCGTTACGGTATGGAAACCGGGGGACGAACGTAGTACAAGTTTCTACTTCACGCGTTCAAGGCGGTTGTTTGGGGGGAATATGACAAGCAAATTCAAAGCATTGGTCGCGTCCGTAAATAACATAAACATCGTTCAAGGATATTTCCGGTGAAACGACCCTATATCCTCGTCATTATCGGCGTTGTACTGATCCTGGCCGCGATTGTGCTCAACTACATGTTGACACAAACCGCCGACGAAGATCTGGCGACGACCGCAGAGCAAGCACCGCCAACGGTTTCAAGCACCGAAGAACCGACGCCCCCGGCAGAGCCATCTGACGGATCGGACCCTGTTGCGCCGAAAATCAAAAATCCAAGTTTTGATGTCGTGCGCATTGGCCCGGATGGCAATGCGGTGATTGCCGGTCGTGCGGAACCCAACAGCAAAGTCCGCATCCGCGAAGGCGAAGAAGTCATTGGCGAAGCAACGGCCGATGAACGTGGCGAATGGGTTGTCCTGCCGGGCAAGCCGCTGACAAGCGGTGACCGTGAACTTTCGCTTGAAGCCGAAGACGACACCGGAACTGTTAGCAAGGCCGATGACAAGATCGTTGTCCTGATCCCCGAAGAAGCGCCAAAGAAAAATGAGGCTGCTGAAGCGACGGATGCACCGGCGCCGGCCACTGACATGGCGACCGCGGATAGCAGCGACACTAAAGATACCGGCGACGCTGCCGATACCAGTGCAGATAAAAAAGATCAGCCGATCATTGCCCTGAAAGTCCCGAATGAAGGCGGTGCTGTCACCGTGATGCAGGGACCGGCAGCCGAAAAAGCCGCCGAACCCAAACAAGACAGCAAAGACGCGGCTGAAAAAATGCCGCGCCTGTCGATTGGGGTTGTTGATTATGACACCGAAGGCCGCGTTGCCATGTCGGGCAATGCCGACATGGACCATGACGTTCAGGTATATCTTGATAACAAGCTTGTCGGGACCGCACCGGCCGATGAAAACGGCAATTGGGCGCTAACGATTGGCGAGCCGATTGAACCGGGCAATTATACCATGCGTGCCGATCAGCTTGATCCGGCGGGCAAGGTGACCGCACGTGTTGAAATTCCGTTTGAACGGGCCCGCCCGGAAGAAATTCTTGAGCCGGGATCGCGTTATGTGGTTCAGCCGGGCAACAGCCTGTGGCGGATCGCGCGCAGCACCTATGGCGAAGGGCTGAAATACTGGATTATCTATGCGCAGAATCGCAAACAAATCCGCGATCCTGACCTGATTTATCCGGGGCAGATTTTCGCCCTGCCGACCACGGAAAATGCAGCGGAGTAACAGCTGTTCTTTGCGAGGGGCAAAACACATGATAAGTGTGTTTTGCCCTTTTCTTTTTGAAAAGAAGAACAGTTTTGTCCGGGTTGCGTTGCTCTGTATCATCACTAGATGCTAAGAACGCGCCCGAACGGTACCAATCGTACCAATTTGATGTGCCCAACCCATGGCAACCAGGGAATTAAGACTTTGAAATCCGTTCTTGTGCCGATCAATCCAGAAGGCTGGAAATTCGTTGCGATCTTCGCGGCGATCACTGTGATCCTGTTTTTGATCGCCGAACCACTGGGGTGGGCCGGTGTGATCCTGACGCTGTGGTGCGCGTATTTCTTCCGCGACCCGGATCGTATTACCCCGACCGACGAAAACCTTGTCATTTCCCCGGCAGATGGACGCGTATGCATGATTTCGCAGGCGCCTTTGCCCAAGGAACTTGAACTTGATGACAAAACGCCGCGCACGCGCGTTTCGATCTTCATGAATGTGTTCAATGTTCACGTCAACCGCTGCCCGATCAATGGCGAAGTGGTGGGCGAGGCCTATGTGCCCGGAAAGTTTGTGAATGCTGAACTTGATAAAGCATCAGACAACAACGAACGTCAGATCCTGCTTGTCCGTGACAAGGAAGGCCGCGAGTTTGGTGTTGTTCAGATCGCCGGTCTTGTTGCACGCCGCATCCTTTGTGACGTTGGCACCGGATCGCAGCTTAAAGCCGGTGAACGTTTCGGCCTGATCCGGTTTGGGTCACGCGTTGATGTGTATCTGCCCGAAGGTGTGTCGCCGAACGTGATTGTCGGTCAGACCATGATTGCCGGTGAAACCATCCTTGCCGATGTGTCGGTCAAGGATAAGGAAGCCGCCATCGGGGAGATCCGTTAATGGCTGGCGGCATCCGACCGATCAACCGTCCGCGCAGGTTCAAGGCCCTGTCCTTGACCCGCCTTGTGCCCAATGTCGCAACCCTGATGGGGATGTGTACGGGCCTGACGTCGATCCGCTTTGCCATGCAGGATCGCTGGGAAGCCGCGGTTGCCGCCATTCTGATTGCCGGGATCATTGATGGTCTTGATGGCCGTCTGGCCCGTATGCTGAACGCCTCAAGCCGTTTTGGTGCCGAACTCGATAGTCTTTCGGACTTTGTCTGCTTTGGCGTCGCACCTGCGATGATGTTGTATTTCTGGTCGCTGCATGAATTGGGGCCAATCGGTTGGGCCTTGTCGCTTTTGTTTGCGGTCTGCATGTCATTGCGTTTGGCACGGTTCAACACCCAGATGCTGGGCGAACCGGAAATGCCGACATGGGCCTACCGCTTCTTTACCGGGGTTCCGGCCCCGGCGGCGGCGGCGTTAGCGATGTGGCCGATTGTCCTGACCCTGCAGTTTGGCGAAGGCATTTTTGACAGCCCCTATATCGTTGCACCTTATGGTGTCTTGATTGCCTGTCTGATGGTGTCGCGTCTGCCGACCTATTCATTTAAAAAGGTCAAAATCCCGCGTGCATGGGTCTTGCCTTTGATGCTGGCATTTGGGGCGTCGGTGGCGTTTCTGGTGTCCTCACCGTGGCTGACACTGTCGGCGATTGCGGCGATTTATTTGATCAGCATGCCGCTGTCTTATCGGTCCTACCGCCGTATGGGCGTTGAAAATCAGCACGAGATGGACAAGGCAGACGAAGAAGACGATGACGGGGAATCTGACGAAGACCCCGAAGAGGGGCTTAATCGCGTTCATCAGAACTGATTTTAAAATGCTTTGATCTGTTACGCAAAAGCCGGCATCACGTGCCGGCTTTTTGTGTTTGCAGTCATGTCCGCGTTAGGACTGCCAAGACAAGGGTTATTCTGTGATGTCGTCTCTGTGCGTCTGCCAGAAACGGACTTCACGGGCATACCGTTTGCGGTCGGACTGCGACAGTGACGCGGTATAGAATGTCACCCACGGCATTTCGGGGTTTTCAACAACCAGTGCATTGATGTCATTGACGACCGCGTGCCCGGTCTGGGTTTTGGTACAGGCAATCGATGCTGGAATAACATGATCATTCCCTGCAATCGGCCAAGTGGTAAAGCGGGTGTCGGGTGTTTTTTGACGCCGGTGATATTCAAGTTCGGCCGGGAAGTAGAGCGTCCAGTCAATGCGATCCAATGTGATCATCGGTAGAAACTGCTCATCCGTTCCGATGACGGTCATGGTTGGACTGCCCGAAAATGATTTGAGGATCGGATCAACGACCGCGCCATAGGACCGTTGGGCGCGAATGGCACCATTGAGTTTCCCGCTTTTGATCAGGCGCCCCAGATCAACATGATCGTCATCATCAAGATACGACGTAAGGCGATCATCATTCTTTGTCTGTGTCACCAGACTGACGGGGAGATGGGGTAAAACGGCATCGGAAAAAATCAGGATCTGTTCGCGTTCCGGTGTCTTGTTCATGCCGATGTTGCAAAGCGTTCCACCTTCAGTAAGCGACTGCATCAAGCGCGGAAGCGGCACGATTTCCTTTTTGTGGCGATAGGCCGGCAGGCGATCAATAAACCAATCCAGCGTATCGATCCCGTAACCAACAATCTTGCCGTCTTTTTCGACCATCGCAGGGGGCAATGGTGTCAGGGTCCAGACAATTTCATTGACGGGCTGGGCCAGCACCGGAGTAATAAATGCTGGGCCACATAATGCCGGGGCAAACAATCCCAGCATCATTGATCGGGCGCGCTTAAGGCAGGAACGAAATAACAGCATCAACACCAAGCCGGTTGTTCATTAAAATCTATTCTACCCTTAGTAATAAGTGTACTGCAGATGGAATTTGCAAATTTTTTCTGATTTTAATCAGATGCTTGCTCAGATGAACGATCCAGCTTGAGGGGAAGTTGGAGCAAGATCAGAAAACGCTGGCACTGATAAATTGCTGGCGGGCCTGTTCAAACCATTCGCGGTCCTTGGTATTAAGCCATGCGGCGTAAAAGTCGGTCCAGGGCATGGTTGGGTTGGCATCAATAATCGCATTGATCCGCTTAATCACTGTCCGTCCCGCCGGTGTGTTGGCACAGCCAATCGTTGCTTCAAGCAAGTTGGTGTTGCCTGCAATCGGCAATGCCATGATCGCCTGATCGGGGGCTGACTGGCGGCGGTAATATTCTGCTTCGGACGGGAAATACAGGCTCCAGTCGATCCGTTTTAACGCCAGCATCTTTAAAAGCTTGGTGTCATCGACAACTTCCATCACCTGATCGGAGGTGCGATAACGTGCCAGATGGCTGTCAACCAGCCCGCCATAAGCGCGTTCAAGGCGCACCGCACCTTGAAAATGAACGTTCGACAGCAACTGCCACAAAAGAATGTGGCCCTGATCATTCATGAACGGTTTGTAACGATCAAAATCTTCTTGGCGGATAACAATCGAAATCGGCAGATGCAAAAGAACCGTTTTCGCAAAGACAATGAATTCGCGCCGATCCGGGGTCGGGATCAGGGTGGTACTGCACCGGATGCCATCGGCCGTATTGCGCATTTCCGCAAGCAGGCGTGACAAAGGAATGTGCAGGACAGTGTGGTCGTAATCGGTCAAACGCTGCACGAACCAATTCTGGGTATCGGCGGCATAGCCTGTCAGGTTTGACTGGTCAGTGATGAAAGCCGGCGCAAACGGGGGAACCGCCCATGTCAGCATTTCTTTTGCCAACGGCGCGGTTGGTTTTGCAAAGGCGCACATCACAAACGCACCGGCAAACGCACCAACAAACGCGATGCACCTCAGCCACTTTTTAACAGCTGTTTTCATTCGATCTTCCCACACGGACTATTCTTATGTGTCTTCTTCTTAGTGCTAAGGATAAGCCAGAAACCCTTATCAAAATATGTATGTAAGGCGATGCGCATCTTAAAGAGGGGACTGCTGTGGGGATAAACCGTTCGGGCAGTGTCTTGGGCCGTGATCCTAAAGATAACCAGCCCCCAAACGGGGAAGTTTGGGGGCTGGTCTAACCGCGCGGCGGGGTCGGGGGGAAGTGTCGCGCGGCTATTGGGTTAACGTGAAGTCGCGGGTCTGATCTTTCCCATTACCTCGGACGTTTTTTGTCCAATCCATGGTTTAAGCCGCCTGAAACCACCGCCCATCTTGTGACGCATCATCAACGCACAGGGAGTAAAGATCAGGGTCAAGACCGTGGCAAAGGCCAGGCCAAACGCAATGGAGGTTGAAAGCTGCACCCACCATTGCGTGGAGGGCGCACCGATGCTGACGTCACGGGCGACGAAATCGATATTGATCTGAAGCACCATCGGCACCAGACCCAGAATGGTCGTCACCGTGGTCAGCATCACCGGACGCAAACGTTGCGCACCGGTCTGCAGGATCGCCGCCTCGATACTGCCAGCGGTATGTTTAAGCCGGTCAAATGTATCAATCAGAACGATGTTGTTGTTCACGACAATCCCCGCAAGTGCCACCACCCCGATGCCGTTCATCACGATGGAAAACGCCTGCCCGGTGATCATCAGGCCAAGGAACACACCGGCTGTCGACATGACGATCGCAATCATGATCAGAAGCGAACTTGAGATACTGTTAAACTGTGTCACCAGAATAATGAACATAATGAACAGCGCGACCGTAAAGGCATTCATCAGGAAGTCCGCCGATCTTTGCTGTTCTTCGTCCTGACCTTTGAATTCAATCGATACACGCGGATCAATATCAAGGTTGCTCATCCATGCCTTGACTTCACCAAGCTTGGTATCGACCAGAACACCATCGGCAACGTCGGCCTTAACCGTCAGCGCCCGGCGGCTGTCAACACGGGTCAGAGTACCGGTTTTAAGCTTCGGCGTGCGTTTGACAAAGTTCGCCAGCGGTACCAACCCTTTTTCGGTTGCAATCTGAAGGTTGTTAAGCTCATCAAGGGATCGATATTTGGCCGGGAACCGTCCGACAATGTCAATTTCCTCGGTGGAATCATCGGGACGATAGGTCGAAAAATCGATCCCGTTGGTCACCAGTTTAATCACATTGCCAATCTGATTGATGTCGGCGCCAAATTTAAGCGCCTGTGCGCGATCAACGCTAAATTCCCAATCAATACCGGGTGGTGATTTACCATCCTCATAATTGTACATGCCGCCGATTTCCTGCAATCCGGCAATCAGTTTGCTGGCGGTTTCGTCAAGAAGCTCGGGATAGAACGACCGCAACTGGATCTGGATATCCTTGCCTTGCGGCGGGCCTGCTTCCTCGGCACGGACTTCGACCTGAATGCCCGCCAGATCGGCGGTTTCGGCCAAAATACGTTTTTCAATTTCGCTAGCTGTGGGGCGTGTTTGCCAATCGGCATATTCAAGTTGAACCACACCAATGACGTCTTCCGGGGCCTCGTTGCCGCCTGCACCGTTGCCCGACCGGGCATAGATGGTGTCAAACCAGTTCTCACCTTCATGATGGGTATCAAGGGCCAGGATGCGGTCTTCAACTTCTTTAAGCAACGCATCCTGTTCGTAATAGGACATGTTGCCGCGCGCACGGACCTGAACAATGGCGACTTCCGGTTCAACTTCGGGGAAAAACTCAACCCCCTTGCCGAGGATACCAAATGATGCCCAAACAGAAGCAAGGATCACAAACGCCGCGGGCACCACGACCCAGTAATAGCGAAGCGACCCGCGCAGCATGCGGATATAGAACCCGGTGCCACCTCTGACCTTATCAATGTCATCGGCATGGTCGGCCGCAATGGCTTGGAGGCTTTCATGCGAAGTTGCACCGGGTTTGCCAAACCATGCGCCAACGGTCGGTACAAAGATCAATGCCATGGCAAGCGATGCGGTCAGGGTAAACAGCACCGTAATCGGCAGGAACTTCATGAATTCGCCAACAACATCGGGCCAAAATGCCAGCGGCAGGAAGGCCGCAAGTGTCGTTGCCGTCGATGCAATGATCGGCATTGCCATGCGTTTGGCCGCCAGTGGATAGGCTTTGCTACGATGCAGGCCATCGATCATTTTACGATCGGCATATTCGGTGACAACAATTGCCCCGTCAACCAGCATCCCGACCGCCAAAATCAGGCTGAACAGCACGACCATATTAACCGTCATGCCGAGCGCCCACAGGACCAGAATAGCTGTCAGGAAAGATCCAGGGATCGCAAGACCCACCAGCAAGCCTGACCGCCAGCCAATGGACCAGATCACGACAACCATCACCAGCAGGATCGCCAAGATGACACTGTTTTGCAGGTCATTAAGCATCATTCGGATGTCAGATGATTTGTCCTGCGAATAATTGATGGTCAGGTTGGGCGGAAACGCTTCCTGTGCTTCGGCCGTGGTGGCCTTGATGGCATCAATCACCTCGATGATATTTTCACCAACGCGTTTGGAAACTTCAATTGCGATGGCGGGTTGACCATTGAGCCGGGCAAAGCTTTGGGCGTCTTTGAACGTCCGGCGAACTTCGCCGATATCGCGGAAACGAATGACGGAATCGCCATCGACAATCAACGGCATATCAAGGATGTCATTGACCGATTCAAACAGGCCGGGAACCTTGATGTTAAAGCGCCCCGTACCGGTATCAACCGCACCCGCAGCCACCAGCGCGTTCGAATTGCGCACAAGCGATACGATGTCGATGCCATTAAGCCGATAGGCCTCGATCTTCATCGGATCGATGATGAACTCAACCAGTTCTTCGCGATCCCCGGCAAGATTGGCCTCAAGAACGGCAGGCAATCCTTCGATGGAATCTTTCAGGTCGCGCGCCATACGCAGCAATGCGCGTTCGGGCACATCGCCAGACAGGGTGACAACCAGAACCGGGAACAGCGACAGGTTGATCTCGTGAACTTTGGGCTCGTCTGTTTCTGCGGGTAATTCGGATTTGGCGATATCAACCCGTTCGCGCACATCGGCAAGCGCTTCGTCGATATTAACATCGGAATAAAATTCAAGCGTGACAGACGCCCCGTCCTGATAGGACTGGGAACTCATTTCCTTCACACCTTCGATGCTGCGCAGTTCCTGTTCCATCGGACGCAGCAAAAGCCGTTCGGCATCTTCGGGCGACACACCGTCATGATGCATGGTGACATATAAAACCGGGATCTGAACATCTGGATCGGCTTCTTTGGGGATGGTGTTATAGCCAACCCAACCCGCCGCCAGCAACAGGATCAGAACCAGAATAACCGTGCGTGATCTGTGTAATGCGTGATCAATCAGGGACATTTTCATTGCTCCTCATGTCCACGCATCAGCGCGCGACTTTTTCCGACAGGGTGGTCGCACTTTGGTCATCGGCATCCGTCTCGGCATCTTTCACCTCGGTCGGGATCGGCAGGCCGTTTTCATCTGTTTCCAGATGCACAACGCCGACAGTCGCCCCTTCCTTGACCCAGTCATGGCCGACAACGATCAGTTCGAACTTTTCGGGCAGGCCGCCGATCCACACCCGTTCACGATTGCCGCCCTGAAGCTCGACGGGCAGGAAATCGACCTTGTTGCCGTCAACCACCGAGCGCACGCCAAGTTTTCCGTCGTCATTCAGGGTCAAGACCGATGGTAGAACCTGATGGGCGCGTTTGGTGCCAACCGGAATTTCCATCTCGGCGGTCATGCCGTCGGGAATGGAAAGATCGGTGTTGTCGATTTCAACTTCGACCCGGAAGGTGCGTGTGCTGTTGTCAGCAACCCGTGCCGCATACCGCACGATACCGTCATATTCAGTCCCGTCATACAGCCGCACATGGGCAAGCTGGCCCAGATCAATTGCCCGGATTGAATGTTCGGGAACATGGGCGACCACCAACATCGGGTCTGCCTTGATCAGGGTTGCAACAGGATCACCAATCGACATCAGATCGCCGATGTCTGCGGGCAGGTTTTCAACAATGCCGTCAAACGGGGCGCGGATTTCGGTGTGGTTCAATTCGGTTTGGGCGATTTTAAGGTCGGCACGTGCCTCTTCGAGCAATGCCAGCGTTTGGGCAACACCGGTTTTCGACCGGTAGTTCTTTTCGGCCAGACTTTCGGCCGCCTTGCTTTCAAGTTCACGCTGGGCCACAAGCGCACGCGCCTTTTGGACCTGTGCCATGCGGCCATCAACGGCCAGCTTGGCAATCAGATCGCCTTTGTTGATGGGCTGGCCTTTGGCAATGCCAAGCTCAACAACGCTTGCTTCGGTTTCTGCCCGGATTTCAACGGAAATGACCGCTTCTGTCCGTCCCGATACTCTCAGGAAATCAACATGATCAACCGCATTGCTGGTGATGGTGCGGACACTGGCGCGTGTGGCCCCATCGGTGCCGGGGGCATTCGCGGTGCCTGAGGCACCTGTCGTGCTGGCGTCATCAGCCTGTGCCATGGCGGCGTCATCAGCAGTATCGTCTCCGACCAGATAGGCCGAGCCAATCCATATGACGGTCCCAACGACCAGAAAAATGGCAATAAGCCGTGATGCATTCATGTTCTTGTTCCCTCAAATATTCCGGTGGCGGAATGCGTCTTTGACATCATCGTAGGCACGTCTTTGGCGTGGTGATCAGATGTAGTCCGGGGCCGTTCGGGGCTTGCCGTCTGATCAGGATTTGTTGGACTTGAAGGTCTTCAAATCTTTGATCAGGTCCTGTTTGTTGTCTTTGATGAATTTCACCGTGGCATCGCACATTGCCTGACCCAGTCCGGCAACGAATTTGCAACCGGGCTTGATATTGCCGTCATCATCGCGGCCGGGACCCGATGCACAGTCATCTTTGTCCGGGTTGTTCGGATCAATCAGGTTGTTCATGGTTTCATAGCGAACGGAAAATTCATCTATCAGCGCCTCGGTCAGCTCAATCGGAAGCTCTTCGGCAAAGGTCAGCGTGAACAGAATATCGGAACGGTATCGATCTTCCGCCGGACGGTTTTGCAACAGGGTGCGGATGAATTTCTGTCGACCATCAGACGTCAGTCGATAGATTTTCTTGTCCGGGCGGTTTTCCTGTTCATGTTCGACAAACGTCACAAGCCCGTCTTGTGTCAGTTTGGTCAAAGCCGGATAGATCGAGCCAAGCGACGCGATTTGAAAATGGCTAAACGGGCCATCTTCAAACATCTTGCGGATTTCATATCCGGTCGCTTCCCCGCCCATCAGGGCGCCCAGGCAAAGTGTACGTACATCCATATTCTGTTCAGTGTCCTTTTTGACTTCCCCCGAACTGACGACGTGCTGGCGGGGGAAGATGCCAGAGCGACTATATCAGTTCGATATATGCTGAATTGTCATATATCGAATTGATATAGTCAATAGAATATGAGCGAAAATTTTGTAACGGCTTTTCCATCAGGACGATCCAAGATGGTGCGATGTTACAGACAGCCCGCAAAACTCTATGGCCGCACATCAAGGGGATGTTGATCGGTTGGCCGCCAAATTGTCTTAAAATGCGACATCCTGCGTCCGTTTGTGCATAGTCGGACGCTTTTCACGTCCGACTATGCCTATTGAAACGATATAGTTGGACTGATGGGGCAAAACGGACCAACGCAGATGCAATATAAATGAACAGGAGCATGCCGGAATGGCAAGTTGGACGGACTATGTAAGTGTCGTGGTTGCGGTGATCGGATTGGCGCAGGCGGTGTTCTTATGTCTGCTGCTACGCTCCGAAGGCGGACGTGCGTTTGGCGCGAACCGCTGGATGATCCTGTTTATCATCACCATCGCTTTTAATCTGATCGAAGACGTCGCCGATATCTTCGTCATTGGTGACAGTGAAAGGCTGCTGAACCTCTTTTTCGGGCCAATCAATTTCGTGATCGCACCCGCTGTCTATCTGTACTTCCGTGAAATATCGGGAAACCCTTCACGCCGACCATGGGTGCATTTCATTCCTGCCCTGATTGTTTTCAATCTGATGGGCTGGACGGTTTTCCGTCAGGAAGAGCAGACCGGGGCTCTTTCGATGGCCGAGGTCGTCGATGCAATTTGCTGGGGTGCCATTTTCGTTCAGATATCGGCCTATATAGCGCTTCTGTGGCGCGTGGCGTGTCGTTATTTCCGTCAGACACAAGTACAGCTCGGCGCGGATCGGAAGGCGATGCAACGCTGGATGTGGGTTATTCTGGGCGGCGTGACGTTTGCTTTTATTTCCGTGGCCGTGGGGCGAATTATCGGACTTTATATGCCTGACAGTACGGACATGTTTGGCACCGAAATCGCCTTTACCCTCGCGCTGTTTGCCATGAGTTATGAAACCGCGACCCGCCCGGTTCTGTTTGTCATGCCCGACTGGCCATCCGACTTTGAATCTGATGAAATCAGGGGCGGCGACCTTGCCCGTCCATCAAACGTTTCAAACCTGCCCAATCGTAACATGTCCAATGCGATTGCCGGCTCAATTACCGGTGTGGCGGCACGAAGCACGGATGCGACAGACAAAGAAGCACGTCCGGCAACAACCGAGCCGACAGGCGTGCGGCCGTTGCTCGATGAGGACGGGGTTGAACGGGTCGTCGCCTTACTGGGTGATTTTCAACGGCGTGGGGACATCCTGAATGATCCGCTGGTGTCGATGCCAAAGCTTGCACGTGCCGTTGGCGTGTCGCCCAATCAGTTGTCTTATGTGCTTAATCACCATATCGGGCAGAATTTCTTTGATTTCGTCAACAGTGCCCGGATCGAGGAAGCCCGATCGGTCTTGCTGCTGGAGCCTGATCGCACCATTCTTGATGTGGCACTCAGTGTCGGGTTCAATTCGAAATCGACGTTCAATCTGGCGTTTAAGAAAATGACCGGCGAAACACCAAGTGCGGTGCGTGAGGCGGCAAAGAAGGCGGAAAATCAACAACCCGAAGCGTCCGATGTAGCACCCGAACGACCAGATATGCAGCCTAGGACGCCATAACAGTAATTTGACGATAGAGCTTCTGCAGTTTTTAGTGCAGGAGCTCGAGAAAATGTATCGCCAGTCTAAGGCCCGTTCCCCCAATAAAGGGACAAAAATCATAGCGCCGACGGTCGATGATCTGCGACAGATACAGCGTCGTCGAAAATTGGTTCTGCGGATTGGGGTCGTGATGCTCTTGGTTTTGGTGGCCGGAAGTCAATCGATGGCTGCCCGCGAAGGCTATGTTCACCAGATGATCACGACGATTGGAATTGTTGCGATTGCAATCTGTATTTTCGGTCGCGGGTGGTGTTCACTTTATATTGGCGGACGCAAGAGAACCGAACTGGTGACGCGCGGTCCATATTCAATCTGTCGCAATCCGCTTTATGTTTTCAGCTTTATTGGCGCTTTCGGGTGTGGGGCACAGACCGGCAGTGTGGTGATGGGGTTTGTCTTTGCCCTGGGATGCTGGCTGGTGCTTCGAAGCGTCGTTTTGCGTGAAGAGGCAATGTTGGCTGAACGGTTCGGCGTGGTTTTCACTCGGTATCAAAACACGGTCGCACGCTTTCGGCCGACCTGGTTCCGCTGGCAGGATGAAAACAAACTGATCTGCCAACCATCATCATATCTTGCCACCACACGCGATGCCCTGTGGTTTCTGATTGCAATCCCGGTGTTTGAAGGTGTGAAGCTCTTGCAAGATCACGGCTGGCTGATGCCACAGATCAGGTTGCCGTAACATATACGGGCGGGGCGAGGTTCCGGGGTTGGGGTGAGCCGCCTCTATCGGGTTTGGCTAAGGCTTTCTCAGGCCGCATCATCCTCTGGCTGACCACCATGCGATATGATCATTTGCTTGCGATCAGCAGCGCGCAGCGGATCAGAATCAAGGGCAAGTGCCGCCTCAAGCTTCTGCGGATCAACGGTCAGGATGTTGGTGGCTTCGCTTTTGTCTTTGTCCGACCAGATATGGACATGACATTCCAGCGCTATGTAGCGGCGCATGGGGGCGTCAAGATCCAGCTTTTCAAGCGTATCGATCTCATATTCACCTGCGGGCAGCAATCCGTCATGACCGGGCAGGTGGGTTGGATGAAAGAACGTCACCGTGCGATGGGTTGTGCGGGTAATGCTCATGATCATGGCTCCTTCGAGCAACCGGCGCGTCGCGATGCGATCTGTTGATACGCAAAGCGTTCCGGCAGTTTGACAGGGCCCGTGTTCCTGATTTTAAGTCCCGATCTTTCGGGGCATCCTGTTGCGGGCAGGGACCCTGAAACAACATGCGTGCTATTTTGCAAGTTAGGCGCGAAATAGCTTATATCTATAATATGGTAAGGTTGCTGCGAATGTGCAATTCCATACCCGCTATGTCTTTGACATCACATATATTTTTAGCGGTTTGAAACATCTGTCGGGGTGGATGGGGCACCCAAAAAGGCTGCATCCTTGGCAAGGGCGGCGTCCAGATCCGTCGGAGTGACGCTTAAAATCCGTTCGGACATCATGCCGTTGATTTTGGTCCGCAGGTGCAGTTCCGTCGATACCCGGCGATAGGCCGTGATCGAGACGCTTTCGATCAACTCCTCGGTGGTGTCGACCACGTATTTCCCTGCCGGAAAAAGGTCTTTAAACCCGCTAAGCTGAAACGGATGGCGGAACGTCACTGTCTGGTTGGATGTGCGCGAAATGGTCATGGCTTTGGTGCCCTGTAACGTTGGCGAACGGCAAAACAACGACGGAGGGGCATGCCCCTCCGTCCATGCAAAGATCAAAGATCAGTCGTTCGCACCTTGATGCGGGGCGGGCATCGGGGCGTTTTCTGCGGCCGATTTATCGGGCAGCGATCCGGGCGCATCGCGTGCGACGCCGTCCAATGGCTGAATGGGGATGTTTTTGACCGTCTCGGGATGGGTTTTGGAAAAATCGCGAAATGACATGATCTGTACTTTCCATGGTGAAGCACAAAATGCGCTTCCTTCTTGGAAATGTAGAGGATCGGCGCAATAGCAAATCGCGATGATCGATCCAGTGGCACCGGCAACCGCCATCCCCATGATAAGGATCAGCAATTTGGGATAAAATATATTTTAATATCATCTGATGAAATAAAACCAATGCACCAACCGCCGATCCCTATACCCCGCGCAGATTGCCCCAGACATGCACATGCCATTGCGGCAACACGCGTACATCAAACCATTTGCGTTTGGCCACCTCATCGACCAGCCAGCGATAGCGCGCGGTCAGCGCGTCAAGATCAACACCGTCCGCGCCATCGGGATGCGGGGCGGCGGGCGTTGTGTTGACCGGCTGCACACAGACCGGAATGCCGGTGTGAAGTTTTCGCACGTGATCGGCAAACAGAAGGTCGGCATCATCGCGCACCGGGAATTTCAACGTAATCGCCGGGCCACACAGCATCCCCTTGGCATTGGCCGCATCAATGCACGCGTTAAGCGCATCGGCGTCAAAGCTGGTCGAGGCACTGGGCGGTTTGGGGCTGATGGTCAGGTAATTAAGATCGGCAAACCAGTCCTTGGCGATACTGCCCTGCGTTTCAATCGCAAAGCTAAAGCCTTCTTTCTGACCCAGCTCAATCAACCGGCCCAATGGCTGGATCGCGGGATTGCCGCCCGACAGCGTAATCAGGATCGGCGCACCATCGGTCAGCTTTTTGACTTCATCAAGCACAGCCTCCGCACGCATCGGTTTCCAGTCGGCGCGAAAGGCCGGATCAACCGCATAGAGCGTGTCACACCACGCACAGCGAAAATCACAGCCGCCGGTTCGCACAAACACGGTCGGCATGCCGATCAGCGTTCCTTCGCCCTGCACGGTGGGGCCGAAAATCTCCGATATGCGGATTTTGCCGTTTTTATCCTGTGTGTCTGAAAGTGCGGCAAGGTTTTGGTCATGTGCGCTCATGGCCGATATTCCGCCCATGTTTTTGGCGTTTCCGAAACGCGCACGGCCGATACTTCCGGCCAGCGATCATGGGCCCAGTCATAGAAAAACAGCGCCAGTTGCTCGGCCGTCGGATGATCATGGCCGAGAACTTCATTAAGGTGGCGGTGATCAAACTCATCATCAATCAGGCGCTTAAGCGGCCCAAGTTCGCAGTAATCACGCACGAACCCGCGCGCGTCAAGGGTGGCCCCCTTAAGCTCCACCTCGACAATATAGTTGTGGCCATGCAGGCGCGAACAGGGGTGATCGGCATCAAGTCCGGCCAACTGATGGCTGGCGGAAAAGGCGAATTGTTTGGTGATGGTAAACATCGGATTTCTTTCGGTGTTTCTTTGGTGCGGCGACCATGCGGATCGAGGTTCCCATACCGCGCCTTCGCGGGCACAGGCTCTGCGCGGGAATGACCTACGTTCCTTTTTACAAAGGAAGCCCCGTCATGACAGCTTCGGCGGGCATCCATGCCGCTGCACATAAATTGTATGAGGATTAAATCGCCGTCTTATCCCGGAGCGTTCTGGCTGGCAAACTTGCGCGCCACATGCTCGGCGTGGGCCTGTTTCCAGTACTCGCGATCCTCATAAACCGTCGGATCTTTCACACACGCCAGCTCAAGCGCTTCGCGCCGCTCGACACAGGTGCCACACCGTCCGCAATGGGTGTCATGGCCCTTGTAGCACGACCATGTCAGGTCAATCGGCACGCCAAGGCGCCCGGCTTCAAGGGCGATGTCGGCCTTTGATACATGGACAAACGGGGTATAAAGCGAAACGTCCTTAACACCGTCAAGCGCGTGGTTTTGCATCGCCCCAAACGCATTGATGAAATCCGGGCGGCAATCGGGATAGATGAAATGATCGCCACCATGCACGGCGGCGGCCACCGCATCCGCCCCGGCACTTGCCGCCGCACCAAAAGCCACGGCCAGCATGATGGCATTGCGGTTGGGCACAACAGTAATGCGCATGGTTTCTTGCGCGTAATGGCCATCGGGCACATCAATCTCATCACTGGTCAGTGACGATCCGCCCAAAAGCGCACCGACCGAGGTCAAATCCACAATGTGATGTTTAACCCCAAGATCACGCGCGGTACGTGCGGCGAAATCGAGTTCCTTTTTATGGCGCTGGCCATAATCGAACGAAATCAGGGAATGGAGTTTATGCTCGGCCGCGACCTTATAGGCCAGCGTGACGGAATCCAGCCCGCCAGAGCAGACGACAATCGTCTTCATAGTCATATGTCTTTCGTGTTTTTAACCTGGTGCTACGACAGGGGAACGTTACATCGTTCCAATCGGGCGCGGTGTGCCACGCCATCGGTAAAAAGGCAAGAAAAAACCCGCGCATCTCCACCATGTCACATTGGCAGGGATGCTTGGTTTTTGATCAAAATTACCGGTTAAAAACACGGTTGATTAGGCGTGCGTTCCGCTAAGCACATGAAAACAAATCGGAACCTGAAAATGACCGTCTTCGACATAGGGCGAAAGTGTTTCAAACATCGCCGCATTAAGTGCGCCCATCTCCATATCCGATGCTTCGCGCAGGATATGGCCAAACAGCATGTCCATCTGCGGTTTCCAAAATGCCACCGTTTCGGGAATGCGCCCGGCCGGGCTGTGGGTGGTGGCCTGAATGCCCCGAAACCCGGCACTTTCAAGGCGCATCATCGACTGATCGACATTGCCAAAGCTAAACGGATCAAGCCCGGCCTTATCAAACCCGATGCCAAGGATATTGCCCAGAACCGCATCCATCGCGGCAAACAACGGATTATCGACCAACGGCGCCCAGACCATAAATACCGCCCGGCCACCGGTCCGCAACACCCGGTGACTTTCACGCAACGCCAAATCCGGATCATCACAAAACATCACGCCAAACCGGCACGACACCACATCAAACGACTGGTCGTCAAACGGCAGCTTTTCCATATTGGCGGGCATGACGGTGATGTTGGCAATGCCGTCTTCTTGGGCGCGTGCGCTTAACCCGTCGCACATCTCGGGCACGATATCGGTGGCGGTGACATGGCCGGTAATACCGGGTGTGTTAGCGCTAACATCGCGCTGCCCCGAAAGCGCACGGGCAAAGGTAAAGGCCGGTTCACCCACCCCGGATGCCAGATCAAGTACCGCCAAATCCGCCCCGCCTCGCGCATGGGCAAGGGCGGGCAGATCAACCGCCTCAATCATATGACGGTTGATTTTTCCGGCCGCCGGGGCAAGGCGATCCGCCCAGTTGATCCAGTCAGCGGAAAGGTTGTGCCACGTCGTTTGGTCCTGATGGGTCATGATCATCCGAGCTGTCGGTTTAAAGATGCGACGACAATAGGGGGAAAGATGGGGCGAAAGAAAGACCGATTTCCCCCAATGCGCCCCTCACATGTGCGATGGCCACACGTCAATAAACCGATGCCCGCATAAATTGCGACGTGAGAGGCACCATGTCCCTTCAGAAAGAGACCAACACAGCACTCGCACGCCTTGGCAGTGCCGGGATTCTGATGAGCCTTGCCTGTGTGCTGTATGTTGGATTTGTCGTGACCCTGTTTGCCGGGTTCACCGCCGATATTCAGCGCGACATGCTCAGCCGTGAAATCGCCACCTCCGCGCCCGGTGATCTGGAACGCATGATCCGCCAAAGCTTTTACGAGGCCGAGCTTCACGAAGAAATCAAGCAATTACAAAGCGATATCCGCAAAACAAATACCGCTGCACTTGAAAAATTCCGCATCGGTCTGACCCTTCGCAAAGATGCGATGGCGGCCTTCTGGCAGGCCTATGACGGCGCCGCCGCCCTAAGCACAACCGTAACGCAAAACCGCGCAACGTTTGAGGATGATTTTGTTGCCGCCTACCTTGACGCCATGACGATGGCGCATGATTTTGTCGCCCGCTTTCAGGCGCAAAAACAAAACCCGTCTTCTGATCAAAACCCGCTTTCTGATCAAGACAACGGCGACACGGAGACATCCGGTGGATTGCATGCAGATGACGGGGCACGGGTCGTTGCGGCCCTTCGCGCTGCTCTGGCTAAATTGGCCTTTGCAGGCACGACAGGCGATATCGGCCTAACGGTTGTCAGCCCGTTTGAACAAGGGGTCTATGACACGGTTGATCAGCTTGGCAAAACGTTTCGCCACTTTGATGATCAAAACATCCAGTCGCGGGTCGTGTGGGAAAACATCCGGGCGGAGCAACGCCAGGTCGACAAGATTTTACGCAACATGCAGGCCCAGATTGACGAGATCGAAGCAGAGCTTGCGCAGAGCAAGACCAAAAAGGAGATCGATCTTTCCGCCCTTGTCGCCCTGTTTCAGAATCCGATTGGCGGTTTTCTGTCCATTCTGGTGCAGTTGCCCACCATCATGCTGACCCTGCTGGTCACGGTCGCGGCCGGGGGATTGGGGGCGGTGGTTGCCTTCACCCGCCAGAATTTTGGGCACAGCTCAAAAGAGACACCGCCAAACACAGACCCCGGCCCCCCTCAGCCCCGTTCAGACCAACCGAGTTCAGAGCAACCAAGTTCAGACCAACCGAGCTCGGACCAGCACGACCCAGCAGCATATGTGCCCCATAGGCCCTTTGACACTGCACCAGATGACACCGCGCATGGCCTCATGGCCTCGGCCCGTCTTCTGATGATGACGGGGGAGGGGATTGCCGCCGCAATTGCGATCTTCCTGTTCTCAGAAGCCGGGATGCTGATGCTGACCCAAGGCGGCCCGAATGGCAGCGGCCAGGTCGATATCAGCCCGTATCTGGTAACCTTTATGGCGTTTGTCTCGGGCTTTATGGCCAAGGACGCCTTTAGCAAAATTCAGGATGCCGGGCACAAGATTTTCAAAATACGGGATAATGACGATGCGTCTGGTATGGGGCTTTGAGGCTGGTTTGATACGGCACTGATCGGGAAGGGGAGTTCCGCCGCGATTGCGGTCTTCCTGTTTTTCAGAAGCTGGTCAACTGTTGTTGACCTAACGCGGGCGGATGGCGCCAGTCAAGTCGATATATAGTAGGTTGTCTTGATGTCCTTGGGATCGGAGATCCTTTGCAAGAGCTATTACGTCCCATCAAATAACAAGGCAGCTAGCATTGCTGCAGTAGAACTCCCGATATCCGCACAAAAACCTCGCGACCATTTCAAGTATTCAATTGAATTCAGAGCTTAGACAAAAGCTATTTCATATGGCCGGTAATTGATATCCCGTTGAGGGTATCGGGCATGATAGATATACATAAAATGCTATTGCTACCTTTGCTTTAGTGTATGTTGGTTATAGGTTATTTTAAGTGCGGTCTTGTCAGTATTTTAAGTAGGTTACTTATGGACAGTATTCTCGAAAAATTTCTTGCGCGAAACACGGCGTTGGATGCAGGTATGCTGCCTTTAGTACACACTACGCGTTCTTATATGCTAGGTGACATTCGCCAAAGCCACACTATCGAAGCGGGTGAGTGCACCGTTTTTCGTGGGGAGAAGTTGAACTACTTTTTTGTAGGAAGGCCTGCTTACAAGTATTTATCAAAAGAAAATCAGTCTCCATACTGGGAATTTCCAACATGTTTTATTTTTGATTTCAGTGTTGTCTCCAATATTGCAAGAATATTCCCATTCGATAGTGGTGCATTTAGATCTGGTTTGTATCCTGATTATATAAAAAAAATGAACATTGATCATTTCAATGCTGGAAATGATATATCGGTGGTCGGAAAATTAATTGGATCTTTCTTTGGAAATGTAAAAAACTATCTCAAATTGGTGTCAGATAGCGAGAAAGATTTTTGTGCGAAGTTCTCACTAGGGCCGTTTGACGCAGAAGTTAAAGCGTTGCACAGATTGTCAAGTGAGGTGAGCGCTGAAAACTTTGATGATCGTCGATTAACGGTTGAGATACAGAATAAATCTGATCTAAATCTTTTAGTAAATTCGCCGATGGCAATAGTCGTGCCGATAGAATACTTGGATGATGATGAATTCATGTCGGTTGTAAATGACAGGTGGGGCTGTGAGGTTCTATCTTATGAGATTTCAACTCTGAATATTGGTCATGTCGTGGGCCAGATATATCAAAAGGTTTTCGATTTCTATCGGGAAAAAGGCTTCATCGATGGCCTATAATTTGACATGTTTTATTTCCCTCCGAGTGCGGGGACCTGCTTTCTTGATTCCTTGCTTCTCGGAGGAGGGCTCGAATTCTATCTACTCTCACAATGTTGATGAAGCAGGGTACGTTGAGGATTTTTATCCAATCGGTATCGAAGGATACCCGCAGATAATTCCGGATCGACCTTATGTGCTCCAAGGTGAAGGTGATGAGGCGGTGCTGGGCGTCAGGTTGATGGACGGTACTGTGCATTTTGGAGGGGTCTCTGAGATTCGAGATTTCTTGCAAGGTCTTGATATCCCATCCTCTGGCTTTGAGTTCTTTAGGGTGTCAGTGGCTTCTTTTTTGGCTGATGGTGATCGGCGAAAGGCCGCAGTTAAAGATGCAGCAGCTAAGTTCGGTAATGTCGAGCTTGGTAGTGCTTGGGAGGGAGTTGAGCTTCGGACACGATGGGATTTGAAGGAAGGAGCAATTTTGCCTCGTTCAACACTGAGGCAAGACGCTGCAGATTGGGTTGGTTCAGTTGATGGCAAGCCCTTGATCAACGATGAGTATGATGAAGGGGAGTTCAATTGGCTCTCAGAAAACCCTTGGGACAAAACGTGGGTTAGGCGATGGACCAAAGCTTGGGGGCACGTTGGTGAAGACAGTAGATTTGTCCTTCGAGAAATTGCTTTGAGTTGGCTGAACTTGCGGATGGAAGATGCAGAGGAGGTCTACGCAAGGGACACTTCTCCCATATTTCTACGTTTACTGAGTGATCCGTATTGGGACGAAGATGTGCTTCAAGCAGTAATGGCCTATCTGGAATTCCAGTATTTTATAATAGGATGGGCCCGTATCTGGAGAAGGCTCATAGATAAGGAGGATGTTTACTATGAACTAAAAGAAAGGCTGTTTAAGCTTGGTTCATCATTTTTGATGGAGATCGCTGCTACAAAATTTACCCATAAGAGGTTCAAGGAATGGTTTTCTGTTTATAATCATATGAAAAAGAATTCTACAGAAAGTCTTGAATTAATATCCATTTCAGCGAATAGGTCTTTTGATTATTATAAAAATTACCCAAGGTTCCAAAATATAGTATTTTTTGATTTAATAGATATTGATGGTGTTGATAGTTTTTCTTTCCAGAAAATAAAATTGTGGATGCACGAGTATCCCGTGAATAATGCGTGGATAAAGTTATATTGCGATGACAGGGTCTATGAAAAAATAGATTCAGAATTACACGATAGGGCTGAGATTTTTTTAAAAGAAGGCGAGGTTCAGTATTCGGGCTGGCGAAAGCTTTGGCTGCGGGTTGGCCGGAGAATAGGGTCTCTTGAGTGGACATATAACGTTGGCAGAAGTTGGTTGCTACGAGCGCCCTCTTCAATGAAAATCTGGAAGCAAGTTCTTGAAGAGCTGAGTGATACCGAACGCGGGAAATCTGACCCAGCTTTGATTGATCTTCGGAATTATTTATTTCATGAGGAAGCTAGTAAGTATTCGTCGTCCAGTTAGGTAGCAAATTTATAAGTTATCATCAGGTTCTAAGCGTTGTTTCTCTCGGGTAAAGAAAAAACCGGCAGCCAAGGCTGCCGGTTTGAAGAATGATCGGAATATGTAACTGGAAGGTGGGTTACCCGTTCGTCCCATACCTTGGCGCATTGCGCTGGGCGTTGGTGGCGGACTCGGCATAGGCTTGGCTCGCCTGTGCGGTCTGGGTGACCTGCGATTGCAGGACCTGCTCGTCACGTTCCGGGGTTATGTCGGCGGCTTCTTCTGACGGGCTGCTGTTATAAAGCTCGGTCAGGCGCTGCTCGATGGATTTAAGGCCTTCGTTCAGGCGGTCTTCGGTTTCGGTGATGTTGCCGTTGATTTGCTCATTCAGCGCACCAAGGCCCTCAAGGAACTCACGCGCATCATCAAGGCCGCGCTTAATGCCTTCGCTAGCCTTTTCGAAAATCTCGCGGGCTTCGCCTTCGGTATCGGAATTCGCCGCAATCAAATCACCAACGCGGGCCAGAATACGGTCGGCCACGGCTTCGGGGGTGTAATCACTGGGATCGGCACCCTGAATGGAAATGCCGGTTGACGACAGGCTTTCATTGATCGCCGCGACGATCTTATCAGCCGATAAAAGATTGGCCGATTGAGAGGACAGGGAAACCGATGTCGCGGCCGCAAAGGCCGATGTGCCGTTGTTCCCGGTTTTGTCCGCGTCACTTTGACCGGGCAAATACGATTGCGCCGAGCGCGAAGATGCGCCGGTTTGCTGGGACGTCAGGCCGCCAATGGTGATATCCATATTCGTCCTCCCTGGACGAGAGCGTTGAAAGCTGTGCCACACGACGGCACGTGGACCCAAGCACCGATGCGCACGCCAAATCCGTGCACAATCAACGACTTGGTAAATACCAATCCCTAATATGGCATGGATGGGGGTAAAAATCCAGTGGTGTTGCGAAATTTCGGGTTGATCATCGTGTCGGGTGGCGCTGCGTTTGCGGTGAGGATCGGGATGGGGATGGGGCCTGAAGATGCGTTAAAAATCGCCCTTCTCGCGCAGGCGGGCAACTCTGGTGTGGGGCATGTGCTGCGATGAGATTCCCGGCATCATGTTTCATCTTGCGGGCAGGGCGATGTTATATGGGCCAGAACAGTCTGGACCAAGGGTGAAATTGACAGTATTTGCGCCGATTTCATGTGATCTGATGTTGCACAGCGGCCAAAGCCCGCTTATGAACACAGGTTCAGATTTATATGTAACCCAATTTGGTATGGCAGGCGCGCTTTTATGATCCGCGCCCGAGGCCAACAAACGGGCCCCGATAGGCAGGAGTTGAGTGAGCGTGGCGAACTATCAGGAAAGTGCGCAGGAATTCGAAAAGCGCTGGCAGACATATTGGCGCGAAAACGATACCTATCGCACCCCCAATCCCGGCGATGCCGATTTTGACGCGTCCAAAAAGAAAAGCGTCATCCTTGATATGTTCCCCTATCCAAGCGGGGTGGGCCTGCATATCGGCCATCCGCTGGGCTATATCGCGACCGATGTAAAGGCACGCTTTGAGCGCATGCGCGGCTATAACGTGCTGCATTCCATGGGGTTTGATGCCTTTGGCCTGCCGGCGGAACAGTTCGCCATTCAAACCGGTCAGCACCCGCGCATCACCACCGAAGCCAACATCGAAAACATGCTGCGTCAGTTGCAAGTCATCGGGCTTGGCCATGATCCGCATCGTCGTTTTGCCTCGACCGATGTGGACTATTACAAATGGACGCAGTGGATTTTCCTGCAACTTTTCAACAGCTTCTATGACCCGACGGTCGAATGGAAAGGCCCGCAAGGCCAAACCATTTCCGGCCGTGCCCGCCCGATTGCCGAGCTGCGCCCGCTTTTGGAATCTGGCGTCTGGTTGCTTGACGAAGATGGTGTGCCGCAACCCAAAGCCGTGATTGGCGATGGGACCAAGGCCGAGGGATCAGAAATTGACCGTGCAATTGATCGTGGGCGTCTGGCCTATGTCGATGAAGTACCGGTCAATTGGTGCCCGATGCTGGGCACGGTTTTGTCCAACGAGGAAGTCACCAACGACGGCAAGTCCGAACGTGGTGATTATCCGGTTTATAAACGCCCGCTGAAACAGTGGATGTTGCGCATTACCGATTATGCCGACCGTCTGGTTGGCGATCTGGAAGGGCTTGATTGGCCCAACGGCGTTGTGGAAATGCAAAAGGGCTGGATCGGGCGTTCGGTTGGCGCACGAGTCAACTTCCCGGTCACACTGACCAGCGGGGATGCCGACAAAATCGCGGTCTATACCACGCGTCCGGACACCATTTTTGGCGCGACCTATATGGTGCTGGCCCCGGAACATCCGTTGGTCGATAAACTGACCAGCGCCGACGCCAAGGATGCGGTCGCGGCATACCGCGCACAGGTCAAGCTGGCCGGGCCGGTATCGTCCAAGGACGAAGCCAACCGCGAAAAAACCGGCGTGTTTATTGGGGCACATGCCACCAACCCGGTGACCGGCGAAGACATTCCGGTCTGGATTGCCGATTACGTCCTGATGGGCTATGGCACGGGTGCGATCATGGCGGTTCCGGCCGGCGATCAGCGCGATTTTGAATTTGCCCATAAATTCAACCTGCCGATCAAGGCGACGACCAAGCCGTCTGATGGCTGGCTGCGCACCAATGCACCGGCGGACACCGATGACCTTGATGATGCGGCATTGCTGGCCCTTTATGAAACGGCACCGGGGCAATTTAAGGTCGCCCAGACCGACACCGGCGATACGATCAATTCGGCCAATGATGACGTTTCGCTAAACGGGCTTTCGACCCCGGATGCCAAGGCGGCGATCATTGACTGGATGGAAGCCAAGAATATTGGCCGGGGCCGGGTGCAGTATAAACTGCGTGACTGGCTGTTTTCGCGTCAACGCTATTGGGGCGAACCGTTCCCGGTGCTGTTTGATGAAGAAACCGGGCAGGTGCATGGGGTTGCCGAGGCGGCCCTGCCGGTTGTCCTGCCGGAAATGACCGATTTTAAACCGCAATCAAACGAAGACCCGAACTCGGAGCCTGAACCGCCCTTGGCACGTGCCAAGGACTGGATGGCGGTGACCGGGATTGTGCTTTCCGATGGTTCGGTCCTGCCGGTCGATGCGGCTGTGGGTTCCACCCATGCGCATGATGGCAAGGAATACGAAGTCCGCGCCTTTAAACGCGATGCCAACTCGATGCCGAACTGGGCGGGGTCGTGCTGGTATTACCTGCGCTATTTCGATGCCAACAACACGGACGCCTTTGCATCCGATGCGGCCGCGGCCTATTGGGCCAACACCACCGATGATGCGGGCCATGCCAAACCGGGGGCAGTTGACCTTTATGTCGGCGGGGCGGAGCACGCGGTGCTTCACCTGCTGTACTCACGTTTCTGGCATAAGGTCCTGTTTGACCTTGGCCATGTGGGCACGCCCGAGCCGTTCCAGAAGCTGTTTAATCAGGGCATGATCACCGCCGATGCCTATACCGATGCGCGCGGCGTTTATGTTGATATTCATGACGTTGAAATGCGCGATGTCGATGGCAAAAAGCAGCCGTTTAACGCCAAAACCAACGAGGCCCTGACGACGGTTCCGGGCAAGATGGGCAAGCGTTATAAAAACGGCATTCCGCCCGAAGAAATCTGCGATCAATATACGATCGATACCTTCCGGACCTATGAGATGTATATGGGGCCGCTCGATAGCTCCAAACCGTGGCAGTCCGATGCGATTATCGGCATGATGCGGTTCCTGTCCAACGTCTGGAAAGTCACGACCCAGATGGAGCGCACCGATGCGGTGGATGGCAAGATCGAAACGATCCTGCATAAAACCATCGCCAAGGTGACCAAGGACGTGGCCGAGCTTCGCCATAACACCGCAATTGCAGCCTTGATCGAACTGACCAATGCGCTGACCAAACAGGATGCGGTGCATGACGATCATGCCAAGGCATTGGCATTGATGGTGGCCCCGTTTGCCCCGCATCTGGGTGAGGAACTGATGAGCCGCTTGGCCGCCGATGAATTTGGTGCCAAAAAATCGGTGATTAAGTTTGACTGGCCGGAATTTGACGCGGAAAAAGCCAAGGACGATGAATTCGAAGTCCCGGTTCAGATCAATGGCAAAAAGCGTGCGTCGGTGATGGTTGCCGCCGGGGCCGATCAGGCAACGGTCGAAGCCTTGGCCAAATCAGACGAAAACATCGCCCGACATCTGGAGGGCAAGGAAATCGTCAAGGTGATCTACATCGCCAAGCCGACCCCGAAATTGCTTAATATCGTGGTCAAGGGCTAAGTCCCTTACTGTGATCGGTTTTCAAGCAGGGCGCGTTGATATGACGCGCCCTGTTTTGTTTACCGGGTCTTGTTGGAGCCGGACGCAACACAGTCCTTGCGCTGGTTTTGCACCGGGATGTCGCGTTCAAGAAGCGATAAGTCGGGCACAACGTCATCTCGTCCAAAAAGGGTTGCCAACGTTCCGTCGCACAGCATGTCATAGAGCGCCAGATTAAAGACTTTCTGGTTCTCAATGCCCTTTCGGTTGGCCTGAAACAGGGGGAATATATTTTCCGTTGTGACCGAGACATCCGCGATATCAATCACATCGGAAAGACCCAACTGATCGCGCAGATGAAAGCCCGAGAACTTTTCAAGGATCGCGGCGTCAAGTCGGCCATTGGCAAGCATGCGCAAAAGCGACTGATCATTGGGGGCGCATTCAAAATTAACGCCCGCAAGATTGGTGATGGCGGGGGGATAAGGATAGGCCGACAGGCCAACATTGTGTCCGGCCAGATTGTCAGGATGTTGAAGGCTGTCCGCAGGAAAGTAACCTGATTTATAGAAGATCAGGTTTTCGCGCAGGTAAAAGGGCACGGATGCCAGTGATACCGGCAGGGCGGTCAGCGACGGGAAGGCGCCCAAGGCATCATAATCGCCAGATACAAAGGCCTGAACCGCGCGACGAGGGGGCGCAACGTCAATCACGATGTCCTTATCCGTGCGGATGGCGATTTCCTGATACATCTCGATGAAAAATCCCTCGGTCGGGCCTTCGGCCATCAGCGGGATATAGGGCAGGACAATGCGCACCGGGGTACTGTCTGCGCGGGCGCGGGGTATGGCGACGCCAAGGCAAAAAACAGCCATGATAATGATGGAAGATAATTTTCGCATGAGCAACGGATTGATTTGCCAAAGATTTATTCTATCACATATTTTTTGGGGTCCTTAAAGCAGTTTGGGCTTTGCTCTTTTATTGACGGGTATGGCCAGTCTGGCTAGAAGTCAGTCAGACTTCATTTCAAGGGTTGAGCAATGAGCCACGGACGCAAGATTTCTGTTATCGGATTGGGCTATGTCGGGTTGCCGGTCGCGGTTGCTTTTGGCACGGCCATCGGGCGTACCGTTGCCTTTGATATCAATACGTCCCGCATTGAACAGCTGAAAGCTGGCCACGATGCCACCGGTGAAGTGGACGCGCATGAGTTGGCGGCAGCCGACCTTTTGATCAGCGATGACCCGCAGGATCTGGCGAAGGCCGATTTCCATATCGTCACCGTGCCAACCCCGATTGACAGTTCCAACCGTCCCGATCTGTCCCCGTTGCGTTCGGCCTCAAAAACCGTCGGCGCCGTTCTTAAAAAGGGCGACATCGTTGTGTATGAAAGCACGGTTTATCCCGGTGCGACCGAAGAAGAATGCGTGCCGATCCTTGAAAAAATTTCCGGGCTGAAATCGGGCACTGATTTTACGGTTGGCTATTCGCCCGAAAGGATCAATCCGGGCGACCGCGAACATCGCTTTACGACGATCACCAAGGTTGTTTCGGGTCAGGACAAGGCGACGCTTGATATCGTGGCCGATGTCTATGGCAGTGTTGTCACGGCTGGTATTCACAAAGCACCGACGATCAAGGCCGCCGAGGCCGCGAAGGTGATTGAAAACACCCAGCGTGATTTGAATATCGCGCTGATGAATGAATTGTCGCTAATCTTTGACCGGGCGGGGATTGATACCCGTGATGTGCTTGAAGCCGCCGGGACCAAGTGGAACTTCCTGAAGTTCACGCCGGGTCTGGTTGGCGGGCATTGCATCGGGGTGGATCCTTATTACCTGACCCATAAATCCGAAGAACTTGGATATTACCCGCAGGTGGTTTTGGCCGGGCGTCGGGTGAATGATGGCATGGGCGAAGTTGTGGCCAATAAAGTCATCCGTGCGTTGCTGCGTGAAGGGGCAACCAAAAACCCGACCGTGACTGTGCTGGGCCTGACCTTTAAGGAAGATGTGCCCGATATCCGCAATACCCGCGTGATTGACATTATCCGATCGCTTGAAGATGCCGGTATCACGGTGCAGGTCCATGACATGCATGCCGACAAGGCTGAAGTCGCGCATGAGTTTGATGGCCTGGAGCTTTATGGCGACAATGACCTCAAACCGGCTGACGCGCTGGTGCTGGCGGTGTCGCACAAGGAATATGTCACCAAGGGCTGGCCACTGGTGCAAAGCCTGCTGAAAGACGGCAAGGGCTTTGTTGCTGATGTGCGTGCTGTTTTGCCGCGTGATGCGGTACCGGCTGATATCGACCTTTGGCGTCTGTAAATCGATATAATCGGCCTGATTATTCACTTTTGGTGAAGAGTAAGCGCGCGCTGCAGTTTCTTGGTTAGTCCTTTGAAAACAATGCGGTGCGAACTTTCGATGTGACTTTTAAGGTCGTCATCGGTAAGGCCCGGTATGTCGTAATGCTGAATCCATTTCATCCCACGCGACGCCAGATAGGGCGCCGGGCGCAAGCCGGGTTGATCCTTTAGGACCTCATAACCGATTTCAGATGTCTTGAAAGTGATGCCCAGCGTATCGGTTTTGGTCCAGCCGCCGATGGCAAAAACCTTGCCGCCGACTTTCCAGACATCCGCACCACCCCATTGCACAACATGTGTTGCATGGGGCAGGGATTTGCAAAAATCATTGAACTCGTCACGGGTCATTTTTGTCGGGTCCTTCTTTTGGGGCAGGTTCGATTTTACAGACTCTACCAATCACGCCGCAGATATCACGTGCAAAACGATCCATGGTGAAATCGGTTTGGCACATTAGGCGCGCGGCCTGTGCCATGCTATATGTTTGGTCGGGGCTGTTGATGGCCTGCCTGATCGTGTGTGCCAATTTGTCAGGATCATCGGGCAGACATAAGCGCCCGGTGTCACCATCACGGACAAATTCGGGCAGGGTGGCGATGTTGCTGGTGATCACCGGTACACCGGCGGCCATGGCCTCCAGCACAACAAGCGGTTGGGCCTCGTTGGGGTAATTGCTGGGAAAGACAAACAGGTCGGTCGTTTCAAACAATGCCGTGCGCTGATCCGCAATGACGGCCCCGTGATAAGTCGCGATGTGCGCAATCCCATGTTCGGACAGAAGGTACTTGAGTTTCTGTGCGGTGATGTCGCCCGGTGCGCCGGCAATATCAAGTGTCACCGCAACACCGTCTTTGATCAGTAGTGCAGTTGCTTTGAGAAGGGTTTCAATGCCCTTGGCGCGAAACAGGTTGGAGAGATAGAGCAGTCTGACCGGTTGGTGTGCCGTCCACGTTGTGGTGCCTTGGGGCGCAAAGGCGCTATTGGGTAGGGCGTTTGGGATGATGACCTTGGTGCAGGGCAGGCTGTCAACTTCATCCATCAATCTTGAGCCGAGCACAATCGCGGTTTGATTGGCGAAAACCAACCGTTGCAATCGGGCAACCCCTCGGTTTTGCCGCATCGCTGCCAAGCCCCGTCCGTGCAGATGCAAAATCGCCGGAACACCAAACAGCTTGGCCAGCAGGACATACAGACAATCGCGGTAAAAGGCGGCACCTGACGGGGCAAAGCAGATGTAAAATGCCTTGGCGCGGGGCAGGAGGAAGCCCAATTTAACCAGCAACCACAGGGCAAGGGCGACTTTGCGGCATGAGAATTTTGCAATACCGCCAAGGTCTTTGCCAAAGCGCAGTTCAATCAGTGTCAGGTCCGAGCAACGCGCAAGTGCGTCAACCGCCTGCAGGTTCATTGCCGCAGCACCATGCATGGGCGGGGGGAGTTGGACCATGGCAATGCATTTTGGTTTGGATGTCGGCGCTGAAAACGGTAGGTCGCGGATTTTATCGCGATAGCGTGCGAGAACCTGATCACGGGTGTGGTGATAGATTTCGGGATCAATCCTGGCAAAGAACCGGGTTTTGGGATCAAGGTTGCGATCAATGACCTTTGCGCGGAGCTGGACGATTTTTGCCTCGGCCCGTGCGATCGCGCGCAGGTAAAAATCAAGATCGATGCAACAGGCAAGATCAGGATCATATCCACCGGCACGCTGCCAAACTGATTTATCAAAGGCCAGTGTTGAATGATGCAACGGGTTGCCGCGATAGAGGCGTTTGGCGGAAATATGTCGATGGGGCAGCGGCCAGAGCCAAGGTCGATCAGATGTGGCGCAGCCAAACAATAAGCAGTCGGGATGGGTCATGAGAAATGCTGTTTGGGCAGCCAACCGACCGGGCCGGGAAAGGTCATCAACATCCTGAATGGCAATCAGTTCGGTTGGCGCGGCTTTGATGGCGATGTTCAGCGCTGCCCCGCGCCCGATCTTGCCGGGATTAAGCAGTATAATGCGTGGGTCTTGCGCGAGATATTCAGGCAAGCGCACTGGATGTTGTGAGCCATCATCGACGATAACGACAAAGTCCTGGTCGCGTAAGGTCGCGGCAAGGTTTTCAAAAAACCGATCACGAAAACAGTCGCCATCGCGGATGGTGGTGATGACGGTGATGGCATCAGACATCGTCGGTCCCCCAGCATATGCGCAACGTCACGTGATCGGTGTGGGGCGCGACAACCCTGCGGGCCGAGCCTGCAGCGGTGAAGTGGTTTGTCTCATCTATGACGAGGTTACGATCCGCCTTGAACGTGATGCCCAAATTCGGGGTGTGAAGCCGCTGTTTTGTGGTCTGGACCAGCTTTACGTCGTGATGCACCAACAGTCGAAGCAGATCGCATTTGGCGGCGATCTTGTCCGTGATGGTGATTTGGGTGTCTTCAAACGTGATGGTGCGTTGTCCCGAAACTCCGGCCAGTTTGAAATTAATTCGGACGGTGTTTTTGGTTCTGGATGCTTTGCGAATTTGCGCGAAATACTTGCCGTCCGAGGTCGCCGGAAGCGGGATGGATGCTGGGCCATACAGGCTGGGTGCATCTTCTTCGCCGCCGGTTGGCGCGAACAGCAAGGTCGTGGTGGTGCCTGAGCCAGACAGCACGACCGGGCAGGGGGTAAGATCGAAACTGCGTTTGCCGCCAAGACACATCTGCGCCTGATAGGTGGCGTTTGAAAAGATTGCGATGGGTGCGGCTTTTAAATTTGGGGCCGTTGGCTGAGGTTTTGGGGCTGTCGGGCTGGTCGCAATCTTCAAAAGCCAATAGCCCGCAAAAGCGAGATAATCATCATGGCGGTTATAGCTGTACCAGCCCGGTGTCGCCGGGTTGGCAGGGCCCGGATCAGATGGCAGATCAGCGGGAGAAATCAGGTTAAGCGGGATTGTTCCTGTCATCAAAGCAGCCGTTTCAAGCCGAAACAGGATGGCGTCGGCTTGGGTGTGAAATCCGTGTTTGGCAAGGGCGTATAACGCACAGACCGCACCGAAACTTTGCCCGGCCCCGCGTCCCAGAAGGTTTGCGTAGCCATGATCACCAGAGAGCTCGGCAATCAGCGCGGTGGCCTTGGCGGCAATGATACGGTGGGCGGCTTCGGGGCTGTCGGTCAGAAGGGCGGCGCAAAAGGCATGATATTGACCGGAAAAACAGGTCGGTCGATCCCAGAACAGCGGGGCGCGCCAATAGCGCAGGCGGATGAAGGCCCAATGTAGCCAGTTGATGAGTTTCCGGTTTTTGCCAGCACCCTTTTTTAGCGAGAGATGCCGGTTGATCATGCCAAGCACCTGCCAATTGGCAACGTCTGGCGATTGGGTGGGGGCGTTGCGCAGGATGGCGTTAAGGCGTTCGGCACAAAGGCCCGGTATTTGCCGGAGGCCATGTTCGATAAATTCGCGGTGGTAGCGCGGGGTTTGCTGTTCGGCCTCAAGCGCGGATAACGCGGCCTCGATCTGAGGGGCGTAAAGTGCCGGGTCCAGTTGCGCCCAAAGGGCGGCGGCAAAGGCGGGGGCGTAAAAGCTGTGTTGATCGAACGTGCCATCGGGTTTTTGACGTTTGGCAAGTTGATCGGCAATCAGCCTTGCAAGGCGTTGGCTGCGTTCGGCCATGCTGGTGCGTGTTACAAGAAGCGACATGTCACCCCCAGCGACAGGGTTTGACCGGCCAAAACAATGTTGAGCGGGACGCCCTGAATTTCGGGGCAATGCCGCCCCAACCGTTCGCGCAATCGCCAGAGCAGTTTTTGACCGCCGGGCATGTCCCACAACGCGCGGGCCAATGGATCCGGGGCGGACAGGGTGAAAAACCGGTTGGCCCAGCGCAGCCAGACGTGATCGACGGGGTTTATCGGCAACAACCGTGCATGGATAATCCAGTGATCGCCGCGATCACGTAAATAGAGATACGGGGCAAAGCGACCCGCGCCGTCAAACGTATCGAACGTGATGATGATCTCACAGCCATCCGTGCCAACAAGGCGGACGTCGGGCGTGTCGCTGATTGGGTAAAGACGATACTTGTCACTGTCGCGGTGCTCAAAGGTTTTTCCGGCGATTGCGCCGTGAGCAATGTCATGCTTGTCAAACACCATGCGCAAAACGGCGTCTTGCAACGGGGCATCATCAATGGCGGTGAATTGGGCGTGGGCGGTGATGGTTGTGGGGTCGGTTTGGGCTGTGCGCAACCTTGTTTGCCAGCGGCCTTGGCGGAACTGCCAGATGTCATTGGAGAGATGGGCGTTGCGCGGTGTATCGGTCAGGGTGGCGAAGGAATGGCGATCCGAAAATTCGATACCCCATTTGCCAAACGTGATGGCACCAAACTGGCCGGATATCAGACGGCGATTGCGGATATCTGTTTGAAGCTGGCTCATGATGGCACCACCCGCCGCAGGTATTTCAGCCCACTGACATAAAGTAGTGAAAGGAGCAAAGCCAAACGGAGTTGCATCAAGATAAGGATATCGCTTGGTTCTGCCGGTGCCGGGAGGAGGGTCGCGCTTAAGATCATGCCGCACAGGTACAGCCAGCCGACCCACATAGCGGAGGGGTGTTCCTGCAATATTAAAATCTGCCGACTGAGCAAGGCCAGCAGGATTGGCCAAAGTGCGCCGGTTTGAAGAAGGGTGATGAGCGCGTCGCTTGGTTTGGTATAGATCAGCGCGGCAACGCCATCGGGCCATATCCAGAGGACCAAACTTGCCGCCGCCATTGGTGCGATTAACCAGATATCGCGCAGATGTCCGGGTTGCTGTTTGGCAAAAAGTGCACCGGAGATGGCCGCCAAAAATGCTGCGCAGATCAGGAAAATGCGCTGGGCGAGAAACAGCGTGGTGTCGGAACCCAGCAAGACAAAATCGAGATTGGGTAAAACGCCCGAAAGCAGGGTAAAGCCGATCATGCCAAAGCAGGATTGTTGTGACAGGGCCGCGTGTTCGGGAGGCTCGGTTGTGCGATCCTTTGCCGGGTTAAAGACAAAAATGATTGAGGAAATCAAGCTTGCGACCGATATTGCCGGGGCAACGGCAAACAGCAAATCGGGGTTACTGGCATGTGCCGCCCATGCCGCCATTCCGATCCCTGCCATCTGGGCAATCAACGCAATCATACTGATCCGGGAAAATTCGGTGCGGGCGGAGATGATCCAGTCTGGTGACAAGGCCGCCGTGATGGGCATTAGCAACAGCGGCCAGTATTGGGTCACGGTATCAGTACCCGTTTCAACGGCGATCCAGAGGATGGCACCCAGAGAAATTATCGCGCGCAAGACAACACAGGCCAAGACCCACCTACAATTTCCGGCTTGCTGTAATCGGATCAAAAGTGGTCCGGTTCCAGCCTGTGCCGCGGTCACACCAAGTCCGACCATGGCCAGCATCGCGAAATAATCACCAAGCTGGTTGGCTGCAAACCCATGGCCAAGGATCAAAAGAATGATCATGCCGCCCGCGCGTGCGGTTAGATTGGCGGCAATCAGCCACAGCGGATAAAAAAGCGGATAGAGGCTGTGCGCGATCCTATCCATGGCGGGTCAGCAGTGTGTCATAGGCCATCTCGACCCGGTTGCCATAGCCGGTTTCAAGCATGTTCTTGATCTGGCTGCGAGCGGCCTGGGCAATGTTTTGTCGCATCGCGGGGGTGGTGATCAGCGCCGAGACCGCGGTGATCAATGCGCCGGGATCACGCGGGGGCACGATCAGGCCGCTTTGCTGGTTGATCACCGGGCTTCCGGCGTCAAAGGTGGTGACAATGGTACAGCCTGCTGCCATGGCTTCAAGGGTTGCCAGGCTGCTGCCTTCTGACAGGCTGGGAAAAACAAAAATATCCGCACCGAGCAAATGTTGGGCAACCTCGTCTGAGGATAGCCGCCCAAGCCAGTCACAGCCATGAGGAAGGTCTTTGACCAACGCCTGTGCGCAGGGCTGGACCGGACCAATAAGGGTCAAACTGATCGGACCTCGAAGCTCTGCGTGCAATGCCCGCCATGCATCCAGCAACGCCGCGATGCCTTTGGCGATGGAAATATTGCCAACATACAGCAGCCGGACAGACGCATCCGGTTGCGTCGGACGTTCCTGATTAACAAGCGTCTGACAAAGGGGCGACATAAAGGGGATATGAAAGATTTTATCGGGAGAGATGCCACACTTCAAAAGCCCGTCGATGACCGCATCGGAGGGGGCAAAAACCGCATCGGCGAAATGAGCCTCGGCAACCCGGCGACGTGCAAGAAACCGGGAAATCTCGTGATAGGTGCGGCCATGGGCGTTATATTCATCTGCAAGCTGGTTCTGGCGGACCGGGGCAAGCTGGCCGGTGACATCGGCGATTGTGATCATGCCGTTTTGCTGGGCGCGTCGCATGGCGGGCAGGCTGTAATTCCCTTGACCGTGCAGGATACCGGCGTTTGGCAAATGTGATGCCGCCATCAGGGATAGGGGAATGTCGGAATAAAGGTTATGAGCCGGCAGACGCAGTTTTCGCGCCGCTGTGCCCAAAAGATCGGGGATAAGATGCCGCCCGGGAATATCGGATAAAACCGGGTCAAGCTTGCGCGCCGGTGGACGTATCACGCCCTGCCCATCATGGCGCCAGAAACTGTCCCATCGCGCCAGTCGGTTGTTTTGGGCCAGATGGGTGGCAAGAACGGCAAACTGATCGACCCGCCCGATCATCCAGATATCGGGGTCGGTGCGGCGGTGGCGTTGAACCGGTTTTGGGGCGTTTATCATGCCGTATCTCGCGACCGGCTTCGTGCGGCAAGGACAGCCTGCCAGATCGAGCGCGCGTGATGGTCGGCTGTATTGATGGCAATGCTGGCCGATTGTGTGGTGCGTATGTGATCCCATTTTCCCGGGTTGGTGAGTAATTCCTCGCAGGCGGTAGCCCAATCTGAAGCGGTGTCGGGTGGAAGGATTTGGTCAGATGCCAACACATCCGGGGCACAGCCGACCGCATCGCTGGCAAGGACGAGGGCACCACATGAAACCGCCTCGACCACGCCAACGCCGTAAGCATCATTGTGGCTGGGAAACAGACAGAGTTTCGCCTGTGTCAGGAAACCGGGCAAGCGTTCTGGCGGTAATAGCGGGTGAATGTCGGTGATGCCCGACAGCCCATGTTCGGCGACCTTTCGTTTGACCTTTGAGATGTTAAGCGCGCCGACAATTCCGATCTTTGTGATGGCCTGCCGGGATTTGAGTATCCGGGCTGTTTGAAGAAACGTCTCAAAGCCCTTTGCGGAGGTCGTGCGCCCGCACCACAGAATGTCAAACGGGCGGTGGTTAAAATCAGGGATGGCTTTTGGTGGGGCAAAGGATGTTGGGATCGGGTTAACCGTGATCTGGTCCGGGGGAACGCCAAATGTTTCGAACCAGTCTTTGCCGCGGGAACTGGCGGCGATAAAACCGCTGGCTTGTTTGATCATGTTTTGGCGCAAGACCCGCCGAACCCTGTTGTCATAGGCGGTATCGGATCTCTGCCAACCGTCAAACAACACAACGGTTGGTATGGCGTGGTTTTTTGCCCAGCGTTGCGCGCGCCACATGGCCGGGCCAAAGCCCGACAGGATAAGAACATTCGGGGCGGTGCGGGCAAGTTCACGCGTCACGCCAAAGTTAAACGAAAGCCTGCGGTTTTCCCCAAGCGGGATGCGAAGTGCCGACAGGGAACAGCAGCTAAAGGGGGCGCTTTGTCGCGCCCAAATGTGTTGGGTTTCGTCGAGGTCCGTACAGATAACATGGGATGTTCCGCCAACCGATTTGGCATGTTCCGCGACAAGGCCAAAAGCCGCCCGACGGTAAGGGGGGACAAGGTTGGTCAGCAGCGTCACCTTCACCGAACTCTTTACCCCAAGATGCTGATGTTGCTGACAACTCAATCATAAGTTATTATCCATATCAATGATTTAAACGCAGAATTTGGGACAGGTTCGCGGTCCGGATAGAACGATAAAAAACGCATCCGGGTTTCACAGGGGTGGTGAATGGTATTGGCGACGTCGGCGTTCTTTGGCCTCAAGCTTGACCTGCGCGCACAGGAAACACTGTGTGACGATATCTGTGACAGGTTGAAAAATCGGCCCCAAGACGGATGTCTTCGCCATCAATGCCTGAACGCGGTGAAATTGCCGCAGGCCCAAAAACATGCTGAACTTTACCACGCATTGCAGAACGCAGATTGCCTGTCGCCGGATGGTATGGGGATCGTCTGGGCGGCGCGTTTGATCGGAATTCCCGTTGGTCAGCGTGTCACGGGAATTGACCTTATGACCGCGTTGCTGCCGCGATTTGCGAAGTCGGGGACGCGTGTTTTCCTGCTTGGTGCCAAGCCCGATGTTGTTGAAACCCTTTGGAATACACTCCCCATTCGGTATCCTGGGCTTGTGATTGCCGGGGCTCATCACGGGTATGAGCCCAATGATGACAAGCTGGCGGCAATCATCCGGGAAAGCGGTGCGGATGCGCTTTTTGTCGCCTTGCCCTCACCGCGCAAGGAATTATTTGTCGATAGCATCGCAGCCAAAACCGGATGTCGGTTTGCCATGGGGGTTGGCGGTGCATTCGATGTGCTGGCGGGTGAAGTGCACCGCGCGCCGGTGATCTGGCAAAAATGCGGGCTGGAATTTTTGTGGCGTATTTTGTGTCAGCCGCGCCGGATGATGCCGCGTTATGTGCGGGGGTTGGTGCGGTTTACCAAATTAACGGTGCCGGTTATTTTTCGATATCAGGCCAAACGATTGGCCAAAAGAACGGCCGTTGTCTTGATGCTGGGTGGGGTGATCTGTTCGGTCATGAACAGTTCCGATGGCAACAGCGTCTGGGCCGCGACATTTGATCCACCGGATTTAAGCGACCCGCAGGCCACCGAAAACTGGATCAAGGATCGCATGGTGCAGGTCACGACACGCGATGACCTTAGCCAGACGATTGACGACATTGTGTCATGGGTGTTGCCCGCAGAAGTGTCGCGCGAAAATGCGCTGGATGGTGCGGAAAATCCGATTGATTGGGATGGGGTTGATGTTTCGATCAAGGCGTTGCTGACGGTGTTTCAAACGGTCCTGAAAGTATCAGGTGCAAACAGCTTTTTGATTGAGGCGGTTATCGGCGGGGTCATTGGCCGGTTGCTTGATCTTCATCCCGACCCGGATCGGGTGGCCAGATTGATTACAATAACCGCGCCAAATTTGGCCAATGCGATATTTGGCAATCGACAGGTCGCGCTGTTTGATGCGGATCGGACATTGCCTGTTTGGGGGGCTAATCTGTCCAACGTCTCTGTCATTTCACGCCAAACAGCTCCCCCTGAAAAGGACCGGTTTGTTCAACCGTTTTTGTACTGGATTGAGCCAAACACGGAGGGTTTTAAGTCTGAGGATTCTTCCTGGGGGGGCTCGGAATCTGAAGAAAGCGCGTTTGATTTTGTTTCAGAGGATGCCAGTCCGCGATGACACAACCGCCAAATCAAAGCATCCCGGCACAACCCCCTCGCGGGGGCGAAAATACCCGGTTTGATCCCTCCTTGGGGGAGTTGGTTGGGATCATGTGGCAACGGCGCGGTGTGGCGCTGATCAGTTTTGCTGTGGTGCTTGTGTTGGCCGCCATCGTGATGGGGCAGTGGCAGCCACGCTACCGCGCTGTGGCGGAAGTCGGCATCACCCGCCATGTGCAAGGCGGGCAAACGGCCGATGAGGGGGCCTTGCAGGGGCGTGCCGTTTTGGTCAGCGCGCAAGAAATTGAAACGCTGATTGCGGAAATGAAAAGTCAGGACGTTTTATCCGCCGCCGTTGCGGTTTTGCGCGGCGATGGTGTTTGGTCGGGGCAAGACGATAAAACTTCAAGCGCGGCGACGGCTTTTTGGGATGGTGTTTTTGGCGGTGATAATGCGGAAGCCATGTCGGCTGTATCCACGTCGGCAACGCCCGTTTCAGAAGCCCAGTTGATTGACCGCCTGCGGGCTGGTCTTGAGGCCAAGCGCATTGGCAATGCCGCCGTGATTGAGGTGACGTATCAGAGTGCCTCGGCGGGTTTGAGTGCCACGGTTTTACAGGCAGTTTTGGAAAGTCATGTCTGGTGGCGCGAAGGGCGGCAAAAACAATATCTGCGCCGCCAGTTACAAGAAGCAACAACGCAGTATGACGCCGCACAAGTTGAGCTTGAGCAACATGAAGAAAGCCTGATGCGCTGGCAACGCGATGCCAGCATGTTTGCCCCTGAAGAAGCCAAACTGATGTTGGCACGCATCTATGCGCTTGATGAACAGGCCGAACAGGTCGGGCGCGAATTGGCAACAGCACGCATTGCATTGGCAGAACGTCAGGATGGGCAAAAGCTTTCTGATTTGCTGGCGATGTCAGACGTGGCCCGCAATCCGATTGTCAGCCAGCTTGCCGCACGGTTTGACGGGTTGCGATCCGAATATGTCACGCTTGATCAGCGCTATGGCCCGAAACACCCGGTCATGCAAAGCAAAACCCGCGAGCTTGACGACCTGCGTGCCGAGCTTTTGAGCGCGGCGCAACGTGCGGCAGAGCGTGCAAACCGTGATCTTGAACGTGTCGTGTTGGAGGCGGCGGAGAGCCTTAAACTGCTGCGCCAGCAACGCGGTGAATGGCAAAACCGCATGGCCGCGCGCCATGATCGGATGCAGGGGCAGGCGGGATTGCTGCGCGCGGTCGAGGCGGCCCGGGCGCAGGTGCTTGAACTGGGCCGTCAAACCCAGACGTTGCAGCGTGATCTGGTGGCGTTTCGCGGCGATGTGGAAATCCTGCGTCCGGCGACGGCCCCGGCCACGGCGGAGTTTCCCACACGCCGTGATCTTTGGCTGATGGCGGTTTTGGCCGCGGTCTTTGGTGCGGTGGTTGCGGCGATGCTGCGGCATTATTTTGATCAAACCATTGATGATGATTTTCAGCCGGAAACCGGACTTGGCATCCGCCTGTATGCGCGTATTCCCGATATGACCGCGCCCAACATGCAGGTGGTTGGGGCAAATGCCGGGCGTGAGGCAGTCGGGCATCTGGCGGTTTTGATGCGCATCATACGTCAGGGAAAACACCTCCCCGCCGATGGTGTCGCGCAGGCACAGGTCATTGCCATGGCATCCGCCGTAAGTGGGGAGGGAAAAAGCCACCTTGCCCGGTCGCTGGCGGGAGTTCTCGCCGGATTTGGCGCACGGGTATTGGTGCTTAATGCGGATTTGCATGACCCGGACCCCGATACAGATCCGACTGTTACAGGCGATATCACGGCTGTTTTGTCGGGCACCTGTGGGATTGCGGATGCGATGGGACGCGATGCTTTGCGGGGGTTTGATCATCTTGGCGCGAAGTTTCCTGTGCCGGGCAATCTTGCCACCGGGCTGATCGAAAGTGGGTTGGGCGACCTGATCGCAGCGCTTCGCCCGAACTATGATCACATCATTGTTGATACGCCGCCGATCCTGTCGGTTGCCGATGCGATGATTGTGATGCGTCACGCCGATGTGCGGCTTTTTGCTGTACGTTGCGGACACAGTAGACGACGCGATATGGGCCATGCGATGGATCAGTTGCGCGCGGTCGGCATCGTGCCCGACGGCGTGATTATGAATGGGGCGCGGCCAAGACCTGCTTATGGTGTTGCTCGGCCAACAAACGCGCCGACGGCGCAGATGTCATGAAGGCACGTCTTTCGGCGATCTTTCTTGGTCGGGGCTTTTTGACCGGCATGGCGGTTGTGCTTGTGGTGGTGGGCGTTGTGCGCTTGGGTGGTGAGTTTCGCGCAAGTTTGACTGTGACCAACATGGCGGACGGGTTTCGCAACGCCGATGGTTTTGGCGACCAAGTCCGTCAGGAAAGATTGCGGTATGGTCTGGTTTCCGGTGATCCGGGTCAGGTGATTGCGCAGGCGAAGGTGCAGCTTGAAATCGCCCCGTTTGATCCGGTTTTGATGGCTGTTCTGGCGCATGCCGGGATTGTGAGCCGGGACGCAGATTTGACGTTTAACGCGGGGATGCTTGATCAGGCACACCAGATTGCGCCGCGACGTCGGTTTGTGCGCGCGCTTCGTGATGATGCGCGCCAGCAGCTTCAATACAGCCAACCCAAACAAGCCCCATCGGTAGAATGAGAGCCGGTAATGTGATGACCCAGTCGACCGACCCACTGAGAATAGCGATGCTGATGCTGGCGGCAAAAAGGGCTTTTAGGGGTCGCAGTTTTAGCCCGTGCCATGTTTTAAATCCGGCATATCCCCCCATGGCCAGTAGAACCACCATCACAGGCAGACCCAATACGATGGCGCCATCAAGCCAGACATTATGGCTGCTAAACCAGTGTGCGTTGGTGTTTAGGCCGGTGGTGGCGAAATGATCGATCACAAGTGCGATGCTGCCCGGTCCAAATCCCGTCATCGGGCGTGCGATGATGGCGTGCACCGCACTGGCCCAAGCGTCATCGCGCTGGATCAGGTCATATCGGGCGAGCTCGGCAAAGCGGGTGGTAAATTCCGGGGTGGCCAGTGCGACAAAGACGATACCGAACATAAAGACCCCTATTGGGATCAGGATGCGGTGCCATGCCGGGTTGTCGCGCATCTGCATCACCGCAAAGACAGAGAGGCTGCAAAGCGCAATTACAAAGCCACTGCGCGAATGGCTTTGGAGCAGGGCAAAGGCAAACACCATGGCAAGTGCAAGCCACCCGCCCTTTTGATCGAGCACCTTGCCAAGGCGCACTTGTTGCTGCCCGCCAAAGCAATAAAGACTGGCAAGAAGGCCAAAGATCATCAATGTGGCAAAGGCGTTACGGTTGGCAAGGCTTCCGGTCCAGTCGCCGATATGGGCGGTTTTGGCAAACCAGAATGTCGTGTTCCAGCCATTGATCTGATCCAGTGCGGCAAGCCCGACCTGAAGGGCGGCGGCACATGCCACCGTGAGGCAGACCTGTTTGATAAAGCTGTGGGGGGCTTTGCGCGCAAGCAAGGATGCCAGCGTCAGGGTTGCGATAAACCACAGGATATCGGCACCTGTGCTGTGCCATGCGGTGGGGTAAAGGGCGATGTGATCGGCGTTAAACGGGGCGGCTTGCATGGGCCAGATCGGCAGGGATTGCATGATCATCCAGCCCGACGCCAAACCGGCCATCGACCAGATGACGCGCAGATAACGCGCCAGACGGATCGGCATTTTCGCGCACAATGCCAAGATGCCAATGCCGGTCAGAACCGACAAAATCCCCATGGCCCATGGCCGCGCCCCGCCCAGCAACAGCGGGGCCAGAATGATTTGGGCCAAAAGACAAAATTGCGCCACCCGAAAGACCACTGGAAACACCGTGCTGCGTCAATATGGTTTGGGAACAAGGACGTAAGCGTATCGGAAAAAATCCATCCTGTCGCTTTTGCTGATCACCGCGTTGTTCGGTGGGCACGACCATGACGATTGGTTTTCGCCCTGGAACACAACGTTTGGCGGCCGTGCCCCATCCGGACTTTCCGGTCTGGTGTGTGGTTTTGGGCACTGCGGTGATGGTGGTGTCCTTGTGGTTGCTGGGCGCTGGTGGGATGTCGGCAAAACTCGTGTTGTTGGGGTTCTGGGCGGTTGTTCTGGCCGGATATGGGCGGCGGATTTCAGTATCACCGGGTGGGTTGGGCGCGCTTCTCCTGCTGGCTGGGATCATCATGCTGGTGACATTGGGCAACGGGGTGCTGATCGAAAAACTGCGTCTGATCGGCAATCTTTTGATGTTGCCGGTTGGGTTGGTCGCAGGTTTAATGTTCGGGCGCGACTGTTTGCGCATTATGGTGCCAGCACTGGTGATTTATCTGCCGTTATCAAGTGCGTTTTACCTGACCCATGAAGGTTTTCGGCTTAATCATCCGTTTTTGTTTTTGGGACTGTTTGCCCTGTGTTCGGTCGCTGAGGGGCGTGCGGGCCGATGGATTGGCGGCTGTGCGGCGATTGCCGTGCTGATGAGCCAAACCCGAATTGCGGTACTGGCGATGATGGTCAATGCGTTGGGGCTGCTGCGATTGTCACGGGCGAAAACATGGCTCGTGGGGGCAATTTTCTTTGCGGGATTGGCCGGGATTGCGTGGCAGGCGTTACCGCGCCTGCTGATGACCCATGGCAGTGGGCGGCTGTTCTTTTGGCGCCAATTTGCCGATATCTGGCTGGGGGCATCCGATCCGCAAAAATGGCTGGGGTTTGGTGCTGGTTCGGTTGAGCAGATTTTATCGGGATACACTTCTTTTGCATCTTTTGGCGCGCTGCATAACGATCATTTCCGTATCCTGTTTGAAACCGGAATTTTGGGGGCGGGGCTTTGGTTGTCGGGATGGGGGGCGATGGTGTGGCTGGTGCGCAAGTCGCGGTTGTCGGTGTGTCTTTTGATTTCTGTAGCGATCACTATGATAACCGATAATGCCTTGAATTACGGGCATTACCTGATCTGTGCCGGGATGGCGGCGGGCATGGCATCGAGCCGGGATAAGGCGCATGGATAAAACGCATCTGATCAATATCCGCGACCGGGTTTTGCGCCAGATGGCAGAAAATGATTTCGCCGGAGCCGATCCATTTGACGGGCTTGAAAGCCGGGTGTTTCAGGCAACAGGATTAAACCGGTTCCGGCTGGCCCGGTTGTTGTGGGTGCAGGCGATCAAGCGCGGGCCGGATGTCCTGCGCACTGCCGCCCGCATTCCGAAAAGGGTCAATCCGAAAACGCTGGCCTTGCTGAGCGGGGCTGCTGATGGCGTGGTGCTTGGCGATTTTAAGTCCGCGTTGCTGTCCGTGCAAAATGCCGATGGCGGCTGGGGGTATCCGTTTGCGTGGCAAGCCCGTGCCTTTTACGCAGCACAGAACCAAAGCAACGCGATTGTCACAAGCTTTGTGATGGATGGGCTTTGGGCGGCGGGTGTGACCGGCAATGACCCGGTAATGCAGCGCTCAGCCGATTTTATCGAAAACGAACTTTGGCGGGATGGCTATTTCGCCTATGTCGCCAACACATCTGCCGAAATTCACAATGCCAGCTTGTGGGCGGCGTTTGCATTATCACGGGTGCGGCCGGGGAATGACAAGACCGAGCGCGCGGTGCTGCGTGTGCTCGATGCCCAGCGGGGTGATGGCAGTTGGGCCTATGGCACCTTGCACCATCACCAGTTTGTGGACGGGTTTCACACTGGCTATGTGCTGGACTTGCTGGATCGGTTGCGCCGGGGCGGCATGGCGGGGTTGGATAGCGCGATTGAACGCGGCTGGGCGTTTTATCGCGATGCCTGCTTTGATGCGGACGGCATTCCACGCAGCTTTGCCGGGCGGGATGGCTATTTGGATGCCCACAGCGTCGCGCAAGCCATGGCCAGCCTGTGCCGGTTTGGCGATTGTGCGGGGGCAACTCGGATCGCCGATTGGGCCGTGAAACATTTGTATGAGGAAAGGCGCGGGCTGTTTTATGCCGGTTTGGGCCGGTTTGGGCCGGACCGACGGGTTTACATGCGCTGGACGCAAAGCTGGATGGTCTGGGCGCTGTCGATTGTGATAGAAAATATACCCATGACAGACCCGTTTGATCCGCAAATGCCGTTATCGTTTGAGCATCCCGATCCTGACCGGGCGGCGAAAGAAGCCGCCGTGTGCGCCTTGTCTGAAGATGAGTTTCGAAAGCTGTTTGCTTTGACACGTGTGGCAGCATCGCAAAAGCGTGCATCGGGCGACATGAAAGTGCTTTATGGGCTGACGCGCGGGCTTAAAACCCTGCAAAGGATTGCGGGGGAACGCGGGATTGTTTTGCAGGCCCGACCGACCACGCGTGCTTCGGCCAAGGCGACGTAGTCACCGCGATGCTTGCCCTTCTGCGTGATTTGCGAAATAACCGCGACAGGCCCTTAAAACCGAAAGCCGCCGATGACTAACGCCTTTCCTGTCCTTCCGATTGATAGTGTTCTGCCAGACGTTTGTTCTGTGCTGGAACGCGGCACCAATGCGGTGCTGCAAGCGCCACCGGGGGCGGGCAAAACGACAAAGGTGCCGTTGGCGTTGCTTGACGCCAAATGGCGCGGCGATCAAAAGATCATCATGTTGGAGCCGCGCCGATTGGCCGCCCGGGCCGCCGCCCGGCGCATGGCGCATTTGCTGGGCGAAAATGTTGGTGAACGGGTCGGCTACCGCGTGCGGTTTGACAGCAAGGTGAGTGCTAAAACCAAGATCGAGGTGGTGACCGAAGGCATCCTTGTGCGCATGATCCAGGATGACCCGGAATTATCGGGTGTGGGTGCGCTGATCTTTGATGAGTTTCATGAACGATCCCTTGATGCCGATCTTGGTCTGGCACTAGCACTCGAAACGCAAGGAGCGCTGCGCGATGATCTGCGCATTATTGTGATGTCGGCCACCCTTGATGGAGAACCGATTGCAAGGCTGATGGGCGATTGCCCGGTGATCACCAGCGAAGGCCGCGCCTATCCGGTGGAAACCACATACATCGCTCCGCGTGTGGATAACTGGGGCAATGTGCGGATTGATGCGGAAATGACAGCCGCCATTCGAACTGCATTGCGCGAAGAAACCGGATCAATTTTGGCGTTTTTACCCGGACAGGGGGAAATCACCCGGGTTGAGGCGGCGCTTAAACAATCGGTGGGCAAGGACGTGATTGTAGCACCACTGTATGGGGCGATGAATGCGCAGGCACAGGACATCGCGATTGAACCAGCACCGGGTGGCACGCGCAAGGTGGTTCTGGCGACCGCGATTGCCGAAACGTCGCTAACCATTGATGGCATTCGGGTGGTGATCGATAGCGGGCTGCAACGCCTGCCGCAATTTGATCCGGCATCGGGGATGACGCGGCTGGTGACGGTGAAATCATCACAAGCCAGTGCGGAGCAACGCCGGGGTCGGGCCGGGCGGTTGGAGCCGGGCATGTGTTATCGCCTGTGGGCGGAGGCCGAACATCGTGCGCGCCCGGCCTTTACCAATGCTGAAATATCGGTCGCGGATTTGGCCCCCCTGACACTGGAACTTGCCCGCTGGGGTGTTGTTGATCCGACCAGCCTGCCGTGGCTTGATGTGCCTGATGGCGCAAAGCTTGATCAGGCGCGCGATGTTTTGCGCAGGCTTGAGGCGCTGGATGATGCCAACCGCATTACCGCCATGGGAACCGCGATGGCCGGGCTGCCGGTGCATCCGCGCTTGGCCCATATGATGTTGCGCGGCGATATGCTGGGTTTAGCCGATCAGGCGTGTGCCTTGGCGGCCTTGTTGTCGGATCGCGATTTCATGCGCGGGCGCGGGGCGGATTTGCGCCTGCGGGTTGAGGCGATTTTAAACCGCCAAGCGCCCAAAATGATTGGTGAGGCCGCCAAGCAACTTTCGCGGCGCTTAAAAGACGCTCGCCACAAAGTCGATTTGACCGGGGATAAAGGCCGGGTGGATCGCGCCGATCAGGTCGGTTTGCTTCTGGCGTTTGCCTATCCCGACCGGATTGGTGAACGGCGTAAGGGGCAGGATGCGCGGTATCGTCTGTCGGGCGGGCGCGGCGGTGTTTTGCCCAATGGCGATGGGTTGGCCGCAGAACCCTATATCGCGGTGGCCGAACTGGACGGGCAGGCGCGTGAGGCCAAGATTTACCTTGCCGCACCGCTGTCACGTGCCACTCTTGAAACGCATTTCGCCGATCAGATTTCCGAGGGCACAGAGGTGTTCTGGGATAGTCAGTCAAGTGCGGTACAGGCGCGTTGGCAACGCCGGATCGGGGCGCTGGTTCTGGATGAAAAAGCCACCCATGACGCAGCCGACCCGGAGGCGATCACAACCGCAATGATCGAAGGTATCCGGCGGCTTGGCCTGCATTGTCTGCCGTGGGACAAGGCGGCAGATGGTTTGCGTGAACGGTTGGCGTTTTTGCACCGGGTTGATGGGGAAAGCTGGTCTGATGTCAGTGATGACGGGTTGCTGGCGACCCTTGAAACGTGGTTGGCCCCTTATTTAACCGGCATCACCAAACGCAACCAGCTTAAGCAGATCAATATCAGCGAAGCGCTGTTGTCGGGGATTGACTGGAACCAGCGCCAGGAACTTGACCGGCTGGCCCCGACCCATTGGCAGGTGCCAACGGGGTCAAACATCCGCCTTGATTATAGCGGCGATACACCCGCCCTTCCGGTGCGCATGCAGGAAATGTTTGGCGCGACCGAAACGCCGATGGTCGGTGGCGGAAAAGTGGCGGTGACGCTGCATTTGCTGTCGCCCGCCCAACGGCCCATTCAGGTGACAAGCGATTTGATCGGGTTCTGGAACGGGTCCTATGCGCAGGTCAAAGCCGAAATGAAGGGTCGCTATCCCAAACATTACTGGCCCGATGACCCGCAACAAGCCGAACCGACGCGCCGGGTAAAAAGCAAGATGTGAGGGCAAAATGCTTCTGAGAGAAAACAGGTTTTTCAGTCGTAACTGGATTGCTATTCCGAAAGAGGCGTCATCTGGGCTTTAAAAGCTTTCTGCAGATAGGGCAGGAAGGCTCGCACAGCCGGATTAGTGCGTCGGCTTTCTGGCCAGAGAGCCGTAATGTTTTGGCGTTTTACGGCGAAGTCCTGCAGCACAGGTTGCAACTCACCCCGGGCGACATAGGGGGCTGCGATAAAGGTTGCACTGATACCGATGCCACCCCCTGCGGCAAGTGCTGCAACCAGTGCATCGCTTGCATCAACAATCAGATCGGAAGGCGGTATAATCTCACTAATTTGGCCGTTAACCTGAAATGGCCAGCGAAACATTCGACCTGTACTTTGGTAGCGCAGGTTAACTGTTTTATGTTTTGCTAGATCATCAGGATGGGTTGGAATGCCGTGCGTTTGCAAATAGGTAGGTGAGGCAAAAGCGCAGAGTTGATGGGGGGCAAGCGGGCGCGATAACAGTCGGGAGTCTTCAAGCTCGCCGATCCGTATGGCGATGTCTATTCCCTGTTCAATGATATCAACGATCTGATCGCTCATGCGAAGATCAATGGTTACATCAGGATAGAGTGCGTTGAACGAGGGCAGGATGGGGGCAATCACGTGAATGCCAATTGGCAATGAGGCTGCAATTCGGAGGGTGCCTGACGGTTCAGAGCGCGCTTTTATTGCAGTTTGTTCTATTTCCTCCATGTCGTGCAAAAGTTTGAGCGTTCGGTCGTAAAGTTCGCTTCCTTCTGGCGTGAGCTTGAGTGACCGCGTCGTTCTTGAGAAAAGCGATACTCCAAGATGTTTTTCCAGTCGCTGTATGCTTTTGCTGACAGCTGACGGGGAAATTGAGAGGGACCGCGCAGCGGCGGTGTAACTCCCCATTGATCCTGCGCGCGCAAACGCAATCAGGCCAGTCAATCGATCTAAGCCAATTTGTTCCATGATGGCATAATTGAAACAACTTGCTCTATAATTGTCAACTTAAAGTCGCTCCCATACATAGGTCGTGAATAATCACCGTTTATGTATGGAGCTTCTTTATGAGTGAGATGATGAAAGCCATAGTGCAGCATTCTTTTGGGGGACCGGAGGTTCTGCAATATGAAGATACACCTTTGCCAAGACTAAAAGCTGGTGAAGTGCTTGTTCGCGTTCATGCCATTGGCCTTAATCCGCCTGACTGGTACCTGCGTGAAGGATACAAAATGCTGCCTGCAGAATGGCAGCCGCAGGTGTCATTTCCTGTTGTTCTAGGAACAGACGTGTCGGGGGTTGTTGTGGCGGTCTCCGATAATGTCGACGAGTTCGTCGTCGGAGATGAAGTTTATGCCATGGTTCGATTTCCCGATGGTCTTGCCGGGGAGAGCCGTGCCTATGCTGAATATGTAAGTGTCCCCGTATCCCAAGTTGCTTTGAAGCCTGTTGGTGTTGATCACATGCATACAGCTGGTGCTCCGATGTCCCTTCTTACGGCATGGCAATTCCTTGTCGCACTCGGCCATAATGAGCCCAATCCCCTTCAGGAATACAGACATGCACCGGTACCACTTACAGACAAAACTGTTCTGGTGAATGGTGCTGCGGGCGGGGTGGGGCACTTCGCCGTGCAGATCGCGAAACTCAAAGGAGCGAAGGTCATTGCCGTCGCGTCGGGTCGACATGAAGCACTTTTAGAAAGCCTGGGTGCCGATGAATTCGTTGATTATACGAAAACAGTTCCCGAGGAAGTTGTTCGGAATGTCGATCTGGTTGTGGATTGTGTTGGTGGTCCTGCATCGGGTCGATTTTTGCCGACGTTGAAACGTGGCGGCGCATTGTTTCCGATATATCCATTGGGGTTTGCAGATACCAAAAAGGCCGAGGAAATGGGCATTACAGTTTCGGCAACGCAAGTTCGGTCAAACGGCGCTCAGTTAGCCGAGCTCGCAACGTTGCTCAGTGATGGGACTGTCCGGGTCGTTCTCGACAGCACTTTTCCTCTTGCCGATGCGCAAAAGGCCCACGAGCGTGCGGCTGATGGTCATATTCAAGGCAAGATTGTTCTGAAAGTAATGTGAGAAGAAATCTTGTACAGGGAGGTCGCCTCGAACAGCCTCGCGGTATTTGTGTAGACTACCAGGCCGAGGAAACCGGAGTTTTGTCAGGCTGAATAACGGACCGCGAGCACTTCGAGCTCATCCTCGCCCGCCGGGGTGCGCACTGTCACCACATCGCCAACCCCTGATTTCATCAGGGCGCGGGCGACGGGGGAGACCCAGCTGATGCAGCCATTAAGGCTGTCGGCTTCGTCTTCGCCAACGATGCGGATGGTTTTTTCTTCGTCACGCGCATTCACATAGGTCACGGTTGCGCCAAAGAAAATGTGCGTATGATCAGGCTGCTCCTCGGCGCGGACAACCACCGCGTCCTCGATGCGTTTGATCAGATACCGTACCCGGCGGTCGATTTCACGCAGGCGCTTTTTGCCATAGATGTAATCGCCATTCTCCGACCGATCACCATTGCCCGCAGCCCAATGGACAACGGCCACGACTTCGGGGCGTTCTTTTTTCCAAAGGTGGTCGAGTTCCTTGCGCAGGGCGTCAAGGCCTTCGGGCGTGATGTAAATCGGTTTGTCCATGCGCGGGTTTTAACTGAAATCAGGCAGGGAAGAAAGAGGGCGTATTGAGGTGTCGATTACGGCTTGGAATCCATGGCCAAACCGAGCGAAATCTTACGCCAAATCCAACCCGGCAACGAAATCGCGAAACCAGCGTTGGGCGGGATGCACATCATTGCGCCGATGCCACGCCAGCACAAAGGGAACAGGGTCAATCGCGATGGGGCATGGCGTGATGGCGAGGCTGTGCGAATGTCCAGATGCCTTAACCACGCCTTCCATCAGGGTGGCGATCAGATCGGACCGGGCGATCAAAAGCGGTGCGGCATATAAATTTGCCAAAGTCACGGCAAGGCGGCGTTTGTGGCCCATGCTTGCCAGTGCGGCATCGACCAGACCGAACCGTTCATTTTCCGGCGATACCAGCAGATGAGACAATGACAGGAACGTGTCGAGATCAAGTGGGCCGGATGCAGCAGGATGATCACGGCGAAGGACGCAGACAAAGCGTTCTTCGAACAAGGGGCGGGTCAGGATGCGCGCAGTTGATGTCGGGGGGACGCCAATGGTCAGGTCAGCCCGCCCTGCGTCAAGGATGCTAATGGCATCATCGCGTGCAACGAAGTTATGGATGCGAAGCGTGATCCCTGGTGCCTTTTGGCGCAAGGCATCAAGAAGGACCGGCAGCAGTTTGAAGGTCGGATGATCTGAGAGGGCGACCGAGAATGTCGCGGTTGAAACCGCGGGATCGAATGTCTGAGTGAAGGCCAGTGTGCGTTGAATTTCAGAAAGCGCGTATCCCAGTGGTTCGGCAAGATCAAGCGCGCGCGGGGTGGGCTGAAGGCCATTGGGACTGCGAATAAACAACTCATCGCCAAGCAATCCACGCAGCCGTGACAAAGCCGCACTCATGGCCGGTTGTGTGCGCCCGATCCGGATGCCTGCGCGTGTGACATTCCGTTCAGCCATCAAGGCATCAAAGGCCACCAGAAGGTTCAGGTCGATACCATGTAAATCCATGAAATGGATAATACCATATATCTTATATCGATTTCCAGTATATTGAGCCGGGCGGTAGTGTTTTTCCATATTCAACGATCCGAAATGGAAAAACGACAATGACTGATATAACCCAACAGCCAAAAATCTTTGGCGTTTCAGATGTGGACCGCAAAGCCGTCGAGCTGCTTTACCGCGCGTTTTCTGAAACCACGGATCTTCTTGATGAGGCCGTCACCGAAGATTGGCAGGATATTCCACTTGCCCCCGGACAGGAGCCGGGCCGCGATGGCATGAAGCCATTGATCGACGCATTCCGTGAGGCATTTTCCGATTTGCAGATCATTATTCATGAAATGATTGGGGCACCGGGCCGGGTTGCTGTGCGGGCCGAAATTACCGGAACGCATCGCGGTGAGTGGTTTGGTGTGGCGGCAACCGGCACGTCATTCCGGATACCCATCCATGAATTTCATTACCTGGAAAACGCAAGAGTTACACATACTTGGCATCTGGAAGACTGGCTTGGCTGGTTCTTTCAAGTTGGGGCGTTTCCTGTTGGCGAAAAGGATGCTGCACAATGAAAGCCGTAAGACTTGATGGATACAATGAGGCGCCGGTCATTCGCGACATTGCGATACCCGACATCGGGTCGGATGATGTGTTGGTCCGTGTGCATGCGAGTGCGCTTAATCCACTTGATGTCAAACTCCATAGCGGGGTTTTGCAGGATTACTTCCCGCTTGAATTTGGCTACACATTTGGCAGTGACCTTGCCGGGACGATTGAGGCCGTTGGCGCGCATGTAACCGGCTGGTCAAAAGGCGATAAAGTCGTTGCCCGGCTTGATCCTGTCAGCGGTGGGGCCTTAGGCGAATTTGCCTGCGTTCCGGCCACGCAACTGGTGACAATGCCCGATTCCATGTCGTTCGAAGTAGGGGCGGGTATTCCAACGGCCGCAGGCACCGCGTGGCAGGCATTGTTCGAGATTGGCGATCTTCAGGTCGGGCAGACGGTTCTAATCCATGCGGGGGCCGGTGGGGTTGGCAGCTTTGCCATCCAGCTTGCCCGTGCGGTTGGGGCGCGGGTGATTGCCACGGCGTCGGGTGATGGCATTGATATTGCCCGGGCATTGGGGGCAGATCAGGTGATTGATTATCGCAACGATGATTTCGCGGAGGCGCTTTCGGATCTTGATCTGGTCCTTGATACCGTCGGGGGCGAGACGCAGCAAAAATCGTTTGGCGTTCTGCGCAGTGGTGGCAGGTTGCTGTCGCTGGTTGCACCACCCGATGAGGCATTGGCCAGTGCGCATCATGTAACGGCCAGTTTTGTTTTTCATATGTCCGATGGCGCACGGTTGCGATCCGTCATGTCGTCCATCGGTACAAACGGGATTAAAACCCTGATCGACCAGACGGTGCCGTTGGAT